>Ga0257120_1000011_pt1 | contig 194644 bp, 167 predicted proteins | sample SI106_10metaG_FD_190153 | JGI IMG/M metagenome (GOLD analysis project Ga0257120, IMG submission 190153) | Marine microbial communities from Saanich Inlet, British Columbia, Canada - SI106_10 | ecosystem: Environmental > Aquatic > Marine > Inlet | place: Canada: British Columbia | collected...
CTCAACTTGGCGATAAGAGACTTATTTTCCACCCGCCATTTCACTGTTGTATCCCAATTGCTGTCGGTAGCAACGATCTGCCAATAGTTGTTTATTTTACGCTCAACCAATAGGTAATTATTGCCTATTCTATAGTTGGCACTAGGATTGCTCGACCAAAACTCGGCGACTATAGTGTCACCATTTCGATAGTCAGTCTGCTTTTGGGGAAGGGGGTCGCCATAGTTGGAACCCGCCGGTGGTTGGTGAGCATCAGTGCTATGTAATAGTGTTTCTGGCGACTTGCCGCGCCAGTCATCGTAGGTGATTGTTGAGTCAACCGCCGAGCCAGTCTCCAAGGCGGTCGCCAAATAGCTGACAATCTGTTGATAGGCTGGTAGCGTCCAGCGCCCATGGAGCGTATGTCCACCTTCATACTGTTGCACTAGATACTCTTCAGGCGTGGTGATGTAGCCTGCATAGCCGTTTGAATATCCCGCTAGAACAATATGTTGCGCCCAGTCGCCAAGCTGACTGGTTACAGTATCGCGTAGGCGTCGCCCCGACATAGTCGTCACTTCGGTGGGCATGGCGAGTATTACTAGTTGCCCTATACGGGCTAGGGTTACTGAGCGTATTTGCGATTGCATAGGCGACTCGCCACTGCCAGTTTCAAATAAAATAGGCTTGGGCGCCTGACAGTCTTTTACTGCTTCGGTCCACTTGGGTACCCCGGTTAACCATCCGATTAAAAAGTCTAAAAACCAACTTTGTTCGGTCATACCTTCTTTAAATAAAAAATGCCCGCCGCCGTCTTCGCTGGAGCCGCCAGCAAATGAATAGCCATAGGCCGATGGACAGGTCTTTTGTGAGCCTGTCTGGGTAAATCGATCCTCGACAGGGTAGTCGCGTAGGTCCACATATATCTGACGTGTTTCAATCGGGCCGCTCAAGGCTTCCTCGGCATGATTAAATAGTTTCTGCGCCACTTCTAACTGACGATCGCCCATTATTTGGGTGGTCTCCACATCTGTCTCCCCTGGGCCTGTGTTATCTAAATTAGTATTTGGGGTCACATCGCCTGGATCGGCTTGAGCAAAGGCAGCCACAAAATCATTTTTATCTCTGTAACTGGTGCCCTTTAATTGTTCCATTGCCAGTGCAGCATAGCCTTTGTGATCGCCAGAGATTAAACGATTATAAAAGTTCATTGCGGTAGGGTGCAGGGCATACCAGTTAAGCATGCCGATTGGCCCCGAATCGTCAACAAACTTCATCAGACTCATCTCAGTCGGCGTATTCTCACTGTAACCATCTCTCTCAATCTGAGGGTTTTGCACATAGGCTGACACCGACCGATTAGCTCCGGCATTAGTTACTTTGCCTTTGCCAAGGTAGATATTGCCCGGCTGTAAGTCATTGTGTGCACTGATAATGGACGCAGTGATTCCCTCGACGATAATCTTAAAGTGCTCGGGATAAAATCCTCCATCCAATCCAAGATCTGATCTTGAGTGCCAGTAACCACCAGGGCCTGCATGAGTATGGGTGGCGCTGATAATGACATTATTAATAGTGTAGGTATCGCCATAGAGCTGCTGTAGCTGATCAATAACAGAGAGAGTTATATGATGTTCAATACTGCCTAGATCGGCACTGATAAAGGCCAGCCGTTTAGTTGAATCAGCGGGCTCGGCTATCACAAAGGCCCGTGATCGCTGCCGTATATGAAGACCCTCTGTGATTTGGTCCTCACGCCCAAAACCCCACATCTGAACGCCATATATGGGGCCGGTAATGTCTGACATACCGCGACCGATAAGATAGGGCTGTGAGTTATCTGATGCCCGCAGACTGCCTGATAATATGAGTAACAGATAAAATAAACCGCTGTGAAGAATCTGTTTTGTAGTCATAGAGGTAGCCTAGCTTTCTATATTATTTAGTTTATCTGCCGCTCTTTATCTTGCCAGTAAGGCGCGCGAAGTTCTCGTTTTAGAAGTTTGCCGGTTGGATTGCGTGGTAGGGCTTCGACAAAGTCCACACTCTTGGGAATTTTATAACCGGCAATCTTATCTTTCGCAAAAGCAATAACATCTGCTTCCTTTGCAGTTGAGCCCGAATTTAGAACCACCACTGCCTTAACCGCTTCGCCCCATTTATCATCGGGTACACCGATTACAGCCACATCACCGATATCGGGGTGGTTAAAGAGGGCGTTTTCAACCTCTGCCGGATAGACGTTTTCGCCGCCAGAGACAATCATGTCTTTGATTCTGTCATGGATATACAGGAATCCATCTTCATCGAGATAGCCTGCGTCACCAGTGTGGAACCAGCCATCGATAATAGCCTTGGCGGTGGCGGCATCATTTTTCCAATAACCTTTCATAAGGCTGCCGGACCTATAGAGAATTTCGCCTACTTCATTGGCCGCGGCATCTGCACCATCATTGCCGAGGATGCGCACGCGGGAACTCTGGGGAGGTTTACCGCAGGAGAGTAATTTACCGCGAGCCGGATCATGGTCTTCGTGCAACAGCACCGTGCCGCCGCCACCTGTTTCGGTGAGGCCATAAACCTGACAAAACTCGCATTTAAAAATGTCTTGAGCGGTGGTTAGAATATCTTGGGAGATCGGGCTGGCGCCATAAAGAATAGTTTCCAAATTAGAAAAGTCTCGATCCCTTACTCCGGGAATTGAATTTAAAAATAAGATAACGGCTGGGACAAAAAACGCATAGCGCACACGATACTGTTCCAGCGCGTCAAGAATAGCCACCGGGTCAACATCTCTGATAATGATATTTTTAAGGCCCTGAGCAAGGCCAATGACACCGGCATTGGCGCCAGATACATGAAATATGGGCATGGCGATAATAGTAGACTCACAACTTTCCCAATCGCCCCAGCCGCCATTGGCTGCCTGATCCAACAGATCAAGATAGTTACTATTAGTGAGCTGCACCCCTTTGGGGTGGCCGGTGGTGCCACTGGTATACATTTGGACTACATCGTCATCTAAGGTAATGGGTAATAGTGGGTCAGTGTCGCTATGGGTATCGCGCCACTTTGAAAAATCTGGCCATTCATTGTGGCCGCCATCAATAGCAATAATGTGACGGACCCTGGTTAAGGAGGGGCGTAATTGCTCAATAACGGCGTAGAATTCAGCACTGACAAATATAATTTCTGCCTCTGCATTATTGAGAATATAGTCCAGTTCAGGCGCCGCAAGCCGCCAGTTAACGCCAGCAATAACAACATTTGCCTTTACCGCCCCACTCAAAACCTCAAAGTAAGCATCGCTATTTTTACCTAGATAGCCAATGCGGGTGCCGGGGCTGCACTGTGCAGTGATAAGGCCATTGGCAATGCGACTCGCCCGTTGATCAAGTTCAGTGTACGTGGTTTCGCGACCCTCAAATACCATGGCAGTATGAGAGCCATTAATACGCGCCTGGTAGCGGCTTATATCCGCAACACAGCTTAATTCTTGCAGTTCAATCATGGTGCATTCCTCCACTCTTAGCGGTGGCGCTATGGTTATCGTGACATCGAGTGTACTTGTCTGGCGTCTGTGCGCAACTGTTACTGAGTGATTGCGCCTCACTTGGCCAGTTGTCAGCTAGTATTTTTTTACAGTACACTTTTAGCATAATAAATAACCCGTCCATTAAGGTTACCTAGATAGCCGATCGGGCATGATTAAATAATAAAGAGGCCACTATGTTCCAAGATATCAGCAAGTCTATTGAAGCCTGCGCGGCTTTTTATGGCGACGACGCAGACGCCGTGCGGTGCTACCTTATTGAGGGACAGGAACGTGCTTTGGCTCTACCCAATCGCGGGCCTATTCGGTTTGATAAAGACGGCGCTATTCATGGGGATATTCTCGAGGCCTATTCAACCTATGGTTTCTATATTTTTGAAAATGCCCTCAGTGCTGATGAAGTCAAAGACCTCGCTGATGATCTCGAGCGTCTGCGCGAAAATTTCCCCACGGATATGGGCGCGCCTACCGATGCTCAGGGGCGTCCAGCTCTAGGTACGGACAATAAAGCAATGACATTGCAATGGGCTAAGCCATTGTCGGACCCACTGGGTGGAACTGGTATTGCCAATGGTCGCCACCAGGTCAAGCTGTTCGAGCCACAACCCGGAGTTGATGCGCCTCAGACGACACCTTTTTATCTGGCCGGATCCCTACAATTTTCTCTCGCCTGTCTGCGGACCTATGGCCACCCAGGGCTATTAAAAATGGCAGAGGCTATTAACGGCAAAGACTTTACGCCGTTTCATGAGGGACTATTTATTAAATATGCGGGGCTAGGTGCAGCGGTTTCCTGGCATCAGGACGGCGATACCCATTGGGACAATCCTGATTCAGATGAGGATAGTCATGGCTTTAATTTTATGGGTCAGGTCTATGGTAGTACAGCGGTCAATGGAGTTTGGGTAGTGCCAGGCACCCACAAAGAGGGACGGCTGGATATTGTTAAAATGGTTGCCGAGGTGGGCAGCGAACGTCTGCCAGATGCAGTACCCATTATTTGTAACCCGGGTGATGTGGTGATTAATAATCGACAGCTGCTGCATGGGTCTTTCGCCAATACCGGGTTTGAAACTCGAGTATCGGTTAACTTTGGTTTTCACCGTCGCTCATCGGTATTAAATGTTTTGGGTGCTGGTATCCATGCCGATGCTGCTAACTTTGATGAAGACTTTATTGCTGAGCGTTCACGGGTGATTGGTATGGCGATTGCAGCCAGACAGCAGCGCTTCCCCGAAGAGGTCCCCTATGTGTATGAGCCTGACGCCAATGGTCAAGATAGCCTGGTGTGGCGCGATGATATGCAGGCTTCACTCAAGGACTATAACTTGATGGATCTGAGTATCTAATCCTTTTCAGAGGGATAAGTTATGACTAAAAGAAAAGTAGGTATTGGGCTGGCAATGCTATTAATTATTGCTGTCGCTGTGTGGCTTAGCCTAGGTGATCGGATCACTCGGGTTCAGGTGATAAGCACATTATTTACCGGTGCCGAACAGTCGCAAAATTTTCATCGCATGCATAAGATGTTTCCGGTAACAACCATGACTGCGGCGCCACAGCCTAGACCCTTTGCGGTGGGTTCGCCCATCGAACTGCCGAGTGACTTTACCTATCGCGGTGAGGTGGTTGAGACGGCTGAGTTTTTAATGCGCACGGATACAGGTGCGGTGCTGGTTATCAAAGACGGCCAGATAATATTTGAACAATACTGGCTTAGTGGAGGCCAACAGCAAACCTGGCTGTCGATGTCTGTGGCCAAAAGCTTTATTTCTGCCTTGGTAGGCATTGCTGTAGAGCAGGGCCATATCCGCGATATTAACCACCCAATTACCGACTATGTACCTGAGCTTGTTGGTTCTGCCTATGACAGTGTGCGCATTAAAGATATTTTGCAGATGTCCTCTGGTGCCTCTTGGAACGAAGACTATGGTGACCCAGAGTCGGATATTAGCCGATTCAGTCGTATTTTTGCGCTGGGTGGCTCCATGAATAGGTTTACCGCCACTTTAGAGCCTGAACTTCCCCCAGGTACCTACAATCGTTATAACTCAACTGATACTCAAGCGTTGGGAATGCTTTTGGCCAATGCGGTGGGCCGCCCGATCTCGGAGTATATGGCTGAAATGCTTTGGCACCCCATGGGCGGTGAGAACCAAGCCTACTGGCTAACTGATTCCGACCATATGGAAATGGCCTTTGCAGGTCTTAATGCAACAGCCCGTGATTATGCCAAGCTGGGAGAGATATATCGTTTGGGTGGTCTTTTTAATGGGCGCCAAATTGTGCCAGTGCAATGGGTGCAGGCCTCTATCACCCCTGACGCGCCGCATCTGATCGCGGGGGATAACCCAGCGTCAGACTGGCCCCTTGGTTATGGCTACCAGTGGTGGATTCCTCAGGGGGATCAGGGCGAATTTATGGCCATTGGCGTGTATAACCAGTTTATCTATGTAGCGCCAGAATCAAATACGGTTATTGTTAAGCTCTCGGCCAATAGTGCCTATGGCACACCTGATGATGAGGACGCTTCCAGTGAGTTCGAGTCGATAGAATTTTTCCGCGGGATTACGGCTCTTCAGTAACAATTTGAGTTGAGAGGCTGCAATGGTAGCCTCTCTACTATTTTATGACGCTTTTTTTGTCGCCGTCTTTCTAGCTGGTCTCTTTTTTACGGGACTCTTGTTTACTGCAGCTTTTTTGGCTGGGCTCTTTTTCCGAGGCGTGGGTAGTGGGTTTTGGCCAATAAACTCTGCTAATAGCGAAGACAGCTCCTCTGCTTTGCTCCATTGAAAAAAGTGACCGCCACCGATCATAGTATGGGGTTGCCCCTCTGTACCTGGAACCTTGGATAGCCAAACTTTTTCAAAGCCATTGGTAATTGGGTCATTGCCCGCGCCAACACATAAAAATGGCTTTGTAAATTTTTCAAAAAATTCCCAAGCTTTTTTTTGCGCCTCTAAAGACTGATCTGGCATGCTGGGTACCTGACTGGGCATAGCGCGAGGGCCCATTTTATAGGCTGGGCTAGGGAAGGGTAACTCAAAGGCCTTAGTTAGGTCGGTACGAAAAGGTGAGATGTTGCGCAGTCCAATAGAGCCCATAAATAGATCTAAGGCCAAAGATAGTTTGTTGCGGGGCTCCATGCTCAAGGAGGCAATGATACCCGCTGGGACATCTGGGGTTTCCCAGGTATATTTTTGCCAGTAGGCAAAGAGATCGACTCCAGACTCTTTGCCAAGACCTTCCATTTTTTGCACTTGTTGCATCATGCCAAACAGAGTCACTTTTTTGGGGTCTGCTCTAAAGGCTTTAACTTTATCGATGGTGCTTTGAGACACATCTGGATTGTAGGGTAGTCCGGTATTGCCAATAGCCACTCGAGCAAAGCGTTCACCGTTGTCGGCAACCATACGCAAGCCGATCAGCCCGCCCCAATCCTGACCAAAAAAGGTGAGGTCGGTGAAATTATTTTGTACCAGCCACTGGTTCATCCAGTCGACTTGGCGCTGGTAGCTGTAATCCTCTCTGGCGGCAGGTTTATCTGACTTGCCGTAGCCGGGAAGGTCTGGTGCGATCACGCGAAGTCCTGCCTTTACCAGATGCGGAATCATACGTACATAGAGGTAGCTCCATACGGGCTGGCCATGCATACACAGAATCACCGGGCCATCTTTTGGGCCCTCGTCTATATGGTGAATTCGCAGGTCACTGCCGTCATGGGTTTTAACTACAGTGTAATGGGGCTCAAAGGGATATTCCTCAAGTGATGCAAAGCGGCTGTCGGGGGTTCTAAGTATTTTCATGGTTTATTTGGTAGCGCTGGATAGTTACATTTTCGATAGCATAACCTATTGACACTATCAATGTCATTATAAATCCATTCCTATTTGGCAATTGACCTGCTAGTCAGTGTTTATTCCGCAGAATCGGTATTTATGGCGGCCCTCTAGAATATAATGGCAACTCAACAATAATTCGAGTGTGCCAATGTCCGATAGAATCCCACGCAATCCTGAGAATGACTATAGCGAAGAGATGGCTCAGCAGCGTCGTGACTTTGTCAGTGAAAAAACCTCCACTACCTTGGATAATGTCGGCCACTATTCCATTGATCCAGCGGCGACGGCAGGTAATATTGAAAACTTTATTGGTGTGGCTCAGGTGCCTATGGGGCTGGTTGGCCCATTGCGGGTAAATGGTGAACATGCCTCGGGCGACTTCTACGTACCCATGGCCACTAGCGAAGGTACATTGATTGCCAGCTATAACCGTGGTGCGCGGTTACTCAGTGAATCTGGCGGAGCCAAAGTTACTGTTGTCGATGATGCAATGCAGCGGGCACCGGTATTTGTCTTTGATGATGCCAGAGCTGCACGGGACTTCGGTCACTGGGTCAACGAAAATTTTGACGAGATAGCGGCGCAGGCAGAGACTACCACTAGCTCAGGAAAGTTGCGCGATATCCAGCAGTTTGCCGCGGCGCGCCTGCGCTATTTGCGTTTTAACTACACCACCGGTGATGCCGCCGGCCAAAATATGGTGGGTAAGGCAACATTTGTCGCCTGTGAATGGATCGCTGCCAACTATCCGGGTATTAAGCGCTATATGCTGTCTGGCGCTATGGATACCGACAAGAAGCACTCTCAGTTAAATACATTGCATACTCGGGGCAAGCGAGTGATTGCCGAAGTGACAATCCCCAACGATTTATTACAAAAGAGAATGAATACTTCTGCCGAAGCGCTCTTTAAGGCACGTTCTATTAATCAGGTAGGTGCCTTTATGGCAGGGTCTCACAACACTGGTGCACATTCTGCCAATGGCATTACCGCGGCATTTATTGCCACAGGGCAAGATGTGGCTAATGTGGCAGAGTCTTCGGCGGCGGTTATCTATGCCGATATTGATGAGGATGGCAACTACTACCTGAGTATTACGATTCCCTCATTAATTGTTGCCACCTATGGAGGCGGCACTGGTTTACCCACTCAGCAGGAATGCCTGAATTTGCTTGGCTGTAATGGTGCCGGAAAGGTGCGTAAGTTGGCAGAGATTATTGGAGCAACAGTACTGGCTGGCGAGATATCATTAATGAGTGCGGTATTGGCTGGCGACTGGGTTACCAGTCACGATGCGCTGGGGCGCAATCGTTAAATTGGCTGGAATGGATACTCCGTGGTCGTAATAGGCAGTTTATGGATTTGAAAAAAGGGCTAGCATTAAGAAAAGACTAAATAGTCAATAATAATTAAAATAGGGTTAATCGAGTGAATACTAATTCTACGCAATCAAACAGGTTACTAATAGTAGTATTGCCTTGGCTTCTTCTGCTTACCGGTTGTGCTGACCCCGAGCTATCGACGCCTGAGAGCACACAGCTGTTTTCCAGTAGCGAATCGGTTAGCTGTGCTAGCTTTGATGAAAACCGCACTGCGCTATTTGGCGATCTGCATATACATACCAGCTATTCGTTTGATGCGGCTGCAAATAGTACCGGAGCAACCCCAGAAGATGCTCATCGCTATGCGCGCGGTGAATCAATTGCTATTTTTCCAATCAATGATCAGGGCGTAGCTACCGGCCGCACTAAAATTGACCGTCCTCTGGATTTTTTGGCGGTTACAGATCATGGTGAATTTCTTGGCGAGCGCGCACTGTGCCGCACTGAGAGCTCGCCGGTTTATAATACGGCGTTCTGCGGCGCCTATAGATCCGATGAGCGCCTGGGCATGATGATGTTGGGTACAGTAATTACCACTGAGACCCCAGCTCGAATCCCCGAAATCTGTGGAGTCAACGGCAATCTGTGCCGTGATTTTGCCCAGTCGCCCTGGCAGGATATTCAGGCTGCTTCGAGTGCCGCCAATACGCCCTGTGAATTTACTAGCTTTGTCGCCTATGAATATACGGGCACTCCGGGCACCAGTAACTATCACCGCAATGTGATTTTTAGAAATGATGCAGTGCCCGCGCTGCCGGTCAGCTATATAGATGCGCCGATCGACAGCAAGCTGTGGTCGGCTCTGGATGCGGTCTGTGATATTGATGCTGGCTGTGACTACCTGACCATTCCCCACAACTCTAATTTAGCCAATGGGCGTATGGCCCCCTATATGCAGCTTGAAGACACAGATGCAGCGAAAGTTGCCTATGCTCAGAGTCGCTTAAAGCGCGAGCCAATTATGGAAATTTTCCAGCATAAAGGAGGTTCAGAATGCATCAATGGATTGAGTTCTGTCTTTGGTGCGCCGGATGAACTGTGTGAGGTTGAAGCTGTTAGGCATATGGGTCAAAACAAAACCTATGCGACCCGTGATATGTCGACGTCAAAATTAGTGGTTGGAGAGGCCTCTGAGGTCACGGCTGAATGTGCCGAAGGCACTGTTGGCGGCAATGGCATGGTCGGTGCAGGCTGCGTGCATGCTACAGATTTCCAGCGTTCAGCACTGCTAGTAGGCCTTAAAGAAGAGCAGGCCATAGGGCTGAACCCCGTTAAGCTGGGCATTATTGCCGCCACCGATACCCATTCTGCGACCTCTGGTGGAGTCAAAGAATCTGAATGGGTTGGCGCGGTGACTGGTGAAGCCAATCCGATGGAGCGATTGCAGCCCGGTCTGTTGACCAGCGGTATCGACGGCAATCCCGGCGGCTTGGCTGGTGTTTGGGCAAGAGAGAATACCCGTGATGCGATTTTTGATGCGATGTTGCGTAAAGAAGTATTTGGTACCTCTGGACCAAGAATCCGCCCACGTTTATTTGCGGGTTGGGGGCTTGATGCAGGGCTCTGTGAAGCCAATGATATGGTGACACAGGCCTACGCCAGCGGTGTGCCTATGGGCGGCGATTTAAGCGCTTCTGGAACTACAGATAAACCCTCCTTTCTCGCCTATGCTGCAAAAGATCCTGACGGCTTAAAACTGCAGGAGCTACACTTGATCAAAGGTTGGATAGATGGGGAGGGGCAAATGAATACTCAGGTTCTGCCTATAGCTACTGCAGAAGCTGGTGCCGATAGCCTGTGTAACGTCTATACCGATGAGAGTTTTGACCCAGCGCAGTCTGCTTATTACTATCTGCGTGCCGTAGAGCCAGAGACCCCGCGCTGGCACACCTATGACTGCGCGGCTATTGCCGAGGCCGAGCGTCCAGATGTCTGTACCAATGGTGCCTACCCAGATAGTATTCGAGAAATGGCATGGACCTCACCTATCTGGTACCAGGGGCACTAGTTACTTCATTATCCGATAGAGAATTAGTCTAGAATACTAGGCTAATTCCTAATAATTTCAGGCAGAGTAATCCCTAGTGAATGCAAATGAGCTAAGCGCAACATTACTCAGCTGCCTGTTCTTTATGGGTCTAGTGGCCTGGATTTCCTATCGCAAGACCAGAGGCGACGTCGATACTCGCGACGGTTATTTTCTTGCCGGCCGCGGTCTTGGTGCGGTGTTTATTGCCGGATCATTGTTACTTACCAACCTTTCTGCAGAGCAGCTTATTGGTCTCAATGGTTCAGCCTACGGCTTTAACCTCAGCAGTATGGCATGGGAGGTTACGGCAGCCTTTGCCACTATCTGCATGGCCTTTATCTTTTTACCGCGCTATTTGGCGGGTGCTTTTTCAACATTACCTGAATTCTTAAATGACCGTTTTGATGATGATGTTCGGCGTCTCACGGTTATTCTATTTATGCTTGGCTATGGTTTGGTTACCATTCCCTCTGTGCTCTATTCTGGTTCGATTGCGGTTATGCAGCTGTTTGATGTGACTGCGCTATTTAACCTTTCTTACAGCACCGCACTGGCTGCGACGATTGTATCTATAGGTAGTATCGGTGCTATCTATGCAGTATTTGGCGGCCTTAAGGCGGTGGCTGTTTCTGATACCTTAAATGGCATTGGCCTGTTGGCTATTGGTATAGCGGTGCCTGTTTTGGGTCTGTCGCTACTGGGCGATGGCAATGTGGGGCAGGGGCTGCATATTATTACCAATACCAATACAGAGAAACTAAATGCCATAGGGTCATCATCTGATCCCACACCCTTTGCCACATTATTCACCGGCATGATCTTCGCCAATCTATTTTATTGGTGCACCAATCAATATGTTATTCAAAGAACATTGGCAGCAAAAAATTTGGCCGAGGGACAGAAGGGAGTTTTGTTTTCTGGCTTTTTCAAAGTACTGGTGCCATTTATTATGATGGTGCCGGGGGTGATTGCATTTCATCTCTATGGCGCAGTGGGATCTGAGACAGGCTTGGCCTCAATTGATCTCGCATACCCGCAGTTGATTCGCGATGTGCTACCAGTCTATGCCATGGGCTTTTTTCTGGCCGTGCTATTGGGTGCGGTATTTAGCTCGTTTAATTCATTGCTTAATAGTGCGGCTACACTATTTTGTCTCGATGTCTATGTGCCCTATAAAGAGCGTCAGGGACAGCAGCATGTGAGTGATGAGAAAGTTTTAAAAATGGCTAAGCGCGCCTCAATTGTTATTGCGCTCTTTTCTTTTGTAGTGGCACCCATGCTGCAGTTTGCGCCAGATGGCTTGTGGCAAATTATTCGCGTCTTTACGGGATTTTATAATATTCCTGTTATTGCCATTGTTATCGTTGGACTATTTGCCCCACAGGTTCCGGCGTTGGGCCCGAAGCTGGTTATTTGTTTTCATATTCTGGTCTATGGTCTATTAAAGTTTGTATTTGATGATGTAGTTACACTACATTTTATTCATCTTTATGCAATTTTATTTTTTATTGAAGTGGCGATCATGTTGGTCGTCGGTATGCGTTATCCGCGTGCAGCAGTATGGACCTATAGCACTAGCGATAAGGTTGATCTGCAGCCATGGCGTTTTGCCGGCCCCTGTGCGGTGACCTTAATATCCTGTGTGATTGGTCTGTATCTGCTGTTTTCGCCAATAGGATTGGTCGGTGGAATTAGCACCTTATTTTGGTTTGCTATTAGTGCTTTGACAGTCGCGAATATGGCAGTCTGGCTGTTGGCCTACAGACCGGGTTACTCGCCGCTATAATGTTTAATAACTGGAAAAAAAGTGAAACAAGAAATTAAAAAAGCTAGATTACGTTTTTTCGAGAGTTCCGCGGGTCAGCAGCATATTACTGATGCTGATAAGTATCTCTATCGACAGCCTGTGCCAATCTATAAAATCGTGGTGATAGGTACAGGGACGATCGGGCAGGAACATATGCGTGTGGCTGCGCTCTTAGGGCGCGCCCAGGTGCATGGTATTTACGATACCCAGACCCATAGTATGGATGTGGCGGAAGCCAATTTTAAACAGTGCTCAGATGTTCCATTGGTGCGTTATGAGAATTTAGAATCCGCCTGTAATGACAGTGCCACTGACGCATTATTTATCTGCACGCCTAACCATACTCATTTCGATATTCTGCAGGTGGCGATTAAATCCGGCAAACCCATTTTTCTGGAAAAGCCTATGGCCACCGATCTGCAAGATGCGGCTGCCACTGTTGCTATTGATGATGCATACCCGTCTTTTATTCAGATTGGTCTGCAGTATCGCTACAAGGCGCAATATATCGAGGCCTTTTATGAGGCACTTTCGCGACAGTCATTAGGCGAGGTTAAAATGATTGCCGTAAGCGAGTATCGGCCGCCTTTTTTGGATAAGGTCGGGCAGTGGAATAAGTTTAATGCCAATAGCGGTGGTACCCTTGTTGAGAAGTGCTGTCATTATTTTGATCTGATTAATTTAATGGCCCAGGCGCGACCAACACGGGTGTATGCCAGTGGCGGCCGCGCGGTAAATTTCACTGACTTTGAATATGAGGGTAGAGCATCCGATATTGATGACCATGCCTTCGTGGTTATCGACTATGCCAATGGCACCCGCGCCAATTTCACCCTTAATATGTTTTGCCAGGACTTTAGCGAGGAGATGATTGTCACCGGTACCCGGGGTCGCTTGGTGGCATCAGAGGTATTTAATTTTCATCAGCATCAGGACTCTAAGGCCACAGTTACTGTTGAGGGCGGTGAGCATGGAGCCTCTAAAAAGATCGATGTGACTTACGCGGCACTGATAGAGCAGAGTGGCCATCATGGTGCCACCTACTATGAGCACAGTGCTTTTATGGACCAGCTCGAGGGACTGTCGGTCGATGCGGCCACGTGTCGGCAGGGACTGTGGTCAATGATTGTAGCCAGCGCCGCACAGGCCTCTATGGCCTCTGGACAGGCGGTAGATATTAAACAATTTATGATGGCTAATAATTTAGCTGACTATTTGGAGATGTAAAAAAGGTTATGAATCAAGTGATTAATGTTACTGGTAAATCAATGCCCGCCGTGGGGTTAGGACTTTGGAAAATTGATCCCGGCGCGGTGGCCGATGCGGTTTATAAAGCGATCAAAGTTGGTTATCGCCATCTGGATAGTGCGGCGGACTATGGTAATGAGAAAGAGGTAGGCGAGGGCATAGCGAGGGCTATTGCCGACGGTCTTTGCAGCCGTGAAGACCTCTGGGTGACCTCGAAGCTATGGAATACCTATCACCGACAGGAACATGTTGAAGTCGCCTGTCGCAAATCTCTTGAGGATCTTGGGCTCGATTATTTTGATCTGTATCTAATACATTTTCCCATTGCCCTCAGCTACGTAGATTTTAATGATCGCTATCCACCAGAATGGCTATTTGACCCAGCGGCAGAAAATCCTGGTATGCAGCTCGATGCTGTGCCCCTCAGCGAAACCTGGGGTGCGATGGAAATGCTAGTTGAGGTGGGTCTAACCCGCCAGATTGGTATCTGTAACTACAGTGCTAGTTTGCTGCATGATCTGATTAGCTATGCGCGCATCAAACCAGCGATGCTGCAGGTGGAGTCACATCCATACCATACCCAAGAAGCACTGCTGCGCACGGCCCAGCAATACAGTATTGCAGTGACTGCATTTTCACCCCTAGGCGCTCTGTCCTATGTCTCGATTGATATGGCTACTGCGAATGACTCTGTACTGACAGAGTCTGTGGTTATGGCTGCGGCAAAGCGCACCGGCGCCACAGCCGCTCAAGTGGTTCTGCGCTGGGGTATTCAGCGCGGTACCGCGGTGATTCCCAAGACTAGTAATCCGCAGCGCCTTATAGAAAATTTAACCCTATCAGAATTTAGCTTGAACGATGATGAAATGGCCGCTATCTCTGCGCTTAATCAAAATCGTCGCTTTAATGATCCGGGTGTATTCTGCGAGGCTGCCTTTAATACTTTCCATTCAATCTACGACTAGAGCGCAGCATTTTATGCCTATAAACGCACAAAAAATTTCGCTGGCAGAACAGCAGCAACATGCCAATGGTGTCTTTCCATTAGTCTATACCGCTGCAGAAATTGGTTCAGCTGATGCCATAAAAGATTGGATCGAACAGCATATGGATCAGTTGGCGGATGAATTGGCTGTGCATGGTGCCATTTTATTTCGTGATTTTGGCGTCACCGATGATAGGAGCTTTGATGGTTTTATTCGCGCCTTTAATCAACCGAGTTTTACTTACGAAGACTCGCTATCAAATGCAGTGCGGCGCAATCGCACGGAACTGGTTTTTACCGCTAATGAGGCACCGCCAGAGGTCTCTATTTTTCTTCATCACGAGATGGCACAGACTCCAGTATTCCCATCTAAGTTATTTTTTTACTGTGAACAGGCCGCGCAGTTAGGCGGTGCTACACCTATTTGCCGTTCAGATATATTACTAGAGCAGCTTGAATCTGCGGTGCCAGACTTTGTTGCGGCCTGCCAAGAAAAAGGCGTTTGCTATTCTCAGACCATGCCACCTGAAGATGATATGCAGTCGGGTCAGGGGCGCAGTTGGCGCAGTACCCTTAGCGCGCAAACTCAGGCTGAGGCAGAGATAAAGCTGAAGAAACTTAATTATCGATGGCAGTGGCAGGCGGATAATACTCTGCGCGTAACCACGCCCGTGCTGCCAGCCATTAAGCAGCTAGCGGATGGCCGCAGTGTTTTTTTTAATCAACTGATTGCCGCCTTTCGCGGTTGGCAGGATGCGCGTAACAGCGCAGAAAAGTCCATCTGCTTTGGCGATGGCTCGGTAATTAATAGTACTGATATGGCTGTGGCTATAGATCTGGCCGATAAGTTGACCTTTGATATACCCTGGCAAACCGGCGATGTGGTACTGCTGGATAATTTCTCAACCATGCATGGACGCCGTCCTTTTCAGGGGCAGCGCTCTGTATTGGCTGCGCTGTTTGCCTAAGCATCCACTTACGGGTGGAGAAGGGGGCGATAAAAGCGGTGAATGGCAGTATTTAGCGTTAAGTGGGAGTCCGTTGGGTAGACAATTAGCTGCTCGGTACAGTAATTTGACCCTCGGGCTTAGTTTGGCGCTGGAATCGACTAAAGCCTACTTAATAATCACTCTAAGGGAACAATAACCATGAGCTTCAAATCATTATTTTTAACCGCCGCTATTATCTCATTGCTTGGCTGTGCAGTTGAAGAAGAGGTGGCTGTAGCCACTGAGCTGGCCGATGGTGCCTTCTTACTGGGTGATGTTACATTGACTGAAAAGGGCGAAGTCACTGTTCTTAAACGTGCACAGATGAAGATCTATTCTAATGATCGCTATATGTTCGCCTTTATGCATGAGGACACCACCAAGCCTGATGTAGGCGCAGGGCTTACTGAGTGGAAAGATGGCGCGTTGATCGAATCACCTATTTTCAATCAGGATGGCCCTTTAGAGGGTTTACACTTTAGTCTCGACATTGAGGAGACCGAAGGTGGCTTTTTGCAAAGTATCGAAGGCTTAGAATCTAATGGTCATGTTTACGATATGGTAGAGACCTGGGATCGTCAGCAGGGCAGTCCATCTGCGTTTGATGGTCTTTGGAAACTGCAGGGTCGCGCTAGTGAAGAGGGTGGCGAAATAGCCAAGTTCTCTGAAATTAAAATGTTTGGTGGCGGACACTTTATCTTTTCTCAGAGTTTTATGCTTGAAGGTGAGATGCAACAGCACTTCGGTTTTGGTGAGTTTTCGATTGATGCTGAGGGCGTTGTGACTGAAACTGGGATTGCCAGTTCATTTGAAGATTTTGCTGGTACCCGGCATAAACTCACCATGGAACTGATTGGCGAGAATGAGCTTAATCAAACGTTCCTGTGGGACGGTAAGTCAATAACACAGTCTTATATCAGGCAGTAAGCTAAGCGACAGAGTAAGAAGCCGCTATTGATTAGCGGCTTTTTTATGTCTGCTTGTTTTGGGCTTTGCAGCCTGATCTTTAGGGTTTAGCTTGATTTCTAAGGGCCTTTTTCTCAGCTCTCTTTTCTTCCCTGCGGCGCTCTGTAGCTTCTGTGGCTGCATTGCCAATATGCTCTTCGCCCCTAGCTTTGGCCAGTTCTATTTGTTTTTGACGCTGTGCAAAGCGCTGCTTTTTCTCGTCACTAACAGTGCCATAGCAATGCAGGCAGGACAGTCCTTCAGCATAGCTTGGCAGTAATTTTTCCTGCTCGGTAATCGGCATTCGGCAGGCGTGGCACTGGTCATATGAGCCGCGCTTTAAGTCGTGATCAACGGCCACACGATTATCGAAGACAAAGCATTCTCCCTGCCATAATGTTTGATCGCTTGGCACCTCTTCAAGGTATTTTAAAATACCGCCTTCAAGATGATAGACTTCGTCAAAACCCTGCTCTTTCATGTAGGCAGTAGATTTTTCACAGCGAATACCACCAGTGCAAAACATCGCCACTTTTTTATGTTTCTTGCGATCGAGATTATTTTTAGCCCAGTCGGGAAAGTCGCGAAACGATTTTGTTTTTGGATCTATGGCATTTTTAAAGGTGCCAATTTCAACTTCGTAGTCATTGCGTGTATCGACCAAAACCACATCGGGGTCAGAGATTAAATCATTCCAGTCGGCAGGTTTAACATAGGTGCCCACCACCTGTTTGGGGTCTATACCTTCGATGCCCATAGTGACAATTTCTTTCTTAAGTTTGACCTTAGAGCGATAGAAGGGAATTTCATCATTATAGGATTCTTTAGTATCGATATTTTCGAGACCAGGCTGCTGATCCAGCCAACCGAGTAGGGTATCTATATCTTCACGGAGACCTGATACGGTACCGTTGATCCCTTCGGTAGCCAATAGCAATGTGCCAAAGACATTGTTGTCGGTCATAACTTTTAATAGTGGGTGGCGAATGGAGCCATAATTTGGCAGTGCGACAAATTTATACAGCGCGCAGGTAACGTACTGAGTGGGCATAATGAATCCTACTGTTGTATTCGGCTAACCAAATCGCAAATTTGGCGCAGTTTTATTGTGTCGGCATTGTAGCAAATGGCACTGACCTAGGGCTATATTGGTTAGAGTGGCAGTGCCGTGGTGTAATTTTTTTGGCGTAAAATAAGATTTGTCGTTGATGCACGAACGATCCCCAGTCGCAGTAACTTTTGCATAATAAACCGCTCCAGGCTCTCGGTGTCTTTTTCAATAATTTTTAGCACATAATCATTGGGGCCTGTGATCGAAGAACATTCGATAATCTGTTCCTGATGGGCGACAAAGTCATCCAGCATCTCAATCGTTTGCTGGGTGTGATCAAGCAATGCTATATGCACATAGGCCACGGCGGTGAGGTCTAATGTCAAGCATGATCAGCAGATGATTAAAAACAATAAGTCAGCCCGTAAAATACTTCAGCTAGAGCGCTATTTACCCTACCGGTTATCGATTCTGTCGAACCGTACCAGTGCTCTAATTTCTGAAACCTACAGTGCTTAGTTTGCTTTGAGCATTACCGAGTGGCGAATTATGGCGGTGTTGGGGGAATATCCGGGCGCCTCAGCAGATGAGGTATCCCTAAAGACACAGATCGAGAAATCTATTCTTAGCCGAGCTATTAGTAAGTTGCTGCAGCGCAAGATACTGGAGCGATCATTTGATCCCGCTGACAAGCGCCGTTCAATGTTGCGCCTCACCCTTACAGGAGGCGCTGTCTATGATGAGCTTGTGCCCATGTCTTACGACTATGAGCAGGCACTGTTAACCTGCTTTAGCGATACTGAAAGAGACCAATTTAGTGAGTTTATTGATCGTCTCTACCAGCATGCAGAAAAGGGCGCTAACTAACTTCTCGATTACGTTTATTGGGCAAGTGAAGCGGCTAGTGCTCGAGCCGCCTTTAGCTTGGAGCGAAAATGTTTGTTCTTCGCTGCGCTGGCACCGGGCTGGCTCGAAAACCAGGCCATCACCGTATTGGCTTTGCGGTTAATGTAGATGACCTGTCCATGAATACCCACGGCGCAGTACTCGCCAGCCTGTGGGTCTAGAATCCACCACATATTATGATAGGCATGCCAGGGCTCTTCACCGTACTTGGCATTATTGGTCATATTGCTGCGCAATTTTTCACTGATGTTCAATGATTCATCTATCCAGGTAGCTGGAATAATCTGCTGGCCGTTGTAATGACCACGATCGCGGACCATCATGCCAAAGCGCAATGCGTCCCTAAGGGTGCTATTCATACCACCGGTAACTACTGGCATATAGGCTCTGTCGACCACAATTGTTGCATCGTGCTCTGTACCTAAATTGGCCCAGATATGTTGCTGGATATAGTCTTGGAAAGGCAGTCCGCTAATGCGGGCAATGAGCCAGCCTAGGACATCCGCATTACTGGAGTTGTAGTCAAAGTTATCGCCAGGTTCACGATTTAAATCTGGTTTAATAAATTTACTCAAAAAGTCATGTACCCCATACACCTCGACGTTATCTGGCTGTATGTCGCGGGCGCCGGGTAGATACGCCATATTAAGCGCGGGTGCATAGTATTTGGCAAAGTCTGAATCAAAGTCAGTATAGGTTTCTTTAAAGTCCAAAGAGGTAGCATGGTCTAATACCTGTTGGATGCTCACGCGCTCAAAGCCACTACCTTTAAGTTCGGGAATGTACTCTGCAGGTGATGCCTCTAAGTCTACCTTGCCCTCTGCCACAAGCAGACCAAAAGCAGTGCTAGCCAGAGACTTACTCATCGAATACCAGATATGCTGAGCGTGCTCATTAAAGCCATGGAAATACTTTTCGTGGAGTAGGTGAGCGCCCTGAACAATAGCAACGCCGTCACCATGGTTACGTTCAAACACCTGATCAAAACTGATTGTCGCGCCCGCGCCATCTGGGTACTGCTGCAGTCCAAGCGCAGGTCTTGATGGCCCTGACAGCTCGACGATCTGTCCCTCTCGGGGAATCATCACGACATTGAGCGGTGCGCCCATATTGCGAAATGACCATTTCATAAACGGATAGGTGCCATGATTTTTCATGGTTACTTGGGATTCTCGGGCGGGCGGAACACCCTGCATGGTGTCCACAACAATTGAGTTATTGCGCGCTGTGTAGCCGATCTGACTAATGGCAATAGAAACTACACTGGCGATCAAAAAAAGAGATATACGATACATGCTGGGGCTATTCCTAATTATTATTGTTTTGACTCTAGTGTCAGGAGTGTATCGAATAGTGGCGTAAAACGACCCATTTTTATCTAATGGGGACCCCCTGTTTATTTTGGTTCTGACGGCGATGTATCTATGATAAATTCGCCGTTTATAGCTTAGCAAATAAACGATAGAATTAGGGGTGGCTTTATGAAAACTTCTGCGATCAACGCTGAGTTGGTTGATGATTCAGTGCTGCTATATCTAGATGATGGCAGTCAGTATGAATTACCAAATCTGTGGTTGCGTGATAATTGCCTCTGTGATGATTGCCGGGTTGTCCAGACGCAGGAAAAGCGCTTTATGTTAAGTGATGTCGATGTGCACCTAGCACCCCAAGAGGTGAGTCTTGCGCAAGATATTTTATGCATTATCTGGCCCGATCATCATCAAAGCCTATTTTCTGTCACCGGTATTCAATCTCTTTTAGAACCGCCGGAACAACAATATAAACTATGGTCTAAGGGATTTGTGCCGGAGCCCTTTGGTTGGGATTTGTTCCTAAATAACAGCACAGTTGCGATTGAAGCGTTGGAGAGCTTTATGCAATTTGGCGTTATTTTGCTAAAACAGGTGCCCCGAGACCCTGCGACGTTAGAGCAGTTAGCGCCTATGATTGGGCCTATCCGCGAATTGCTGTTTGATCGTATTCACAATGTGTCGGTGCAGGGGCATGTCTATAATATTGCCCATACTTCTCTGGGGCTGCCGCCGCACAATGATTTTGCCAGCTATAGTTTTCCGCCGTCGGTGCAGGCATTGCATATGCTGCACAATGAGGTTGCTGGGGGCGACTCAATTGTCGTTGATGGCTGGGCGATACTGGAGCAGTTGCGCAGTGACCATGCAGATTACTTTCAGATTCTCTGTGACTTTCCGGTAGCCTTTAGGCAGTTCGATGACAGCAACGAAACCTATGCCGTGGCACCTATGGTGCGCTGCGACAATATGGGCAATATTGTCAGTTTACGTTTTTCTAATCAGCTGATGCAGATGATGAATCCACTGCAATCGGGAATTAAAGAATTTTATCGTGCCTACCATGAACTCTGTTTAAGAATTGCCGACTCCAAACAAGATTATAGGTCTACCTTTAGGCTTCAAGGCGGCGAGATTATTTTAGTCGCAGCCCACCGCGTATTGCATGCCCGAGAGTCTTTTCAGCCGACCGCTAAACGTCACTTGCAAGATGCCTATTTTGAGCTGGATAATATTGCCAATAAGCTTCTATTACTAAAGCGCCAACGAGATTCTAAAAATGACTAAACGGGTTGATTTTACTGCGATGGAGCATGCAACACGCGCCGATTACGATCTGGTTTTTGCCCATGATGACGACAATATCGCCACTCAGGCTGAACGGGTGATTAGTTGGTTGCGCATGATGGATGGCGATTCACCTTACCAGATCAGCCGTCTAGATCACTGTCTTCAAACTGCAACCCGGGCTGAAAATGACGGCGCAGACGATGAAACTATTGCCTGCGCATTGCTTCATGATATTGGCGATGTAATAGCACCGGCTAACCACTCTCAGGCTGCTGCGGCTCTGCTTAGGCCCTATGTAAGTGAGAAGAACTACTGGATAGTGCTTAACCATGGGTTGTTTCAGGGCTATTACTGGATGCATCATTATGATCAGGATCGCAATAGTCGCGATCAATTAAAGGACCATCCGTATTATCAAGACTGTATTGATTTTTGTGCCAGCTGGGATCAGCCATCTTTTGACCCAGAGTTTAAAACCCAGCCTCTTGAGCATTTTATCTCACTGATTCAATATCTTTTTGCGCGCACGCCAAAACCCCTAGTGTAGTGCTTGTACTTGCATTGCTCTGTGTGACCGTCATACTCGGCGCCGTCCTTAACCAAGCTCATTATTAACGGTGACTCCCTATTAACAGTAATCCCGCTTCTACCGTTCAGGAATCGACAGCAAAAATGTCGGTATTGCTGGCACTATTTCAGTTTCTAAAGCCCTATCAGGTGCGCGTATGGATATTTCTGGCGGCGCTGGTTTTTACTGCTGGCGTGACTCTGTCGATTGGTCAGGGTTTAAGGTTGGTGATTGATCAGGGTTTTGCCGAGCAATCCCAGTCTCAGCTAAATGTTGCGATTCTCTTTGTACTTATTGCCTCGGTGCTGATGGCGATGGGGACCTATATTCGGTTTTATCTTATCTCTTGGCTGGGTGAGCGTGTCAGTGCAGATATTCGCACCTCGGTGTTCGATCATATTGTTGATTTGCATCCGGCCTTTTTTGAAACCAACCGCAGCGGTGACATTATGTCGCGGCTTACCTCTGATACTACATTGCTGCAATCTATTATTGGCTCCTCTGTCTCTATTGCACTGCGCAGTGCAATCAGCTTTACCGGTGCGCTGATTATGTTATTGGTTACAAATATTAAATTGACCTTAATTATTGTGGTCGCTGTGCCGGTAGTACTGATGCCAGTACTGGTGTTTGGGCGCAAGGTGCGCAGTCTGTCCAGAGAGAGTCAGGACACCATTGCAGGAGTAGGCTCCTACGCCGGTGAGATTATTCAGCATATTAAAACTGTGCAGAGCTTTACTCAGGAAGCACAAGAGAAGCGTGCATTTTCGGCGGAGGTTGAGCGCGCCTTTGCTGTGGCAAAGCGACGCGTGAGTCAGCGAGCCATCTTAATGGCCGCGGTTATTTTGCTGGTGTTTGGCGCACTGTCGGCGATGCTGTGGGTTGGCGGTACCGATGTTATTAATGGCAATATGAGTGGCGGTGAGTTGGGCGCATTTATTTTTTATGCGATTCTAATGGCCACTGGTGTGGCCTCGTTATCAGAGGTCTATGGTGAGTTACAAAGAGCAGTGGGCGCGACCGAGCGCCTGATGGAGCTGCTGCATGCAGACAATGAGATTTTGGCTGTTGATAATCCAGAGGATGTGACTCGTCTACCGGCAGTTTTAGATTTAAAAAACCTTACCTTTTGCTATCCCTCAAGACCTGAACAACCGGCGTTAACTGATTTCTCTCTAGAGATTGCCAAAGATAAAATCATTGCGCTGGTGGGCCCCTCGGGCGCAGGCAAGTCGACATTGTTTGATTTGATTCAGCGCTTTTATGACCCCCAACAGGGTGCGGTTTATTTTGGCGATACCGATATTCGAGCGTTGAGCCCAACGGATTTACGCGCGCAGATTGCGGTGGTACAACAACAGCCTACGCTGTTTACCGGTGATGTGATGTACAACATCCGCTATGGTAAATCGGATGCCACCGATGATCAGGTTATCGCCGCCGCGGAAGCTGCCCATGCGGACGAGTTTATTCGTCGACTTCCCGAGGGCTATCATTCCGATCTGGGCGAGCAGGGCGTGCGTCTCTCTGGCGGTCAGCGCCAGCGTATTGCCATTGCCCGTGCGCTGTTAAAAGACCCGCGCATTCTGTTGTTAGATGAAGCCACTAGTGCGCTGGATGCTGAAAGTGAATATAAGGTTCAGCTAGCGCTGGATAAGCTGATGAAAGGCCGCACCACTGTCATTATTGCTCATCGCCTGGCCACCATTTTGCACGCGGACTTGATTGTAGTGATGGATGGTGGTCAAAAAGTGGCTCAGGGCAGCCATCAGCAGCTGCTGAAGTCCAGCGATTTATACGCCAGACTGGCCAGCCTGCAGTTTTCTTCTGAAGGAAAATAAACTTCTAGGAGTGGCAAGAGACCCTGGATCGCGGCAGAGGGGAGTCATCCGGCGTTTCGGGGGATATTTTCCGGTTATCTGATGCCGTTCGGGAGTGTCACTAAGATTATTGCTTCTCGGCCCGGAACAGTGATTTCTGTTCCATCCAGACTGTTGATCGCATAAGCTTTGGCATCCGTATCAATAATTGAGACATACATTGCCACTGTGGCTAAAAAGCGCGGTTAAAAAATAAAAAAAGAAGCTCAATATGAAATCGATTGCCGGCCTTATCACTACTACTGTTATCTCATTATCACTTGCTTCCTGTAGCCTGTTTCAGCCCCCCGAGATGGAACCTCAGCGCCTCGCCGAGCACAGAATTGGCACATCAACCGGCATTACTCAGGGTCAGATTTCAGACCCAGCATTGGTGTCCTGGTTTGATATTCCTTTTGCCCGGCCGCCCCTAGATGATCTGCGCTGGAAGGCTCCACGAACACTCAATAGCCCCGAACAAGTTATTATCGAGCGCGAAACCGACGGCTGTGTGCAATTAGCCAGCCGTTACGGCGGTGCCGATGGCGATGGTATTGTTGGCTCCGAAGACTGCTTATACCTGGATATAAAAGCCCCGGTAGATTTTGCAGAAAAACAGTACCCAGTGATGTTCTGGATCCATGGAGGCAGCAACACCACCGGACTCAAAGATTTTTATGACTTCAGTAAAATGGTGGTCAGTCAGGATGTTGTAGTGGTCACTACCAATTATCGCTTAAGCGCGCTGGGCTGGTTTGCCCATCCGGCCATTCAAGATCTACAACAGGGCTTGGACAAGACCAGCAACTTTGGCACTTTGGATATTATCGAGTCATTAAAATGGGTGCAGAGCAATATTGGCAAGTTTGGTGGAGATGCCAACAATGTCACTATTTTTGGTGAGTCTGCCGGTGGTCACAATGTATTAACGCTGCTGGCTTCGCCCTTGGCCGATGGGCTGTTTCACCGCGCCATCTCCCAGTCTGGCTACACCACAAGTTCCAGTTTGGCGGAAGCCTATAATAAAGACAGTGCCAACCCGCTGATAGAGCGGGGCAGTTGGCAAATGACTGAACAGATCATTAATACTGCATTACAGCGTCCTCAGTCAGATTACAGTGCCCAAGAACTGCGCGACCTGCTCAAGAGCATGGATGCTGCAGACTTGATGAGGCTCTACCATGATGGCAGTGTGCGCTTTGATTCAATTCCCTTGACCATTGCGGACGGTATTGTGGTGCCAGAACAGGGCACCTTGGCCGCGCTGGCCAGTGCCGAGTATGCCAAAAATATTCCGGTGATTGCGGGTTCCACCAAAGACGAAGTGGCCCTGTGGTTGGCCATGCATCGCTACTTTATGGACGCAAAATATTATTTCACTAAACTGCTGCCTCCAAAAATTGATACTAAAGACGCCGAACTCTACGAGCTGTGGGTGCGAATGCGTTCCCATGCCTGGAAGTTAAAGGGCGTGGATCAGGCCCTAGCGGCGATGGATTCAGCTGGCTACCAAAATCTATATGCCTACCAGTTTGACTGGGACCACCAGCAAGAGTCGTTCTTTATTGATTTCCCCAGATTATTTGGCGCCGCCCATGGCACAGATATCGCGTTTGTCACCGGCAACTTTGTTTACGGCCCGATCAGCAACTATATCTACCCGGAGGGTCCAGCGCGTGACGAGATGGAGAGCACAATGATGAGTGCCTGGTCAAACTTTGCCAAATCAGCAACCCCAGACACTGGCAAAGGGGTGACGTGGCAGCCATTTACCAGCGCCGCGCCCGCGTACCTGCATCTTGATAAAGACGACTTGCTACGTATGGACAGTGAAGTAGAGACCATAGAGTCGCTGTTAGCAGCTCTGGCAGTGCACAAAGTCCCCACAGATTACGAACGCTGTTATATAGCCTGGGAGACCTACAACAATGTCGGCGACCCAGACCCTCAGGCATATCTTGAGTGGAATAATGGACTTTGCGTCGATGTGGATATGCGCGCTGAGCAAAGAGCATTGGCGACCCGGCTGCTCGAAGAATTTGGTTCAATAGGCGTGCTTTAACGAGCAACTTTAAAACGCGATAATAGGTTAAAACAATGATAAAAAATATGCTGGCGTTACTGCAATTACCTTATGGCTGGTGGCCAAAACTGGTGCTGTTTGGGCTGGCTGCATTCTTTATTAACGTGGGTGTGGACCATTTTGTAAACCCCGGTTTCTATCTGGGGATTATGCCCCCCGCGCTGCCCCTGCATCTGGAAGCAGTCTATATTAGTGGCTTCTTTGAGATCGCTGGCGGTGTTGGCGTATTGATCCCGAGACTGCGGGTTGTTGCTGGCTGGAGCCTGATTGCCCTGTTGGTTGCTGTGTATCCAGCCAATATTTATATGTTGATGACCCCCGAGGCATTTCCCGATATTCCTTACGAATTTCTATGGCTGCGCATGCCATTTCAATTTCTTTTTGCCTACTGGGCATACACAGTTACCAAACCTTCTTATAACCCTGGCGCAGTAGCAGTTTAGGTGCCGGATCAGCCAAACGTTTGTGCTATATCCAATCAACAGGGTGACTGGAAGGAACCCAGTTCGCGGGCTCAGATCATCTGATCCTAAGTGCCCAAACAAGTGCCATTACTTCAATGCTGTGGTTTGCAACCAGTCTGGCTCAGAGTGTCTGCGCGAACTGAACAGAGGCGCCTTCAATGGCAGCCTCAATCTATGACAACAACCTCAGTATAGATGCAACGATTGAACCGATTAGTCATTTTTATTGGTTTACAGGGCGCTGCCAGATGATAATACTTGTCCTCTACAAGTTTTATTGAGCCTACAGATATATGACTGTTTATAAAGTACCGCAAAAGGACATTTCCTTTATTTTAGAAGAGCTGGTTGGTTACGACGAGCACAGCAACTTGCCCGGCTATGAAGACGCCAGCAGCGATATGGTCGAGGCTATTTTGCCCGAGGCGGCAAAGTTCTTTGAAGAGGTTGTAGCGCCTAGCAATTGGGAGGCCGACACACAGCCCGCGCATCTGCATGAGGACACAGTGGTGACTGCGCCTATGCTAGATGGTATTTACAAACAGATGGTCGACGCCGGCTGGTGCTGCTTAAGTGGTGATACCAAATATGATGGTGCCGGATTTCCCGGTGTTATCGATGTGGCGGTACAGGAGATGCTACAGTCGGCTAATCTAGGCTTCAGTTTACTACCCATGCTAACTCGGGGGGTTATTCATGCCCTGAACCTATATGGTACCGACGAGCAAAAACAAACCTATCTGAGCCAACTAATTTCCGGTAATTGGTCCGGGACTATGAATCTGACCGAGCCGCAGGCGGGCACTGACTTATCAGCGGTAAAAACCAAAGCCGTCCCCGAGGGAGATCATTACTTGGTCAGTGGACAAAAAATTTACATTACCTGGGGCGACCACGAACTCGCCAACAACGTGATCCACCTAGTACTGGCGCGACTGCCAGATGCGCCTGCAGGAAACCATGGTATCTCGCTCTTCTTGGTACCCAAATACCTTATAAATGCCGATGGCAGCCTGGGTGAGCGCAACGATGTAAAACCTGTTGGCGTAGAGCACAAACTTGGTATTCATAGTAGTCCTACTTGTACCATGGCCTTTGGTGACAACGGCGGTGCAGTGGGTTATCTAGTTGGCCCCTTAAATCAGGGTCTAATGTGCATGTTCAGCATGATGAACAATGCCCGATTATCCGTGGGTCATCAGGGTATTGGTATTGGCGAGCGCGCCTACCAGCAAGCCGTAGCTTATGCCTCAGATCGCGTGCAGGGTAAAGTGCAGGGCGTCGAGGGCAATGCCCCTATTATTCATCACCCAGATGTTAAGCGTATGCTTATGCAGATGCGTGCACTGACCGAAGCTGGTCGCGCTATGTCGTTCTTTACGATTGCTGCGGAAGATCGTAGCCATCGTCATCCCGATGCCGATCAGCGCGCTGCTGATGCGCTGTTAGTGGAACTGATGACTCCTCTGGTTAAAGGCTGGTGTACCGAAGTGTCCATGGAGAGCACCTCATTGGGAGTGCAGGTTCATGGAGGTATGGGCTTTATCGAAGAGACCGGAGCTGCCCAGCATATGCGCGATGCTCGTATCTTGCCTATCTATGAGGGCACCAATGGTATTCAGGCGCTGGATTTTGTCGGCCGCAAATGTCTGCGTGACGGCGGTGAAACCATTGCTCTGTTACTTGCAGATATGCAACAGACAGTCTCTGAAACCTCGTCTGCCACTGGTGCAGTTAAAGACTTGGCTTCGGCGTTGGCAACCACCATCGAACAGTGCCAGCAGGCGCTGGATTATGTGTTGGCTAATAGCGCCAAATCACCTTCATTGGCGTACAACTTTTTGATGCTATTTGGTAATAGCGTCTCTTTTTGGCTACTCGTTAAGTTGGCGGCAGCGGCACAGAAACATATTGATGAGGGTTCTAATGATCCTTTTTATGGTCAAAAAATAAAAACCGCGAGCTTCTTTTCAAGCCAAATCCTAACCCGCAATTTAGCCTATTTGGCAAGCGTAATTACCGATTCCAATTATGCTGAAGAACTAGTTGCAGCAGACTTTCAAACGCTGTAAATTGCGCCTCAGAAATCATGTCAGGCCGCTTTATAGCGGTCCGATTGCCATTTCTTTTTAACTCAAAAGCGGCTTTAGCCGAGCTAATTAATAGACGCTCAGTCAAGAGTCGCAATATCCAAAGTAAATCCTAATGTACCTTCGTACGTAAAAATGGACCATAAGAACTCATGGGGAGTCGTCTTGAACAAATTATTATCTAAATCAATCTTAGCCGTCGCTATTTCTGCTTCGGCTACCGTATCCAATGCAGCCTTACTTGAAGAAATTGTCGTGACAGCGCAACAGCGCTCAGAGTCATTGCAGGATGTTCCAGTCTCGGTTGCCGCCGTAACCGCAGAGAAAATGTCCAATGCAGGCATCGTAGATCTGCAGGGCCTTTCGGAACTAGTGCCTAATTTCAGTATCAACGAAACCGGTATTTCTACCACCGTGACTATTCGTGGTATCAGTTCTGGTATTAACCCGGGCTTTGAACAGTCTGTGGGTATCTATAACGACGGTATTTTCTTCGGTCGCGACCAGCTAGCTCGGATCCCAATGATGGATATGGAGCGCGTTGAAGTGCTGCGTGGCCCACAGGGTATTTTATTCGGTAAAAACAGCATCGCCGGTGCCGTTAGCCAAGTCAGTGCCAAGCCTACCGATGACTTCGAAGGGTCGGTTACAGCGCTGTATGAGCCGGATCATGGTGAGCAAGATGTACGCCTAGTCTTGTCTGGCCCTATTACTGACAGCCTTAGCGGTCGCATAGCGGTTCTAGATCGCTCACTCGATGGTTATGTGTTTAACACTGTTTCGCAGCAGGATGAGCAAAACGAAGATGAGCAGGTTATTCGTGGTTCATTGCGCTGGGACGTAAATGAAGATGTGACTGCAAACTTAAAAGTATCTCATTCAACGTTCGACACCGTCGGCCGTAATATGGAAGTCTATAACAGTATTGGTACACCACCGCATATTGCCACATTGAATGCATTGCAGGCTTACCCAGTAGAGGCAGAGCTAAACTTCAGCGCTGACAGCAATGGCCATTTCAGTGATAACGAAGTCAGTGTTGCAACACTGACTGTCGACTGGGATATGGAAGGTTTCTCGCTAACCTCGATCACCGGCTTTGCCGAGTATGAGTTTGATGAGAACTGTGACTGTGACTTTACCGGCGCCACGGTTTTTAACGCTACGCGTCAGGAAGAATACGAGCAGTTTAGTCAGGAATTGCGTTTTACCTCCGATTTAGGTGGTGACTTTGACTATATTGGCGGTCTTTTCTTTCAGTCGACCGAGTTAAAGTATAAGGATTCGATAATTCTGCCCGATCCAACCGTGATCAGCACTGCGCTAGCACTGCTTGGCGCTAACGCGCTAGTGCCATTTGCACCGGGTTCGTCTACTGACCGTACCTTTAACCAGGAAGGGGATGTCTGGGCCGCTTTTGCACAGGGTAGCTGGACATTGTCAGATGATCTACGTCTAACCATTGGTGGACGTTATACTCAGGAAACAAAGGATGCGACTCGTTCGCAGCTGCATCGAGCCAATGCAGCATTTGGTGGTCAGTTACAGTCTCCGGCTACTGTTGACGCGGTTTCTGGGGCCTACAATGTTCTCTATGGTATTTTTGCCGTTGAAGCCTATACACCCATCTCAGGTGACCTGGATGACAGTTCATTTACGCCCGTAGTAACACTTGAATGGGATGCTAATGAAGACACCATGGCCTACCTCACGTGGACCAAAGGCTTTAAATCTGGTGGCTTTGATGCGCGCTCCAACGGACACCCTGATGCAGCTGTGACTAACGGTCAAAAAAGCGGCAACCAGATTACCGGTAGCTGGGAATTTGATCGCGAAGAGGCCACCAGCATTGAGTTGGGTTCAAAAATGACTCTAGCCGATGGCGCAGCAGAGCTTAATGTTGCTCTGTATATGACAGAGTACAGCGATCTGCAGGTCTCTCAGTTTGACGGAACCCTAGGTTTTAACGTGACCAATGCGGGTGAAGCCACGGTACAGGGCCTTGAAACTGATGGCCGTTGGGCTGTATCAGAAAACGTCACATTGACGGGTTCGGCAGCTTACCTTGATTTCAACTATGACAAGTTCCCTAACTCACAGTGCTACTTTGGTCAGACGGCTAACTCAACTGTCGCTGCAGGACTCTGTGATGTGTCTGGACAGCGCAAAGAGTACACCCCTGAACTGCAAGCTAACATTGGTGCAGCCTGGATCGGTGATATAGCCGAGGGCTTGGTACTTAATGCATCGGTTGATCTGGTCTATATGGATGAGTACATCTACGCCGCAAACCTTGATCCGCGCACCAAACAAGATGCCACCACTCAGGTTAGTGCTCGCGTTTCATTGAGTGATAATAAAGGTGCTTGGGAAGTTGCTCTGATCGGCCGCAACCTTACCGACGAGACAGTGATTAACTTCGGTGGCAACACGCCATTGGGTGGAACTCTGACAGGTGGCGGTGGCAATTCTTACTACGCCTTTGTTAACCGTCCAATGAATGTTGCACTGCAAGCTAAGTACAATTTCTAAGGGTTATTAGCAGTAACTTAAAGGCCACCTTATTTTGTAAGGTGGCCTTTTTTTGTCCTGTTTAGGATGACGATGCACCAATGTCATCCTGATATAGCGCAGGGACTGAAGGATCTCTGGACGGCTGCTTGAAGGTGTTTTTTTATAGTGGCGATGCAGGACGGGATCGTTCGTTTTACTCAGGATGAAAAACTGCGCTTTTCAATTACTACTGAGTACAAACCCTACTATTGTAGCTATGGTTGCTATGAACAGAGCGGTAAAAACGAACCCGCCGATAATAAATGTCAGCGGGCTGCCTGTCGTGAAATCGCGCTCACGATTCTTATCGGTCTGCACGCCAACGCCGGCAGCCAAAATACTTTTTACCACCGCACCTAAGCTGGGCCTGATTGATTTCTTCTCGTCAGTCACCGGATGTCCTGTCTAATCATTGAGAATAGGGGTCAACCAACGCTCCATATCAGGCAGTGAAAACCCTTTGCGTTGAGCCAGCGATTCTACCTGATCAGGGGCAATCTTACCTGTATTAAAATACTTTGCATCTGGGTTGCCAAAGTACCAGCCGCTAACCGCTGCCGCCGGGGTCATGGCAAAACTTTCGGTTAATTCCAGACCTGTATGCTCGGTCGCATTCAGCAGCTTAAATAGCGAAGCCTTCTCGGTATGATCCGGGCAGGCAGGGTAGCCTGGTGCTGGGCGAATGCCGCGATACTTCTCTTTGATCAACGCCTCATTATCCAGCGCTTCGTCAGTGGCATAGCCCCAGTATTCAGTACGCACGCGATGATGCAGATGTTCGGCAAACGCCTCTGCCAATCGGTCGGCCAAAGCTTTGACCATAATAGAGTTGTAATCATCATGCTGGGCTTCGTACTCGGCAGCCAGCTCGTGGGCGCCAATACCGGTGGTGACGGCAAAGCCGCCCATATAATCGGTTAACCCGCTTTCTTTGGGCGCGATAAAGTCGGCGAGCGAGGCGAGTTCTTCGCTGGCGCCGGGCTTTTGTATTTGCTGGCGAATCTGGTGCAGTGTAGCCGTTGTTGAACCATCGGATGCATAGACTTCAATATCATCATGGTTGACCGTATTGGCCTCCCACAGCCCAAAGACAGCCCGCGCTGTTAAGCGCTTATTGTCGATAATATCCTTGAGCAGTGCCTGGGCATCGGCAAACAGATTGGTTGCGGCTTCGCCGACCACTTCGTCGTTTAATATCTTCGGGTACTTGCCCACTAGATCCCAGGTAATAAAGAATGGTGTCCAATCGATGTAGGGCACCAGTGCTTCCAGCGGGTAATCATCCAGCACAGTAACCCCAAGCTGATTGGGAATCTCCGGCTGGTAGTCGCGCCAGTTAAGTTGAGGCTTTTGCTTAACCGCATCGGAATAGGCAAAAAGTGTTCCCCTTGGGGTTCTATTAGCGGTGCGCAGTCTTACCGCATCGTAGTCGAGCTGTATCTCGGCGATAAAGTCATTGCGGTTTTCTTTACTGATCAGCTTACTGGCCACGCCCACAGCACGAGATGCATCAGATACATAGATAGCCTGGTTATTTTTATAGCCGGGGGCTATTTTAACCGCAGTATGGGCCTTGGAGGTGGTAGCACCACCAATCATCAGTGGCACATTAAAATCTTGGCGTTGCATCTCTTTACCTAATGTCACCATCTCATCAAGAGACGGAGTAATCAGACCAGACAGGCCAATAATATCTACATTGTGTTCTTTAGCCGCATCCAAAATCTTTTGCGCGGGCACCATTACGCCGAGGTCGATCACCTCATAGTTATTGCACTGCAGCACTACGCCGACAATATTTTTGCCAATATCGTGCACATCACCTTTAACCGTGGCCATTAAGATTTTGCCACTGGCACTAGCAGCCGCATCTTTCTCATCTTCAATATAGGGCTGTAAATAGGCTACGGCCTGCTTCATGACGCGGGCCGATTTAACCACCTGCGGCAGAAACATTTTGCCTGAGCCAAACAGGTCGCCGACGATATTCATGCCGTCCATCAGCGCGCCTTCGATGACATGCAGGGGGCGTTCAGCGCCCTGGCGAGCCTCTTCGGTGTCTTCTTCAATAAACTCAGTAATGCCTTTTACTAGCGCATGCTCAAGGCGACGATTCACATTGCCTTCGCGCCAGGTTAGATCTTCAGTCTTGGCTTGAGTAGAACCGTCACCGCGGTACTTATCGGCAATGGCGAGCAGGTTATCAGTGCCCGCAGGAGTGCGGAATAGCACCACATCTTCAACAATATCGCGCAGCTCAGTTGGCAGGTCGTCATACACGGCTAGCTGTCCGGCATTAACAATGCCCATGCTCAGGCCTTCGCGAATAGCATGGTAGAGAAACACCGAGTGAATGGCTTCGCGCACGGGGTTATTGCCCCGGAACGAGAACGAGACATTAGAGATACCGCCACTAATCAGCGCATGGGGCAGATTCTGTTTAATCCAGCCGCTGGCTTCAATAAAATCGAGACCATAGCGATTGTGTTCTTCAATACCCGTAGCCACTGCAAACACATTGGGGTCAAAGATAATATCTTCGGCGGGGAAACCAATCTCATTAACCAACATATCGTAGCTGCGCTGACAGATTTGCTGGCGACGCTCGAGGTTATCGGCCTGACCATCTTCATCAAAGGCCATCACCACAATCGCAGCACCATGCTTTTTGCACAGTTTGGCTTTTTCAATAAACTCAGCTTCACCTTCTTTGAGACTGATGCTGTTGACCACTGACTTGCCTTGAATGCACTTGAGGCCAGCTTCAATCACTTCCCATTTTGAAGAGTCGACCATGATCGGCACGCGAGAGATTTCCGGTTCCGAGGCAATCAGATTTAAAAAGGTGACCATAGCAGGCAGTGACTCGAGCATGCCTTCGTCCATATTAACATCGATAATCTGCGCGCCATTAATCACCTGTTGGCGGGCAACCGCCAAGGCGGCATCGTAATTCTCTTCCAGAATCAGGCGCTTAAAAACTGCCGAGCCGGTGACATTACAACGCTCTCCCACATTGACAAACAGTGACTCAGAGGTGATGGTAAAGGGCTCTAAACCGGAGAGGCGGCAGGCGGGCTCGATGGTGGGAATCTGTCGAGGCCTTATGGTGGCCACAGCATCGGCAATGGCGCGAATATGCTCCGGCGTGGTTCCGCAACAACCACCCACAATATTTAGCAGGCCAGCACTGGCAAACTCCGCCACCGTCTCAGCCATATTCACGGGATCCAGATCGTAGCCACCAAACTCATTGGGCAGGCCGGCATTGGGATGGGCGGTAACCAAGGTGTTGGCCACCGTGGAAATTTCCAGCAGATGAGGGCGTAGCTCTTTGGGGCCCAGAGCGCAATTTAAGCCAACACTAACTGGGTTGCTGTGGCGCACAGAGTTCCAGAATGCTTCAGGGGTTTGCCCGGACAGAGTTCGTCCGCTGGCATCGGTAATGGTGCCACTGATCATAATGGGAAGTTCTATGCCCAGCTCTTCAAACACCTGCTGCACCGCAAAAAGCGCCGCTTTGGCATTTAGCGTATCAAAGATCGTCTCAACCATAATCAGATCCACGCTGCCTTCGATCAGTGCGTGGGTGGATTCGGTGTAGTTCTCAACCAGCTGGTCAAACGTGACATTTCGTGCGCCGGGGTCGTTGACATCGGGCGACAGGGAGGCGGTGCGGCTGGTGGGCCCGAGAATGCCGGCAACAAAGCGCGGGCGCTCGGGCGTGGCGAACTCATCCGCGGCCTTGCGCGCAAGCAGGGCAGAGGCAACATTGATCTCTCGAGAGATCGCCTCCATTTGATAATCTGCCTGAGAAACCTGGGTCGAGTTAAAGGTATTGGTCTCAATAATATCTGCACCGGCCTCAAGGTAGGCCCGGTGGATATCGCAGATAATCTCTGGCTGAGTCAGGCTAAGCAGGTCGTTATTGCCCTTAAGGTCGGTATGCCAGTCGGCAAAACGCTCCCCGCGGAAATGTTCTTCCTCAAGGGTATGACGCTGAATCATGGTACCCATGGCGCCATCCAGAACTAAAATGCGTTGCTGGGCTACGTCTAGTATCTTTTGCGACATAATGCTGCTCCGTGCACTTATTTTCCTATTGTATCAAAATATTTTGATGGATGCGCATAATACCAAGATAAATCTAAAAAGCGACCTTTAATATCAAGTAAGCGTTGGCCTGGTCAGGGCGATGGCGTAAAATACCCCAGATATTCGCTTAAACATAGACTCTCTAGATTGGATTTTAGGATATAACCATGCTTAACGTGACCATTACAGAATCAGCGCAAGTGTATCTTGCTGGCCTGCTGGAAAAACAAAACTGCGAGGGTATTGGAGTGCGAATGTTTGTCAGCGACCCGGGCACACCCAAAGCTGAAACCTGTATTGCCTATAGCCGCCCCGGCGAGCACAACGAAGAAGATATGGTTGTTGAGTACGAAGCGTTTAATGCCTACTTTGAGCAGCGCAGCATCCCCTTTCTAGATGAAGCCAAAGTCGACTTTGCCGAAGACAAGTTTGGTGGCCAGCTAACGATTCGCGCGCCCAACTCAAGGTTGCCCAATGTGACTGACGATAGCCCCATTGAAGATAAAGTGAATTATCTGCTGTATAACGAGATTAATCCTGGTTTAGCGTCTCATGGAGGGGTTGTGTCGCTTTCTGAGATGGCCGAAGGCTTCGCTGTGCTAGAGTTCGGCGGCGGTTGCCAGGGTTGTTCGGCGGTGGATCTTACGTTGAAAGAAGGCGTTGAGAAAACGCTGATGGAAAAGATCCCTGAGTTGAAGGGCGTTAAGGATGTAACCGACCATACAGATACCACCAACGCTTATATGTGACAGGCCGTTGGCCTGTCAGCCAGAGAGAGTTTAAACCCGTTCATCCTGAGCGAGCTCAACTCCTATATCCTTAGGGGCGCGCAGCGAGTCGAAGGATCTCAGCCTCTGCCTAGTGCCTAAAATTTTTTAGAACATCGTTGTCCAGCCGGAGAAGTTTGTGGCGCAGGCGCAGGCGTTGGTGTTGTGGTCGGTGTTGGTTTCAGGTCTCAGTCTTTAGATCAGGCCTTTTCCTAAGCCATAAAAAAAACCCCGCTTTTGCGGGGTTTTTTTATTTGAGCCTAAAAGTCGGTTTAGCTGACTTCGATAATCTGCTCTGCCGCAATCAGCTTGCCTTCCTCCGCTGACTTCTGGAATGACTCAATCTGGTCAAAGTTCATATAGCTATAAACCTCAGCCGCCATTGAATCGATCTTGCTGGCATATTCCATATACTCGGCAGGCGTTGGCAGTCGACCCAAAATACCACCCACAGAGGCGAGCTCTGCACTGGTCAGGTAAACATTGGCGCCATCACCCAAACGGTTGGGGAAGTTACGGGTAGACGTCGACAGTACGGTTGCACCGGCTAATACACGCGCCTGGTTACCCATACACAATGAACAGCCTGGCATCTCAGTACGAGCGCCAACTTTGCCATAGATATTGTAGTAGCCTTCTTCCATCAGCGTATGGGCATCCATACGCGTCGGAGGGCAGATCCAGAATCTGGAGTCTACTGAACCGGCTTCGTCTAGGAGTTTACCGGCGGCGCGGAAGTGGCCGATGTTAGTCATACAGGAACCAATAAAGATTTCGTCAACTTTGTCGCCGGCAACTTCTGAAAGCAGCTTGGCATCATCTGGATCATTGGGGCAGCAGACGATGGGCTCTTTAATATCGGCCAGATCAATTTCAATAACCGCAGCATATTCTGCGTCAGCATCCGCAGACATCAGTGTCGGCTCTGCAAGCCACTCTTCCATTTTGCGTACGCGGCGCTCTAAGGTACGCACATCGCCATAGCCTTCGGCGATCATCCAGCGCAGCAGGGTGGCGTTTGATTTTAGATACTCAGCAACTGAATCTTCACCTAGCTTAATGGTGCAGCCTGCGGCTGAACGTTCGGCGGAGGCGTCTGATAATTCAAAGGCTTGCTCAACGGTTAGGCCTTCGATGCCTTCACCTTCAATTTCCAAGATGCGGCCGCTGAAGAAGTTCTTTTTGCCTTTCTTTTCTACGGTCAACAACCCTTCTTTAATACCATAGTAAGGAATGGCATGCACCAGATCACGCAATGTGATGCCGGGCTGCATTTTGCCTTTAAAGCGCACTAGCACTGACTCTGGCATATCCAATGGCATAACACCGGTTGCCGCTGCGAAAGCGACTAGGCCGGAACCGCCGGGGAATGAAATGCCCATAGGGAATCTTGTGTGTGAATCGCCACCTGTTCCCACTGTATCTGGGAGTAGCATACGGTTAAGCCAGCTGTGAATAATGCCGTCACCAGGACGCAGTGAAACACCGCCGCGATTCATTATAAAGTCGGGCAGGCTGTGCTGGGTGCTGATATCAACGGGCTTGGGATAGGCCGCGGTGTGACAGAATGACTGCATCACCAAGTCGGTTGAGAAGCCCAGGCAAGCAAGGTCTTTTAGCTCATCTCTGGTCATTGGGCCGGTGGTGTCCTGTGAACCAACGGTGGTCATTTTGGGTTCGCAGTAAGTGCCGGGGCGGATACCGTCGGCGCCACAGGCTTTGCCGACCATTTTCTGGGCTAGCGTGTAGCCTGCGTCAGATTCTATGGGTGCGGTTGGCTGACGGAATACGTCTGATGGGGCAAGACCCATATGCTCGCGGGCACGTTGGGTTAGACCACGGCCTACGATCAGGTTGATACGGCCATCGGCCTGTACTTCATCGAGAATCACTTCTGATTTGTGTTCAAATTCTGAAACGATTTCGCCAGCTTCGTTAAGGATTTTGCCTTCATAAGGGAAGATCTCAATCACGTCGCCATTGTTAATATTGTCTACTGGAGCTTCAAAGACTAAGGCGCCGGCATCTTCCATGGTGTTAAAGAAGATGGGGGCGACTTTGCTGCCGAAGCAGATGCCGCCGCTGCGCTTGTTAGGCACGCCGGGCATATCTTCGCCGAAGAACCACAGCACTGAGTTTGTAGCTGACTTACGAGATGAGCCTGTTCCTACTACGTCACCGATAAAGGCTACAGGCAAACCGCGGGCTTTTAGTTCGTCGATTTGGGTCATGGGGCCGGTTACACCGTGCTCTTCTGGGTGCATGCCATCGCGGGTCATTTTAAACATGGCGCGGGCGTGTAAGGGGATATCGGGGCGCGACCAAGCGTCCTGTGCAGGGGAGAGATCATCGGTATTGATTTCGCCGGTGGCTTTAAATACGGCTACTTTGATGCTCTGTGGTACGGCATCGTTATTAGTGAACCATTCGGCATCGGCCCATGACTGCATTACTGCTTTGGCACTGGTGTTGCCAGCGTCTGCTTTTTCGGCAACGTCATGGAAGGCGTCAAAGACTAACAGAGTGCTCTTAAGCTCTTCTGCGGCTTGGCCTGCCAGCTCGGCATCGTCAAGCAGGGCGACCAATGTAGCTACGTTGTAGCCGCCATGCATATTGCCCAACAGTGTCGCTGCGGCGCTGCGGTCGATCAGGGGAGAAGAGGCTTCACCATTAACAATAGCACTTAAAAAGCCGGCTTTAACATAGGCCGCTTCATCGACACCAGGGGGCACGCGATTGGCAATCAGGTCGAGCAGAAAGTCTTCTTCACCGGCCGGTGGGTTCTTTAATAACTCAACTAACCCGGCGGTCCATTCTGGATCCAGTGGCTTGGGTGGAATATTGTCTAATGCTCGTTCTGCGACATGGGCGCGATAGGCTGCTAGCACGGGGTGCTTCTCCTTTACTATTATGATTACGCCAGCACGCAAAGACGGTGCCGGAATTCGAGCGAAATTATACGGGAATCTGTAGTTTATTTACAGGAATATGCATTATAACGGCTATACTTGCCCGTGATATTAAAACAAGTTTTACAGAGGCGTCAGATGATTAAGTTGTACGGTTCTGCAATTAGTAATTATTACTGCATGGCTAAGGTTTTTATGCTCGAAAAGGGCTTTGATTTTGAGGAGATTCACATCGCCCCAACCTACAGCGAGCCCTATCTGGAGCTGAGCCCCATGGGTAAAATCCCCTGTATTGAAGTGGACGACGGCTACCTTAGCGAGACGACGGCCATATTGAGTTTTCTAGAGAGCGTCGTGCCGGAAGTGCCGATGATGGAGCAGGGTGGGTTTCGTCGCGCGCAGATGGTGCAGTTAATTAAGGTAATTGAGCTGTATATTGGCATTGAGTCCGCGCGACTGAATAGTTCGGTGTTTTTTGGTGGCGAGTTAAATCAGGCTATTGCCGACGGCGTAAAGCCAACTATGGTGAAGGGCGTTGCCGCATTTAATCGCCTTACCCGTTTCTCGCCGTATCTTATGGGCAGCGAGATTACCATGGCAGACTTTTTTGCCTACTACACCTTTAGCAACGCTCGTATTATCGCCAAGAAAACCTGGGGCTGGGATTTGGTTGCTGATATTCCGGGGCTGCGCGAATGGGTGCAGCTGATGTCTGAACGGCCGACGATTGTGCAGGTTAATAAAGAGAATAAAGAGGCAATGGCTGGGTTGTCGGCGGGTTGAGATCCTTCGACTGCGCCTCGGCATGGCGGTTTTTAGTGGGACGATAGAGTTAAGAGAGTAGAAATAATTTATGACAGCAGTTGCTTTAAAGTCAGTTGATTCGGATGTTTTGGCAGAGATTCAGGGCTTTTTACCCTGTGCTACGCCAGACCGTTGGATCGAAAATGCGCTGGAGCATCCTGCTCTTATGCTAATCGATCATGCTAATTGTGAGAAAAAAGCGGCGAGTACAGCCATCAGTTTAATTAATCGCTACACCAATAATTTTGAATTATTAAATAAGATGTCGCGTTTGGCGCGTGAAGAAATGCGTCATTTTGAGCAGGTTATTGCGCTGATGAAGCGCAGGAGAGTTACCTATACCCATGTCAGTGCATCGCGTTATGCCGCTGGGTTGCGTGAATTGGCGCGTCGAGATGATCCGGGTAAGTTGATTGATGTGCTGGTAATCGGCGCTTTTATTGAGGCGCGTTCCTGTGAGCGCTTTGCCCGTTTGGCACCGCACTTGGATGCTGAGCTGGCGGAGTTTTATACCTCGCTGCTTAAGTCTGAAGGGCGCCATTATCAGGACTATTTAGGGCTGGCTATAAAGGTGGCTAGTGGTGACTGTATTGATGGGCGTATTGCGTTGTTTGCAGAGCGAGAACAGCGATTAATTGAAGCGCCTGATACTGAGTTTCGGTTTCATTCTGGGCCTGTTTAGGGGGGGTGCTGTGCATTGTTGAAGGACCTCTTATAATAGACACAAAAAAGGCAGCCTAGGCTGCCTTTTCTCTATCAAAAATTCCAAACAGAATTATCGATCTTCAACCGGCGTGTAATCGCGAACATCTTCACCAGTGTATAACTGACGTGGACGACCAATACGGTAAGGGTGAGTAATCATCTCATTCCAATGCGAAATCCAGCCAACGGTGCGGCCTGTGGCGAAGATCACAGTAAACATCTCAACGGGAATACCCAGTGCTTTAAGAATAATACCGGAATAGAAATCGACGTTGGGGTAGAGTTTCTTGCTGACGAAGTACTCGTCTTCAAGGGCAATTTTCTCAAGTTTCTTGGCCAGACGGAACAGTGGGTCATTTTCCAGTCCCAAGACTTCAAGGACTTCGTCACAGCTCTCACGCATAACCGTGGCGCGGGGGTCGTAGTTCTTGTAAACACGGTGTCCAAAGCCCATTAGGCGGAATGGATCGTTTTTGTCTTTGGCCTTGGCAATATATTCTTCGATATTGTCTTCGTGACCAATCTCGTCAAGCATTACCAGTACTGCTTCGTTGGCGCCGCCGTGAGCTGGTCCCCAAAGGGCGGCTATGCCCGCAGCAATACAGGAGAATGGGTTGGCGCCAGAGGAACCAGCCAGTCGCACTGTGGAGGTGGAGGCGTTTTGTTCATGGTCTGCGTGCAATAAGAAAATACGGTCCATGGCTTTAGCAATTGCGGGCTCTACTTTGTAGGGTTCGCAAGGTGTGCCAAACATCATGTGCAGGAAGTTTTCTGAGTAAGACAGGCTGTTATCTGGGTAGATAAACGGCTGGCCGCTAAAGTGTTTGTGACACATGGCGGCAATGGTTGGAATCTTAGCAATCAAGCGATGCGCCGAAATTTTGCGATGCTCTTCGTTAGTGATATCCAGCGAGTCATGGTAGAACGATGACATGGCACCCACCACACCACACAACATAGCCATTGGATGAGCGTCGTAGCGGAAGCCGCTAATAAAATGCTCAACCGAGCGGTTTACCATGGTGTGATATTTAATCGTGTTTTCAAACTCTGCTTTCTGTTCTGCATTGGGCAATGCGCCTTCGAGTAACAGGTAGCAGGTTTCTAAGTAGTCTGACTTATTAGCCAACTCTTCGATCGGGTAGCCGCGGTGCAGCAAAATGCCTTTGTCGCCATCAATATACGTAATATCTGACTGGCAGGCTGCGGTGGCAGAAAATCCTGGGTCGTAAGTAAAGAAGCCGTGGCTGCCTAGAGAGCCAATGTCCACTACATCTTGCCCAAGGGTGCCACTGCGAATAGGAAGTTCTATAGGGGCTTCGCCATCAATGCTCAGAATTGCTTTGCGATCGGTCATACAGGGTCCTCAGGGAAAAACAAATTGGAGTGGGTATAAAAATGCGACTGCAATCATAGATGCTCAGCTTAAATTGTCAACTCAAATGCTATTGATTGCGATGCGCCAACCCCTAATATCTAGGGGTATAGGGGGCTTTTAGATACCCGCTATTCATTGACCGAATGCAGGGTTAGACCGCATTGTGCGTCGTTCGAAGCAGCCTAATTTGGAGCTGTGAACTGCGGGAAACCTGCAGTCACAATTAAAAAGATAGTCTGGATTGTTTGCCGATGCCGTAGGTGTTTTAGTGAATTGAATTTGCGTGCCGATGTAACTATACTGCTGCGCCATCAAAGAGCGGGTCTAAGGCGATATCTTTCGTTGCTTGAATCTGCGTTGTACTAAATTCATTTAAAGCCATTTCCGTTGATACGGATCACCTTAAAAGGGACTACCCGTCGTGGATAAGAAAAGACCTGTAAATCTTGATCTCGGGACTATTAAGCTCCCCATAACGTCTTATGTTTCTATTTTGCATCGCGCCTCTGGCGTGATTATGTTTTTCGCCGTGGCCGTATTGTTGTGGTTGCTCGAAGCGAGTCTATCTTCGGAAGCCAGCTTTAATGAGCTGGGCAATCTGTTGGCTAACCCGATTTGTCAGGTCATTATCTGGGGCAGTCTGGCTGCGCTGGCTTACCATGCAGTTGCCGGTATTCGGCACTTGATTATGGATTTTGGTGTGGGTGAGGACAGCTTTGGCGCTGGCCGTCTTAGCGCCTGGGTTGCAGTGGTGGTTGCCGCTGTTGTTATTGTACTGATTACTGGTTGGGTGTTCCTATGATTACTACTGTTACTAGCCTGGGCCGCAGCGGCCTGTCTGATTGGCTTATCCAGCGCATTTCTGCGTTTGTGATGACTGCGTACCTTTTCTTCATTGTTGGCTACCTTATTGCCAACCCTGAGCTTAACTACAGTCAGTGGGCCGCACTAAATAGTAGCCTACCAATGCGTATGTTTAGCCTGCTAACCATGTTATCGATTGCAGCGCATGCCTGGATTGGCATGTGGTGTGTTTTGACTGACTATATTACAGAGCGATTGATTGGGCCAAAGGCCACCGCAATCCGTATCTTTTTTCAGCTGGGCATGATCGCGGTGACAATGCTTTACGTGATTTGGGCTATCGACATTCTGTGGGGAATCTAAGTACATGGCTAACATGAGAACAATGAGTTTTGATGCTGTAATCGTCGGTGGCGGCGGTTCTGGCATGCGCGCTGCGCTGCAGCTGTCGCAATCTGGTTACAAAACAGCAGTAATCACCAAGGTATTTCCAACTCGCTCGCACACTGTGTCGGCTCAGGGTGGCATTACCTGTGCAATCGCCAGCGACGATCCTAATGATCAGTGGCAGTGGCATATGTATGACACTATCAAAGGCTCTGACTATATTGGTGATCAGGAAGCCATTGAATATATGTGTCAGACCGGCCCAGAGGCGATCTTTGAGCTGGAGCATATGGGTCTGCCTTTTTCGCGTACCGAAGAGGGCCGCATCTATCAGCGTCCATTTGGTGGCCAGTCTAAAGATTTTGGTAATGGCGGCCAGGCTGCTCGTACCTGTGCAGCAGCTGATCGAACCGGTCACGCGCTACTGCATACTCTCTATCAGGGTAACCTTAAGAGTGAAACCACATTCCTTAATGAATGGTATGCGGTTGATATTGTGAAGAACGAAGACAACGCCGTTGTCGGCGTTGTTGCCATTGATATCGAAACTGGTGAAACGGTTTATGTGAAATCTAAGGCTACTGTCTTCGCCACAGGCGGAGCAGGGCGCATCTATGCTTCTACTACTAATGCACATATCTGTACCGGCGATGGTGTGGGCATGGCACTGCGCGCGGGCTTCCCGGTGCAGGATATCGAGATGTGGCAGTTCCATCCAACCGGTATTCATGGTGCAGGGACTTTGGTAACAGAGGGCTGTCGTGGTGAAGGTGGTTACCTTATCAATAAAGACGGCGAGCGCTTTATGGAGCGTTATGCTCCCAACGCCAAAGATCTGGCTGGTCGCGATGTGGTTGCTCGCTCCATGGTACTGGAGATTCTGGAAGGCCGCGGCTGTGGTCCAGACGGGGACCATGTTTACCTGAAGTTAGATCATTTGGGTGAAGAGACGCTAAACGCGAAGTTGCCGGGCATTCTTGAACTGTCGCGCACCTTTGCACATGCCGATCCGGTGGTAGAGCCGATTCCTGTTGTACCCACCTGTCACTACATGATGGGCGGTATCCCAACCAATGTTGATGGCCAGGCACTGACCATTGATAAAGACGGCAATGATCAGGTGATCGATGGCTTTTACGCCTGTGGCGAAGCGGCCTGTGTCTCTGTGCACGGCGCTAACCGTCTGGGCGGTAATTCGCTGCTCGATCTGGTGGTGTTTGGTCGCGCTTCTGGTATGTTTATTGAGAAGCAGCTGCGTGAAGGTATTAACCTTAAAGAGGCCAGCGAAGCGGATATTGAGCGCGCTATGACCGGCCTTAACCGCATCAATAACTCTGCCGATGGTGAGCAGGCATCAGTATTGCGCGCCGAGCTACAGACCATTATGCAGAACTACTTTGGCGTGTTCCGTCGCGGTGATTTTATGCAGCAGGGCATTGAGAAGCTTAACGCACTGCGTCCACGTATTGAGAATGTGGCTCTGGACGACAAGAGTAACGCCTTTAATACAGCACGTATTGAAGCTCTTGAGCTTCAAAATCTCTTTGCTACTGCAGAGGCCACGGCTATTGCGGCTGAAGGCCGAACGGAAAGTCGCGGTGCTCATGCCCGTGAAGACTTCCAAGAGCGCGATGATGAAAACTGGTTGTGCCACTCGGTGTATTTCCCCGATAGCAAAACCCTTGGCAAGCGTGGTGTTAATTTCAATTTGAAAACCCGCGAAGCATTCGAACCTAAAATACGTACCTATTAATAGGGGCTGACAGAATTATGTTAAATGTAAGTATTTATCGCTATAACCCTGATGTCGATGCAGAGCCTTATATGCAAGACTATCAGGTCGACACCCAGGGCAAGGACGTAATGGTCTTGGATGTATTGGAAAAACTGAAAACAGAAGATCCGAGCCTGAGCTTCCGTCGCTCATGCCGCGAGGGCGTCTGTGGTTCAGATGGTTTAAATATCTCGGGCAAAAATGGTCTGGCCTGTATTACGCCACTGTCATCTGCGGTGAAGGGCAATAAGTTAGTCATTCGTCCACTGCCTGGCCTGCCCGTAATTCGCGATCTGGTGATTGATATGAGCCAGTTCTACGCTCAGTACGAAAAGATCCAGCCATACATGATCAATAACTCGCCAGCGCCCGCTATTGAGCGTCTGCAGTCGCCAGAAGAGCGCGCCAAGTTAGATGGCTTGTATGAATGTATTCTTTGTGCCTGCTGCTCGACGGCTTGCCCATCTTTTTGGTGGAACCCAGAGAAGTTTATTGGCCCATCTGGCCTGTTGCAGGCCTATCGCTTTTTGGCCGATAGCCGAGATACAGCGACAGAGGAGCGACTGGCAAATCTAGATGATCCGTTCAGTGTTTTCCGCTGTCACGGCATTATGAATTGCGTGCAGGTGTGTCCAAAAGGGCTTAATCCGACCAAGGCTATTGGCCATATTCGCAATATGCTGATCAGAAGCGCTACTTAAATTGGTAGATAGCCTCTTGTTAGGGGTTAAATCGCTCCAAACGGCCAGTTTTTACTGGCCGTTTTGCTATTAGAGGTTTAGAATACTGCCCATATTTTTAGGCTGATACCGAGTATTTAAAGGGGAAAAACACTAATGCCTGAGGGCTTAATGGAGCAATTTCTCAGCTCCTCCCACTTTTCTGGTGGAAATGCGGCATATATTGAAGGACTCTACGAAACCTATTTGCATGATCCTAACGGAGTGCCAGAGGAGTGGAGCAGCTTTTTCGACTCTCTACCGCGCACCAATGGCAGCATCACTCCCGATATTTCCCACGACACCATTATTCAGCACTTTGAGCTATTGGGTCGCCGTCAGGCGCGCCCAACACCTGCACCGGGCTCTGGTGGCATTCATCTTGAGCACGAGCGCAAGCAGGTTAAAGTTGTTCAGCTCATCAGTTCTTACCGCTTCCGTGGCCATCAAAAAGCCAGCCTTGATCCCCTGGGGATTATGCAGCGCGAAGATGTGCCCGATCTGCACCTGCATTTTCATGGCCTTACCGACGCTGATCTAGATACTACCTTCCAAACTAGCCCGCTGTATATGGGTAAGCCCGAAGCCACTCTGCGTGAAATTGTTGAGACTTTAGAAGAGACTTACTGTGGTCATCTTGGTCCAGAGTTTATGCATATCACCAGCTTTGCCGAAAAGCAGTGGCTGGCGCAGCGTTTTGAATCTGTGCGTTCCAAGCCAACCTATGGCGATGAGGCGCGTATTGATGTACTCAATCGTCTTACTGCAGCCGAGGGTCTGGAAAAACATCTGGATTCAAAATACCCGGGCACCAAGCGTTTTGGTCTTGAGGGTGGCGAAAGCCTAATCCCATTGCTGGACTGTTTGGTAAGACGCTCTGGCGAATATGGTGGTAAAGAAATTGTCATGGCTATGGCTCACCGCGGCCGCCTCAATGTATTGGTTAATATTCTTGGTAAAAATCCCGCCGAGATGTTTGAAGAATTTGAAGGTAAACGTCTGGTTAATACCTCGGGCGATGTGAAATACCATCAGGGTTTCTCATCCAATGTGATGACCCCCGGTGGCGAAGTACATATGGCGCTGGGCTTTAATCCATCGCACTTGGAAATTTCATGCCCTGTGGTGGTTGGCTCTGGTCGCGCGCGACAGGATCGCCGCAATGACCCCACTGGCCAGAAGGTTGTGCCTATATTAATGCACGGTGATGCGGCATTTGCCGGTCAGGGTGTAGTTATGGAGACCTTCCAGCTATCTCAGACCCGCGCCTATAAAACCGGCGGCACTATTCATATTGTGATCAATAATCAGGTTGGTTTTACCACCAGTCGTCAGGACGATGCCCGTTCAACCGAATACTGCACTGATATTGCCAAGATGGTTCAGGCGCCCATTCTGCATGTGAATGGCGACAACCCAGATGCAGTAATGTTTGCCGCGATGTTAGCGATGGATTATCGCTATGAGTTTGGCAAAGATGTGGTGATTGATTTGGTTTGTTACCGCCGTCGCGGTCACAACGAAACCGACGAGCCGTCCTCGACTCAGCCGTTAATGTATGACGTTATTCGTAAGCACTCGACCACCAGAACGCTCTATGCTCAGAAGCTGGTCAGTGAGGGCGTGCTTGAGCAGGACCAGGCCAATGAAATGGCCAATGAATATCGCGCCAGCCTAGATAACGGTGACTTTGTGGTGCACAACCTTGTGCGCGAGCCAGACACCAGCCTGTTTGTTAACTGGGAACCCTACCTGGGTCACGACTGGCGCACGCCAGCCAAAACCGGTATCGATCTCAAGGTGTTGCAAGACACAGCCGCGCAGATTACCAGTGTCCCAGATGGGGTTCAGGTGCAGCGTCAGGTGGCTAAAATTTACGATGACCGTCGCAAGATGGCAGGTGGCGCACTGCCGCTAAACTGGGGTATGGCCGAACTACTTGCCTATGGCACGCTGCTTGAAGAGGGCTACCCGATTCGAATTACCGGTCAAGATGTGCGTCGCGGTACGTTCTCCCATCGCCATGCGGTGGTATTGAACCAGAAAGATGGCGAAGCCTACCTGCCGTTGGCCAACCTGTCCGACGATCAGCCGCGCTTTGATATCTACGATTCAGTGCTGTCGGAAGAGGCGGTACTGGCCTTTGAATATGGCTATGCCACCACGGCGCCTGCCGGTTTAATTATCTGGGAAGCGCAATTTGGTGATTTTGCCAATGGGGCTCAGGTGGTGATCGATCAGTTTATTGCCAGTGGCGAACACAAGTGGGGGCGCCTGTCGGGCCTTACTATGATGTTGCCTCACGGGTTTGAAGGGCAGGGGCCAGAGCATTCCTCTGCGCGTCTGGAGCGCTTCCTGCAGCTATGTGCTGAGCACAATATGCAGATTTGTAACCCCACGACCCCAGCGCAGATTTTCCATTTACTGCGTCGTCAGGCTATCCGCCCGATGCGCCGCCCACTCGTGATTATGAGCCCCAAGTGGATTCTGCGTCACAAACTGGCGACCTCCTCACTGGAAGAGCTGGCCAATGGTGAGTTTAACAATGTTATTGCTGACCCCAGCATAGAAGCAGCAGATGCAAAACGCGTTGTGCTGTGCTCGGGCAAGGTCTATTACCATATGCTCGAAGAGCGTGAAGCGCGCGGTATTACTGATGTTGCGCTGGTGCGTTTAGAGCAACTCTACCCATTCCCAGATCTGGAATTGGAAGAGGTGCTTAAGCCCTACGTCAATATCAAAGATATTATCTGGTGTCAGGAAGAGCCAATGAACCAGGGCGCCTGGTACAGCAGTCAGCACCATATGCGCCATGTTATACAGCGTACACATCCGCAATTGCACCTTAGCTATGTTGGCCGTGAGAGTTCGGCGGCACCTGCAGCGGGATACATGTCTGTTCATTTAGAAGAACAGAAGAAATTTATTGATGAAGCGCTGAGCTTCGACTCTTAATCAAACCAGGAATAGATTAATGGCCATTGAAATTAAGGCACCGACCTACCCAGAATCAGTACAAGAAGGCACTTTGGCGACTTGGCACAAAAACGTGGGCGACACGGTTACCCGTGACGAGCTAATTGTTGATATTGAAACTGACAAAGTTGTACTGGAAGTCGTTGCGCCGGCAAACGGCGTGTTAGCAGAAGTACTCAAAGCCGAAGGCGATATTGTCGAGAGCAATGAAATTATTGCTCGCATTGAAGAGGGCGCAGCAGCTGCTCCTGGTACAGCGACACCGGCGGCTAAGCAACAAGAAGCCGATATTCAGGTGGCTGAGTCTCTGGTTAATCCGGCAGCGAAAAAACTAGCCGATGAGCGCGGCATTGATCTGGCTCAGGTCGCTGGCACTGGTAAAGGTGGCAGAATCACTAAGGAAGATGTGGTCAACTTTGTTCCCCCAACGGCAGTAGCGACACCGGCAGTAGCCGCAGCGCCTGCAGTGGTTGAAGCAGAACTTGAAGTCGGTGATCGCGTTGAGCGCCGTGTGGCCATGTCACGCATGCGCACACGCATTGCTGAGCGTCTGTTGGATGTTACCCATACCACGGCATCGCTCACTACCTTTAACGAAGTGGATATGTCGGCACTGATGGACCTGCGTCGTCAGTACCAAGACGAATTTACCAAGACTCACAACGGTACCCGTTTGGGCTTTATGGGTTTCTTTGTTAAAGCCGCTGTTGAAGCTCTAAAGCGCTTCCCGCTGGTCAACGCATCGATCGACGGTACCGATATTGTCTACCACGGTTATCAGGATATCGGCGTGGCCGTATCCACTGACCGCGGACTGGTTGTTCCGGTACTGCGTAACGCCGAGAATATGAGTATTGCCACTGTTGAAAACAGCATTGGCACATACGCCGGCAAGGCGCGTGATGGTAAGCTCACTATTGATGAGATGACCGGTGGCACCTTTACCATTACCAATGGTGGTGTCTATGGTTCATTGCTTTCAACGCCTATTATCAACCCGCCACAGTCAGCAATTCTTGGCATGCACACCATTCAGAAGCGTCCGGTCGCGGTCAATGGGCAGGTTGAAATTCGCCCGATGATGTACCTGGCGATGTCCTATGATCACCGTCTGATCGACGGCAAGGAAGCAGTACAATTCTTGGTTACGATTAAGCAGCTAATCGAAGATCCAGCTAAGATTCTACTAGAAATTTAATACATAAGTTATTGATAAATAGGTAATTAAATGTCAGATAAATATGATGTAGTAGTCATCGGCAGTGGTCCCGCTGGTTATGTAGCCGCTATTCGCGCCGCCCAATTAGGTCTTAAAACAGCCTGTATTGAGAAGTGGAAAAACGACGAAGGCAAGGGCGTCAACGGCGGCACCTGTCTCAATGTTGGCTGTATTCCCTCGAAGGCACTACTCGATAGCTCGTTTAAATATCATGAAGCCAAAGAGGATCTGGGCATTCATGGTATTAGCACCAAAGGTGTGGCTATGGATATTCCCGCCATGCTGGATCGCAAGAACAAAATTATTAATCAACTGACTGGCGGTATCGCTGGTCTGTTTAAAGCCAATGGCGTAACTGCGCTGTATGGCACGGGCAAATTGTTGGCCGGGAAAAAGGTTGAGCTGGTTGCGAATGACGGCACTGTATCAGTGATTGATACTGACAATGTGATTCTGGCCTCTGGTTCATTGCCCATTGATATTCCCGTGGCTAAAGTGGATGGAGATCTTATCGTCGATTCAACGGGCGCGCTTGAGATTGGCGCAGTGCCCAAGCGTCTGGGCGTTATTGGTGCTGGCGTTATTGGTCTTGAGCTGGGTTCTGTTTGGAATCGTTTGGGCTCTGAGGTTGTGCTGCTCGAAGCCATGGAAGACTTTCTCGCTATTATGGATAAAGGCATCGCCAAAGAATCTAAGAAAATCTTTACCAAGCAGGGTCTTGATATCCGCCTCGGCGCCCGCGTTACTGGCAGTGAAATTAAGGGTAAAGAAGTTGAGGTGACCTATAAGGCCGCCGATGGTACTGACCATAAGCAAACCTTCGACAAGCTGATTGTCTGTGTTGGCCGACGCGCCTTTACCGATGGCCTGCTAGCAGATGATAGCGGCGTACAGCTGGATGAGCGCGGCACTGTATTTGTTAACGATCAATGTGCAACTAATGCACCGGGCGTCTATGCCATTGGTGATCTGGTCCGCGGCCCTATGCTGGCGCACAAAGGCTCAGAAGAGGGCGTTATGGTTGCCGAGATTATCGCCGGCCACAAGGCGCAGATGAATTATGACATCGTCCCCAACGTGATCTACACCCACCCAGAAGTTGCCTCTGTGGGTCAGACTGAAGAACAGATTAAAGCGGCAGGTGAGCCCTATAATGTAGGTACCTTTCCCTTCGCTGCGAGTGGTCGCGCTATGGCCGCTAACGATACCGATGGAACGGTCAAGATTATTGCCCATGCTGATACAGACCGCATTCTGGGTTGCCATATTGTGGGCCCAAGTGCTGCGGATTTGGTACAGCAAGTCGCGATTGCAATGGAGTTTGGCTCCAGCGCAGAAGATTTAGGTATGACCGTATTTGGTCACCCGACACTGTCGGAAACTGTTCATGAAGCAGCGCTGGCTGTGAATGGCGCTGCCATTCATATCGCCAACCGCAAGCGTCGTTAATAGCGGTTTTATAAATACCTTTAACCATCTCGGAACACTAGTTTGGTGTTCTGGGGTTTTATCCATCCGAAAGATTTAACGGGAAGAGAAGTATGAACCTGCACGAATATCAGGGTAAGCAGCTATTTGCTGAGTACGGACTGCCAGTGTCTAAGGGCATTGCTGCAGAAACCGCACAGGAAGCTGCAGCTGCTGCCGATACCATTGGCGGAGACAAGTGGGTTGTTAAAGCCCAGGTCCACGCTGGAGGCCGAGGTAAAGCTGGCGGTGTAAAGCTGGTCAGTTCCAAAGCTGAAATTGAAGAGTTTGCCAACAACTGGTTGGGCAAAAACCTGGTGACCTACCAGACAGATGCCAATGGCCAGCCGGTTAGCCGTATTCTGGTTGAGACTTGCACCGATATTGACCAAGAGCTGTATCTTGGCGCTGTTGTCGACCGTGCTACTCGCCGCATTATCTTTATGGCCTCCACCGAAGGCGGTGTTGAGATCGAGAAGGTTGCGGAAGAGACGCCTGAAAAAATTCTTAAGGCAATCATCGACCCTCTGACAGGTGCACAGCCTTATCAGGGCCGTGATCTGGCGTTTAAGCTGGGCCTTAAAGGCGTTCAAATTAAGCAGTTTGTAAAGATCTTTATGGGTCTAGCAAAAATGTTTAAAGAGAAAGATCTAGAGCTTTTGGAGATTAACCCACTGGTTATCACTGACGAAGGCAACCTGCACTGCTTAGATGCCAAAGTGATTATCGATGGCAACGCTATGTACCGTCAGCCAGACATCAAAGAAATGCACGATCCCTCACAGGAAGATGCTCGTGAAGCTCACGCCGCCTCTTTCGAGCTGAACTATGTTGCTCTAGATGGCAATATTGGTTGCATGGTCAATGGTGCAGGTCTGGCCATGGGTACCATGGATATCGTTCATCTGCACGGCGGTTCGCCAGCCAACTTTCTCGATGTAGGGGGCGGTGCAACCAAAGAGCGCGTAGTAGAGGCGTTTAAAATTATTCTCTCGGACAGCAATGTTAAAGCCGTACTGATCAATATCTTCGGCGGTATCGTTCGCTGTGACCTGATTGCCGATGGTGTGATTGGCGCAGTCGAAGAAGTGGGCGTTAAGATTCCAGTCGTCGTGAGATTGGAAGGCAATAATGCCGAACTGGGTACTAAAAAACTGGCCGAATCTGGCTTAGCCATTATTGCAGCAACCAGCCTAACGGATGCCGCACAACAAGCTGTTAAAGCCGCAGGAGGTAACTAATATGTCTATCTTAATTAATGGTGACACAAAGGTTATCTGTCAGGGCTTTACCGGTGGGCAGGGTACCTTCCACTCAGAGCAAGCGCTCGAGTATGGTACAAAAATGGTTGGTGGTGTAACTCCGGGTAAAGGCGGCACAGAGCATCTTGGTCTGCCAGTCTTTAACACCGTAGCAGAAGCCGTAGAAGCCACAGGCGCAGAAGCCTCGGTTATCTATGTTCCTGCACCATTTTGTAAAGATTCAATCTTAGAAGCGGCTAACGCTGGCTTAAAGCTGGTTGTGTGCATTACCGAAGGCATTCCCACTCAGGATATGCTCGACTGTAAAGTGGTTTGCGACACATTGGGCGTACGCCTGATTGGCCCTAACTGCCCAGGTGTAATCACTCCAGGCGAATGTAAGATCGGCATTATGCCCGGCCATATTCACCTGCCGGGCAAAGTAGGTATCGTATCTCGTTCAGGTACGTTGACTTATGAAGCGGTTAAGCAGACTACGGATTATGGTTTTGGTCAGTCTACTTGTGTAGGTATTGGTGGCGACCCGATTCCCGGATCAAGCTTTATTGATATTCTTGAGCTGTTTGAGAAAGATCCCGCCACTGAAGCCATCGTAATGATTGGTGAGATCGGTGGTACAGCAGAAGAAGAAGCGGCGGCCTATATTAAAGCCAACGTAACTAAGCCTGTTGTGTCTTATATCGCTGGCGTTACTGCACCTGCTGGTAAGCGTATGGGCCATGCTGGCGCCATTGTTTCTGGCGGTAAGGGTACTGCAGATGAGAAGTTTGCGGCGCTTGAAGACGCTGGTGTTAAGACTGTTCGCAGTCTGGCTGATATCGGTGCTGGCCTGAAAGAAATTACTGGTTGGTAAGGTCTTTTGTGGTGATTAAGAAAGCGGCCTTCGGGCCGCTTTTTTTATGTCTGGATTTTTCACTCCGGAGTCTTGAGACCCTTCGCGTTGCTCAGGATCTCTTTGTTCTAAGTATGTGCTACAGTTAAGTCAACAAGAGAACCACAAAGGTTCTCGAAGAGTCTATTTAGCTGAATGGAGAATCTTATGGCACTAAAGGCAACGTCAGTCAGGCTTGATGACGAAACATTAGAGCGGGTAGGTCAGATAGCCGAGGCTATGGATCGTCCGCGCGCCTGGCTTATGAGTGAGGCGATTAAACAATATGTAGCACGAGAAGAATGGGCTGCTTATGAAATCGAAAAAGCCGTTGAAGCAGCAGATGAAGGGAAGCTAGTTAAACACTCAACCGTGAAAGCCAAATGGGAGGCAAAACGTGGAACTCAATTGGACTGAGTTTGCTATTGCTGATCTAGATAAAATCGAGGTTTATATAAGCGCGCAGGGCAGCCCAGCTGCTGCGATTGATCAGGTTTTAAGGGTGATTGAGGTGGCTGAAAAGGTGCTGCTTGAGCATTCTTCCGCTGGCCGTTCAGGGCGGGTCAAAGGGACTAGAGAATTAGTCATTACCGGAACCCCTTTTGTGATTATCTACCGTCTAAAGATGCAATTAAGCCAGGTTCAGGTGTTACGCGTTCTGCACTATGCTAGGCAGTGGCCAGAAACGCACTAGAATTTAAGCCTTTGATTAATAGCATGCCTTAATTCCTGCTAACCATATATTTTACAGCCAGCCCATAAACCATCAACCCCGCCAGCAAAATACTAGCCCCATAGGTCAACGGCGTATTCACTATCTCATGGGCATGCTGGGCCTGTGCCAAAAAGTCCATATCCCAAAGCGCCACCAGATAGTTAGTCAGATAACCAAACGCAAAACCAATGCCAACTACGCTTGCCAAATAAATAGCCAATGTACGATTCCCCAACTCAGTTTTAACCAGCCCCATAGTCGCAATATTAGTTGCCGGACCCACCAGCATAAATACCAGCGTAGCGCCCGGTGATACACCAGAGAACAACAAGCCCGCCGCAATAGGTGTGGAGGCAGTGGCGCAGATATACATGGGCACACCCACCAGCGCCATCACCACAAAGGCCATAAAGCCACCACCCCATTGCAGTAAGAACTCGTTGGGTACATAGGTTTTAATTAATGCAGCAAAGCCCAAGCCTATGACCAGCCATAGAGCGATATCTTTAACCAGATCGATATAGGTAAAGCGCAGGCCTTCTATCAGCTTATCCAAGGCTGTGGGCTGCCGTATCTCTGCCTTATCGGTGCTACAACGGAGCTCTGGCTCTGGGGTTTTACTGGCACAGCAGGCCTCTGTGGGCTGACTGCTAGCGCTGGCCGGAATGCTATCTTCTTTGCCCACCAGAATCCCGGCGGTAATAGCGCTGGAGATAGCGGCGATTGGCCGAATAATGGCCATAAAGGGCCCGAGCATGGCGTAGGAGATAGAGATGGAATCTACGCCTGTCTCTGGTGTAGAGATTAAGAATGAGGTGGTAGCGGCTTTGGAGGCGCCACTGCGGCGCAGGCCCAGCGCGGCGGGAATGACACCGCAAGAGCACAGGGGGAGTGGGGCACCAAATAGGGCGGCTTTGATGGTGGACATGGGGCCGGGTTTACCTAGGTGTTTGGCCATTAGTTGGCTGGGGACCAGTACTTTCATAAACCCGGCTACGGTTAGGCCGAGCATTAGCCAGGCGGCTGATTCCATAAATAGGGCAATAAAGTTTCCGATAAGTAACATGGCTTAGTCCTGGCTGGCTTGGTCACCTAAGGCTTCAAGAATCGTGCAATGGGTAGCGGGTTCGTCACCTCCACAGCAGGCATTGCTGAGGGTTTGCAGGGATTTTTTAATACGCTTAATCTCGGCAAGGCGCTGATTGACGATGGTGATTTTGGCGTCGACAAATTGCTTTACTTCCTCGCAGGACTTCTGGTCCTTGGTGACTTCTAGCTCAAGTAGCTGGTGTATTTCGTTGAGGGTAAAGCCGACTTCTTTGGCGCTGAGAATAAAGCTGATCCGATGGATATCGCTATCAGAATAGAGGCGGTAACCAGCGTCGCTGCGGTTACTGGGTTTGATTAGTCCATGCTTCTCATAAAACCGCAGGGTATCTCTGGATACCTTGGCTTGGGTGGCGAGCTCGCCAATTTTTATCATCGATTTTGACTCCATAAGGAAACTATAAACCTTGGAGTATAGTCTAGTGTCAACCGTTACTTTTGTATAATGCTGACCATCTAATTAATGCTGACTGTATTGGCTGAGAATCCAGTCCGCTAATTATGGGTATTTTGTATTGCGTTCAGCAATACCTCATAACGCTCAATAATGGGCTGGAAGTGCAGCGGGTCTGCCTTGGCTTTCTGTCGATAATGTCCGACGATCCTGTGCCAGTAGTCCTGATGGACTACATCTGGCCAGTGCCACATCTGACTGCCTGTATCGACAATGGCTTTATCTGCGCTTTTAGAGACATAAATTGCTTCATAGAAGCGATTATTTTCAAAGATAATCTGCTCATTCTTGAGCCCATAGCCTTTTTTAATTAATACCTCTCGCACTGAATAGCTGCCATGAACGGAACAAATCAACAGGTCAAATCCGGTTTCAGGTGCTGAGACACATAGGTTGTTGATAAACTCAATGGTCTGGTGTGGGCCAACCCCGGCGATAATAAATAGCTGAGAGTCCGCAGCGGGTACGACGGTATTGTTGATATCCTCGCAGCGGACTTGCCAGCGGTATTGGTCCAGCGGAAAACTGCTCTCTAGCCTGGTTGTCAGGCTAGCCAGAATGTCCTCAACAACATCGACAAAGATCACTTTGTCGGCGCATTGATCCCTGAGCAGGGACATGCCGAGTAGGCCATGGTCACAGCAGCAGTCCCAGATGGTTCTGTACGAGGGTTCAACCATGGCGGCTAAATGGCTCAGCCTGCTGCCGGATTTGAGGAGTCTTTTGTTTTTATTCATGGATTGGAGTCCCCAGCCTCAACTTAGCGCCGAATGTTGGCGTTAAGTTAAAGCACCGTCACAGCAAACACAATGCACACGCAGGGTCAGGACGTCAAAGGTGATGAGCTAGGGGCTAGCTGCAGCACTAAAATGCAACGCCTCATCGGACGTCAACGGCTTACCAAACAACGCTCGTTCTTTACGGAAATTCTGGCTATTCACCCAAGGCGCCTGGTTACCCTGCCTGGGTTGCAGATGTATACTCCGTTGCATATAACCTGCGGGGAAGTCGGCAATCCAGTCTTTGGTTGGCATGTCTTTTAATGACTCTGGTACCACCGGCACCATCTTTGTCGTCTGGGTACTGCTCATATGGTTTAGTGCTCTGCACACCCATTCGGCGGCCAAGTCAGCGCGCAAGGTCCATGAGGCATTAATATAGCCGAAGATAGTGACCATATTGGGCACGTCAGAAATCATTAGGCCTTTGTAGGTGGTTTGGCTTGAGAAATCTATGGCCTCGCCATCCACTGAAAACGTAGCGCCACCCATCACCAGTAATTTCAAACCAGTGGCACTGACGATAATATCGGCCTCTAAATGCTCACCGGTTTCTAGCTCAATGCCGGTCTCAGTAAAGCGTTTAATATGGTCGGTAACGACATTGGCGCCACCACTGTTAATGGCCTTAAACATATCTTCATCAGGCACCAGACAGAGGCGTTGATCCCAGGGGAAATACTTGGGGGTAAAGTGCTTGTCGATATCATAGCCCTTGCTAAGTTTTTTTCGCACCTGCCCAATAAAGAAGCGTTTGGCGATTTTAGGAAAGGCTTGAGCCTGCTTAAAGAGAACTTCCTGAGATAAGGTATTTTTCACCCGCGTGATGGCATAGGCCCAGGTTGCCGGCAGTATTTTTCGCAGGCCATTGGCAATCGAGTCTTCGGAAGCTCTAGTAAGCACATAGGTAGGCGAGCGCTGCAGCATGGTCACCTGCTTGGCTTTGTCGGTCATGGCGGGTAGCAATGTCATAGCCGTGGCTCCAGAGCCCACGATCACCACGCGTTTATCTTGGTAATCGAGATCTTTGGGCCAAAACTGCGGGTGTACCAATGTGCCTTTAAAGGAATCCACCTCAGGAAACTGAGGATCATGGGGCTGATCATAGTTGTAGTAACCGGCACACATATAGAGAAAATTGCAGGTCATCTGTACCACGGCAGCGCTGTTATCTTGCCTGATATCGAGGGTCCACAATGACTGCTTTGAACACCAGCTGGCACTAATTAACCGATGGCCATAGCGAATATGTTGTTCAATAGCATTTTCCGCGGCGGTTTCGCGTACATACTTAAGAATAGATGGGCCATCGGCAATGGCTTTTTTACTTTCCCATGGCTTAAAGCTATAGCCCAGAGTATGCATATCACTGTCACTGCGAATACCGGGATAGCGGAACAGGTCCCAGGTGCCGCCCATGGCCTGGCGTGACTCCAGCAGTAAGTAGCTGCGGTCCGGGCATTTTTCGCCAAGGTGGTAGGCCGCGCCAATGCCAGTTAGGCCAGCACCCACAATAACAACGTCTCTGTGTTCCATGCTCATGGTTATGCGGTTCCTTCTACTGTTTCTGGATTCGCTTCGACGGGTAGGCCTTTAATAGGCTTTTTATTGCGAAATAGGGTCAGGGGAAGGGTGAAAAATGGAAACAGCATCTCATAGTGATTGGGCGTTAGGCGTTGGGATAAATCCATTAGCACAGCATCGGCACCGACCATAATACGGCTACGGTTTTTGCGCACGCCATTAAGAATAATTTGCGAGGCACGGCTGGCATGCATACCATTGTTGCGGAAGAAGGCAGCAAGTTCCTCCTGACTGTTACCCAGCCCCAAGACTTTGCCGACCAGTCGCTCCATTGAGTTTGCAGACTCCTCGCTCTTGTTCATTCGTGCATTGGTGACAATATTGGTGCCGATATGGCCGGGGTGTACACAGTGAATTTGCACAGAGCTGCCTTTCATTTCTTTGGCGAGGCATTCGGTAAAGCCGCGGACTGCAAATTTGGCAGTGTGGTAAACCGACTGTCGCTCAAGGGCAATCATGCCAAAGATAGACGAGGTATTGATCAGGGCGGCTTCAGGGCGTTGCTTTAGGTGAGGCAAAAAGGCACGGCTAGAATTGATCACCGCTTGCAAGTTAATATTGAACACCCAGTCCCAGTCATTCTCAGACATATCCTCAAAGGATGAGTCAACGGTCACCCCAGCGTTATTAAAGACCAGATCAACGCAGCCGTGCTCAGCGATAACTTGTTCGGGCAATGCTTCAACCGCAGCCTTATCGGCAACATCAAGAATATGGCTGGAGACCTTAACGGGGTAGTTTGCAAGCATCGCAATGGTCTCTGTGAGCGTTGACTGATTGATCTCGCAGGCGGCTATATTGGCGCCCGCTTTAGCTAAGAGTATCGCAAGGTAACGGCCCATGCCTGAACCGGCACCGGTGATGACTGCAACTTTATTGGAAAAGTCTTTCATTGGAATAGCCCCTTTTCTTATTATTCTTATATCGGTTGCCTGAGGGCCAGTGAATTTGCCTCTGCAATTGACATTGTTTTTTTTGATTATCCTACTACAGTTGGATAAATCTAATGGCAAATCTTGCTGACTGCAGGGTCAGGGTGGCATTAGCGCGGTGGCAGCTTGTGCTCAAAGCTGCTTCGTGGGGGTTGCTAAGCATAGTGAAGAATCTTTTGAATTTAGCAATGCTCTAGCCGCTACAAGACTATTACCTAAAATTCCGCGATTTGATCTCAACTCCATCGCTACTCTCCTTGTCTATGCGAGACAGCAACTCAGAACAGTCCGTCAGCTCCTGCGCAATTATATGCACCACAGCCCCATCTGTCTCTACCACACCTTTCACCATTAAGAGCTGTGCCTTTAATAAGGCTTGCCGACAGTTCTTCTGCACATTCTGCCAGACCACCACATTGCTATTGCCTGTCTCATCTTCCAGTGTTAAAAACACCACACCAGAAGCAGTGCCCGGGCGCTGCTTGCCGGTGACCAATCCAGCGATACGCACAAAGCGACGATGACCCAGCTCGGCTAAATCTGCATGGCGTTTGCACTGCCGAAAAATAGGGAACTGTTCTCTCAGTAATTCCATAGGATGACGGCCCAGTGATAACCCTGTGTGGCTGTAATCGGCATAAAGATTTTCGGTTTCGCTTGGGGTTTGAAAATTCACAGGCTCTTGATCTGGGTGCTTTAGTAGTGTCGCGCTGCTATCAACGACCAATGCTTGCCAATGGGCCTGTCTGCGATTTTCTGTGAGGGATTTAAGTGCACCGGCACTGCTTAGCAGGCTGAGTTCGGCACGGGAGAGGTTAGTGCTACTGGTTAGCTGTGCAATTGTTTTGAACTGACGATTGCTGTTAATGACTTTCTGTGCCGCGCTAAAGGCTAAACCTTTGATCAGACGAAACCCAAGTCGCAGTGTTGGATTGTGAGTACCGTCTTCTAAGGAATGATCCCAGCCGCTATAAAGCACATCAATGGGTTGAACTTTTATCTTATGGCGCTGGGCATCCTGCACTAGCTGTGAGGCGGAGTAAAAGCCCATTGGTTGGCTATTTAAAATGGCGCAGTAGAAGGCGGCGGGGTAATGGCATTTTAGCCAGGCGGACACATAGGCGAGCAGGGCGAAGCTGGCGGAGTGGGATTCGGGGAAGCCATAAACGCCAAAGCCCTGTATCTGGCGAAACAGTCGCTCGGCAAAATCTAGGTCGTAGCCTCGGGCTAACATGCCGTCGATTAACTTTTGTTTAAAGCCGAGTAGTTCATTGTTGCGTTCGGAGTTTTTGCCCCAGCTGGCCATGGCACGGCGCAGTTGATCGGCTTCGCCACCGCTAAAGCCTGCGGCGACCATGGCCAGTCTAATCACCTGTTCTTGAAACACAGGGATGCCTAAGGTGCGTTCGAGTACGGCTTTGATTTCTGGGTGGGGATAGCTGACTTGCTCTAAACCCTGACGACGTTTTAGGTAGGGGTGCACCATGCCACCTTGAATCGGGCCGGGGCGCACTATGGCAATTTCAATCACCAGATCATAAAAACAGCGGGGTTTTAGTCTGGGCAGCATGGCCATTTGGGCGCGGGATTCAATCTGAAATACGCCAACGCTATCGGCATTGCACAGCATATCGTAGGTGGCGCTATCTTCTTTGGGAATGGCCTGCATATTGAGGTCAATGTCCTGATGGTCACGGATAAGATCAAAGCAACGATGAATAGCGGTGAGCATTCCTAGGGCTAGGATATCGATTTTAAGTAGGCCTAGGGCTTCTATATCTTCTTTGTCCCATTGGATAACGGTGCGGTCGGGCATGCTGGCATTTTCTACCGGTACCAATGTGCTGATGGGGCTTTTGGTGATAATAAAGCCGCCCACATGCTGGGAGAGATGGCGGGGGAAACCGAGAATTTCTTGCAACAGGTTATAGAAGTGTTCGGACATAGCGCCTCTGGCACCGGCTTTTTCAAACTGTGCTTGCAGGTCAGTGCTGCGGTCCCACCACGAGAGAGACTGGCTGAGCTGTTCTATAAACAATGGATCTAGGCCCAGCGCTTTGCCTACATCGCGAATGGCGCTGCGCGGCCTATAGGTGATCACGGTGGCAGCCAGTGCGGCGCGCTCGCGGCCATAGCGCCGATAGATATATTGAATCACTTCTTCCCGGCGTTCGTGTTCAAAGTCGACATCGATATCCGGGGGTTCATTGCGCTCGGTGGAGATAAAACGCTCAAATAATAATGAGATTTGGTCTGGATTCACTTCGGTGATAAACAGGCAGTAGCAGACCACGGAGTTGGCGGCGGAGCCGCGGCCTTGGCAGAGAATATGGCGGCTGCGGGCAAAGGCGACTATGTCGTGTACGGTTAGAAAATAACATTCATATTGCAGCTCGCCTATTACTTTAAGTTCGTAGTCAATTTGCTGGCGAATGGCGTTGGATAGTCCATCGGGCCAGCGTTTTTTTGCCCCCTGTTCGGTTAAATAACGCAGCTGTTCGGTGGGAGTTAAATGCTGGGGCACCACTTCGTCTGGGTATTCGTAGCGCAATTCTTCTAAATTGAAATGGCAGCGCTTGGCGATATTAATGGTTTCAGCTAAGAGGGCAGCTGGGTAAAGTTTTTCAAGATGGGGCAGGCTGCGCAGGCGCCGCTCGGCATTGGGGAAGCGCCGATCCCCCAGTTCCATTACTGAGCAACTGTGGTGAATAGCGGTTAATGTATCCTGCAGTGCGCGGCGCTCTTTGCTGTGCATATGCACATCACTGCAGGCGACCATGGGCAGTTGCCATAGGGCGGCCAAGTTGCGGTAGTAATAATATTGGTAGGTTTCATTGCCATCGAGTAGATGCTCTACGCCAATCCACAGGCGCTCTTTAAACCAATAACTCAGCCGTTCGCCTACCTCATGGTCGGGTTCTAAATCGCCACTGGGCAACCAGATTAGTAAGGTGCTGGGCAGGTTGCCGCTGAGGTCTGTCCATTCTAATTGGTACTCGCCTTTGCTGCTGCGCCTGCGGGCTGTGGTAATTAGCGCTGAGAGTTCGGCATAGGACTGGCGATTGCTGACCAGGGCGATTAGGCGCTGGCCTTCAAGATGAAATTCGCTGCCAACAATGAGTTGCAAGTTGCAATCTTGGGCGGCGACATGGGCTTTTACCACGCCTGCCAAGGAGCATTCGTCGGTGATTGCCAGCGCTCTGTAGCCAAGCGCACTGGCAGTGCGGACTAATTCTTGAGGGTGGGAAGCCCCGCGCAGAAACGTGAAGTTGCTAACGCAATGGAGTTCGGCATAGACCATAAGTTATATAACTGCTTGCAAGAATATATACTGTATATATGAACAGTATATGCATAGTGCAGTATAATTTCCACAGTGCCGTTGCTATTTAGTCTTGTTAGGCAGGGCTATTAGTAATCCATACGGTTTGATAGGGCTGCATATCTATCTTTAACTGAAGCGCGCAGGGTTGGCCGCTTATTAAATCTTGCCACTGTTCATTGTCGATTAGATTAATATCGGCCAGAGATAAACTCTGCACCTGATCACTGATATTGCTAATACAGAAAATACTCTGCTGACGATCCAGACTCTGACGCCAGAAGCCAAATAACTGGTCGCCCAGATGCAAGGTGAACTGCGTGGCATTGGGGTGGAAGGCGGTTTGTCGACGGCGTATTTTAAGCAGCTGCTTTAGTTGGTTATAAACCTGATGATGGCTGCTGTTTTGATCGGCGAGTTTATTTTCCAGTTGTTCGTAGTCCCATTGATGACGGTTAATTGCTCGATTATGACCGCTGTTTTCGACGCGCTGATGGTCATTGCGCGTGCCCACCAGACTATGAATATAGATGGCTGGAATACCTTCCAGTGCCAGCATAATGGCATGGGCGCACACAAAACGCTGTAGCCCTAAATCATCTGTGCCCTGCACAGTTCCCTGCAGGGCGTCAAATAATGAGATATTAATTTCGTAGGGCTTGCTGCCGCCATCGTCCAGTGCTCGCCAAGACACATGGCCACCAAAGCCCTGCATAGTGGTAACTAATGTATTTATCTCGGTGTCGCTTAGTAGGCCTTCTGCCGGTCTTAGACCAATGCCATCATGGGAGGCGACAAAGTTAAAGTATGCGGTGCCATTGCGCGCCGGGGGCATGCTCATCATCCATTGTTTGAGGTAGGCGCAGCTGCCGGTGACTAGGCTATTCACTAACAGGGGTGGCAATGAAAAGTTGTAGACGCAATGGGCTTCGTCGGCATTGCCAAAGTAGCTGAGATTTTCCCGGTTGGGAATATTAGTTTCGGTAATAATAATGGCGTCGTGCTGGGCCTGTTCGATCAGGGTTCGAAATAGGCGCACCATTTCATGGGTCTGTGGCAGGTTTAGGCAGTTGGTGCCTATCTCTTTCCACAGAAAGGCGATGGCGTCGAGGCGGAAAATACGCACGCCATTATCCAGATACTGTTTAATAATACTGACAAACTGTTTAAGCACTTCTGGGTTGCGAAAGTTTAAATCGACTTGGTCATGGCTAAAGGTGCACCAGACATATTGTGTGCCGGTGGAGGTTTCTACTTCCCGCAGCAGGTCATTGGTGCGCGGCCGCACCACGACCCTGAGATCATCCTCTGGGCTGGCGGTGTAAAAAAAATTATGCCCGGGGTCGCGGCCCTGTTTAAAATTTTCAAACCAGGGGCTGCGGGCAGAGCAGTGATTCACCACCAAATCTGCCATTAGGGAATAGTTATTGGCGATGGCATTGATATCGTTCCAGTCGCCCAGAGATTCATTGACGCTGGAATAATCCAGTACCGAGAAACCATCGTCGGAGGTAAAGGGGTAGAAGGGCAGTATATGCACGCCACTAATTGAGCTGCGCATATATTTATCCAGAAAGCGGTTTAAGGTTTGCAGGGGTTTTTCATTGTCTGCCAGCACAGAGTCGCCGTAGGCAATAACTAGACTATCGGTCTGGTCCCAATGGTTAATGTTGCGATTTTCAATCACCTCTTTATCGCTTAGGCCCATCAGTTCGATCAGTTCATCGCCAAAGTTTTTGACTGTGCTGATTTCGCCATTCTGATAAATAGCTGCTAGGTGTTTTTCTACCTGAGCCTGTAATTTATTTTGTGCCATATTTAAGAAAACTCTGCATTATCAGCTTCTACGGCTTCAACCAGCTGTTCAAAAATATCGGGAATAGCACTGACAACACGGTTCCAGCTGGGAATAAAGGGCCGCTCCATAGGCACATTAAAAAACACTTCACCGGCTTTGATAATATTCTCGGCAAACATTTCTACGGCTTTTTCCTCTTCATGAATATCCAATGTTAGGCCATTCATAATGGCATCGTTATGGCAGTTCTCTACGGTATCCAGTGCCAGTCGATAGTAGGTTGCCTTTAATGAGCGAAAGGCTTCTGTGCTGAATACTTCTCCCTGTGTCGCCAGTTTTCTAAACAACGCTTTGGCGATATCAATAGACATTTTTGACAGGCCATCGCCGTCATTATCGAGTGACAGCTTTTGGTGTTTATGATCGTAGTTATCGGCAATATCAACCTGGCATAAACGGTTGCTGGCATAGTTGCGATACATCTCAGAGAGCACACCAATTTCTAAACCCCAGTCGCTGGGAATGCGAATATCGTTAAGCACATCCCGGCGAAATGAAAACTCTCCGGCCAATGGGTAACGATAGCTATCCATATAGTTTAGGTAGTCGGTATGACCAACAGTTTTTTTGAGTGCGCGTAAAAGGGGAGAGACTAATAGCCTTGAAACACGGCCATTAATTTTGCCATTGGCGACTCTAGCGTAATAGCCTTTACAAAACTCGTAGTTAAATCTGGGATTAGCAACGGGGTAAATCAGGCGCGCTAAAAGTTCTCGGTTGTAGGTGGTGATATCGCAGTCATGGAGTGCCACAGATTCGGCTTTATTGGAGGCTAAGGTGTACCCCATGCAGTACCAAACATTGCGACCTTTGCCTAATTCTTTGGGGGCCAGATCTAATTTTTGCAGTTTTGCATCCAGGGCTTTGAGTCTTGGCCCTTCATTCCATAGCACTCTGTGGTCTTGAGGCAGCTTGGCAAAAAATGACAGTGCTTCTCGATATTGATCTTCGCTAGCACGGTCAAGACCAATCACAATTTGATTGAGATAGGGCACCTGCTTTAGCTCATTGATAATCTTGGGCATAGCTTCGCCCTCCAACTCAGAAAATAATGAGGGAAGGATTAGGCCCAATGGTCTGGTTTGAGAAAAGTTAACCAGCTCCTGTTCCATATCAGCCAGAGGCCGACGGGATAGATTATGTAATGTGGTGATATTGCCGTTTTGGTGAAAGTCGCCCATAGGTTTCTCAGTTAGTGATGGTTATATTTAAAAGTGATTTTTTAACCAGGCCACGATGCCCTCAATCCAACCATTGGGCCCGATGGCATTGCTTTGGTAGAGATTTTTGGTGCGGGTCAGCTGTGGCATATCGTGGTTGGTGGAGCGTATTACCAACGCGGAATCTGCGGCCTCTAGCATGCTGATATCATTGTTGCTGTCACCGATGGCAATTGATTGGCACTGGCCATACTGGGCTTGATACAGGGCCTGCAACTGCAATAGAGCGCGACCTTTGTCGGTGTTGCCACCCATGCTTAAAAAACGTCCGCCCTGTAGCAAATGGGCACCGGCGTCAGTTAGCTGTTGCATAAAGTCGGCTTTGCGACTGTCGCTGCCAAGCCAGTTAATGGCCTCGCTGTATTGCCGCTGTTGCGCGAGACTGGCTTGTTCCATGGTTAGCCCAGTCAGCTGCGCCAGGCCTTCGATGCCTTGGTCGGCGCAGATTGAGCTAAAGCTCTGGTACTCATTGGCAAAGGGTTTGCCGACGGTATTGAGTATGTCGTCCCATTGGCTTCGGGGTTCTGTGTTGCTGATTATCCAGTAGTCCTCAAACTTAGCTGCTTGCTCAGGGCACTGATCAAAATAGCCTTTGGGTATGCAGATAGCGGCGCCATTTTCGATAATAAATGGATGCTGGTTATTAATGGTCTCTCTAAAGGAAAGCACCTCGGCACGGGTTTTACTGGTGATTGGAATAACCGGAATACCCTGTGCTTCCAGTCGCTCAAGATAATTGGCAGCTGGGGCAAAACTATAGGTATGGTGATCGAGCAAGCTGCCGTCGAGATCGGTAAAGATAAGTTTCATGACGTATGGCGCCCTTTTTTGGTGCGGTAGCGCACCATAATGGGAACCCTAATGGGGGTATTGATGCTCATTATCTACCTTGATAGTTTGCGTGCCTGTATTTCAACGTTTTGGTGATCTTGCTTGTTGGGAACGTTGCAGAAAGCGTGCCAAGCTGGCTATGATTAGGCCAAATTAAAATTAGAGGTTAGCCGCGATACAGCGAGTAGCCCATTGCCACAGTCAACTGGGGCAATCATTAACAATAATAATTCTTAGGGGATTTCACATGTCGAATTCACAGACCGCAGATATAGGCCTTGGCCAAACTATTTTGCGTCGCGCCGCTATTTCACCCAATGAATCTGCAATAACCTTTGAGGGCACTACCCAGACTTTTGCTGAGCTCGGTGATCGGGTGCGCCGCATGGCCACTGTGCTGCGTGCTGGCGGTATCTCGGCCGGTGATCGGGTGGGCTATATCGGTCTTAACCATCCTGTTTTTTTAGAAATGCTCTATGCCTGCGGCTGTCTGGGCGCGGTATTTGTGCCGTTAAACTTCCGCTTAACTGGCTCTGAGGTGCGCTTTATTGCCAATGATGCAGGGATCAGCGCGATGGTGGCAGACGATATGCTGCGTCCTTTGATCGATGAAGAGCGGGATAATCTTGAATGCACGCGCTATATCACTGCCGAAGCCAATGCGGATAATTGGGAATCTCTTGAGTCACTGATGGCCGCTGCTGCACCGATTGAAGCCAGCGAAAAAGTCGATGCTGATGATGTTGCCTTTATTATGTATACCTCTGGTACCACCGGCCTACCCAAAGGCGCGATGCTGACCCATGGCAATATATTCTGGAACAGTATCAATGTGTGCTTTGGTGAGGACGGTGTTTCAGGCACCACGTTGACCTGTGCGCCGTTGTTCCATATTGGCGGTCTCAATGTGACCACGCTAATGTCTCTGTCGAAGGGGGTTGAGGTGGTGTTGCTGCGCAGCTTTGATGCGGGGCAGGTGCTGTCTTTAATTGAGAAACATAAGGTCACCACTATGTTTGGTGCGCCGACGATGTTCCTGATGATGGTGCAGGATGAGAGTTTTGCCACCACAGATTTATCCAGCATTGCTACCTTGACCTGCGGTGGTGCGCCTGTGCCTGTGCCGCTGATTAAAACCTATGGTGAGCGAGGTATTACGTTCTGTCAGGGTTATGGCTTAACGGAGACGGCCCCTTTTGCTAGCCTATTGGCCAGTGATCAAGCGATGGCTAAAGTAGGCTCGGCGGGCAAGGCACCGATGTTTACCGAGGTGCGTATTGTTGATGAAAATAATAATCCGGTAGCGGCCGGTGTGCACGGAGAGGTCTGTATTAAAGGCCCCAATGTGATGAAGGGTTATTGGAATCGTGAAGAGGCCACCGCTGAGGCTATTGATACTCAGGGTTGGTTCCACAGTGGTGATATTGGCTATCTGGACGACGAGGACTTTTTGTTTCTCTGCGATCGGGTTAAAGATATGGTGATCACCGGCGCTGAGAATGTTTACCCTGCCGAGGTTGAAAGTATTCTCTACGGCCATTCATCTATTCTTGAAGTCGCTGTCATTGGGCTGCCCGACAAAAAATGGGGTGAGGCAGTAACCGCTATTGCTGTATTGGAAGAGGGTGCGGAGCTAACTCTGGAAAGTCTGCGTGACTTTGCTGGTGAGTCTCTGGCTCGTTATAAGCTGCCCAGCCAGTTGCGCTTTGTTGACATACTGCCAAGAAACCCAGCGGGCAAGGTGCAGAAGTTTAAGTTAAAAGAACAGTTTGACGTCTAAACTCTGTTGCTAAGAAAACAGCCCGTGCACAAACCAGCGCTGACTGCTGGTTTCTCTAAATAGCCAGTAGCGTGCGCCGTTACTATCGCAAGCTAGATAGTAATCGCGCTGCTGTTCGGCCTGCCACCAGTTGCCACATAAACGCTCGGGCCCGCTGATAATGGTGAGGGGCTGACGCCAGTACAGTTTTTTATTGCGCAGGTGCACTGGCGCTGGGTCGGTTAATAACCACAGGGGCTGGGGAGCTTTTGATTTTCCATTAATACCTGTGCTGCTGTGCTTGCCTGGTGTGGCCAAGGTGCTGGCCTGTTCTGGCAGATAGTCTTGATTGAGTATAGGTTGCGATAGGGCGTCTATGCCCAGCCGTGCATTCAGGCTATCAATCAATTCACAGGACTGCTGTGCCGTTTGTTGGTTATCGAATAAATCTAGATTAAACACACCCATGGGTGCCTCAATAAATTGATCGGCATGCAGAATAATTTGCTCAATACTGCGGGGTAGTTCTAGCCGTTCTAGCTGTAATCGACTCAGCATTAATAGAGTCGACCAGTTATTTTGGCTACCGGAGAGCTGTATCTGCATTTGCTGGGACTCGCCTATTAAAGGTTCAAAATGCCATTCAATCTCCCGACAGTGACACTGTCTTGCCATCAGGTACTGACACAGACGTTGTAGCAATGTCTTCATGGGGAACAGCAAACTCTCTTTATTAAAAATGCCCTGGGGGTTTTGAATTAGATCGCGAAAAGTATTGGCTGGTTGAAAGTACGGGGCAACAAAGGGTTTTTCATTATTTAACTGGGCGATGGTAAGCATTAGTTCAGAGTCAAAACGACAGCTTAATGCGCTGCGGGGTAGAGCCAATAAATCGCCTACTGTATTTAAGCCAAGCTGCTTAAAACTTTGTTGCTGTTTGCGATTGGTTTCTAAGAGACTTAGCTCTGTATTGAGTAGGCGGTGCTGTATTTCTGTTTGATCAGGTAGCTGGGTTTCAAACTTAGATCCGCAGAGTAGCTTCGCAGTGAGTGGGTTTTGGCCTATGCCATTAACCGCGGTAATAGATTGATAGCGAAGTCTATTTTCCAGTTCTTGAAGTAGGGCGTCGTAACCTTTAAATAATTGTTGGCAGCCGGATATTTCTAGCCACACTTCCGAATTATTGAGAATAACCACCGGACTAAAGCTATAGGCAAGTAGTGCCAGCTGTTGCAGCAATTGTTGTTCTTGCTCAACCTGTCTGGGCAATACTTCAAGTTCTGGGCATAGAGCCAGAGCAGTAGAGATAGAAAGATTGGGCTCTATTCCCCAGGCCGCTGCCTGAGTGTTACAGCATAGCACCCGCTGAATATTCTTCTGCAGATTAACAATGGCTATGGGTTTTTGTACCTGCTCTGTTGGCACCTGAGGCAACAATGTCTCAAGAGGCAGCAGAGGAAAATGCAGGTATAGCCAAATATCCGGCTGAGCGCTTTTCCTATCTGGCCTTAACATCTAGTTGTTAAGCTGCTGTATTGGGTAAGTCCTATGCCGATCGGCCGGCAATAGGGCGAGATCAGTTCTCTGAGTATTGGCTTCTCCCAATGAAAGCTGCAGGCATGCGCCACCAGCTACACCACGCTGTTTGCGCACGGTTAATAATAGCTGATTAACCTCCATACCCTTTAGCTCCAAACGCATTGCCGCAGGTGAGGGTGCTGACAATGCGCTGGGGGCACTAAATAAAAATGCAGCATTACCACTATCTGCCGCGGCTAGTTGAAGCTTACGCAGATCGGCGTAGCGGGGTGGTGGCTGTTTTGTCCAAGCGAGTAATAGGGCGCCACTGCGAATAGACTGCTCCGCGGCCCACAGCCATTCGGCATGGTTTTTACTGCGCACCACAAGCAGTTTATCCAAGGCAATATCGGCTGCGGCCAGACGCGGTGAATAGGGCTGATAAGGCGGGTCGAGCCAGACACAGAGTTGGTTGTTGTCCGCGTAATATTTAAGGGTTGGCAGCAACAAGCTCAGCTCGCCGATGCCGGGTTGCTGTGGCATGAGCTCGGTGAGGGCTGAGATGGGCCAGCCACCTTGCAATAGCAGATCTAAATTATTGTGACCTGTAGTGATAGCGCGACGGGGTAGGCGCTGGCTGTGGCCACGCCAGGTATCTTGGCGAGAGAGTACTGTAGCTATATTGTTAGGCATTAAATTGAAACTGCGTTGCGAGTAAGACCTATTTCTTAACTGCTGTTAATATATACAGTATTTGGTGCCATGTCATCTGAAATTGAACGTCTTGATGTACATTATAAACAACCACTGTATGAGTTTCTTCGCTGGTGTTACAGTATGGCCTCACACACAGTTCAAACTCTTTATCTATGTCAGCAACGTCTAATCCACCGCAGTTTATAGATCCTAATTGGACCGTTTATGCGGCGCCAATTAGCACACTATTGCAGGTGAGTGAGCGGTTGGGCCTGGATACTAATATGCTGTTTGTGGCCTCAGGCTTGGATGCTTCCGAGTTAACGATTCCTGATCGCCGCTTCCCAGTGAACAACTATTTCCGATTATTTCAGCTGGTGGCCGATGCGTCAGATGACCCGGATATTGGTTTGACCGTGGGCCGAGTGACCTTTCTTAAAGGTCTTAATTTACAGCTGTACTTGTCTACGGTGTGCCAGTCTGTCCGCGACTATCTCAATCTTATCCCCAGTGCACTCCGGCTGCGGGGGGATATTGGTCAAATAACGGTCTATCGCCAGAGCAATCTGGTTGAGCTGCGCTGGGAGCCGCTGTTAGCTGAGACAGGTCGTAAACGTTTTTTCAGTGATGATATGTTGGCAGCTTCAGCGGGTATTTTGAATTCTCTGTGTGTGATGCCTGTGCCTGTGGTCAAGGTGACCCTCACCTATTCCCAGCCTGAGGATATCACCAGATTGGAGGATACGTTTGGTCGTAATTTAGCCTTTGATCAGGCCTATAGCAGTCTGTTTTTTGAGCGCGAAGCGCTTGGCTTTGCAATGCTAAAGCAGGACTATCAAGTGGGGCCAGATCAGGACAACCCATTCCGGGAGTTCTTTGAGTGCGATGACCCAGCTGATCAGTTACTGTCCAATTTAAAGCAATCGATTGTGCAGTACCTGCCTGAGGGTGAGGTAACTATAGATAAGCTGGCCAGCAAACTTAATATCTCTCGGCGCACATTGCAGCGCCGGCTCTCTGATCGGGATACCAATTTCTTGAGTATCTTGCAGGAGGTGCGCTCTAAAGTCGCCCTGCGCTATCTGTCTGATAGCCGTCTGAGTATTACTGAGATTGCCTTTCTGCTTGGCTATGCGGATCAGGGCTCTTTTTCCAGTGCCTTTAAAAGTTGGCACGGAGTTTCTCCGCGGGATTATCGCCGCAAATAAGCGCTTTTGAGTTGGCGTTGTTTCCCAATAAGTTGGCGCTTATTAGGTTGCTAGCCCTATCAACTCGCTCTACTATTTAAAGCTAGAACTCCATAACTAAAAGAATAGGTCTCCCTATGTCTCTCGATTTCGATAGTGCACGTTTACCCAATAGCTGCTTAACCGCTGAACACGACGAATGGCGGGCCCAGCTGCGACGATTTATTGATCGCGAAATTATGTCTTATGCGGAAGACTGGGATGAGAATGGTGCTATTCCTGATGAGCTGTGGCCCAAAGCGGCGGAGGTTGGCCTGTTGGGGTTGGGCTTTCCGGAAGAGTTTGGTGGTGTTACTAAAGGCATAGATGTCTGGCACAGCATTATCGTTAATGAAGAGATGGCGCGTGTTGCTGTGGGGGGGGTTGCGGCCTCATTGATGGTGCATGGGATCGGTTTGCCGCCAGTCGTTAATTTTGGCAGCGATGAGATCAAGCAGATGGTGGCTCCGCCGGTGCTGGCTGGCACCAAGCGAATTTCACTGGCCATTACTGAACCTGGTGGTGGCTCCGATGTGGCTCAGTTGCAGACCACTGCGCGACTGGATGGCGATCACTATGTGGTCAATGGCTCCAAGACTTATATTACCGGTGGTATGAATGCTAACTGGTTTACCACGGCAGTGCGCACTGGCAGGGAAGGCTCTGGTGGTGTTTCTACGCTGTTGATTCCGGCTGATGCCGAGGGTGTTTCACGCACGGCGCTAGATAAGAAGCAGGGTTGGTGGTGCTCGGATACTGCGACCATTTATTTTGACAATGTTCGTGTGCCCGCGGGCAATTTGCTGGGTCAGGAGAATAAGGGCTTTAGCGTGATTATGAATAATTTTAACGCTGAGCGACTAGCTATGTCTGCGTCTATGGAGGCCTTTGCCCGTGTCTGCTTAGAGGATGCAGTAGCCTGGGCGCGGGAGCGCAAGACCTTTGGCCAGCGCTTGGCTGACCATCAGGTAATCCGCCACAAGATTGCTGAGATGAAGCAGCGCATTAACGCCACTCAGGCCTATTTGCAGCTGGTTTGCCAGCAGTGTCAAGCGGGCACTGAAAGTGCCGGTGATATTGCGCTGTTAAAAGTGCAATGCAGTCAAACCATGGAGTACTGCGCCCGCGAGGCGATGCAGATTCTCGGTGGTATCGGCTATATGCGTGGCAGCCGAGTTGAGCGAATCTACCGCGAGGTGCGTGTTAATGCGATTGGTGGTGGTTCTGAAGAAATTATGCGTGATCTGGCCGCTCGCCAGTTTGGACTTTAACTATGATTCTTACCGAACAGCACGAAGCGATTCGCACAACGATCGCTCAGTTTATTGATAAAGAGATTAATCCCTATGCGGATCAATGGGAGGAGGAGGGTATCTTCCCAGCCCATGAAGTTTTTAAAAAGATGGGTGATTTGGGTTTGCTGGGTATTGCCAAGCCAGAAGAGTTTGGTGGCATGGGTCTGGACTACAGCTATCAGGTAGTTTTTTCTGAGGAGCTGGGTCGTATTCGCAGTGGTGGTGTCAGTATGGCCATCGGTGTTCAGACCGATATGGCAACCCCTGCGCTGGCCAACCATGGCAGTGATGAGTTACGCCGTGAGTTTTTAATGCCTGCTATTGCCGGAGATATGGTCTGTTCTATCGCTGTATCTGAGCCTCATGCAGGTTCTGATGTGTCGGCGATTAAAACCACAGCGGTTAAAGATGGCGATGACTTTATTATCAATGGCTCGAAGATGTGGATTACCAATTCCACCCAGGCGGATTTTATCTGCTTGTTGGCCAATACCAGTAATGATGGCCCGCACAATAATAAGTCTCTAATTGTGGTGCCGATGAATACGTCGGGTATTTCTCTTTCTGAAAAACTTAATAAGTTGGGTATGCGTTCGTCGGATACGGCGCAGATTTTCTTTGATGATGTGCGGGTGCCGCAGCGTTATCTGATTGGGCAGGAGGGCGCGGGCTTCCGCTACCAGATGGAGCAGTTTCAGGAGGAGCGTATCTATGCAGCGGCGGGCAATATCAAGATGCTGGAATATGTGATCAATGACACTATTGAGTACACCAAACAGCGCAAGGCGTTTGGTAAGTCGATTCTTGATAATCAGGTGGTGCATTTCCGTTTGGCTGAGTTGCAGACGGATGTTGAATGTTTGCGGGCGCTGACCTATGACGCGGTTGAGGGTTATATCAACGGCGAGGATGTTACGTTGAAGGCGTCGATGGCTAAGTTAAAGACTGGGCGTCTTTCTCGCGAGGTGACTGATGCCTGTCTGCAGTATTGGGGTGGTATGGGATACATGTGGGATAACCCTGTGTCTCGTGCTTATCGAGATAGCCGGTTGACGTCGATTGGTGGTGGCGCGGATGAGGTGATGTTGGGGATTATTTGTAAGCATATGGGGATTATGCCGGCGCGTAAGTAAGGTCGGGTTTAAAATTCCGAGTTTATAGAACTTTCATCTTGGTTTTCTATAACTATATTATCTTGAGCCTCAAACTGCCTGTGATTTTGAGGAGCGAAGCGACGAGAGGTCTGCTGGCCTGGCTCGGGTTTTTGTTTCGGAGCGTTATACCCACTGGGTCTCCCCTTGAGATCGGTCCCATGGGTACAGTCATTTTCAGCGTTCGCACAACTCGCTATCGCTCAGACAGGCACTCTCTTCTCCTGAAAATGACTGCACCCATAAACGGGTCCTGATTGATCTCAAGGGGATCCTCAGTGGGTATTTGAATTTCCGTGGCGTATTAAAAGGGTTGGAGGTTGTTGGGGGCGAGGTTAATTACTTCTTTCTTAGCATCTAAGTTCTCTGACTAGCTGTCATATTGTCTGAGTACCCATGGGACCGACCTCAAGGGTCTCCCCAGTTGTTATTCCGCTCCAACCCAGCAACTATGAACCCAAAATCGAGACGAAAAAATACCCCATCGCAAAACAATGAGGCACTTTTAAATAACGCTATGTAAGGCTTAAGAAAGAATTGGCGCCAACTTCATTGCTATGCCCATATCGCCAATAATTTTTAGTTTGCCGGACATAAATGCGCTGGTACCGTCGAGGTTGCCGGCGGCCATTTCTTTAAAATTATCCAGACTGATAACCATGGTGCAGCCTGCCTCGGCATCGTCGTTGCCAACTACATTGGGCACCTGAGAGGCATCAAGCACTAGAATTCCGTCATCGCCAAAATCAAATTTTAAGACTGCACCTAGGCCGCAATCTTCCCCTACTTTTTCTGCTAATCCAGCTGTTACTTCTTGCAATGACATAGGTCTGCCCTCTATTTATCGATTAATAATCCCTGCGATCAGGGAGTTTAAAACTATTGACATAGGCACCGTAGAAACAAATATTAATAAAATCAAGCAAAAATTTATTGGCTGTCTAAGTGCAGCTGGATGCAGTGAGACCCGTGGTTCGCAAATTATATTCTGTGGATTACGTATTTAACTGGGGAGTGCCGTAAACTATTCAAAATTAAAATAATAAAAGAAGGCCATCAATGGACCAGATAAAAACTGCACCAAAAGCAATGAGTATTTTGTTGTTTCTACTCTTGCTTAATATCCTCAATATGGTCGACCGCACTCTGATTACCAGCTTTGGTACTGCAATTATTAATGATCTAGGCTTGAGTGATTCTCAATTTGGCATGTTGACTGGGCCTATCTTTGTTTTCTTCTATTCCATCATGGGCTTATTTATGGGGGCCCTTGCTGATCGTGTGCACCGTCCTCGGCTGATTGCAGCTGGCCTTGTGTTGTGGAGTCTGCTGACTGCTGTGTCTGGGGTGGCGAAAAACTTTGCTCAAATCGGTATTGCTCGGCTGTTTATCGGTGTCGGTGAATCGGCTATGGCGCCTTCAGCTATTTCAATGATTGCTGATATGTTTCCAAAGGCCAAAAGAGGTACGGCGACTGGTATCTACTATCTTGGTGTGCCTCTGGGTGCGGGCGGTGCCTTTATTGTTGCCGGTATTCTGGGGCCGATGATTGGTTGGCGTAACTGCTTTATTGTTTTGGGCGCTCTGGGGATAGTGCTGGCGTTGGTGCTATTGCTGCTTAATGATCCCGAACGCGGTGGCATGGAAGATCAGGGTGTTGAGTTTGATAGTGACCAACAAGATAGTTTACTTGGCGGTAACTGGAAGAATATTGTCTCTGATGTACTTACGGTGGTTAAGTCCACCCCGGCCCTGTTTTGGACCATGGTTGGAGCGATTTTTTTACATATACCACTGGGTGCAGGCCAGTTCGCCATTGTCTGGCTGGAGCGGGAGAGAGGCTTTGGCATTGGTGAAATCAGCGCGACTTACGGGCTGATCTATATTGTATTTGGCACCTTGGGTACTTTTCTTGGGGGCATTCTCAGTGATTGGTATCAGGCCAGATTCCGTGGTGGCAGAGTCAGGTTTTTGGCCTACTTGATGCTGTGTATAACGCCTCTGCTGATTACCTTTCGTTTTGTTTCGCCTTCGTCGACGCTGTTCTACGTGGGTATGGCCGCGGGCATGTTTAGTGTCAGTTCTTTCTATGGTCCGGCATTTTCTACGGTTCAAGATTTAACCCCAGTGCGGCTGCGAGGTGTGATGACCGGGTTGCTGTTGGTGGCGTGTAATCTTCTTGGGTTGGGAATAGGTGCGTTAATGACTGGTGTGCTGAGCGATATATTTTCCTCTTACTCGGTATTTGAACCGCTGACCAAGGCCCTGTTGACCGCCGATACCATTGCTGTGGGAGCGCCGATCAGCTTCATTATCGCCTCGATCTACCTAGAAAAACTAAAAGCAAAAGCCTGACGCCTGAGTTGTATGCAATGCAGATTGGCATGGGCTCTTATATTGCTGGCATAGAATCCCAAGAGCCATTGCCAGCCAGTGGGTAGTATTAACCCTATCAAACACGGTTTTGGAGAAAAGAGTAGATGGCAGAGAAAACCATACGTATAGCGGGAGCGAGTGGCTTTTGGGGTGATGCGGCTCGAGCTACACCGCAGTTGCTAAAAGACGGCAATGTGGACTTTATTGCCTATGATTATCTGGCCGAAATTACCATGTCGATTATGGCCCGGGCCCGGGCTAAAAACCCCGACTACGGCTATGCGTTGGACTTTGTTACTGCCGCCATGAAACCCAACCTTAAAGAGATCGCTCGTCAGGGGGTTAAAATTGTCTCCAACGCTGGTGGCGTGAACCCTCAGGCCTGTGCCAATGCATTGCGTGCTGTGATTGCCGAGATGGGTCTGGAACTTAGGGTCGCCTGTGTGCTGGGTGACGATATGATTGATCAGCGAGACACCTTCGCTGGTCAGGGCTATACAGAGATGTTTACCGGCGCAGCTTTCCCTGCGGCAGACAAAATTGCCAGTATTAATGCCTATCTGGGTGCGTTTCCTGTGGCTGTGGCTCTGGATGAGGGTGCGGATATTGTGGTCACGGGCCGCAGTGTCGATAGCGCAGTGACTCTCGGTGCCTGTATCCATACCTTTGGCTGGGGTCGGGATGATTTAGATCAGCTAGCCATGGGTTCTTTGGCTGGCCATATTATTGAATGTGGTCCCCAGGCCACTGGCGGCAACTTTACCGACTGGGAAGATGTACACAGCTTGGAAACCATCGGTTATCCCATTGCCGAGTTGCGTGCCGACGGCAGCTTTGACTGCTCCAAGCCCGAGGGCTCTGGTGGTCTGGTAACCCGCGCAACTATTGCCGAGCAGATGGTCTACGAAATTGGTGACCCCCAAGCTTATATGCTGCCAGATGTGGTCTGCGATTTCTCCAATGTTGAGCTTGAGCAGGTGGCGGAGAATCTGGTGCGTGTCACTGGTGCTACTGGCTTGCCTGCGCCGGATACCTATAAGGTCTGCACCACTTACGCCGATGAATTTCGCGGTGGCACCAATATGACGTTTTATGGGGTAGATGCGGCTCGCAAAGCCCAGAAACTGGCGGATGCGATTTTTGTCGCTTCCCGTCGCACCTTAAAACAGTTTGGTTTAGCTGACTTTAGTGAAACCAGTATTGAGCTGATTGGCAACGAAAGTCAGTACGGTATCAATGCCAAGGTCACTGACTGTCGAGAGTTGGTCATGAAGATTGCTGCCAAACATTCGGATGCTGCTGGTATAGGCATTATGCTCAAAGAATGTGTGGGTCTGGGGCTGGCAACACCGCCTGGGCTCTCTGGTTTTGCCGGTGCACGGCCAAGCGCATCGCCAGTGGTGCGTTTATTTTCCTTTGCACTACCAAAGGGCGCAGCAAAGATTCAGGTGGAGATGGATGGGGCGGTTGTTGATGTACCGGATAGTCAAGGTGTCGCTTTGGATCGAGCTACGCTTAACAGACCTGATGTCCCGGCATCCCCTGCAGATGCCATAGTCTCTGTGCCTCTCATCAAGCTGGCTTGGGCTCGCAGTGGTGATAAAGGTGATAAGGCTAATATAGGTGTTATTGCCCGTAAGCCAGAGTATCTGCCCTATATCTATGCCGCGCTCACCGAGCAGGCAGTGGCGGATCGTTTCGGGCATTTTTTACCCGCGGGAGCCACGGGTAAGAGTCAGACGTATGTCGAGCGCTATCTAATGCCGGGGACAGATGCGATTAACTTTTTGATTCACGATGTACTGGGCGGTGGTGGTATGGCCAGTATTCGTAACGATGCTCAGGGTAAAGGCTATGGCCAGCTAATGCTGGATGCGGCGATTCCGGTGAGTGCCGCTATTGCCAGCCAACTCAAATAAATAATAAGACGAATCTGGAGATGTATTCATGGCAGTATTTGCCTCAAAAATAAATACCAGCTCAGAGACCTACCTGAAACAGCGAGCAGAGATGCTTGAACTGGTGGATAAGCTCAATGAGCTGAATAGCCGCGGCCGCGCCATTTCGGAAAAGCGCAAGCCGCGCTTTGATAAGCGGGGCCAGTTGACCCCCAGAGAGCGACTGGCGCGACTGCTGGATCCCGGTATGCCATTTTTGGAGATCGGTAATTTGGCTGGCTATAAGCTGGATACCAAAGACGAAGCCAAGTCGATTCCCGGTGGTACCGTGATTGCCGGTATTGGTTTTATCTCTGGGGTGCGCTGCTGCGTGGTGGTAGACGATAGCGGGATTCTGGCGGGCTCATTGACCCTGGCTGGTGGTTACCGTATTGCCCGGGCCCAGCAGATTTCTCTCGAGCAAAGGTTACCCTTTGTGCATCTGGTAGAGAGTGCCGGTGGTGACTTAATGAATTACACCGTTGAGAACTTTGCTGAAGGCGGTGACCTGTTTGGTGCGCTGGCCAAACTGAGTAAAGAGGGCATTCCGGTGATCTCTATTCTGCATGGCTCTTCCACTGCGGGTGGTGCCTATATGCCGGGCCTCAGTGACTATGTGATTGCCGTTAAGGGTACAGGCCGCGCCTTTTTGGCTGGCCCGCCGCTGCTGAAAGCAGCTACTGGAGAGATAGCTACAGAAGAAGAGCTGGGTGGCTCTGAGATGCATGCCACCACCTCTGGTTTAGCCGAGTATCTGGCAGAAAATGATGGCCATGCCATTCAAATCTGTCGAGAAGTGGTGGGGCGCTTGCAGTGGAATGATAACTGCCAGTTGCCCGAGAAACGTGAGTTTGATGAGCCGATCTATGATCCGGATGAACTAGCCGGTGTGATCCCCACGGATTACCGTACCCCTTATGATATGCGCGAGTTGGTGGCCAGGGTGGTGGATGGTTCGGACTTTTTGGATTTTAAACCCAGGTTTGGGGTATCTACTGTCTGTATTCAGGCGGAAATCTTTGGTCAGGCGGTGGGTATTATTGGCAACAATGGTCCCATTGACCCCCAGGGTGCCAACAAGGCCACACAGTTTTTGCAGCTATTAGACCAGGCCAATATTCCCGCGCTGTTTTTCCAGAACACCACCGGCTATATAGTCGGCACCAAATCTGAGCAGGCGGGCATGATTAAGCATGGCTCGAAGATGATTCAGGCGGTGCGCAATATTGAAATTCCACGTATTACCTTTATGACCGGTGCCAGCTTTGGTGCGGGTAACTACGGCATGTGCGGCCGCGGCTATGACCCTGACTTTCTATATACCTTCCCCAACGCCAAAATGGGTGTGATGGGTGGCGAGCAGGCAGCTAAAACCATGTCTATGGTAGCCCGAGGCAAGGCGGCAGCGATGGGCGTGGAGCCAGACGAAGAGGCGCTGGCCGCACAGGAGAAGGGCTTAGCTCATATCTTTGACTCCCAGTCTGATGCTTTTTATACCTCCGGTCATTTGCTCGACGATGGCATGATCGACCCGCGTAATATGCGCAAGACTTTGGGCATGTTGCTGGAGACCGTTCGCGAAGCCCGATGCAGAACCGTGCGTCCCAATAGCTTTGGTATCGCCCGCTTGTAACCCTGTTTAGAGATTGAGAATAACCATGAGTGATCTATCAAAAAATAAACTGCCAGCCACCCATTGTCTGATTTTGGAGCGGGATGATTCTGTTTTAAAAATCTGGCTTAACCGCCCTGAGGCCAAGAATGCGCTGTCTATGGAAATGACCGATGAGTTAAATCTGGTGCTCGACAGCGTCCGCGACGACCGCAGTATTCGCACCATTGTACTGCGCGGCAGTGGCGGTGTGTTCTGTGCGGGGGGTGACATCAAAGGCTTTAAGTCAGGTATGCAGGTGGTGGATGCCGACGAAGTGGCCAAAAGCAACCGCACCTTTGGCGACTTGATGATCAAGTTAAATGAGCAACCTCAGGTGGTGATTATTCTGGTAGAGGGAGCGGCCATTGGTGGAGGCCTAGGTCTAGCCTGTGTGGCCGATGTAACTCTGGTGACCGCTGATGCACGGTTCCGTTTAAGTGAGACCAGTCTCGGTATTCCTCCGGCGCAGATAGCGCCCTTTGTGACCGAGCGGGTAGGTCTGACGCAGGCGCGCCGTTTGATGCTGACCGGAGCGCGATTTAAAGGAGAAGAAGCCGTGGCTCTGGGTATTGCCCATGGCGTGGCGGCAGATGTGGCGGATCTGGAAGCACAGTGTGAAACCATACTGGGCCATATTAAAGCCTGTGCCCCGGGCGCCAATGCGGTGACCAAGGGTATTTTATTTGAAACATTGCGCCGACCCCGGGCCGAGGCGTTAGATTTTGCCTCCCGTGGTTTTGCGCAGTGTATGTTGAGCCCTGAGGGCCTGGAAGGTATTGCGGCATTTGTTGAGAAACGCCCAGCCGCTTGGAATAAATAATAGGAACCTTATTGATGAAACGTTTTAACAGCCTATTAATTGCCAACCGTGGCGAGATCGCCTGTCGGGTTATTCGCACAGCCAAACAGCTGGGTTATCGCACGGTAGCGGTCTACTCCGATGCGGATGTTGGTGCTCCCCATGTGCAACTTGCCGATGATGCAGTGCGCATTGGCCCCGGCTCTGTGGGCGAGTCCTATCTGGTGGCGGAAAATATTCTTAAGGCAGCGGCCAAAAGTGGTGCCGAAGCCATTCATCCGGGCTATGGCTTTCTTAGCGAGAATGCCGCGTTTGCTGAGGCGGTCGAGAATGCTGGGTTAACTTTTATTGGGCCCACCCCCGAAGCCATTGATGTGATGGGCAATAAGGCCGAGTCCAAGCGCCGCATGATCGAGGCCGGCGTGCCCTGTGTGCCCGGTTATGAGGGCCATGATCAGTCTGATGAAGTTTTATTAGCCGAGGGCCATAAAATTAATCTGCCGCTAATGGTAAAAGCCGCGGCAGGTGGCGGTGGTCGCGGTATGCGGCTGGTGCATGATTATGCCGATCTGGCCAATGCCATCAAGCTGGCTCGTGCTGAGGCGGAAGGGGCCTTTGGTTCCGGTGAGCTGATTTTGGAAAAAGCCATTATTCAGCCACGCCATGTTGAAATTCAGGTGTTTGCCGACACCATGGGTAATACCATCCATCTGGGTGAGCGGGACTGTTCAGTCCAGCGTCGACACCAGAAGGTGGTTGAAGAGGCGCCATGTCCGATTATGACCCCAGAACTCCGCGAGCAGATGGGACAGTCGGCTATTGATGCCGCCAAAAGCGTCAACTATCGCGGTGCTGGCACGGTGGAATTTCTATTGGATGCCAGCGGTGCATTCTATTTTTTGGAAATGAACACCCGCTTGCAGGTAGAGCATCCAGTAACCGAGCTAATTACCGGTTTGGATCTAGTGGCATTGCAAATTCAGGTTGCCCAGAGCGAACCATTGGGCATGACCCAGCAAGATGTCAGTTTAAACGGCGCTGCTATAGAAGTGCGTCTGTATACCGAAGACCCCAGCCAAGACTTTTTGCCGGCCTCTGGCCCGGTTGATCTCTGGCAGCCGGCCACAGGGGTTGGTGTGCGTATTGATGCCGGTATCTGTTCTGGTCAGGAGATATCGCCTTTTTATGATCCCATGGTTGCCAAGGTAATTGGCTATGGCCCCGACCGTGAAACCGCGCGCCTGCGTTTGATCGCGGCCCTTAAAGAAACCGTACTCTTTGGTACGCCCAATAATAAAGATTTCTTGATTCAATGTTTACAGAAGCAGAGTTTTATCGACGGTGCGGCAACCACAGCTTTTATTGAAGAAGAGTTCACTGAGAGTGATCTGGCAATTACCACGCCGAGTTTTGAAGATGCGGCGGCAGCTGCAGTGATTGAATTGGCGCTGGAATACCAGCGTCATAAAGCCAGTAGTCTGTTGGTCAGTGATAGCCTGCGTAACTGGGCTAGCGCCAGTGCCATGGTCTCGCGCAAGCAGTATCTGTTTGGTGAAATTAGCAGAGATATCTCAGTATCACCGATCAGTAATAGTACAAATATCTATTTGGCAGCTGATGTGGGGGCAGAGCAGAGCGTTGAGGTTGAGCTGCTGAGCATCTTGGGCAATAGCGCCGAGTTAACAATCGATGGTGTTGCTCAAATGGCGACCTTTATGTCGCCAAAGCCCGGGCAGCTGTATTGTTCTATTGGCGGTCGCGGCGCCATGTTCAGGGATATGATTATTCTTGATGGCGCTGTTGATGAAGCGACTGGCGGTGGCCGCGTGGTTGCGCCTATGCATGGCCTGCTGCTTGAAGTATTGGTGAAGCCGGGTGATCAAGTGGTGAAGGGCCAAAATCTGGCTGTGCTTGAGGCCATGAAAATGCACTACGAAATTGTCGCTGAGATTGATGGCACGGTAGATGAAGTCACAGCAGTGGCCGGTAATCAGGTGGCTGCCGACGACATATTAATTGAGATTACAGAACAGGATAAGGAAGCATAATGGCACTAAAACTTTGGCACTGCGCTGGTTCACGGTCAATTCGCCCACTCTGGACATTGGAAGAAATGGGTTTGGACTACGAGTTGGAAGTGATGCAATTCCCCCCTCGTTTTGTTCATCAAGGCTATACCGAGATTAACCCTGTTGGCACCGTGCCATTTTTTACCGATGATGCTGCCGGACCTGATAATACTGTTGAAATGACGGAGTCGGCCGGTATCAGTCAGTATCTGGTCGAAAAATACGGGCCCACTGATTTAGCGGTGGGCCTGCATGAAGCAGATTATGGAAGCTACCTTAACTGGCTGCATCGCAGTGATGCGACATTGACCTTTCCCCAAACGCTGGTGCTGAGGTACACGGTTCTTGAGCCGGAGGCGACTCGTCTACCCAAGGTTGCGGAAGATTACGGGAAATGGTTTCACAGCCGGCTGAGAACGGTAGAGACGGCCATGGCCGATAGAGAGTTTCTGTGTGCGGATCGTTTTACCATTGCTGATATCGCCGTGGGCTATGCGCTACATCTCGCCGAGACGCTTAATTTAAGCAGCGGCTTTAAGCCTATTACCCTGGCGTATTACGAGAGACTTAAGGCGCGTCCAGCGTTCCAGCGATCAATTAATTATGATCCAGTTGTGTCTATGTAGAAGTAAAGACTATAAATAAAAATAATTAAAATAAGAGTAACCCATGAGCGTTCTAGCTACTGCCCAAGCCTCTGTTCACGATAAGTACCCCAGGCTTTTCGCGCCTCTAGATTTGGGTTTTACTCAGCTTAAAAATCGCGCGCTGATGGGTTCTATGCACACAGGCTTGGAAGAGGTGGAGGGTGGCTTTGAACGTCTTGCCGCCTATTTTGCCGAGCGCGCTCGCGGTGGTGTGGGCATGATGATAACCGGTGGTATTAGCCCCAATGAAGAGGGCGGTATGGGCTCGGAAATGAGCACGCCGGAACACGCAGAGGAGCATCGTCAGGTGACCGATGCTGTGCATGCGGTCGACCCCAATATTAAAATCTGTATGCAAATACTCCATGCTGGACCTTTGGCGCATACACCAAATCTGGTGGGTCCATCCCCTGTGCGCTCTCGCCTTTCGAAACTGGTGCCCAATGAGCTGGATGAAGCTGGTGTGCAGAAGCAAATTAGCGACCATGTGCAGTGCGCTAAAATGGCCAAGCTCGCAGGGTATGACGGCGTAGAAATTATTGGCTCGGCGGGCTACCTTCTGAGTACCTTTCTGGTTGAAAAAACCAATCAGAGAGAGGACCAATGGGGCGGTAACTATGAAAACCGTATGCGCTTTCCGCTGGAGATTATGCGTCGCTGTCGCACCGAGGTTGGGCCTAATTTTATTCTGATTTTCCGTATTGCCGCCATGGATATGTTGCAGGGCGGTATGTCTTGGGATGAGGTGGTACTGCTGGCCAAAGAGATGGAAAAGGCTGGTGCCACTATTATCAGCACCCACTTTACTTGGCATGAGTCTGCGGTTCCCACGATTGCCACTATGGTGCCTCGCGCAGCTTTTTCTGGTGTGACCGGCCGTCTGCGCAAAGAATTAAATATTCCCTGTATTACCAGCAATCGCATTAATATGCCCGATGTGGCCGAGCAGGTTTTGGCTGACGAAGAGGCGGATATTGTCTCTATGGCCAGACCTATGCTGGCGGATGCGGAGCTGGTTAAAAAGGCCTTTGAAGGCCGTGAAGATGAAATTAACACCTGTATCGGCTGCAACCAGGCCTGCCTGGATCACGGTTTTGAGGGCAAGGAAATCAGCTGTCTGGTCAATCCCAGAGCCTGTCATGAGACCATGCTAAATTATGAACCTACCGCCGCACCGAAAAAGATTGCTGTAGTGGGTGCCGGCCCCGCAGGATTAGCTTATGCCACGGTGGCCGCGGGGCGCGGTCATTCGGTTACCCTTTATGATGCAGGCACTGAGATTGGCGGGCAATTTAATCTGGCCAAACAGGTGCCGGGCAAAGAAGAGTTTTATGAAACCCTGAGATATTACGCGCGCATTCTGGAAGTGCACCAAGTGGATGTGCGCTTGAATACCAGAGTCTCTGCCGATGATCTAAGGCAGGGTGGTTATGAACATGTGGTTGTGGCTACGGGAATTACGCCGCGAGTGCCTGATCTTGAAGGTATTGATCACCCCAAAGCGGTCAGCTATATCGATGTGATTCGTGGCAATGTCGAGGTCGGTACAAAGGTTGCTGTCATGGGTGCCGGTGGTATTGGTTTTGATGTCTCTGAACTAATTATGCATAAAGGCGTTTCTGCAGCCATGGATAAGGAAGTCTTTGCCCGGGAGTGGGGCGTTGATTTTTCCAATCATCCACGAGGTGGTGTGACCGGTGTTGAGCCTCAGGTGGAAGCCGCAGATCGGCAGGTGTTCCTATTACAGCGTAAATCGACGCCAGTAGGTCGCGGTCTGGGTAAAACTACCGGTTGGACTCATCGCATGTCGCTGGCCAAGCGCGGTGTGCAGATGATGAATGGAGTGGAGTATCACAAAATCGATGACAAGGGCTTACATATTAGTATTGAAGGGCAGCCTCAGGTGCTGGAGGTAGATACCGTGATTATCTGTGCCGGCCAGTTACCGGCCCGCGGTTTGTTTGACGATCTTGCCAGTTTCGCTATTGAAAAAAGTTTAGTTGGCGGTGCTTTTGAAGCCGCTGAGCTGGATGCCAAGGCCGCGATTAGTCAGTCGAGCCATTTAGCCGCGCTGGTATAGCAGCTGCAGTCTGATCATTTGAAGTACGACCGTCAAGTCAGGAAATAATATTGACATATAAAATGCCATTTCTTATTGTGGATGTCCTTAAGAAGCGTTTTGCATTTAAGCAATCTGAGCCAATAATTTTCAGGAGTGAACTCAATTGGATATTAATTTTTCATCAGAAGACCTCGCGTTTAGAGACGAGGTTCGTGATTTTTTTGACCGCGAATACGATAGCTCTACGGCCGACCAGCTCAACGGTGCTCAGGGCGGAGATTACAAAGGCGCCATTGTGGCCTGGCAGAAAAAACTGCATGCCAAAGGCTGGATTGCGCCGGGCTGGCCGGCTGAGTACGGCGGCACAGACTGGACAGCGACACAAAAGTTTATCTATGAAACTGAGCGAGGTTTGGCTGGTATTCCCGATGTGGTTCCCTTTGGACTGAAAATGGTTGCGCCGGTTATTTATACCTTTGGCAACGAAGAGCAAAAAGCTAAATTCTTGCCTCGTATTCTGGATAGCGAAGATTGGTGGTGTCAGGGTTACTCTGAGCCCGGTGCTGGTTCTGACCTTGCCGCTCTAAATACCACGGCCGACTACGCTGGCGATAACTATATTGTTAATGGCCGCAAGATCTGGACCACCTTTGCCCAGTACGCCGATTGGATTTTCTGTCTGGTGCGCACCAGTAAAGGCATGCGCAAGCAGCAGGGTATCAGTTTCTTGCTGATTGATATGAAAACTCCGGGCATTACCGTTAAGCCAATCGTGACTATCGATGGCAAGCACAGTCTCAATGAAGTGCTGTTTGAAGACTGCGTAGTTCCAGCTGAAAACCTGATTGGCGAGCAGGATAAAGGCTGGACTTACGCCAAGGCACTGCTGGCCCATGAGCGTACAGGTATGGCCGAAGTTGCTGATTCTACGCGTATGCTAGAGGCTTTGAAGCAGCGAGCTTCGGTTGAAGTCAATGGGGGTAAAGCCATGATTGAAGACCCTATTTTCCAGATGCGTCTGTCTGATATCGAGATGGAGTTGATGGCCCTCGAGTACACTGAACTACGCGTATTTGCCTCGATGGCTGCTGGTGGCATGCCGGGCTCAGAGTCTTCATTGCTCAAAATTAAAGGCACCGAAATCTCTCAGGCTATTCATGAGCTGCAGTTACAGCTGGCTTCTTATTACGGTGGCGCACTGCCAGACGATTTGAACGCGGAACAGCTGCGACATGACTTTGCCTTTGAAGCACGTGGCAAATATATGTATGGGCGCGCAGCAACCATCTATGGTGGTTCAAATGAAGTGCAGCGCAATGTAATAGCGAAAGCAGTTTTAGGCCTATAAGCAGGCTCCCCTCGGGTTGAGCCTTTAAAAGATTTCAGGAGTTTACACAGATGAATTTTGATTTTACCGAAGAACAAACCATGATCAAAGATAGCGTCTCGCGCTTCGTTAGAGACGAGTATGACTTTGATACAAGAACCAAGATCGTTGCCTCAGAAGAGGGCATTAGCCGTGAATTCTGGTCTATGTTCGCTGAACTAGGTTGGCTGTCCGTACCCTTTGCCGAGGAGTATGGCGGCTTTGGCGGCAGTGTCGAAGATATTGCGGCAGTGATGGAAGAGTTGGGTAAAGGGATTGTGGTTGAGCCCTATGCCTCCACCGTTGTGGTATTTGGCGGCCTGATGGCGGCCTCTGACAATGAGTCCCTTAAAACAGCGATTATCCCCAGTATTATAGATGGCAGCTGCATGGGTTCATTCGCCTCTACAGAAGCTCAGTCTCGCTATGAAATGAGTGATGTTGCTACTACTGCAACAGCCTGTGATGGCGGTTACAAGATCAGTGGCGAAAAAACCGTGGTAGCCAATGGCGGCACTGCCAATAAATTGATTGTTACCGCTCGCACCAGTGGCGACCAGTACGATCGCGCTGGCGTTAGTCTGTTTTTGGTTGATGCTGAAGCCTCTGGGGTTGAAGTGAAAAGCTACAAGATGATGGATGGCCAAAGTGCAGCTACAGTGACCTTAAAGGACGTTGTGGTAGCCGAGAGTCAGCTATTGAATGCAGCGGGTGAGGGCATGGACCTGATTGATCAGGTGATGCCACAGATTCTGATGGGTTTAAGTGCCGAGGCTCTGGGTATTATGGCCACGCTAAACACCACCACGGTTGAATACACCAAGGTACGCCAGCAGTTTGATACACCGATTAGCTCTTTCCAGGTACTGCAGCATCGTATGGTTGATACCTTTATGGCCTGCGAGCAAACCAAATCTATGCTGTACCGAGGCCTTTGTCAGGCCGGTGAAGATGATCGTCATGCGTTGCTGAAGACAGTGCATGCACTCAAAGCTACAGTTGCCCGTTATGGCAGACTGGTGGGTGAAGAGGCGATTCAGATTCACGGCGGTATCGGTATGACTGATGAGCTGAATATTGGCCATTATGTTAAGCGTTTGATGATGATTAATGTGACCTTTGGTGATGGTGACTTCCATCAGAAGAAATTTAATCAGCTGGCTTATTCAGCGTGAGTATTGCGGCTGTAGTTGTTTCTCTGGTTGCGGGTGTCGCTGTTGGCGTCCATCTGCTGACAAGAGATACGCTCAGCGAGTTTGATCTTCCACCGGGACAGCTATTTGGCCCGGTGGATGATAAAGCTAGAGAGGCCTCTGCCAAAGCCGTAGCCGCGCTTAATGCACGGCTTAGAAATACCTCAGGAAAGCATGAAAAGCTGCGGTGGAAAGAGCGAATACTCGCCATGCGCGTGACCATGGATGAATTTTTCGCCGGGGCTAAAACAGTAGGTACATTTACGCCAGTGGATGCGGCGGGTGTCTCGGCGGAATGGGTCACTACACCAGGTACCAATAATAGTAGGCGGTTTTTATATATCCATGGCGGCGCTTTTTTTGCCGGCAGCCCTAAGAGCCACCGCGTTCTCACCAGCAAACTATCTGAAATAACCAATAGTGCGGTACTGGCAATCGACTATAGATTGACACCAGAGCACAGCCGTATGGATGGCGTGGAGGACTGTCGCAGCAGCTACGACTGGATGCTAAAGAATGGTCCCCAGGGGGCTGATAATTTGGCTCCAACTGCAGTATTTGTGGCGGGGGATTCGGCGGGCGGCAATTTAACCCTGTCACTGCTTCACTGGATTAGAGACAACCAGCGCCCCGCACCTAATGCTGCGCTGGCTCTTTCTCCGGTCACCGATGGGCGATTTACTAGCCCTAGTATTAGAACCAATCTTGAATCTGACGTGATGCTCAAGCCTCTCGCCAAGCGCTTTTCCTGGCTGCCTGACTTCCTTTTTAGTCTGGGTGGGCGCTACATGTCTGGACGCGGTGCCGCTAATCCAGTGATGTCGCCGCTTCTCGCTGACCTGTCTGGGTTGCCGCCAATTCTTGTCCAGTGTAGCGAATGTGAGATACTCCGCGATGACGGACGTCGCTATGTCAATAAGGCGGTTGCCGCGGGCACCAATGCCATTTTGCAGCGGTGGGACAATGTACCCCACGTCTGGCCGATTTTTTATCCCGACCTACCTGAAGCCGATCAGGCTTTTACCGAGATAGAGTCGTTTTTCAAGCGCCATTCTTAAGCTACGCCACCTGAAAGCTGGCCCCTTCAGATGCGGGGCTTTCTCAATATCAGCGCCGGCGTCGATTTGGTGTAGGCAATAAATTCAGGATCCGAGCCCCATTTCTTTCGCGCCATATCTTCTAACATGGGGACGCCACTAACTTTAGTCAGTAGCAGGTACACAAAAATCGGGGAGATCATGGTGACCAACTGCCAGCCGGCTAGAACCGGTACAGCAACCAGTGATAGTCCTAACCATAAAGTTATCTCGCCAAAGTAATTCGGGTGCCTAGACCACGCCCAAATACCACTTGTGATAAACCGATCGCGGTTTTCGGGATTCTTTCTAAAGTTAGTTTTTTGCGTGTCTGCCATGACTTCTATGACCATGCCAGCCACCCACAGGAAGATGCCTAGGTAGGCCAGCCCACCCAGAGGCACGGCAGTACTGGAGGTGATTGCCGCTAAGCCTGCCGCCATCGTTACCAGTACCCAGAGGCCGCCGAGGGTCCATGTCATTAAAAACCAGGTGAATTTAGTTTTCATCACAGTGAAGCGCTTATCCTTGCCATCTTTCTTGATTCTGCCGAAGAGAAAGGAGCCCAGACGCAGTGCCCAGATCACAATCATGGCGCAGATAATCATATCTCTGATATCGAGCTGTGGATTTAAATAAATGGCCGCAGAGACTGTTGCTAAATAGGAAATAGAGCCCGTTAGGTCAAAGTAATGCTCGGTTTGAAAGGCGTAGGAGGGGATAAACACTAACCAATGAAGGGCAAACCCAATTGACCCGCACAGAGCGAATAGCGCCAGGCCTTGATGGGTAACACTATCTTGACTACCGGCCAAGATGATTAGGGAGCCCAGCGCAAGGGAAATAGCTATTCCAATAATGGTGGTTGAGGTTTTCATTATTATTATTCTCTTTTGTGATTATTCGATTGTACGCGCGAGTTTTGCTTATAGATCGAAATTGATCCTTAGAGTAAGTCGACAAATTGATAGGGGTCATAGTCGCTGCATCCGCCTCCGGCAAGATTGTTGTAGCGCTCGGCATCCCAAAAGTCACTGCTGTGCTGCGATACCAAGAAACTCTCAACAAATAGCCTACAGCGCTGCTCTTGGCTGGTTATCTTGCTGTCTGTTTCAATGCGCCCCATCAAGTCTTCAGGGGTAGGGTTGTAATGTTCCATGCGCCAGCCTCCGTCAGCAGGGCTGTCTAGGATCATTGTGTTGGCCTCAGTTGCCTGCCAAGTAGTCCATGCTGGCTGCTGCTGAAATAACCCTTTACCGGGAGAACTACTGTGGGCAAATTGGCCCCAGTAGCTCATCATGGCTTTGGACAGGGCAATACGGCCAGACTTGCTGTCTTCACTATATTCAAAAGGTAGCCTAAGGCCACCGATAAAGTCATTGAATATAAAGCTGATTTCAGTGCCGTGGCCAGCACCGACTAAGGTGGGCAGATCTGCCATCCAGCTGGCCGGTGATTCGTCCCAGTCGAATCGATAGCTATAGATACCTATGTGTGGATTTGCTGCACCCATTAGTGCCGCTATTTGATTGCCGCCAAACATGTGCCAGCGCTGGGAATAATAGGCGGCGTAGCGTTCGTAGCGTTCACTATCCCTAATTGATGGGCGCACACCAAATTGCTGACTAGTGAATTCAGGATCGCGGGCCATAAATGATTTTTCTTCGTCGCGATTAGCACCCATGATCATGGGCACGGCGTTATAGCCATCAGTCTGGCTAAATAATGCAGCCATTGACTGACTAGGCAGCACATGACCATCTCGAAATAGCTGCGGTATGCGCAGAATGGATGGTTGATCCATTAACTGCATACTGGCCTTGATTAGCATCTCTGGAGTCTGTTGACGCAGTAGGGCGGCAATAGTTTTGTCTGCCATTGAGCTGAGATCTATTTTTGCTTCGTCGCGGTCGTTAGCCGTTTTTTGATTAATCAGTAACTGCGCCAATACTTCATTAGAGCTGTTGGGCCAGCCTGGCTGTCGCTCATCGACGAAGTTCTCTGCTCTGGCGGCCGTTTCTGTTCTGGTCGATCCGCTCTGACTAATGGCTTTGTGAAACAGCCCCTTGGCAAGTGGCGACGCGAGCAGGCCAAAAATATTGCGCCCCCCTGCGGACTCACCAAATACAGTGACATTATTAGCATCTCCGCCGAAGACATGAATGTTGGACTGCACCCATTGCAGTGCGGCGATAATATCCAGTAGACCGTAATTACCCGAGGCATCCTCTGGATTAGCTGCTGTATTGCGTAGTGCACTATGACTAAACCAGCCCAGTGCACCCAGTCGATAATTAATGGAGACAAAAATCACCTGCTGGTCGGCGGCGATATTTTGACCTCGGTATAATCGGGCTGTGCCGGCGGTATTAGCTCCGCCATGGATCCATAGCATGACTGGGAGTTTTGTCTCGCTGGCACTGGCTGTCAGCTGACGTGGTGCCGTCACATTGAGATATAGGCAGTCTTCGCTACCTACCACATCGCCCCGCTCGCCGATCTCAGCAGAGAGAAATGACCAGGGCTGGGCACAGGCTGCAGCGCCTTTTAATGCAGGTAACTGCTGTTGCCATTGCTGCATCGCTTGCGGTGCACGCCAGCGCAATGCGCCAACTGGCGGCATTGCATAGGGTATTCCCAGCCAGCTAAAGGTGTTGTTACTATCAGAGAAGCCAATTACCTGTCCGCGGTCAGTATCACGAACGGTAGCTGGATCCGGTTCATAGGGCTTTGGGGCAACCCCTTTATCTAATTCTGCGCTGTCATTAGCCAGCAGAGCAAAGAACACTATGGCTACAACTGCCAATACTGCAATGACTACTGCTAGTTTGGATAACTTTATTTTGTCTAACATCCATCAACCTCAAAAATTAGCGCGTGCTCTTATTAATTTGCGTGTTCAATCAAGCAGTAGGTTTGCGAGATGCAGTCGATGATGTTGGGCATCACCATATTGATGCTGCATCCACAGTGCGCGACGCAGATACAGCTGCGCATCGCACTCATACGTAAAGCCCATGCCTCCATGGAATTGAATCCCCCGATCACCGGCAAATAGCAGTGCGTCTGTGGCCTGAGCCTTAGCCATACGGCAGGCAACCTCAGCATCTTGGTTTAGCGCCTCGTCGTTCACCACTGTGGCTGCGTGATAGATCAGCGTGCGCGCTGAGTCCATGGCAATCAGCATCTCAACCGTTGGGTGTTTCAACGACTGATAGGAGCCGATTAGTCGGCCGAACTGAACTCTGCTGGTGAGGTAGGCAACCACCACATCTAAGGCCGCAGCGCTACTGCCTGTGGCCTCTGCTGCGGTGAGTAAGGCGCCAATTAATCTGCTATCGCGCATGGCACCTTCACTGTTGGGTAAAATCGCCTCAGGACTGAGTTTTACGCCATTAAAACAAACATTGCAGGCGCGCTTGGTTTCATCAATAAGCACCTTTTTACTCAGAGCGTTGGTGGGCAGTGCCGCGGCCTCAACCAGCACTAGTACTTGGGCGCCATTATAATCGGCCCAGACAATAAACAAGTCAGCCACAGCAGCATCGTTGACCAATAGTTTGCTGCCCTGAAGTTCAAAATCTGCTGATAGGGTGCAGCTGGTATTGGTGGCGCCCCAGTCTTCATTGTCCAGTAGCGCAAGCGTACCAACGCTGCCCTCGACCATTCGCGGTAGCCACTTGGCTTTTTGCTCTTCGGAGCCACCGCGTCGTAGAGCTTGGGATGCAATAGTCGTTGAGATGTACGGCGTACTGAGCAGGTGACGGCCCATGCTCTCCACTAGCGGGATGGTGGAACCAATGCCCAGTTCCGAGCCGCCATACTCTTCGGGAATGGCAATGCCGGTCCAGCCTAAGGCTACCATCTCTGACCAGATTTCGGCGCTATAACCGTTCTCTGAGGTGAGCAAACTACGCACTGCGCTGATATCTGATCTGTCGCGGCAAAAGCTTTTGGCACTTTCGAGAATCATGGCCTGCTCGTCGCTAAAGGTTAGTGCCATATTGGTTGTTCTTGGGTTTGTCATGGTCTGAGTCCTCGCCCTAATCTTTAGGTAGGCCGAGCACATGCTCGCCGACAATATTGGCCTGTACCTGGCTGGTACCGCCGCCGATGGTGGTGGAGAAGTTATTCATATAGGCGCGCTGCCAAAAACCACCGTCTAATGTATCGTCGTCGCCAACATACAGGGAGCTCTGTGCACCCTGTAGCGTCAGCGCATACTGGCGCATGCGACGGAAGAACTCAGTGCCTCGCAGCTTGCCTGATAGGGGTAGCGAGTTAGGATAGTCGGCACATAGGGCCGGGATGCCGATGCGCTTTTCGGCCAGGTAGAGTGCTTTCTCTTCAATCAGAAACTTTACTAGGTTGTCACGCGTGACTGGATCCTTGAGTAATGGCTGACCTTCACGCTCGACGTCCTGCGCCATCTTGAGTAGATCATTCATAACGATCGATAAAATAGAGATGCCACCGGCGGCGCCAGCTTCGGCGCCCCGTTCATATTGCAGAGTTTTCATGGCGATGCGCCAGCCCTGCCCCTCATCGCCCATCAATGAAGTAGCTGGAATACGCGCATCGGTAAAAAAGGTCTCGGTGAAACCGTATTCGCCGGTAAGTTTTTTAATCGGCGTGGTGGTCACACCCTCGGTGTGCATAGGTGCCAAGAAGAAAGACAGGCCGTTGTATCTGCGCTCCACTTGGGCATCGGTGCGCGCTAGGAGGATCATATACTTGGCATAGTTGCCCATGGTGGTCCAAATCTTACTACCATTGACTACATAGTCGTTACCATCGCGCTGGGCGCGGGTCTGGATGCTGCCCAAGTCAGATCCATGGTTGGGCTCAGAAAAGCCCTGGCACCAGATATCCTCGGCGTTGAGAATACCCTTGAGGTACTTATCTTTCTCGTACTCGCTGCCAATGTCCATAATCAATGGACCTGCCCAGCCAAGGCCTATGACGTTAAAGCAGATTGGAACTCGAAGACGTTTCATCTCTTGATCGGCGATACTCTGAAAGACCGGCTGCATTCCACGACCACCATACTTTTCTGGCCAAGCCATACCCAGATAACCTGAGGACCAGACTTTGTGCTGCCACTCCCGGAGAAAGTCCAGCACCTGCTCAGAGCCGACCTCCATAAATGTTTGCGGTAGCAGAAAGCCCGGGTCAGCAGGGCGGTTATGGGCTAGCCAGGCGGCCACGTCGGCGCGGAACTCTTTGAGCTCTGGCGCCTGATTAGCCTTTGTTGATTGCGTATTAATAGTCATATAAATGTCCCCTCTAGTGCTTTTCTCTAACTTAGCAACAGCCCTGCAATAGGCTTGTCTGATGGGCGCCAATCAATTGAGGATTGGTGCCAATTAGCAAGTCTTTTTCGTAAAACTTTTAGTAAGTCCGTGGAGCCATGTAAAAGACGAAGTCAGTTGAGCTTGGTAATATTGTTGTTAGACTTTGTTTTTAATTATTATTTAAATTAATCTAAAATATTATAATAATGCTATAAATAACTGATAAATATAGTAATAAAGAAATATTTTACTCTCGATTTCTGACTGTTTTCTCTCTCATCTACTAGCGAGGACAACGCCTCGAAACAGCGGTTTTATTATGGGGTGATATCCACCTGCACGGCAACTATTCTCTTGATGCCTAATTGGTGCGCGGCTTAAGATTGTTATGGCAAGTGCTATGCATGTCTACTTCTGGAAGACTGGGCGCCTAGTGTTTCGTTCAGAGCCGTTACAAAAAGCGTTAGATGAGGTGGAGCGGTACACGACTGTTGAATTTGTGATATTGGATGACGAGTTGAAGGCAGAAGTGGTCAGCGGCATATTCCGAACCGTTGATGTGGAGGGGTTGCTGGGATCTCTCGAACTGAATGGCAGAATAGCGCACAAGTTTGATAATGATAACTGTGTATTGCTGTGCAGCAAGTGACTTTACATAGGAGATTCATGGAAAACTCATTCTGGATCGTCATCAATGAGAGCGCATAACTTTCGCGAAGCTGGCGGTATGCAGATTTTCCTGACAAGTTAGAGTTTAAATTCAACATCCCGCAGCAAAAGGTAAATGCCGCGCTCATCACTGTGTATAATAATTCGAAAGTAGTTCAAACAATAATTAGATCCATCAGCCCAAGGACCAGCTTCTGTGACTGACGCAGCACATTCCCACGATAAAACTATTCTAGGCCATCCGCGAGGGCTGGTGATTCTGTTTTTAACTGAAATGTGGGAGCGCTTTTCCTACTATGGTATGCGCGGTCTGTTGATTGTCTATTTGACTCAGCACTTCTTATTCTCCGATGAAAAGTCGAGCCTGATCTACGGCGCCTATACTGCGCTTGTTTATGTAATGACAATTGTGGGTGGTTCGCTGGCCGACCGCTATCTTGGAGCGCGCAAGGCGGTGACCTTTGGCGCCATATTGCTAACCCTTGGCCACTTTGGTATGACCTTTGAGGGAGAGGGCTCTAGACAGTTATTACTTCATGGTGATAACCAGTACGAGATCCAGCTAGATGCCCGCGGCGGCGATGCGCGTCAGCAAATCATCACTGATCTGGGGATTTCCTATATCAGCTTTACTGAAACCACCATGAATATTGCTGAGCCTGAGGCTGTCGGCTTACCTGCCAGTATCGCTCGTGATCAATTTACCATGCGCGTGGAGACCGAAGAGCGCTATCTAAATATTCTCTACCTATCTCTGGCGCTACTAATTGCTGGTGTTGGTTTTTTAAAGGCCAATATCTCAACTATTGTGGGTTCTCTCTATGGGTTTGGTGATACCCGTCGGGACTCTGGTTTCACCATTTTCTATATGGGCATCAATATGGGCGCATTCTTGGCGTCTATCTTCTGTGGTTATCTGGGTATAGTGCACGGTTGGAAATATGGTTTTGGTCTGGCCGGTATTGGCATGCTGTTGGGGCTGATTATCTTTCTGTCTTGCCAGAGTTGGTTAGAGGGTAAGGGCGAGCCCCCTTCGGCTGAAAAGCTTAAAGAGAAGGTATTTCTATTTATCAATGTAGAGACCCTATGTTATCTGGTGGGTATCCTTATTATTGCTGTGTCTATGCTGCTGGTTAAGAATGAAGAGTTGGTCGGTGGCATACTGGGTCCTCTGGGCATTTTGATGTTTATCGGTATGCTTACCTTTGCCTTTACCCAGCTTGTGGGTGATGAACGTTCTCGTATGCTGGCTGCGCTGTACTTTGTGCTGGCGCAGATTCCTTTCTGGGCACTGTTTGAGCAGGCGGGGTCCTCGCTCAACTTATTTACTGCACGTTTAGTGGATCGTGAGATGATGGGTTGGTCCATACCTGGACCTGTGTTCCAGTCGTTAAATGCCGGGTTTATTTTTCTCTTTGCACCGCTGATGGCCTGGCTATGGATATGGTTGGCCAAACGTCAGCGCAATCCCTCGACACCGGTTAAATTTGCGATTGGCGTAGCCATGGCGGGTCTTGGCTTCTTGGTGCTGGTCGCCGGCATGAAAGGGACTGGGGCTGTAGGCCTGACACCGGTGATCTTTATCTTCTTGATTTACTGGATTCATACTATGGGTGAATTACTGGTGTCGCCAGTGGGGCTCTCGGTAGTCACCAAGCTTGCGCCGGTGCGTATTGTGGGTATGACCATGGGTGCCTGGTTCCTCTATTCTGGGTTATCTAATTTCCTTGCGGGTGTGATCGCACGAACCACAGGTGCTGAGACTATCGGCGGTCAGATGACCAATGTTGCTGCGGCTAAAGCGGGTTATATAGAGGTGTATACACAGGTGGGCTTTATTGCCATAGGTATTGCGGTACTGATGCTATTAATTGCACCGACGATCAGCAAAATGATGCGTGGAGCAGACTAACCGATGAAGCTTAGATTACCACTGTTACTGATATTGGGTCTGATACTCACTGCCTGTGACAAGGTGCCTGAGGAGACGGCGGCGGAGTTTATTGCTCGGGTTGAACAGGAAGGCAATGAGCTGGGTAAGGAGCTGAGTGCGGCGTTCTGGGTGCGCAATACCTATATCACGCCAGATACGGCAATACTGGCGGCTAAAGCCGGTGAGCGCGGCCTTGAGTTTGAAAGTCGAATGGTTAATCAGGCCAAGCAGTACAAAGATACTGATATGGACCCACAAACAGCACGTGCGATTGAGTTGATGCTCCGCGGATCCTCTGCTCCTGCACCTAATGATGCAGCACTGCGCGCGGAGCTATCGGCCATTCTTACTGATATGAAAGGCCAGTATGGTGCCGGTAAGTACTGCAATGCGGCCGGGGAATGTAAAGAATTACAGGCCCTTGAAGCTGTATTGGCAGACTCTCGGGACTACGATGAGTTATTGGATGTTTGGCAGGGCTGGCGGCAGGTGTCGCCCCCTTATAGACCCCAGTATCAGCGTTTTGTCGAGATCGCCAATCAGGGCGCTCAGGACTTTGGTTATAGGAATCTGGCTGAGTTGTGGAAGGGTGGCTACGATATGGATAGCCATACCTTCACCCTTGAGGCGCGAGGTCTATGGGACCAGGTTAAACCCTTTTATGACGAACTTCACTGCCATGTTCGGGCTGTGCTCAGTGAGACCTATGGTCCAGAAAAAGTCTCTCTCGATGGACCAATTCCCGCGCATCTGCTAGGTAATATGTGGTCGCAAACCTGGGATAACCTGTACCCCATGGTTGAACCCTATGCGGGGGTGGCCTCTTTAGATGTGACAGCTGCGTTGGTTGAGCAGGGCTACGATGAGGTGCGTATGGCTAAAACCGCAGAGGGTTTCTTTACCTCGCTTGGCCTGCCTGCACTGCCAGAGAGCTTTTATCAAAACTCGATGCTTAAAAAGCCGCGAGATCGCAATGTGGTGTGCCACGCCAGTGCCTGGGATATAGATAATGGCAATGACCCCAGAATTAAACAGTGCGTTGAGATCAATGAGGAGCAGCTGGGGACTCTGCATCATGAACTGGGGCATATCTATTATTACCTGATGTACAAAGATCAGCCCTCGGTATTTAAGGGGGGTGCCCACGATGGATTCCATGAGGCCATTGGTGACACGATTCAGCTGTCGATGACGCCCGCCTACTTAAAGCAGATGGGTCTGGTGAACGAAGTGGTTGTTAGCCATGAGGCAACCATCAATAAGCAGATGAAGCTGGCATTGGAGAAGATTGCCTTTTTGCCCTTTGGCAAAATGATTGATGAATGGCGCTGGAAGGTGTTCTCTGGAGAGATAGGGCCCGAAGACTACAATGCTGGCTGGTGGCAGCTGCGTGAGGAGTATCAGGGCATTAAAGCTCCGATAGAGCGCACTGAGGCGGATTTTGATCCAGGCGCCAAGTTCCATATTCCCGGCAATACGCCGTACACCAGATACTTTTTGTCTTTTATTATGCAGTTTCAATTTCACAAGGCGCTGTGCGAAACCTCGGGTTTTACTGGGCCTCTGCATGAGTGCTCGATCTATAACAATAAAGCGGCGGGTGAAAAGCTTGGCGCCATGCTTGCGATGGGTCAAAGTGCGCCTTGGCCTGATGCTATGGAGGCCTTAACCGGCCAGCGCAATATGGATGGCAGTGCCATTATTGATTACTTTTCGCCATTAAATGCCTGGCTAAAAGAGCAGAATCAAGACCGCTCTTGTGGCTGGTAGCTGAGGTTTGTAGGGTCTATTTCTTAGCCGTTTAAGGCATTAGTAAAACAGTAGTGGGTGACTGAAGTCACCAGAGCTGAGTTGCGATAGATCGAGTTCTTCGTCTTCGGGGTAGAGCGTGTTGATATTGATGCTGGCCCCAGACAGCAGTGCCGCTGGCCCCACTGTGCTGATGGTGCTGTGCACACTAAAGAATTTCTTTAGCTCGCCCTTAAGATTGACCTGCATGCGAAAGCTGGGCATGGGTTCCAGCTTTGCTGCGCGCTGTCGCCAGTCGGCAGGCACATTGGCATGGTTGGCCAGACGCTCACGCATTTCATGATCACGGGAGCTGTTGCTAAATAACGCTCTTTGCTCCAGTCCCATTAAAATTACCGATAAGGTATCTTCCCAGCCACTGATTAGGTTGCCCGCGCCCTGGCGGCTAAATAAAAATTCAAAGTTATTAGTGACGCGATCCAAAATGGCTTTATCAATGGTTTGACTAAACAGTCCAACCCAGCCGCGATTGACCATCAATATATCACTCGCGTCATTCATTACTATCGCCGGATAGGGATCCAGTGCCTTGAGTGACAGAGTGATGGTTTTGCGCAGCCATTTTAACTCTGGAGCGTGAAAGTCTAGTTCGTCGGTGCTGGGCAGGAAGCCCGCGGCTATCAGAAGGTGATTAGTATCTCGCTGACCCAGATTCATCGCCTGGGCTATATCATTGGCTAGACTTTGGCTGGGGCGACTGCTGCCATTTTCTAAGCGGCTAATATGGCGAGGCGAGCTATTGATTAGATCAGCGAGCTGTTCTTGGCTATGGCTATGCACGCTGCGCCAAAATTTCAGGAAGCGGCCAAAAGCTAGGCTGGTGTCTGAAGAAGTAATTTGCGGGCACTCGCGGTGGCTTTGATCAGAAGTCATGGTAGTCATCCAGCTCCATAATCACAACTCTATAAAGTATGTTAAATATTTGTTTCAGTGATGGCTGTTTGCCTATAACCGGACATCGCATGTCATGGTTATCACTGGTTTGGCGGTGCAGACTTCCGCCAGTTAAACGCTGAAAACTCTTTTGTATTTTGACCGTCAGGTCACACTAACCGAGGATTAATCTATGCCACAAGTTATCAAGAAATCGGAAATCGAAGAGTATATTGGCCATGTCTGTGAGCCCACAGATTGGTTTGAGGTAACTCAGGAGCAGGTTAATGAATTTGCCGAGTGCACATTGGATCGCCAGTTTATCCATATCGACCCAGAGGCTGCGGCCAAAACGCCTTTCGGTGGCACCATCGCCCACGGCTTTTTAACGCTGTCCATGCTGTCTTACTTCTCTGAGAGCTACAACCTGCTGATTGAAGGCATCTATATGGGCGTTAATAAAGGCTTCGATAAGGTTCGCTTTGTTGCGCCAGTTCGTGTTGGTAGCAAAATTCGCTGCCATGCAACGGTACAAGAAATTATTGAGAAACGTCCGGGCCAGTACGACTTTAAAGTTGAAGTCTCGGTCGAAATTGAAGGCGGTGATAAGCCGGCACTTGTTGCTGAATGGTTAAGCGTTCAGATGGCTAACTAGTCCAAACAGTTTAAGAATATAGGGTATTAAGTATGAGTATTAATTTTGAAGGGCGCGTTGCGATTGTCACTGGCGCTGGTAATGGTTTGGGTCGCTCCCACGCATTGGCGCTAGCTGAGCGTGGTGCTAAAGTCCTGGTTAATGATCTTGGTGGTGCCCGAGATGGCACTGGCGCCTCTTCTGATGCAGCGATGGAAGTGGTTGGCATGATTGAAGCGGCGGGCGGTGAAGCCTTTGCTCACGGTGCTAATGTGGCTAAGTTTGATGAAGTGCAGGATATGGTTGCTCAGGCCATGGAGAAGTGGGGACGAGTAGATATCCTGATCAACAATGCCGGTATCCTGCGTGATAAGTCTTTTGCCAAAATGGATCTGGCTGATTTTCAGCTGGTGATGGATGTGCATCTGATGGGTTCGGTTAACTGCACCAAAGCGGTGTGGGACATCATGCGCGAGCAGAACTACGGTCGTATTGTTATGACCACATCGTCCAGTGGTATGTACGGTAACTTTGGTCAGACTAACTATGGTGCAGCCAAGATGGCGGTGCTGGGCTTTATGAATACGCTGGTGCTGGAAGGCGGCAAGAACAATATTCATGTGAATGCACTGGCCCCCACGGCTGGCACGCGCATGACTGAAGACGTAATGCCTCCGGAAGTGCTGGGTCTGTTGACGGCGGAATCTGTGACTGCTGGTGCGTTGATTCTCTGTGATGAGAAGGCCCCAACCCGCACGATTCTCTGTGCCGGTGCTGGCGGCTATGCCAAAACTAATTTATTCGAGACGGACGGTATCTTTATGCCCGTAGATGAGCAAACCCCTGAGGCTATTTTGGCTAAGTGGGATGAACTCAGTGATACCTCGAACCAGCAGGCGCTGGAATCGGGCGGCAAGCAAACCGAGAAGTTTTTAATGAAAGCCATGGCGGCGCTTAAGGCTTAATGGCCAGGCTAACCCCAATTTTACGAATATTACTAAGAACCGTTAACTAAGGATATTATTATGAAAGAAGCAGTAATCGTTTCAGCAGCTCGTACTCCAATCGGCAGAGCTTTCCGTGGTGCATTCAATAATCTTGAATCGCCTTCTATGAGCTCACACGCCATTACGGCAGCTGTCGCTCGCGCTGGTGTTGATCCCGCAGAGATCGATGACTGCATCATGGGTGCGGCTATGCAGCAGGGTACTCAAACTATGAACCTGGGTCGTCAAGCAGCTATTGCTTCTGGCCTTCCTGTGTCTGTTTCTGGTATGACTGTTGACCGCCAGTGCTCGTCTGGTCTGATGGCTATTTCTATCGGCGCTAACAACATTACTAACGATGGCTCTCAGGTTATTGTTGCAGGTGGTTGTGAGAGCATCAGCTTGATTCAAAATGAGAAGTTTAATGCGCACCGTGTGGCTGACCCACTAGCGATGAAGCACGCGCCACTGATTCATATGCCTATGCTGGACACCGCTGAGACTGTGGCTAACCGTTACAGTATTTCTCGCGAAGCGCAGGATGAGTACTCTGTGACCTCTCAGGCGCGCACAGCTGCTGCCCAAGAAGCTGGCCTATATGCCGATGAGATTGTTCCTGTGACTGCTACTAAGCTGGTAACTAATCGTGAGACTGGCGAAGTGACTGAGGAAGAGGTAACTCTGGCTAAGGATGAGGGCAACCGTCCTGGTACTAACCTCGAAGGCCTAAGTGGTCTGAATGCGGTTCGCAATGGCGGCACTATCACTGGTGGTAATGCGTCTCAGCTATCTGATGGCGCTGCTGCTGTTGTGCTGATGGATGGCACCTTGGCCTCTCAACGTAACCTTGAGCCTCTAGGCGTTTATCGCGGTATGGCTGTTGCTGGTTGTGAACCTGATGAGATGGGCATTGGTCCGGTTTTCGCTATTCCTAAGTTGCTTCAGCGCAATGGTTTGAAGATGGAAGATATTGGTCTGTGGGAATTGAATGAAGCCTTTGCTGTGCAGGTTATTTACTGTCGCGATAAGCTAGGTATTCCTATGGATCGTCTAAATGTTAATGGCGGTTCTATTTCTATTGGTCACCCATTTGGTATGAGTGGCGCGCGTATGGTGATGCATGCGTTGATGGAAGGTAAGCGTCGTGGCGAGAAGTATGTTGTTATCACTATGTGTGTTGGCGGTGGTATGGGTGCTGCTGGTTTGTTTGAAGTGGTGTAAGAAACCATTGTTTTAAATGGTAAAAAGCGCCATCGATTTCTTTTTGAGTTCGGTGGCGTTTGTGTATAGGATTTTCGCTTTTTGGAGTAGGTTGTAATTCGCCATGCTCACAAGCATACACAGCGGATTGGCCTCAGAGCTTTAAAAATAAAAATTATAAAGAAAGGGGATATGGGGACATGGATTTAAACGTCTGTAGAAAAACAACACTTGGTCTTTTTACATTGCTTGTTTTGATGGGTTGCGAGCAATCGCAACAGCCTTCGGAAGAACTCAAATCAGCCGCCAGTGCATTCACTATAGCCAGCAATAGACAGTTTGCCGACGAATTAGATCTTGATCATCAACAGGATTTTGAAGATGCACGGCGTGGCATGGTCGCCGCGGCGCCGAATGAATCCGTAACAGCCGCCAGCGGTGTGCAGGTGTGGGATGGAGCAGCCTATGATTTTATTCAGGGTGATGCGCCAGATACAGTTAATCCAAGTCTCTGGCGTCAGGCCAAATTAAATAATATTCGGGGACTATTTAAGGTTGAAGAGGGCATCTATCAGCTGCGCGGTTTTGATCTTGCCAACAGTACATTAATCAAAAGTGAAAATGGCTGGATACTGGTTGATCCTCTGACAACCAAAGAAACTACAAAGTCAGCAATGGCGTTTGCAGAACAGCATTTGGGTGAAATAAACCTAACCGGTGTGATCTTTACTCATAGCCATGTGGACCATTTTGGTGGAGTGCTTGAGTTGATTAATTCACAGCAAGCGGCCGCTAACAATGTGCCTATTATTGCCCCTGTTGGATTTATGGCTGAGGCCACGAGCGAAAACATTATTGCCGGGCGAGCTATGACTCGTCGAGGCACCTATATGTTTGGCGATATGCTTGAGCGATCTGCGACTGGTCATGTTGATGCTGGTTTAGGCAAGCAGGTTATCTTTGGCAGTATTTCAATAGTGCAGCCTACAGTGGTTATAAATCAGCCTGAACAGACCTTGGTCGTCGATGGTGTTGAATTTGATTTTTATAATATGCCAGGCTCTGAAGCCCCAGCGGAGTTGACCTTTTTTTTGCCTCAGTGGAACGCCTTCTGTGGTGCCGAGATACTCAGCCATGTGATGCATAATATTCTGACCCTGAGGGGCGCGAAGGTGCGTGATGCACTGCTGTGGAGTGACTATATAGGTCAGTCGATTGATCGCCTTAATAATGTGGAGACGTTCTTTAATAGTCATCACTGGCCGACCTGGGGTCATGAGCGCATTATTACCCAGATGCAACAGCAGCAAGATATGTATAAGTTTATTCATGATCAGACCGTGCGCCTGGCCAATATTGGCTATACCCCTAAAGAGATTGCCGAGAAGCTAACACTACCCAAAAGCCTGGCAGGTAATTTTCATCTGCGTGGCTACTACGGCACCCTGAGCCATAATAGCAAGGCTGTCTACCAGCATTATTTTGGTTGGTATGAGGGCAACCCCGCTCAGCTTAATCCACTTCCACCGGTCGAGTCATCGCTTCGTTATGTGGAGTTTATGGGGGGCGCTGATGCTGTTCTTGAGAAGGCTGCGGTCTATCTGGGCAAAGGGGAGTATCGCTGGGTGGGCGAAGTGCTCAACCATGTGGTTTTTGCTGATCCGGACAATATGCCCGCCCGCAATATGCTGGCCGAGGCTTATCGCCAAATGGGCTATCAGGCTGAATCTGGCCCCTGGCGCGATATTTATCTATCTGGTGCTAAAGAGTTATCTGAGCGTACGCGGGATGAAAACCTCAGTGTATTTTTAGCGCGAGACTTTATGCTGCAAGTGCCAATGATTGAGTTTATGAAAGCACTTTCCGTCACATTGGATGCTGATAAAGCTGAGGGCGAGCGTTTAAAAATTAATATTCTGTTTACAGAGTTGGAGCAAAACTTTGTCTTGTCGATCAGAAATTCGGTGATGCATTATCGTGAATTACCCACTGACTCAGGTGCTGATGCCAGTATTGCAATTAGTGGCAGCCTGTTTTTTCAAATTATGATGAAGCAGGTTGGGATTACTGACTTGTTAACATCTGAAGAGTTAGAGGTCGAAGGCAGTGTGCTTAAATTGATTAAATTTTTCTCATTGCTGGGCGAGCCCAACGATAACTTTAATATAGTGACCCCTTAATAATTGTAAGGGTATAGCCTAGCTTGCTATGAAAATTATTAAAGTCTCTATACATATTATCCTGCCACCGGTGGCGATAACGCTGGTGGTGCGCGCGGCACTTTGGCCTCGCGATAATCATTTACCAAAGAGCGCTGTCGCGAGCACCTTGCGGCCTACAAACCATCTAAGGTTGTGGTGTTATCGGATGACTTACCCAAGGCGTCTGGTGGCAAGACTCTGCGCCGTGAGCTGGGGGTTTAGAGTTTGAGGATTTAGAGTAAACTCCGTTATCAATAGACAAAATGAGAGATCACTTGAAAAAAGATGCCACTAAGTTTCTACAATCCAATGGCTTGCGAATGGCCTATGAAGAGTTTGGCGACCCGGCTGATCCAGCCATTTTGCTGGTGGCCGGGCTCTATAACCAGCTGGTTCGCTGGCCGCTAAAGTTCTGCGAGTTACTGGTCGCCAATGGCTTTCGTGTTATCCGTTTTGATAATCGCGATATTGGGCTGACCGATAAAATGGATGGGGTTAGAGCGCCCAGCTTTTTCAGGTTAGCACTTAAGCATTATTTACGGATTCCGATCAGTGCCCCCTACAGCCTAGATGATATGGCCGATGATACTGTGGGTGTATTAGATGCCTTAAATATCCAGCAGGCACATATTGTTGGCATGTCGATGGGCGGTATGATTAGCCAGTTAGTCACCGCCAAGTATCCGCATAGAATTCTATCTCTGACATCGATCATGTCCACCAGTGGTGAGCGCGGTAAGGGTGTTGCCTCAGCTAAGGTCTCGGCGGCCATGCTTCAGCCTGTGACCAAAGAGCGCAGTGCGCTGGATAATGCCGTCAATATTTGGCAGCTAATAGGGAGTCCAGCCTATCCTATGTCGGATGATGATGTGCGCACTCTGATCAAGGCTGAGCATAAACGCTCCAGTAATCCGGCGGGTTATATGCGCCAGATTGCAGCTATTCGCACTGCCCCAGGTCGGGCCAAGTTATTGCGCGCCATTACTGCTCCGGTATTGATTATTCATGGCAATCAGGATTTGCTCGTGCCAGTCAGTGGCGGCATAGACACAGCTAAACATATTGCCCATGCCCAGCTAGAGCTGTTTGAGGGGATGGGCCATACGTTGCCCGCTGAGCTACTGCCCAGATTTGTCGAGTTGATTGTCGCGAATATTCAAAAGGTGTAGCTGTAACCAGCACTCAGGGGTAGGGCTCGAGGCTACACTTTATGCTAACGTCAGAGCAACATTGATAATAAAAATAGAGATAGCCAGTGGACAGCTTCGGAGCCCTAAGCCTAATTCCCGCCGTTGTCGTTATCAGTATTGCCATTAGCCACAAGCATGTATGTCTCCGTGCCTCTTATGATTGGTGCTCTGCTACCGGCCAGTTTATTTGTTAGCCATGCCTGCTTCTCTAGTGATTCTACAGTGCTGGTGGCGCAGAGTACTGGCACTGGAGTGATGGAGCATGCGCTTAGTCAATTGCCCTGTGCGCTGATAGCAGCGACCGCTGCTGGTCTATTGTTTGTTGTGGTTGGCCTGTAGCCGATCATAAAATAACGATAAAAAACTCAGGCGAAAAAAAGGGCCTTACGAAACGACAATAAGGCCCTGAGGGGGAGAAAGAGGTTCTATACGCAGCCCCATTTCACTATTTAAAGTAGGCTTTATCTTTCGATAATAGCGGTGACTCCTTGGCCACCAGCAGCGCAGATAGAAATAAGACCTCGGCCTTCCCCTTTTTGTTCCAATATTTTTGCCAATGTTGCAATTATTCTTGGCCCTGTTGCGGCAAAGGGGTGACCAGTGGCAACACTGGACCCTTTTACATTGAGTTTGGCGCGATCAATACTGCCAAGTGCCTTATCTAAGCCGAGCTTCTGTTGGCAGAACTCCTCATCTTCCCATGCCTTCATGGTGCACAGCGCCTGTGCGGCAAAGGCCTCATGAAGCTCGTAAAAGTCAAAATCCTGCAGGCTGATGCCGGCACGTTTTAACATGCGGGGCACAGCGTAGGCGGGTGCCATTAATAGGCCTTCGCTGTTTTCACCCTGAGAGTAAAAGTCTACTGCTGCAACTTCGCTAAAGGTTAGATAGGCCATAACCGGCAGATTGCGTTCAGCGGCCCATTCTTCACTGGCCAGTAAAACGGATGCAGCACCATCAGTTAATGTCGTTGAGTTAGCTGCTGTTAGCGAGCCATTTTCTCGATCGAAAGCGGGCTTCAATTTGGCCAATTTTTCAATTGGAGTGTCACGCATAATACCGTCGCGGTGAACGCCTTCAAAGGAGCTGATAAGGTCATCGAAGAAGCCTTCATCGTAGGCAGAGAGCAGATTCTGGTGGCTTTTCCATGTCAGTTCATCCTGCGCTTCGCGGCTGATACCCCATTGTTTTACCATGCGCTCACAGTGTTCACCCATGGAGAGGCCAGTGCGTGGCTCGGCATTTTGAGGCAGCGATGGCAGGATAAAGCTGGGGCGAAAGCGCAATAATGTCTTGAGGCGTTGGCCCATAGTTTTAGCTTTATTTAGGTCGAGAATCATGCGGCGATATTTTTCATTGAGGGCAATTGGCGCATCACTGGCGGTATCTGTTCCAGCAGCAATGCCTGCATCAATTTGCCCAAGCGCAATTTTGTTGGCTACCAAAATGGCGGCTTCAAGACCAGTGCCACAGGCCTGCTGCACATCATAGGCTGGGGTTTCCAATGCTAGACCAGAGTTTAATGTGGCTTCGCGTGCCAAATTAAAGTCTCGAGAATGTTTCATAACAGCGCCGGCTGCCACCTCGCCCAGACGTTCGCCATCGAGATCAAAGCGCGTTACCAGTCCCTGCAATGTGGCAGACAGCATGTCCATATTACTGGCGTAGCTGTAGGCAGTATTGCTGCGCATAAATGGAATTCGGTTTCCGCCAATAATGGCAACTCTACGTATTTTGCTCATAGCAATGGTTCCAATAATAATAGATAGGCATTATTGCCCAAATAGAATGGAAGTACAGTAACCAATCTGCAGCGTCCGGCCATTGGCTGATGCTTTGGCTAGATTGGCATCTCGGCCAATGGTCTTGTAGCGTCTAGGGGTACACTCTGCAACTCTAACTCTACCGCCCAAAGGACCGCCCTGATGACTGACCGCTATTTAGAGCTTGCTAATGCCAATCTGACTAAAACTATTTTTGATGGTCTTGGTTTGCCAACCCCGGTGCGCCTGAAGCGAGAGGATGAGAGCAATCCACATCAGCTCAGTGGTCATGTTCTGTTAGGCAGCAGCGATGGTGCTAGTTTTACTCAGGCTATTTATTCAATATTGCAGTCGACGTCCGTGACTATGACAGAGGCCGGTGGCGATGATAGCGTCAGCTTGGTATTCGATGCGTCAGGTATTAGTAGCGCAGATCAGAGTAGTCAGCTGTATGAGTTTTTTAGCCAGCATCTGAGTTCACTGGCCAGATGCGGGAGGGTTATTGTGATTGGTCACAGACCTGAGGCCCTCGCTGATACTGCCCATGCTACCTTACAACGTGGATTGGTTGGCTTTGTTAAATCAGTGGCCAAAGAGATCGGACGCAAAGGCGCGACTGCTAATTTGCTCTATGTTGATAAGGGCGGAAAGGCTGCCATAGAAGCACCGTTGCGCTTTCTATTGTCAGCAGGCTCAACCTTTATGAATGCGCAGGTACTCAATGCGGCGAAGCCAGTGATAAAAATAAAGGGCGATTGGACGCGGCCTTTAACGGGCAAATCTATAGTAGTCACAGGAGCGGCTCGCGGTATCGGCTTGGCTATCAGTCAGGTGCTGGCCCGTGATGGTGCCACCGTGATTGGTGTCGATGTGCCTCAGGCTGAGGCAGACCTAAACAGCGCTATGGCGAATATTAATGGCCTTAGTCTGCCCCTGGATATCACAAGTGCAGGCGCCGCTGAGACCTTGGTTAGGTTTTGTCAGGATCACGGCAGTGAGCTACATAGCATTATTCACAATGCAGGTATTACCAGAGACAAGATGCTCAGCCGCATGACATCGGTGCAGTGGGATCTGCTGATGCAGGTTAACCTTGGCGCAGCTCAGCGAATTAATGACGTCTTTTTGGCCACTGAGTTGCTCGATAATGGTGGCAAGATTATTGGTGTGGCGTCGATTAGCGGTATCGCGGGTAATGTCGGCCAGACTAATTATGGGTTCTCTAAGTCTGCGGTGATTGGCATGGTTGATAGTCTGGCTAAGCCCTGCGCCAAACGGGGGATTACGATTAATGCGGTGGCACCTGGCTTTATCGAAACTCAGATGACTGCAGCTATTCCTTTTGTTACACGTCAGATGGGCCGCCGTTTGTCCTCTTTGAGTCAGGGAGGATTACCCATTGATGTTGCTGAGGTGATAGGGTTCTTTGTTAGCCCGCAAGCCGCAGGTATCAATGGCAATACCGTGCGGGTTTGCGGACAGAGTTTGCTGGGTGCTTAAGTCGAGTTATTTAATTCGCGCTATGCAGCTCTGAGTTAAGTTCTACAGCGCTCTTATTGGTCAGGCATTCAACAGTGCCTGTGACTGAGTTGCGGCGAAACAGCAGATCACTTTTACCCGATAATTCTCGGGCCTTACGTTTGCCGCTAACCTGCTTTTGATCATCCAGCATGGTGACCACAGTGCCTGCGGTAATGTAGAGGCCGGCTTCCAATGTACAGCGATCGCCGAGGGGAATACCGAGTCCGGCGTTAGCGCCGAGCAGGCACTTTTCACCCATGGAAACAACCATGCTGCCACCGCCAGATAATGTGCCCATAATGGACGCGCCGCCGCCAACGTCTGTGCCGGCACCACAGTAAACGCCTGCAGATATGCGGCCTTCAATCATATTGGGGCCCTCGGCGCCGGCATTAAAGTTAATAAAGCCCTCGTGCATTACCGTGGTACCTTCGCCCACATAGGCACCCAGGCGCACTCTTGATGTGTCTGCGATTCGCACACCGCTGGGGACTACGTAGTCAACCATCTTGGGGAATTTATCGACACAGCTAACACTTAGCGGTTGGCCTGCGATACGAGCTTGTAATAGGCGCTCTGGCAGTTCCTCAATATCAATGGCGCCAGCGCTGGTCCAGGCGATATTTTTAAGAGTGCCGAAAATGCCGGTGAGATCAGTGCCATGGGGCTTAACCAGTCGATGAGAGAGCAGGTGGAGCTTTAAATAGCCCTCGGGGACCGAGGTTGGTGGCGTATTTTCTGCCAGCGCCACGGCTACGACAGGCCGGCTTGAGGCTGTAAGTTGCTCGACAGTAGCGGCCAGATCGGAATAACCATTATGGGTAAGCGCGGATTGCAGCGCTGCCAGCTGCTCGCTGCTAGGCTCAATCTGGCCATTGGTAAGACCCAGACTAACAGACACAATATCGCTGATCCCTTGCTCTGGGTTTAATAATGGTTCCGGATACAACACTTCTAACCATTCTCCACGGCTATTTTTGCTGCCGACACCTATTGCGAAACTGTACAGATTACTCATGCTTTTTCTCTTTAAGATTAATTAAAAATTGTTTGGTAGTGCTCGGCTTTAAAGCCGATGGACACTGTGCCGTCGACATCCAGAACGGGACGTTTGATCATCGCTGGATACTCTAGCAGCAGGGCAGTGACCGTGTCTCGATTGGTGGCCTCTTGAACTGTGCTGTCGAGTTTGCGCCAGGTAGTGCCGCGGCGGTTGAGGATGGTCTCCCATCCGGCTTGGTCAATCCATTGTTCGATAGTTGCTGTATCTATACCGTCGACGCGCACATCGTGAAAGTTGTAGTCAACGCCATTATCAGACAGCCATTTACGCGCCTTTTTAATCGTGTCGCAGTTTTTGATGCCATATAGAGTAGTCACGCTTTTACCTTCCTTGAGTTAGATCGTTAGCATAGCAAAAGAGCTATGGCTTATGGGCGATAAATGGATTTTTACGTTTGGGGTAGCAGGTAGTGCAAATATCACAGACTCTGCCATCACAGCCTCGCGCAGAACAGTATTCGCGGCCATAGAAGATTATCTGCAAGTGCAGAGCGTTCCAGTTGTCCCGGGGAAACAGTTTTTTTAAATCCCGTTCAGTCTGGGTCACATTTTTGCCTTTGGTTAGGCCCCATCGTTGCGCCAGGCGATGAATATGGGTATCGACGGGAAACGCGGGGTGTCCAAAGCCCTGTGACATAACCACGCTAGCGGTTTTATGGCCAACGCCGGGCAATGTTTCCAAGGCATCTATATCGTCTGGGACTTCGCCGTTGTACTGATCGACCAGTATTTTCGAAAGGTTGGAAATGGCGCTGGATTTTTGGGGTGCCAGACCGCAGGGGCGCACTATTTTATAAATGGTATCGAGCGGCACATGCTGCATATCAAAGGGGTTGTCCGCCTCGGCAAACAGGGCCGGCGTTACCTGGTTAACGCGAATATCGGTGCACTGGGCACTGAGTAAAACCGCGACTAATAGTTCGAAGTTATTGCGATGATCCAGAGGCACGGGTGTTTCTGGATACAGCTCGTTAAGCCTCTCTAGAATAAATGCTGCTCGTTCTTTTTTAAGCATTGTCAGTCCTTTAAATTATCTAACTCATCAAGCCTTTATTCACTTAGGCTTTTTAACCATTGAGACTCTGCACATACTGTTTAATCCGCAGTGCCGCCTCGACACATTCATCGGTGCCTGCAACCAGAGCCATGCGCACGCGATTCTTACCTGGATTGCCGGTTGCCGAATCTCGAGACAGATATTGGCCCGGTAGCAGAGTAACATTTTGCTGGGCAAACAGTCCCTGAGCAAAGTCGCGGTCATCAATAGGAGTTTCTGGCCATAGGTAGAAACTGGCCTGGGGCTCAGGAAAGGTGAGTACATCCTTTAGGATTTCAGTAACTGCAGCAAACTTTTCGCGGTATAGGGTGCGGTTTTGTATTACATGCTGCTCGTCATTCCAGGCTGCAGTTGATGCGTCCTGAACCGGCAGTGACATGGCGCAACCATGGTAGGTTCGATAACTTAAAAATGATTTTAGGATTGCGGCGTCACCGGCAATAAATCCAGATCTTAGACCGGGCAGGTTAGAGCGCTTTGACAGACTGTGAAAAACGACACAGCGATGATAGTCGCTGCGGCCCACCTGTTGGCAGGCTTCTAATAGCCCAAAAGGTGGTGCCTGCTCATCGAGGTAGACCTCGGAATAACACTCGTCGCTGGCGATAATAAAATCATATTTATCGGCTAGTACAATGGCCTGCCGCATTTGCTCTACAGATATGATTGCACCCGTAGGATTGCCGGGCGTACAGATTTGTAATAATTGGCAGCGCTGCCAGATGGATTCGGGAACAGTGCTCAGATCGGGGATAAATTTCTGTTCTGGTATGCAATCGAGATAGTAGGGCTGTGCATCTGCCAGTATGGCCGCACCTTCATAGATCTGATAAAAAGGGTTGGGTGATACCACCACAGGGCTATCTTGGCTGTTATCAATGACGGCCTGAGTGAAGGCAAATAATGCCTCTCTGGTGCCGGTTACCGGCAATACCTGCTGCTCTGGATCAACGCTGTCGAGGCTAAAGCGATTCTCTAGCCAATAGGCTATAGCCTGGCGAAGTTTAGGTCCACCTTTGGTGGTTGGATACTGGGCTAATTTATCAATTGAGTCGCGCATGACTTGCTTCACAAATTCTGGCGACGGGTGCTTCGGCTCGCCAATTGACAATGCTATGTGGTTGAGATGTGCGGGAGGCTCAAGGCCGGCTTTAAGCTGATTTAGCCGTTCAAAGGGGTAGGGGTGAAGATTTTTTAAATTGGCGTTCATGAGCCTATTTCCAAACATTGATTTGCTGTAACTCTGAGCCCTGAGCGTCTTCCTGATTGCGCTGGTCCAGTTCGGTACAGATGGTCTCCTGGATTTTTGCACTAAATTCAGGGTCGATTAATGGTTCATGGTTGTAGTCGGTAACATAAAATGTATCTTCAACTCGCTCACCTAGAGTAGAGATTTTGGCGTTGTAAAGATTGAGGCCATAACGCAAAAATATACTGGCTAGATGGGCTAATAGGCCAGGGCGATCTGGTGTGATAACTTCTAGCACAGTGGTGTTGGTCTCGGCATCATTGCGGAGTGATGCAATTGTCTGCAGGGTAAAATTCTTTAACTGGCGAGTGGTGCGACGCTGCACATCAAAACTGACCGCACTTGGGTCGAGAATCCCCTTGCGCAGCGTCGCTGTGATTTTTTTACTCAGTCGTGCATTAGCACCCACTGGATGGCCTTTGTCATCTAAGACATAGAATACATCGAAGGCTCGGTTGTCATGGGTAGTGTGTAGTCGCGCATCTTGAATAGTAAGGTTCAACTTATCGAGAACGGCCGCGGTAATAGAGAAGATATTCTGGCGGTCTTTGGCATGCACGAATATCTGCGTAGCTACCGGGACTTCACCGCCGACGTCACACAATAGAAGCACGGGCGCGTCGTCATCTGGGTTGGCAATAATGGCTTGAGTAAAGGTGGCGACATCGTCGGCGCGCTCGCGCAGAAAAAACTCTTCATCAACATCGCTCCAGACAGCAAGCGCCTGAGTTTCGCTAATCCCCTGTGCGGTGAGCAATCTCAATGCTGCATTTTTGGCATCGGTTACCCATTCAGATTTATCGGCTGGTACACCGAGGCCGTCCTGCAATGCTCGTTTGGTCTCGAAATAGAGATTGTGCATCAAAGAGCCTTTCCAATCTGTCCACAGTCTTGGGTTGGTGGCGTTAATGTCGGCGACGGTCAGTAGATAAAGATGTTCCAGATGCACTAAGTCGCCAACATGGGCGGCAAATTTGTAGATAACATCTGGGTCTGAGGTGTCTTCGCGCTGAGATACTGTGGACATTAGCAGATGATTTTCAACCAGCCATTGCAACAGTTTAATTTCTTTGGGCTGCAGACCATGACGGGCGGCAAAGTTGGCTATATCTGCTGACCCCAGCAATGAATGGTCACCGCCACGTCCCTTGGCTATATCGTGATACAGCGCGGCGATAATAATCAATTCCGGTTTGTGTAGGCTTTTGAAAATACTGGCGGCCACTGGAAATGATTCGGCACCCTCTGGGCCGCCAAAACGACGCAGATTTCTGATGACCTGCAATGTGTGCACATCGACTGGGTAAATATGGAATAAGTCATGTTGGGTCTGCCCAACAATTTTGCCAAACTCGGGCAGATAGCTGCCGAGAATACCGTAGCGATTCATGCGGCCAAGCTGTCTAGATAGCTTATTGGGTGCCCTTAATAGGCGCATAAACAATTCGCGATTGATTGGGTTAGCCCTGAAATTATCGTCAATTAAATTTCTATGTAGCCTGATCTGGCGAATGGCTGAGGCCCGAATACCTTCGATATTTTCTTGTTCACCGAGAATGGCAAACAGTTCAAGTAGCGCTGAGGGGTGGTCAACGAACACAGATTCATGAGCTGTATCCAGGTAGTTATCGCGCACCAAAAATCGTTCGTTAATGGTTGTTTCTACCTTGGTCTTGTCTTTGCGGTAAATCGCTTCATCGAGATACTGCAACAATACATCGGTCAGTTCGCGAATAGACAGCACTACCTGATAGTAGCGTTGCATAAATTTCTCGACGCCGAGTCGACCCGGGCCGTCGGTATAGCCGAACATAACGGCAAGTTTGCGCTGGTAGTCAAACAACAGGCGCTCTTCAGGTCGATCGGCAATCAGATGCAAGCCATAGCGAACCTTCCATAAAAACTCTTCGTCACGACGCAGGGTTAGATATTCCTCATCGGATAAAAACCCTGCATGGACAAGCTGTGAGCGTCTGTTGAGCTTGAAATGACGTTTGGCCGTCCAGTTAATCAGCTGGATATCGCGCAGACCACCTGGCGCCTCTTTAATATTGGGCTCAAGGTTGTATTCGGTGTCGTCATGCTTGCGGTGGCGAGCCGCTTGCTCGTCAATTTTGCCTCTATAGAAATTACTCGATGACCATATTTTATTGGGGCCAGTCTTCTTCAGCATGGCGTCGCGAAGATCTTTGTTGCCGCAGATTAGGCGCGTTTCCATCAGGTTGGTTGCAACGGTGATATCCGCTTTGGCCTCATCTACACATTGTGATAATGACCGCACGCTGTGGCCGATTTTTAGTTGGATGTCCCATAAAAAAGTTAAGAATTGCTCTATATTCTGGCGATACTTTTGTGGCCGGTCGCGGCGCATTAAAATCAGTAAATCAATATCGGAATGCGGATGCAGTTCGCCGCGGCCATAACCGCCGACGGCGATAAGGCTTATATCTTTGTCCCATTCAAATTGTTGCCAGGCATAGTGCAGAATTAGGTCGGCAAAGCGCGCCGACTCATTAACCAATGTATGAACCTCTTCACCTTCGTGAAAGCGATTATTGAAATGGTTGCTGGACGCGGCGAGTGCATTGCGAAAAACCTCAATTGCATCGCCATTGGCTATATCCTGAACAAAGCGCTTTTGATCGAAAAAGAGTGGCGCATTTAACTGCGCATTTGAATTTTCAAAGGCCATGATATTCTGAGTTCTAAAAAGATTCTTCTTGTCTGGCGGTAAGGACTTCAACGCCGGTGCTGGTTACTACCATTGTATGTTCCCACTGCGATGACAGACGACCATCTGAGGTTTCCACGGTCCAGCCATCACGCTTTAATTTGGTGGTGTACTTACCGGCGTTGATCATGGGCTCAATGGTAAAAGACATACCTTCCACTAGCTCCAGCCCCGTGCCTGGCTTGCCATAATGCAGTATCTGTGGCTCCTGATGAAACTCTGGACCTATGCCATGACCGCAGTAGTCGCGCACCACTGAATAGTAGTTAGCCTCAGCATGGGTTTGAATAACATGCCCAATATCGCCGAGACGAACGCCGGGCCGCACAATTTCAATCCCTTTGTACATACATTCTTGCGAAACTTTGATCAACCGGTCGGCATGGGTGGGTACGTTGCCGACTGAGTACATTTTGCTGGTATCGCCATACCAGCCGTCTTTTATAACGGTAACGTCTATATTGATAATGTCACCGTTTTTAAGGATTTTCTTCTCGCTGGGAATGCCGTGACAAACCACCTGATTAACCGAGGTGCATACTGATTTGGGGAAGCCGCGATAGCCAAGACACGCGGGGATCGCTTTTTGCACATTGACGATATGGTTATGGCAGATGCGGTCCAGTTCCTCAGTGCTGACACCGGGCACCACATACTCACCGATAAGTTCCAGAACCTCGGCTGCCAAGCGGCCTGCCTCGCGCATTTTTGCGATCTGATCTGGGGTTCGTAGCTCTACGGTCATAACTGTTCCTAAGGGGCCTGTTCAGGGACCTATTGTACGCATCTATTCGCCAATGCGGGAGGGCTAGGCAGCTATTTAAAGGCCTATCTTTGATTATTCTGCCGGATTAAGGGCGATCAACCGCCAGTCCTTGCTTTGCAGAGATTTACTTAACGCTTAATAGGGGTTTTTTATATGCGGTTTTGCTTTAACTGGTGCTGCCTATATGGTATAAAGCGCGCCGTTGGAAGGATGTCCTTGCAGCGGTAACTTTTAACTTAACGACACACACATTCCGACACGGTGTTCTGGGTGCCTTATAAGCGGCAAGTTAACATGCTTATATGGGTTGAACATTGGGGGATGTGGAGGCTTAACCCCAAGAGGAAATCTTATGTCTATTGTCAGTATGCGCGATATGTTGCAGGCTGGTGTGCATTTCGGCCACCAAACCCGCTTCTGGAACCCCAAGATGAGCCGGTTTATCTTTGGTTCACGAAATAAAGTTCATGTCATTAACCTTGAGCACACTGTGCCAGCCTTTAACGAAGCATTAGAAATTCTGCGTGTTGAAGCTGCAAAAGGTAATCAAATTCTTTTTGTTGGCACCAAGCGTGCTGCACAAAAAATCGTTAAAGAGCAAGCAGAGCGTTGTGGAATGCCCTACGTCAGCCATCGCTGGTTGGGCGGCATGCTCACTAACTACAAAACTATTCGTGCCTCGATTCGTCGTTTCCGTGATCTGGAAACCCAAGAGAGTGACGGTACATTCGATAAGCTGGGTAAGAAAGAAGTGCTCACGCGTACGCGCATGAAAGCCAAGCTTGAGAACTCTATCGGCGGTATCAAGGATATGAACGGTCTGCCTGATATTCTGTTCGTTGTCGATGTTGATCACGAGCGTATCGCAATCAATGAAGCCAATAAGCTGGGCATCCCTGTTGTTGGTATTGTTGATACTAACAGCGATCCAGATGGCGTTGATTATATTATTCCAGGTAACGATGATTCTATCCGCGCGATTAAGCTGTACGCTGCGTCTATCGCTGACTCTGTTCTTGAAGGCAAGGCTCAGTCTGCAACAATTAACAAGAAAGATGAGTTTGTTGAAGAAGTTGCTGAAGCTGCACCAGCGGAAGAGGCTGCTGCAGAAGCGCCGGCTGCTGAAGAAGCACCTAAGGCTGCAGCTGCAGAGTAGGTTAAGACATAGGTATCAAAATAAAAGGGGGCCACAGCCCCCTTTTTTCCAACTGAATTAATGTTTGAAGAGAGGAATACAATGTCACAGGTAACAGCATCTTTAGTGAAAGAGCTGCGAGACCGCACAGGTCTAGGCATGATGGAATGTAAAAGAGCGCTGGCTGAAGCCGGTGCTGATATTGATAAAGCGATTGAAGAGCTGCGCAAGTCTAGCGGCATGAAAGCGGCCAAAAAGGCTGGCCGAACTGCGGCAGATGGAATTGTTTTGGTGAAGACTGACGGCGTTTATGGCATGGTTTTGGAAGTCAATAGCGAGACTGATTTTGCTGCTCGCGACGAGGGCTTTCAGGGTTTTGCTAACACTGTTTTGGATGCTGGTTTCGCGGCTAAGCAAACTGATATTGCTGCGCTGATGGCTGGTGGCCTTGAGTCTGCTCGTGAAGCGCTGGTGCAGAAGATTGGCGAGAATATCTCTGCCCGTCGTGCTGGTTTTGTTGAAGCGCCAGTAGTCGGCGGCTATGTACACAGCAATAACCGCATTGCTGTTATCGTTGGTCTCTCTGCTGGTAGCGAAGAGCTGGCGAAAGATGTTGCTATGCATGTTGCAGCGGTTAACCCTGCAGTAGTAAGCTCTGACCAAATGCCAGCTGATGTTATTGAAGCTGAACGCGCTATTTTCACAGCGCAGGCTATTGAGAGTGGTAAGCCGCCAGAGATCGCGGCCAAGATGGTTGAAGGTCGTGTCAGCAAGTTCTTGAAAGAGAGCAGCCTAGTTGATCAGCCATTTGTGAAGGATCCAGATAACACTGTAGGCAAGCTTGTGGCCGCTGGTGGTGCTGAAGTCGTTTCTTTTGTCCGTTTTGAAGTGGGCGAAGGCATTGAAGTTGAAGAAGTTGATTTCGCTGCAGAAGTTGCTGCACAGGTAGCGGGCGTCAGCGAATAAAATAGACAATAGGAGCAGTTATGCCAGCCGCCGGTAAAGAGAAAAAGTACAAACGTATCCTTCTCAAGCTCAGTGGTGAGGAGCTCATGGGTGAAGAGGGCTTTGGAATTGATCCCAAAGTTCTCGATCGTATGGCCCTCGAGATCGGTCAGCTCGTAGGCATTGGTGTCCAAGTTGGTCTGGTTATTGGTGGTGGCAATCTGTTTCGCGGGGCTGCTTTAAACGCGGCTGGTATGGATCGAGTCACCGGCGACCATATGGGTATGCTGGCCACCGTGATGAATGCTCTGGCTATGCGGGACGCTCTTGAACGCACTAACATTTCCTCCCATGTTATGTCGGCTATTCCGATGAGCGGTGTTGTTGAACACTATGACCGTCGGCGTGCTATCCGCTATCTTAAAGATGGTGATGTGGTGATTTTTTCAGCCGGTACCGGCAATCCTTTTTTTACCACCGATTCTGCAGCCTGCCTACGTGGGATTGAAATAGATGCTAATGTGGTTCTCAAGGCAACGAAAGTGGATGGCGTGTATTCAGCGGATCCAATGCTGCATCCCGATGCCGAGCTGTATTCAAATCTGACCTATGATCAGGTGTTGGATAAGAAACTAGGCGTAATGGATCTCACTGCGATCTGTTTATGTCGTGAGCACAATATGCCGCTCAGAGTGTTTCGTATGTCAAAGCAGGGAGCATTACTTAATCTTGTGGTTGGCGGCGATGAAGGTACGCTGATCGAAGAGGGATAGAGGAACATAAAATGATTGATGATTTAAAACAGGATGCAGAGACGCGGATGTCCAGGTCACTGGTCGCGCTCTCAAATGCATTTAATAAAATCCGTACTGGCCGAGCGCATCCGAGCTTGCTGGACGGTATCTCAGTAGATTACTACGGTGTTGATACGCCCATTGCTCAGGCCGCGTCAATTGTTATTGAAGATTCACGCACCTTGTCGGTTACACCCTGGGAAAGATCACTGGTTCCGGCATTGGAAAAAGCCATAATGAAATCCGACCTAGGCCTAAACCCCTCTAGTGCAGGTACCGTTATTCGCATTCCGCTGCCTGCTCTCACCGAAGAGACACGCAAGGTATATGGCAAGCAAGCTAAGGCTGAAGCCGAGGGTGCTAGGGTCTCTGTGCGCAATGTCCGTCGCGATGTACTCTCTGTGGTTAAAGATCTGTTGAAAGAAAAAGATATCAGTGAAGACGAAGAGCGCAAAGCACAGGACGATGTTCAGAAGATCACTGACCGTTTTATTGCTCGCGTTGATGAAGCTCTGGCTGTTAAAGAAAAGGACCTAATGGAGATTTAATCTCCTCGGTAATTAAGATCATGGCTGATCCTGTAACCCTTGAGAATCCGCATCCACTGAAACATGTGGCGATTATTATGGATGGTAATAATCGCTGGGCAAAACAGCGTGGCCTGGGCGGAATAGCCGGTCATGAGGCGGGTGTTGAGCGTATTCGTGACGCCTTGGAAACCGCCAAAAGGATCGGTATAGATACGATTACTCTGTTTGCGTTTAGCAGTGAAAACTGGAAACGCCCGGATCTTGAAGTACGTGGCCTGATGTCGCTGTTTTCCTCCTACCTGAAGAAAGAAGCCAAAGCCCTGCGTGATGATAATGTGCGCTTAAAGGTGATAGGTAACCGCACTCACTTTAGCGATCGCCTCAAAGCTTTAATTGGCGATACTGAGACCATGACGGCCAACGGCAATCTGTGCCTCTATCTCTGCGTTGATTATGGCGGCCGTTGGGACATAGCCAATACGGCCAAGAAAATGGCTACCGAAGTTCAGATGGGCCGATTGCGCCCCTCAGATATCGACGAACAGGTATTTGCTAAATACATGCTTGACGACGGCATACCAGACCCAGATCTTTGCATTCGCACAGCCGGCGAAAAGCGTCTCAGTAATTTTCTACTCTGGCAGTTGGCCTACAGTGAACTTTATTTTGCTGACTGCTATTGGCCTGACTTTGACGCCAAGGCCTTAGAGATGGCCTCCAACGAATACTATTCCAGACAGCGCCGCTTTGGTCTTCGTGAAGACGGTGATCCGTCACAGGATCTGGAGCATAGCGCCCATGTTTAAGCAGCGCGTTATCACAGCAGTCGCTTTGGCAGCTGCCTTTCTAGCGATGCTTTTAAATTTATCAGCACTGGCATTTTCACTGGTGATCAGCCTGCTGGTTGTTATTGCTGGATGGGAATGGTCCAACCTTATGAAACTAAGCTCTGCGGTGGGCAAGGCGGGGTACTTACTGTTATTGAGCCTGTCGATGGCCGCAGCAAGTCATTGGTTGGGGATGTTTGAGCGTTTTGATCAGGCCCGTGCGCAACAGATGTTTCAGGTTGCTGCAGCCCTGTGGGCAATTATCTTTCTGTGGGTTCAAGGCTATCCGTCCAGTGCCATTCTGTGGGCTGCACGTCCAATGCTGGGCCTGCTAGGCCTGCTATTGCTGACCTTTACCTGGGCAGCTGTGGCTTCAATTCTGCACCATGAGTCTGGTCAATGGTTGTTATTACTGGCCATTGCCATTATCGCTTTAGCCGATGTCGGTGGCTATATAGCCGGTAACCTGCTGGGCAAGCATAAGCTGGCGCCGATTGTCAGTCCGGGAAAAACCTGGGAGGGCTTTGCGGGCGGAATGTTTTTTCAACTGCTGTTGATTGTTGGCCTGGTGACAGTATTGCCGGATGTGGTCCTCAGCAGCCTATTTATTCTTATTATTCCAGTGGCCCTGTACTCTGTGTTGGGCGATCTCTTTGAAAGTATGCTTAAACGCCATAGTGGTGTTAAAGACAGCAGCCGGCTGCTGCCGGGACATGGCGGTGTACTCGACCGTATCGATGGCATTATGGCAGCGCTGCCGCTGTTTGCTCTGCTGTTCACTCTCACTAGCCCTTTCTGACCTATGCAGCGCATTACGCTACTTGGCGCGACCGGCTCAATTGGTGTTAGCACTCTTGATGTTGTCGCGCGTCATCCGGAAAAATACTCTGTCTATGCCCTGACAGGCAACCTACAAATCGACAAACTTGCCCTGCAGTGTCAGCAGCATAAAGCTAAATTTGGCGTGGTTAACGATGAGGTGGCGGCGGCCAAGTTAGAGGCGCTGTTACAGGCCTCTGGATGTGCCACAGAGGTTATCTGTGGCATGGATGCGCTGTGCCAGGTTGCCAGCGACGATGCTGTAGATACGGTAATGGCGGCCATAGTGGGGGCAGCTGGACTGATGCCGACACTGGCGGCGGTAAAAGCGGGTAAAAAAATACTACTAGCCAATAAAGAGTCGCTGGTAATGGCTGGCGGTCTATTTATGCAGGCGGTTAAAGAATCTGGCTCGGTAATGCTGCCAATAGATAGCGAACACAATGCCATCTTCCAATGTTTGCCCGCCGACTATCAGCAGGCGCACAGCTCTGGCATTAATAAATTACTCCTGTCTGCCTCTGGCGGCCCCTTTAGAGGTTGGTCGGCTGAACAGATGAGTGCGGTGACGCCGGATCAGGCATGTGCGCATCCAAATTGGAGTATGGGGCGCAAGATATCGGTCGATTCTGCCTCATTGATGAATAAAGGGCTCGAACTGATCGAGGCCTGCTGGCTATTTGATGTGGGTCCTGAGCAAATTGAGGTGGTCGTACATCCGCAGAGTATTATTCACTCGGCTGTGCAATATATTGATGGTTCTGTGTTGGCGCAGCTGGGTAACCCAGATATGCGTACGCCAATTGCTCATGCACTGGCTTGGCCCCAGCGTATCGATGCTGGCGTAGCCAACCTAAACCTATTTGAGATAGCGCAGCTAAACTTTGAGCAGCCTGATCTTCAGGCATTTCCTTGTTTACAGCTAGCCTATGATGCGGCGCGCACGGCGGGGGATGCTCCGGCTATTTTAAATGCGGCTAATGAAATTGCTGTGCAGGCCTTCCTCGATGAGCGTATCGGCTTTTCCCAAATTGCGCAGGTGGTAGGTGAGACCCTATCTGGTCTATCATTTACTGAACCGGAATCACTTGATGCAGTCCAAGAGACCGACAATCAGGCACGCGCATTCAGTGCGGCCTATATAGCGGAGATTGAGTCTTAGTTTATGGCGTTATTACAGACATTGTTTTATACCTTTATCGCTCTGGGAGTGCTGGTCACTATCCATGAGTTTGGGCATTTTTGGGTTGCACGCCGCTGTGGTGTCAAAGTTGAGCGCTTTTCGATTGGCTTTGGAACACCGCTGCTAAAATGGCGCGATAAGCGCGACACTGAATTTGTATTGGCACTTTTGCCACTGGGCGGCTACGTTAAAATGCTTGATGAGCGCGAAGGCACGATCACCGATTCAGAGCGCCCCTATTCGTTTAATAGCAAGTCGGTATGGCAGCGAATTGCGATTGTCAGCGCCGGACCTATTGCCAACTTTATTCTCGCATTTTTTGCTTTTTGGCTGATCTTTCTTGCTGGCGAGCGTGATCTGGCACCAGTTGTGGGTCAGGTTAAAGCAGGATCTCTCGCTGAGCAGGCCGGTTTTGAGTCAGGTATGGAAATTGTTGCTATTGCAGGGCAGTCGACGACCACTTGGACAGAGGTGTCACGCAAGCTGTTTGATTTTATTGGTACTACAGGGGAGATTCCTTTTGTGGTTACCTACCAAGATTCGACGATAGAATATGAAATGCCAGTGGCTGTTTCCGCCTGGTTACGAGACTCACAGGAGCCGTCGCCTCTAAGGGATCTTGGCGTCAGTCCGCCCTTTGAGCTCGATACGCTCAGTTTGGCAGGCGTCGCTGAAGATGGCGCCGGTCACGACGCTGGCCTTCGCGCTGGCGATCGTCTCGTAGCCATAAATGGTGAGACTATTACCGATATAAATAAGTTTGTTGCCAGAATAGCCAGCAGTGCGGAAAGTAAGGTTATGCTCGATGTTGAGCGCGATTCACAGCTATTAACTTTTGACGTTTTGCCGCAGCTGGTCGAGCGCGATGGTGAGCAAGTAGGGCAGCTTGGCGTGCAGCTGGCCTCGACGGGTAAGTTTCCAGAGCAGCATATGCGCGATATTGACTATAACGTCTTGACCGCTATTCCACGCAGTATTAGAGAGACCTATCAAAGCAGTGCATTTGTGCTCAAATCTATTGGTAAGCTTGTGGTCGGTGACCTCAGTCCGAAAAATCTCAGCGGTCCAATTACTATTGCTAAGGTGGCTGGGGACTCAGCACGCTCTGGAATCGACAATTTTATTCGCTTTGTCGCCATTCTCAGTATAATGCTCGGCGTAATGAACCTATTGCCGATTCCTGTGCTGGATGGTGGTCATCTCATGTATTACTTCATTGAGGTTATTAAAGGTTCTCCAGTATCGGACAGGATTCAGATGGTGGGATATAAGGTAGGCTTTAGCATGTTGATGGGGTTGATGGTATTTGCAACTTACAACGATATTACACGGCCTTTTTAAGCCACTAATTATAACTAACAATCGGATTTAACTAATCACATGACGCGTCTGTTTACTGGCTTACTACTATCCTTTGCTCTAGCCATCTCAACCTTTGCATCCACTGTCCGTGCAGAGGTTTTTCAGGTTGATGATATTCGCATCGAAGGACTTCAGCGAGTTTCCGCTGGTACCGTTTTTGCCGCATTGCCAATTTCTGTGGGTGATCTGGTCGATGACTCGCTCGTTCGTGACGCGACTCGCTCTCTATTCCGCACAGGTTACTTCGCCGATGTCATTATGGCGCGCGAAAATGGTGTTTTAGTTATTGGCCTAGCTGAGCGTCCAGCGGTCACTGAGATTAACCTTGAGGGCAACAAGGCCATTGAAACTGATCAGTTGTTGGATGCTTTGCGCGACAATGGTCTGGCTGAGGGGCAGATTTTTCGTCAGGTTATTCTCGAAGGTATGGTGCAAGAGCTGCAGCGCCAATATGTTTCGCAGGGTCGTTACGGTGCTCTGGTAAAGACCGAGGTCAAGCAACTGCCGCGCAATCGTGTGGCTATTAATATTGATATTGATGAAGGCGATGTGGCTAAAATCCGTCATATCAATATTGTTGGCAACAACGATTTTTCCGAAGAAGTTCTGCTGGATGAATTTGAGCAGAACACCACAGGCTGGCTGTCGTGGATTTCCAGCAATGATAAATATGCTCGTGAAAAGCTATCTGGAGATCTGGAGACGCTGGAAACCTGGTATCTAGATCGGGGCTACCTAAAGTTTGCTGTACAGAGTACGCAGGTCTCTATTAGCCCGAATAAAGAATCTGTCTATATCACTATTAACATTGACGAGGGTGATGTCTACACAGTGGGCAAGGTTGAGCTATCTGGTGAATTGATGATTCCAGAGGTACAGGTTCGAATGATGATTCTGATGCGTGAAGGCATGACCTTCTCGCAGACGCTAATGACCACGTCCAGTGAGTATATTACTCGTCGGCTCGGCAACGAAGGCTATACCTTTGCTGAGGTAGAGGGCTTTCCCGAGGTTGATGAAGAAGAGAAGACTGCCAAGATTACCTTTGTGGTCACGCCTGGTATGCGTGCCTATGTACGCCGCGTTGAGTTTCGCGGTAATACCAAGACTGCCGACACTGTATTGCGCCGTGAGATGCGTCAAATGGAAGGTAGTTCGGCTAATAATGCGCTGATTGAGCATTCCAAGGTTCGCCTTGAACGCCTCGGCTACTTTAAGGAGGTTCAGGTTGAAAACGTGCCAGTGGCTGGCACCAATGATCAGCTTGATGTGATCTATAGCGTCGAGGAGCAGCCATCTGGCTCAGTCGGAGCAAGCGTTGGTTTTGCTCAGGGTACAGGCCTTATTCTGGGTGCTAATCTAAGCGAAAATAATTTCCTCGGCACGGGTAAGCAGATCGGTGTGGGAATTAATAAAAGCACCTACCAGAGCTCATTGAATTTCAGCTATACCGAACCTTACTACACCATTGATGGTGTCAGTGTTGGTTATAGTATCTATGCCCGCGAGACTGACTATGGTGATTTCAATATCTCCAGTTTCTCTACCAATACCTATGGCGCCAGTGTTAATTGGAGTTATCCGATTTCAGATATCCAGCGCATCGGCTTTGGCTTTGGCTATGAGAACCTCGATGTCTCTACAGGCACCTTTGACTCGGTTGAAATTAGTGATTTCGTCAATGAAAATGGTAATCTCTTCGACATAGTTACCTTTAATGCCAATTGGGTAAAGTCGACACTTAACCGCGGTATATTTGCCACCCGAGGCGCCTCTCAGCGTTTTGGACTGGCGTTGGCACTGCCTGGTTCAGGCCTTGAATATTATAAAATGACCTACAATGGCGAATACTTGCGCGGTCTCTATGGCCCATTGACGTTAAAGCTCAGAGCTGATCTTGGCTATGGAGAAAGCTACGGCGATACAACTACTATGCCGTTCTTTAAGAATTTTTATGGCGGTGGCTTTGGCTCTGTGCGCGGCTTCAAGAAAAACACTCTAGGCCCTCAGGATACTCCCTGTAATCTGGCCAATCCGCCCTGTGCCACGCAGTATGTAGATGATCCAGATCCAATTGGTGGTAACGTGCAGATAGAGTTCGGTGCCGATGTGATTTTCCCGCTGCCATTCCTTAAGGATCAACGGTCTGTGCAGGCGTCATTTTTCTTTGATGCGGGTAATATATTCAACACTAAATGTGGTGAAAGTCAGGTTAACTGCTTTAGACCTGATGTCGGAGAGCTTCGCTACTCTGTGGGTTTAGGGGCGACTTGGTTAAGTGGGTTCGGTCCAATTACGTTTAGTCTTGGCAAGCCTTTAAATGGCAGTGATTTTGATGAGACTGAGGTATTCCAGTTCTCATTGGGTAATCAATTTTAATAATTAAATAGTTAGGAGAAGTATTGTGGGTAATATGAAAGCTCTTGTTTTAGTCGTTGTGGTCAGTCTGTTTTCGGTGAGTGCAGTAGCAGAGGAAAAAATTGCTGTGGTTGATATAGCGCGGGCTATTTTCGGCTCTAATGCGGCTCAGGAAAGTTTAAGGCAGGCGGAGCAGGGTGCAGACTTTGTTAGCTTAAAGGCCAAGTATGAAGGTTCGGCTGCAGACCTACAATCGCTGGCCAAAGAAGCTGAAAGCAAGCGTTTAACCTGGTCGCAAGAACAGGCTGTCGCGCATCAGAAGAAAATGGAATATGCCAAGGCCGATGCTGAGCTTGCGGGTCGCAAGATTCAAGCCGAGCAAAAGCAGCTGCAACAAAAAATTATGCAGGACCTGGGTCCTATAGCTCAGCAGGCTCTGCAGGAAGTGGTTACCGAAGAGGGTGTCACTATTCTCCTACGCGCTGAATCTGTCATGATTGCTGCGCCAGAAAGTAACCTGACAGCCAAGGTTGCTGATCGACTGAATCAAAAGACCAAGTAACTCGATGAGTCGAGATTATTCTCTGGGTGAAATCGCCACGCATCTCGCAGCGCAGTTGCGTGGTGACCCTGAGACGAGAATAACTGGACTCAATAGTTTAAAAAATGCCGGCGCTGGTCAGATATCCTTTCTGTCAAACCCTAAATATGCCAGTCAATTAAGTATCTGTAACGCTGAAGCTGTGATGCTGACGGCTGAGCAGGCTGAAAGTTATAGCGGTGACTGTCTTATTTTGGCAAACCCCTATCTGGCTTATGCCAAGTTATCCAGCTGGTTTGATCCAGCTCCACAGCAGGTATCCGGTACTCATCCCTCTGCGGTTGTTCACCCATCGGCACTGGTAAAGGATGACGTCTATCTGGGACCAAATGTGGTTGTTGAAGCGGGTGCTGTATTGGCCTCTGGCTGTCGAATTGAGGCCAATAGTTTTATTGGCGCGCGGGCCGTTTTAGGCCATCACTGCCATATTTCCGCCAATGTAACCCTCTATCACGATATTGTTATCGGTGATCGTGTTCGTGTTCACAGTGGTACCGTAATTGGTGCAGATGGCTTCGGCTTTGCGCCAGACGGTGATGGGGGCTACCAAAAGATCCATCAGATTGGCTCTGTTGAGATTGGTGATAATGTCGAGATCGGCGCCTGCACGACTATCGACCGCGGCGCGTTGGAAAACACCATCATTGGCAATGGTGTGATTATAGATAACCATGTTCAGATAGCGCACAACGTGGTGATTGGCGACAATAGTGCTCTGGCTGCTTATTCCGGTCTAGCGGGTAGTGCGACCCTCGGTGCCAATTGTACACTTGCAGGTTCAGCCTGCGTGGTGGGACATATCAGTATCTGCGATAATGTCATATTGACAGCGCGAACACTGGCGACCAAAAATATCATAAAACCTGGTGTCTATTCATCCGCAGTGACATCGGCATTACCCAATCTTGAATGGCGCAAAAACGCAGCGCGGATGAGTCAGCTGGATAGCATGGCGCGGCGTCTAAAAGAATTAGAGAAAAAACAAAAGTAGTAACTTTTTACAAACAGTTAATAGCGGTAGACTAATTAATGACAATGAATGTAAATGAAATAATGGCGCTGTTACCTCATCGCTATCCTTTTTTATTGGTCGATCGAGTAGTGGAGATTGTGCCCGGTGAACGTATCCTCGCCTATAAAAATATATCGATTAATGAGGATGTATTTAATGGCCATTTTCCCGGTGCACCAATTTTCCCTGGGGTAATGATTGTGGAGGCCATGGCTCAGGTCTCAGGTCTTTTAGGTTTTGCGACCACCGGAGAGAAAGCGGATGACGGCAAGTTATATTTATTTGCGGGCGTTGATAAGGTGCGCTTTAAGCGACCTGTAGTGCCTGGAGATCAGCTGATGCTAACCTCTGAAATTGAAGCGGTAAAACGTAATATTTGGCGCTTTCGCACGACTGCTACCGTGGATGGTAAGACCTGCTGTGAGGCAACCTTACTCTGTGCCTACCAAGATAAAGAATCCTTAGCGTGATAGATCCAACAGCCATTATTGACCCCTCTGCGATAGTTGGCGAAAACGTCAGTATTGGCCCCTGGACGATTATTGGGGCAGATGTCGAGATAGGTGATGGGTGTGATATCGCTTCTCATGTGGTGGTGCGCGGGCCAACCAAGATGGGCGCCAATAATAAGATTTTTCAGTTCTCAACGATTGGCGATTATACGCCTGATCTAAAATACAATGGTGAGCCAACGCGATTAATTATTGGTGATAACAATACCATTCGTGAAGGTGTGACGATTCACCGCGGTACAGTGCAAGATAATAGTGAAACGATTATTGGCAATGACAATCTACTGATGGCCTATGTTCATATCGGCCATGATTGCGTTGTTGGCAACAACTGTATTCTGGTTAATAACGCCAGTATTTCCGGTCATGTCTATGTGGGTGACTGGACCATCCTCTCCGGCTATGTATTGGTCCACCAATTTGTTCATATTGGGCCCCATTGCTTTATTGGTCCGGCGGCGTTTATCTATCATGACGTGCCAGCCTTTGTTACCGCCTTTGGCAGCCCAGCCGAACCCAGAACGATCAACCGAGAGGGCTTAAAGCGTCGCGGTTACAGCAGCGACCAAATAGCACTGGCCAATAAAGCCTACAAACTGCTCTATCGCCGTGGTTTGGGGCTAGATGAAGCCCTAAAAGAAATAATTGCTCTTGGCGATGACGAAATAATTTCTATGCTGCTCGCGTCTGTTGAGAATTCTACACGCGGCATCATTCGCTAAATCATGGAGTTATCAACACCAGTCTTCGCCATGGTTGCCGGAGAGGTCTCTGGTGATGTGCTGGGTGCAGACCTGATTCGGGCCCTTAGAAAGCAGTTTCCCAAGGCGATTTTTGAAGGTATTGGCGGTCCTAAAATGCAGGCCGAAGGTTTTCAATCTCTATTCCAGATGGATCGTCTATCAGTGATGGGGTTTGTCGAACCGCTAAAGCGACTGCCCGAACTATTGCGCATGCGCCGTATGGTAATTAAGCGCTATCTAGAAAATAAGCCAGCTGCCTTTATTGGCATAGACTCCCCTGACTTTAATGCCAATATTGAATTTAAGCTTCATCAGGCTGGGGTAAAAACTGTTCACTACGTGAGTCCATCAGTCTGGGCTTGGCGTCAGGGACGAATCAAAAAAATTAAAAAGTCAGTAGATCTTATGCTCTGCCTGCTGCCCTTTGAGGCGGCATTTTATGAGCAGCATCAGGTGCCGGTGCGTTTTGTCGGTCATCCGCTCGCCGGGCAGTTTGCATCTCAACCCGATACCGAGGCCGCACGCCAGCAACTAAGTTTAGATTCTGATAGGCCTGTACTCTGTATTATGCCGGGCAGTCGGGCTGGTGAAGTCGATATGATGTCCGAGGTATTTCTAGATACGGCGAAGTCACTTGTGGCCTCAGTGGCTGGGTTACAGCTAGTGATTCCCGCCGCCAATAATGCGCGCTATGCGCAGCTAAGGGAAATATTAGCCACGCGACCAGAACTCGAGATCAGTTTAATTCTGCAACAGTCTCATACTGCAATGGCAGCCTCAGACGCGGTTCTTTTAGCCTCTGGTACAACGGCTCTTGAAGCCATGCTGCTTAAAAAGCCTATGGTCGTGAGTTATAAGCTGGGCGCACTGACCTATAAACTAGTATCGCCGTTTATAAAGACACCCTTTGTTTCCATTCCTAATTTATTAGCCAATAAGATGCTGGTGCCAGAGCTCATCCAAGATCAGGCTAAGGTTAGTCATCTGGCAACGGCTGTGCTGGATGCATTGGATGAAGCCAAGCGACCAGCGCTGGTGGCATGCTTTGATGAATTGCATCAGCAGCTAGCTGTTGAGTCTGGTGTTATCGCCGCTTCAGCAATTGCTAGGTTAGTTGGCAACGGCGGTCATCCTTGAAGCCCTGGAAAGTACCCAAGGGGGTTAACTGTCTGGCCGGTGTCGATGAAGTAGGGCGTGGCCCATTGGCATGGGATGTCGTTACTGCGGCGGTTATTCTGCCTGCCGACCATGGCATTGAGGGGCTGGCAGATTCTAAGGCTCTATCTGCACGGCAGCGAGAAAACCTCTATAAAGATATTATCAGTCGTGCAGATTGCTGGTGTGTGGGGCGTGCGACTGTGGCGGAAATTGACCGTTTCAATATATTGCAGGCTACATTGATGGCTATGCGTCGCGCTGTGATAGGCTTAAAAATCCAGCCGGACTATGTGGCCGTCGATGGCAATCGGCTGCCGCAGTGGGAATATAAAGGTGAGGCCGTTGTTAAAGGCGACGGCCGAGTTGAGGTGATCAGCGCGGCATCAATCATTGCCAAGGTCGTGCGCGATGCTGAGATGAAAGAGATGGACGCTAAGTATCCCGGTTATGGCTTTGCCAAAAATAAAGGTTATGGGACTGCCCAGCATCTCGAAGCGTTGCAAAGAATGGGCCCATCGCCGATTCATCGCCGCACCTTTGCACCGGTTCGAAATGAGCTTGGACTGGAGCAATCGCCGCTTTTCTAACGGCCCTGAGTTAATCCTTTTTACAAACAGCAGAAAGGCCTTGAGTTAAGGTCTGGCAAGCATTACATTCCTTTGAATAACAATAATAAACGTACAGGAGCTTACAGTTTGAATTACGCAGAGATTACAGGGTGGGGCAAATATGCACCACCGCTTCTTATGACCAATGATGATATGGCACAAATTGTAGATACCAGTGATGAATGGATATTTTCTCGCTCTGGTATTCGCCAGCGTCACTATAGTCATGTGTCTACCGGAGAGATGGCCTGGCTGGCTGCAGAGCGCGCCCTAGCATCTGCTGGTGTCGATGCTGAAGATATTGATCTGGTGCTGCTGGGCTCAACCACGCCTGAAGAAATTTGTCCAAATACTGCAAGCTATATTAAGAATAAACTGGGCGCAAAAAAAGCCGCTGCATTTGATCTCAACTCGGCCTGCACAAGTTGGCTCTACGGTCTCAATGTGGCCACGGATATGATTAAGTCAGGATCTATTAAGAAGGCCGTTGTGGTAGGTTCCGAGCGAATTTCGCTGGCGATGGATTGGCAGAAACGCGAGTCGTGTTTTTTGTTTGGTGATGGTGCCGGCGCTGTTGTCATTGAGGCAACAGAAACCAAGGCGGGGCTGCTTACGGGTAAAATGAGCTGTATTCCGGATAGCCGAGAATGTTTACACCTGCCGAGCTGGGGTATGTCTCCGCTGCACCTGACCGATGACGTTTTTGTCTCGCTTAACTTCGAAGGCCAGGAAATATTTAAAAGTGCGGTTAAAGGGATGGGCGATGCAATCGCTGATGTACTTGAAGCAGAGGGTTTGACGGCAGACGATATTGATCTATTTATTCCGCATCAGGCCAATTTCCGTATTATTCAAACATTGGCTAAGCGCCTTAATTTCCCCATGGAAAAAGTCGTTGTGGTGATTGATAAATATGCCAATACTTCGGCTGCGGCTATACCACTGGCTATGTGTGATGCCTTGGAGGCTGGCATGATAAAGCCGGGCATGACCCTATTAACAGCAAGCTTTGGCGCTGGCTTAACCTGTGGTGCTGGCATTATAAAATGGGGCGAAAGAATTGAGCCTATGGCTCAGTCCGATAAAAGTATTCCCCCTTACGAGGGCACGGTTTTCGATCTGATGGAAGATAGCTTTACACATTATGGTGTTGATGCCGCCCATCTTTTAACTAAGAACAAGTAAATGGAAGTACCAGTGACAATATGAAAAATGAGTTTGTTCATCTAAGGCTACATTCTGAATACTCACTGGTAGATGGCTTGGTGCGCATTAAGCCTCTGGCAGCAAAAGCTGCCGATATGGCTATGCCTGCGGTTGCGCTGACTGATTTTAATAATTTCTTTGGCCTGATTAAGTTTTATAAAGCCAGTCAGGCGGCTGGGGTAAAACCTATTGTCGGTGCCGATCTGCTGGTGCTCGATGAAGATGGCGAGGGCAGTCCCACACAACTGGTATTGCTGGCGGCAGATCAACAGGGCTATAAAAATCTTACCAATTTAATTTCCAAGGCCTACCAGCATGGTCAGCGTATGGGTGTGCCCACCATTAAGCGCTCATGGTTGCCAGAGTTTAGTCAGGGCCTAATTGCGCTGTCGGGCGGCCGTAAGGGCGAGATTGGCGTGGCGCTGATCTCGGGGCGAAGTGCCGATGCTGAGCAGTTACTGGTGGAGTATATGGGTATATTCGAGGATCGTTTTTACCTTGAGTTACAGCGTACCGGCCGTCTCGGTGAAGAAGACTATCTGCATGCCGCGGCAGACCTAGCTGGTAAGTTTAGCTGCCCGGTGGTGGCTACCAATGATGTGCGCTTTATCAATGCAGAGGAATTTGAGGCTCATGAGGCCAGAGTCTGTATTCACGAGGGGCGAGCTCTGGATGATCCGCGCCGTGAACGGCGTTACTCAGAACAGCAATACCTACGCAGTGCCGATGAGATGGCTGAGCTATTCGCCGATATTCCCGAAGCACTGCAAAACAGCGTTGAGATTGCCAAGCGCTGTAATTTAGATTTACGCCTCGGCGAGTATTTTTTACCCGACTATCCAATTCCCGATGGGTTGACCATCAATGAATTCTTTATCAATGAATCTGAGGCTGGGTTGCAAGAGCGACTTAACTTCCTTTTCGACTCTAGTGCCGAGGACTTTTCTGCCAAGCAGGCGCTCTACGCTGAGCGCCTCAAATTTGAGTTGGATATTATTATTCAGATGGGCTTCCCCGGCTATTTTCTTATCGTTATGGACTTTATTCGCTGGGCTAAAAATAATGATATTCCTGTCGGCCCCGGGCGTGGTTCCGGTGCTGGTTCTTTGGTGGCCTACGCACTGAAGATTACCGATCTCGACCCCATCGAATACGACCTTCTATTTGAGCGCTTTCTAAATCCAGAGCGGGTTTCCATGCCTGATTTCGATATTGATTTCTGTATGGAAGGGCGTGATCGTGTGATCGCCTATGTGGCCGAGCAGTATGGCCGCGATGCGGTATCGCAGATTGTGACCTTCGGTACTATGGCAGCAAAGGCAGTTGTGCGCGATGTGGCCCGAGTGCAGGGTAAGTCCTATGGCCTGGCCGATAAACTGTCCAAGTTGATCCCCTTTGAAGTGGGTATGACGCTGGGTAAGGCCATCGAGCAGGAGGATGAGTTAAAGGAGTTTCTTGAGCAAGACGAAGAGGCTGGCGAAATCTGGAGTATGGCGTTGCAGCTTGAAGGCGTGTCGCGCAACTGCGGTAAGCACGCTGGTGGTGTGGTTATTGCACCCACGGTCATTACTGATTTTGCGCCGATTTACTGCGATGAGAGCGGCGCTGGTGTTGTTACCCAGTTTGATAAAAGTGATGTAGAAGAAGCTGGTCTGGTTAAATTTGACTTTTTGGGGCTCCGTACCCTGACCATTATTGATTGGGCTGTTCGCATGATAAATCGATCGCGCGCGCGCAATGCTGAAGAGCCCCTGGATATTGAGAGGATTCCACTCGACGATGTCGAGACATTCAAGATGATGCAGCGTGCCGAAACCACGGCTGTATTCCAGCTTGAATCACGGGGTATGAAAGAGCTGATTAAAAAGCTTGGCCCGGATAGATTTGAAGATATTGTTGCACTGGTTGCACTCTTCCGTCCCGGCCCCTTGCAGTCAGGTATGGTCGATGACTTTATCAATCGTAAAAAGGGCCGCGCTGAGGTTAGCTACCCACATATTCAATACCAGCACGAGTGCCTGAAACCAGCTCTCGAACCGACCTACGGCATTATTTTGTATCAGGAACAGGTGATGCAGATTGCTCAGGAAATGGGTGGGTATACATTAGGTGGCGCTGATTTATTACGTCGAGCCATGGGTAAGAAGAATGCTGATGAGATGGCCAAGCAGCGCGAGTTATTTACCCAGGGTGCAGTCAACAAAGGTTTTGAGCAGGAGCTCGCTTCGAATATCTTTGATCTGATGGAAAAATTTGCCGGCTATGGTTTTAACAAGTCTCACTCTGCTGCCTATGCTTTAGTCGCTTATCAGACAGGCTGGCTAAAAGCGCACTATCCGGCAGAATTTATGGCTGCCACTATTTCGTCGGATATGGATAAGACCGATAAGGTGGTGACCTTTATCGATGAATGTCGCGCTATGGGCTTAGATCTGTTGCCGCCCGACGTAAACAATGGTCAGTTCCATTTCAGCGTCGATATTCAGGGGCGTGTGCTCTATGGTTTGGGCGCGATCAAAGGTCTGGGTGAGGGTCCGGTCGAAAATATTATTGCTGCCAGAACCGAGGGTGGCCCATTTAAGGATATGTTTGATTTCTGCGCTCGCGTCGATGGGCGCAAGGTTAATAAACGCGCACTTGAAGCGATGATTCGCAGTGGTGCATTGGATGAAATCGGTCCTGAGGGTGAAATTGGTTTCCGTCGTGCCGTGATGCTTGCGGGTATGGACGAGGCGGTGAAACTCGCCGAGCAGCATGCTCGCAATACCAGCAGTGGTATGGGCGACCTATTTGGCGATTCGATTGTCGACAGCGCTTCCGATATTAATTACAACAGCTACAGCGCTGCTCGAACATTGTCGGTCAGAGACCGTTTAAATGGTGAGAAAGAAACTCTAGGCCTCTATCTCACCGGACATCCGATAGACGAATATGAAGATGAGCTCAAGCAAATGCTGCCCAACCGGATTACTGATCTGCGTCCGGGCAAAGAGACATCGTCCATCTCCGGTATGGTGGTGGGTATGCGGATTATGAAAAATAAGCGCGGTGATAGTTTTGCCTTCTTAACCCTGGATGATAAAAGTGGCCGTATTGAGTTGTCGGTTTGGGCCGAGAAGTTTAATGCCTATCGTGAAATTCTGGTTAAGGATGCGCTGTTGGTAGTTCAAGGAAATGTCTCCGAAGATAGCTTTACCGGTGGTTTAAAAATGGTGGCTGAGTCAATTCAGTCAATTTATGAAGCGCGCTGCAGTAAACTTAGCCGCTTAGAATTGTGCCTTAACGGCGGCTCGGAGAGCTCAGGCTGGGTCGATAAATTTCACCACACTCTAAGTGGCTACAAAGAGGGCAACTGTCCGGTAACGGTGCAGTACGCATTACCCAGTGCCAGCGGGCAGCTTAAACTGGGTGATCAGTGGAAGGTGCAACCTAAGGATGAATTAATTTCCCGGTTGCGCGAAGAATTTGGTAAAAACTCGGTCACCTTGCACTACTAGTTAGCTCATTGACGAAATTAATCTGCCAGTAAAGCTAGCAGTAGCGGCGCAAGGTGTTAAAATACCTGACACAGTACAATGTCAATGCAACCTGAGATCCCCATCACCATGAATTTGAATTATCTCTCTTTTGAACAGCCAATAGCCGAGCTGGAAGCAAAGATTGAAGAACTGCAACTGGTTGGCAATGACAACGATTTAAATATTGCAGAAGAAGTGACCAAGCTGCGCGATAAGTCACGTAAGCTCACCGAAAGTATCTATAGCAAGCTCAGCGCTTGGCAGGTTGTGCAGGTCGCACGCCATCCACATCGTCCCTACACTTTGGATTATATTCAACGTATTTTTACCGACTGGGAAGAGATGCACGGTGATCGTCATTTTGGTGATGATAATGCCATTGTGGGCGGCGTAGCGCGGCTTAATGGCAAGCCCGTTATGGTGATTGGTGAGGAGAAGGGCCGCGGTGTTACTGACAAAGTGATGCGTAACTTTGGCATGCCCAAAGCCGAGGGCTACCGCAAGGCACTGCGCCTGATGGAAACCGCCGAGCGTTTTAAGATGCCAGTGCTGACATTAATTGATACTCCCGGTGCCTATCCAGGCATCGACTCTGAAGAGCGCAATATCTCTGAAGCTATTGCGCGTAACCTGGCCGTTATGTCGCGTCTGCGCACGCCGATTATCTGTACTGTTATTGGTGAGGGCAGCTCCGGTGGTGCCCTGGCTATTGGTGTCGGTGATCGACTTAATATGTTGCAGTACAGTACCTATTTTGTGATCTCTCCCGAAGGCTGTGCGAATATTATCTGGAAGACCAGTGAAAAAGCTCCAGAGGCTGCTGAAGCCATGGGCGTAACCTCAGATAATTTGCAGAAACTAGGGATTGTTGACGAGACTATTCCTGAGCCAATGGGCGGTGCTCACCGCGATATTGAAGCCATGGCTGGCACCTTAAAAGCCCATCTTGCCCAGCAGGTTGACGAACTTCAGGCAGTACCTCTGGATGACCTGTTAGAGCGCCGTTACCAGCGCCTAATGTCCTACGGTAGACCTGACTAAGCCATTCTCTTAGCTTTCATCTAGCTGTGAAATAGCCGCCATGGCCTCAGGGTCCTGAGCTTTGATTTTATTGGCGATATGGTGCTGGAAGAAGTAGCGGAAATCCTCATTTTTATCTGCTGGATAGAGGCAGTCATCGCCTGGAAGTACTGGGGTGGCAAGCATTTTCTGCTCATTGATCAGCATAGCCTCCATAGTGCCATCATGCAGCAGGCGCCAGCTCACCACCTCTTTTAAGGTAATACAGTGAAACCCATCGGTAGATAGCACGGCATGGGTGCCAATGGTGTCAGGTATCTCCTGGATAACTTCACGGCCCGTGTCGCATTGGTACTCGTAGTAATCCGCTGCGGTTTCAAGCTCAACCACTTTGTGTAGTGGTGCTGCAAAAAATAATTCATCGACACCCTGATCGTAGTAGCCTTCCCACTGGCCATTGAGAGGATCATTGATCTCGTCGCAGGCAACCAGCTCATCAATCCAGGGAACCAGGCCGACAACCTCGCCGCTAACGCGCAGGCCCCAGGCCAATATCTTGACCGAGAATAATTTATCAGGATTTTCAGCATTGCTGTAGAGCATCTCGAGACCATCGAGTTCGGGGGCAATACGAATTAGATTACTGTTGGAAATTTCAGAGAGAGGTTTACGTGTGAAGATATCAATAACGTTATCGCGCGGATGATCAATCGCCGAATTGGGCATAAATAAATCTCCTTAGGCCAGCTGAAAGCAAAAGACACTAACACTACATAAGGTACTCTTTCTTTTTAAAAAGCACAACCAATAGTGGTATATAGTAAAACCTTAGATATGACAGCGTTATTATGCAATTTACTAAGACGGTTATTTTTACTGTAAAATTATTGAGTCATCGCCTCTATCATGCCTTGAGTCACCTATTTATGAACAGCAGATTATCTATTCAGTTTTATATTAGCCGAGCTCCAAATGCTTAAAATAATTAGTGCCGTATTTGATCAAGAGTTTGGCCAGAGTTGCAATACTGCATTGCTGGGTGGTGCTGCTGAGCCGGTTTATTTACCCGCCGATGCAGACAATAGCCGCAATCGACTATTTTTTCGTGAGGACTATGTTTCTAGTGCGCTGCATGAAATCGCGCACTGGTGTATTGCCGGCGCAGAGCGGCGCAAGATTGAGGACTTCGGCTACTGGTATCACCCGGATGGTCGCACCGATCAGCAACAGCGAGTTTTTGAAGCGGCCGAAGTTAAGCCTCAGGCGTTGGAGTGGATGTTTTCGATTGCTTGCGGTCAGCGTTTTCTGCTCAGTGTGGATAATTTAAACGGTGATGGCTCGCTTGATAGGAACTTTGCTCGGGCGGTCGTAGATCAGGCGTTGGTTTGGTGTGAGGAGGGTGCTTTACCCAGCCGTGCGGAGCAATTTTTGTCTAGACTTGCTAGGAGTTGCAATATTGCCAAGGCGACAGACCCAGCTCATTATCAACTCATTAACCTCGCGTAGACTTATGCCATGCAAGCCTTCTTAATCGATTCCTCCATTTATATTTTCCGCAGCTATTTCACCTTGCCTGAGAACTGGCGCGCAACAGAGAACCAATTCTCCACCCATGCAGTTTATGGCTTCACTGCTTTTCTGCTCGATATCCTCAAGCAAAAAGATCCGGCACATATATTTTGTGCCTTTGATAAAAGCCTTGGTTGCGGTTTTCGCCATCAGCTATGCCCAGACTACAAAGCCACTCGAGAGCTGCCAGATGAGGCCCTGGCCTTCCAATTAAACGCCTGCCGACAGCTATGCCGTGTGATGGGTATTAGTGAAATGGCATCGACAATCTATGAGGCAGATGACCTGATTGGGGCAGTGGCGAGCAAGGTACGACAGAGCGATGCGCAACCGGTAATTGTCAGTCGTGATAAAGATTTAACTCAGCTTATTCAAGCCAATGATCTGTACTGGGACTTTGGAAAGTCTCACCCAAAGACCCAGCGAGAGCTAGAGATGCAGCTTGAGTTGGGCTGTAGCCAAATGGCCGATTATTTGGCGCTGATGGGCGATAGCACTGACAATATTGCCGGTGTTCCCGGAGTCGGCGCCAAAACGGCGAAACAGCTGCTGTCACATTACGCCAGTGTCGACGTCATTATGGAGCATCTAGACCAGTTGCAGGATCTACCGATCCGGGGCGCTAAAAAACTTGCCGACAAACTGGACGCGAGTCGCGAGCAATTATTCCTGTCGCGTCAACTGGCGACTATTGTGACTGAGATAGAGGAGGCTCCGGAATTAGAGAGTATAGGTTGGCAGGGTATTCATCAGGATGCTTTTGCCATATTCTGTGAAGAAATGGGGTTTGCCAATGCTTTTTCTAGCCGCGCTGCTGGGCTAAAGTCGCGGCAATTTTAAAGGGAGCCGTTGTGAAAATCGTCGCTGATCAAAATATGCCACTTGCGGAGGAACTGTTCGCGCCTTTTGGGCAGGTATTTTTGTTGCCGGGCCGTGAGATTACTGCAGCTGATCTGATAGATGCCGATGTTCTTTTAGTGCGCTCAGTAACCCAGGTTAACCGTCAATTGCTCGAGCACTCGAAGGTCAAATTTGTCGGCTCGGCGACCATAGGTACTGACCATATTGATACCGCTTATCTGCAATCGGCAGGTGTTGGGTTTGCTCATGCACCGGGCTGTAATGCCGAAGCTGTTGTGCAATACGATCTGTCAGTCATGTGCCGATTAATGCCAGATTGGCAAACTAAAACGGTGGGTATTGTTGGCTGCGGCAATGTCGGTGGCCGATTGTACAGGCGGCTCTCTGATCTGGGCGTTAACTGTCGCGTCTATGACCCATTTCTGACGCCCGATTTAGTTGCCGATATTGGATCATTTGAGCAGCTATATAGTTGCGACATCATTTGCCTGCATACCCCAATTACCAAGAATACCGAGTTTCCCAGTCACCATTTATTTGATCACGAAGTGCTGCTTAAACTTAAGCCAGATACGCTATTAATAAATGCCGGCCGCGGTGCTGTGGTAGACAACAAAGCACTGTTAGCCTGTCTGGAGTCCGGCTCGCGATTGCAGGTTGCACTAGATGTCTGGGAGTCAGAACCTCAGTTAGATCTCAATCTGATGGCACTGGTGACTCTGGCTACACCGCATATCGCTGGGTATAGTCTTGAGGGTAAAACTAATGGCACCCAGATGGTGTTCGATGCATTTTTGCAATCACAGGGTAAGAGCGCGCAGCAGTTGCAGAAGTCTGAGGTTAAATGTCAGGATCTGGGCGATAGAACCAGTTTGGAAGAGGCTATTTTACTGAGTTACGATGTCTGTGAAGATGATCTGCGGATGCGCGCTGCGCTGGCTAATCTTGTCACTGCAGAGGCTGTGGGATTGGCATTTGATCAGTTGCGCAAGACCTATCCTGATCGTCGAGAGTTTAGCTTTTACTCTGTGTCCAGCGAGGATAAAAACTTTAAGCGCCTGGGTTTTAGTCGGCCCCTTTAGAGCTATCAAGCTGGTCGCAGGCGCTCTGTATCATCTGTTCGGTAATCGCAACTTCAACGCCATTCTCATGAATAATGGCAGCGCCATTAAAGTCTGGGGCAGCGTGTTCAGTTTGTTTCTCGGTTGAAATGTTCTGTGTATTTTTGGCCATAATCATGTCTATCTCAATCTTTTATCAGGCGCGCAAGCGCTCGAGGAAATTGGCAAAGCGTCCAATGGCTTCGGCCAGCTGATCTTGATCCGGTAAGAACACAATGCGGAAATGCTGCCTGTCTTTGAGATTAAAGGCAGAGCCTTGCACCAGTAGAACGCGCTCTTCTTTCAAAAGGTTTAACACCATCTCCTCATCATCGGGAATAGGGTACATCTGCGCATCCAACTTGGGAAACAGATACATTGCAGATTTTGGTTTTACGCAGCTAACGCCCGGTATGGCGGTTACTAACTTGTGCGCGAGGTCACGCTGCTCGAGTAGACGCCCACCGGGTAAAATAAGATCCTCAATACTCTGATAGCCACCCAATGCCGTTTGCACCGCCAGCATAGCGGGAGCATTGGCACAGAGGCGCATAGACGCGAGCATCTCGAGGCCTTCGATATAGCTTTTTGCTATGTCTTTGGCACCGCTAATCAGCATCCAGCCAGAGCGAAAGCCAGCCAGCCGATAGGTCTTAGATAAACCGTTAAAGGTCAGACAGGGCACCTCTTTGACCATGCTGGCCAAGGGCTTATGAATAGCACCGTCATATAAAATACGATCATAGATTTCGTCGGCAAAGACCACAAGATTATGGCGCTCGGCAAGGTCGACAATCTGTTTTAACACGGCATCAGAGTAGACAGCGCCAGTTGGATTGTTGGGGTTAATAATCACAATCCCGCGTGTGTTGGCGGTGATTTTGGATTCAATATCAGCGATATCAGGTTGCCAGTCATCAGCTTCATTACAGAGGTAATGGATTGGTGTGCCACCAGACATAGAAACAGCCGCGGTCCACAACGGGTAGTCAGGAGAGGGGATGAGTATTTCGTCTCCCTGATTTAACAGCGCCTGCATGGACATAACGATCAGTTCACTGACGCCATTGCCCATAATCACATCTTCTATATCAAGACCCTGTATGCCCTGAGCCTGATAGCGCTGCATTACCGCTTTGCGCGCCGAGAACAGGCCTTTGCTGTGGCTGTACCCCTGCGCTTCACGAAGGTTGTGAATAACATCGTGAATAATTTCATCCGGCGCATCAAAGCCAAAGGCACCGGGGTTGCCAATGTTCAACTTAATTACCTTTTGGCCCTGATCTTCAAGCCAATTGGCATGGTTGAGTACGGGTCCGCGGATTTCGTAGCAGACACCACCAAGCTTGTCGGATTGTAATATTTTAGTCATTATGCAAATACGTTTAGAATGTGATCAGTGAGGTTTCATTGTAGCCAAAATACAGGGGCCTATGGGTATAGATAATGAAAATAATTAGTATCGCAGGGCAGGCGGCGTTGCTTGTGCTCTGTGTGGTAGCACTAGTTTTTGAGTTGGATCTCATTCAATTCAAATTTAAATTAATCGTTGTTGTTGCAGTCATATTAAGCAGCGCCTTCGTTGCTTTAATTGGCTCAGCCTTGCTGTTACTGCGATATTTTCACAATGAATATGTTCCGGCGGACCTAATAGTACTGATGGTGGTCTGCATTTGTCCGATGCTTTTGTGGCTTTATAGCGTGGGTTTGGAGGGCATGATTGCACCAAACCTCCATGATATAAGTACAGATGTCGAAAACCCCCCGGCGCTTGTCTACGCACAAATGAACAGGTCAAAGCACGAAGGCACATCGGTCTATCCAATTGAACACGTGGCACAGCAACTGGCTGCTTATCCCGATATTAAAAGCCTGCCTGTCGCTGTGTCTGCTAGAGACGCATTTCATCTATCAATGTATGTCACCTCTCTGCTGGGCTGGTCAATCGTGAATGAAAACGTTGCTATTGGCCAGATAGATCTCCGCAGCAAAACTAAGTTTATGGGCTTTAAAACTGATATCGCGATTCGTATTACACCTGTAGATGCTAATAACTCGCTAATTGACGTGCGATCAGCGACACTGAATGCGGAGAGAGACTTTGCCTTGAATGCGCGTCGAATCAGATCTTTTTTTGCTGGATTTAACGCTGAATTGAGAAAACGGCAAATGCACTGAAATTTAAGCACCATTAGGGTTGACAGTCTTCCTGTGGCTACTTAGAATGCGCGCCTCCTAGCCAGTCACGTCCCGTTCGTCTAGAGGCCTAGGACACCGCCCTTTCACGGCGGTAACAGGGGTTCGACTCCCCTACGGGACGCCATTTTATACGTTGCTTATGGATAAGCTTCTGCGGGAATAGCTCAGTGGTAGAGCACAACCTTGCCAAGGTTGGGGTCGCGAGTTCGAACCTCGTTTCCCGCTCCATTTAAGAAAGCGCAAAACTTCGGTTTTGCGCTTTTTTTTGTCTTTAAAAAAACTATGAGGGGTTTTATATCTAGCTCGTCTCAACTATAGGATTTGAGATGAAGTTGAGAAATACCTCTTGTTATTTTTGTTAATAATAAAACAAGAGGGGGAGAGCTGAGGCGGGCCTGTAATGGCCCGCCTTTTTTCGTGCACTGTTTTTTTATGCGCTACGTTTTGAAAGGTGCGGCTCTAGTTTCTACAGGGCCTCTATTGCGGAGGGCCTGCCTGCTGATCAAAGAAATCGCGTATTGCGTCCTCCTGGGCCAGTGCGTCACTGTGGCCAAGTGCAATAAGCTTTCGGCTAAAGCCCGGCTCAAAGAGCAGATAACTGGCTGCGCTGATACCGCCACCTTGAGCGGTGGCGCCAATCAACTTTAAGAATAGCTTGAGGGGTCTTGACAGCTCATGAATATGCTCTTCGGCTATTTGATCGATCGACTGGCTGGGCGAGATAGACAACACATCCACGGCATTTAAATCAGTAATACCGTTATTGTCCTTGAGCGACTGCGGTATTACTGAAGCGAGACGATTGATAGAGCGTAATGTTTCCAAATCACTCTCCACGGCATCGATAAAGGCACTGTTAAACATATGCCCCATAATCTGCGCAATTGACGGGGAGTGCTCCAATTGCGGTGCTTTGTTTGCAAGGGTAGCATTATCGCTGACGCCAATAATTAGAAGCTGCTCGGCCCCCATATGCAGCGCAGGGCTAATAGGCTTCAACTGACGTACTGCGCCATCGCCAAAATAGCCTCCCTGGATCTGCACTGCAGGAAAGAGACTTGGAATCGCGGTACTGGCCATTAGGTGATCAATGGTCAGTTCGGTTTTTTCGCCGCGACGTCGAGCTCGGTTCCATGGATGAATACTCTGCTGCCCCTGATAGAAAGTGACGGACTGACCGGACGCATAGCTCATGGCGCTAATAGCAATGGCTTCAAGTTCACCATTGCCAATAGCAGTCTCGAGGTAGTCAAATTTAACGTAGTTTTCCAACATCTCTCGCAGTGGAGTGTTATCCAACAGCGAGATCGGGCGGCCGATACCATAACCGCTGTGCAGCAGCGAGGCGGCTATATGAAAAACATTGGTAGCCACTGCCAGTGCATTGGTGCGATAGACATCAGAGGCGCGCAAATTGTGCCAAATAGCTTCTAGTTTACTCGTTCTGAGGCGAAAGGGACCTGCTCGACCAGCGATCGACAGTGCGTTAATAGCACCGGCTGATGTCCCGCAAATGATGGGAAAAGGGTTGTAAACTGATCTAGGTAAAATGGCGGCTATGCCCTTGAGTACGCCGACCTGATAGGCTGCTCGGGCCCCACCACCTGTTAAAACTAATCCTCTACTCACTGATTAATCCATCTGTAAAGCAACATTAAAAAATACCTAGAGCCAGGCCAGCGGCCATAGCCTGACCAAAGTCCTGAGACTGATCAATATGCTCTGCGCATAGTTCACCATTGGCGATTAGCGGCTCGGCGATTTTGCGCAGTGGATAACCCTTGGCAATACGATCAATATCGCGCACTGCGCCAGTACCATCATTTTCTGCGCTTATAAAAATAGCATAGGACAGGTTGAGCTTATATTGTTCGGCTGGATAGTAGGTGCGATCAAAAAAGTCTTTCAGTCCGCCGCTCATGGTGCCAAAGTTTTCTGGTGTGCCAAATAGCAGGCCATCTGCCCAGATCAAATCTTCGAGTCGAGCATCAAAGGCTCTCACCAGTTTAGTGCTGACAGCAGTTTCTCTTTGGCAGCCGTTGAAAACAGCCTGAGCCAGCATTTCAGTATTCCCGCTTTGGCTATGATAGATAATTAACAGATTTTTCATCTAACTGTGGACACCGTTCCCCTTAAAACCCGCCGGCCTGATTAGACTATCCAAATCAGCCTGTCTGGCTGTGACTTTAACAGTCTCAATGCTATGTGCAAGCAGGGCCTTACCATGCGCTATCTAATGGCTTTAAGTATAGGAATATTTTCCGTTGCCTGGTGGCCGCGATTGCCGGAGAGCGCAATTGGAATAGGATTTATTCTATTTCTTTCGCTGGGCTGGTTTTTTATTTTCAGGCTCTCGTCTAAAGTGGGGTGCATCGGTCTGTGTCTGGGTTTAGGCATTTGCTGGGCTCTGTTGTCAGCAGGTTGGCAACAGCAACATCAGCTGCCGACCTCTCTTGATAAGCGAGATTTTGTTGTTACGGGGACCATTAATAGTCTGGTCGACACCAATGATCGACGCAGTCGCTTTAGGTTTGTTGTAGATTCGGCGCTACTTTTATCTGACCCGTCCGAATCTGTGCCGCTACGATCATTGCTGTTGAGCTGGTATAGCTTTCCCAGTGTCGGGACTAAGTTAATATCAGGTGACCGCTGGACACTTATTGTCAGGCTGCGGCAGCCGCGCGGGTTGCGCAATCCAGGGGCTTTTGATTATCAAAGTTGGCTACAGCAACAGAGTTATTCAGCGACTGGTTATATACGTCAGGCAAATACAGCGCGGCGTCTGCAATCCTCGAGACAGTCGATACATCATTACCGTAGCCAAATTCGTCAGGCGATTAATAGCAGCGGCCTGTCTGAGCTAGGCAGCGCTGTGGTGGTAGCCTTGAGCATTGGTGATAAAAAGCAAATTAGCGCTTACTGGGATGATCTGGCCCGACTTGGCATTGTCCACCTATTAGTGATCTCTGGTCTGCATATAGGCCTGATTGCCGCAATGGCTTTTTTTTTCGGTAAACTGTTTGGCCGATTGCTGTTGCCACTGTATCGCTGGTTCCCTCTGCTGGTGAGTACTGTCGCTCGTTGCTCAGGTCCAGTCCTGGCGATAGTTGCGGCACTGCTTTACAGCCTGTTGGCCGGCTTTTCGCTACCCACGCAGAGAGCCCTAATAGCTGTAGTTGTCGTGATGTTCAGCAAGCTAATATCTCGTCATGTGCAGCCATTTACGTGCATAGCTTGGGCATTATTACTCATTGCCATTACCCAGCCGCTAGCCATACTGAGTGCGGGTTTCTGGCTATCATTTGTCGCTGTGGGCGTCCTGCTTTGGTGGTTTACGCCCTGGTTATCTGCAACCTCTGGCCTCTCTCTGAGACCTATTTTGTCAGCCCAGCTGGCGTTGCTGGTGGCTATGATGATCCCACTGTTAATATTTATCGGGCGTGCCTCTTGGTTGGCGCCATTGATTAACCTTGTCGCTGTGCCCTGGATATCATTTATCAGTGTTCCGCTGTCATTGCTGGGCGCCGCCATTCATATTCCGTGGCCAGAGGCAGCGGTATTGCTATGGCAGCTGGCAGATCATTCGATATCGGCGCTATGGACTGTTATTGATTGGTTGCCAGGAACAGTTGGTTATATGTATGCGCCCATGCCATTTGATCGCTGGGGCACTGTTGCTGCGCTGCTGGCAGTGCTGGGCCTATTATTACCCAGAGCGCTTCCGGGACGCTGGCTCTGCCTGTTGCCACTGCTGACAGTATTACTCGCGGCCAAATCTCAGGCGCCTCTGCGACTGAGTATTCTGGATGTTGGTCAGGGGCTGGCGGTGGTGGTGGAAACAGACGATAAAACGCTGGTGTATGACGCCGGCCCCATTTATGGCGAACGGTTTAGCGCTGGCAGCGGTATTATTGCTCCCTACCTTTGGCGTCGTGGCCGCAATCGAATTGATCTTTTAATCGTTAGCCATGAAGACGGTGATCATAGTGGTGGTGTTAAATCACTGCTTAAATCGGTCCAGGTTGATGAGCTTTTGGTCGGACATGGCGTTAGTTTAGATGGTGGTCAGCATTGCCTCGCTGGTCAGAGTCGGCATTGGGGGCAGGGCATTGATCTGATTACTTTTCAATTATTATCCCCGAGTCCTGCTGGCGCCGTTGAGGGCAATAATAGTTCCTGTGTGCTGCTGATTACTTGGCGTAACCAAACCATTCTTTTGCCGGGAGATATTGAGCAGCAAGTTGAACAGCAATTGCCGCTAGCCTCTGCGCTGATTACCGTCCTAATTGCTCCCCATCATGGCAGTAAAACATCATCCACTGTCGAATTTGTGGCGCTTACGCGGCCAGCGCATGTGGTTTTCTCTTCCGGGTATCGGCATCAATTTGGCCACCCCCATAGCTCTGTCGTTAAACGTTATGGATTGGTTGCGAGCCGACTGTGGCAGACATCGGAGCAGGGAGCGATTAGTTTTGTGTGGAATCAACAGGCTGAGCTGGTCGTAGAGCCTACAAGAAGCGTTATTCCTGACCACTGGTGGCGTTGAGGCGATTATTTGCAGTTACAGCATTGTTGGGGTTTATGGTAGAGTTGCCTTGATTTTAACGGATTAATTAGGCTTCACTGTGTATCAAATCTTTGTTTCCGGCGGCTGGTTGATGTGGCCGATTTTGCTCTGCTCAATTATTGTTGTCGCTATTTCTATTGAGCGTTTTATCACTCTCAAAACTGAGCGTATTGTGCCCGCGGGTCAACTGGCTCAGGTTTGGCAGCAACTGCGTAATAAAGAGCTGGACGGTGAGCGACTCAAGGCACTTAGAGACTCCTCTCCACTAGGTTATATTCTCGCCTCAGGGATCAGTAATTCAGGCCATGGCCGCGATGTAATGAAAGATAGTATCGAAGAATCGGCGGGACAGGTTATTCACCAGCTTGAACGTTTCCTCTCTATTTTGGGCACTATTGCCAATACTACTCCGCTGCTGGGCCTGCTGGGTACTGTCTTGGGCATGATTCAGGTGTTTGCCGATATTATGCTGTTCGGCACGGGTAATGCTGCTCAGCTAGCTGGGGGCATATCCCAGGCATTGATTACTACGGCAGCTGGCCTGACCGTGGCGATTCCGGCGATGATCTTACATCGCTATTTTGAGCGTCATGCTGAGTCGCTGGTTGTGCAGTTAGAGGGCCAGGCTACGAAGCTGGTTGACGCTATGCACAGTGACCTTTTTAAGCAGGGTTGATGGCGTGAGGTTTCGGCGCAAAGCAAAACTTGATAATGGAATTAACCTAACACCCCTGATTGATGTGGTGTTTTTGCTATTGATCTTTTTTATGGTGACCACCACATTTACCAAAGAGACGCGCCTGCTGATCAGCCTGCCTGAAGCCAATGGCGTGCCAGCCGAAGATGCGCCGCAAGCATTGGAATTACTGGTTAATGCCGAGGGTAATTACGCGGTCAATGGACAAAATTTGATAAATCGTGAGATCAAGACCATTATGGCGGCTTTAAGGGATGCCTCTGGGGGCAATGTAGAGATGCCACTTATTATTACGGCTGACGCCGATGCGACCCATCAGGCTGTTGTGATTGCTATGGATGCGGCCGGGCAGTTGGGTTTTAGCAAATTGAATATCGCCACGCAGCAGACACAAGGGCAATAGAATATGTCCCAGGATTCTGCGTCGAGCGGAGCAAAAACTTACACCCGATTACTTAGCTACGTTGCCCGCTATTGGGCCGCCTTTTCAGTCGCTATTTTTGGACTGGTGATGCACTCCGCAGCCGAGGTGGCTTTTGTCGACCTGCTTGGCTATATCACAGATACTGTGGGTACGCTGACCGGATCAGCGACCCAGGAGAGCCTTCCCAGTACAGGTATAACGGCTTACTTTGCCAATTCACTATTCGGTGACTCACTCACAGAGTATCGCTGGTTAGTGATTCCCTTATTTCTGGTTGTGGTCAGTATGATTCGCGGGCTCGGCTATTTAATAGGCAGCTATGGTCTGGCCTATGTCTCAAACTATCTCGTGCACGCACTGCGCCTAGATATTTTTGAGAAATACCTGCTGTTACCCTTCCGCTTTTTTGACCAATCTATGTCTGGGCACCTGGTGTCCGTAGTAACCTTTAATGTTCAGCAGGTCACTCAGGCGGGAACCAAGGCGGTTAAAACATTGTTGCAGCAGGGTAGCCTCGTTATCGGCCTTATGAGTTATCTGTTTTATATAAACTGGAAACTCACCTTATTTTTTATTGCAGTGATGCCCTTTATTGCTATTTTGGTGAGCATTGTCAGCAAGCGATTTAGATTGATCAGCAAACGTATTCAGTCGGCCATGGGTGATGTTACCCATGTTACACAGGAGGCTGTCAGTGGCTATCAAGAGGTACGTATGTTTGGTGGCATGGGCGCTGAGCGAGCACGTATCAATACAGCCAGCCACAGCAATCGCCGCCAAAATATGAAAATGTCCCTCACCGAGGGCATCAGTAATCCAATGGTTATGCTGATCGTGTCCTTGGCTTTTGGTGCCATTACGGGTTTTATGCTTAATCCGGCGATTCTTGAAACCATGACGACGGGCAGTTTTATTACTTTTCTGGTTGCCTCTGGTATGTTGATCAAGCCCATTCGGCAGCTCACTGAGGTCAACAGTGACGTGCAAAAGGGTATAGCCGCCGCTGAGTCTATTTTCGAGATTCTAGACGCTGAAGAGGAAGTAGATACCGGCGATGTAGAGCGAGATTCTGTCGCCGGTAAATTTGAGTTTAAGAATATTAACTTCACCTATGGCAGCGTCGATCGGCCTGTTCTTAAGGATATTAACTTCACTGTTTATCCAGGTGAAACTATTGCGCTAGTGGGTTCATCCGGCAGCGGTAAAACCTCTCTCGTCAGCCTAATTCCGCGTTTTTATAATCATGCTGGAGGCAGTATTCTGCTTGATGGCGTAGATGTTAATGATTTCTCATTGGCCAATTTACGTAGACATATCGCTATTGTTAGCCAGAATGTAACGCTATTTAACGACACCATCTTCAATAATATCGCCTATGGTGAGCTGGCGGATCGCAGTGCCGATCAAGTGGTTGCAGCTGCATCTATTGCCCATGCCCACGACTTTATTGAGGATCTATCTGATGGCTACAGTACCCATATAGGTGATGATGGCGTTATGCTCTCTGGCGGTCAGCGGCAGCGTATTGCCATAGCTCGAGCGGTATTAAAAAATGCGCCAGTGCTTATTTTGGATGAGGCCACCTCGGCGCTAGATACTGATTCGGAGCGCCATATCCAGGCCGCTTTGGAGGAGTTAATGAAAGATCGGACCACCTTTGTGATTGCTCACCGCCTGAGTACGGTAGAAAAAGCCGACCGCATTCTGGTAATGGAGAATGGCTGCATTGTTGAACAGGGCTCTCATTCCGAATTACTGGCGAGTGCGGGTCGCTACTCGCAGCTTTACCACAATCAGTTTGATGAGCCAGAGGCAGGCTGATTTTGCCCAGTACCGAGCAGTGGTTAACAAAAGCCTGGTATACCAACAGCTGGTGGCTGGTTTTTCTGCTTCCTTTTGCCTGGCTATTTTCTCTTGTTACGCGATTGCGCCGTCGTCGCTTGCAGTCTAAGTATCAGGGCCATACCTTCGCCTCACCGGTCGCTATTATTGGCAATATCTCAGTGGGCGGCAGCGGTAAGACACCATTAATTATAGCCTTAGTCAAGGCGCTCAATGCGCGCGGCTACAATGTTGGCGTGGTCAGTCGCGGCTATGGTGGCAGGGCGCAGAACTACCCGCTGGATGTTGTCGAGGGCATTAGCGCGGCGCAATGTGGTGACGAGCCTCTGTTAATTGCGCAGGCTTGCAGCTGCCCCGTAGTGGTCGCGCCTGATCGAGTTGCCGCCGTTAATTATCTGCTAGCGAATTATTGCTGCGATCTAATTTTAAGCGATGATGGCCTTCAGCATTACCGCTTGCACAGGGATATTGAGATAGCTGTAGTCGACGGTGCTCGGGGTCTGGGCAATCAACATTGCCTGCCTGCAGGGCCACTGCGCGAATCCGCGCAGCGACTTAATCAGGTGGATTTTGTGCTTATCAATGGCTTGCCTGATAAGTCTGTCAGTCGGGCTGTGATGCCAGTACTGCCCGCCGATATAGATAGACACCAAATAGCCTTGCAGCCAAGTGTATTTCGTCATTTGGCCAGTGGTAAAACGGTAGTGGCATCTGCCTGGTCGGAACCTTTCTCGGTGCATGCTGTGGCCGCTATAGGCAATCCTCAACGCTTTGCCGCTACTCTTGAAATTCTTGGCTTTGATGTCGATTTAGTTGGCCGTGATGACCATCAGCAGTTAAAGCTTGCTGACCTGAGTTTCGATGATGATCTGCCGATTATTATCACCGCCAAAGACGCGGTAAAATACACCGATGCTGTAACTGATAAAATTTGGGTGCTTGAGGTTGAAATAACAGTACCTACAGAGTTTGTAGATCGTTTTATTGTGGCCGCAGGGCTTGTTGATAACCAATTTGCTAGTACCAACTAAACACGAGAATCACCTATGAGCTTTATCGTAATAATCCCTGCGCGCTATGCATCCACCCGCTTGCCCGCCAAGCCGCTACGCGATATTGCTGGTCTGTCGATGATTCAGCGGGTGTGGCAGCAGGCGCTGAAAAGCAATGCCGCGCAGGTAGTTATTGCCACAGATGACAGTCGCATTGAACTTGCGGCACAGGCGTTTGGCGCCGAAGTCTGCATGACGCGAGCGGACCACGTGTCTGGTACTGATCGCCTGCAGGAAGTCGCCCAGAAGCTGGGTTTAGATGACCGGCAGTTGGTGGTCAATGTGCAGGGTGATGAGCCATTACTACCACCAGCTGTGATTAATCAGGTTGCAGAAAATCTTGCACAGAATGAGCAGGCCGGCGTTGCCACGCTCTGTGAACCGATTGAAGCGGTCGCTGATTTTCTCAACCCCAATGCAGTAAAGGTAGTGACAGATAATCAGGGTATGGCCTGCTATTTTAGCCGTGCACCTGTGCCCTGGCCGCGAGATCACTTTCAGTTGAGCCAATCCTCTATGCCTGCTTTAGATCTGGCGCGTCGCCATATAGGTATATATGGCTATAGAGTGGCTCAGCTCAATAGCTTTGTCAGCTGGCCAGTGGCGCCCTTAGAGCAGGCGGAGTCATTGGAGCAGCTGAGGTTCATGTGGCATGGAGTCGGTATTCATGTCGCCGACGCTATTGAGCCAGTGCCTGCAGGTATAGATACAGAAGAAGACTTAAAAGCAACAATAGAGTTGATTAATAGCAATTAAAACAATGACTTATAAATACAAATTAAAGTAAAACATTATAAATTAAACAGATAGGTTTTAAGCAGATATGAGTGAAATTTCCGTGTTGTTTGTCTGCCTGGGCAATATTTGCCGCTCTCCAACCGCCCATGCGGTGTTTCAGTCGATGGTGGATTCTGAGGGTCTGTCGCAGCAGATTGCGGTTGATAGTGCGGGCACCGGTGATTGGCACCTGGGGCATGCACCTGATCAGCGCACCAGCGCAGTCGCGTCTGAGCGGGGTTACGATATGTCAGAGTTGCGTTCTCGACTCGTCGAAGCGGAAGACTTCAATCGGTTTGATTATATTATTGCGATGGACAATGAAAACCTCAGTAATCTGTATGCTATGCGTCCTAGGGATTATCAGGGTCAGCTAGGACTGTTTCTCGATTACTCTCAACAGTCTGAGCAGACTGAGGTTCCCGACCCCTACTATGGTGGTGACAATGGTTTTGCGATGGTGCTAGATTTGGTCGAAGAAGCATCGGCCGGTCTATTGGCGCATATTCGTCTCACTAGCTCCGAGATGCAGTCTCTTTGAGCTCCCTCAATATTAAACGGCAGGCTTCTCTTCAGGACCTAAACAGTTTGGCACTGCCTGCCTACGCTGAGTATTTTTGTTCTGTGACTAATATCGCCGAAATACAGCAGGCCTTGGCTTTTGCCAAGGCTAATAGCCTGCAGGTCACGCCTCTGGGCGGCGGCAGTAATATAGTTATAGCTGGCGATATTAAGGGGCTGGTAGTGCATCTCAATCTCAGGGGTATTAGCAGCGCGCCGGTTAATAATGATCGAGTTGAGGTGACCTTTGCCGCTGGTGAGAACTGGCATCAAATGGTCCAGTACTGTCTGCAACAATGTTGGTATGGTCTTGAAAATTTATCCCTGATACCAGGTAATATGGGCGCTGCACCTATTCAAAATATCGGTGCCTACGGCGTAGAGCTCTGTGATCTGTTTGTTTCGTTGCAGGCCATCGATATAGACACTGGTGAGACTCTTGAGCTGGATCGCGAGCAATGTGAGTTTGGCTATCGTAACAGTATCTTTAAGCAGGCCTACAAAGACCGTTACCTGATTACCCATGTCTGCCTGCGCCTGTCCAAACAGGCAAAGACCCATATTCAGTATCCCGCATTAGCTCAGGCGTTGGGAGATCGAACGCCGACGCCAGAACTGGTTGGCGAAACAGTCTGTCGCATCCGTCAGCAAAAACTTCCAGATCCAGCTCAGCTGCCCAATGCGGGCAGCTTCTTTAAGAATCCAATAGTTGCAGAGACGGTACTTGAGCGACTGTGCAGCCATGGTGATAGAGCGCCTCATTACCTACAGCCTGATGGTACCTACAAAATAGCGGCGGCCTGGCTTATCGATCAATGTGGTTTTCGCGGTCAGAGTCGGGGGGCAGTGGGCGTGCACCAGCATCAGGCGCTAGTACTCATTAACTGCGGGGGCACAGGTGCAGAACTAATGGCGTTGGCCGCAGAGATTCAAAATGCAGTGGCGGGTAAATTTGGTATCGAATTAGAGATCGAGCCCAGACTCTATGGCACCGTTTAAAGGACCCACAGCAATGGATCTCTTTGATCAGCAGATTATCCCCGTCCGCTTGACTGATGAACGCAGGTCTGAAATTGTGTTCTGGCCCAATTGGCTCGATAGCCAGCACGCCGATGCTCTGTTGGCTACAGCCATAAGCAAAACGCCCTGGCGCGAGGATATGATTAATATCGGCGGTAAATGTATCCCTGTCCCGCGCCTGCAAAATTGGTTCGGTGCGCCAAATACCAGCTATACTTACTCGGGTATTCGCCTGCAAGCACTAGAGTTTCCAGATTGGATGGATAAGGTCAGAACAGCGGTTGAGCAGGTGACCGGACATCGCTTTAATCGAGCTCTGGTTAACTATTACCGACATGGTCGTGACAGTGTCGACTGGCACGCAGACAATGAGGTGGAACTGGGCAGAGAACCAATGGTAGCCTCCCTAAGCTTGGGTGCTGAGCGGGTATTTCAGTTGCGTCACAATAAAATTAAAGAGCGGCTGTCGGTTAGCTTGCCCCATGGGTCATTGCTATTGATGGGCGCAGGTATGCAGGAGCATTGGCAGCATCGACTGGCCAAGGTGGCTAGTCTTGAGCAGCCAAGAGTGAATTTTACTTTTAGGTATATGGAACCCTAATTACAGGAGTATGCTTTGAAGTTATCGCAGTTTGGTAATAAATTTTGCGCGCCTACAGGCATTGTTGAGTTGATGGATGATCTGGGCACCGCGCTCAATGAAAACCCGGATATGATATTTATGGGTGGCGGTAATCCCAGTCGAATTCCTGAGGCTGAAGCAATCTTTAAAGCGCGACTGGAATCTGTGTTGGCGGATCCAGCACAGCTGCACAGCCTTATGGGTATCTATCAATCGCCTCAGGGTGACAAGGTCTTTCGCGGACAGATTGCCGACTTGCTGAAAAAAGAGTTTGGCTGGGATCTATCTGAGCGCAATGTCGCCATCTCCAATGGCAGCCAGTCAGCATTTTTTATTCTCTATAATATGCTTGCCGGTTCCATGGCTGACGGCAGTAGTCGCTCCATTCATCTACCGCTGGCTCCCGAATATATTGGTTATGGTGATATAGGCCTAACGCAGGATTTCTTCACTGCGACGCGCCCTGAAATTGAGCTGATGGATGACAACCTATTTAAATATCATGTCGACTTTTCCCACCTAAAGGTCACAGAGCAGACCGCAGCAATCTGTGTCTCTAGGCCGACTAATCCCACCGGCAATGTGCTTACCGATGATGAGATTGAGCACTTGGATGAGATTGCTCTAGCCGCAGATATTCCTCTAATAATTGATGGCGCATACGGCTTGCCGTTCCCCGGTATTTTATTTAACGATGCCAAACCCCATTGGAATGAGAATACTATACTGGTGTTGAGCCTTTCTAAGTTGGGCCTGCCCGGCGTGCGCACTGGTATTATCGTGGCGCGAGAGGAAATAGTGGAGGCCTACAGCAATGCCAATACGGTGGTTAATTTGGCCTGCGGTAACCTGGGGCCCACAGTTGCGCGCGAGCTGTTTAGTAGTGGTGAAATACTGACGCTGAGTAATAATTTAATCAAACCATTTTATAAGCAGCGTGCACAGCAGGCGGTTGAATGGTTTAGATCAGAATTAGGCGATTTACCTTATCGAATCCATAGCCCAGAGGGCGCGATCTTTTTATGGTTATGGTTTGATGGGTTACCAATTACCAGTCAGGCCCTATATGAGCGCCTAAAGCAACGTGGTGTATTAGTGGTTCCTGGGCATAATTTCTTCCCCGGCATGGATTCAGATTGGCAGCATCAGCAAGAGTGCATCCGCGTATCCTATGCTCAGGACGGCAGTACAGTAAAACAGGGCATTGGAATTATTGCAGAGGAAGTGGCTAAGGCTTACGCCGCTTAAGTATAGTTTTCCAAGGTGTCGAGCAGCAGCCGTATCTTATTGATCGATTCCTGATATTCGCTATCGGGCTCTGAGTCGGCAACGATGCCACCGCCGCCCCAGCAGTGCAATGTGCTGCCGTCAGCAACCATGGTGCGAATGGCTATATTGGTGTCCATACGACCTGTAGCACTTATATAGCCGATACTGCCGCAGTAGACCGAGCGCTTGACCGGCTCTAATTCTTCAATAATTTCCATGGCCCGCTTCTTTGGCGCTCCGGTAATCGAGCCACCGGGGAAACAGCCTTTAAGCAGATCAATGGCGTTACTGCTCTCAGCTAAAACACCGGTTACTGTGCTCACCAAATGGTGCACATTGGGAAAGCTTTCAAGAGCAAAAAGCTTGGGCACACGAATACTGCCAGGCTGACAATTTTTACCCAGATCATTGCGCAGTAAATCGACAATCATCAGATTTTCGGCGCGATCTTTATCGCTGTTAAGAAGCCTGACCGCATTCTCTTGATCTTCTTCAACCGTTTGGCCGCGCAACAGGGTGCCTTTAATCGGCTTGGTCTCAACATTGCCGATAGAGCATTTCAAAAAACGCTCGGGAGAAATCGACAACAGAGCCTGGTCCTGCCATTGCCAAAATGCAGAATAGGGCGATGGTGCTGCTTCGCGCAGGGCCAAATAGGCCGACCAAAGATCCCCTTTGTAGGCAGCAGAAAAGTGCTGGGTAAAGTTGGTCTGGTAACAGTCACCGCTGGCAATATAGTCTTTAATACTGCCAATAGACTGGCTGTACTGCTGTGGCGAAAGGGTGGGTTTAAAAGTTTCGCTCAGACGGAAATCTGTGGCTAGTATTGGGTCATCAGCATTACTCAGGCGCTGAACAATATCTTCTACAAGCTGCTGCGGACAGAGCGCATGAAAATAGAGCTGGCTCTGCTGGGCCGAATGGTTAATCACTAGGCTCCACAGATAGCGGCCCACCCGCATATCTGGCAGATCGGCAACCCTTTCGGTGCGATCGGGAATATCAACTAAACGACGCCCCAGATCATAACCAAAATAACCCATTATGCCGCCGACAAATGGATGCGCTGACATGGTGCTATCCACGCCGAGCAATGGTTCCAGCAGAGTCTTAACAAGGCTAAATGGATCATCAGTGCTAGTGCTAATGCCACTGCTATTGGTGATAGTAGATAGCTCTCCGCGGGTTTCAATTAGAGCATCTGGGCAGGCGGAAATAATATCAAAACGGCCCTGCAAACTGCGTGGTTTTCCGCTGTCCAACCAGATCGCATCGGGCAGGTCGCGAAGCGCCGCAAACAGATTCTCACTGTCGGCCCGATAAGGTATATCCTGAATGGTAATGCTGTGCATAGATGGCGTAACCATAGGCGCTAACGGGTGATTGCGCAATGGTCTAATGCGGCTATCAATGTTTTAATTACGTCCTCCAAAAAGACAATAATAGGATCCTAAAACCATGCTCAAAATTCGTATCGCTGAAAAATCAGATGCGTCATTACTGACGGCCAATAACTGTGCCATGGCTTTGGAAACCGAGAATAAGGTACTGGACCCGCAAGCGGCCACATTAGGCGTCGAAGGATTATTTGCGCGACCACAATTTGGTTTTTATCTAGTCGCCGAAGTGGATGGTATTCCAGCGGCTACATTGATGGTTACCTATGAATGGTCTGACTGGCGCAACGGCCTTTTTTGGTGGATTCAATCCGTCTACGTCAAGGCAGACTTTCGTCGTCAGGGCCTTTATAGCGCTATGTATCAAGAGTTAAAAGTTATGGCGGCAGCACAGGAAACGCCAGTCTGTGGCTTCCGGCTCTATGCTGAAACTGATAATCATAATGCTCAGGCCACCTACAATAACTGTGGCATGCACGCCTGTGACTATATTATGTTTGAACAGGCTAGCGCCTAGATCCATAAGTGGTGACCATTTAGGCCAGGATCTCAACCAAATGATAGGTTAGCAGTGCGGCTATATAGGCGAAAATACTGTAGCTTATAAATAGCTGGCTGGGCAGCCGCCATGAGCCTGTCTCTTTGGCCATTACCGCTAGCGTCGATACGCATTGCAGGGCGATGGCAAAAAATACTAATAGTGCTGCGCCAGATCCCAGCGGCAAGCCACTATCTTGAATTTGCTGGGTGAGGGAGACAAAGTTTTCTTCAGCGTCCTCAATACCGAATAATGTTCCCAATGTTCCCACAAACACTTCACGAGCCAGAAATGAGGTCAGAATAGCGACGCCATATTTCCAGTCTAGGCCAAAGGGCGCAAATACGGGTTCAATCCACTGGCCTAGAGCACCGAGCCAAGAGTCGCCTAATGATGCGCCCTGATTAGGGAAGTAACCCAGTACCCAAATCACCACTGTGACGATAAAAATAATCTTGCCGGCTTTGGTGACGAAATGTTTGCTGCGATTCCAGGCATTGCGGAGTAGCGGGCGCCATGAGGGTAGTCTGTAAGGTGGCATTTCCAGAACAAAGGGCAGGTCTGAGCGCAATTCGGCACTGCTGCGTGACACTAATGCGGTAACCAGTAGCGCGCAAATGATGCCGAACACATAGATGCCAAACATAGCTAGACCCTGCCATCCAATAAGGCCGCCCAAGGCTTTTTGTGCTGGGATAAAGGCGGCAGTTAGCAAGGTATAAACCGGTAGACGAGCAGAGCAGGGCATTAGTGGAATGGCCAAATAAGTCAGCCATCGCTTGCGCGGTGAATCAACGGTTCGTGCGGCGTAGATCCCGGGAATAGCGCAGGCAACGCTCGATAGCATGGGAATAAAACTCTTACCGGTAAGACCAAATACACGCAGTGGCTTATGGCAGATAACGGCAGCTCGCGCCAAATAGCCGCTATCCTCAAGCATGCCTACAACCAGGGTCAGAACAAATATCTGCGGTACAAAGACTAAAAAGGCACCAATGCCACCGAACAGTGCGTCGGCAATAAAGTCACTGGCCATTCCCGCAGGGACCCAGGCTAAAACAACCTCGGCTCCTACTTGGATGAGTGACTCAACGCCATCCATAACCGGGGCGGCCCAGGTAAAGATCGACTGAAACAGCAGGTACATAATGACAAAAAAACTGATACCACCAACCCAAGAATGGAGAAAAAATCTATCGAGTCTGGTTTGTGCATTGATCAACAGATCGCCTTTGGGCCCATATTGATGGGCTAGCTGCTGTGCATGCTGATGGATAAGGAAGTCATCGCTGGCAATAATGTCGCCGGCGGAAGCATAGGTCTCTGTGGGCGCTGTGGCCGAGGCAGTGGCGGCGGGTATTTGATCTAAGCCAAAACCTGTTTTACCTGAAATGGACAGCACCGGAACCTTTAGCGCGGCTGACAGCCCCTGGCTGTCCAGCTGTATTTTATGCAGCTCGAGCACATCGGTCATATTAGCGACGATTAGCATTGGCATTTTGTGACGGCGGCAGGTCTCTAGTACCTGCAGAGCAAAGATTAAGCCTTTTTCTAGGCGGGTTGCATCAACTACGCAGATAACCACATCCAGATGGCCTGTATCCAGGGCTTTGTAGAAGGAAGCTACAGCCAGCTTTTCTTCGCCTGAGATAGCCTTTAGCGAATAGACCCCAGGAAAATCAAGATATTCGGTACTGCTATCAACAAGACTTTTGCCTGAACTTATATCGACGGTAATACCGGGGAAATTAGCGACTTTTTGATTGAGGCCAGTCAGCCGATTAAACAGGAGACTTTTGCCGGAGTTAGGGCTGCCAATTAAAGCTATTTTAGTCGAGCTGAATTCTGACATAAGGTGAAATACTAGGCCTAGTCGATTTCGATCATAGAGGCGATGCTGTCGTCCAGCGAATAGACGGTATTGTTGACGCGATAGAGTTTGGGGGCGCCCAAACTGGGGGCCATAACACAGGCAATAGACTCACCGGGGTAGAAGCCCAGTTCACTGAGGCGAGTGCGGTAGCTGGCTTCAATACTGGCGGCAAATGCGCTGACGGTGGCTGATGTGCCCTGCGTAAGGTCCCAAAGTGTCATGCTGTATACCTGTACTTATAATTGGTCAGAATTGTACGCGCTTATTTGCCAAATGTTAATAATAGCGATTCTCATTAGCAACTGCATGGCGCCTTATAGGCTCGCTTGCCATCGAAGTCGTTGGCCTGCGGCTAGCGTAAAAACAGTGGCTCATAGCTGGCCCAAATCAGCTACAATGGCGGCTTTAAAAACAACCCTAGCCTATTAACTTAGCGTATCTCTCTATGGCGGTATTTTCAGCGACTCCAAAAGCTCTTTACGACTACCCTAAATACTGGGCAGAATGCCTGTTGCCAGCGCCATTTTTGCCTATGAGCAGAGCCGAAATGGATCAGCTGGGCTGGGATAGTTGCGATGTAATATTGGTCACTGGCGATGCCTACGTGGATCATCCAAGTTTTGGTATGGCCGTTATTGGCCGCGTCTTGGAATCTCAGGGCTATCGCGTGGGTATTCTTTCGCAGCCAGATTGGCGCAGTACCGATAGTTTCCGTGAGCTAGGCAAGCCCAATCTGTATTTTGGTGTGACTGCGGGCAATATGGATTCGATGATTAATCGCTATACGGCCGACCGGCGTCTGCGCCACGACGATGCCTATACCGCTGGCGACGAAGGTGGCAAACGACCAGATCGCGCAGTTACGGTCTACACGCAAAAATGTCGCGAAGTCTATTCAGATGTGCCAGTCGTGGTGGGTGGTATCGAGGCTAGCCTGCGCCGTTTGGCTCATTATGATTATTGGTCAGAATCAGTAAAGCGCTCTGTACTAATGGACTCCACTGCCGATATATTGCTCTATGGCAATGCCGAGCGCGCCATGGTTGAGTTAACTCACCGTATCGCCAATGGTGAGAATATTAGAGATATTACCGACCTGCGCGGCAGTGCATTTTTATGTCGCCAAATCCCCTCAGGTTGGAGTGAGATTGATTCGACGCAGATCGATCAGCCGGGTAGGGTAGAGAAGCATAAGAACCCCTATATCACAAAGTCACAACCCAAGGACTGTGATGATGCCAAAGATATTCGTATCAAGGCAGATAAGGCGCTGGCAGAGGGCGAGGCTAATGAGCAGTCCGATAAAGAACCCAAGCCGCTATCGATTATTCCGGATACCCAGGCCATTAAAACCGATCCTAGTACCACCTATATCCGCATGCCATCCTATGATCAGGTGATTGCCGACCCTGTGCTCTATGCACATGCCGATCGGATTTTTCACCGCGAGACCAATCCTGGCAATGCCCGACCGCTAGTGCAAAATCAGGGTCGCAATGATATCTGGGTCAATCCACCGCCCATTCCTTTGGAGACCGAAGAACTCGACTGGGTATTTGAGCAGCCCTATAAGCGCGTGCCTCACCCCTCCTATGGTGAGGCGAAGATACCAGCCTACGATATGATTCGTTTCTCGGTAAATATTATGCGCGGCTGTTTTGGTGGCTGTACCTTCTGTTCGATCACCGAACACGAGGGGCGAATTATTCAGAGTCGTTCCGAGAAATCTATTCTTGATGAAGTCGAAAAAATCCGTGATCTTACGCCTGGTTTTACTGGGGTTATTTCTGACCTTGGTGGCCCCACGGCTAATATGTACCGTCTTAACTGCAAAGATAAAAAAATTGAAGAAACCTGCAGGCGTCCTTCCTGTGTATACCCAACGATCTGCACCAACTTGGAGACTGATCATAAGCACACCACCCAGTTATACCGCAAAACCCGCGAGCTGGAAGGGGTAAAAAAAGTCGTAGTGGCCTCAGGCCTGCGCTATGACCTTGCGGTTAAAGATCCGGAGTACGTCAAAGAGCTGGTGACCCATCATGTGGGTGGATACCTAAAAATTGCGCCAGAGCACTCAGAAGATGGTCCGCTGACCAAGATGATGAAGCCGGGAATGGGCACCTATTATGAATTTAAAGAGATGTTTGAGCGTTTCTCCAAAGAGGCGGATAAAAAGCAGTATCTAATCCCGTATTTTATTTCTGCGCATCCGGGTTCAACTAACGAAGATATGATGAGTCTTGGGCTGTGGCTAAAAAATAATGACTTTCGTGTTGATCAGGTGCAGAACTTCTATCCCTCGCCAATGGCATCAGCCACGACTATGTACTACACCGAGAAGAACCCGCTAAAGCCGCTTGGCCGCAATAATAGCGAAAAGATCTTCAGTGCCAAAAGCAAAGAGCAGCGAACCTTGCACAAGGCGTTTTTGCGTTATCATGATCCGGAAAACTGGCCGATGTTGCGCAAGGCATTACGGCGTATGAATCGGGCAGACTTGATTGGCAATGGCGACTCATTCTTAGTGCCGGGCGAGTCCCGCCGTGAGAGGGAAATCAAAAAACGGGAAGTCAAAAAGGTGAAGCCCCAGTCTAGGTCTTCACGCTCGGCTCCGCGCCGGCGTTAGCCGGGAAAAAGACGTGAAATCAGCGCGGGGACTGCATTCTCAACACGCAGAATCCGCGGCCCCAGATGGACAGAGTCAAAGCCTACCTGATTCAGTTTTTCTATCTCATAGGGAATAAAGCCTCCTTCAGGCCCAATGGCCAGCGTCACTGCAGCATTGCAGTCAATCGGACAGGGTGTTGGTGTAAGAGGCTGTGCTACCAATGCCTGACTGCCTTTTATAATATCCCCCAGTTCATCCTCGACAAACGGCTTAAATAATTTACGCAGATAAATTTCCGGCATCAGCGTGTCTTTGGCCTGTTCCAACCCCAGAATAAGCTGTTCTTCAAGAGCTTCAGGTTTTAAAAAAGGCGTCTGCCAAAAGCTTTTTTCAACCCGACTCGAATTAATTAAATAGAGCTTTTTAACCCCCATGGCCGCAATGGTTTGCAATGTTCGACGCAACATCTTGGGCCTGGGTAGCGCTAGTACTAGAGTAAGTGGAATAGCCTCTGGCGGAGGTGTGTTGACGCTGACCTGTAAGCTAGCCCGCTCATTATCTAGGGCTGTAATAACAGCCTCGCCCATCAGGCCGTTTATCATGCCCACTCGCACCGAGTCGCCGAATTTAGCTCGCTGTACTTTGCGCAGATGATCAAGCTGTCGGCCAGTTACTGTGGCAACGTTATCGCGGCATTGATCGGTGTTTAACAGGAGTAGATTCATGGCGGGAATTGTAATGGTCTCCCCTTCAGGAGTCGAACCTGAAATTCAAGCTTAGGAGGCTAGCGTGATATCCAATTTCACCAAAGGGAGATGTAATTATTATAGCTAAAATCTGAGAGCTACAGTAGCGTCAGAACGCTTTTAGGTTGGGTTAGTTGGCCCAAACTGTAGGTTAATAAATTTTGATATAATCATTTTTACCGTGTATAACATAGCTATATCTATCCGGTATCGAATAATTTTTTACTCGATGGAGTCTTAGGTTTTTGCTTAAATCTGGTGTAATTTAACTATAACAATAACTTTTTAGGGGTTTTCTAATGAAATTATTAACAGGATTAGCTTTATCAGCTGCACTTTTAGCTGGCTGTGCCGAAGAGAGCGCAGATGTTCAAGTCGAAGTGGCTGCGGCAGAGCCCGCAGCGCAACCCGCTACGCCATCATGGTCAGTTGTAGAATACATGTGGTGTGATTCTGGTCCAGATTTCAGCCCTGAAAACTATGCCAAGCTAACAGCGGCATGGAATGCAATCAATGATCAGGATCCAACACCAGCAGCCGGTGCATTCACTATTGTCCCGAAGGTTGAAAATGAGTTCTATGATGGCATGTGGGCCAACATGTGGCTTTCCGAGGCAGATCGTGACGCAGGCTGGGTAGAGTGGACTGAAAAGCACGCTGCAGCATTTAGTGCCGAGTTTGACAGTACTATGGTCTGCCACCCGGACAAACGCTTCCTGTTCCAAACAACTCAGGTGACTGCGCCAACCCAAGTATGGGACGCCGAACAGTTTGAGGCTTCCTATAACTTTTGTTCTTTCAAAGAGGGTAAGACAGTCGAAGATGGCGCCGTAGCTGGAGTGAGTTTTGCACAATGGATTGCTGATCAACGCACCCAGGGGCGTGGCACTAACTATATGTCCTTTGTCTATCAACCTATGTTTGACCCAGCGACTACCGAAGGTAGCGTAGGTGACTATCAGTTTGTACGCGCCGATTACTGGGCCAACGCCGAAGAGAAAGCGGCAGATATGGCAGCCTGGATGGCTGAGGGCAATGCAGCTCGTGAGCTAAGTGATGAAATTTATGACTGTGCAAGGTCCGACTTTGATCTTTACCTGGTAAAATCAGCTGATATGTAAGAGAGTTTCGCGAGATAAAAAAAGGGATGCCTATAGGCATCCCTTTTTTAGTTGTTACAACTCAGATTTTACTCTGCCTTTTATATCTAATTTACTCATAAAGAGTTGCTTAGAAGATATAGCTCCGTTTGGTATAACAGTATGTACCTCCTTTTCCGAAATGTAATCTGAGACAGTTTCTGTTGAACTAATCGCCGAACCTACTTTAGACATTAGGAGCAGTCTCCGCAAAGGGTGCCCAATTACGGATTTCGGCCAGAAAGCGTTCGAGGCTTTCCAGTCCGGAGATATCGACTGTTCCTCGATAGGTAGCCCAATCTAACAAGCAGGCTAGGCGAATATCGCCGTCGTTATATGGTTCAGTATCAGTTAGCTTGAAATCGTTCAGCCCTTGGATACCGATACTGATTCTTCCTTGCTGAGATTCAAAGTATGATTTTGGGCTGAACCCAATTGTTGAGGGGCCACTAGCGACACCTGCTAGGTCAGCGCTATTCTCGACATTCATCAGAAACACATTAACTGCGGTGTCTAATACAGATGTTGAAAGTGCAAACAATTCATGATCCGCAATTGTTTCTAAAAATGACTGGCCCGCCTTTTCCCGAATGTAACGCACAATGACCGATGAGTCGGTCAGTATCAGGGGGCCATCTGTTAGGAATGGGACGCGTCTAGTTGGTGACTTGATGATTGTATCCGAAGTAACCTGTTCCAATTGCCATTCCAGGTTCGACTGGGCCAGAGTAATCCGTGCATGTCTGACATATGGCGAAGTGCGCACACCATAAAGTTTTATCATAAATCTGAACCGAAGCTCAGCAGTTTCACAAACTGGCCAAAAGGGAAATACTCTTTCATTTTGTATTTATCATCAATTATTTGGACAAAAATATGTAAGCCATTTAGGCGCTGATCATTAAGGGACAAGTAAACACCCCAAATATTGAGCTTGCAACTATGCAAATGATCAGTGTAAAAAATGCTTAAGTAGTCAATGAGATGGAATGCTACCGCCATATTTATTTTTGAACCCTTCCCTAATGAATACTTTGGTTCGCGCGAAACCGCTTTTTCTTTTTATGGCGGTGGGATACTGATTGATGGTCTCAGTTACTGGTGGACTCAAACTTTAGAGACTGCGTCCCATCGTGACTCGCCCAAAATACTCTGTATTTTGTCGAACCCGCTAGGCTGCTCAGCCGATCCCACCGGGCAAAAAAAAAGGCCCCTAAAATAAGGGGCCTTTTTTTGTATGGCGGTGGGATAGGGATTCGAACCCTAGATACGCTATTAACGTATGCCAGTTTTCAAGACTGGTGCATTCAACCGCTCTGCCATCCCACCAAATTGAGGCGCTGATTATACAGCGCCTTTATTCACTGACAAGCACCAATTACGCCTTTGGTGCTTTTTCCGCATTTTCCACATTTGTTGAGGCTGCTGGTGCCTCATTGGGGGCTGATTTGGCTGCTTGTTTCTCAGCAGCACGCTTCTTACGCGGATCATTTGAGGCTCTCGGAGCAGTCGCTTTTACCGGTGCTGAAGCTGATTCACTTGCTTTCACAGGCGCCGGTTTTGCAGCCACGGGTCGCTCGGTACTAACCTCCACCTTACTGACTGGCTTAGGCTTTTTGCGTGGATCATTACTGGCGCGAGGCCCCTCACTTTGCGCAGCGGCGGGAGCCGCAATGTCGGCCTTAGTTGCCTTAGGTTTTGCCGCAGCCTTGCGCTTGGGGCGAGCAGGCTTTTTGGCTGGTGCATCATCAGCGACTTCAGGCTGTTGTGTCTGTGGCGACTCTTGAGTTGGTTGGGCCACTGGAGCGGCAGCCGCTGTTTCAGCATTTGCCGGTACCTCAGTAACAGTCTCTTTGGCTACCTTGGGTTTTCTAGGTGCTGCTTTACGCTTTGGACGCGCAGGCTTGTCGGCTTTCTCGTCCAGGACAGCATCCTTGGCTGCAGCTGGTGTTGGAGTGGCTACTGGCGCCTCTGACGCTAGTGCTGATGCAGGCGGCACATTCTCAGTAGTTACTGATCCTGCTATTTTAGCTGTCTGATCCAGCATTTCTTGAGACACATCAGAACGCTGACGGCGACGACGTGGACCTCGGCGTTTGTCATCTGGACGACGTTGTAACTGATCTCCCTGAGCCTGGTTAGTATCTGGCTTCTTTTGAGTATCTGCAGTGGTTGTAGCCGCGGCGGTATCATTCTTTACCTGATCTTTATTGCGGATATTATTGGTGCGACGGTTGCTATTACTGCGGCGGTTATCATTGTCGCGGGCTTCGTTCTTTTGGTTGCCTTCCTGCCGCTTATCGTTGCGACCATTATCACTGCGATTACTATCATTGCGAGAGTCGCCATTGCGGTTGTTCGAGCGGCCACGATTATTGGAGCGACTACGGTTATTCTGACCACCACGGCTACGGTTTGGATTATTCCGTGAGCTGCGACCTCTAGGCTTTGGCTTATCTTCTTCCTCTTGTGACGGTGTTTCGCCAAATAGGCTATCCCAAAGACGCTTAACCAGACCTGGTGACTTGACGACCACTGGCTCGGGCTTGGCAACACTAGGTGCAGGTGTTGACGGCACAATCGTTTTCACTGCTGGTTGCGGAAGTGACTGAGCTGCGGCTGACGTATCGGTAACAACCTCAATCTCAGGCTTACTGAGATCGTGGGCCATTTTGTAACTGAAATCTGAGTTGTCTTCATCCTGAGAGCGGATACGTACCACTTCAAAATGAGGTGTTTCCATCTCTGTATTCGGTAGAACCGTTACTTGAATTTTATTGCGAGCTTCTATATCTGAAATTTCTTTACGCTTTTCATTAAGTAAGAATGTTGCAACAGAGACCGGCACAATGGCGCGTATCTCGCGGCTAAATTCTTTCTGCGCTTCTTCTTCAACCAGACGCAGTATAGAAAGTGCAAGGGAGCGTGTGCCACGAATTGTGCCCTGACCTTTGCAGCGTGGGCATACCTTTGACATGGTTTCTTCTAGAGAAGGGCGCAGACGCTGACGTGACATTTCCAGTAGGCCAAAACGAGAGATTCGGCCCACCTGAACTCTGGCGCGATCCACTACCAGTGCATCACGCATCTTGTTTTCAACTTCTTTTTGGTGACGGCTATTCAACATATCAATAAAGTCGATAACGATCAGACCGCCGACATCACGCAAGCGTAATTGGCGAGCAATTTCTTCGGCAGCTTCTTTGTTGGTGTTAAATGCCGTTTCTTCGATATCGCCGCCTTTGGTAGCGCGGGCCGAGTTAATATCAATTGATACCATTGCTTCGGTGATATCGATAACAATTGAACCACCAGATGGCAGGCTGACTTCGCGACAGAAGGCCGTCTCAATTTGGTTTTCGATTTGGTAGCGATTAAACAGAGGAATCTCTTCCTGGTAGAACTTTACCTTGCTGGTAAAGTCTGGCATCACAGTACCAATAAAGGCGGCCGCCAAAGCGTAGGCCTCTTCACCATCGACGATAACTTCACCGACGTCTTGACGCAGGTAATCACGAATAGCGCGCACAATTACATTACTTTCTTGAAATAGGAAGTGGGGTGCTTTAGCGCCATCAGCCTCTTCGGTAATGGTATTCCAAAGTTGCAGCAGATAATCAAGATCCCATTGCAGCTCTTCTGTGGCGCGACCAATACCAGCTGTACGGACAATGGCACCCATGCCATCTGGAATTTCTAAACCGCGCATAGCTTCGCGCAGGTCCGCGCGCTCATCGCCTTCAATGCGACGCGATATACCGCCAGCGCGTGGGTTGTTAGGCATCAATACTAGATAGCGGCCGGCCAAACTCATAAAGGTTGTCAGTGCAGCACCTTTGGAGCCGCGCTCTTCTTTTTCAACCTGGACCAGAACTTCCTGACCCTCTTTGATCGCATCTTGAATTCGTACGCGGCCGCCTTCAGACGAAGCGCCTTTCTTGAAGTACTCGCGAGAAATTTCTTTTAATGGCAGGAAGCCGTGACGCTCGGCACCGTAATCGACAAATGCCGCTTCTAGGCTGGGCTCTACTCGGGTAATTTTACCTTTGTAGATATTGGATTTTTTTTGTTCTCTGGTTCTGTTTTCAATATCCAGATCATATAGCCGTTGGCCATCGACCATTGCAACTCGCACCTCTTCTGTGTGCGATGCGTTGATTAACATACGTTTCATAATTCACCTTTACTCGTTGATTGGAGTGAGCGTCAGTGAGGAGAAAAGAGGTTAGAAGGGGAGGCGTAACAAAAGAAGTACTGGCGTCTATAACCGTTAAAGCACTAGTGCCTGAGGCTCTAGTACTGAATGTCCGGCTGCCTTTAAACTCAGTGTTTTCGGGCAATTAAACGACGGTTCTATAATCGCAATGACATTGTTATTTGAGGATATTTGCCTAGTTTCCCATTATGTTGAGGGGGACGTTCTCTAGGTTTATTCAACTCTACGCTGCTAAGTTCTTTATTTCAGAATTAGGCGCTTATAACAGTATCTATAAATTCTTTTGTCTGTGGCTAACCGCTGTAAATCAACGTTTCGGCAAGGCTGCTATTTCATAAATAGACATCTTGGCTTACGGCAGAGGCTAGCTATAACCTGGTTCTAATCTTGTCTTTCACTGGCTGAGCTCACTCAGCTATTGTTGACCACCTGCTACTTTCGTTTGGCAGGTACTCTGTATCTGTTACCCAAACCACGTCTTGGGTCCGGCTTTACCGAAGGCGTTCTCTGTAAATAATTACAGTGCCTAATGAAGCGGACTCTGCAATATAACAACAAATGCGGCTGCCGACAATTATTTAGTTGGGTGAATCACTTGCGCATGGTTACAATGCGCGCTTTCAACAAACTCAGTTGCCTACCATTGTCCGAATCAGAGTCTCAATCAGCGTTTGATAAGGTTACCTATGTCGAAATCGGCCCAGAGCATGCTGGCCAGCGTTTGGATAACTTCCTTATTCGACATCTTAAAGGTGTGCCCAAGTCACGCATCTATAACTTGCTTCGCAAAGGTGAGGTGCGTATCAACAAGGGCCGGGTTAAGCCTGATACTCGGGTTAAAGAAGGGGATATGCTGCGCATAGCGCCTATTCGTGTCGCCCAGCGTGGCGATGCGCCGGTGCCCGGTCAGCAGTTGCGGCGCTACCTTGCAGAAAATATTTTATTTGAAGATGAAGGGCTACTTATCATCAATAAGCCCTCTGGATTAGCTGTGCATGGCGGCAGTGGCATCTCTTTAGGAGCTATTGAAGCTTTGCGCGCAGAGCGTCCCGATGCACGCTTTTTAGAGCTGGTTCATCGCCTTGACCGTGAGACCTCAGGTTGTTTGATGCTGGCTAAGAAGCGCTCCGTGCTGTTGGATTTGCAGCAAGCTATGCAGCGCAACCAGGTCGAAAAGCGTTACCAAGCACTGGTAAAGGGTCGATGGCCTAAAGGGAAGTCCACGATCAACGCACCTCTACTTAAAAACCAGCCTGCCTCGGGTGAACGTATTGTGCGGGTAGATGCTGCGGGCAAGGCCTCAGTCACACATTTTAAAATCAGCCAGCGATTTAAAGAGGCTACCTTATTACAGGTAACCTTAGAGACTGGCAGAACTCATCAAATTCGTGTGCATTGCCAGTTTTCTGGGCAACCCATTGCCGGTGATCCCAAATATGGCGATAGTCATTTTAATGAGAGCCTCAAGGATTCAGGTCTTAAGCGTCTATTTTTGCATGCGAGTAATCTTCGATTCCGTCACCCACTGTCTGGCGAATGGGTTGAGGTAGAGGCGCCACTACCCAAAGATCTGCAGCCGGTGCTAAAAAACCTATGAATAAAAAATTACTGATTTTTGATTGGGACGGAACCCTGTCAGATTCTGTTGCTCGTATTTCGAACTGTATTCAGCTTGCGGCCGAGGACCACAGCTTACCCACACCGGACTTTGATGCGGCCAAAGAAATTATCGGCCTTGGCTTGCAGGAGGCAATAGCTCAGCTTTTCCCTCAGGCAAATGCTGAGATGGTCGCTGCTTTTAGCGCCACCTATTCAGCCCATTACCGGGATCAGGATCAGCAGCCCTGTGCATTCTTTCCCGGTGTTCTAGAAACACTTCACGAGCTGCGCGCGCAGAATTATCTGCTGGCTGTGGCTACGGGAAAAAGCCGCACTGGGCTCGACAGGGTGCTACACGCCACTGAACTAGGTGATTTTTTTCATAGTTCGCGCTGTGCTGATGAAACTCACTCAAAGCCTCATCCACTCATGTTGCAAGAGTTGCTTGCCCTGCATAAGGTAATGCCTGAGCAGGCAATTATGGTTGGTGATACCGAGTTTGATATGGAGATGGCCGTCAACGCCAAGATGCCTAGAATTGCTGTGAGCTACGGGGCTCACGAGGCGCACAGGCTCTATGCTTACAGCCCAATCGCCTGTATCGGTAACTTTTCAGATATAATTAATCATTTATAATCAATAGTTTATGAGATTATTATAAGGTAAATTATTCTATACTTTTATAGAGAACTGCGGCAGTATTGAGCAGAGATCAATCAGTGGTAGACCAATTAATGAGGTCGGATCATTACTGCGAACCGCTGAAAATAGGCTGATACCCAAGCCCTCTGCTTTAAAGCTTCCCGCGCAGTCATAGGGCTGTTCGCTGGTTAGATAACGTTCTATCTGGGCCAAAGTCAGTGACCTAAACTCGACTTCAGTGGTGTTAACCAAAGAGTGCTGCTTTAACTGTCCATTTGGCTCTATCTGAATAACCGCTAGGCCACTGTGGAATAATACCTGCTGACCGGATTGCGCCGACAGCTGAGCCACTGCTTGCTCGTGAGTTAAGGGCTTATTTAATAAAGCCCCGTTAACTTCCGCGGTCTGGTCAGCGCCAATCACCACCGCGTTAGGGAATCTGTCAGCCACAGCTCGCGCTTTTTCTAGCGCCAGTCGTTCGGTTAACTGAGGCGCTGACTCGACGGCCAACGCAGACTCATCAATATTTGGGGAGCAACAGCTAAACTCAATGGCCAGACGTTCTAGCAGAGATTTTCTGTAGGTGGAGGATGAAGCTAGGACGAGGTTACTCATGGCGCCGGATATACTCATGTGTCGAGGCTAATTTTCTTTGACAGAACAGAGTGATGACCCTATCATGCGCGCCTAACTGAGTACCACCTGTATTTATGGCACTGCCAACTCAAATTGATCCGCGTAAACTGGCTCTTCAAGGTATTACACTTGAGGGTACGGTGAATGTTGAAGACTTACCCAGATTGGCGTCATCCGTGACGGCAATATGCGGCCCTTTATGGGCGTCTGTGCAGTTTAAGCTGGATGAATCGCGAGCCAAGGTTGCCACAGGGAATGTAAAGGTACTTGTAGAGACTGTCTGTCAACGCTGTCTCGATCCGCTAGAGATAGAGTTGCAAGCGGATTTTGCAGTTCAGGTGATTTGGTCTGAGGATCATCTTAACCGGGTTGCTACAAACTATGAGCCCTGGCTTGTGGTGGACAAGTTGGCAAGTCTCAGTGAGTTGCTAGAAGACGAGATTTTATTGGCACTGCCCCTAGTCAATTACCACAACGTGGGTGAATGTACTGGGGATACCTTTATGCAAGAGAAAGAGGGTGCCGCTGGTGGTGAGGTTGTCGCTGACAATCCATTTAATGTTTTACTGCAGTTGAAGAAGTAATACGACTGCTACTATTTATTGCTTAGGAGTAACCTATGGCTGTTCAGAAAAGTCGCAAGACTCGATCCAAACGTGGTATGCGCCGTTCACACGATGCACTAACTGCTGCAACACTCTCTGTTGATTCAACAAGCGGTGAAAAGCACCTGCGTCATCACGTGACTGCAGACGGTTTCTACCGTGGCGCTAAAGTCGTTGAGACAAACGCCGAGTAACTGAAAAATCTCTTTGGCAAATTCTCTAAGAATTGCCGTTGACGCTATGGGCGGGGACTTTGGTCCTCGTGTTGTAGTGGCCGCGCTTATAACTTCGCTGCGTAAGCATGATGGTGCCTCTGCGCTAGTCTTCGGTGACCGGCAAATGCTGGCAGCCGAACTCAGCACCTGCACTGACTCTTCTATTCTTCACCGTATCGACATTCGGCACTGTGATTCGGTTATTTGTGACGAAGATAAACCCTCATCTGTACTGCGCCATAAACAAGACTCTTCCATGGGCCTTGCAGTTAAATCAGTTGCCGATGGTGAAGCACAGGCTTGCATTAGTGCGGGTAATACCGGGGCGCTAATGGCACTGGGTCTAGTTCGCTTAAAAACCCTCCCAGGAATTTCACGACCAGCAATATGTACCACTTATCCCACTTCGCTGGGTCGATCCTATATGCTGGATCTGGGTGCTAATCTGGATTGTTCTCCCCAGCAGCTGCATCAGTTTGCATTGCTCGGCTCGCTGACAGCCCAGGCGCTCGAGGGCATTCCCGAGCCGACTGTACGCTTGGTAAATGTTGGGGAAGAGGCCACTAAGGGAGGCGAAAGCATGGCCCAGACCGCGGCGCTTCTCAGCGCTGATCCACTACTTAATTACAAGGGCTACGTGGAAGGTGACGGCATCTTCGAAGGCAGTACAGACGTGGTTGTCTGCGATGGTTTTACCGGCAATGTTGCCCTTAAAACCAGTGAGGGTTTGGCGACTATGATCAATGGAATGTTTAAAGCACTGCTTGCGAGCAGCTGGATCGCCCGCATTGGAGCAGTCTTTATGCGCAGCTTACTAATGGGGCTTAAATCCAGGCTTGATCCAGCTTTTTATAATGGCGCCTATCTGCTTGGCCTAAATGGTGTTGTAGTTAAAAGCCATGGCGGTGCTTCTGAAAAAGCCTTTGGGCATGCGTTGGATGTGGCTTTAGAGGCCGCGAAACATAATCTTCCAGGAGTTTTGTCACCTATACTTCAAGGCAGAATGGACAATGAAATTAAAGAGGACCTATGAACAGTAATTTAGCATTTGTATTCCCCGGCCAAGGATCACAGAAAATTGGCATGCTCGCAGAACTGGCCTCTGCAGACCCCGTTGTTGAGCAAACTTTTGCTGAGGCCTCAGAGGTTCTAGGTTATGACGCATGGAAACTGGTCCAAGAGGGCGAGCAGGATGATATTAACTTAACCGAGCGTACCCAACCGATACTGCTGGCGAGTAGTGTCGCTATTTGGCGCCTGTGGCAGAAAAAAGGTGGCCCAGTGCCCGCTCAGCTTGCAGGGCATAGTCTCGGCGAATGGTCTGCACTGGTCTGCAGTGGTGTGCTTGAATTTGGTGACGCAGTCAACATTGTTCAAGCCCGTGGCGCCTTTATGCAAGAGGCGGTCCCTGTAGGTGTGGGTGCTATGGCCGCTATTCTAGGCATCGCAGATGAGGTTATTCTCGATGCCTGTGCCAGCGCCTGCCAGAACGATGTGGTTGATGCGGTAAACTTTAATGCGCCGGGGCAGGTGGTTATCGCTGGTTCCGCGGCAGCGGTCGATCGCGCTATTGAAATTTGTAAGCAAGCAGGGGCCAAGCGCGCTATGACATTGCCGGTCAGTGCGCCATTCCATACCTCTTTAATGCAGCCCGCTGCTGAACAGCTGGCTGAGTTGGTTAATAGCACTGGCTTTAGTCAGCCACAGATTCCCGTTTTGCATAATGTCCATGCTCAGTCTGAGTCTGATCCAGAGTCGATCAAGCTATTAATGTTAGAGCAAATATACAAGCCAGTAATGTGGGTGGATTGCATTCAGGGCCTGAAGGCCAGTGGTGCGCAGATAATGATCGAGTGCGGCCCCGGCCGGGTATTAAATGGCCTGACCAAGCGTATTGACCGCGATCTCACCTCATTTTCTACAGACGATGTGGCAAGTCTTGAAAACGCGTTGACCTCTATTTAGCAGCGCATAACAAATAATAGGAGAACAGCATGACTGTTGAACAAAAGGTTGCCCTGGTCACTGGGGCAAGCCGTGGTATTGGCGCTGCTATAGCAGATCATTTAGGTACTGCAGGCAATATTGTTATTGGCACTGCCACGACCGAAGCGGGCGCAGAAAAAATTAGCCAGAGACTAGCTTCAAAGAATATAGTGGGTCGCGGAATTAGGTTAAATGTGACCGATACCGACTCGATTGATACGGTATTAAAAACCATTATCGAAGAGTTTGGTGCACCTACGATACTGGTCAATAATGCTGGCATCACCAAGGACAATATTCTTATGCGCATGAAAGAAGACGAGTGGATGGATGTGGTTAATACCAATCTGACCTCAGTATTTCGCTTGGCTAAGGCCTGCGTGCGCCCTATGACCAAGGCCCGCTGGGGCCGTATCGTTAATATTAGCTCTGTGGTTGGATCAATGGGTAATGGTGGCCAGAGCAATTACTCGGCGAGTAAGGCAGGTGTTGAAGGCTTTGCCCGCGCTCTAGCCAAAGAGCTTGGTTCGCGCAGCATCACAGTTAACACAGTAGCGCCTGGTTTTATCGATACTGATATGACCAAAGACCTCCCTGATGCCAGTAAAGAAGCTATGCTTACTCAGATTCCGCTGGCTCGTTTGGGAGCACCCGAAGAGATAGCCGCAGTTGTAAGCTTTCTCGTCAGTGACGCCGCTGGTTATATTACAGGCGAAACAATTCATGTAAATGGTGGCATGTATATGACGTAAACCATTGATTTTAATCGTTATTTAAGCTTTTTTTAAATGGGCACTAGCATTTTATAATTTGTAAGGTAAAATGCGCGCCCTAAAACACAGATTATCGTCATCTGACTGTTTTCTAGTCAGATAACACATTTATACCCGACCCCTTTAAAGGAGTAGAAACACGATGAGCAACATCGAAGAACGCGTGATAAAAATGGTTGCAGAGCAACTAGGTGTGAAAGAAGAAGATGTTAAGACTACTTCGTCTTTTGTTGAAGATCTTGGCGCAGACTCGCTAGATACAGTTGAGCTCATCATGGCTTTGGAAGAGGAATTTGACGCTGAAATTCCTGATGAAGACGCAGAGAAAATCGCCACAGTTCAGGATGCTATTAGCTACATCACTGCAAACGGCTGATTTTAGATTGTTAGAAAAACCGCTCCAATTGGGGCGGTTTTTTTATGGGTGAAAGTTTTGTTTAATGGTGCCATGGAAAAACACATTTTTATCAGCAGTATCGATGGATTACTGACCTCTAGCGATTCTCTAACAGACCGAGGTCTGGCCTATGGTCATGGGCTTTTTGAAACTATGCGCCTGCATCTAGGGCAGCTGCCACTGCGCAGCTGGCATCTTGAGCGGCTTATGCGTGATGCAGCCGTTTTGGGTATTCCTGTGTATTTATCTACTGTTGAAGAGTATATCAATGACTTTCAACAGCATCTCAGGCAGCAAAATATTGATCATGGCGTCATTAAGCTCGTTGTTACCGCGGGTACTGGTGGCCGCGGTTATAAAAATCCGGCAACAATTAAGGCCAGAATTATCTGTGTCTACTCTGAACTGCCGCAGTTCGATCAGCAGGGTATTCACCTCTGGCATTGTGGCTATCGACTGCCGACTAACCCCGTGCTGTCGGGCATCAAACATCTCAATCGTCTCGATCAAGTGATGGCGCGCAATGAATGGACTGATGACTCCTATGCCGATGGGTTGATGTTTGATCAAAGTAACCATCTGGTTGAAACCACATCGGCAAATATTTTTCTGCACAGTCCCGAGCAGGGCTGGATTACCCCTGATCTGCACAGTGCAGGGGTATCCGGCGTGATGCGCGCTGTACTTCTAGATGAGCTATTTCCGCGACTGGATATAGCCGTTAGTACTGCTGATATCAGTTCAGAGCAGTTGGTCGACTGCGATCATATGTTTACCTGTAACTCGGTGCGCGGCATCACTCCGGTGCTTGGATTTATCCAGAACCACAATCTTGTGACTTTAACTATCGGTAGCGAAGTAAAAATGCTTCAATCTGCATTGGCCGATAACTATCCCTGCTTTAAATGATTAATCCCACCTTACGACTGATTATTCTCTGCGTACTACTTATAGCTATGCCTGGATTCTGGCTGTTGGGTTTTGCCCATCAGCATCTGGATCGTTCTGTAGTGCTAGGGCAAGAGAGCTCTATGGTCTGGACTATAGACAAAGGGACGAGCCTTAGTCGCGTGACGCGGCAGCTCTATAACAACAAAGTTATCTCTCACCCTCGAGTTCTATCTATTTATGCCAAGTTGGCAAATCGCACCTCTATTCAGGCGGGTAGCTATCGTATTGAAACCAGTGACAGCGCTCGCACGCTGCTCGATAAATTTAATCGCGGTGATGTTATTTTGCATCAAATCACCTTCCCCGAGGGTTGGTCATTTAAGCAGTGGTTAGCCCATTTAGCCAAGGTAGATCAGTTTGCCAAACCTGCCAACGCCGATACAGCTGCAATTTTAGAGGCTACAGGCCTTGAACTTGAGCATCCAGAGGGTTGGTTTTTCCCCGACACTTACACTTACAGTGCCACGGATTCGCTGTCTGATATTCTGCGCCAGGCCCATCGACAGATGCGCCAGATACTAGATAACGCCTGGCAGGGTAGAGATCTCGGACTGCCATATGATTCAGCCTATGAGGCACTGATAATGGCATCGATTATCGAGAAAGAGACCGGTGTGGCCAGTGAACGCCCAGAGATAGCTGGGGTCTTTGTGCGGCGCTTGCAAAAACGTATGCGTCTGCAGACTGATCCTACAGTTATCTATGGTTTGGGTGATGCCTATGCCGGTAATATAAGGCGTAAGCATTTGCGCCAGCGCACTGCCTATAATACCTATATGATCAAAGGCTTGCCGCCGACTCCTATTGCAATGCCCAGCGCTGCAGCTATTGAGGCCGCTGTGCATCCACTGTCCGGCAGCAGCCTCTACTTTGTAGCGCGTGGCGATGGCAGTCATTATTTCTCTGACAGTCTTGAGGAGCATCTGCAAGCGGTCAGGCAGTATCAAATTAAACGACGGGCGAAGAACTATCAGTCTGCACCCTCAAAAAAACAGCGAAGTCAGTAGGACGAATGTCAAATGCGCGGTAAATTTATCACCATTGAAGGCACTGAAGGCGTGGGTAAAACCACCAATATCGAGTTTATTCAGGCCTGGCTCGATGGAAAAAACCTGCCCTTTGTCTGTACTCGTGAGCCCGGTGGAACGCCACTCGCCGAACAAATTCGCGAATTGCTATTAGCGCCGCGGGAAGAAGTTGTTTCTAGTACAGCAGAGCTACTGCTGATGTTTGCCGGCCGAGCTCAGCATTTGCATCAGGTAATCGAACCGGTGCTGGCCGAAGGTGCCTGGATACTGTGCGACCGCTTTACTGACGCTACCTACGCCTATCAGGGTGCCGGACGCAATATGCGCACCGACCTGATTGCCGAATTAGAAAAGCTGGTACAGGGCAGTCTAAGGCCTGATTTAACCTTGATCCTTGATATTCCCGTTGAGCTGGGTCTCAAGCGTGCCAGCGAGCGCAGTGAACCTGATCGGTTTGAGCAGGAACAGGTGGAATTCTTTGATCGCGTGCGTCAGGGCTATCTGGCAATAGCCGCAGATGATCCGAACCGCTGTGTGGTTGTTGACGCATCTCTGCCTCTAGAGGCGGTTCAGCGCCAGATCAGTGTAGCCTTAGAGGCGTTCTGGTTTTCCTCGAAGGAATCTGGCTGATGGCTGAAGCTCAAGCGGTTTCTCTAAGCCTGCCATATCCCTGGCATGGATCATTGTGGGATAGCTTTAATCAAAATATAGAGCAGGGCCGTCTGGCGCATGCTTTGATGCTCAATGGCCCTCAGGGTATAGGTAAGGAGCGCTTGGCAATGGCCTTGGCCCAACGACTGCTCTGTAACGCCGAAATGAGCAAATACGCCTGCGGCTCATGCAAGAGCTGTCAATTAATGATGGCCGGCAACCATCCCGATCTAAGTATTCTAGAGCCTGAAGAAGAGGGCAAAAAAATTCTGATCGAGCCAGTGCGCAAGCTGTGCACGCTGCTGAGTAAAACAGCACAGCAGGGCGGCTGGAAAGTGGCGATAATTATGCCCGCTGAATCAATGAATATCAGCGCCTCCAACGCACTGCTAAAAAGTCTTGAAGAACCTCAGGGTAAAACATTACTTATTCTTGTCTCCCATCGTCCTGGTATGGTGCCGGCGACGATTCGTAGTCGCTGTCAAAAGAGTAATCTCGCGTTGCCAGACAGCCAAATTGCAAGCCAGTGGCTCGCAGAGATCACAGGTAACGCCGAACAGTCCTCAGCCACATTGGCCTTAGCAACTGGCAGGCCCCTATTGGCACTGGAATACATGCAGAGCGATAGCCTTGAGGCGAGACAGGCGTTCGAAGATATAGTGGATAGACTGCGCCTTGGTGATATGTCCGCCCTAGATGCAGCGCAGCAGTGCCACAAACAGAACAGTGACCTGATGCTTGGTTGGTTTATGGACTACCTGCACCGCCTGGCTACTGGCGAGTTACAAAACAACCTTAATCCGAGACTATTTGATTTTTCTGATAAGTTACGCAGCGCCCGAGGCTGGATTTTATCCGGCTCTAACCCTAATCCGCAGTTGCTGTGGGAAGAGTTGTTTATGGATTGGCTGCAGGTATTTCGCCGCAGAGGCTGATTAGTCTGTGCTAGTCTTTAGTCAAGGCGGGGTGTTTTGGGAGTTGAAGTTAGTGTATTCAGGGAAGTAAAAGGATTTAACTATGGCAAACAGTGGGTTTAGTGGTGGCAAAGGCGGTGTTTTAGCCCTTGAAATTAAGGATGAAGCTGAGCTCTATGAGCATTACATGTCGTTTGTGCAGGGCGGTGCTATTTTCGTACCGACCAAAAAAGCCCATGAGTTGGGCGACGACATTTTCTTTTTGCTCAGTATCTACTTGCGCCCTGATCCTATTCCCATGACAGGTCAAGTGGTTTGGGTTATGCATAAAGGTTCTGGCAGCTCCAATAAAGAAGGCGTTGGCGTACAGTTTACTGATGAACAGGCAGAGCTTAAAATACAGATTGAACAGGCGTTAACTGTTATGGTGAGCTCTCATCATCCGACGTTAACGATGTAATAAAACAAAAAACAAGAAAAGTCATATTATGCTGGTAGATTCTCACTGCCACCTCGACCATTTAAAATTGGATGATCGAGAGGGTGGCCTCAACGCTGTATTGGCCGATGCTAGGGACAGAGGTATTACACAATTTTTAAGTGTCGCCGTGGATCTGGCAACCTCCGCCTCGCTGGTAGAGATCACCGCTCAGTACGACAATGTTTATTCCTCGGTTGGCGTGCATCCTCTGCAGAAGATTAATCAGCCCGTGCCCGCAGTAGAAGCGTTGGTCTCTCTGGCCGAGGCTAAAGGCGTTGTGGCCATTGGCGAAACTGGCCTCGACAACTTTTACAGCGCAGAGACACATTCATGGCAGCGTAAAAGCTTTATAAACCACTTATTAGCCGCCCAGAAAACCGCCAAACCTATTATCATTCATACCAGAGATGCGCGGGATGAAACCATTGATTTACTGCGCCAGTATCCACTAACTGCTGGCGGCGTGATGCACTGTTTTACCGAGACATGGGAAATGGCTCAAGCGGCTATAGAGCTCGGCTTCTATATTTCATTTTCCGGCATTGTTACCTTTAACAGTGCAACTGATCTGCGTGAGGTGGCTAAAAAAGTCCCACTGAACCGTATTCTGGTTGAGACCGACTCGCCCTGGTTGGCACCAGTGCCTCATAGAGGTAAGCAGAATGAGCCACAGTATGTGCGCGAGGTAGCCCAGTGCATTGCCGATCTGCGCGATATTAGCCTTGAACAATTAGCCGAAATTACTACGCAAAACTTCCATCGACTGTTTAAAATACCCGCCCCGACTAATGAGTTAAAATAGACTTTTAACAAGAGAACAGATCTATGTCAGAACTACAGACGCCTGAATCGCAGTTTATTATCAGAACCTTTCCTGTTGGCCCTCTGCAATGCAATTGTTCAGTGATCGGCGATAGGCTGTCAGGAAAAGCGCTGGTAATTGATCCAGGTGGTGACGCGGACTATATTCTGGCCCTACTAAAAGAGTTAAAACTTACCGTCGTCGGTATTATTCATACCCATGCTCATCTCGACCATATTCTCGCCTCCGGTGAAATCAAAGCTGCTACAGGTGCGCCTATCTATCTTCATGAAGGCGATAAATTTCTCTGGGACATGGTAGAAGAGCAGTGCGTGCGCTTTGGTGTGCCAAAAGTCAGTCTGCCTGAGCCAGATCATTTTATGCATGACGATCAGGATCTAAACTGCTGTGGTGGTGTGGCTATTCACACACCGGGACATACGCCGGGCTCAATTAGCTTTTGGTTTGAAGAGTATAAAACCCTGATCGCTGGCGATACCCTGTTCCAAGGCAGTATTGGCCGCACCGATCTTCCCGGAGGTAATTTTGATCAGATTATTACCTCGATAAAAGAACGCATTTACAGTCTTGATGATGAGGCTGTCGTGGTCACAGGTCATGGCCCGAACACAAGCATCGGCCATGAAAAAACCAGCAACAGCTTTGTACGAGCTTAAAAAAGGAATCCCAATGGAACAACAACTAGCGACCATGCTGCAACTGCAGGGTGAGATGAATACCAAGGTGCACAGTCAGTGGCAGGAACAGGAGTTTGAATGGTATCGCGCCATTTGGGTTGAGTGCGCAGAGTTACTCGATCATTACGGTTGGAAGTGGTGGAAAAAGCAGACTCCAGATGTAGACCAGATTGCTCTTGAGTTAGTAGATATTTGGCATTTTGGCCTCAGCTTGTTGCTGCTTAAAGGCGATTCTGTTGAGGAGATTACCACTCAGGTGACTAAAGACTTTGCCGACCCGCAGCCCAGCGGTGACTTTGCCGCCGACCTGGAAGACTTTACTGAGCAGACGCTGGCGACCAAAGATTTTGATATTGCCGGTTTTGCGCGCCTGATGCAGGGGATCAACATGGATTTTGAAACGCTTTACATCGGCTATGTGGGTAAGAATGTTCTAAACTTCTTCCGTCAGGATCATGGTTATAAAGACGGCAGTTACGAGAAGCAATGGGGCGGCATTGAAGACAATGAACATCTGGTAGACATTGTAGGGCAACTTGATACCTCATCGGCTACCTTTAAAGATGACCTCTATAGCCGCATGCAAGAGACCTACAAAAGGCTCTGTAGCTAGCACCTCTATAGGCTTGGTCAATAGTATTTATTCGCGGTCTTGGAGATGCATTTTTCTGCGACCGCATTATAATGACCGCCGTTCCGCCCAATCAGATTTATTACCCAATTTTACGGAGATACATTGTGACTTCACCAGTTCGCGTTACCGTTACAGGTGCAGCAGGCCAGATTAGCTATTCACTGCTGTTCCGCATTGCCTCTGGCGAAATGCTAGGCCCTAACCAGCCAGTTATTTTACAGATGCTTGAAATTACACCTGCTCTCGAAGCACTTAAAGGTGTAGCAATGGAATTAGAAGACTGTGCATTCCCGCTGCTTGCTGGCATGGTGTGTACTGACGATGCGGCTGTTGCATTTAAAGATTCCGACTACGCACTGCTTGTTGGCGCTCGTCCAAGGGGGCCAGGCATGGAGCGCAAAGATCTGCTCGAAGCCAATGCAGCAATTTTCTCTGCTCAGGGTAAGGCGCTTAACAACAATGCCTCTAAAGATATCAAGGTATTGGTTGTGGGCAACCCAGCCAATACTAATTCATTGATTGCTCAGCGCAATGCGCCAGACATTAACCCGCGTCAATTTACCGCAATGACTCGCCTTGACCACAATCGTGCTATGAGCCAGATTGCTAATAAGACTGGCACCACGATTAATGATGTTACCCATATGACTATCTGGGGTAACCACTCAGCGACACAGTATCCAGATCTGCACGAAACTAAAATCAATGGCCAGCCTGCTATAAATATGGTCGATCAAGCTTGGTACGAAGCTGAGTTTATCCCTACGGTTCAACAGCGCGGTGCAGCTATTATTGCCGCACGTGGCGCCTCTAGTGCAGCCTCTGCAGCCAATGCAGCTATCGCTCATATGCGTAGCTGGGCGCTCGGTACAGCCGAGGGTGATTGGGTCAGCATGGGCGTTTATAGCGATGGTAGCTATGGCATTGCTGAAGGTTTGATCTACTCCTTTCCCTGCGTTTGTAAAGATGGTGACTGGGAAATTGTTCAGGGGTTAGAGATCAATGATTTCTCCCGTGGCAAGATGTTAGCGACGGAGCAGGAACTGACTGAAGAGCGTGATGCGGTTCAGCACTTGCTGCCTTAATTAGCTTTTATTGCACCAAAAAAGACCGCACAGATTATCTGCGCGGTCTTTTTTTATGGTCCGATAAAATAAACCGCCCCGATAGATAAAACAGCCCAGCTTTTTGTAGCTGTGGCCCGATAAAGTTTGCTAAAGTGCGCTGTGCTTTTAACAAAGCCAGCGTCAGACCAACCCGAAATTTAATAAGGAGTAATAAGTGGCATTTGCTAAAGTTGGAAACAAGGCACCAGCCTTTACACTGCTAAACCAGCGTGGCGAAAAAGTCAGCCTTAAACAGTTTCGAGGCAATAAAAATGTTGTGGTGTATTTTTATCCCAAGGCTATGACTCCAGGCTGTACCGTGCAGGCTTGTGGTATCCGTGATACCCGTGCTGATTTTGCGGCACTAGATACAGTGGTTATTGCTATCAGTCCAGACTCTGTGGATCGACTGGTTAAGTTTGAAGACAAGCAAGAGCTTAACTTCACGCTGCTCTCTGATGAAGACCACGCCATTATCGATAAATATGGTGCCTGGGATCTTAAGAAATTTATGGGTCGCGAGTTTATGGGTGTGCTGCGCTCAACCTTTATTATTGATAAAGAAGGCCGCATTGCCCACGTGATGGAAAAGGTTAAAACCAAGACCCATCACCAAGATGTACTTGACTGGGTTAGTGAAAACCTCAGATAAAAGCGCCAATCGAAAAAAAATCGAAAAGCCCAACAAATTCAATTTAAACCTCTATAGGAAATTTACCGATGTTTTTTATCTCAAATGCTTTTGCCCAGTCTGCCGGTGCAGGTGAACCAAATCCAATGGTGACACTGTTTATGTTTGCTGGTCTTTTTGTATTTATGTACTTCTTGATCATTCGCCCGCAGCGCAAGCGTCAGAAGGAGCATACAGATTTGATCGGCGCCCTAGGCAAAGGTGACGAAGTGGTTATGACTAGCGGTATGCTGGGTAAGATTACTAAGCTCGAGGGCGACTATGTGGTTTTAGAGGTGACCAATAACTTGGAACTTAAGTTTCAAAAAGCGGCTGTTCACGCCGTACTGCCCAAGGGCACTATCAAAGCTATCTAATTGGATTGCACTCGCGAAGGAGCCAAGGCTCCCTCGCATAGGGCCACTACATGGTTTCTTACCCCGCCAAACTCAATCTTGCTCAGACCCCAACGCCATTACATAGGTTAGAGCGACTCTCGGCCAAAATGAATGGCCCGCGTATCTGGATTAAACGCGACGACCTCACCGGCTGTCTGACCTCAGGCAATAAGGTGCGCAAGCTCGAATTTCTCCTCGCTGAAGCCGTGGCCAAGGGCTGCGATACCCTGATTACCTCCGGTGGCGTCCAGTCCAATCACTGTCGCGCGGTTGCCGTATTAGGTGCACAGTTGGGACTTAAAGTGCATCTGCTGTTGCGCTCTGATATCGAGCCCGCACCAGTGGGTAATCTATTACTGGACCAGCTGGCAGGGGCCACCATTAGTCACTACAGTCAGCGAGAATTTAAACAACTCGATGCTCTATTTACTCATTGGCAAGATCACTACCAGCAGCAGGGTGCGAAGCCCTACTCAATACCCACCGGCGGCAGTAATGGCATCGGCGTATGGGGCTATATTGCTGCGGCAGAGGAGCTAAAAGCTGATTTTGCCCGCGAAAACATTAGTCCCAGTACCCTTGTTCATGCCACCGGTTCTGGCGGCACCCAGGCCGGATTAATGGTTGGCTGCGAGCTTCATAATATGCCGGTTAGGGTCGAGGGATTTGCAGTCTGCGATAACGCCGCCTATTTTGAGCATAAGGTGCGTGATGACCTACGGCAGTGGCAACAGCAATTTGCTCCGCAGATGGATATAGATGGGATGCAAATTAATACCAACGATCATTATGTGGGGCCAGATTATGGGGTTGCCGGACCCGAAGTCTTTGCCACCGTAAAAGAGCTGGCGGCGCTAGAGGGTATAATTTTAGACCCGGTCTACACCGGTAAAGCGTTCCACGGTATGCTTGAAGAAATTCGTCAGGGCCATTACAAATGTGACTCCGATATTGTATTTGTCCACACCGGTGGTCTCTTTGGGTTATTGGCCCAGCAAGACAGACTCAACTATTAGGCATTTATTAAACTATATTATTAACTTATCAGTAGCCGATTCAAGAAAATTAAAAAGAGGCAGTTATGTTCGAGCAAGTGATTGATGCAGTAAATGGTTTTGTCTGGGGCCCAGTAATGCTGGTTTTGATACTGGGAACAGGTATCTACCTAACCCTGGGCCTCAAGGGTATGACTATTAGCCATATTCCCTATGCGTTTCGGCAGCTTATTAAAGGCAGACAGGGTAGTGGTGAAGGGGAAATCTCGCCCTTTAATGCATTGATGACCTCTCTGTCCTCGACGATTGGTATGGGTAATATTGCCGGTGTTGCCACGGCCATAGGTCTGGGTGGTCCGGGCGCGTTGTTCTGGATGTGGTTTGCCGCATTCTTTGGTATGGCGACTAAATATGCCGAAGCAGTGTTAGCCGTTAACTATCGCGAGACCGACGATCTGGGCCGCAAAGTGGGCGGGCCCATGTACTACATCAAAAATGGCTTGGGTAAAAACTATCGATGGCTGGCTGTCGCCTTTGCGCTATTTGGCTCATTGGCCGGTTTCGGTCTCGCCAATACAGTACAATCGAATGCCGTTTCTCAGGTCCTGCAGACCAACTTTGATATCTCCACGGTAATTAGTGGCTTAGTGATGGCCAGCCTAGTGGGTATGGTCTTACTTGGCGGTATCAAGCGCATCGCTGAAGTGGCTGGCAAGCTGGTGCCCTTTATGACGATACTTTATATAGTGGCGACAGTGACTATTCTGATCATCAATTTTGCTGCGATTCCAGCAGCTGTAACCCTGGTGGTAGAAAGTGCTTTCACAGGAATTGCCGCTAGCGGCGGGTTCGCCGGTGCGAGCATTATGCTGGCTATGCGTATGGGTATTGCGCGAGGTATCTTTTCCAATGAGGCCGGCTTGGGCTCAGCGCCAATCGCCCATGCGGCTGCAGAAACTAATAGCCCAGTGCGTCAGGGCACCATTGCTATGCTAGGTACCTTTATTGATACCTTAGTCATCTGTACCATGACTGGACTTGTCCTAATTGTCACAGGGGTCTGGAATGGTGAGCCTCAGGGTGCCGGTATGACGCTCTCAGCCTTTAAAGATGCATTGCCCTATGGTGACCTTATCTTGTCTGTATGCGTGGTCTTATTCGCCTTTACGACCATGCTGGGTTGGAGTTACTACGGTGAGCGCTGTGCCGAGTTTTTACTCGGCAGCAAAGTGATACTGCCATTTCGCATACTTTGGGTTATCGGTATCTTTGTTGGCACACAGATGAGCCTAGAAGTGGTTTGGAAAATGACCGATGCACTCAATGGTTTGATGGCAATTCCCAACTTGATTGCTTTAATATTGCTAGCCCCAGTGGTGTTTAAACTCACTAGAGAGTATTTTTCCGAGGAGGCCGAGCTGTCAGAACAAGCCGGTAAGCTAGATAACTGAATATGCCCAAACCTGAAGCGCCAAAACTGGTTATAGCTCTATCCTCAACGGCTCTATTTGATATGAGCGAGAGTCACAGCATCTATGAGAATCAGGGTGTTGAGGCCTACGCCGAATATCAACGAGCTCATGAAGACGATATTTTAGAACCAGGTGAGGCGTTTCCACTGGCCACTAAGCTTTTGCGGATCAATGAAAAACTAGGTGGTGATCCCAAGGTTGAAATTATTTTACTATCGCGAAATTCCGCTGATACAGGCCTGCGGGTATTTAACTCCATTGCTCATTATGGCCTGAAGATTTCACGGGCGGCATTCTCTGGCGGCAATTCGCCTTATCGCTATGTCTCGGCCTTTGCTTGCCACCTGTTCCTCTCTACTCATGCTGACGATGTCCGCAGTGCACTGGATAGCGGCATGGCGGCTGCAACACTATTGCCCTCACAGAGCGGACCCAAGGATTCAGATGAGCTGCGTTTTGCCTTTGATGGCGACGCTGTGTTGTTCTCTGATGCCTCGGAGCGCATCTTTAAAGAGCGCGGCCTGGATGCCTTTACGGAGAACGAAAAAGCCTCAGCCCAGGTACCCTTAGATCCGGGTCCATTTAAAGATTTCTTACAGGCTCTGCACGCCCTGCAATCAGAGTTTCCTGTAGACCAGTGTCCAATTCGCACAGCATTGGTGACAGCCAGAGCGGCGCCAGCCCATGAACGGGTAGTACGCACGTTGCGAGAGTGGGGCATTCGAATTGATGAGAGTCTATTTCTTGGCGGCCTCAGCAAAGGTGACTTCTTGAATTCATTTGGCGCCGATGTATTCTTCGATGATCAACAGATGCACTGCACCTCGGCCAGTGAATATGTGGCGACAGGCCATGTTCCCCATGGTGTCGCCAATGAGCTGCCCAAGCAGGGCTAGCGGTTACACAAATGGCTAGGTTGCTCAGATCCAACAAATACCAGACTTTATCTGACAAGGAAATCCTCAAGCGCATGGGCGACAATCCTGCGGGGGAAGAGTTACATTTTCTCAATCGAGAAGTTGAAGAGAGAGACCTGCACGAAGAGTTGGCTAGGCAGTCCCAACAACAGCAAAAAAAAGATCGTCACTCCATCTTCTATTATTTATTCTATCTCTTCTTGGCAGCGCTGTTTCTCGGCCGGTTTGGCAATAGTCTATTTTAGTTACGCGCTAAAACGCTGCAAATTTAACGCCCATCGCAAACAGCATCATGGCAATAATTGTTTGCAAGAGCCTGCCAGGAATACGTGCGGCCAATCTGGTACCCACCTGAATAGCGGGTAGCGAACCTACTAGGAGACAGGCCAGCAGCATAAAGTCGACATTACCCAGCAGGATTAAGTGGCCTAATCCTGCAATCAGGGTCAGGGGGACAGCATGAGAGATATCGGTACCGATAATATTTAATGCCGGCATGCGTGGGTAGAGCACCATTAGAATGGCGGCGCAAAAGGCGCCGGCTCCGACTGAAGACAAAGTAACAAATACACCCAGAAACAGACCCGCCAAAAAAATCACCAGGTCCGTATGTTGGCGAAAAAATTGAGCGATAGGCCCTTCGCTATGAGCACTTCTATCGCGCAATCGGCCATTGAATAGAATAACGGTGGCGGTCAGCACTAGCATCACTCCAAGGCTGCGAGTAAGAATACCCTGATACTCTGATGAGTCAGAAAATACCGAACTGAGCAATTGCGCGGTCACAATTGAGGCAGGGATACTGCCGGCGGCTAAAAAGCCCACGGTGCGCCACTCTACAGTCTGCTGCCGAGCATGAGTGACCATGCCTCCAGCTTTAGTAATAGCTGCATAGAGCAAGTCTGTGCCTATAGCCACGTTATAGGGGAAGCCAAATAGAATCAGCAGAGGAGTCATCAGCGAGCCGCCACCTACACCGGTAAGTCCGATGGCCAGCCCTACGCCTGCACCGGCAGCAATATAAAATAAAATATCCATGTTGTTATTGTTAGGGTCCCTCTAGGTGCTAGCCCAATGTGCTGTTCGTATTAAGGCGATCACTCTAGCAACTATCGGGTATGCTAAGAAGGAATAGTTTTGTATATTTTTATAGCTTTATAGTATATTCAACGATCAGAGCTTAGCTCGCCAATCAGAGGGATGCTTATGAAACTCCAACAGTTGCGCTATATCTGGGAAGTTGCCCACCACGACTTAAATGTCTCGGTTACAGCCAAGAGCCTGTATACCTCCCAGCCCGGCATAAGTAAGCAAATTAGATTGCTTGAAGACGAATTGGGCGTAGAGATTTTTTCACGCAGTGGCAAACACCTGACTCGAGTAACGCCCACAGGGCAAGAGATCCTCAAGATTGCCGGAGATATACTGCGCCAAGTCGACAGCATTAAGCAACTCACTCAGGAACACAACAGCCCGAATCACGGCAGTCTGTCTATAGCCACTACCCATACTCAGGCGCGCTACGCGCTGCCGCCTGTTATTGAGGACTTTATTGGCAAGTACCCAGAGGTATCTCTGCATATGCATCAGGGCACACCGGTGCAGATTTCTGAAAAAGCCGCTGATGGCACCGTCGATTTTGCCATAGCAACCGAGGCTCTCGAGTTGTTTAGCGATCTTTTGATGATGCCCTGTTATCGTTGGAATCGCTGTATTTTAGTGCCCAAGGATCATCCTCTGGCACAGCTGGATAGGTTGGCATTGGAAGATGTCGCCGCGTATTCGATTGTGACCTATGTTTTTGGCTTTACCGGACGTTCACGATTGGACGATGCCTTTAGTGAAAAAGGCCTGCAACCCAAGGTGGTATTTACCGCTACTGATGCCGACGTTATAAAAACCTATGTGCGGCTGGGGCTGGGGATTGGGATTGTGGCCCATATGGCCTATAACCCGGAAACAGACTCGGACCTAGTTGCTATCGAAGCAGGGCACCTATTTGCATCAAGCGTCACCAGTATTGGATTCCGCAAGGGCACTTATCTGCGCGGTTATATGTATGATTTTATCGCTGCATTTGCGCCGCATCTGACACGCAATGTGGTGGATGAGGCTATGGCTTTGCCCAATAAAGAAGCGCAGGAAGAGTATTTTGCGGGGATTGAATTGCCGATCTATTGATAGGACAGGCTGTCGTTATATCGAAACCCTGCTTATAAAAAATCCAAGTCTACATCGTTCATAATTTCCTGAATCTCTTCATCTTCCGTGGTCTTCTGGTTTAATACTTCTTTAACAAACTTAAAGTACACGGTGTAAATCTCTGGGGCTTGCCCATCGCGCTCAACGATAAAGAATGGTGCCCGGTCGATGCTGTGTTCTGCCGCTATAAGCATACCCTCTGACTGAGGGTCTGCTTCATAGGCAATAACGGTATGATCAATATGCTCTAGCTGGCCGGCTTCGCGCATCTTGTGCTCAATTTCAGCGCACTTTTTGCAGGGTGAGCCGTCAGCGAAGACTTTCTTGACGAGTGTGATTTTCATCTGAGCTATTTGTCAATATTCACAGCGTGCAAACCACATTCTTTCTTGGTGGCTTCTTCCCACCACCAGCGGCCTTCCCGTTCATGCTGACCCGGTCCTGTGGGGCGAGTACAGGGCTCGCAACCAATGCTGATAAAGCCTTCATCATGCAGGGCGTTATAGGGCACATTGTTTTCGCGGATATAATCCCAAACCTGTTTCGAGGTCCAGTTAGCCAATGGGTTGAATTTAGTCAGTTTGTCGTCGGGACGCGCAAAGGCTTTGTCATCTTGAATAACGGGTACCTCAGCTCTGGTGCCTGGGCTCTGGTCGCGGCGCTGACCAGTGATCCAAGCATCGACGGTAAGTAGTTGCTTGCGCAGTGGAGCGATCTTGCGGACGCCACAGCATTCTTTATGGTCATCTTGGTAGAAGCTAAACAGCCCTTTTTCCTTCACCAGAGCTTCAACGCGAGACGCCTCTGGGTAGACCACATCAATGGAGATAGCGTATCTCTCGCGAACTTCTTCCATAAAACGGTAAGTCTGGGCATGCAGGCGGCCAGTATCCAACGAGAAAACCTGAATATCAGGGCGTATTTTGTACGCCATATCAATCAACACTACATCTTCGGCGCCACTAAAAGAGATAGCGATATTATCGTGATTTGCCAGTGCGTAGCGCAGAATATCCTGAGGTGACTGAGTAGACAGCTCACTGTCGATATCGGTGAAACTGATTGAACTTGCTGTGTTGCTCATTAAATTGACCCGCGTTTATTAATAGACCTTTGATGGGTGGCATGGTAACAAATGGCGCCAATTCATTGAACTAACAAGGCGCTATAGCCTTATAACCTTTTGCTTTAACTTATGTTCAATTGCGCACTGGTTTGATTTTGAGTAGAGTGCGGATCAAATAATTTATAAGGAAGATTTGTGGAAATTGCATGCTTGGATTTAGAGGGCGTACTGATCCCTGAGATTTGGATAGCCTTCGCCGAAAAGACTGGTATCGAAGAGCTAAAGAGAACCACCAGAGACGAACCGGACTATGATGTTTTAATGAATTATCGTCTTGACCTACTGCGTCAACACGGGCTCGGGTTAAATGAAATTCAAGAGGTGATTGCCACATTGGCACCTCTCGACGGCGCACTGGATTTTGTCAATTGGCTGCGAGAGAGATTTCAGGTAGTGATTCTGTCAGACACTTTCTATGATTTCGCCAGCCCTTTTATGAAGCAGCTTGGATACCCCACATTACTGTGCCACAGGCTCGAGGCCGATGACAATGGTACATTGGTCAACTATCACCTGCGTCAGGCAAACCCAAAACGCCAAGCAATTGTGGGTTTTAAGAGTATGTATTACAGAACTATTGCGGCAGGAGACTCGTATAACGATACAACCATGCTAGCTGAAGCTGATGCCGGAATTTTATTCCATGCACCTGACAACGTCATTGCTGAGTTTCCACAGTTTCCAGCGGTTCATACATTTGATGACCTAAAACAAGAATTTCTGCGCGCCAGTATCAGGACTCTTGAGTTATAGTATGCCCCTGAAAGTAAACATGGACATTTTATGAGTAGTAAAACATCCAGCGCTGATCGTATTCGTGAAAAGAAAAAGCTTTTTCTAGACCGCGAGCAGAAAATAATTGATGCCGCGCTGGAGCTGTTTCTTAAAGAGAGCATTGATGCTGTCACCGTGTCCAAAATTGCCAGCAAGGCAGGGATTGGTAAGGGTACAGTCTACAAGCACTTTCTGACCAAGAACGAGATTCTGGTTAGAATCATGCTCGACTACGAAAGAAATATTGCCGACTGCCTAGCTGCAGGCATTAGAAAAGCCGAAAAGGGCGATGCCCCTGCCGCAGCACAGTCTTATTTTGAAGCCCGCTTAGCGCGTCCTGATCTGGATAGGTTAGTGCAGCAGCTGGAAGGGCGCCTGGAGTATGCCGAGGATATCGCCGAGCAGCTTGAAGAGCTTCACAGCATCCGCCGCTCAAATGAAGATTCCCTCAGCCATATGCTGACCAAACAAATTGGTGCAGGTGTGTTGGAAGATGTGCCGCCACATTTTCACTACTTGGCCTGTTGGGCTCTGGCACAGGGGGCAGTGGACCTCTGGTATAGCAGGAGCTGGAATTACCGCCACGATACTGCCGACCTAATGGAGTTCATTACCAATATCGGTGTGACTATGGGTAATACTGGCCAGTATCACCCAGTCTCGAAAGACACGACCAAGAAGAAAAAGCCTAAAACCAGCTAATGACTAAATCTCAGTCCTTAGATGATCTCTTCGCTGATCTATTGGCACGCCAAGAAAATGACTCTGCAAAATTACCCCCGGTTCACCTTTGGGATCCGCCAAAAAGTGGTGATATGGATCTGGTTGTCGATCGCGAAGGTCGCTGGATTCACGAGGGTGGTGAAATTAGGCGCGAGCGGCTGGTCAAATTATTTTCTACCATCCTTAAGCGCGAAGGTGGGCATTATTTCCTTGTCACTCCAGTTGAGAAATGGCAGATCAAGGTTGATTTTGCACCCTTCTATATTATTTCGGCAAGCAGGGAAAATCGTGATTCACAGCAGGCGATTAGCCTCACTACTTCAACCGGTGAGACTATTGTCATCAGCGCCGAAAACCCGCTCTGGGTCGATGATTCAAAGGGCCCTGACCATCCGACACCACTGATCACCGTGCGTCACAACTTGCCAGGACTACTGAGCCGGACAGTGTTCTATCAGCTGGTTGAATGGGGTCAGCCATCTCAAGATGGCGGCTTATATATCGAAAGTATGGGTCGGCAGTTTCTACTTGGAATGATGGACTAACTTTTTAATGCAGTATGTTGCCCGAGCTTAGCTTGGCGGAGATATCTCCCAGTCTGTGCCTGAGCTTAGACTGGGAGCGTTTAGGCAGTTACATCGCTGGATAATTTGGCCCGCCAGCTCCCTCAGGGACCACCCAGTTTATATTTTGGCTGGGCTCCTTGATATCACAGGTTTTACAGTGCACACAGTTTTGCGCATTAATCTGAAAGCGCTTGCTGCCGTCATCATTTTCCATCACTTCGTAGACGCCAGCAGGGCAGTAGCGCTGCGCTGGTTCATCATAGAGCTCAAGATTCTTATTGATCGGCATATCCGGATCAGCCAGTACCAGATGACAGGGCTGATCTTCTTCATGGTTGGTGTTAGACATAAACACAGAAGACGCCTTATCAAAGCTCAATTTGCCATCATACTTGGGGTAATCAATCTTTTTGCACTCGCTGGCGGGTAGCAGGGTTTCATGATCGGCGACCTTATCGCTCATGGTCCAGGGCAACATACCATTGAAGATATTGATGTCGATAAAGGCATAGGCAGAACCAATAATATTGCCAAACTTATGCTGCGCCGGGCCAAAATTACGCTGCATATGTAACTCTTTATAGGCCCATGATGCCTTGTAGGCAGCTGCATAGTTATCTAGATCATCATTATTCTGCTCCGCGGCTAACGCTTCAGCCACTGTTTCTGCGGCAATCATGCCGGACTTCATAGCGGTATGGCTGCCTTTAATCTTGGCAAAGTTTAATGTGCCGGCATCATCACCGACCAAAATACCACCAGGAAATGACATCTTAGGCTGTGATTGCAAACCGCCTTTAAGTAGTGCCCGCGCGCCGTAGGTCAAACGTTCGCCGCCCTCTAAATATTTGGCAATCTCAGGGTGGTGTTTATAGCGCTGGAACTCATCGTAGGGACTGACATGGGGATTGGTGTATGAGAGATTGGTAATCAGGCCAACGGCTACCGTATTGTCTTCGAGGTGATAGAGAAACCCGCCGCCCAGCGACTTGCTTTCATCTAGAGGCCAACCGGCGCTGTGAACAACTAAGCCCGGCTGATGTTGCTCTGCTGGGACTTTCCACAACTCTTTGATCCCAATGCCGTAATGCTGGGGGTCTTTTCCTGCATCAAGCGCAAACTTGGCAATAATCTCTTTACCTAGATGGCCGCGGCAACCTTCAGAAAATAAGGTGTACTTGGCACGTAGTTCCATACCTTGCATATAGGCGCCTTTCTGCTCGCCATTATGACCAATACCCATATCACCAGTGGCGATACCCTGTACTTCATTGTTGTCTCCGTAGAGAACTTCAGCAGCTGCGAAGCCGGGGAAAATCTCAACGCCGAGGTTTTCAGCCTGCTCAGCCAGCCAACGGCACAGTTTGCCAAGGCTGATGATGTAGTTACCGTGGTTATGCATGGTTTTAGGCGCAAATAGATTAGGCACCTTGATACGCTTAGTGGGGCCAGTAAAAACGAAGATGTTGTCGTCGCTGACTGGGGTCAGCAGTGGGGCACCCATCTCTTTCCACTCGGGAAAAAGTTCATTTAAAGGGGTGGGTTCAAATACAGCGCCAGATAGAATATGGGCACCCACTTCGGAGCCTTTTTCTACGACACAGACAGAAATATCAGCATTTACCTGCTTTAGACGACATGCCGCTGCTAGACCTGAAGGGCCTGCACCAACGATGACGACATCGTAATCCATAAATTCGCGTTCCAAACTCTTTCTCCAAAGTGTATTTGAATTTTGAGTATGTATTTTACTAACTCCATGTAAGCATAGCTATAGTCAATATAAATAACCGCAATTTCTAATGACTACGTGGTGTCCAAGCGAACTCACGGGTCGTGTTTTGAGTTGCAGGTGCTTGATTTATTTAGCTTATCTAGGCAATATTACGGCCTCAAATTAAGGCCAGTATCTATTCTATGGTGAGGCCTCGAACCCGAATTTTAATTACTAAGCTAAAAGGAAAACCATGAAAGTATTGGTAGCCGTGAAGCGCGTTGTAGACTACAACGTAAAGGTTAGACCCAAGTCAGATATGACTGATGTTGACTTGGCTAACGTGAAAATGTCCATCAATCCATTCTGTGAGATTGCAGTTGAAGAAGCTGTGCGCTTAAAAGAGAAGGGCGTAGCCACTGAAATTATCGCAGTCTCTGTAGGCCCTCAGCAATCCCAGGAGCAGTTGCGCACTGCACTGGCGCTGGGCGCTGACCGTGCAATTCTTATCAACACTGACGAGACCCTCGAGCCGTTGGCCATCGCCAAATGCTTGAAAGCGGTGTGTGAGTCTGAGTCGCCAGATATTATTCTGATGGGTAAACAGGCTATTGATGGCGATAATAATCAGACAGGCCAGATGCTCGGTGCTCTGACCGGTTATGGGCAGGCCACATTCGCCTCTGAACTGACTATTGATGGTGGTAATGCCACTGTTATTCGCGAAGTTGACGGTGGTTTACAGACTCTGGCCTTGTCTCTGCCTGCCATTGTCACTGCAGATTTACGCCTTAACGAGCCTCGTTATGCGTCATTGCCGAATATTATGAAAGCCAAGAAAAAGCTGCTCGATACCACCACACCAGCCGATTTAGGTGTTGATATCGCAAATCGTGTAACACTGCTGGGTGTTGAACTACCCGCTGAGCGCGCTGCAGGCATAAAGGTTGAGGATATTTCTCAGCTAGTGGATAAATTAAAGAACGAAGCGAAGGTGATCTCATGAGTACATTAGTTATCGCTGAACACGACAACAGCAGCATGAATGTCGCAACTCTTAATTCAGTTGCTGCGGCACAGGCCATGGGTGGCGATATCGACATTCTGGTGGTTGGCACAGATTGCCAGGCAGCTGCAGAGCAGGCGGCGGAGGTCGCAGGTATTGGCAAAGTAATGGTTGCAGACAACGCAGCTTACGCCCATTCACTGGCTGAGAATGTTGCACCAATGATTGCCGAGGTAGCAGCCGGCTACAGTCATGTCATGGCAACCGCGACTACTACCGCTAAAAATATTATTCCTCGCGTTGCGGCATTGCTGGATGTTCAGGCTATCTCTGATATCAGCGGTGTGGTTAGCGAAGATACCTTCAAACGCCCAATCTATGCCGGTAACCTTATCGCTACAGTGCAGAGCAGCGATGCCATTAAGGTACTGACCGTTCGTGGTACTGCGTTTGATGCGGCACCAGCGGAAGGCGGTTCAGCCTCCATTGAAGTAGTTGCCTCAGCACATGACTCGGCTAAATCGAGCTTTATTGGTGAAGAAGTCGCCGTATCAGACCGTCCTGAACTGACGGCTGCAGATATTGTTATCTCCGGTGGCCGCGGTATGGGTAATGGCGAAAACTTCGACATGCTCTACAGTCTGGCTGACAAGCTTGGTGCTGCGGTGGGTGCTTCGCGCGCCGCTGTAGATGCTGGCTTTGTTCCCAATGATATGCAGGTGGGTCAAACCGGTAAAATCGTCGCACCAGATCTGTATGTTGCGGTGGGTATCTCAGGAGCAATTCAGCATTTGGCTGGCATGAAAGACAGTAAAGTCATTGTCGCGATTAACAAAGATGAGGAGGCTCCGATTTTCTCGGTGGCCGATTATGGTCTAGTCGCCGATTTATTTGTGGCATTGCCTGAATTGGATGCCG
>Ga0257120_1000012_pt1 | contig 189875 bp, 186 predicted proteins | sample SI106_10metaG_FD_190153 | JGI IMG/M metagenome (GOLD analysis project Ga0257120, IMG submission 190153) | Marine microbial communities from Saanich Inlet, British Columbia, Canada - SI106_10 | ecosystem: Environmental > Aquatic > Marine > Inlet | place: Canada: British Columbia | collected...
GATGGAGCAGTCCGGTAGCTCGTCAGGCTCATAACCTGAAGGTCGTAGGTTCAAATCCTACTCCCGCAACCAACACCCAATAACGCTGGCTCAATGAGTTGGCGTTTTTTGCGGTTTAGGACCTATTATCCGGGTGGATCAGGTTTGACATTCGTCGATGTCATCGGGCGCTATGGCTTTAACAAATCAATTTTTGGCACATCTGAAATAATCGAGGCCCTGATGGTCGTCGTGATTTTCGCAGGTGTCGCCTTTGTCACGACCAGCGACAAACACATCAAGGTGGATATTTTTGCACCTTGGATTGAATGCTATGCGCCAAATTTGCAGCGCTGGGTCGTGCATATCTTTTCGTTGATCGTTTACGCGGGGCTGACCTATGAATTGGGTCATCACATGCTCGGTAGCTTTCACAGCAGCAAGCGCACGGCCGTGCTGGATTACCCGCAATGGGTAATGCCGGGGACTGCGGTTTTATTGTCTGCCATCGGTGTCGGGCTTTTAGCCGCAGCCCTGATTGCGACCAAAGGCCGGTTGGAAAAATACGCCGACCCCGATGACACACACGGACCGGAGCTGTAACGCATGGAACTCGCACTGTACGGCTTTGCTGTCCTTTTATTCCTCAGTTTCTGTGGTTTCCCTTTGGGGTTCACGACCTTGTTCGTGGGCTTTGTCGGCTTTGCCTATACCCGCGAGTGGAACTGGGAAGGTGCCATGACAATGGTCGGTCAGCAGGTGTTGGAAACTGGCGCTAACTACGGGTTGTCGGTCATTCCGTTGTTCATCTTGATGGGCAGTTTCATCCATAAATCAAATATCTCCGAAGATCTATTTCGCGCGGCATACGCGTTCATCGGCTACCGCAAAGGCGGGTTGGCGCAAGCGACCGTATTGGCCAGCGCAGGATTTTCCGCCGTTTCCGGGTCATCGTTGGCCACGGCCGCAACCATGACCAAGGTCGCGATGCCGCACATGCGCCGATACGGCTACGCTGACAGTCTGTCATCAGGGGTGGTTGCAGCTGGCGGCACATTGGGCATCATGATCCCGCCGTCTGTGCCGCTGATCATCTATGGCCTCGTCGCCGAAGAAGACATTGGCAAACTGTTCATCGCGGGCACCATTCCAGGCATCCTGCTGGTGTTCCTATTCCTTGGTGCCGTCCGGGTTACCGTCTGGCGCAACCCGTCTTTGGGCCGTCCTGGCGAACGGTTAAGCCGGTCCGATAGGTTCAAGGCTTATGGCAAAGTTTGGCCTGTGATCTTCTTGTTTGTTCTCGTGTTGGGTGGCATTTATATCGGTGCATTCACCCCGACCGAAGCTTCTGGCATCGGGGCATTTGGCGCGGCAGCGTTTGCCTTTTTCAAAGGTCATGTGCGCAGCTTTAAAGCCCTTCTGGATATACTGATCGACAGCACCAAAACATCCGCGATCCTGTTTTCAGTCATTTTCGGTGCATTGGTCTTTGCAAATTTCATGAACTTGTCTGGCTTGCCATACGACCTGTTAGATATGGTTGAGGACCTGAACATGGGGCCAATGGGCGTTGTTTTGTTCATCTGCGTCATCTGCATCATTTTGGGCATGGTATTCGAGGCCGTGGGTCTTTTGCTTTTGATCGTGCCTGTGTTTTTGCCGACCCTTCAATTGATGGGTGTCGACATGATCTGGTTCGGGATCATCATGGTTGTTGTCGTCGAAATGGGCTTGATCACCCCACCCATCGGGATGAACGTGTTTACCGTCCGCGCCGTGATGCCGGACATCAAACTGGGTCATATCTTCAAAGGGGTGATCCCATTTGTGTTCGCCGATGTGATTGCATTGATCTTGATCCTCGCCTTTCCAGTGATCGCGATTGGGTTGGTAGGACTTTTGCGATAGTAATAATCGTAGCGATCTGGTTCGTTCTAACTTTGGCGTAACGGTGTTTCATCGTTTTGTAGGTCAATTTGGAATTCATTTTAAGACGACCGAGACCTTGGAAAAGGCGCGGCACTACGCGACGTACATCATCTTAGAGGGTATGCCTCCACCTCTCTGTGAATGGCATCTTTGTCCCGATCACTCTTGAAAGAGCGCGACCGCAGCGTTTGCCACGTCTTCACCTTAGTCTTTTGCGATAAAGAAGACTTCTAACTCAGTTGGGGTTCCCATCAGATAAGGATGGTTTGATAGGTTTGCTCCTGATCAAGTAGCGGTCTTTCGTAAAGGCTGAATTGTATGAATTCCTCAAGCTTACGAGCAGCAATGCAACGAAAGCCTGGCTTGAGGGGCCGCAGCGCAGCAAGGACAAGGGACGGGGGACGACAGCTATCGGCCGCCTCTCCCGTGCAATCAGGCCCAATATTCGAAGGTTCTGTTCGTTTTGCGCTAAATAAGGCACTCTAAGTTGGGCGAACTGGGTGAAATAGTTCCTGATCCTATTGACTTAGCACCTTGATGAACCAGCTCTTACCTCAAGAAAACAACCATCGCATCACACAGGGAATTGAGTATCCACGCCTCACTCCCTTGCCGACAGATTGGAACCGCAAATGAAATTGTGCTTGATACTTGGGGATCAGTTAAGCCCAAGCCTATCCAGTCTTGCGGATCATCACACGCAAACTGACGTCGTTTTGATGTGTGAGGTTCGCAGCGAAGCAACTTATGTAAAACATCATAAGAAAAAGATCGCCTTCGTTTTTTCTGCAATGCGCCATTTTGCGAAAGAACTTTCTGACGACGGATACGATGTTCGTTATGTCAAATATGACGACCAAAACAACACGGGGTCGTTGATTGGTGAAGTGGGACGTATCATCACGCAGGAACCGATTACTGAAATCGTGGTAACCGCGCCCGCAGAGCACAGATTGCAAACAGAAATGGCGGGCTGGTCACTAGAGCTTAATCTGCCTGTCACGATCAAAGAAGATGACCGTTTTCTGTGTTCGCCCAATGAGTTTTCTAGTTGGGCTGAGGGCCGTAAACAGCTGCGAATGGAATATTTTTACCGCGAAATGCGGCGTAAATATTCAATATTGATGGATCAGGATGGTCCCATTGGCGGTAAATGGAATTACGACACTGAAAATCGCAAACCACCCAGTTCGGGGTTAAATGTACCTGATACATTCCGTGCGCAACCTGATGAAATCACGCAAGAGGTTTTGGCGCTTGTCGAGCACCACTTCCCGGATCACTTTGGTGATCTATTGCCCTTTCACTTTGCCATCTCGCGAGATCAAGCGTTAGACGCATTGGGTCAATTTATCGCCAAACGATTAAGATTGTTTGGCGATTATCAAGACGCAATGGTCCAGAATGAACCATGGATGTACCATAGCCATATCGGGTTCTATCTTAATTGCGGGCTGTTAAACCCTCTTGAGTGTATTGAACGTGCCGAAGCCGCTTACCACAAAGGTATTGCGCCGTTGAACGCGGTCGAAGGGTTCATTAGACAAATCCTGGGATGGCGTGAATATGTGCGGGGCATCTATTGGTTAAAAATGCCTGACTATAAATCTGCAAACTTTCTTGAGGCTAAACGTCAACTCCCTAATTTTTATTGGACAGCTGACACCCAGATGAATTGCATGCGCCAATGTATCACTGAGACGAAGCAGAACGCCTATGCTCACCACATCCAAAGACTAATGGTATTGGGAAATTTTGCATTGCTCGCAGGTATCGCCCCTGATGAGGTCAATAACTGGTATTTGTTGGTTTATGCAGATGCCTATGAATGGGTCGAGTTGCCCAATGTCACGGGGATGGTTTTGTTTGCGGATGGTGGGCTGTTGGCATCAAAACCCTATGCTGCCAGCGGTGCATATATCAATAAAATGTCCAACTACTGTGGATCGTGCAAATACAAAGCATCGGTTAAAAACGGACCAAATGCTTGCCCATTCAATTATTTGTATTGGGACTTCATAGGCCGCAATGATGGCAAGCTACGTGGAAATCCTCGTATGGGATTTATGTACAAAAGCTTGGACCGAATGAGTGATGAGAAACGCGATGCTATCCAAGAGGATAGTCGTCGTTTCTTGAATGCGATGGATGCCGATGAAAAAATCTGAGCTACCTATTAAGACATGCGTTATATGTGAAAGACCATTCACCTGGCGCAAAAAATGGGCAAAAGTTTGGGACGAAGTGCGCTATTGCTCGGAGCGCTGCAGGCGTTCCCGCAATTTAAAATCTACGAGTGAAAACATAGAAGCACCCAAATCATGACTGATAGAGACTTAGCCTCGAACGCTCGAGAACACTCCGAAACGGTCGCATTCGTACCGACTCGGTGTGCTGGGCATGAGCGTTTAAAAAAATTCGTCGACCGCACTGGAGCCCATTATGCTGGTCAGCGAAACTATGATTTTGGCTCGGGCAATCGCAGTTCTGTTTCAGCACTGTCGCCATGGATCAAACATAGATTGATCAGTGAAGAAGAAATTTTAACGCAAGTCCTAGCGCAACACAGTCTCTCGGCGTCGATGAGCTTTGTTCAAGAGATTTTTTGGCGCAGTTACTTCAAAGGGTGGATGCAACAACACCCAAGTGTTTGGCTCAGCTATCAAAGCGGTCTTGAGGGTGCGTATGAGTCATTGCACCGCAACAAATTCCACAGGGCTGATTTTGATGAAGCTATCGAGGGGCGCACAGGCATAGATTGTTTTGATCATTGGTGTGCCGAATTGAAGTCAACAGGTTATCTGCATAATCATGCGCGTATGTGGTTTGCCTCGATATGGATATTCACATTGCGATTGCCTTGGGAATTGGGTGCCGACTTTTTCTTGCGCCATCTTATTGATGGGGATTCAGCGGCAAATACCTTAAGTTGGCGATGGGTCGGTGGATTGCACACAAAGGGTAAAACCTATTTGGCCCGCGCTTCTAACATTGCACAGTTCACTGGAGGGCGATTTGAGCCAACTGGGCAGTTGGCGATAACCGCGGAACCTTTGATTGAGGACATTGATCACCCAATGGTGCCGCTGCCACTCCCACAGCCGTTGCCGCAAGGCGATTATTTGCAGTTGATTACAGCACAAGATTGCCAGCCCAAACCCTTCACCTCAGGTGCACCAGTCGGAGTATTGGGTTTGCTACCTATGCCCCATTTCAAGCAAAGCGAACTAGTCCTCGCTTTTGAGCGGGGTGCAGTTGGCGATGCGATTGCGCGATCTGTCGACAAGACTGCAGCCTTGAAGTGTACCCAAGATTGGAGTGCGACCCTTATCGAAGCGGCACAAACGGCGGGTACAAATCAAATTATTACACCGATGGCAACCGTTGGTCCCGTTGCAACACACTTGGATACGGCAAAAACAGAATTGGCAAAGGCTGGTATCCGTCTTCACCAACACCAAAAAGTTTACGACACGCTTACATGGCCACATGCCACCAAGGGTTTCTTCAAACTTAAAAAGAAGATCCCGAGTATTTTGAACGATCTTGGGTTTTCAGCCCAATAGAAAACTTGCCTTTCTGTGGCCTACCGCTACCTGCTGGTCATGGGAAAAACAAATGAACTGCCTCCAGAACACGTTAGCGGAATTGTACAAATGGCGTTGTCTGACCACGTCAGCTTTGCAAATATTCGGGCCGAATATGGGGTCACCGATAAACAGGTAAAAACACTGATGCGCGACACGCTGAAAAGTGGGAGTTACAAGGCCTGGCGAAAACGTGTCCGTGATTTTGGCGATCGAAGAGAAACCTACAAATAGATACTTTCGATTGCGATCATGAAACTGCCGAATAAATCGAAGAAGCGACCCCTATGAATCCTGCCGCGCAAATAGTTTGGTTTAAGCGTGACTTACGGGTCAATGACCACGCCCCTTTGCTTGCAGCGTCGTATTCAGGCGCACCTACCATACCTCTCTACATCGTAGAGCCAGAATATTGGAAACAGCCCTTTGCATCCCGACGCCATTGGCACTTCATTCACGATTGCCTTTGCGACTTAAACGACGATTTGGAAAAGTTGGGCCAGCGCCTTATCGTAAGGGTTGGCGATGCCTGCGAAGTTATCAAAGAGCTTCATCAAGAACATCGTGTAAGCGATTTGTATGCGCATGAAGAGACGGGAAACCTATGGACATACCATCGAGACATAGCCGTACAAAACCTGTGTCTCGATGAAGGCATCGCGCTGAACGAGTCTCCCTCCAACGGGATTGTCCGTAGGCTGCGCAGCCGAGATGACTGGTCCAAAATTAGAAATACGCGCATGGCTGAAAATATACGACCTAAACCCAAGCCGTTAACCCAAATTGGCCTTTGCATGTCTGATGTTTTGCCTGACAAAGGCGATCCCATGTTTGGCGATGTCGCGATCGGCAACGTGCAAAAGGGTGGTCGCAAACAAGCAATCGTTGATCTGCGCAGCTTCTTAAATCATAGGTCTCGCAAATACCTTTACCATATCTCGGCGCCAGATTTATCAGAGTACCATTGCTCGCGCTTATCCGCTCATCTCGCATGGGGCAGCCTATCTGTTCGCGAAGTTTTCCAATCCATAGCCAAACGTCGCGCTCAGTTGTCACCCGAAGATAAAAACAGCTTTGGACGTAACCTGACAGCCTTTGGGTCTCGCTTGTCTTGGCGTTGCCACTTCGTTCAAAAGATCGAAGATCAGCCAAAAATCGAAACGCACTGCATGCACCCCGCCTTTGAAGGGTTGCGCGTGGATGAACACAACGACGCTCATTTCCATGCTTGGGCGAACGGTCAAACAGGTTACCCTTTCGTTGATGCCTGCATGCGCAATTTAACTGCTGAGGGATGGATCACCTTTCGAATGCGGGCAATGCTGGTCAGCTTTGCCAGCTATCAATTATGGCTTGATTGGCGGATGACTGGGCATCATCTGGCGGGGCTTTTCACAGATTATGAACCCGGAATTCATTATAGCCAGCTGCAGATGCAATCTGGCGTCACAGGCATAAATGCGATGCGTGTCTATAATCCGATAAAACAATCCATCGAGCATGATCTAAAGGGTGCGTTTATTCGAAAATGGGTCCCCGAGTTGGAAAATATACCGGGTGAGTTCATTCATGAGCCATGGAAGTATGAACCAACGCTTATTGACGATAGTCGATTTGTACTTGGGAAAGACTATCCCGCACCGATTGTTGATCAGGCGGCCTCGGCAAGAGCTGCGAAACTGAAGATTACCGATGTGCGGAATGGTCAGCAGTTTAAGAAAGTAGCAAACGCCGTATTTCTTAAGCTCGGCAGTAGGAAGTCTGGTTTAAAACGGAAGAGGCCCTCTAAGCCAGAAAGTGGCGCCCAGCTATCATTATTTCAAGACAAATAGCCGTAACATCAAGTTGGACATTGACGGAGCCGCGGCGATAGGGGGCTTGGTTTGCACGGCTGACCTCTCGAAATGCTGTGCAACGCCCGAATGTCCACTTTGAGGAAGATGCGCTACGGCGCATTGGCTACATGAAACAGCAGTAATGGGCCACTTGCCCGTGACGAAGTATAGTATGACACAATAGATGGCTGTGACGGAGCCAAGTCGATAGTTTTGGCATTTGCAAACAAATTGGAAACACGGGTAAAACATGCTTTAAGCTGCGCAAGCAGGAAAGGATCTACTGTATCGATAAGTTCGCCCCAAAAACGCTATCATTAGCTCATCAAGATGTGGTTAAAAACACCCGTCGATGGCTTGAACAAATGGTAGTAGGATTAAATCTATGCCCATTTTCCTCAGGTGTCATAGACCAAGACCAAGTGTATTATGCTATATGTGATGCCACGACAGATGAACAACTAAAGCAGTTCTATGTGAATGAATTGCAGCGCCTGCTTGGGGCTGACGAAAATGACGTTGCCACTACCTTGCTCATGTTCACCCAAGGCCTAGAAGAGTTCGACGATTACCTCGCCTTACTCGATTGGTTTCAGCAACTATTAGAGCAGGCAGAACTGACTGAGCACGTGCAATTGGCATCATTTCATCCTCAATATCAATTTGAAGGTGTGGCTGCAGATGATCTAAGCCATTTTACCAATCGCTCACCCTATCCAACCATACATCTTCTGCGTCAAGGTCAGATAACTAAAGCCCTCGCTCACGTTTTGGACCCTCAGAAGATCTATTTAGACAACATAAAAACATTGAATGAACTTGGTCGCCGACAGGTCGAATTACTCTGCCCTTGGGGGGTAAAAAAGCAGCTTTAACAGTCTTGTAACCGTGAAGGTCGCTGGGGGCTTAGGACCAAAGACATCTTAACTAGGATTAAGATTGGCCAGTCTGTTTTGTTGGATTGCTATGGCCCAACATTGAGGTTGCGGGCCAGGGTCCTGAGACACGAAGGTCAATCCACTGTTGGCGGGGCCGCAATTTCGAGCCATGGAAATTTGTTCAGGACATAACTTCAGGCGGGGGATGTGGTGTTTGCGAATATGCCTTCGGGACATCCGTAGCGCAATGTGGGTACTTCAAGTGCGCGAAAATCATGCAACAAATTCGTGGATGCTAAAATTTTTAGCACCTTGACCGATTCAACCCTCGTATTTCAGCGGATCACTTCACCTCATAGGCACGTTGTTAAAAGGTTCACATGTCCCAAACGGGAAATTCGATGCCACGCGAGGGTGCAATCCTGGCAGATAACGACCCCCGCATGGCTGCAACAATAAGCTGCGTAAACCGCATATCATTCTGCTTCAGGCTTGCCTAGCAGCTCGAGCGGTTAGCGTGGCAATAATTAGGGGGTTTATCCTATGTCTATTCGTTCCACTCTGCTCTCCACTCTCTCTGCTGGCGTTTTGTCTGTCGCTGGTTCCGCTGCTTTGGCTGAATGTGCCGCTCCAATTAAAGTTGGTGTTCTGCACTCTTTGTCAGGTTCTATGGCGATTTCCGAAACCACACTAAAAGACGCAATGTTGATGCTGATCGAACAGCAAAACGCTAAAGGCGGTTTGCTTGGCTGTGAATTGGAAGCCGTTGTTGTTGATCCTGCATCCGACTGGCCTTTGTTCGCTGAAAAAGCCCGCGAGCTTTTGACTGTTAACGAAGTAGACGTCATCTTTGGCAACTGGACATCCGTGTCACGTAAATCTGTTTTGCCTGTGATCGAAGAGCTGAACGGTTTGCTGTTCTACCCAGTTCAGTATGAGGGCGAAGAGTCTTCTAAAAACGTATTCTACACGGGTGCTGCGCCAAATCAGCAAGCTATTCCTGCGACTGACTACTTCCTAGAAGAGCTTGGCGTTGAGAAATTCGCATTGCTTGGCACGGATTATGTTTACCCGCGTACAACTAACAATATTCTTGAATCCTACCTCAAGGACAAAGGCATCGCTGCTGAAGACATTTTTGTAAACTACACACCATTTGGACAGTCCGACTGGGCGACAATTGTTGCTGACGTGGTAGCACTGGGCGAAGATGGCAAGCAGGTTGGCGTGATCTCTACAATCAACGGCGACGCAAACATTGGCTTCTACAAAGAGCTGGCAGCTGCTGGTATCTCTGCGGATGACATTCCAGTTGTTGCATTCTCTGTGGGTGAAGAAGAGTTGTCCGGCTTGGACACATCCAACCTTGTGGGTCACTTGGCGGCTTGGAACTACTTCCAATCTGCAGAATCTGACGCCAACACAGATTTCATTGCAGCATGGAAAGCCTTTGCTGGTGAAGAGCGTGTAACAAACGATCCAATGGAAGCACACTTTATCGGCTTCAACATGTGGGTGAACGCGGCGATTGAAGCGGGCACAACTGATGTGGATGCAGTGCGCACAGCCATGTACGGCCAAGAGTACCCGAACCTAACGGGCGGTACCGCTGTGATGTTGCCAAACCACCACTTGGCGAAACCAGTGTTGATCGGTGAAATCCAAGCGGACGGTCAATTCGACATCATCAGCCAAACTTCTGAAGTTCCAGGTGATGCATGGACTGACTTCTTGCCAGCATCAGTTGTTCTTAAGTCTGATTGGAAAGACTTGGGTTGCGGCATGTACAACGTCGAAACTGAAACATGTGTTCAGCTGACATCTAACTACTAATCACTTTTTACAGGCGCGCGAGGAAACTTGCGCGCCTGTTTTCCTACCTATTGAAAGAATAGATATGCGCTCCGCACTTTTTGCTTTGATCCTCATGGTCTGTGGCGTGCCCGCCGTAACGGCACAGATGCTCCAGCCCATTTTGCAAACATATGCAGGCGAGATCGCGAAACCTTCGCGCAAGTCCGTGGGTGAAACCATCGATGCGATTGCCGCCTCTGGACTTCCCCAAGTCACGGTTTTCTTGGAGCAGTGGTCCGAAAAAAACATCTGGCAGCGCAATGATGGTATCTTCTTTGTTGCTAATGCGGCAGGCGACCGTCTGACCATTACAGACGTCGATACCGAAGCGACAACAACCGCAGCTAAATCTGATTTCAAACAGCTTAAACCCAATGGCGGTGTGCGCCGCTTGATTGGCACAGCTTTGGTTCAATTCCAACTTATGGATCCTGATCTGTCACGGCGAGAGACCGCTGTAGCATCGATCGCACGCCGCCCCGAAGCTGCGCAATTGGCTCCTTTGCTGGCGTCAATCGATGGCGAAGTCGATGCCAATCTAAAAGCACGAAAAACACAGCTGGCCAACTTTCTATCCGCTAGCTTTGCTAAAAATACCGAAGACCGCATTGCGGCGATCAACAGCCTTTCTACGGATACATCCGTCGAAGCTCGCGCTGTGCTGAACCAGATTTTAACAACAACGACAGGTGTTGCGCTTGCCGCGCCCAAAGGCAACATCGCTGCGACCCTCGACCCGATGCTGGATGCAGAACAATCTTATACAGCCTTGGTAGATGCGAACTTGGCGGCCCCAAAAAAAACCGCGGGTGATATCAAGAAAGCGCTTGAAGCAAATATCGTGAATGGGCGCATCGCCGGTTTCCCATTGGGGCAAATGGATGATCCAATGGTCCGTCAGGCGGCCTATACGGCCTTGGCGGACGCGGGGCTTGTGCCTGTTTTGATCACCCAAGAGGTTCGCGATGCGGAGTTATCAAAACATGTTTTTTACCAAGTCTATGATGAGCCAAATGTCGAGGTCACAATAGCAGCAGAAACTGCGCGTAAATCTGCGGACAACCGCGTGGCAACTGCACAGTTTGCAGACCTGACATTGGATGCGCTGTCACTTGCCTCGATCTTCTTTTTGGCGGCAATTGGCCTTGCGATTACGTTTGGTGTCATGGGCGTTATCAATATGGCCCACGGTGAATTTATCATGATGGGGGCCTATACGGGCTATGTCGTGCAATTGTTCATTCCAAACTATACCGTATCGATCTTTGTCGCGCTGCCATTGGCCTTTGCGGTCACTTTCATTGCTGGGGTGGTCATGGAACGGTTGGTCATTCGGCGCCTATATCACAGGCCACTCGAAACATTGCTTGCGACCTTTGGGATTTCTATCGCGCTGCAGCAACTGGCAAAGAACGTTTTTGGGACGCAGGCGCGCCCGCTGACCTCACCTGATTGGCTTGCAGGGGCATGGGTCGTGAATGACATTATCCAGATCAGCTATATCCGTATCGCAATCTTCATCTTGGCGTTGCTGTTCTTGGGTCTAATTATTTACATCCTAAAACGGACCCGTCTGGGGCTTGAGGTGCGCGCTGTGACGCAAAACCCTGGCATGGCATCCTCCATGGGGATCAACCCTGACCGGATCAACATGCTGACCTTTGGCCTTGGCTCTGGCATCGCGGGGATCGGGGGGGTCGCCATCGGGCTTTACGCCAAGGTGACGTCCGAAATGGGATCAGACTACATCGTGCAAAGTTTTATGACCGTTGTGGTTGGTGGCGTTGGCAATGTCTGGGGGACGCTTGCTGGGGCTGCTATGATCGGCTTTGGCCAAAAGGGGATTGAGTGGCTCAACCCGTCCAACACGTTGGCCGCGCAAACCTATATGATCCTTTTCGTTATCCTGTTCATCCAATTCAGACCTAAGGGCATTGTCGCCCTCAAAGGTCGCGCGGCGGGAGATTGATTATGGAACGCACCTTTATCGCAAAGAACCCGTCAGTCTTGTGGTTCCTCCTTGGGCTGTCGGTCTTTACCCTCCTTGTTTCGATCTTTAGCGAAGCCGCAGGCTCGGCAGTGATTTCAACATCTTTCCTCAAAACTCTGGGCAAGACGCTGTGCCTATGCCTTGTTGCCATCGCTATGGACGTGGTTTGGGGGTATTGCGGTATCCTTAGCCTTGGCCATTTTGCCTTCTTTGGCATCGGTGGCTACGCCATCGGCATGTGGCTGATGTATGCGCGCACCAAAGACATTGTTGTGGGATCGCTGGAAAACAACATCCTGCCACCTACGCCGGACGAGGTAACAACCGCGATTGGTTCCCAGATTTTTGGCGTGGTAGGCAGTTCAGACTTCCCTTTGATTTGGGCGTTTTCCCATTCGCTTACATTGCAACTTTTGGCAGTTGTGCTGGTGCCAGGATTATTGGCTTTGGTCTTTGGCTGGTTGGCGTTTCGCAGCCGCGTAACAGGGGTATACCTGTCCATCTTGACCCAAGCGATGACACTCGCGCTGTCGCTCTACTTGTTCCAAAACGATACAGGACTGCGCGGCAACAATGGGTTATCCGGTTTGCAAAAGATTCCGGGTCTCGAGGCCGTATCGCAAGCAACACTATCGCTTTGGTTCTTCTGGGCCTCCGCTCTCGCACTGGGCTTGGGCTATGTCTTCTTTGCTTGGATGTTGGTGGGTAAATTCGGCTCTGTCATTCGTGCAATTCGCGACAACGAAACGCGGGTGCGGTTCTTGGGCTATCATGTCGAGACCTACAAGTTGTTCATCTTCTCAACCACAGCTATGATCGCAGGGATCGCTGGCGCGCTTTACTATCCTCAAGCAGGCATTATCAATCCCGCAGAAATTGCCCCGATTGCATCAATCTATCTGGCGGTTTGGGTGGCAATTGGCGGGCGCGGGCGTCTTTACGGTGCGGTGATTGGTGCCGTGGTTGTGTCGCTTATGTCGTCTTGGTTCACCGGCGGCAGCGCACCTGACATCAACCTTGGAATTTACATCGTCAAATGGACTGACTGGTGGCTGGTCCTTCTTGGACTGACCTTTGTGGCGGTCACACTGTTCTTTCCCAAAGGGATTGGTGGCTTGTTTGATCTGATATCTAGCCGTCAGGAGAAACAACAATGAGCACACTTTTAGAAGTCTCAGGTGTCAGCGTTAGTTTTGATGGGTTCAAAGCGATCAACAATTTATCCATCCAGATTGGTGAGGTGGAACTGCGCGCCATCATTGGCCCCAACGGTGCGGGAAAAACCACCTTCATGGACATCGTCACGGGCAAAACCAAACCGGATGAGGGCTATGTGATCTGGGGTGAAAAATCCGTTTCACTCTTGGATATGAACGAAAGCCAAATTGCTCAAGCGGGTATTGGGCGCAAGTTCCAAAAGCCGACTGTGTTTGAGGAACAGACCGTGCGCGAAAACATCACCATGGCGCTGAAAAATCCGCGCAGCCCGCTTGATTTGCTGCTCAACCGCGCCGCTGCGGACACTGAGGAACGCGTGCGCGCTGTCAGCGATGACATCGGACTGACGGATGCCTTGGACCAACTGTCGGGTGCACTGAGCCACGGCCAGAAACAGTGGCTTGAGATCGGGATGCTGCTGGCCCAAGACCCTCGCCTATTGCTGGTGGATGAACCCGCCGCAGGGATGTCTGCGACAGAGCGCGAGCAGACCACTGATATCCTTGTCCGTGCTGCGAAAACCCGTGCAGTTGTCGTTGTGGAGCATGACATGGAGTTCGTGCGCCGCCTCAACTGTAAGGTTACCGTATTGCACCAAGGGTCTGTTTTAGCAGAGGGATCACTGGATCACGTTACGAAAAATCAAGACGTCATTGACGTGTATCTGGGGCGATAAATCATGTTGGATATCCAAAACCTAACCCTGAAATATGGGCAAAGCCAAATCCTGAACGATATGTCCCTCACGGCCAAAGCGGGTGAGGTCACCGCCGTAATGGGCACCAATGGGGTTGGCAAAACGAGCCTGCTCAAAGCGATTTCGGGGCGGCACCCTTACGCGGGTGGAACCATCACTTTAGATGGACAGGTGATCAATCACCTCAGCCCTTTTGACGCCGCAAAGGCAGGGATCGCTTATGTGCCCCAAGGGCGCGAAGTCTTCCCTTTGATGACGGTGGTTGAAAACCTCGAGAGTGGTTTTGCCTGTCTGGATAAGTCAGATCACAAAGTCCCAGATCACATCTATGATCTCTTTCCGGTCCTGCATGATATGGCTGGGCGCCGTGGTGGCGATCTTTCTGGTGGGCAACAACAACAACTTGCGATTGCCCGTGCTTTGATCACGCGCCCCAAGGTGCTGTTGCTGGATGAGCCAACGGAAGGGATTCAGCCCAACATCATCCAACAAATCGGTCGCGTCATTCGCATTCTGTGTGATCAAGGCGACATGGCGATTGTACTGGTCGAACAGTTCTTTGATTTCGCCTATGAGTTGGGTGACGAGTTTACCGTGATGAAACGCGGCACGGTATCCTTTAATAAACGCGCCGACGGTTTGGACCGTCAGACACTTTATGATGCTGTGATGGTTTAAGCGGCCGGGTCGCTAAACCCGCCGATACCGGCCAAAAGGCTGATCACTTTGTCTGCGCCAACGCCGTTACGCAGGCTGGTGAAAACAAAGGGTTTGTCCCCACGCATCCGTGTGGCATCACGTTCCATCACCTCAAGTGAGGCCCCAACGTGGGGCGCAAGATCCGTTTTGTTGATGACCAGGACATCTGACTTGGTGATTGCAGGTCCACCTTTGCGGGGGATTTCTTCGCCCGCGGCAACATCTATCACATAGACCGTCACATCTGCCAATTCAGGGCTGAATGTGGCAGACAGGTTGTCCCCACCACTCTCGATCAGAACGATCTCAACGTCGGGATGACGCCCGCGCATTTCGGCGATTGCGGCCAGATTGATCGAGGCATCCTCACGAATGGCTGTATGCGGGCAGCCCCCTGTTTCCACACCAATCACGCGGTCTTGGGGCAGGATTTGCATCCGCATCAAGGCTTCGGCGTCTTCTTGTGTGTAGATGTCATTTGTGATGACACCAATGGATGTCTGGGGGTGAAGTATCTTGGCCAGTGCAGCTGTCAAAGTTGTTTTCCCTGCTCCAACAGGGCCACCTATACCGATGCGAAGGGGTCCGTTTTTCGACGCCATGAGCGATCTCCTTATGTGCGAAAGACGCGTGAATATTGGGTTTCGTGGCGCATGGATGTGATGTCGGACAGCCATGCACTGTTATGTAGGTCGTCTAATGTTGCGCCCTGCAGCTGTTTGGCAATTTCAGTGCAATATGGCTTCAACGCGATTTGTGTTTTCTGCCCATCCACTTGGCCCAACGGGACCAAGCGCATTGCGGCAGCTGTGAGGTTTGAAATGAAGGACTGCAAGTGCATCGCGGTGGTCAGTTCAGGATCAAGGGTAAGGGCGGCAGCCACGCGACCAACAGCCACTGGATAGCAAAGGCGGCCCAGATCAATGCCCCAAACCGTCTCAACGGTTTCACATAAGGCAGCGCCTTGCAGATCCGTTTCCTTCAAGCGTTCTGCGGATGCAGCAAATGCCCTTGCCTGGGCGTCGATGGGCGCAACGGCACCGTCAGCCGCACCAAAGGCTGCATTCAACAAAACGGCGTCCGAACGCGCGCCACCATGTTCCAACAAATCCACCAACCAAGACTGCAGGGTAGGGGCCGACACAATCCGCCCCTCGGTAATAGCGGTCTCAAGCCCATGCGAGTAGGCGAATGCCCCCACAGGAAAGCTGGGCGATAACAGCTGAGATAGGGTTAATACGTCAGTGGTCATGGTCATGCGCAGTGGCACCGTGTTCATGCGAATGGGTGCGTCCGTGGCCATAGGCACCGCCCTCTGGCGTAAAGGGGGCCTCTACTAATGTCACGTTTGCCCCCAGATGCTCAAGCATATGACCAATGACCGCATCGTTTTGGATTAGCAGGCGATCGCTCTCGATCTGGCAAGGGGTATGACGATTGCCGATATGCCACGCCAGTTGAACCAGATCACCGGCGATTTCCAGCAATGGCTCGGGTGCAGCGACAACTTCAATCACTTCGCCGTCGGCCACTGCAAATGCGTCGCCGTGATCCAAAGATGTCGTATGTACCAGATCCACCAAAAGGCTCGCGCCCTTGACGGTTTTTAAAACCTTGCGGCGCAAAAATCTGTCCTCATAAGAGAGAAAACAGCTGTCAGACGCATTTGACCAAGCGCCAGTTTTTAGGATGGTTTGAGAAATGTAATCAGTCATCAGAATAAGAAATACCTTTGGGCCATCGGAAGTTCCGTGGCGGGTTCACAGGTTAGAAGTTCACCGTCAGCGCGCACCTCGTAGGTTTCTGGGTTGACCTCCATATGTGGCGTGGCGGTGTTGTGGATCAGATGGGATTTGCCAATGTTGCGGGTGTTTTCCACAGCAACGGTTTGCTTGGACAGACCCAACTTGTCACCAATCCCATCCGCTTGGGCTGCGGCGGATACAAAACAGACGGCTGAATGCTCAACCGACTTTCCATAGGCCCCAAACATTGGACGTGAATAGACTGGCTGCGGGGTAGGGATGGAGGCATTGGGATCGCCCATCTGCGCACAGACGATTATGCCTGCCATCAGAACCATCTCAGGTTTGACGCCAAAAAATGCAGGATTCCATAGTACCAGATCGGCACGTTTGCCCTCAGTGATACTGCCAATTTCGCCACTGATCCCATGAGCAATCGCAGGGTTAATCGTATATTTTGCAATATACCGGCGCACACGGAAGTTATCGTTCTCGCCTGTTTCTTCAGGCAGACGACCGCGTTGCTTTTTCATTTTGTCAGCGGTTTGCCATGTGCGGATCAACACCTCGCCGACACGGCCCATGGCCTGACTGTCAGACGCGATGATCGAAAAAGCACCCATGTCGTGTAGGATATCTTCGGCTGCAATGGTTTCGCGGCGAATGCGGCTTTCTGCGAACGCAACATCCTCTGGGATGGATTTGTCGAGGTGATGACAAACCATCAACATGTCTAAATGCTCTTCGAGGGTGTTCACGGTATAGGGCCGTGTTGGATTGGTAGAGGATGGCAAAACATGCTCTTCGCCGCAAATCTTGATAATGTCGGGGGCGTGTCCACCACCCGCGCCCTCGGTATGGAAGGCGTGAATGGTACGGCCCTTCAACGCGGCCACTGTGGTTTCAACGAAACCTGATTCATTGAGTGTGTCGGTGTGGATCATCACCTGCACATCCATGTCATCGGCAACAGACAGACAGCAATCAATCGCCGCTGGGGTCGTGCCCCAATCCTCGTGCAGCTTTAGCGCACAGGCACCGCCCTTGACCATTTCAACCAATGCATCTGGTTGGCTCGCGTTCCCTTTTCCGGCAAAGGCAAGGTTCATCGGAAAAGCATCCGCCGCCTGCAACATGCGCCCAATGTGCCACGGGCCCGGTGTGCAGGTGGTTGCCAATGTGCCATGCGCTGGGCCTGTGCCCCCGCCCAACATTGTTGTCAGACCAGAGTGCAATGCATCCTCAATCTGCTGTGGGCAGATGAAGTGGATGTGGCTGTCAAAACCGCCTGCTGTCAGGATGCGTCCCTCGCCAGCAATGACTTCGGTGCCCGGACCTACGATGATATCTACACCGGGTTGCGTGTCAGGGTTCCCAGCCTTGCCGATCTTGTGAATGCGCCCATCGCGCAAACCCACATCCGCTTTGTAAATGCCAGAATGATCAATGATCAAAGCGTTGGTAATAACGGTGTCTACGGCACCTGCAGCGCGGGTGGCTTGGGATTGGCCCATGCCGTCACGAATGACTTTACCACCGCCGAATTTCACTTCCTCACCATAGGTCATGCCATTGCCGCCATTGGTGCGTTCTGCGGTCAGGTCGCGTTCGACTTCGATAATAAGGTCAGTGTCGGCAAGGCGTACTTTGTCACCCACCGTTGGGCCAAACATGGCAGCGTAATCGGCGCGATTAATAGATGTGGCCACTAGAGGTCTCCCATAACTTGATTGTTGAAACCAAAGACACGGCGCGCGCCCGACATCTCTATCAAATTGACCTCGCGCCGTTGGCCCGGTTCAAATCGGACTGCGGTGCCGGGGGCGATATCAAGGCGACGGCCATAGGCGGCTGTGCGGTCAAAATCCAACGCGGCATTGCTTTCGGCAAAGTGGTAATGACTGCCAATCTGAACAGGGCGGTCGCCCGTATTGGCCACCATGATGGTGATTGCCTCGCGGTCTGCATTTAGGATCAGGTCGCCATCGGCTGGAAAAATCTCTCCGGGGATCATAACGCGCTCCTATCGAATGGGGTTGTGAACGGTGACCAGTTTGGTCCCATCAGGAAAAGTCGCCTCGACTTGAACGTCGTGGATCATCTCTGGGATGCCCGCCATGCATTGATCACGGGTGATCACATGGGCACCTGCCTCCATCATATCTGCGACAGAGCGCCCGTCACGGGCACCCTCAACAACAGCGTCAGCAATCAATGCAATGGCTTCGGGGTAATTCAGCTTCACGCCACGGGCGAGCCGCTTGCGGGCCACTTCGGCGGCCATTGCCACCAGAAGTTTGTCTTTTTCACGTGGGGTCAATTGCATGAGTCATAGCCTCCAGTTTTTGGGAACTGCGTTGTGGGTGAGATGTGTCAAGATCGGGAGCAATGCAGTGCGCAGCGCAAAACTGTTAGAGCAAAGCAGACGAATTACTAGGATGTTGTCGGCCAACAGGCTTGCTCCACCAGAGGACGGGAGCAGGGCGCGCACGCCATCAAGCAACGCTTTGGCCGTTGGGTCGACAAGAACAATACTGGCCATGGCACGTGCGCCATTTGCCACCGCAGGCCGCTTTAAGGTCGCTGCGATGTCGCCGTTCAGTTTAATGCGATCAACATAAACGGGTTTTCCGTCGCAAGTTATGCAGACGCTGTCGTCCAGCGAACAAGATTGTAGGCTTTCGCCAGAGGCCTCTCTGCCGAAGACGAGTGGCTCGACCATTAAGAATTTTGCGCCCTGTGCGACATCGACTTCTAAACGCCGGCGCAGGCGAGACCCTTCAAACAGGATCGTTTCTTGAGGCAGCCAATAAAGTTGCGCATTAGGCTTCACTTCGAGCCACGTTTGCATCGACCCCGCTGTGGCATTGGGCGCGCGATAAATACGTTCAGCGGCTTGGGTCGTGACACTGACTTTGGCGTGGTCGTAGGCCGTAACCTTGGTCGCGAATTTGTCACCACCTGTGATGCCACCAGCAGTGTTGATGATGACGGCCTCAATGGTGCCCTTTATCGGACGTGGAAAAATCGCACGGTAGGACCCTTGTTGGCGTAGGTCTTTCAAACGCGACTGATCGCCAGCCGCAGACACCGCGCTTATGTTCAGTGTCCCGCGGGCACGCTGAAAGATGACATCGCTGCCTATGGAATGATGTGCCGTCATTAGGTCCTCAACACGCGTAGGTCTGTAAACTGTGGTGGGGATTTTAAGAGTGGGCAAGGACCAGATTTGGCGGCAAGAGATTTTGCGTGGGTTTTGCCTGATTGACTAAATGTTGGGCGATAGGTGTTAAGAAATAGTCATTTTGAAAAGTGTAGCATCGGGGCTCGTGGCCCCGTTCTAAATGAGCAGGCGGAGCCGCATGGATCGATAGATTCTAGCGACGAAGCATACGAGTTTTGCAAACGTGCATTCATCGTCACGATCTAAGACTTGAAGGGTTCGATCCTGTCCGCAGAAAGCGCATAAGCGATATCTGCAAGCTGTGTTGACATGGATGAAACGCCGAACATCCCAATTACATTCACCGGCTCAAACATGCCCGAACTTTCATAGGGTTCTTGTGTTGTGACAAAAACAAGTTGGTTCGGGGGTGGTGGCGGCACGTGAACGCATGCGCCGACAAAAGGCACCAGAATGAACGCGGTGACGCCTGTGCCTGAATACTCAATCGGAACGATAAAGCCCGGTAAACGAACTATTTGGCCGTTCAAGTCTGTCCGCACGCCAGTGGATTGTGGTTGCTGGTTCGACAATGGTGCTTGGTCGTGGTCGATCAAACCTTGCAGCATGGGGGGAACGATCGTTTGTCCTTTTGGAACAAGGTCGTTCCAGTCGAGGTCGATATACTCATCCGCCCCAGCCAATTGTGGGATCAGCCCGAAGGCTCCCAAACTGGCTATCAAACGTCGACGTGTCACGACCCGTCTTACCATACGTAGGTTTCCATTTCCTCAGCCTTCAACAGATAACCAGTTTCGGCGACTTCTGTTGATTGAAGTTCGTGCTGCATTTGGCCTGTTACCCATACCGCATCCCATAGATTATCGCTGGGCCATGGCTTGTTCGTTGTAACGAAAACCAGCTGGTTCGCTGGCGGAGGTGGGGTGTGCAGGCAGGCCCCAACATAAGGCACCAAAACAAAGCTGGTAACACCATCGGTCGATTGGTCGATGGGAATAATATAGCCTGGCATCTTAATGTACGCCCCATCCAAAATGGGGTTCAACTTTGTTGCGTTCTCATCAAATATTGGTTGCCAAATGTCATTGGTCTCGTCCATTTCGCCTGCGGCGACGATTTCGGAATAAGGTACGCCGGGTGGAATCAGATCATCCCATGTGATTTCGGTTGGCGTTTTGGCCAAAGCTGCACGTGGTAGGGCCGCACTGGCCAAAGCCGAGGTGATCAATTTACGGCGGGAAACCTGCATAGTCTTGTTCCTTATCATCCTAAATCCTAACCATCATACCATCTGCGAGGGACATGCGGTAGGCACGCAATGCTGGTACCATGCTCACAATTGCGCCAGCAACGACAACTCCCAGCGACACCCAAACTTCGCGTAGTGTTGGTGGTTCAATGGGCAACCATAGCCCAAAGGCGTTATCGATCATGGGTTGGCCGATGGACAGCCCGACATACAACAGAACAAGACCCAGTAACGCACCAAGTGCGGCCATCACACTTGCCTCAAACACCAGTAATCCCAAAATCACCCGTGGTCGTGCACCCATCGCTCTGAAAATGGCCATCTCTCGGCGACGCTCATTCAAGCTGGAGAAAATCGTGGCCATCATCCCGATCAAGGCCGTTATCACGACCATGGCTGATACCCCGATCAACGCGGTCTCCGCGATCCCGACGATTTGCCATAACTCTTGCAATGCCACCCCGGGAAGAATTGCGAGCAAGGGTTCCTCTGCATAGTCATTGATGGCTCGTTGCAACCCGAAAACCTTAAGGCGGCCTTTGACCCCCACAAGCGCTGCAGTGACTGCATATGGTTTCAATTCCATTTGGCGCAGGGCCTCTGCTGGGGTCGATTGTCCTTGTATCTGGCCGCCACCTTGCCAGTCGACATGGATCGCTTCAATCGCGCGCAGACCAACGATGACGGTCCGGTCTACGGGTGTGCCCGTCTTTTCAAGGATGCCAGAGACGCGGAAAGGTTGATCGTCATGTTGGGTGAAAGACGCAAGACCATGCGCCACCACAATCGGATCGCCAACTTTATAGCCTAGCTTCGCGGCAACATCGGCCCCGATGACAGCATCAAACAAGTCATCCATAATGGCACCATCACGTATACTAAGGGATTGGCCCGAGCGATATTTGTATCGCTCAAAGAAGGCTTGTGTTGTGCCCATGACGCGGAACTGCCGATGGCTGTCGCCCAAGGAAATCGGGACAATCCAATCCACTTCGGGGCGGTTTTCTATGTCTTGATAGCTTTCCCACGTCATGTTGTTCGTCGCATTGCCAATCCGAAAGACCGAATAGAGCAGCAGTTGTACTGACCCGGACCGCGCCCCAACAATCAGGTCCGTGCCAGATATCGTGTCAGCAAAGCTGGCTTTGGCACCGGTTCGAATTTTTTCAACCCCAAGGAACAGCGCCACGGACAGGGCGATCGCAAGAATGGTCATGCTGACGGTCAATGCGCGTGCGACCAGAGATGCAAAAGCGAGGCGAAATATCATGCGGCACCTCGTGTGGTTTGTGCGATGTCTGCCATATGGATCACGCGGTCGAATTGGCTGGACAGGCGTGCGTCATGACTAACCATCAACAGCGTGGTTCCATGGGCACGCGATTGCGCAAACAGCAGTTCTAGAAACGTTGCTTGGGTTGCCGCATCCAATGAGGACGTAGGTTCATCTGCAATGATCAGGGGCGGCATGCCGATTAACGCACGGGCGGCCGCCACACGTTGTTGTTGTCCGACGCTAAGATTACCAGCCTTTGATGACATCACACCATCAGGAAGACCCAAATCATGGCACAATCTTGTGGCTTCTTGCTTTGGATCGTTCAAACGATTGTGCCGCTCGGGGGCAAATCTTAGAGGCAGCAAAATGTTGTCTTGTACGCTTGCAAAGGGTAGCAGATTGAACTGTTGAAAGATCAATCCAATCTGCTCGGCGCGAAAGCGGTCACGCTGTCCCGCCGAGAGTTTAGCAATATCTGTGCGCGCAACACTGACCCGACCAGAACCTGCGATGATGGTCCCGCAGATCAATGACAAAAGCGTAGACTTTCCCGACCCACTTTCGCCAAGCAGCAGAACTGTCTCGGACCGTGCCAATGTCAGGCCAGGAACGTGCAACCCAAAAGAGGCAGACCCCGGCCAATTGTAGGTGACATCCTCAAGGCGCAGAATTTCGGTTGTGTCGGTCAAGGCTTTAAAGCAACCCAGTTAGATCAAGAGTTGGGGCGTCACGTTCTACTTCAAACGAAGTAGCACCAGTGTCTGTAATAATTTGCACCTCTACCGCCAACGCATTTGGAAAACTTCCAAAATAGGCAAAGTCGATGCCCGTTATAGCGGATGGTTCAGCACAGTTCAGCAGATACTCGGCATGAAACTCTGTGTGCCCTGATTCATCAGCATGAACGTCATGCCCATCTTCGTCATGACCGTGCTCTCCATGCTCGTCCTTGGCGTGCTCATCATGTGCGCGCTCATCATCGGCATGCTCGTCACCATGTTCTTCGTGCTCTTCTTCACTCTCAAGGCCCGCTGATGCTTCGACAATGCTACATCCAGCAGCTTCAGGCAGCACAAATAGGGCTAAAGGAGCGGACAGTTTCGCAACTGCGGCATCAACCGCCGCAAGATCCTTTGGGCTTTCCGCTGCATACTCAAAACCTACAATGTCAGCACCAGGTGCATGTAATTCCATCGCAATTTGTTGCCCATCAATGGCGATATCCAATTGCCCGACGCCGTGCTCATGCGCATCAAGTTGGCGCGTTTCTTCGGCAATAACTGGGGTGGCGGTGATCGCAGTTGCGATAAGAAATGGAAGAGCTTTCATCAAAATATTCCTGTGTTTTGAATTGATTGGGTTAGATCGAGCAGCCATCGCAGCGGCCATGGATTTCGACGATATGGCGCGTCGCGTGAAAAGAGGATTGCGCAGATATCGAAGAAAGCTCTGGCAGCAATTGGGTGCCATCATGTTCCTCTACGGTTCCGCAATCGCCGCAGATGGCCAACACTGGTACCGCTGCATCATGATTACAGCGGCAAGGAACAAACGCTTTGATCGACTCCAGTTTATGCGCCCGCCCTTGATCAGTTAATGCAGCGAGGGCGCGGTAAATGGTCGGAGCCGCCAGATCAGGCTCATCGAGCTTCATCTGATCAAGAATAGCGTAAGCTGTCATTGGTTTTGCATGTCCGTGTAATACACCCAAGACATCTGATTGGCGCACCGCAGCTTGTTTACGCATGAGGTTTCTCCTTACGTTTAAAAGTTTGTTACTTTATAAAATAACAAACGACAACAATGCAAATTCAAAAGAATGTACTACCAGCAAATGTTCGCCAAAGCTGGCAAGAGTGTGCCGAAATTTTCATCACTATTGGTTCTAAACGGATGTGCACGGCAACGGTTATCAAGGTTTGGATCGGGCATTTCATGAACAATTGCGTTTTGGGCAATTGCTATGGCGTTCGGGACAGTTCTGAACCGATTTATAGATAGCGCTAAGGCGAGGAGGGGGCGAATTCGATGTCTACTGGCCAAGATAAATTCCGAGCGATTTTTGCGATATAAACAGTGAAACCGCCCCGCAAGCTGCGAGGCGGTTTCACGTTAGTGTTCAACTTACTTAAGTGCAGCGTCAGTGATCGCATGTGTCCATGCGCCAGTTGGGGCAGCAGAGATCACGGGATCAGACCCACCAGACAACAGCGTCGCGACCGTGCGCTCATAATCAGCCACGTCCAACGCACCGTTCGACCCTGCGGTCAACTTGGCGATTTCACCCATCATCCGAACCTGAGCAGCTTCAGTCTGTGCACCAGTTTCATCATTATCAAGGATGATACCTGCAGCTTCTTCAGGGTTGGATTCAGCGTATTTCCAACCTTCCATAGACGCGCGTACAAAGCGGACCATTTTGTCAACAAAGACCGGGTCTTCCAGATTTTCCTCAAGGACGTAGATACCGTCTTCGAGTGTCGCGACGCCTTGTTCTTCGTATTTGAACGTCACAAGTTCATCTGGGTTGACGCCTGCGTCGATAACCTGACCATACTCATTGTACGTCATAGTTGAGATACAATCAGCTTCGCGGTTCAACAGTGGGTCGACGTTAAAGCCTTGCTTTAAAACAGTGACACCATCATCACCGCCATCAGTTGAAATGCCGACTTGGCTCATCCAGCTAAGAAATGGATATTCGTTGCCGAAGAACCAAACACCAATTGTCTTGCCACGGAAATCTTCAACATTTGTGATGCCGGTGTCTTTCCAGCAGGTCAGCATAAGGCCAGACGTTTTGAACGGCTGGGCAATATTGACAACAGGAAGACCTTTTTCACGGGCAGCCAAAGCTGACGGCATCCAATTTAGCATGGCATCAGCACCGCCACCAGCCAAGACCTGCGGTGGGGCAATGTCAGGGCCGCCAGCAAGGACAGTAACGTTCAAACCTTCGGCCTCGTAAAAACCTTTGTCCAAGGCGACGTAATAACCTGCAAATTGGGCCTGCGTGACCCACTGGAGCTGCAGTGAGACATCATTCGCATGACCATCGGCACTCGCTGCTGAAGCCGACATGCCCGTGGTTAATGCAGCGGCAATTAATAAGTTCTTCATCGTGTAGACCTCCAAGTCTGTTGGTTTTCGCTTTTTAGCGATTGGATGGATGCCAAAAAGTCATCCATCGCTCGAGTAAAGTCACAAGTCCGTAGCACGCTGAGCCAACAAGGGCTGCGACTACGATTTCGGCCCAAACCATATCAAGGGCCAACTGGCCAAAACTGGTCGAAATTCGAAAGCCCATGCCAACTGTCGGCGATCCAAAAAACTCTGCTACAATCGCGCCAATCAGGGCTAAGGTTGTGGCGATTTTCAGGCCATTAAAAATAAACGGCATCGCCGCAGGCAGGCGAAGCTTGAACAGCGTTGGCCAATAGCTGGCACCATATGTTCGCATCAAATCGCGTTGCATCGCGGTTGTATCACGCAACCCGGCAACAGCATTCACAAGGATAGGGAAAAAAACCATCACAGCCACAACAGCCGCTTTTGATTCCCAATCGCTACCGAACCACTTCACAAAAATGGGTGCTATCCCAACAATAGGAAGTGCCGCCATAAAGCTTCCGACAGGCAAGACGCCGCGCGTTAAAAATTCTGATCTATCCGCAAGGATTGCAACGCCAAATGCAGCCAACCCGCCGATGATGTAACCAGTCAGCGCACCCTTGATGATCGTTTGCACAAAGTCGGCCCATAGGCGTGGTAGCTCTTGTGACATACGGATCATAATGTCGGAGGGACGTGGCAAAAACACGGGGTTGATTTCAAACCCCAAAACAAAAAACTCCCATACCACCAATATCGTCAAACCAAAAATCAGTGGGATCGCGATCCGCACGCTGCGGACATCCCCGCTCGGTCCATTGGCAAGTCGGACGTTCAACATCCAGCCAGCAGCCCAAAAGGCGAAACCCAAAACAATATAGATCATGCCGGTTTCATCCCCATTTGGCGCAACGTACCGCGTTCGATCATGCCAATGATGCCTACCAAAGCAGCCGCAGTAATCGCTGCAGCAAACAACGCGGCCCATGACAATATCGGTTGGCCATATTGGTCACCTACCAACATACGTGCGCCAAAGCCTGCCTTGGCACCAGTAGGCAGTTCGGCCACAATTGTACCGATCAGGGAGGCAGAAATGCCAATCTTGAGGGACGCGAAAATATATGGGGTTGAGGCGGGTAAGCGTAACTTCCAAAAGCCTTGAGAATTGCTGGAATGATAGGTGCGTAACAGATCAAGCTGCATACCTTCCGGGCTGCGTAGCCCTTTGACCATGCCAACGACCACGGGAAAGAAGGACAGATAGGCAGCGATCACGGCCTTGGGCAATATGCCCTGAATACCTGCGGCCCCCATGACAACAATAACCATTGGCGCAAGAGCAAGGATAGGTATGGTCTGGCTGACAATAGCCCAAGGCATGACAGACCGATCCATCACACGGCTAAAGACAATTCCGACAGCCAGCATAATCCCCAACAACGTGCCAATCGCAAACCCCAGCAGCGTAGGTGCCAGTGTCACCCAACCGTGATAGACAAGGCTTCGCTTAGACGTGATTTTCTTGTCGATGACCGTGTCATACAGCTCGATCGCGATTTGATGTGGTGACGGCAATCGGGGGCGTATATTCACATAAGTGAGTGGGATCAGGTGGCTATTGCGGACCGCCAAACCAAGGCCGGAAAAGTCTTGGCGCGCGATTGGCGTATCGGGCGAAACCATCAAGCCGTCGCGCTGGGCCTGATCAGCGGTCAGATGCATATTCATCGGGACGACCGCGATGATCCAGATCAGTAAAACTGCTGTAACCACTGTGACGACTGGAAAAAAGGACTTCATAATCAACCCTGCCCATGACCGGCATGCAGGCCGTCGCGTACACGGTTTGCAATGGCAATAAATTCAGCGCTGTCGCGAATGGAAAGCGGACGATCACGTGGCAGCGGGCTTTCTATCACATCAGAAATTCGCCCGGGCCGCGGGCTCATCACAACGATCTTCGTTGAGAGATAGACCGCTTCAGGGATTGAGTGGGTGACAAACGCGATTGTCTTTTCGGTCCGTGCCCACAGCTGTAAAAGTTGCTCATTCAAGTGATCGCGTACGATTTCGTCCAACGCGCCAAAGGGTTCGTCCATCAAAAGGATGTCGGCATCAAACGCCAATGCGCGTGCAATGCTTGCACGTTGTTGCATTCCCCCAGACAGTTGCCACGGAAATTTCTTTTCAAAGCCCTCAAGATCAACCAGATTGAGAACCCGTTTGGTACGCTCGCCCATCTCCGCTTTTGAAAAACCCATTATTTCAAGCGGCAGTCGGATGTTTCCGCCAATCGTACGCCAAGGATAAAGACCAGCGGCTTGGAACACATATCCATACGCCCGCGCACGGCGGGCATCATCGGGCGTCATACCATTGACCGAAAGCGCTCCGGATGTCGGAGTTTCAAGCCCAGCGATACAGCGCAAGAATGTCGTCTTACCACAGCCCGACGGCCCAATGAAGCTGACAAAATCCCCCTTGTTTACCTCAAGATTGACGTCTTTCAGCGCATGAACAGGACCATCGTTGGTCTGGAAGGTCAGGTCTAAGTTGGACGCGCGGATCACCAATGGCGAGAGACCATCGGCATCTTGGGTGGGCGTGGTTGATGGGGTCAGGCTCTGCAATTTAGGTCTCTCGTACATTATTCAATTGATCGGTCGTAGGCGGTAAATACAGCGAACAGCTCGCGTTTTCTGAGTGTGCAGGAATGCGCGGCTTACACCCCGCTGGCCGGAATGCCTGTGCGTTTAACAGGGGTGGGCGCGGTCAGTTCTTTCCATGAGGAAAGCGCTTTGTTCGTGGCAGTATTGCCTTCGCGCTTTACGAATTTTCCGTGGCCTTCTTGGGTTCGGACTTCGCCATCAAACACGGCAACCTGACCACGCGTTAGCGTAAAGCGCGGGAGGCCTTTAACCTTTTTGCCCTCAAAAACATTGTAGTCGATGGCCGATTGCTGTGTGCCCGCGGTAATCGTTTTTTCTTTTTCAGGATCCCAAACAACGATATCAGCATCAGCGCCCACAAGGATCGCGCCTTTCTTGGGGTAACAATTCAAAATCTTGGCAATATTCGTTGACGTCACCGCAACAAATTCGTTTGGCGTTAGACGCCCTGTTGCGACCCCATGGGTCCAAAGCATTGGCATCCGATCCTCAAGTCCACCAGTGCCGTTCGGGATCTTGGTAAAGTCGCCTATGCCAAACCGCTTTTGTTCGGTTGAGAATGCACAATGGTCGGTGGCGACGACACTAAGTGACCCCGATTGTAGGCCTGCCCAAAGACTATCTTGGTGCTGCTTGTTGCGGAACGGTGGCGACATGACGCGGCGGGCGGCATGGTCCCAATCCTTGTTGAAATATTCGCTCTCATCCAATGTAAGGTGCTGGATCAAAGGCTCGCCCCAGACACGTTTGCCTTGCTGGCGGGCGCGGCGGATGGCCTCGTGAGATTCCTCGCAAGAGGTGTGAACAACATACAGCGGCACGCCAGCCATATCGGCAATCATAATTGCGCGGTTGGTGGCTTCACCTTCAACCTGTGGCGGGCGCGAATAGGCGTGGGCTTCGGGGCCCGTATTACCCGCAGCAAGCAGCTTGGCTGATAGCTCAGCAACAACGTCACCATTTTCGGCATGAACCATCGCAATTCCGCCCAGTTCGGACAGGCGATTAAAGCTGGCAAAAAGTTCATCATCGTTCACCATCAACGCGCCTTTGTAGGCCAAGAAATGCTTGAATGTGTTGATGCCGCGCTCCTTGATCACAGATTCCATCTCGTCGAACACTTGTTCGCCCCACCACGTCACCGCCATGTGAAACGAATAATCGCAATTCGCGCGGGTTGATTTGTTGTCCCACATTTTTAGGGCGTCATGCAGCCCCTGTCCGGGACTTGGGAGCGCGAAATCAACGACCATCGTCGTGCCGCCAGCAAGGGCAGCACGGGTTCCGCTTTCGAAATCATCGGTGGAATATGTGCCCATGAACGGCATCTCAAGATGCGTGTGGGGATCAATGCCACCAGGCATCACATAGCAGTCCGTTGCATCCAATTGTTTGTCGCCGGACAGGTTTTTGCCAATCTCGATGATCTTGCCATCTTGGATTAAAACGTCCGCTTTATAAGTTAAATCATGGGTGATGATAGTTCCGTTTTTAATGACAGTGGTCATGGCGGTCTCCCTGCGTATTTCGATTGTTCGGCGCTTAGGCCACTATGATTGCGGTTTCGAGAACGGCATGCAGCAATACATCTGTTCCTGACGCGGCCCATTCAGGGCTGATTTCTTCGGCTTCGTTATGGCTTAGCCCATCGACGCACGGGCACATGATCATCGCGGTGGGGGCAATGCGGTTGATCCAACAGGCGTCGTGACCGGCACCAGAAATCAAATTCATATGACTATAGCCAAGCCGCTCAGCGGCGGCGCGTACTGCACCAACACATGCTTCATCAAAGGCGACAGGGTCAAACCCACCAACCTTTTCAAATTCGATTTCCATCTCCATTGCGTCACAAATATCTTGGGCTTGTGTGCGCAGTTGCGCTTCCATGTCTTGAATGACCTCCAATTCAGGGGAACGGAAATCAACAGTAAAGACGACCTTGCCCGGTATCACATTGCGTGAATTTGGATAAACATCGATATGGCCAGCGGCACCAACTGCATGGGGCGCATGTGACATGGCGATAGCATCCACCTTGTCCAGAATACGGGCCATGGCCAATCCTGCGTTTTTGCGCATCGGCATTGGTGTAGAACCCGTATGCGCGTCCTTGCCAGTGATCGTAATCTGGGTCCACGAAAGACCCTGACCATGTGTCACAACGCCGATTTGTTTGTTTTCGGCCTCAAGGATCGGTCCTTGTTCAATATGTAATTCAAAAAAGGCGTGCATTTTCCGTGCACCAACGTCTTCATCGCCACGCCATCCAATGCGGGCCAATTCATCGCCAAATTTCTTGCCATCAGCATCTGTGCGATCATAGGCCCAGTCTTGCGTATGCAAACCTGCAAAAACGCCAGACGAAAGCATCGCTGGGGCATAGCGCGTGCCCTCTTCATTGGTCCAGTTCGTGACAACAATTGGATGTTTGGTTTTGATGTCCAGGTCTTTCATTGTGCGCAAGATTTCTAATCCGCTCAGCACACCTAGAACGCCATCATATTTGCCACCTGTGGGCTGCGTATCCAGATGCGATCCGACGTAAACGGGCAGGGCGTCGGGGTCTGTTCCGTCGCGCTGGGCGAACATATTGCCCATTTGATCAAGGCCCATTGAGCATCCCGCGGCCTCGCACCAATTTTGGAACAGGTGGCGGCCTTCACTGTCTTCATCGGTTAACGTTTGGCGATTGTTGCCACCGGCAATGCCGGGTCCAACCTTGGCCATTTCCATCAGGCTGTCCCAAAGACGTTCGCTGTTGATCTTTAAGTTTTCACCAATGGCAGCCATGCGCAGAGCCCTCGCTTCGTTCGTTTACTTGGCCATGTTTTGACCAACTGGTAAAATCACGCTAGCAGAGGTTCGACATGAGTCAAGGAATTGCTTGCCCAAAATTCCTGACTGATCGCAAAGGCGGATGTTCTTTACTGTTTGCTCGCCACTGTTTTCCGTGGGATGATGAGTTTATGAGCAAACCTGAAACACCGATCCAAAAGAAAAACCGATCTGCAATCATGAATGCGGGTCTTGAAGTGTTTTCTAAGTTTGGGTTTCGTGGGTCAACTCTGGACCAAATTGCGTTGGAGTCCGGTCTCTCAAAACCGAACATATTGTATTATTTCAAATCGAAAGAGGTGATTTATACAACGTTGCTCGGAGAACTTTTGACCGATTGGCTCAAGCCCGTCCGCGATATTGATCCAGATGGTGATCCCATCGCAGAGATATTGGGATATGCCGCGCATAAGATGGAAATGAGCCAGAATTATCCACGCCAAAGCCGTCTTTATGCCAATGAAATCATTCAGGGTGCGCCGCGTATCAGCAATGTCTTAACAAGCGAGTTGCACGAAGTTGTCGATAAATTTGCTCAGCTGATAAAGTCATGGTCGAAAAAGGGACTTATCCGCGACGTCGATCCGCATCACCTTATTTTCTCGATCTGGGCTATGACACAGCACTATGCCGATTTCGACTTTCAGGTGCGTGCGGTACTGGGGCATGATGACCCGTTTCCGAAGGGCGAAAAACATGTCGAAGACATGTTGCGCCAGATGTTGACGGTCTAAAAAACAGGGCGCGCCGCGATAAGCAGCACGCCCCTAAAGTCATTCGGCGGCAACTGCACCGGGGTTATTGGGATGGGTGGTCCAATTTGCGTAATCATCCACAACTGTCTTGCCCGTGCGGGCATCAACAGTACCTGGTTTTTGCTCCACCATGGTTATGCAGTTTTCGACTGGGCAGACTTCAACACAAAGGTTGCAGGCCACACATTCAGCATCAATGACGGTGAACGTACGGTCGCTCGACATTGCAATTGCTTGGTGTGATGTATCTTCACAAGCGGCATAGCAACGGCCGCAGCTGATGCAATCGTCTTGATTGATTTCAGCTTTTGCAACGTAGTTTAGGTTCAAATACTGCCAGTCAGTTGTGTTTGGTATGGCAGCGCCCATGAAATCTTGGATCGATGTGTGACCCTTTTCATCCATCCACTGCGATAGCCCACTGATCATTTCTTGGACCACTTTAAATCCATAGGTCATGGCCGCTGTACACACTTGGACATTGCCACATCCCAACGTGATAAACTCTGCAGCATCACGCCATGTGGTTACACCGCCAATTCCTGAAATCGGCAAGCCAGCCGTATCAGGTGCGCGCGCAATTTCAGACACCATCGACATCGCGATAGGTTTGACCGCAGGGCCGCAATAGCCGCCGTGGGTGCCTTTGCCGTCGATTGAAGGTTCAGGGCTCATTGAGTCAAGATTGACTGAGACAATGGAGTTGATGGTGTTGATCAGCGATACCGCATCAGCCCCACCGCGCTTTGCAGCGGCGGCTGGCAAACGCACGTCAGTGATATTTGGGGTCAATTTCACGATGACGGGTTTTGAATAATATTGCTTGCACCAGCGCGTCACCATTTCGATGTATTCAGGAACTTGACCAACCGCGGCTCCCATGCCGCGTTCGGACATGCCGTGCGGGCAGCCAAAGTTAAGCTCGATCCCGTCGGCTCCCGTGGCTTCAACCTTGGGCAAGATGTCTTTCCACGCCTGTTCTTCACACGGAACCATGATCGAAACGATAACTGCGCGATCGGGGTAGTCCTTTTTCACACGGGTGATTTCTTCAAGATTGATCTCAAGCGAGCGATCGGTGATCAGTTCGATGTTATTCAGGCCAAGGACACGTCGATCCGCGCCGTGGATCACGCCGTAGCGTGGGCCATTCACGTTAACGACGGGCGGGCCTTCTGCACCAAGAGTTTTCCAGACAACGCCACCCCAACCGGCCTCGAATGCGCGGCGGACGTTATATTCTTTGTCTGTAGGTGGGGCAGATGCCAACCAGAATGGGTTAGGGCTTTTGATGCCAAGAAAATCTGTTGTTAAGTCGGCCATTATTCTACGCCTCCCATCAAAGTTGCATGAATATCCATTGCGGCGTCGCGGCCCTCGGCCACTGCCGTCACCGTAAGATCATTCCCGCCAGAGGCACAATCGCCCCCCGCCCAAACCTTAGAACGGTTGGTGCGACCTCTCTCTGATACGGCAATTTTACCGCCTTCTAGGACCAAGCCACCATCGGTTGTCAAAGTTTGCCCAATGGCACTGAACACCTGATCTGCATTCAGGAACAATGTCTCATCCGTGCCAGCCAGCTTTCCGTTTGTCACGGCGGTATATTCCAACTCAATTTGTGTGGACGCACCGCCATTAAGCACGGCTTTGGGTTGGACGTTGAACAACAATTGAACACCATGCGACGCTGCAAGGTCTTGTTCGTAGCGGCTTGCGCTCATGGCTTCGCGGCCACGGCGATAGGCAATTGTCACGTTCTGGGCTCCCAGCAGTTTTGACTGCACCGCTGCGTCAACGGCTGTCATACCACCACCGATCACAACAACATTGCGCCCCACAGGTAGGGTCGCCAAATCATCAGTCTGGCGCAGTAACTCGATGAATTCGACCGCATCAATGACACTGTCGTTTTCACCTCCGTCAATGCCAAGCGCATTAACGCCACCTAAACCAACGCTCAGGAACACCGCATCAAAATCGCGCGCCAGATCATCAAGGCTTAGGGCGTCGCCCAATGCTTTGCCGTTTTCCAGCGTAATTCCACCAATGGCCAGCAACCAATCGACCTCTTTAGCAGCAAAGTCGTTGGTCGATTTGTAGGCTGCAATTCCATATTCGTTAAGGCCACCCGCCTTTGGCCGTGCATCATACAGCGCCACATTATGGCCTAGTATCGCCAAACGGTGTGCGCAGGAAAGGCCCGCAGGACCGGCACCAACCACCGCGACCGTCTTGCCGGTTGCGTCTGCGCGTTCAAACGGGTGTACGCCTTTCGCCATCAACGTATCAGTGGCATGGCGCTGCAAACGGCCAATCTCGACGGGTTTTCCCTCGGCCACCTCACGTACACAGGCTTGCTCGCATAATTCTTCAGTCGGGCAAACGCGGGCGCACATGCCGCCTAAAATGTTCATATCAAAAATTGTTGTTGCAGCGGCCTCTGGTGTGCCTGTGCTGATTTGGCGAATGAACAGGGGGATATCAATGTCTGTCGGACACGCCGTTACGCAGGGTGCATCGTGACAGAAATAACAGCGATCTGAGGCGACGGCGGCCTCATGGGGCTGAAGCGGCGCATGAAGGTCGCCAAAGTTTTCTCTCAGACTATCATCGTTAAGACGGCGCGCAGTAACGCCTGGGTTCATTTGGCTATTCATGAGATCTCCATCGGTCAATTTTAGGAATCATCATGGCATGAAATAAAATTTTATCAAATGGTAAAAAAATTTTATATGCAAAGTTGGCTTACAAAGGGGCGTGCTTTGGTTCGATCCGCGCTCACCAACCGATAACAAACCTTTGAAATTGCTGGCTCAACGGGATGACGCCACCAACGGCGCTCATTGCGTCAGAAAAAGGCGTTCACCACGTCAAAATCCTACTCTGGTGCTCTTTCTTGGTGTAAAGGACCAAAGCAGTTTACACATTCCCCTCACACTTGATCCAAGCGTCGCACCCACGGGTTGATCGCGAAGGGAGAAGCAAAATTTTGCCACTCTGGTGCAATTTCAAACTACCCGTCCCAATCGAATCTGATAAACCACTCTCAAAGCAGCCCAATATTGGAGAGCGACAATGGACGGAAACGATATCGGCAAGTGCCCTGTCATGCACGGCGCAAGCATTCACGCAACGAACGAAGTACGCGGCAATCGTGATTGGTGGCCAAACCAGTTGAACCTAAAAATCCTAAACCAGAACACAGATCAAACTGATCCGTTCGGTGGCAAAGTTGATTACACGAAATCCTTTGAAACATTGGACGTTGCAGCGCTTAAGGCGGACTTGGCCGCACTGATGACGGACAGCCAAGAATGGTGGCCTGCTGATTATGGTCACTATGGTCCATTCTTTGTGCGCCTTTCATGGCACGCGGCTGGCACCTACCGTACAGGCGATGGCCGTGGCGGTGCAGGCACGGGCCAACAACGTTTCGCACCCCTCAACAGCTGGCCTGACAATGGCAACCTCGACAAAGGTCGTCGTTTGCTTTGGCCACTGAAACAGAAATACGGCAACGCCATTTCTTGGGCTGACCTATTTGTACTGGCTGGCACTGTGGGCATGGAAACCATGGGTTTCAAATCCTTCGGCTTCGGCTTTGGCCGCGCAGATACGTGGGAGCCAGAAGAAGACGTATATTGGGGCGTCGAAGATGTATGGTTGGATGACAAACGCTATACAGGCGATCGTGATCTAGAAAACCCATTGGCCGCTGTGCAAATGGGCCTGATCTACGTGAACCCAGAGGGGCCAAACGGCAACCCTGATCCAGTATTGTCTGGTGTTGATATTCGCGAAACATTCGCGCGTATGGGCATGGATGACGCCGAAACTGTGGCATTGGTTGCGGGTGGTCACACCTTTGGCAAAGGCCACGGCGCTGGTGATCCATCCCTTGTTGGTGCAGAACCTGAAGGCGCACCGGTCGAGCAAATGGGCTTTGGTTGGAAAAACAGCTTTGGCGATGGCAAAGGTGTTCACACAACGACCTCTGGCATTGAAGGCGCATGGACACCAACACCGACGCAGTGGGATAACTCCTACTTTGACACGTTGTTTGGTTGGGAATGGGAGCTGACAAAAAGCCCCGCAGGTGCCCAGCAATGGACCGCCATCGGCGGCGAGGGCACGATACCAGACGCCCACGATCCGTCGCGCAGCCACGCCCCTATGATGACAACGGCCGACATGGCGTTGCGCATGGATGCGATTTATGAGCCGATTTCACGTGACTTCCACGCGAACCCGGACAAGTTCCACGATGCATATGCGCGCGCATGGTTCAAACTGACCCACCGCGATATGGGACCAAAAGTACGTTACCTTGGCCCAGACGTGCCTTCTGAGGAATTGCTATGGCAAGATCCGCTTCCAGCGGGTGCTGCTGCTTTGTCCGATGCAGATGTTGCGTCTTTGAAAGCTGCTGTTCTAGCATCAGATCTTAGCATTGCTGAGCTGGTTGAAACCGCATGGGCGTCTGCGTCATCCTACCGTGGTTCCGATCACCGCGGCGGCGCAAACGGTGCGCGTATCGCATTGGCCCCGCAAAAGCATTGGGAAGCCAATAACCCAGAGCAACTTGCAAAGGTTCTCGATGGTTTGCGCGCGATCCAATCCGCGTCAGGCATCAACGTGTCCTTGGCCGACTTGATCGTTGTCGCGGGTTCTGCAGCTGTTGAACAAGCGGCGAAAAACGGTGGCCACGCGGTCAACGTCGCAATCACCACAGGCCGTGTCGATGCGACCCAAGAGCAGACAGACGTCGAAGGCTTTGCGGTTCTTGAGCCAATCGCCGATGGTTTCCGCAACTACCTGAAAAAAGAGTTCGCGGTCTCTGCCGAAGAACTGCTTGTCGACAAGGCACAGCTTTTGACGCTCACAGCGCCAGAGATGACAGTCCTTGTTGGTGGCCTGCGCACAATCAGCGGTGCCTTCACGGATGAAGCCGAAACCCTAAGTACCGATTTCTTCAAGAACATCGTTGATATGGGCGTCAGCTGGTCACCAGTTGCCGATCACACCAACGCGTTTGAAGGCGTTGCTGGCGGCGAAGTGAAATGGATGGGCACACGTGTCGATCTGGTCTTTGGCTCCAACTCCCAATTGCGTGCCTTGTCAGAAGCATTCGCACAAAACGATGCAGACGCCGCATTCGCACAGACCTTTGCAGATGCATGGACCAAGGTGATGAACCTTGATCGCTTCGATCTGACCTAAGGCATAACAGGCGGGGGCAACCCCGACTAACTGCACAAACAAAAGTGGCGCGTTGACTAGGATCAACGCGCCGCTTTTTTGTTCTGTGATCGTGAGTGGATCAGCCTGCCAAAGCCAACCAGACCAAGTAGCAGGCATACATCAGATATGTACCCAGCAACGCAGGGCCGACAACACGGCGCACAGGCGCAAGCTTGAAGGACGCCAGCCAGATCAACGTCATCACCAATAGAAATCCGATATCAATTGAGATGCCACGGGAATACTCAAACGAGGCAACAAGGCCCGAAACACCCAAGATCCCGCAGATGTTGAAAATCTGACTGCCCACGATATTGCCGATAACAATGTTCGAACGTTTCATACGGGCCGCCTCGATGCACGAGATAACCTCGGGCAGGCTGCCACCAGCGGCGATGATTGTCGCGCCAATGACGACGTCAGGAATACCTAATGCCGTTGCGACACCGACGGCATTTGTGACCGTAATATTGGCGAACAAGCTCATGCCGAGGGCACCCACGATCAAACATGGGATGATAACCGACATGGATTGGCTGATACTGGAAAGGTCTTCTTCGTCATCTTCACAATCAGGATTGCGCAGCGTCCAAACTGTAAAACCGACAAAGCCAGCGAACAAAACCATCGCAATCGCGCGGGTGAACACGGCCATCTCAGGGGAGGGGCCAGACATCAGGGTGACAAGCAACAAGAAGACGGTACCCAGCAGACCAATCACAGCAGCCTTCACATAGGCAATTGATGGACATTGGTATTTGACCAGCAATCCAGCCAGACCAATACCAAGGCCAAGGTTCACAATATTACTACCAACAATGTTGGACGCGATCACATCACCAGCGGACTGAAGGCTGGCCGCGACGTTGATCGCGAGCTCTGGCGCGCTTGTGCCGATTGCGACGATAATACTGCCAACGACAAACTCTGGAATACCAAACCGTTGAGCCGCGCCAACAGCGCCGTTCAGGAATATCTTTGCACAAACAACAACACCGACAAGCCCGCCAAGAAGCAGCACAAATTGAAGAGGGACTTCGCTCAAGTTTATTCCAGTCTTTGATCAATTCAAGGCGTTGAAACGCAACATTGCGCTCTAAGCTCTACCGCTCGTTAATTGTGCGCGAACACCGTGAAGTCAAGTTGTCAGACGAACAGTAACTGCGGTTACCTTTGGTAGATGTTGCCTCAAGGCCATTAAATCAACCAACAGGCGACATCTAATGCAGCAAATCACCTGAAAAGCGATAGCAGGCGCCGCCAATTTGCTACATGAATACGGATAACCCCGAACCACGAACTAAAACAGAGCACCGAATTGACAGACCCGACTGACATAGAAAACAATGATAATATTGCAACCGCTACCAATGGCACGCGACTGACGTTTGAATTGTTTGTCGAGAAGGGGTTTGACGAATTCGAAATAGGATGCATCATCCGCACATTGTCACTCGCCAATGACATCCACCCCAACGCGCCGTTTGAATGGCGGTTCACCTCTAATGAACCGGGCATGGTCACATCGGCCAATGGCCTGATCGTACGTGCAGAACCCGCGATTCCAGATCACGGGTTTTCCGATCTTATGATTGTAGTCGGTGGCACGCGCGTTGACGCCGCCAGTTGGCTGGTGCGCCTTCGTATGATGCAACGTCAGGGCCTTAGCGTTGTTTTGCTGTCCGACGCTGCAACGGCCTACATCCGATCATCCCAACGCTTAGAGGGGCGGATCACCACCCATTGGCGCGACATCGAGTTGCTGAATGAAACGGGTTACTACCCCAATCTATCTGCACGCCTGTCTGAAAGTTCTGGTGGCATCATCACCGGGGCTGGGGTGGGTGCGACAACCGACCTGATTATTGGTTTGATTGCGTCCTATTTATCGGCATCAATGATTGCGGAATTGGGGCACCGGTTGCTGCTGAACACATTGCGCAAAAGTACCGCAGAACAGCCCAAGAAAATTTCCGACAGCCCCAGCCTGTTTGACAACCGAATGCGGGATGTCATCGCTATCATGGAAGACAACATTTCTGAACCCCTGCCGATGACTGAGATCACCAAACAAGCGGGCGTTTCCACCCGACAGCTTGAGCGCGTGTTTCGCGAAGTGTTCGATGAATCCCCCGCACGGTTCTATAAGGTGCTGCGGATCAAACATGCGCGGTCCCTGGTTGAAGAAACGCTATTACCATTGGTGGAGGTTGCATTGGCTTCTGGCTTTGGCTCGACCAGTACAATGTCGGCGGCACTGCGCAGCGAATATGGACTGACAGCCCACCAGATGCGCCAACGTAAAAAAGTGCGCTTGCTCGAGTTTTGATTACTTTTGAGTTGGGTCAGTTTGCTCAATCTAAAAAGGCTAAAATTTGAAAAATATTAATAATTCGTCAGCTTAGAGTGTAAAAATTAGATGCCAAAGCTGTACAGATTTGGGTCAACTTTGTCCAATTACCCGCTTAAGGGGAATATATTTTCGAATTTGTCATAACTGAATGCACAGTTTGATGGGGCATCTGTACAGTTTGCGTTGATTTGGCGGGTGTACGGGGCGTTAACCCTGCAATGTGCATGTTTTGACCTGCTTCACAACTTCAGATAGCTTGAAGTTAACGGGGCTACTTTCAGGAAAAGCTATGGTGATCAAAGTCGAAATGCTGCGTTGCTTCCATGCTGTCGTGGACAATGGCAACCTTATGCAAGCGGCCAAAGAACTGGGGCGCACCCCTTCGGCTATTTCAATGATGCTTAAGCAATTTGAGGACCACATCGGCGCACCCTTGTTTGAGGCAGGGCGTAAATCCCGTCTTACTGCGCTGGGCGAAATGGTCCATGTCGAGGCACGTAGAGAATTAATTCACTTCGATAAATCCGTTTCGATGATCAAGGCATTGTCACGGTCCCAGGCGGGATTAGTGCGTATTGCCGTAACGCCTTCTGCGGCCAACACGATCCTACCACCTGTCATAGAACGCTTTGCCAAATTCCATCCCGCAGTGCGGTTGGACGTGCGCGATATGTCATCGGCTGATGTGTTGCATGCCTTGTACGACGACCAGGCGGATATCGGGATCGGAACTATTCCGGATTCAAATAATTTTGAAAATTTTGAACTGTTTAGCGATAGATTCGGTGTTGTTTGTCGCTATGATCACCCCCTTGCAAAAGACTGGGATCAACTCACTTGGGCCGATGTTGCCCTGCATCGTTTTATTGCAAACGGGTCATGTTCGATGGTCCAAGACCCGGAATTTGCGCCAATTTTAGAGGGTTCGTTGGTTATGGCATCCACCACGATCTCGCTGTTGGCACTGGTGAATGCAGGCGTAGGAATTACGGTGTTGCCGGAACAGGCTTTGCCATCCACATATAGCGACTTGGTTTTCCTTAAGCTGTTGAATATAAATGAGATAAGAAAAGTTGGGATCGCGTCACTGCCCGAAAGCGAACTGACACCAGCCGTAAAATCCTTTCTGAACATACTTAAGGTAAATTGAAATATCCTTCAGATAATTGCGATTGATTGAAGGTGATTTGTGGCGCAAATTATGGAAAATTTTCAACAGTTAGGCGCGCAGATGACACAATCATATAAAAACTATATCGCAGGTGAATGGGTCGTTGGCGGCTCCGAAGTCGAAAACCAGAACCCCTCTGATCTATCTGATGTTGTTGGACTTTATGCCCAAGCTACCTCTGATCAGCTTGAGCAAGCGCTTGATCAAGCACGCGTCGCTCAAGCCGAATGGGCAGCCACGGGAATCGAAAAGAAATACAACGTCTTGATGGCCATTGGCACAGAGATGATGGCCCGCGCCGAAGAGTTGGGTACATTGCTTTCCCGCGAAGAGGGCAAGCCGCTGGCAGAGGGCAAAGGCGAAGTTTACCGCGCCGGCCAGTTCTTCACGTACTACGCCGCTGAATCCCTTCGTCAAATGGGTGACACAGCAGACAGCACACGCGAAAACATCGAGATTGATGTGCGCCGTGAAGCACTGGGTGTTGTGGGCATTATCTCACCGTGGAACTTCCCCACTGCCACGGCATCTTGGAAGATCGCGCCAGCTCTTTGTTATGGTAACGCAGTTGTATGGAAACCTGCAAATGCAACACCTGCATCCGCGGTTGCATTGACAGAAATCATTTCGAAACAAGATATCCCTAAGGGTTTATTTTCATTGGTAATGGGTGCTGGTTCTGAAGTGGGCCAACGCCTAGTCGAAAGTCCAAAAGTGGACGGTATTTCCTTCACTGGTTCTGTGCCGGTTGGTAAAGGTATTGCACGTGCAGCTATCGAAAACCTCACCAAAATTCAGATGGAAATGGGTTCTAAAAACGCGCTGGCTGTCATGGATGATGCCGACATCGATCTGGCTGTGGCAATGGCTGCAGGTGGCGCGTTTGGGGGCACAGGTCAGAAATGCACAGCATCTTCCCGCCTTATAGTACACTCAGCCGTTCACGATGAATTTGTGTCAAAATTATTGGTCGCAACTGAAGCAATGAAGGTTGGGCACGCACTTGAGGCGGGTACACAGATCGGTCCCGTTGTGAGCCAACAACAACTGAATGAGAACATGGCCTACGTTGAGTTAGGTAAATCCGAGGGTGCGGAACTGCTTTGCGGTGGCCAACGTTTGGAAATGCCAACTGAAGGGTATTACATGGCTCCAGGGCTTTTCATCAATTCAAACAATGACATGCGTATTAACCGCGAAGAAATGTTTGCCCCGCTAACTGCTGTAATTCAGGTCGATAGCTACGATGAAGCACTGACAACCTTGAATGATACGAACTTTGGTTTGACGGCTGGTATCATGACCCAAAACCTCGCACGTGCTACCCACTTCCGCCGTAATGCAAAATCCGGTTGCGTCATGGTGAACCTTGCAACGGCTGGTACTGACTATCACGTGCCATTCGGCGGTCGTGGCGACAGCTCATATGGGCCACGTGAACAGGGGTCTTACGCATCTGAGTTCTACACTGTTGTAAAAACAGCATATATATCATCAGGGACACCAATGTAATGTCCGCAAAACCGGTCCTTATTGATAATCTGCAATACGCCAACTTCTCACCCAAGGTTTTCGAACAAATGCGGGCAGGGGGCGTGGATGCAGTACATGTGACGATCGCATATCACGAGAGTTTTCGTGAAATGATCCTGAACCTTGAGCGGTGGAATCGCTGGTTCGAGGTGCATGGTGATCTGATCTTCAAAGGGACCACAGCGGCAGACGTTCGTTTGGCGCAAGAGACTGGGCGCACTGCAATTTTCTTTGGTTTCCAGAACCCTAGCCCGATTGAAGATGATATTGGGTTGGTGGAAATTTGCCATCAACTTGGCATTCGTTTCATGCAACTCACTTATAATAATCAATCGCTGCTGGCGACTGGGTGTTATGAGAATGACGATACTGGCCTGACCCGAATGGGCAAACAGGTGGTTGCGGAAATGAACCGCGTTGGCATGGTCATCGACATGTCCCATTCTGCGGATCGTTCCACCTTGGAGGCGATTGAGTATTCCACGCGCCCGATCGCGATCACCCACGCCAATCCAGACTGGTGGCATCCTGCGTTGCGTAACAAGTCTGATGAGGTTCTGCGTGCCTTGACGGACGAAGGTGGCATGCTAGGTTTTTCGATATATCCGCATCACCTGGCGGGTGGGACCAACTGCACCTTGGATAGTTTTTGCCAGATGATAGCTGAAGCCGCATCGCGCTATGGCGCAGAAAATTTAGGTATTGGGACTGACCTGTGTCAGGATCAACCAGATAGTATTGTGGAGTGGATGCGCGTTGGTCGCTGGTCAAAAACAATCGATTATGGCGAAGGCTCGGTGAGCAATGCTGGTTTTCCAGCGATGCCAACATGGTTTAATGACAATCGGGATTTTGGTAATGTTTCCAAGGGTTTGATCGCTGTTGGTCTGAGCCAGAATGAAGTGGCTGGCGTGATGGGTGATAACTGGCTGCGCTTTTACGAAACTAACTTTGGTTCAGGCAAATGAATGCGTTCGTCGCTCCCCCACCCGCGGCGCTGCGCCCACCATCACAAGTGATGCGTTTGTCACGTATGGGGTCGATGTTTCCGACACGGTTGTCGTTTTTACGCAGCTTAATGCGCCGCCTTGCAAGTGAAAAAGTTAAAGTGACTCGTCCTGTTTGGGAAATGTCAGATGATGGGTTTGGTCGTGCGGTTTATAGCTTAAACTTTGGCGGGCACACTTACAGCCTTGTTGCCATCTCAACGGACTTACCGCCGGAAATGCGTACTGACCGCGTGATTGCCGAGGCGTGGGACAGCGCATATGTCCTTTATGACGGCGTGCCCGATGCCGCAGAATTGGATCGCATAACCGCCAACGCTCCACGACAAGAAGCAGGGCGTTTTACGGAACGTGATCTGGTCCTCAGCCGTGCAAACAAGTCGGTGCGCCTGTTTGCGCACGTGACAGAGCGTCTGCAAGCAGGACAGCAACCCGACACAGATATGATCCTTAGCGTTGGCTACCTAATGCGTACAACGGCTGTGTATGGTAACGGAAAGTTCGGGATCGCCGATCGCAGGTTGATTGCGAACCGCCCTGGACTGGAAGGGCCTTTTGCAGCTGAAATGTTGACGGTCTGGTTGATCCGTAATTTCACCCACGACTTGGCCGAACATGTTGGCGGCGCGCCACTGGATGACCATCTCAAACGCCACTTGGGTGTCGGCAATTCAACAGGCCTGGGAATGGCACCCTTTTTGGTAACGCACCCAGTTCTATTGAACAATTGGATGTTGGCTCGTGAGACGGCATTGGCTCGCGTGCGTGCGATACCTCTGCTAGAACTTGATCAAAAGGCACGTGTTTTAGAGCTGGCCAAACGCGCAACACAACATTTGGCACAATGGGACGTTCCGGATGCGGATCACCAAAGGCGCATTGTAAAATTACGCACTGACTGGGCTGGGGTTGAAGCTTCGATCGAACTTTACTTGAATCAAACCTACCCCTTGGATGCTTTGATGGCTGTGATGTCGCAGCGATCTGAAGATGTACAAGAATTAATGGTTTCTCTATTGATTGAACCCTTTGGGGATCTGGTGGATGACCTTTGCGAAACGATGGGGGACGCGATTGGTCCGCTTTCGAGCGTAATCAAAGACACTGACACCCTTCGTGTGCTGCTTGAACAGTATTTTTCATGGGCAATGGAAATTGATTTCTCTGCCCCTGCTGAACACCAACAGTTTTGGTACGTTAGCGAAGCCAAGCAAGAGCCGCGATTGGGTGATCGCTATCTTGAACCCGGATCAGAATTAGAAAGTCCGCTGGATATCGCCCGTAGAATTGTGTCGCTTTACAAAGCGTTGCCGTTACAAAATCAGTCGGTGGTGGGATTTTTACTTGACGTGTCTGGCCATGACTTGGCCGTTGAACGGGCCCAGTTGGTCATGCGTTATCAATACGGTGAAATCCAAGATAACTTGGTTGGCGTTGGATGTCTGCCGATCGATATGTTGCGCTGTAAGCTGTCGTTCTTTGGCGCGTCCAAGTTTGATCCTAAATCTGATCGATGGACACGAATTACCTTGTGCCAAGGGGCACCTCTGATCGGTGAGTTGGATAAATTTGCTGACGATTGGTGGCTGCCGGTGTTTCAGGGATGAACGGTTATTCTTTCACTGAGGTCGAGGGCGTCTTGACCAAAGCAGCGCGTGGCAGTGGTGCTGGTGTTGCGCATGCAGTAAGGTTTGCAAAGGCTGCCGCATTGGCGCTTGCCTCTGAAGAAGGTGCGGAATTGGTAAATGTTGCACTTGCTGATTTACCAAATGGTTTAATTAGGGATCACGCTATTTGGATTCAACGCCACTTGGCCGATGCGGGTGAGGTTACAGTTATATTCCCTAATGGCGATGCGCTCTGGGTTGGGTACATCGATTCACTGCCCTACAAATCGGTTGAGACGCCGACAGGTGAAATCGCTGTGTATACGGATGTTTTCGCCAAACCTGTCCGGCCACCGCGCGTTTTCATTACAAATGAAAATATGGCAAAGTGGCAGGCATTGGCCGCCAAAACCTATGTGCCAGAAACTGAACAGTCGCGCCTTGGCGGCGCGGGTGCTGGACTCACCGACAACGATTAAGCGAACGGGTCATCTGGATAGACCACTTTGGCGAGGTAAAGCCCATATGGTGGCGACACTGGCCCACATGCAGACCGCTCACGCGCCTCTAAAGCCTCCTTTACCCGCTCCGGCCCCCAAGTCCCTGCACCAACACGCTCTAGAGTGCCCACGATGCTGCGCACTTGGTTGTGCAAAAACGATCGCGCCCGCACATGAAAATGCAGTTCTGGTCCCCAACGGGTATCGACCTGTTCAATGTCTAAAATATCGAGGTTCTTAACGGGACTTTTGGCCTGACAGATGCTGGACCTGAAAGTGGTAAAGTCATGCTGACCGATAAAGTGAGCCGCTCCTTCGCGCATAGCTTCGATATCGAGAGGATTGGAGACCTGCCAAACAAGACCCGCCTGATGCCCGCAGGGGGCGCGGCGCACAAGAAGACGAAAAAAATACTGACGCTCAAGCGCTGAGAACCTTGCATGCCATTCATCATCAACCCGTGCGCAGTCAACAATGGAGACAGGGGCAGGTTTCATATGGAAATTTAACGCCTCAGAAAGGCGAAATGGTTCCCAGTCCTTGTCCAAATCGCAATGGGCCACTTGAGCCAAGCCATGTACGCCTGCGTCGGTTCGTCCTGCAGCGGCGATCGTATGTGACCGATTTTCTAATTTAGCCAAAGCCGCTTCAATCACGCCCTGAACTGAGGGGCGGTCATTTTGGCGTTGCCATCCAGAGAAGGGCGCACCGTGGTATTCGATTTTTAAGGCATATCTAGGCATTTGAATTCCCTATCTTGGCTTTTTGACTTGGGCAATCCCCTGTGCCTGCCTATGTTAAGATCAATTATAGGCGAGTTGTGCTCAAAGAATGGTAATTCCAACGATTGCAGACGGTTTGTTGCGCGGTGTCTAAACAGTTCAAGACACGCTGTCAGAGGCATTATTTTAGCCCGTCATTCGTTTGGGTGTCACGGGTTTGGCTCGTTCGGGCAAAGCCGTGTTCATCACATCCTTAGTTGCAAAACTATTGGATTAAGGGCGGATGCCTCATTTGATGGCTTCATTTAAGGGCAGATCGAAGCCGCGTCTTTCCAGCCCAAACCCCGATGATACCGTCCCACGTTTTGAATCCGCGGCGGACATGGCTGCGCTTACGGCTCAAACGCGGTCTTGGCCCGAAAGCACCCTTGCAATTAGTGAATTGGGCATCTCGCTACAGGTCCGCCCAGATGGTCTGCTCGAGGGACTGACGCGCGTGTTCTCATTGCTGGTCCTTGGTTTGTCGCTGGCAGGATTGGTTTGGCTCAATCGTTGGACCCAAGAACAGGTCGAACCAAAGCCAGAGTAACACGCAGGTTGGGGTGAATGGACACTTGTGAGCCTTATCCCACCTGCCTATAAGGCGGGTATGAGCTGTATTGACCAGATCATTATACGAATTATATCCCCGGCGCTCTAACACAGTGAGCTGCCGGGCTAAGGTGTTTGAGCCACTCGCACCGACCCAAGACAATCCTAAAATTATGACCCGAAGGACGCGAACAAATGAGCGCCGAGACACCTGACTATAAAACCACGTTGAACCTGCCGAAGACCAATTTCCCAATGCGTGCGGGCCTTCCCAAACGCGAGCCCGAATGGCTTGCCCGTTGGGCCGATATGGGCGTCTACGATCGCCTACGCGAAAAAGAGGGGCGCAAGCCGTTTACTCTGCATGATGGCCCACCCTATGCGAACGGCAATCTGCACATCGGTCACGCGCTGAACAAAACGATCAAAGATATGATCGTGCGGTCCCACCAGATGATGGGTTTTGATGCCCGTTACATCCCGGGTTGGGATTGCCACGGTCTGCCGATCGAGTGGAAGATTGAAGAAAAGTACCGCAAGAAGGGCAAGAACAAAGATGCCGTTCCAATCAACGAATTCCGCAGTGAGTGCCGCAAGTTTGCCGCAGACTGGGTGGATGTGCAGCGTGAAGAATTCAAGCGCCTTGGCATTAACGGAAATTGGGACAAACCTTATCTGACGATGGATTTTCACGCAGAGCGCGTGATCGCGGAAGAGTTCCAAAAGTTCCTGATGAACGGCACGCTGTATCAAGGTTCTAAGCCTGTAATGTGGTCCCCTGTTGAAAAAACTGCTTTGGCTGAAGCCGAGGTCGAGTACCACGACAAAGAGAGCTTTACGATCTGGGTGAAGTTCAAGGTCAGCAATGCAGCCGATGATTTGAACGATGCACATGTTGTGATCTGGACCACGACACCGTGGACCATCCCATCCAACAAAGCTGTCGTTTACGGCCAAGACATCGCATATGGTCTCTATGAAGTGACCGGCACACCTGACGAAAGCTGGTCAGCTGTTGGTGACAAGTTCCTACTGGCTGATAACTTGGCCGCAGATGTGATGAAACGTGCCCGTCTTGAAGAAGACCAATGGACCCGCGTGCGCGGCGTTCCAGCGGATGAGTTGGCAGGGCTCACCCTCAGTCACCCATTGGCGGGCTCTGAGGGATCAAATGGCGAATGGGACGAGGCACGCGATTTCCGCGCGGCTGAGTTTGTCACCGACACAGAAGGAACTGGTTTTGTGCACTGCGCCCCATCCCACGGGATGGACGAGTATGAGTTGTACCGCGACCTGAACATGCTGCAACAGGTCATCACCTATAACGTCATGGACGATGGCGGCCTGCGGGCTGATCTTCCGTTTTTTGGTGGCACCTATATCCTGAACCGCAAAGGTGGCGAGGGTGATGCGAATAAGACAATTATCGACAAACTGGTCGAAGTTGGCGGCCTTATGGCACGCGGCAAGATCAAGCACAGCTATCCACACTCTTGGCGCTCTAAGGCTCCGATTATCTATCGCAACACACCACAATGGTTTGCAGCGGTTGATAAGGCTGTGGGCGATGGTCAGGACACGCATGGTCTAACGATCCGCGAACGTGCGTTGACTGAAATCGACAACGTCAAATGGACCCCACAATCTGGCCGCAACCGCTTGCACGCTATGATGGAGCAACGCCCTGATTGGGTGTTGTCCCGCCAACGCGCATGGGGTGTGCCATTGACCTGCTTTACGCGGGTTGGTGTTTTGCCGACCGACGATGGTTTCCTTTTGCGCAATGAAGAAGTCAACGCCCGTATAGTTGCAGCCTTTGAAGTTGAAGGTGCCGACGCATGGTACGAAGAGGGCGCGAAAGAGCGCTTCTTGGGCGGTATCGTGAACCCCGATGAATATGACCAAGTGTTCGATATCTTGGACGTGTGGTTTGACTCTGGCTCAACCCACGCTTTCGTTTTGCGTGACCGTGAAGATGGTTCAGAAGACGGCATCGCAGATGTCTACTTGGAAGGCACCGACCAACACCGTGGTTGGTTCCACTCATCCCTGTTGCAATCTGTCGGCACCACAGGCCGCGCACCATACCGCAATGTTGTAACACACGGTTTCACGCTGGATGAGAAAGGCATGAAAATGTCCAAATCCATCGGCAACACCATCGTGCCAGACACCATCATCAAACAATACGGTGCAGACATTCTGCGCCTTTGGGTGGCGCAAACGGATTACACCGCTGACCAACGTATCGGGAATGAAATCCTGAAAGGCGTGTCAGACAGCTATCGTCGTCTACGCAATACGATCCGCTTTATGCTGGGGTCATTGGCTGACTATGATGCGTCCAAGTTTGTGGATGTCAAAGACATGCCAGAGTTGGAACAGTTAATCATGCACAAAATGGTTGTGCTGGATGAAACGGTGCGCGCTGGTTACGCCAAGTTCGATTTCCAAGGCGTGTTCCGCGCGATCTTTGAATTCGCGACCCAAGACCTGTCATCCTTCTACTTCGATGTTCGTAAGGACGCATTGTATTGTGATGGGGCGTCTGAGCGTCAAAAAGCAGCTTTGACTGTGCTTGATTACCTATACGCACGCCTCACCACTTGGCTTGCACCGATCCTACCGTTCACGATGGAAGAGGTCTGGCTGGAACGTAACGTTCCTGACACAACCGTGCACTTGGTCGATTTCCCAGAAACACCAGCCGAGTGGCGCAATGATGCGCTGGCAGCACGATCTGACATCTTGCGCGCCGTGCGCCGTGTTGTGACGGGTGCGTTGGAAGAACAACGCACAGCCAAGGTGATCGGTTCCTCGCTTGAGGCATGCCCAAGCGTGTACCTGTCCGAAGAGCTGGCAGCGGTCATTACCAACCCAGAAACCTTTGCCGATCTTTGCATCACCAGCCAAGTAAAGCTTGAAACAGGCGCGGCCCCTGAAGGCGCGTTTGTGATCCCTGAGGTCGAGGGCGTTGCAGTTGTCTTTGCTAAGGCTGAGGGCGACAAGTGTGGTCGTTGCTGGAAGATCCTTCCAGAGGTTGGTGGACATGCACATGCGGACGTTTGCGGACGTTGTAGCGCCGCACTTGGCTAAAGCCTGCAAAGATTAGAATTGAGGAAAAGGCGCTGGGCAACTGGCGCCTTTTTTGTGGACGACCCTTTGGAAAACCTGTGTAGTGGCAGGGAATAATGGAGTGCTTGAGATGTTTCTGAAAAATGCATGGTATGTGGCGGCCTGGGCTGAAGAGATCACACGAGATTTGCAGCAGATTCTGGTTTTGGGCGAAAAAATTTGCGTGTTTCGTACTGAGATGGGCGAATTTGTTGGGTTAGAAGATGCCTGCCCACACCGCAAACTACCCCTGTCTAAGGGCCGTATTAAAGGCGACACTGTCGAATGTGGTTACCATGGTCTGACGTTTGACTGCGCGGGCCAATGCGTTTGGGCGCCGGGCACAGGGCGCATCCCGTCCAACGCCAAAGTGCATGCTTATCCGCTGTATGAAAAATACGGGCTGGTTTGGATCTGGATGGGCAACCCTGCCTTGGCCGATCCCCATGATATTTTCGAGATCGAAAATTACGAGAACCCAGACTGGGGCATCAATCGAGGCGACGCGATGGAGTTGGAATGCAATTACCTGTTGATGTGTGACAACTTGCTGGACCCGACCCACGTGGCATGGGTGCATGCAGGCAGCTTTGGCCAAGCCGCGACTAAGGATGCGCCACTGCGGGTGACCAAGAGCGAGGATGGCGTGATCGTGCATCGTTGGATGATGGATGTGGAACCCGCGCTGTTTTACAAAAAGGTCATTGGCTTTATGGGAAATTGCGACCGCCTACAGCATTACGAGGTGCGCTATCCCTCACATGCATTGATCCGCGCCGTGTTTACACCCGCGGGAACAGGCGGGCCTGAGGGGCCGTTGCATAAGGATGTGTTCATCATGGACAGCTATAACTTCATGACCCCAACAACTGACGGCGAAACGCGTTACTACTGGTTCCAACTGCGCAATATCCGCCCTAATGACGAAGCCCTGTCACAGCTGATGACAGAGGACGTGCAACACGCCTTTGAAGAGGATCGCGCGGTGTTGAACGAGGTCCAGAAGGGCATGAACAACAAAACTTCACCCCATATCGATCTGCCGATTGATGGCGGGCAATTGCGGTTTCGCCGCCATTTGCAGGCCATGATTAACGAGGAGCAGCAGGTCGACGCGCAAATGGCGGAGTGATTACTTTAGTCTTGCCCGCAGAACGCGGATGAGGTTTTCCCCCATTAATTTTCGGATGTCCTCTTGGGACAATCCCACCTCAAGTAAGGCGTGGGTAAGAATGGGCAGCTCGGACGTATCAAACGCAGTCTCGACCTAGCCATCAAAGTCTGAACCAATCGATATGTGATCACCGCTGACTTCTGCGATCCCCGTTTTGTTCATACGCGCTATGCCGGAGGGGCTGAGATCACCACAAGCAACTTCGGCCTAATAGCTCATACCCAGAACTCCACCCGATGCCGCGATGCGGCGCATTAAATCATCGGGAAAATTCCGCTTTGCCGGACAATGGCCATAAATGCTGGTGTGGCTGACGATGATGGGCATATCGGTTATATCTAACAAGTCCTGCGCCACTTGTGGGAAGGAATGAGTAAGGTCTAGAACCATTCCACGCGTTGAAATGTCAGCGACAACATTGTGGCCAAAATCAGTCAAGCTACGATTTCTGAACCCATGCAGAGAGCCGCCTAGATCGTTGTCAAAGAAATGTTGCAGGCCAATTACGCGGTGGACTGCGGCTTCAAGCCTGTCCATGTTTGACAATTCATCTTGGAGAGGATGCGCCCCTTCGTTCCCCAAAATACCACCGATCACTTTACTGCCATCAGCGCGGTCTGCGAGGTGTGTTTCTAGTTCGGCGAGGGAGGTGATGACACTCAGCTGATCGGGAGAATGTTCGGCAATCGCGTGCAGTTTCTCGACTTGATATGAGGCGCGCTCCAATAGTGAGGTCCAAGTGCGCGGTGGCTAGAGTCACAAGGGGGGTGATGTTGTCAGGCGCGTCAGCTGCTTTGTTGTCATAATTCTGGCCTTTGGGGCTTTTGGTCACGGCAGTGAAAACTTGGATCGCAACATTGCCTTCAATCAGATGGGGGATGTCCACTTGTCCACGATTGCTGCGTTTTGCGATGTTGCGTTGTCAAAGCCGGCTGTCGGCGTGCTAATCGCCGATAAATAAAGTGCCGTTAAGGGCTTAGGCTGTTTTTGAGACGGGATAGGGATCGTGGGCGACAATGCTGTTGCGGAATGTTTCGACGTAAGCGGAGGCGAATGTAAGAAAGGCGATGATCGCGATGACGATCAAGATTAATAATTCGGCAACTAGTTTTTAAAGGTACGCATCGTCGCCTCCGTTGATTTTGATCGAATGGATTTTTTGAGAGATCAAGATAGGAACAACGGGTAGCGCGCCACCCTGAATTTATTTAGGAGACAACAATAGCTGGAGGTTGGGTGAAAGACGGCGAAGTGAGTGAACAGATTGAGGCATCAATCAACGATCAATTCGCCCTCATGCTTGCGAGCAAAGTACCTTTGGACGCAAGCCTCTCAAATTGTGCTGAGTGCGAAGAACCAATTTCGGAACAACGGCGGCTGGCGGTGGTTGGGGTGAAGTTGTGCCTTGACTGTGTTCATGAGCGTGAGACCCAGCATCAAAATCGTTGCGGGATCAATCGGCGTGGGAGTAAGGACAGCCAGTTGAAATGAGCGTTTTGCGTATTCCCTGGGCTGCCCCTCGCGGAGAGTTCTTTTTTGTAAGAGGAAGTGGCGATGGTCACGCGCTGTCGTGCGCGTGACCAATTTAGTTTCAGTCTTCCATAGCTTCGAGTTCGTCAATGAACCCTGAAATCATTGAAAGACCTTTGTCCCAGAATGTCGGATCAGACGCATCAAGACCGAATGGGGCAAGCAGTTCTTTGTGATGCTTGGATCCGCCAGCTTTGAGCATCTCGATGTATTTGTCTTCAAAACCTTCATCACCCTCGGCGTAAACCGCATAAAGCGCGTTTACGAGGCCGTCGCCGAAAGCATAGGCGTAGACGTAGAATGGTGAATGGACGAAGTGGGGGATATAGGCCCAGAAGGTTTCATAACCGTCCATGAATTCGAATGCCGGCCCGAGGCTTTCGCCTTGTATACTCATCCAAATATCATTGATATTTTCTGGGGTGAGTTCACCTTGAACACGTGCTGCGTGAAGTTTGCATTCAAAGTCATAGAACGCGATTTGGCGCACAACTGTGTTAATCATGTCCTCGACTTTGCCAGCCAAAAGGATGCGGCGTTCTAATTTGGTTTCAGCCCCATCAAGCATCTTGCGGAACGTAAGCATTTCGCCAAAGACAGAAGCTGTTTCAGCTAGCGTGAGCGGGGTTGAGGACAGCATTTCTCCTTGTTCTGCGGCCAACACTTGGTGCACGCCGTGGCCCAGTTCATGGGCTAATGTCATGACATCACGTGGTTTCCCTAAGTAATTGAGCATGACGTACGGATGTACATTCGTCACTGTTGGGTGTGCAAATGCCCCCGGTGCTTTACCCGGTTTTACACCCGCATCAATCCAACCATCTGAGAAGAAGGGCGCTGCTAGCTCGCCCATACGTGGGTCAAACGCGTTATATGCCGACATCACCATGTCTTCGGCAGTTGCCCAATCCACGACGCGCGTGTCTTCCATTGGGAGTGGCGCGTTGCGGTCCCAAACCTGCATCACATCAAGGCCCAGCCATTTGCGTTTTAATTCGTAGTAACGGTGGCTTAGCTTGGGATATGCCGCAACAACCGCATTGCGCAATGCTTCGACCACTTCGGGTTCTACGTCGTTGGACAAGTGCCGCCCTGTTTGCGATGTTTCCATGCCCCGCCAGCGGTCAATAATTTCTTTTTCCTTGGCTTGCGTGTTGTGAATGCGGGCAAAGGTTTTGATATTTGCACCAAAGACTTCGGCCAATTCACGTGATGCCGCTTCGCGTTTGCTGCGGTTAGGGTCGGTGAGAAAGTCTAGTGTGCCCTCGATATTGAGCAGATCACCTTCGACGTTGAACTCAAGTCCGGCGATGGTTTCATCAAACAAGCGTTCCCATGCATCGCCAACAACACCCAAGTCGTGCATGAATTTTTCCAGCTCGTCAGACAGTTGGTATTTCTTCATGGCGCGGATGCGGTCGAATACGGGTTTGTAACGTGCCAGATCAGCATTGGCAGTCAACAGAGCTTCCATGTGATGATCGTCGAGTGTGTTCAGTTCGAGAGTGAAGAAGACCAGTGGTGTCGTGTAGTTGGTAATCTTTTCTTGCGCATCCGACATAAATTTTGCGCGGCTTGCGTCTGTTGTCATCTGGTAATAGCGCAATCCTGCATAGGACATTATGCGCCCAGCAATTTGGTTGATCTTTTCGTTGCGTAAAACGCAGCTTAGTAAGCTCGCAGCATCCAACGTGGCCAGCTTGTTCTCATAGTCGCCGGCAAAGACTGCACATTCTGTTTTAAGCCACTCAAGGTCGCCTTTGAGCTCGGGCGCATCTTCGCCAGTATACAGGTCATCAAGGTTCCATTCGGGCAAATTACCCATTGGATCATGACTATCGACGCCTCCAGATCCTGCGTTTACATCTTGGACTGGGAAGGGGAGTTGGAACATTTGAAGCCTCATTGATTTTATAAACCAATAGGTATGTGCGAGGCGTTGGCGGGACAAGGCACAAATGTAGAAATGCTGCGCGTTGGTTGTCACAACTTGCGCGTTTTATGCATGTTTAAAAAAATCGGTGTGTGAGACTCTTCATTCACCACTCTCAAAAGTGATGATGGACAACCTTGTCAGCTGTGATCTGTGAAAAGTGCGGCAATCTGATCTAATGCACTATCGCGGATGCTCTGTTGCTCCATCAGAATTTCGTGTTGAGCATCTTGAACAAGCTCAAGATCGCCATTACCCCAGCGTCTCATCCGGTTATGGACTGAACTGACACGAACAATACGCTCATTGGTACCCAAGAATGTCAGCGTTGGGACCTTCGGTGAGCGAAGGGCCGCAAGTGACCGCGTCTCTTTAAGGGCTTCGCGTAACCAAACATAGCTGGGACCGCCAAGGCCTAGTGCGTCATATTTCGCGACCTGATCTGTCATCAGCTCAAACATTTGTGGATCGGAGGTCAGCATATTGTCTTCAAAATCCGCCGTAAGCACATAAGATTCGGGTGATGTGTTTGGCGGGTGTGATGCGCCTTTGCCAAGTATTGGCATCACGTGGCTTAATATCCATGCTGCTGGGCGCAGATGTGGCGCAAGGTGAATGCCCCACATTGGAGCAGAAAAAACAGCGGCCTTTACCGCAAGCCCATTGGCCAATGCGCGTAATCCGATAGCTCCACCCATTGAATGCGCCACGAGATAGTAAGGTTTTGGCAGGTCTAATTCTGTTGCAGCGCTTACGAGCGCCTCGACATCTTTTTGATAGTCGTGAAATCTCTCGACATGGCCGACCATTGGGTCATCCAACAAGCGATCTGCCAAACCCTGACCGCGCCAATCGGCTGCAATTGTGCAATACCCGCGGCTCTCTAGGTCCGCGGCGTAAGCGGCATATTTTTCAACATATTCGGTGCGGCCAGGGAACAGCAAAACTGTACCTCTAGCCGCTTTTTCTGCCCAGACCGCCAGTCTGATACGTTTATTGTCTGATGTGTGGGCCCAATAGGCCGTTGCATTCTCACCCGCTGGGCAAACGTCAGAGTAAAACGGTGCGGCAGTCAAAGTCATAATGTTAGATCCCTAGCCTAAAACAGAGGCCAATTTCATTGCCATGCCCATGTCGCCATCGACCTTAAGCTTACCTGTCATAAATGCACTTGTAGCATTTGTATCACCAGCCAAGATGCCTTCGAACGTTTCTGCATCTGCGCTGAGGGTTACATCTGTTTCATCGTTGCCTGGACGTGCACCATTAGCGTCGATTACCACGCAGCCTTCGCCTTCGATTTCGAATTTCGCGGAACCATCAAATGGGGCTCCTGCCAACTTTTCGTTCAATGCAGTAACGGCTGCGTTGATAATATCACTCATGTGTTATGGCCCTTTTGGCTATTTTGCGCAGGCTGCTATGGAAATGCGGCCGCGTCCTGTTAAGTATATGTATATGGACCTCAAAGTAGCGAACCTCAAACTTACCGTTACGGCAATTATGATGACAGTCATAAATTCCTTACCATCGGCTGCGCAGTCGGTCACCTCCGATCTGATGGAGCAGTTGAAAACTGTCGAAGTCGGAGATATTGCCAGAGTTGAACGAGCGCTAAAATTGGAGTGGTCACGATCTGGGTCTAAGGCATTGGATTTGCTGCTATTGCGTGGGCGCGAAGCGATGGCCTTGGGGAATATAAATGCTGCAATCGAACACTTTACTGCACTCACTGATCATGCCCCAAACTTTGCTGAGGGTTGGCACGGAAGGGCAATAGCGTATTTTGAAATCGAATTACTTGGGCCAGCGTTAAGCGACTTGAAGCGATCTTTGGTGTTGAACTCCAACAATTTTGATGCGTTTTTTGGCCTTGGGTCAATGATGATGACACTCGAAGACTTTTCCCGTGCTGAAAAGGCATTTCGAGAGGTTCTGCGCTTGCATCCCAAGCACGAAAACGCGACCAATGCACTTGAACGGCTGGAAAGCCAAGGAATCGGACGTGAGCTTTAAAAGCTCTGGCCATTAAGGGAGTGTCGTGTCGCTGAACGGACGTGTCGTGGCCGTTTTAGGTCCTACAAACACAGGTAAAACCACCTATGCAATCGAGCGTATGTTGGGGCATCGAACGGGCATCATCGGCCTGCCGCTGCGCCTTCTGGCGCGCGAGGTCTATGACCGCATCGTTGCAATTCGTGGGCCGTCAGTTGTGGCTTTAGTCACAGGTGAGGAACGCATTGTCCCACCGCGTACTCAGTATTGGGTGTGTACGGTTGAGGCTATGCCAGAAGGCATGGGGTGCGATTTTTTAGCAGTTGATGAAATCCAAGTATGTGCAGATCCTGAGCGTGGCCATATCTTCACGGATCGCTTGTTACGTGCTCGTGGTCTGAAAGAAACGCTTTTTCTTGGATCCGACACTATGCGAGGGGCGATTGCTGAACTCATCCCTGAAGCACAATTTCTGCGACGAGAACGAATGTCTGAGCTGACGTATGTTGGTCAAAAAAAGATTAGTCGCATGCGTCCGCGTAGCGCGATTGTCGGGTTCTCCGTCGAAAACGTATATGCGATTGCTGAACTACTGCGACGTCAAAAGGGCGGGGCGGCTGTTGTGATGGGCGCACTTAGCCCGCGGACGCGTAACGCTCAGGTTGAAATGTATCAAAACGGAGAGGTTGATTATCTGGTGGCGACAGATGCCATCGGGATGGGGCTGAACCTTGATGTTGACCACGTAGCTTTTTCTGCACTGTCCAAATTTGACGGGCGCCGTATGCGTCCACTTGCGCCCAACGAACTTGCGCAAATTGCGGGGCGGGCAGGGCGCGGTCTAAAAGATGGGACATTTGGAGTGACAGGGGACGCGCGTCCCCTGGATGACGGCATGGCGCAAGCCATTATGGACCATAAGTTCACGCCACAGCGCAAATTGAATTTCCGCAATCATGCGCTTCAATTTGGCAGCGTTGACCGTCTGATTCAGACACTTGAGGCATCACCAGACCACGAAATGTTGGCCAAGGCCCGTGAATCTGACGATTTAGCAACACTAAAAAACTTATCCCAAGTGGGAGAAGTCAGCGCCCGCGCAACCGATGGACCGTCTGTTAGATTGCTTTGGGATGCATGCCGTTTGCCGGACTTCCGCGGCATTGGTCGGGGGACGCATGCGGACCTCGTAGCCGTTATTTATAACTACTTACATCAAAGTGGGTGCATTCCAGACGAATGGATGGAACGTCAAATTAAAGTCATCGATCGGACAGATGGTGACATCGATACATTGTCTAAACGGCTCGCGTTTATTCGAACGTGGACCTATGTTGCACAACGCAAAGGTTGGACAAATGACGAAAGTCATTGGCGGGAGCAGACGCGTTCTGTAGAAGACAGGTTGTCGGACGCGCTGCACGAGCGTTTGACCCAAAGATTTGTAGATCGGCGCACATCCGTGCTTTTGCGCCGATTGGGACAGAAGGAAGCCATGGTGGCCGAAGTAAACGACGCAGGTGAAGTGACTGTAGAGGGTGAATTTGTAGGCAAGCTGGATGGTTTCCGGTTTAGTCAGGACAAAGGCACTGGAGTGGCCGAGGCCAAAACGATCAAAACGGCGGCGCTTCAAGCGTTAGCTCCGCAGTTCCATCTGCGCGCTGATCGTTTTTATAACGCTCCCGATACCGAAATTGACTATACGGAACAGGGTGGCCTTATGTGGGGTTCTTCTGCTGTTGGTAAGCTTGTTGCTGGAGCCGACGCGCTTAAGCCACGGGTAGAAGTCTTTGTTGATGATGTTGCTGGACCTGAGGTTGCTGAAAAAGTGCAACGCCGCTTGCAGCACTTTATCGATCGTAAAGTTGCGGCCCTTTTTGAGCCGTTGATGAACCTTGGTCGTGATGAAGCGTTGACCGGTTTGGCACGTGGCTTTGCATTCCAATTGGTAGAAAATATGGGCATGCTGCCACGCTCTGTAGTGGCCAGCGAAGTTAAAGCGCTTGATCAAGATGCTCGTGGTGCATTGCGCAAACACGGTATCCGTTTTGGTCAATTCACTATCTTCATGCCATTGTTGTTGAAGCCAGCTGCGACGCGCTTGCGTTTGGTGCTTTGGTCTCTGAATAGAGGTTTGGATGTATTCCCTGAATCACCTCCCCCGGGCTTGGTCACGATCCCAGCTGAAAAGGGTGTGGCGGAAGGGGCAGACACGATGTCTGGCTACCGCATTGCAGGCGAGCGCGCGATCCGCATCGATATGTTGGAACGTCTTGCTGACATGCTGCGCTCAGAGGATTCACGTGGTGGGTTTGAAGCCAAAGCTGACATGCTGTCCATTACAGGTATGACGCTTGAGCAATTCGCTGACCTGATGCAGGGCCTTGGCTATAAGGGCGAAAAAGGTGAGCGGGCTAAGGTAAAGGCGGCAACTTCTGAGCCTGTATTAGATGCACCTGTCGTAGAGGTCGCGCCTGTTGAAACTGCTGATCTGGAAACAGCTGTGGCCGACGCCGAGGTGGAAGTGTTCTACACCTTCACTTGGGCACGTGCACCCCGTGTAAACACACGCCCAGCCCGCACTGGAGATAAGCCAAGCGTTGAAAACCGTGGCAAAGGCAAACCAAAAGGTAAGCCACGTAGTGCTAATAAAGGTGCGCGCGATGACAAGGCTAAGTCTTTCTCGGCCCGTCCAGCGAAGCCCGAGAAGAAAATCGATCCTGACAATCCGTTCGCAGCGGCATTGATGGGATTGAAAAGCGGTAACTAAATGAGCGATTCATCGGGCAAACAACGGCTAGACAAATGGCTGTGGTTTGCCCGATTTTTCAAAACGAGGTCATTGGCAGCAGTCCGTGTTTCAGCTGGCGATGTTCGCGTTGATGGAGATCGGGTCACAAAGCGGGCAACTCTGATCCAAGCGGGCAACGTATTAACCTTTGCCGTCGGTACGCAAACACGCGTGATTCAGATCGATGATATCGGAGATCGCCGCGGTCCCGCAGCCGAAGCCCAAAAACTTTACACTGATTTCACCCCGCCTGTGGTTAAGCAAGAGAATAAACATCCTGCAAACCCTAGCTTTGAAGGAAAAGGGCGTCCAACCAAGCGTGATCGCCGCAAAGGTGATCTTTATCGCATCCATTCCTTCAGTGACGTCAGAGACGACCTTGAATGATCCTCTTCACTGAATTAGCTAGTCCATCGAAACGTGAAAAAACGAGCGACTCTTTATGACATATATCGTCAATGATGCTTGCATCGCCTGCAAATATACAGACTGCGTCGAAGTCTGCCCTGTAGATTGTTTTTATGAGGGCGAAAATATGTTGGTCATTCATCCTGATGAATGCATCGACTGCGGCGTGTGCGAACCAGAATGCCCTGCGGATGCTATTCGCCCCGATACAGAGCCAGACATGGAAAAGTGGGTTGAGTTCAACCGAAAGTACTCAGAGCTGTGGCCTGTGATCATAACCAAAAAGGACCAACTTCCAGATGCGGAAGAAATGGATGGCAAAGAAGGCAAGATGGAGCTCTTCTCTGAAGCGCCAGGTGAGGGTGGTTAAGCCACTATAGATTCGCGGTGTTGTGGCTGAAAGACGCTCCGAACTATGAATTTTATAAAGTAATTTGTTATTTTTAGTTAAAAGGCCTCTCAGCGAACTTTCTTGGGGGGCTTTTTTGTGGTATGATGATTAAGTATACAACCTAACCGATCAATTCCCTGCCCAGCGATTTTTAGGAAGCTGGGCCCAGAAATCACTGAAAACCGCAAATTTGACGTGGCATTCTTGCCCCGCCAATTTCGGTTTTGGCTTTGGTTTTTGCATGGAAATTATCTGTTCTCTGAGGAAAATGAATGACTAAATCGAAAAAGCTCGACTTCCGTACTGGTGAATTTGTGGTTTACCCAGCCCATGGCGTTGGCCAAGTCACTGATGTTGAAGAACAGGAAGTGGCTGGCGTTACGCTAGAATTGTTTGTGATTTCTTTCGAGAAAGACAAAATGACTTTGCGCGTGCCGACACATAAAGCCGTTGAAATCGGCATGCGGTCTTTGTCATCTCCAAATGACATTCTTCACGCTATGAAAACGCTAAAGGGTAAAGCTAAAGTTAAACGTGCAATGTGGTCGCGTCGTGCGCAAGAGTACGAACAAAAAATCAACTCTGGTGATCTGATCGCAATTGCTGAAGTTGTGCGTGACTTGCACCGCACTGATGATCAGCGTGAGCAAAGTTATTCAGAACGTCAGCTTTACGAAGCTGCGCTTGAGCGTCTTACACGTGAGGTTGCTGCTGTTGAAGGTGGTGACGAAGTTGCTGCGGGGACAAAGATCGTGGATGTCTTGATGAGCCGCGTTGTGCCTGTCATCGCTGCGATTTAAGCCCGCTGCAAACCTATAAAACCGCGCGAGACGAAAACCTCGCGCGGTTTTTTGTTGGCTGCTGTTAAGCGACCAAAAAAACTAGGATCGCGGTCTCGCACAGGACTTGGGTTGCGCCTAATACATCGCCGGTTTGTCCGCCAATTTTTGTTTTTGCCAGCTTAGTCAGGCCAAACGCGATAGACACCGTGATTATTGCTGCACCGATTGCACTAAATCCAATAAGTATCAGCGCCAATAGACCAGCAGCACCGCATGAAATGGCCGCTGTCTGCTGCGTTGGGCGGCCAACGCGGTGCGACAGCCCTGTATCACGTGCATGTGCCACCATTGCCATGATTGCAGGTAGTACGCTTCTTGATAGAACCGCTGCAGCGATGACACCGGCAAACCCAAGGGAAATAGTGGCGCTAAGCGCCATCCAGCGAAGGCCCGTGACAATGACGATTGCTAGAACGCCATAAGTGCCTATTTGGCTGTCTTTCATAATCTCTAGGCGACGCGCAGGATCAAAACCGCCCCAAAAGCCATCGGCGCAGTCAGCAAGGCCATCTTCGTGCATCCCGCCGGTCATGATCATACTTGTGGCAAGCATGAAGCCGGCAATGATCGCTGCATTTATGCCCAACCAAAAGCCGATCGCGCCGACAATGCAGGTTGCCATCCCAACAACCAGCCCAACGATGGGAAACGCCCATGCATTTTCTGCTTGGCGTTCAAAGGCTTCATCAGGCGCTTGTGGCAAGGGCAGCCGAGTCAATAATGTGCACGCTGCAACAATATCCCAAAGCGAATTTCTAAAGGTCATGCCGTTCAAGTCGTTTTTATTCATCTCCACGCCTTTTTCATGTCTTGCAGCTCAAGGAACATTGAGTAAACAGACGATACAGGTCTGGCAAGAGTAGGAAGCGGCACATGAACAATTCATCAACAATTACCTTTACTAAACTCGATCATGTTCGCGAATTGATGCAGACACTACCAGTTTCAGACTCTGCAGCGGTTGCAGGCGCTCAGGCACGCAACAGCCAACTGACCAAGCCACCAGGTGCTCTTGGGCGCTTAGAAGACTTAGCTATCTGGTATGCCGGATGGCGCAGCACCGATCGCCCAGTGATCAATGCACCGCAAATTATTGTGTTTGCAGGAAATCATGGTATCGCTGCCAAAGGTGTTTCTGCGTTCCCGCCAGAAGTAACAGAGCAGATGGTGATGAATTTCCAGCATGGCGGTGCCGCGATTAATCAACTTGCCAAGACCTTTGGTGCTAAGATGGATGTACACGCGCTGTCATTGGAAGCACCGACTGCGGATTTCACCCAAGGCCCAGCCATGACTGAAGCAGACGTATGTGCCGCGATCCACACGGGCTGGGATGCGGTTGATACAAATGCTGATCTGCTTGTGACGGGCGAAATGGGTATCGGGAATACGACATCCGCCGCCGCACTTGGGATGGCGCTGTTGGGTGGGGATGCTGCTGATTGGACTGGCCGTGGTACGGGTGTTGAAGGTGCTGCACTTCAAGCGAAAACGGACGTGGTTGCTGCTGGTGTCGCATTGCATGGCGGTAAAGGTGACGGCTTGGATATGTTGGCGGCTTTGGGAGGTAGAGAGTTGGCAGCTATGGCTGGGGCTATCCTGCGTGCGCGTGCGCTGTCTATTCCGGTTATTTTGGATGGTTTTATCTGTACTGCCGCCGCTACATGCTTGCATGCAACACACAATGGCGTCTTAGATCATACAGTTGCGGGGCATCAAAGCGACGAGCAAGCCCATGCGCGGATGCTAGAGGCGTTGGGTAAGCAACCTCTACTGCAGCTTGGATTGCGCTTGGGCGAAGCATCTGGCGGTGCGTTAGCAATCGGCATTCTGCAAGGCGCAGTTGCTTGTCACAGCGGTATGTCGACCTTTGCCGAGGCCGGTGTATCCGACGGTTAAGCTAGCCCTCTCGATGCATTAACTCTTTGGCATCTTGAGGGTCAGGTTTCGACTGCCCTTCTTATAGCGGAGCTCGTTGTCGCCGATGGCTGACACACGGCCACCATCAATACGATCGCCAACTTGAACTTTTTGGTAGCGTCCGTTTGACAAACGGACCAATGCACGGCGACTGGATGGTTTCCCATAGACACCGATAAGATTCACATTGCGCAGATTGATTGCGTTTTTGACGGTCGCAGACTTAGCAACGCTTGCTGGAGATGTGATTTTGGGAACTACAACCTTTGGTGCAACTGAAGCTACACGTGTCCCTTGATCGTTAGATTGCTTTGCTTTAACGCGCTTTACGACACGTGCAAAATTCTTAGGACGTCCATCAGGGCGCACTGATGCAATCACAGCCTGCGGGTTCGGCGGGCCCTCTATGATGATACCTTCAACGCGTGGCGCTAGCGCGGCAAGCGTTGCGGCGGCCGCGGCGTCATTTCGGGCATTGTCGGTGGTTGGATCGACTTCTGGTGCTGGCTGGGTAATCGCCAGCTCAATTGCAGGGCGCAAACGTGGGCGCAGCTGCGCTAGTTCAGACCGGGAAAGACCACCGTTCACAGAGCGCTCGTTTTGCTCGACTAAATTTGACGGACGCGGTTGCGGACGCATTTTGGCGATCAAGGCAAGTGAAGGGTCTGTCTTGGCGGGTAATGCTTTACGTGCTGATATCTTAGGGGGCGTCACATCAGGGCGGCCCAAAAAGACGGTTACACCATTTGGCGTTATTGCACCATTGACGGTTGGAATGACTAAGCCATCGATGCCAAATGCAAATGATGTGCCCGCCGCAACGGGTGTTGTTTGCTCACCAAGCCCGTTGTCGGTAACCAACGCACGGACATTAGGCAGCGCAACGGCGTCATTGGAGGAACTGACTGGATCTATGCCGGTGATATAGAGATCATCAAGGCTGACCAGCGGGGCGGGTTGAGAGACTTCTGGAGACACGGGCCAGATGCCCGTAACTGCATAATTGGCCGCAAGTTCTTGGGGGGAAAGTTCTGGTAAGACGACCACCGGATCAGCTTGGGGCGCGCGCAAGGCGTCGAGTACAGCAGTGTCTTCGGAGCTTAGATCAGCTGAAAATGATGCGGTTTTAATGTTTGGTCCAACGTCCTCGGATGAGGCAGGGGCAAAGCCAGCTGGTGCCTCAGTAATTGCTTCATCGTTTGGCGCACTGAAGAAACTTGCAAGTCCTTCGTTCAAAAATACTGAGGCCCAAGCGGCAACACCGGCGAGGAACAACAACAATACTGCTATTAGGATAAGACCTAAAAACTTTGGCTTGCCGCCAACAACCGTCTTGCGCTCTGGCTTGCGTGCACCAAAAATGGTCAATCGCTGTGCTTCGGTGGAAGGTTGCGTTGTAACTGGTGGCGTTGCTGGAATTGCTTTGCGTTTGCTTAGGAAACCAGCTGAAATCTGCGGTTCAGGTGGGTCGACAACAACCAAGTCCTGCGTTTCGCTTGGGGTGTCCTCAATCGGTGGGACGGTGGCCGCTGTTACCGATGTTGGTGTGCTTTCACGTGATGCGCCCGCAAGGACAGGTGTCGGTCCGCTTGGTGCACGACGACTTGTAAAGCTTTTACTTGCTGGTTTTTCCGCCTTTGGGCGGGTGGCTGCTATTTCAGGTGTTGCTATGACGTCAGCGACTGCCAGTTCAGGCGAAGGCGTCGGATCGATTAACGCAGCATTATTGTCAGCTGAATTTTCTGCATCTGTTACAGCATCTGTTTTGAGTGGTACTGAAGTAATCTCGTCCGCGTTCGCAGGCTCGGTTGGTTCATCTGAGGCACTATCTGCTTCATCTTCTGCCACTTCAACTTTCTCAAGAAGTGTCTCGATATCTTCTGGGACCATAGGCGTTGGTTCAACAAGCTCTGATACGACGGGTTCAATTTCAACAGGTTCAGGCACGATGACGGGTGGGACAACTGGTGCGACTTTCGCAATCATCCCCGATACAACGATATTGACGTCGTCACGAGCAACGTCAATATCGCCGGCAGCTTTCGTCTGACCAAAAAAGGGCTCTCCATTAAAGTTGCCATGTTCAGGTATCGAGACCCAGCTGACTGGATTGAAGTTATGTTCTTTCGCAAAGGCTTCCGCAGCAGCCAAGGTTTCATGTGCGACCGCCGCGATATAGGTCTTTGATCCACTGGAACTGACGGCATACGCCAAATCTGATACTGCGTAGGGGGTCGCACCATCAAGCGCATCACGCGCTATTTGATCGCGCGCATCCTCGTCTAAATCGCCAGTCTCAAGCGTGATATATTTGATTTGATCGTTTGGTATGATCAGCTTGCTGGTGACGGTTTCTTTGCCTAGCTTACGCGCTTTGGCTTCTAATAGTGCGAGATCGCCAACCAGATCTGCGGAATCCAGGGAAACCGCATCAACCAAACGCCACCCTTCCGCTGCGCGCAGCAGCAGGTGAATGCCCTCAAAAGATAGGGAAAGCGCGAAATTCGGCTTCATCTTAAGGCGTTTCCATCAATTGTAACGTGCCGAGCAGCACTCTTCCCTAGAGAGGGTATAACAGTCCGACAGTGATGGGAAGTATTTCGCTAAAACGCGGATCAGACATATCAAATGGTGACACACAATGTGCGCACTGGCGATTGATTGTACGGGTATACCAAGAGAAATAAGGGAGTAAGTTGTGTGAAGTATGTGCGAATTCGAAATTTCGCTCTGCGGAATGTTGCCTATCCCGCAGAGGAATTTGTCGTTTGGCTTAGCTTGTGGCTTTAGCCAGTGCTTGATCCAAGTCAGCAATCAAATCATCGGCGTCTTCTGTGCCGATGGAAATACGCACAACCTCAGGGGCCGCACCGGATGCGCGTTGCTGTTCTTCCGTCAATTGACGGTGGGTGGTTGAAGCAGAGTGAATGACCAAGGAGCGGGTATCGCCAAGGTTGGCAACGTGGCTAAAGATCTCCAGCGAGTTGACCAATTTAACGCATGAATCATAACCGCCTTTGATCGCAATCGTGAATAAGCCACCCGCGCCGCGTGGACAGATTTTAGCAACGCGATCATAGTATGGCGAAGATTTCAGACCAGCATAGGTCACGTAATCAACGCGCGGATCATTTTCCAGCCAACCAGCTATTTTTTCAGCATTTTCAACGTGGCGCTGCATGCGCAAGGATAGGGTTTCAGTGCCCATTAGCGTGTAGTGTGCTGCTTGTGGGTTCATTGTCATACCCAGATCGCGCAGGCCAATTGCAATACCAAAGAAGGTGTATGCAAGGTTGCCAAAGGTCTCGTGGAACTTGAGGCCGTGATAGGCTGGCTCTGGCTGGCTGAGGGATGGGAATTTGTCGTTGGCGGACCAATCGAACTTACCTGAATCCACAACGCAACCACCTGTAACAGTGCCGTTGCCTGTGAGGTATTTGGTGGTAGAGTGCACGACCAATGTTGCACCGTGTTCAATCGGGCGGCACAGGTACGGGGTGGAGGCTGTGTTGTCCACGATCAATGGAATGCCTGCCTCGTCAGAGATGGCAGAGATTGCGTCGAGGTCAGTAATGTAGCCACCCGGGTTGGCAATCGCTTCGCAGAACACTGCGCGTGTATTTTCGTCAATCGCTGCTTTAACCGCATCGAGATCGTCGAAGTCAACGAATGTGCAAGACCAACCAAAGCGTTTGATGGTTTGGCTGAACTGAGTGATCGTACCGCCATATGCGCGGCTAGAAGCCACGATGTTCATGCCCGGTGACATCAATGGGAAGATCGCCATGATTTGCGCCGCGTGACCAGATGAACAGCAAACTGCGCCAACGCCGCCCTCAAGGGTTGCAATGCGTTCTTGCAATACGGCAACCGTTGGGTTGGTCAGGCGGGAATAGATAAAGCCGACTTCTTGCAGGTTGAACAGGGCGGCAGCGTGGTCCGCATCGCGAAATACATAGGCTGTTGTCTGGTGGATCGGCGTTTGACGTGCGCCTGTTGTCGGATCAGGTTTTGCACCTGCGTGAATTTGCAGTGTGTCGAAACCGTAAGTTGGGCCATCAGTCATTGTGTAGATCCTTCTCCAAAGCGGCAATTCATTGCCCTGTGGAGTAAGGTATGTGCCGCCAACGATCAAGGGCGAGACTGAGAAAGCAATGTGTTAGCACATCCAAAACACTTCTTCTTAATTTGATTACGGATTGCTTGTTCGCGCTGTGGCAAATGGTTTTTGTCAAACAAGACGCGTACTTTTTCGCCACGCCCCTGATAAACGTTACGCTTAATCGCATCATAGCCCTTTAGGACTTTTTTGATTTTGTTTTGCGCTGCAACTGCTTCTAAGGTTTCAATCACATGCTGGCTTTAACGCGCTTACAGCAATGGGAACATTCGGTAATGGCAACTGGTCTTGCCATCCAGATATCCTGTTTCCAATGTATCGCGACCGCCGCCTAAGGCGTGTATGACTAGAGGCAGGACAATTTGGTCCAGCCAAGGTGTCAACTCTTGGCACGCCAGCTCGGGCATTGGCTCGGGGCGAACGGACAGTGCCTATTCTAGGAATTTCTCACCAAAAGCATGAGGGCAGTTGTAATAGAAGAAGCCAGCGTTGAAGTAGAGATAACGTTTCCAGTACTCATCGGGCTCAGGCAAATCTAGACTGCTGTCGAAATCCAAGCCGAATTCAACATAGAGCGATTTCCAAATACCCGCATAATCAGGGCCATAAAGCGGTGGCTTTGGCCATGTACCTTCACGGCGGAGCGATGCGCTGGGGCGGTCAAAGTCAAAAGGTACTTCCATCAGGTTGTCAGGCTTTAGGCGTGGATCGTTCGGCCACTTTGGACCCGGTTGAGGTTCTGCAATCAGCAGTTTTCCTTGAAAGCCAGGGCTGTGATGCTGCAAAGAGCAAAGCCCCGCATAAATGCGAGGCTCCGGTTTTTGTATTGAACAGTTGTTTAGACTGAGGCTGTTAGGCCTCCGTCAACACGAAGGTTTTGGCCCGTTATATAGCTAGATGCATCAGACGCCATGAAAGCCACCGTCTCAGTTAGTTCACGTACATCTGCGTAACGTCCAGCAGGAATGCGGTCCAAACGGTCTTGTTTCTCTGGCAAGCTGTTGATGAACCCCGGAAGGATGTTGTTCATCCGAATACTTTCAGCTGCATATTTGGTTGAAAACAGCTTGGTGTATGAGGCTAAGGACGCACGAAATACCGCAGATGTTGGAAAATCTGGGTCAGGTTCGAAGACCGCAAAGGTTGAGATGTTGACGATGGAACCTTTGCCTTGGTTTTGCATGATCTGCAGGACGAGACGAGTGATACGTACAATGTTCAAGAAATAGTAATCCATGCCAAGGTGCCAGTCTTCATCACTGATTTCCATGATCGGGCCTTTGGGGCCATGACCCGCACAGTTGATCACTGCATCGATGCGGCCAAAACGCTCCATTGTCGCTGCAACAAAGGCTTCTAGATCTGCGACCACCAAGTTGGAGCCTGTGAAGCCCAAGCCGCCAAGTTCTTTGCCCAGAGCTTCGCCTTTGCCTGATGAGGAAAATACAGCGACGTCATAGCCCATTTCGGACATCTTGCGGGCAGAGTCTGCGCCAATGCCGCTGCCTCCGCCAACAATCATTGCTACTGGATTGGTCATTCTGATCTCCCTACGTTTTCTTAGTGTCGTCAACGATGTTCATTGTCGCAACGCCAGAATTACCCAGTTCGACGGAAGCGAACGGCCCACCATGACACATGTTTCCTGGGTCCTGGCTGTCCAAAATATCACTTGCTGCGAATGCTTGCGTGGCAAACTGTTCCGCGTTGTCTTTCGGGCGGTACCCAAGGAAGCTGGCTTTGGCGTTATCGACGGGAACGCGGTCATTATTGGATACGCCGTAAACGACAGCAAAGCCGGTAACGGGAGTGTCGATTGCGCGTGCCACAAGTTGGATCAAATCATCGTAGGACAACCATGAACCTACAGCGCGCGGATTGCCCACATTCGCAGCCGAGAGAATGCGCATGCAAACCGATTCAACGCCACGTTTGTCCCAGTAAAGGCTGGCCAAATCTTCTGCAAAACACTTGGCCAGACCATAATAGGTATCCGGACGGTGAGGCGCATCAGTTCCGATAAATTCGTTTTTCGGATGCATGCCGACCGCGTGAATCGACGACGCGTAAACGACACGGCGTACGCCATTTTTGTAGGCGGCTTCCCAGACGTTGTAGGCGCCGACGATGTTTGACTGAAGGATGGCATCAAAAGGGGCTTCGTCCCCAATTGCGCCAAAGTGGACAACCATGTCTGCGTCTTTAAGTAGATCAACCATTTGGTCAAGGCTGGCCAAGTCAGCTTTGACATAGCTTTCGCCAGCGTAAAGTGTGCCGATTTCGTCGGCGAGGTCGGTAGATACCAACTGATCCGCCATTTTGCTAAGAGGTCCACGCAAGTGGGAGCCCAGACGGCCAGCTGCGCCTGTTAGAACGATCTTTTTCATGGTGTATTTCCTTTGACGGTCAATTTAGAAAGAGCCGCGGCAATGCGGTCCAGAGCGATGTTCAGAACATCTTCAGAGCAAGCTGTGGAGATGCGAAAGAAAGGCGATAAGTCATAGGCGCTGCCTGGCACTGCGGCGACTTTGGCTTCTGATAAGATGTATGCGGTAAATGCTGTGTCATCTTCTAGTGTAATACCTTCTGTAGTCGTGGCACCTATGAAATGTTCACAATTTATATAGGCGTAGAATGCGCCATCTGGTGGAGCCAGCGTCAAGCCATCGATTCCTTTGATACGTTCGACAACCAGATTACGCCGTGCTTCAAATGCGGATTTGAAGAGGGCGACGCTGTTTTGGGGGCCATTCAGTGCGACCGTTGCAGCTGCTTGGGCCACCGAACATGCACCTGATGATATTTGCGACTGCACTTTGGTCATACCCTTAATCAAAGGGGCAGGGCCTGCTCCATAACCAATGCGCCAGCCGGTCATCGCATAGGCCTTTGATACACCATTCACGATCAACACTTGACCGCTCAAATCTGGATTGGCTGAAAGAAATGAAACATGTTTCTTGCTATCAAAAGTGATGTGTTCGTAAATTTCATCCGACATAACCAATACGTGGGGATGGCGGCGGACTACATCGCCAAGCTCTGAAAGTTGCTGTGCATTATAGGACGTTCCAGATGGATTGGAGGGCAGGTTCAACAAAAGCCAGCGGGTGTGAGGCGTAATTGCTGCCTCGAGCAACTCGGGAGTTAGACGAAAACCGTTGTTGGGCGGGCAATCAATAACAATAGGTCGCCCACCAAGGACCAAAACCATGTCCTTGTACTGACCGAAATATGGGGCGCAAAGCAAAACTTCGGACGTGTTTTCCAATGTCGCCATGAACGCATCAAAGATGACCTGCTTGGCACCGTTTCCTACAATGACTTCGCTTGGGGAAAAGTTTAAGGTGTTGTCGCGTTTAAATTTAGCGATAATTGCCAGCTTAAGCGCGGCGGTTCCATCCGTTGGTGGATAGCGCGTTTCACCGAGTTTAGCAGCTTGATAAGCTGCCTCAACGATGTGGGCTGGTGTATCATAATCTGGCTCGCCCAATCCCAAATCGATCACGTCATGACCTTCGGCTTTTAGTGCTTTGGCATTTTGGCTAACAGCTGCAGATGCAGAGGGTTTTACTGCATCCAACCGCTTTGCCATGTAGTTCACTGTAACACACCTTTGACTTGAGCAAGCAGTGTATCCGACCCTTTGGCAAGAATCGATGCGTCAGACCCGCATGCGACAAAGGTAAAGCCTTCGTTCAGCAGTTTGGCCGCAAATTCTGTGTCCAAAACCAACGTTCCAACGGGAACCCCTTTGGCCATCAGCGCACGTGCTGCTGGCATAATCAGGTCCCAAACCGCGTCGTCCATCGGTTTGCCCAATAAGCCCATGTCCGCAGCAATATCCGCGGGTCCAAAAAACACACCTGAAACACCGTCTTGGGTCCCGATTTCTTCAGCCATCGCGACGGCTGATTGGGTCTCGAGCTGCAGGATCACGGTTGTTTCCTGCTCGACTTTGGCAAAATAGTCTTTGATGCGACCGAATTTATTCGCCCGAGTGGAACCAGAAACACCGCGCACGCCACGTGGTGGATAGCGTGTTGCAGCGATTGCCTTTTGTGCCTCTTCTACATTTTGGATCATCGGGAACAATAGGCCTGGCGCACCAGAGTCTAGTAGGCGTTTCACTTGAACCGTGTCGTTCCAATCTGGGCGTACAATCGCGGTGGTTCCGGTTGAAGCAAAGACCTGTAGCTGTCCGATGACTGAATTAAGGTCATTGGGCGAATGCTCCATGTCGATGAGGACCCAGTCATAACCCGAAGGAGCAACGACTTCGGCTGTAAAATTGCTAGACAGTGTGACCCACAGGCCGATCTGTTTTTTCCCAGCCGCAATGGCGCGGGTGAATGGGTTTTGTGGCAGATTCATTAGATGATGGCCTTCTCTGGGAATTTTTCACATTTCTCAATACGCTCATATCCGAAGGCTGACAAATCCAGTGTGCGGTACTCCCCATATGTTAGCAATTCAGACACACCGCGCCCCATGGCAGGGGACTGCTGGAACCCGTGACCGGAAAAGCCATTGACGAAAATAAAGTTGGTGACTTTCGAATGTGGGCCAACAATCGCGTTTTGGTCAAAGGTGTTAAAGGCATAGTGCCCCGCCCATGAGTTGATTAATTTGATCCGCTCAAATGCTGGAATTCGGGTGGCCAGCACAGGCCATACCTTTTCTTCCCAGATCGAATGGTCCTGAACGAAGTCGTCAAAATCCACCGCAGGGTCATCATCTGGAGGGCAACCAGCCAAATAGTAGGTCCCTTCAGAACGCATATGCACACCTGAGGGGTCAATCGTCAGCGGTAGATCACGATCAAGTGGCGTTTCTGCGTCAAAGATAAAGGTGTAGCGTTTGCGTGGCTCAACGGGGATGTCGATGCCCGCCATTGCCGCCGTCAACGCCGCGCGTGGGCCAGAACAGTTCACAACCGTGCCGCATGACACGACCTCACCAGAGGCCAACGTGACGCTTTCCACTTTGGAACCATCCGTTGATTTAGTCATCGCGACAACTTCATTCGTAAGATACTCAACGCCGCGTTCACGGGCAGAGCGTTTCCACCAGTCAAACAAGGTGTTGCCGTCAAAGTAACCCTCGTCGATCAGGTTGTGGTTGCCCACCAAGATGTCGTCCAGATTATAAAACGGGTAATCCGCTTTGATTTCCTCAGCTGTCATGTGCTTAGTACCAGCGCCCAATTTGGCCTGAATTCCCTGGCCCTCTTTTAAGGTGGCGGCGAATTCTGCGTTGTCGGCCAGATACATATAGCCATAGCTTTGCAAAATCGGGTGGGGCACGCGTTCATCACCGCCCATGTATTCGCGAAAGTTCTTCACGAAATCCGCAGCGAACTGGGAAACGCGGATGTTCACCTCGTTCGAGAACTGCTGGCGCATACAGCTGTTGGTGTGAACCGTTGATGTAAACTCATATGTTGGGTCTTTTTCAACGACCAATATGCTACCATCAAAGTCTGGATTGGTTGCTGTGAACCATGCCACCGAGGACCCCAACATCGCGCCGCCGACGATTACAACGTCATAACTGTTGGCTTTGGGTGTTTGCAGTTTGCTCATAATACCATCTCTCCCTTTGTGACGGCGGTTTGGACCGCTTCAATCTGTTGCTGTGTCATTCCGTAATCGCGCGCGGCAGTCTCAGCGGAAATATATCCACGGGCCAAATCGCGTTTTACCAGTTCTGGATCGCGTTCACTGACGGGACCGTAACCGGCCCCACCAGGAAAGGCCAAAACAACACGGCGCCCATGCGCCACAAATTGTTTGCCTTTGCCGTACATTTTAGCGCCGTCGTCTTGAATAATAGACGTTGGTGCACCGTTTTCGCCACCTTGGCGGCCACGGGCAGGGTGATCCACACGATCAAACATGGCTTGGAAGTCAAACTCGTGGCCTTCCTGTGCGCCCACTTCCATGTATTGGCCCAAACCACCACGGAACTTGCCCGCGCCGCCACTGTCCGGGCGCAACTCTTTGCGCCAGATGATAACGGGGCCTGTGTGTTCGGTCGCTTCAATCGGCATGGTCATCACGCCCGATGGGAAGGCAGTGGCGTTCAAACCGTCAAACTGTGGACGGGCACCTGCGCCGCCAGAGTTGAAGGTTAGCACCTCAGCACGGCGCGCGCCAACTGTGTGTGCCGCGTCCGTACGGGGGCGCAGAGAGACTTGGAAATTACACAAACATCCAGCGCCCTCGGCTGGCACAGTGTTGGGTAGCAATTGATCCAAAGCCGCGTAAATTGCGTCAGGCACAAAGTGACCCACGATATGGCGCAGGGCCACGGGGGCAGGGTGCACCGCATTCACGATCGAATTTACGGGCGCTGTGATCTCGAACGGGGCCAACGAGGCCGCGTTGTTCGGGATTTCCGGCGCAATTGCGCATTTCAACGCGTAACATGCATAGGCTTTGGCATAGACCAACGGGCAGTTGATACCCTTTTTGTCCACACCAGAGGTGCCTGCAAAGTCGGATAGTATACGATCCTGTTCAATGCTCAGCTTCACCTTCAGCGTAATTGGTGCAGAGAACCCATCAACCGTCATTTCACCTGATGCTTCACCGTGGGGAAGGGCATTGATGCATTCAAGCGTGGCCCGGCGCGAATTCTCGAGGATAAATCCACCAATGCCATTCAGATTATCCAGCCCGAATTCTTCCATCATCTCGATCAGGCGACGGTGGCCGATCTCGTTACAGGTGGCCAAGGCATAGATGTCACCCACCAATTGGTCTGGCTCACGTACATTGCCGCGCACGATACGGATTAGGGTTTGGTCTACTTCGCCGCGGTTTACCAACTTCATGATCGGGATATAAAGACCCTCTTCATAAACGCTGGCCGCATCTGCTCCGAAACCACGGCCACCGATGTCCACGATATGGGCGGTGCACCCAAAGAAACCCGCCAACTCCCCCTTGTGGAACGAGGGCGTCACAACTGTGATATCGTGCAGGTGGCCTGTGCCTTCCCATGGATCGTTGGTGATATAGACGTCACCTTCAAAGATGTTTTCGCGTCCAATACGGCGGATAAAGTGGCCGACCGCATCGGCCATCGCGTTCACGTGACCGGGCGTGCCCGTCACCGCTTGGGCCAACATCTGACCTGCAGTGTCATAAACGCCTGCGGACAAATCACCGGCTTCGCGCACGGATGTAGAAAACGCGGTGCGAACCAATGCTTGCGCTTGTTCTTCTACAACCGAAATCATGCGGTTCCACATGACCTGATAGGCAACGTTTGATGGGGTGTTCATGCTTGCGCTCCTTTGGTGGTCATGTCGATTGTACCGTCTGGCTGGGCCGTGACTTGGCGCGACGATGGAACGATAATGGTGGTTTCATCCTCTGTAACAACGGCGGGGCCTTGAACGGTTTGGCCTGTCTTCATGTCATTGCGCAGTACCACTTGGGCATCGGTCACAGTGGCAAGGGCTGGATCAAACAAGGCGCGTTGACCTGCAACCGTTGCGGCTCCTTTGTCAGGGGCTAGCGCGATTTGCGCGACCTGCTCTGGCGGGGTTGTCGCGTTCACCGACCAAACCGTGATTTCAACATCCATACCATCCACAGTACGGCCAAAGAGGGCAGAGTAATCTGCCTCAAACAGCTTCAGGAAGGTATCCGCATCTGGTGACATGGCCTGTTCAGCGCTCAATGAAATCGGAATTTCCCAACCTTGGCCCGTGTAGCGCATGTAGACTTTGAACTCAGAAATGATGTCTGATGTTGCGTCACATGAGCGTACAAATCCTGTTGCCTCGTCCTGTAGTTCTGTGAGCAAAGATTTGATAACGTCAGGCTTAAAGTCTGACAGTTTCATATAAACAGAACGGTTCGCCTCGAAACTAAACGGCGCACGAAGGAACCCAATCGCTGATCCCACACCAGCGCCCGTTGGCACCAGCAAACGGTCCACGCCCAACTTTTCACACAAACGACCAGCATGCAGCGGGGCGGCCCCGCCGAATGCGATCATGGTGTACTCAGACAGGTCCTCGCCGTTTTCCACCGCGTGAACACGGGCCGCGTTGGCCATGTTTTCGTCCACAACCTCGGCCAGACCAAATGCAGCAGTTTGCGCATCCATATCTAGCGTCTTACCTAGCACATTGACCAAAGCATCCGCAGAACTGTCAGCATGCAGTTGGATCGATCCACCCGCAAAGTTGTTAGGATCCAGTTTGCCCAAAACCAAATCCGCGTCGGTCACGGCAGGCTTGTCACCGCCACGGCCATAACAGGCTGGTCCCGGTTCAGAACCCGCACTTTCCGGCCCCACACGAATTTGGCGCATGGAGTCGATATGGGCCAGTGACCCACCACCAGCGCCAATTTCAACCATATCAATCACAGGAATCGAAATCGGCATGCCAGAGCCCTTTTTGAAACGATAGGTGCGAGCGACCTCAAAGACGCGGGATGTCTTTGGGGTTTGGTTCTTGATCAGACAAATCTTGGCCGTGGTGCCGCCCATGTCAAAGGACAAGACCTTATCCAAACCATAACGCGCCGCGGTGTTGGCGGCAAAAACAGCACCACCCGCAGGACCGGATTCAACCAGACGCACAGGGAAGTCAGCTGCGCTCTCAATAGAAATGATTCCACCGCCAGAGTGCATCAGAAAGACTGAGCAATTCGCGCCCTCATCTTCAAGGCGACCTTTCAGGCGGCCAAGGTAGGATTTCATCAAAGGCTTGATATAGGCATTGGCAACAACCGTATTGAACCGCTCGTATTCGCGCATCTGTGGGGAGACCTCAGAAGACAGCGACACCATCACATCCGGTAGTTTCTCAGCAAGTACGTCGCGCACCATACGTTCGTGATATGGGTTCAGATAAGAGTGGATCAAACCAACAGCGATACTTTCATATCCCGCCGAATTGATCTGATCAGCAACCGCTTCAACCTCGGCGTGGTCCAGATCAACCAACACGCCGCCAGTGGCATCCAGACGTTCAGAAATAGTAAAACGACTTTGGCGCGGGATCAACGGCTCTGGCAGGGTCAGGTTCAGATCATACTGTTCAAACCGGCTTTCGGTGCGCATCTCGATCACGTCGCGGAAACCTTCGGTGGTGATCAGGGCCGTCTTGGCACCGCGCCGTTCAATTAAAGCGTTGGTGGCAAGTGTGGTGCCGTGGATGATCTGTCCGATGTCAGACGGGGCCACACCCGCCTTGGCACAGACCTGATGCAAACCGTCGATAATGGCATTTTCGGGGGCGATGTAAGTGGTCAAAACCTTGGTCGAAAACTGCTTGCCCTCGACCTCGATCACCACGTCGGTGAAGGTGCCGCCGATATCGACGCCCATGCGAATTGCGCTGTTGCCCATGTGTACTATGATCCCTGTGGGTGTGAGTCTACTTACTCAAATTAGGGTGAGTCCATGTATCAAATCAAATTGTTAAAATGAATGGGGATGATAAAAAAAATCTATCCTCCGGCGTTGTGAATTTCTGCCATGTTTTTCGCAATTTTAGCGGCCTGAGCGACAAAGCGGGGCGCGCGATCTGCATCAAAGCGTGCAAAGAATTCTAGATCATCTGGCTGCCATTGGTATTGGATCTGGATCAAATCGCCTTCGTTAAGTTCTTTGCTGATCATTGCCGCGGGGAGGGTAGCAACGCCCATACCGTTCAAGGTCATGTAGAGGCAGGCCGCAAGATTGCTTGAGGGGACAAGGCGCACATCCAGATCCTTGCGCGCTCCAAAGTGTGCAGCGGTTTCCGTATAAAGACAAGTGTCGCGGCTGTGGGTCAGAATCGGGTGTTGCGCAATATGCTCAATCGTTGGATTGGTAGTGCCGCGCAGTCCCAGATCACGCGAGGCAACCCAGACCAAAGGGTAATCACCAAGTGGAATTTCGCCCGTCATCTGCTGGCGAAACGGGCCGTTCTGTAGAGCCAGATCAAGGGTGCGCGCCCCCAATTCGCGTTCCAGATTGACGGACAGATCTATTGTCAGCTCCACATGCAATTGCGGAAAGGTTGTGCTGAGCGCCTTGAGGAAATCACTAAGCCAAGTGTGCACGATCATCTCAGTCACGCCAAGGCGCAAGGTGCCATCGATCAGGCTGGGTTCTGCGGCCGCATCAGAAAAAGCATCCGCTGCCTGTAAAACCTTTCTGGCGTAGTCAAGCATCTCGATACCCTTAGACGTAAGCCGCACAGACCCTGCATCGCGTTCCATCAACTTGCGTTTCATTGCCCCTTCAAGCAGTGCAATACGGGATGAAACGTTTGGTTGTGTTGTATTCAAACGATCCGCAGCTTTGCGAAAGCTGCCAAGGTCTGCAACCCAGACAAACGCTTCAAGCTGTTTGAGGTTAATTTTCACGCACCACACCCATTAATTTAATTAATCGTATAACTCTTAATCAATAAGTTTACTTATTGGAAGGCGTGGCTTGAAGGCATGTTGTTAACTTCAGTTGCGATTCATTCTCAATTAAAGTATCTATTGCGAGTAATTCGCATGTAGAGCCGCATGTTTTTACCTACCATTTGAAGGAACAGTTAATATGCAACGAATTATTTTAGGATTTTGTTCTCTCGCAATAAGCGCAGTATGTGCTTCTCCAATTCTAGCATCCGACGATAAGTTTAAGGCGGTTACAACCTTTACCGTGATCGCTGATATGGCCCGTAACGTGGCAGGGGACGCCGCGATCGTGGAAAGCGTGACCAAGGCGGGGGCCGAAATCCACGGCTATCAGCCTACGCCCCGCGACATCATCCGCGCCCAGGATGCGGACCTGATCCTATGGAACGGTCTGAACCTTGAGCTGTGGTTCGAACAATTCTTCTTAAACCTCAAAGATGTGCCAAGCGTGACACTGACCGATGGCGTCGTCCCGATGAGCATCTCAGGCGGTGATTATAACGGCAAACCAAATCCACATGCATGGATGAGCACCACCAGCGCAATGATCTACGTGGACAACATCCGCGATGCCTTTGTGAAGTATGATCCTGAGAACGCAGCGATCTACACCGCCAATGCCGAAACTTATAAAAATGAGATCGCGGCGGTTATCAAGCCGCTAGAGGTAGACATCCTCGCGGTGCCTGAAGGTCAACGCTGGTTGGTCAGCTGTGAAGGCGCGTTCAGCTACCTGATCCGCGACTTCCAAATGCAGGAACTTTATCTTTGGCCGATTAACGCCGATCAACAGGGCACACCACAACAGGTGCGCAAGGTGATCGACGGGGTACGCGCCAACAAAATTCCTGCGGTCTTTTGCGAAAGCACGGTTAGCCAATCCCCCGCCCAACAGGTCGCGCGTGAGACAGACGCGACATACGGTGGGATGTTGTATGTGGACAGCCTGACAGAGACAGATGGCGCAGTGCCGACCTATATCGACTTGTTGCGCACCACCGTCGAAACAATCGCGACAGGGCTATCTGAATGAACGCATCAACTGGCATCACCGCAAATGACGTCACAGTCACCTATCGCAACGGCCACACGGCCCTGCGCAACGCCAGCTTTGAAATTCCCACTGGGACGATCACCGCATTGGTGGGGGTAAATGGTGCGGGTAAGTCCACGCTGTTCAAGGCGATTATGGGGTTCGTGCCTGCGGCCAAAGGTGAAATTACAGTGCTGGGTATGCCTGTAAAAGATGCTTTGAGACAAAATGTCGTTGCCTATGTCCCCCAGTCTGAAGAAGTCGATTGGAGCTTTCCTGTCCTTGTCGAAGATGTGGTGATGATGGGGCGTTACGGGCACATGGGGTTCCTGCGCCGTCCCAAACAAATGGATCATGAAGCGGTCACTTCGGCCCTTGAACGTGTCAACATGATCGATTTCCGCCACCGCCAAATTGGCGAGCTGTCAGGCGGGCAACGCAAACGCGTCTTTCTGGCCCGTGCCTTGGCCCAAGAGGGCAAGGTAATTTTGCTGGATGAACCCTTCACCGGTGTTGATGTTCAGACCGAGGATGCAATCATCGCTTTGCTGCGCGAAATGCGCGACGAGGGGCGGGTGATGTTGGTCTCAACTCATAACCTTGGTTCTGTCCCTGAATTCTGTGATCGCACGGTTTTGGTCAAAGAAACTGTGCTGGCCTATGGGCCGACCGAAACCACGTTTACCCATAACAATTTGGAACTGGCCTTTGGCGGGGTGCTGCGCCATTTCGTGCTCGGTGGATCTGATCTGCATGATGATGAAGACGGTCGTACCATCCGCGTGATCACAGACGATGAACGTCCCTTTGTTGTTTACAGCGATGAGAAAGGTACCAAAGAGTGACCGAAACATTGCTTTTGCCCTTTACCTATAACTACATGTTCAATGCTATGTGGGTCAGTGCATTGGTCGGAGGCGTATGCGCATTTCTGTCTGCTTATCTGATGCTTAAGGGTTGGTCTCTGATCGGTGACGCGCTTAGTCATTCTATCGTACCGGGCGTTGCAGGGGCCTATATGCTGGGCCTGCCATTTGCGCTGGGCGCATTTGCGGCGGGCGGATTAGCGGCTGGTGCGATGCTGTTTCTCAACCAAAGATCTGGCTTGAAAGAGGACACTATCATTGGGCTGATCTTTACGTCGTTCTTTGGGTTGGGATTGTTCATGGTCTCGCTGTCACCCACATCTGTGAGCATCCAAACTATTACCATGGGCAACATCCTTGCGATTACACCGTCTGATACGCTGCAACTTGCGATCATCGGTTTTGTGACGCTCGCGATCTTATTGGCCAAATGGAAGGATCTGATGGTCACATTTTTTGACGAAAACCACGCACGATCCATCGGGCTTAAACCGGACTTGTTAAGGGTTGTATTTTTCACATTACTGTCGGCCTCCTGTGTTGCAGCCCTGCAGACCGTTGGCGCGTTCCTTGTGGTCGCGATGGTGGTTACGCCGGGGGCGACGGCCTTTCTTTTGACAGACCGTTTTCCGCGCTTGTTGATACTAAGCGTTGCGCTTGGGGCAGGGACCAGCTTTGTGGGGGCCTACCTCAGCTTTTTTGTGGATGGGGCTACGGGCGGTTTGATTGTATCACTACAAACACTGATCTTTCTCCTCGCCTTTTTCTTTGCGCCCAAGCACGGCTATATCGCCGCGCGCCGTCGCGCTGCGCAAGCGCTGGTGTGTTGATGTTGACTGAACTGCTTCTCCCGTTTCAATTTGCGTTTATGAACAAGGCCTTCTTAATTATGGCCATTATCGCTGTGCCTACCAGCCTGCTGTCTTGCTTCCTTGTTTTGAAGGGGTGGTCCCTAATGGGAGATGCAATCAGCCATGCGGTTTTACCCGGTGTTGTGATCGCCTATATCATCGGTATTCCGTTAATCATCGGGGCGTTTGTCGCGGGGATGTTTTGCGCGCTTGCCACGGGTTTTTTGTCTGAGAATAGCCGCGTGAAGCAGGATACGGTGATGGGTATCGTGTTTTCAGGAATGTTCGGTTTTGGAATTGTTTTGTACACTAAGATTACTACAGAGGTGCATCTGGATCACATTTTATTCGGTAATATGCTGGGCGTCGGCGCAACCGATCTATGGACCGCTGGTCTGATTGCGGTTTTCGTTGCCGTTGTTGTGTTTGCTAAGCGCCAGGACCTTTTATTGCATGCCTTTGACCTGATCCAGGCCCAAGCGGTGGGCCTGCGCGTGAATTGGCTGCACTACGGACTGTTGTCGATGATTTCGCTGACGATTGTTGCAACGCTATCGGCGGTAGGGATAATTTTATCAATTGGTTTATTGATTGCACCGGGGGCAATTGCGTTTCTGCTTACCAACCAGTTCAAACGGATGTTACCAATTGCGGTTATGGTCACTGTATTCTCTGGAATATTAGGCGTTTACGTTAGTTTCTTTATCGATAGTGCGCCCGCGCCCACAATTATATTGATCCTGACGATCATCTTTATTAGCGCGTTCATTCGTTCAAATATGCGGGCTAAGCAAGCGGCTTAAGCCTCTTCTATAGGCCCAACTGCTTTGGCCCAATCCCCAATACCGCCGATGTTGGTTACATTGGTGCAACCCCTCGAACAGTGTTTTACCGGCCAGTGCTGCCTGTCTATCAGCTGCGCAAACCAGATAGACCTCTGCATCATTGGTGAGGGCCTTGTTGTGTGCTGCTGTTGCTGGGTCGGCCATGAATTCAAGCATTCCGCGGGGAATGCGTCGTGCGCCTTTGATCGTGCCAGTTGCCGCAATGGCAGCGCTGTCGCGCACATCAACGAAAACGGCTGCAGCGTTTGCGTAACGGACTACTGCTTCAGCCGCTGATATGCGTGGAACTGCTGCGTTTGCTGCTTCCATGTAGGACCTCGAAGTTTGCATGATGGTGCCCCTTCGAGTCCGATTTGCGTTAGCGCACCGATAAGCAAGGGCATGCTCCCAATCCAGTTGCTACGGCAAAGGAATTGGGCCTGCATCTTTGGGTTGGGCATAGCCGCGTGCAAATGCGGGACGTTCCGCCAGCTCGAGATACCAACGTTTTACATTCGGGAAATCGTTTAGATCAACTTGATGGTACTCAAACCGGGAGGCCCATGGCCATGTAGCAAAGTCCGCAATGCTGAGTGTTCTGATTATATATGGGGAAGTGGCGAGATGCCGATCTAAAACTCCATAAAGACGCAGTGTTTCTGCATGATAGCGCTGCTCTGAATACTCCGACTTGCCCTTGTTGTACTTTAAGAAATGGTGCGCTTGGCCAATCATCGGGCCAAAGCCGCCCATCTGCCACATTAACCACTGCATCATCTGCCAATATTCAGAGCTCCCATATACAGGTGCGAACAGGCCAGTTTTTTCGGCGAGGTACATTAGGATTGCACCAGATTCAAAGATGGAGGTACCCCCGTCAACAATTGCAGGGATGCGATTGTTGGGGTTGATTTTTAGAAAATCAGGTGCGAATTGCTCTTCTTTGGTGATGTCGATGGCATGGCTTTTGTACTCCAGCCCCATTTCTTCCAATGCGATCGAGATTTTACGTCCATTTGGTGTTGTCCATGAATAAAGGTCTATCATTTCAGGTCCTTGGTTTGTGCGGTCCGTGCAATCAACTCAAACAATGGCGTAACGGATGGTGCATCCACAATACCCCGGGCTAAGGATAAAAACTGTTCTGACCATGCCTTGCCCAATAGCGGTGATGCTAGGCCGCGCAACTTATCCCAAATCACTTGATCAGGAACCTTATTCTCTGGGTCACCTTGTGCCTCAGTATCGCGTGAGGACAGAATACGTCCGTCCTGCAGGTGGAAGTGGGTGCGCGCAAAGCGATGGGCGGGGAAGGCGTCGTTAAATGCGTCGTCCTCGACAATCTCAACAGTCTTGGCCAACCCAATAATTTGTGGGTCGTTGAGACCATCACTTGTGACCTCGGCAACACCGATCGTACCACGCACAACTGCTGAAGCGACTGAAAACGGTAGCGAGTATTGCGCCTGTTCGGTCGTTGTAGGGATAGAGGCAAGGCGTTTCGCCTCATGAAAAGTTTCCACTTTGATCGTTGCAATCTCACTGACATTAATACCGTGTTCATGGATCAAAGCCAACGCTCCCTCCACGGCAGGCTGTGCCCAGCGGCACACGGGATACAGTTTGATATATTGCTGCTCAATGTACCAGTTCTGACCCAAGTCATTCCAATAGTTTGCTAATTCAGAAGCTTCCATGGTGATAGCAGGGGCACCGGTAAACCCGTCCTGTGCAAGGTATGCTGCCGAAACCCCAGCCATTGCGCCCCACCCTGATCCGTCTTTGAGCATCGTGGGCGCATCAATAACACGCATCATCTGACTGCGTGGGCCATGGTATTCAGCTATGCCTAGCGCCTCGCGAGTTTGGGCCTTGGTCAACTTCAGTTGACGGGCAGTTAATGCGGCTGCCGCCAAAGAAATCCATGCGCCAGAAGTATGAAAGTCGCAGGCACTTGCATGTAGGGCAATGCCGGCCCTGGTGCCGATTTCGTATCCAATCACGATAGAAGTTAGAAATTCTTTGGGGTCATCAATCCCTTCCGCCTGCATGACTGCAATCAATGAAGGGAAGACGCCGCAGCCCACATGGCCTTTGGTTAATTTCATACCGTCATGGGCATCCAGCGCATCGATTGTCATGCCATTGGCAAGGGCTGCGCCCGCAGCGCTGGCTTTGCGACCGTCTTGCCAAAGGATTGCGTCTGTTCCGCAAAACTGGCGTACCGCATGGTTGTGAATGATGCTTGCTAGTTGGGTTTGCGACCCGCCAACGGCGACACCTAAGGTGTCGACCAGACAGCGAATGGCTTCATGGATTGTGGCGGCAGGTAAATCGTCAAACCTGGTGTCGAGGATGAAGTCTACTGCCGGCATGTGCATTTTTCCTTATGCGTAAAAACTGCGGAAGGCTGTGATCGCGGTCTCTAATCCCGCATCATCAATGTCGCGGTGCATGACCATCCTTATCGTTGGATGTTGCCCACCAATGCGCACACCAGCAGCCTCCATATGGGCATGCAGTGCGTTATGTTGGCTTGCGTTGGGTGTGAAGAACACCATGTTCGTACCGCTGTGAACACTCCCAACATCCAAGTCATGCAAGGCAACGGCCAATTGAGCTGCGCGGTCATGATCCGCGGGCAGAAGTGACAAATGATGATCTAACGCATGTGTTGAGGCAGCGGCTAAAACGCCCGCCTGTCGCAATCCTCCACCCAAGATTTTGCGATTGCGCCTAGCCCTTTCGATAATGGCGTGGCTACCGACCAAAATCGAACCAACTGGTGCGCCCAACCCCTTTGAAAAGCAGACGGAAACGCTGTCAGCGCAATCAGCAAGTTCTTTGGCAGTGCACTTAAGTTCGGTTATTGCATTAAAAAAGCGCGCGCCGTCTAAATGAACGGATAGTCCAGCGTCCCTTGCCGCCTGTGCGGGCGCCCGCATTTTTTCCAAGGAAATGGTCTTGCCGCCAACCGTGTTTTCCAAGCACAACAAGCGACTGCGTGCGTAGTGTGGGTCGTCATCCTTAACCGCACCTTTGACTTGCTCTGCGGAAACGGCGTTACCATCGTCCACGGGGATCACATGCATCGAAACGCCTGCCAGAACCGAAGCGCCGGCGGCTTCATCAGCATAAATGTGATAAGCATCGCCAACGATCAATTCGTCCCCACGGCCACAGTGTGCCATGATTGCGCAAAGGTTACTTTGTGTGCCGCTGGACACAAACATGGCGGCGTCTTTTCCAAGCAAGCCGGCCATGCGGTTCTCAAGACCAATAATGCTGGGGTCTTCGCCGTAAACATCATCACCAACTTCAGCAGCTGCCATTGCCGCGCGCATCGCGTCGTCAGGGCAGGTGACGGTGTCACTACGCAAATCACAGACAATTGAGTTACGGATGCCTCTACCCATTGCGCTATATGTGCTCATTTTGTGACCTGAGTGTAGGCAAGGGCGGCGACGATGTGAACGCGCGATGTGTCGCCGCCATTCAGTGCGGTATGATAGCCCCGGGTGTCTGTGAAGTAGACAGAACCATCAGCTGGCAAGTGGGTTACATGGTGATTGACCACAAACAAGGAACCGGGATTTGTTGTAACCGGAATGTGCAGGCGCGGTTCTGGATCACGGTGCCAAGAATTGCAGTTATACTGACTTTTGGCCAACACACGGGTTCGTCCGATTGGAAAGCGTTTGGTTAGCTCTTCGTGAACATATTCGAAGTAAGTGCCTTTGAATTTTGGATTGAACTCGGAAAAGTCGATTTCTGGCACCAAATCTTCGCGGGCTTCTTCGACGTATCGCGCATCGCCGCGTAACCAGTAACGACCAGAAAGATCGTTTTCTGTCCATTCAGTTTGACCGGGTCGTTGGGTTAGGGGGAGGGCGGCAAATCCTTGATCTTGCATTCCGCCTTTGAAGGCTTCGCGTGCCAAACATTCGTCGAGCGCTGCACGCAACTCGTCGATGTCAAACTTAAGTTCCAGCTTCTGAATGCCGAGCCCCGGAAGAAAGTCCGCGACCGAGGTTGTCTCGGGCGCGGTCTGCATCCAGTTTGTGATCGACCTAACGTCTTTATCATCTATCGCTGCACGAAAACCCATGGTCGTGATCCTTCAATCAGATAGGTATTTGATCACGAGGTTAAGGGAGCAATCGCTTTGGCGGTAGTCTATATTTAAACAGTTTGAGAATTAATGCTGTAATGCAATGATCGCACTTACAGCAGCGCTGAGAGCCGCGCCAATCACATCGATCTCACCCATAGCATCGATGCGCTGCAGTGCACCGTTGTCTTCATAGTAGCTAATCAGTGGCGCAGTTTGTGCGTGATAAGCTTCCAATCGCCCACTTACGGTTTCAGCGTTGTCGTCTGCGCGGCGTTTCATTTCTGTGCCACCACACGTGTCGCAAACACCTGCTTTAGTAGGGACCTTGAAGCTGTCGTGGTATCCTTCTCCGCACCCGCCACAGGTATAGCGCCCTGCGACACGCTCAACCATTGCAGCATCATCCACTTCAAGGCTAATTGCCGCGTTGATTTTTTGGCCGTTCTCAGCCAACAATTCATCTAATGCAGCAGCTTGCACCGCCGTACGTGGAAAACCGTCCAAAATGACGCCTTTTGCGCAATCTGCGTCAGCCATGCGGTCGCGCAAGATATCGATTACGATTTGGTCGCTGACCAACGCGCCAGCCTTCATAACCGCGTCAGCGGCTTGTCCTGCAGCCGTTCCTGCGGCAACGGCTGCGCGCAACAAATCGCCCGTAGAAAGTTGGACGAGGCCGAATTGCTTTTCTAGCATCCGCGCTTGGGTGCCTTTTCCAGCTCCGGGAGGACCAAGTAAAATTAGAACAGGTGAGGTATTCATAGTGTGCTTCCTTTGCTCAATAGTGTTCGCCGCGTTTATGCGGCAAACACTATTGCGATCATTAGCTGCCCATACGGTTTTCAATGAGGTCATCAACAACGCTTGGATCTGCCAAGGTCGAAGTGTCGCCCAATGCGCCAAAGTCATTCTCTGCAATCTTGCGCAAGATACGGCGCATGATTTTACCTGAACGAGTTTTTGGTAATCCTGGTGCCCATTGGATTAGGTCAGGGGATGCGATTGGGCCGATCTCTTTACGGACCCAATTGCGCAGCTCTACACGCAACTCATCAGTTGGGGTCTCGCCATTCATCAATGTGACGTAGCAGTAAATGCCTTGTCCTTTGATATCATGGGGAAAGCCGACAACAGCAGCTTCTGCGACTTGTGGGTGTGCTACGAGTGCGCTTTCAACTTCGGCTGTACCCATGCGGTGTCCGGATACGTTGATCACGTCATCAACGCGACCTGTAATCCAATAATCGCCGTCTGCATCTCGCTTGCAGCCGTCACCGGTGAAGTAGTAACCCTCATAATCCGCAAAGTATGTCTTTTCAAAGCGTTCGTGATCGCCCCAAACTGAACGCATTTGGCCGGGCCAGCTGTCTTTGATGCACAAAACACCTTCGACATCGTTACCCTCAATGATTTCGCCACTTGCTGGTTCAAGGACCACAGGCTCAATGCCAAAGAATGGCTTCATCGCGGACCCTGGTTTCATTGCGTGCGCGCCAGGCAATGGCGTCATCAGGTGACCACCGGTTTCGGTTTGCCACCATGTGTCCACGATCGGGCAGGTGCCGCCGCCCACAACTTCGTTGTACCAGTTCCAAGCTTCTGGATTAATAGGTTCACCCACAGTACCAAGGACGCGCAGGCTGCTTAGGTCACATTTCTTAACAAAATTATCACCTTGCGCCATCAGCGCGCGGATCGCCGTTGGGGCTGTGTAGAACTGTGCAACTTTGTGCTTTTCACAAACTTGCCAGAAGCGAGAAGCGTCTGGATAAGTTGGGACACCTTCAAACATGACAGTTGTCGCGCCGTTCGCCAATGGACCATATACAATATAGCTGTGACCGGTGACCCAACCAACATCTGCGGTACACCAATACACATCACCATCTTTGTAATCGAATGTGGTTTCATGTGTCATCGCTGCGTAGACAATATAACCGCCTGTCGAATGAACCACGCCTTTTGGCATTCCTGTCGAACCAGAGGTGTAAAGAATGAATAGCGGATCTTCAGCGTTCATTTCTTCTGCTGTGCAATCGCTTGATGCGGCTTCGCTTAGGACACCATAATCGCGATCACGAGCTTCGTTCCACACAACATCACCACCTGTGCGGCGCACAACAAGGCATTGAACTGATGCGTCGCAGTTAGCCAGAGCCTTGTCAGCGTTTGATTTCAAAGGAGTATTGCGGCCACCACGTGGGGCCTCATCTGCGGTGATTACAACCTTAGCTTCAGAACCGTTCACCCGTGCAGACAACGCATCAGGAGAGAACCCAGCAAACACGATTGAATGGATCGCGCCGATGCGCGCACATGCAAGCATAGCATAAGCTGCTTCAGGGATCATCGGCATGTAAATGACGACACGATCGCCTTTGCCGACACCAAGATCTTTCAAGACGTTCGCCATTTTGCAAACCGAGGAGTGTAATTGCTTGTACGTAATGTGCAGAGCCTCGTCTGTCGGGCTGTCTGGTTCCCAGATGATCGCAGTTTGATCGCCGCGAGTTTCCAAGTGACGGTCAATACAGTTGGCTGCTACGTTTAATGTGCCATCAGCGTACCAATTGATTGATACGTTGCCCAACGTGAAGTCTACGTCTTTGACTTGAGTATAAGGCTTGATCCAATCGATACGTTTGCCGTGTTCCCCCCAGAATGCGTCGGGATCGGCAGTGGAAGCCGCATACATGGCATCATATTTTTCTGCGTCGACATTGGCATTTGCTGCCATTTCTGCGGACGGGGGATATGTTTTGGATTGGGTCTCTGACATGGTTGGCGCCTCCCTAATGGCCTGCCCTTTTGGGGCGTTCATTGATCAAGTGTTGGCCTGAATGCGTCACTCCCACACAGTTCAGCTTTGATCTTTGTGCGGGATAATAACGCGAATTGAAAAGAAGGGAATAAGAGACTGGAATATAAGGGGTTCGTTGTAAATTTTTTTCTTGTTAAGAGAAATTTTTGTAAATTAATTTGGAATATATTATATATATTTTCACATTTTCGGTGAATTAAATGTCAAGGCTCGGCCAAGCAGCATGACTAACGGTACAAGTTTAGTCCTGACCTTCACCAAGCAAAAGTTGTAAAGGCTGTTAAGTGTGTAAGCCCAATGTCATGGCTATGCTGTCCAGCGCACAGCTTTTTTGCAGAATCGACTAGGACTTGGGGGCGCTCCAAGCTTAGGAAGGCAGCCCCTCATTTTGTGTAGTATCTGAAGATTGTTTTTTACGTATTGTCGATGACTGGACCTCAGAACAACCTAACATCCTCGATGCAAATAGGCCTAAAAATTTAATGCGTAAGAACATCTTCATGCTAGCAGTTGCTTCACTGGCTCTTATTGCGGGGTCCTCATTTGGTTACGAGGGGTCTGATGGCTCCACCTACATTGCAACGCAAAATGCCCATGGTGCCGCACTTAAGAATGCGAATGAGGCAATCTATCTTGATAAAGACTGTGATGCTTTGTCAGGTAAAAAAGAACAGGGAATTTGGGCTTGGGCCAACGGTGGATTTGTGATTGAGATTCCAACTCGTCGGATCGAATTTGCGCGACAAGATCAACCTGTCGATGGCGGCTATGATTGCCAGATGTAAGGCGGGTTTTAGTGTGCAGTTTTACAATCAAGACAACTCAATGGGATAAAATATGTGCATTGCTGCTGCGACAATGTTGCTGAACCTCGGTTCAACCACCGTGATGGCTGGTCCATTTGAAGGTACGTGGGACGCCTCCAAGGAAACGTGTTCCTCGGAGTTTAGCGACTTTCGCCTCACAATTTCTGGCAATCAGGCCAATTATTGGGAGTCGACCTGTGAAATGGTTTAGGCAACACAATTGAGAGATATGGGAAACTCGATCCTTTATGATCTCCAATGCACTGGCGAAGGCGAAACATATAGTGGTGGTGTACTTTACTCGATAACAGTTGCTGGCCAACTATTGGCATACAGCGGTGACTTTATAGCGCTACGTGAACGCTGCAATTAAAGCTGTTGCAAGGTTCTATTACTCAAGGCCTCGAGTTAACGATCTGCGCTGAGACGCGAAGTCAGTTGGTTCGATTTTAAAAGTTGGTGGATGGTGAGTATTACGTACACTGGGGCCGTGATAACTTCGTAAGTGCTTAAATTTTCAGCAGAACAAACAATCAATTATCCTAACTGATTAAACACCTAGTCACGTAATAACACTTGGCAGTCCAGCAGGCTCGCGCTAGCCTCTCTTCAGGTGGGACGCTGCATTCTGACAATCAGTTCCGCAAACTTGGGAGAGAAAAATGAACAAATTCGTATTGGGTGCTGTTGCATCCACAATCTCGTTTACATTCGCACTAGAAGCGGCTGCGACCGAATGGAACGTATCTGTCTGGGGCAAGCGCCGCGCATTTACAGAGCACGTTGAGAAGTTGGCTGAGTTGGTTTCTGAGAAGACCAATGGCGAGTTCACAATGAACGTGAGCTATGGCGGTCTTTCTAAGAACCGTGAAAACCTTGATGGAATCAGCATTGGTGCATTCGAGATGGCTCAGTTCTGTGCCGGTTATCACCGGGACAAAAACCGTGTTGTAACTGTTTTGGAACTGCCATTCTTGGGCGTTGAAAATCTTGCCCAAGAAGTTGCCGTATCTTCAGCAGTTTACGCACACCCAGCCGCGACTGAAGAAATGGCGCAATGGAATGCTAAGCTGTTGATGACGTCACCAATGCCACAATATAACTTGGTTGGTACTGGCGAGCCACGTCAAACTTTGGCTGATTTCGAAGGTATGCGCGTTCGTGCAACTGGCGGTATCGGCAAAGCATTTTCAGCGGTTGGTGGTGTTCCAACATCTGTAACAGCGACTGAAGCATATCAAGCTATGGAAGGTGGATTGGTCGATACGGTTGCGTTCGCACAACACGCGCACCTGTCATTTGGCACAATTAATCAAGCGACTTGGTGGACGGCCAACCTGAACCCAGGAACCGTGAACTGCCCAGTTGTTGTGAACATCGATGCTTATGACGATCTGTCTGATGCAGAACGTGAAGCACTCGATAGCTCAATCCCAGAAGCGTTGGATCACTATTTGGCCAACTACGGTGAATTGTTGGGCCGTTGGGATGCTGTGTTGGAAGAAAAAGGCGTTCAAAAGGTTGAAATTAGCGATGACGTAATCGCCAAATTCCGCGCCAAAGCCGCTGACCCGATCCGTGACGAATGGATCGCAGACATGGAAGCGCAAGGCCTACCAGGCCAAGAGCTATATGACCTAGTTGTGAAGACTTTGGCAGAAGCCAAAGCTGCAAACTAAGCGTCACTTCCTATCAATTGGCCGTCCCACAAATTGGGGCGGCCTAACTATCTAAAACATACTCGGGGGGAGTAGCCCAATGGCAGGATCAGCTGCGGTACTGGAGGATTCCAGCCTGCTAAGTAGATTGGATCGGGCATTGTTGCCACTGGAGCGGTTCTGCGCGTTAATCAGCGGCCTTGCGATTTTTTCACTAATGTTCTTGGCCGCGTACTCCGTCACGACCCGTAAATTTTTTGGTGCGCCCATGATGGGCTACGTTGACCTGATCGAGAGCGCGATGCCAATTATCGCTATTATGGGCGTTGCTTATGTCCAACGCGATGGCACACACATCCGCATGGATATGTTGGTTTCCAAGCTAAGTGGTCGCACACTTTGGTTGTTCGAGCTAATCTCTGTTCTAATGATCCTGATCCTAATGGTTGCTCTGACTTGGGGATCTTGGGATCATTTTATGCGCTCTTTTGACTGTGCACGCCCGCTGTGCAGTAAAGACAGCACCACCGATATTTATCTTCCGCTATGGCCATCCAAGCTGGTCGTTCCGTTTGCATTTGGCGTTCTGTCGCTGCGCTTGATTTTGCAGGCATTGGGATATGGCCGTGCATTTGTATTTGGCCTTGAAAATCCTGCTGGCGTTCCTTTGACCTTGTCGGTGGCTGAACAGGCCGCGATCGAAGCGCGCGCACATGAGGGAGCAGACTGATGGATAGCATTTCAATCGGATTGTGGGTCAGTGGCGGTATGCTGGTCATGGTGTTGCTGGGTATGCGCGTGGCCTTTGCTGCAGGTATGGCGGGCTTTGTAGGCCTCGTTTGGCTGAGGTGGAATGGGTATGATTATGACCCTGAGAAGTTTGGCAAAGCGCTGCAAGTCAGCGTGCGTATTGCAGGCTTAACGCCGCAATCAAAGGTCAGCGCTAATGTTCTGTCATTGATCCCCGTGTTCATCCTGATAGGATACTTGGCTTATTACGCCAAACTGACAACCGCACTGTTCGAGGCCTGCAAACGCTGGTTCGCATGGGTCCCGGGTGGCTTGGCTGTTTCAACCGTATTTGCGACAGCGGGCTTTGCCGCGGTGTCTGGTGCTTCGGTGGCTACGGCTGCCGTGTTCGCCCGTATCGCCATCCCAGAGATGTTGAAAATCGGCTATAACAAACAATTCGCAGCCGGTGTTGTGGCGGCGGGGGGCACGTTGGCCTCGCTTATCCCGCCCTCTGCGATCCTAGTGATCTACGCGATTATCGTTGAGCAAGACGTGGGAAAGCTGCTGCTCGCGGGCTTTATCCCAGGTGCGTTTTCGGCGGTAGTATATGCGATCTTGATCATCGGGATTGCGATGACCTTCAAAAACGTCGGCCCACCGGTGCGTGGCTTTACATGGAAGCAACGCTTTGAGTCCCTGCCGCCGGCTTTGCCGATTGTCTTAGTTGTCGTGATCATCATTTTCTTTGTCTACAACCCCTTTGGCGATGCATGGGGCACCCCGACCGAAGGCGGAGCGATTGGCGCCTTTATCGTCTTCGTTATGGCGATGTATCGCGGTATGCGCTGGGGCCAGTTGAAAGAAGCCCTTCTTGAAACGGCCAAACTGACGGTGATGATTTTTACCATTATCTGGGGCGTGCTGATCTATGTGCGCTTCCTCGGGTTCGCCAAACTGCCAGACGCCTTCTCAGATTGGATCGTATCGCTAGATATGGCACCGCTCACGATTTTGATTTGCATCCTTTTGGCCTATGCGGTTTTGGGCATGTTCATGGATGCAATTGGAATGCTGTTGCTTACCTTGCCTGTGGTTTACCCCGCAGTCATGGCGCTGAATGGAGGCGAATACGTGACGGCTGCTGACAGTGCCTTTGGCATGTCGGGCACAATGTGTGCCATCTGGTTCGGGATATTGGTGGTCAAAATGGCAGAATTTTGTTTGATCACCCCGCCCATCGGCCTTAACTGTTTTGTTGTAGCTGGTGTGCGCGATGACCTGACCGTTCAGGACGTGTTCAAAGGTGTGATGCCCTTCTTCTTGGCTGATGCCGTGACAATAGCGTTATTGGTTTCATTCCCAGGCATTGTGCTGTGGTTGCCTTCGCTAGTTGGCAACTAAAGCGCCAGATAGCCAATTCCGGAAAAGCAGATCGCAACGCCAAACCATTGGCCTGGGGTCATGCGTTCTTTCAAGAACAACCATGCTAGAATAATTGTGATAATTCCAAAAGTCGAGGCTGCAACGGCTGCAAATTCTGGACGGGGTAGGTTGCCAGCTGCGATGACGATGCCCAGTGCAACGGCATCCAGAAGACTCATAAGCGCCAATAGAGGCCATGCGCTTCGATCAGGTAATATGGGACCGGCCGAAAGAGCCAACAATGCAACAGCACCGGTGGCCGCTGTCAACCGCGTCACAAGAATTACAGGCAGCTCGCTGCCTGCTTGGGTCGCGAGGTGCCCAACAGAGAATGCCATCGCAAATCCCACTGCACCAACCAAGGACCAGCCAATGGCAGCCTTTTGGGAACCTTCGCTTTCGGAATGGTCGGACAACATGCTGACAATAGCGACACCTGTTATCACTCCGCCAACGGCTAGCCACTGATCCCAAATCACAGGCTGTCCCATCAGAGCGGCCCAACCGATCGACAGAATTGGGTATGAGCCAACAATTGGTGCAACCAAACGTACGGGACCAATTCCGAAAGCCTTATAAAGGCCGATGCAGCCTAAAAGGTAAATTGAGCCGCTTAGGGCACTGAACCCAAAGCTAGTAGGCGTCATCGCCTCCCAATCCCCAAGGGCACCTGCAATTGGGAGCAAGACTAGCGATCCAGCCAACATAACTGTCGCAATCGCAGGGAGAATACCGCCACGTTGAGACACAAAGCGGATGCAAATATCGTGGATACCCCATGCACAGGCCGCAATCATTCCTAGGGTTAGTGAAACCATCGTTATATTCCTTTGGAATGATGCTATTAACTTTGGTGCGGTGGCGTTCGCGAGGGGGAGTTAAAGACAAATACGTTATCTTCGCATTTTAATGCAAAGCTATATCGATCCAACTCGAAGGATTGTTCGCTTCGTTTCCATTTGTCTAGAACCAATTTTCTGATAGTTGCACTTTTGAACCAACGCAGTCGGGTCGCGACCTCAGTGCGGCGGATAAAACAATTTGCTTCAGGCACCGGAAAAGCTGATGAAAACAAATAAATCCAGCGTCTCGCGCTCTGCACGCCTATCCGTTGCGCCCATGATGGATTGGACGGATCGGCACTGCCGCTATCTGCATCGTCAATTAAGTGGGCAAGCTTTGCTGTATACTGAGATGGTCACATCCCCCGCACTTGTACGTGGTGGAGCAATGCATTTGTTGGACCATGACGTGGCTGAACACCCTGTCGCGTTGCAACTTGGCGGTTCTGATCCGGTTGAATTGGCCAAGGCTGCGCGCATGGGGGCAGATGTTGGGTATGACGAGATTAACCTGAATGTTGGTTGCCCGTCTGATCGTGTTCAATCGGGGACATTTGGTGCTGTGTTAATGAAACACCCAGCGTTGGTTGCCGAATGCGTGGCGGCTATGCGCGCCGAAGTAGACGTTGAGGTGACTGTTAAGTGCCGCATTGGTGTTGACGATCAAGATCCTGAGGAGGTCCTTCCTGAGTTTCTAGCGCGGATCGTAGGGGCAGGGTGCGAACGTGTGACAATTCATGCGCGCAAGGCGTGGCTAAAAGGCCTGAGCCCGAAGGAAAACCGTGAAGTGCCACCTTTGGATTATGAATTGGTCCACAAGATGAAGGGGTATTTCCCCAATTTGCATATTTCTGTGAACGGTGGTGTGACATCGCTCGAACAGGCATTTGATTTCTTAGAAAATGGATTGGACGGTGTCATGGTTGGCCGTGCTGCATATCATCAGGCCAGTGACATCCTAAGCGCTGCGGATCCGATCATCTTTGGCGTCGGCGAGGTAACGACCGCAGAACAAGCCGTACACAAAATGTTACCCTATATCGAAGCCCATTTGACGGCAGGTGGCCGTCTGAACCAAGTGACCCGTCATATGTTGGGCTTGTTTGCGGGTCGCCCTGGGGCACGTGGGTGGCGACGTATGCTGTCTGATGATGGCAATAAACCAGGTGCAGGGCCCGAACTGGTTCTGGCGGCGCTCGCGCAAATGGCGCAGACTGCTCTAGAAGTCGAAGCCGCACAAGCGGGCTAACTCAAAGGAAATATCATGCCAGAGACGATGTTGTTGATCCAAATGCTTGTTGTTCTTTTGGCCATTGGTGCCTTTGCTGGCGTCCTTGCTGGGCTCTTAGGGGTCGGCGGTGGTATCGTTCTTGTGCCTGCATTTTTCTATGCATTTCAGACGCTTGGTTATGATGGTTCGCAATTGATGCAGATGTGTCTGGCAACCTCATTGGCGACGATAATCGTAACATCCATGCGCTCAGTTCACAGCCACCATAAAAAGGGTGCTGTTGATTGGGATATTTTGCGCGGCTGGGCTCCTGGTATTGCTTTGGGCGCTGTTGTCGGCATGTTGGTTGTTTCGCAACTGCGTTCCACCACTCTGCAAGCGATCTTTGGCGTTCTGGCGCTGACCGTCGGTGTTTACATGAGCTTTGGACGTGCAGAGTGGCGTCTGGGACAGGCGATGCCAAAAGGGCCGCTGCGGATCGTTTTATCGCCATTGGTTGGGTTTATGTCTGTATTGATGGGCATAGGTGGGGGCAGCTTTGGCGTGCCGTTGATGAGCCTGTTCAACACGGCTATTCACCGCGCAGTCGCTACGGCTGCAGGGTTCGGCGTTGTTATTGCCGTGCCTGCAGTAATTGGCTTTCTTTTCGTCGATATGAATATGGATGTACCGCCACTTACCATTGGGGCGGTCAATCTGATCGCGTTCGTGATCATCATTGCCATGACGTTGGTCACTGCCCCGTGGGGAGTGAAACTGGCGCATTCGATGGACGCTAAACCCTTGAAGCGCGCGTTTGGTGTGTTCCTCGTACTGGTCGCGGTAAACATGTTGCGAAAAGCGTTGATGGGGTAACTAACGTTTTAGTCGCGCGGCTCGACCACCGCGCCGCCCTTTGGGGGTGGATTGGCGGGTCGGCAGCTCTGCCATGATCTCTGAGCGCTCATCAGGGTGCATTTTCGACCAGCGGCCAATTTCATCTATGGAACGATTGCAGCCAGTACACAGCCGTGTTTCGGGGTGCACTACACAGATTTGAATGCACGGGCTTTCAATTTCGTTGCGCCGCCAAACTGGAGGTGGAGGGGTCGTCATGATGCCCTCCTCAGGACTTGTAAGCGGTCTAACAGTCCTTGCAGGATAAAGCCCGCTGCGACGTGGTCAATGACCTCAGAGCGGCGTTTGCGGGATGTATCAGCCTCGAGCAAAGCACGCTCAGCTGCCACTGTGCTCAGTCGCTCATCCCAAAATGTGATCGGACCTGGCCATAGCTTTTCAAGGTTGCGCGCAAAGGAACGGGTGGATTGGCACCGCGCCCCTTCTGATCCATCCATGTTGCGCGGAAGTCCAAGGACTAAACCGCAGATCTCTCGCTTTTCAATGACTTCAATCAGGCGTGCGGCATCTAGTCCGAATTTCTTACGCTTGATTGTTTCCAAAGGAGAAGCAACTCCGAGAAAGGTATCAGAGACGGCCAACCCAATGGTAACGGTTCCCAAATCCAATCCAATGATCGGGCGCATCGGCTTAAGTGCTGCGCTGAACTCTGTGACGTCTTCCAGTATCATTCGGCCACTCCAGCGCGTTGTGCAGCTCGTGTGATCAGGTCCAAACTGGACGGATCATCGGCAAACACGGTTTCAGCATTCTTGTAGATAGAAAATGCCTGATCCGTGCGCCCAAGTACACCCAATGCACCAATCAACTGCGCCCAATCTTCCGCGGGACCGCCGTCTGTGGCAAGGCGATCAGACAATCCCGATACCATACCTTCGATCATTTGAAGGCGTTCAGTCCCCGACATTTCAGCTGCAGCTTCGATGTCCGCAGCTGTTGGGCCATTGGTAGGAGGGTCCGGGCGGCCATTGCCGATTGTTGGAATTTGATAGTTTTCACCAGCACGTTGCGCCATTTCGGGGATCTGCTCTAGGATGGGCGCAATCCATACCGCGCTTTCGGGGCCAATCTGCAAAAGGCGATCCCAAATGCGAAATGCCATGTCAGGCCGCCCAGTTTGTGCCAACATCAGGCCGACATAGTAACGCGCAATACCATTGTTAGGATCGCGGGTTAGAACAGCGCGGGCGGCTTGTTCTGCTTCTGGGGACACATATCCACCCGCCGCAAGAACTAACAGATCAGCATAACCAGTAAAATCTTCAACGGTCGCGGTTTCACCTTTCAGCTCAATAATGCGCCCCTGTGACTGATAGGCACTTATAAAATGGCCTAAGTTGGATTCGTTTTGCACAAGCAAAGCAAGGCCTTGTATATCATCAGGGCGTTCAGCAACAGTGTCCCGTAAGGTTTGGACAAGCTGCAGATAATCCGCATTAATCTCAGCAACTGGGGGTAAATCAGTGAGGCTGGCTTCGGCGCGTGCTTGAGATGGGCGGGTTTCGCGCAAAGAGTCTGCGAATGCGATGCGATCGGCCAAAGCCAAGTCGCTATAGCCGGGTGCGCCTAGACCTTTAAGCGGCCCAATGCCTTTATAAAGGGCCAAACTGCCACCAACTAAAACAAGTGCAACGACAGCAGCGACAAGTTTAGGTGCGCCGCGTGTGAAGTCCGTATCGACGGTGCGTTCGGCATCAGCAGCCAAGATACGACGCGACACTTCGGTGCGCACACGTTTGGCATCGTCTTGCGTCAAAACACCTCGTTCCAGATCGCGATCCACTTCGGCCAACTGATCACGGTACACCCGCATATCATAATCACCAGCCCCAGTGGATTGGTCCGCGCGACGCATCAGCGCAATGGCAAACAGCGCTGCAACGACCAAAGCCAATAAAACCGTAGTAATCCAAAACGCCATGTGGTCGCCCTTTTGTGGTTATTTGTGGTGTAACTGCGTAGAGGTTTAAAAAAAAGGGGCAATTGGACGCGTGTTGCAGCAACCCACAGTCATTTGATCGGCGTGTGTTGTAGCCTAATGTCGCGGTGTCGCAAAATTGCAAAAAAGTGCCGCGCAGAGTATCCTCTTTTTTTGTATGTCACCCAAAACAAGTTCAAGGTAAGCCACACCTGCGAATCCCGCCAGATGCAACTTTGATCCTTATTCGAAAGCCACGCCCATGAAACGCTATTCAGCCTTTGCCATTGCCCGTGAAGCAACCCGCTACCATTCAGGCTGGGAACGCGCGTGGCGGGCACCCGAGCCAAAGACGAAATACGATGCGATCATCATTGGGGCAGGTGGCCACGGCCTTGCCACGGCCTATTATCTGGGCAAAAATTTTGGCATCACCAATGTCGCCATAATCGAAAAAGGCTGGCTTGGTGGGGGTAACACAGGGCGCAATACGACCATCATTCGCTCAAACTACCTTCAAGACCCGTCTGCGGCGATCTATGAGAAATCGCGCTCCTTATATGAGACGATGTCCCAAGACCTGAACTACAACGTGATGTTCAGCCCGCGCGGCGTGATCATGCTGGCCCAGACCCATCACGAAGTCCGTGGCTATCAGCGCACAGCACACGCAAATGCCTTGCAGGGGGTTCCAACAGAATGGATCAACCCACAACGAGTTAAAGAACTCTGCCCGATTATCAACCTTGAGGGGCCTCGTTACCCCGTTTTAGGTGGCTTATGGCAAGCACGCGGTGGCACGGCCCGTCATGATGCGGTGGCATGGGGCTACGCGCGGGCCTGTTCTGACATGGGCATGGACGTGATCCAGCAATGCGAAGTCACCAACATCCGCCGCGAAGGTGGCAAGGTGGTTGGCGTCGACACCACCAAAGGCGCAATCGACTGCGATAAACTGGGCATCGTGGTTGCGGGGCATTCCGGCGATCTGGCCAATATGGCGGGCTTCCGTCTGCCTCTTGAATCCGTGGCCCTACAGGCGTTGGTGTCCGAGCCGATCAAACCGGCAATGGACGTGGTCATCATGGCCAACACTGTGCACGGCTACCTGTCACAATCCGACAAGGGCGAAATGGTCATCGGCGGCGGGACAGATGGCTACAACAACTATACCCAACGTGGATCGTTCCACCATGTGGAGGAAACGGTACGGGCGTTGAACGAGACCTTCCCGATGCTGTCACGCCTCAAAATGCTTCGCCAATGGGGTGGGATTGTGGACGTCACAGGGGACCGCTCCCCGATCCTATCCAAAACACCAGTGGACGGCGTGTTCATTAACTGTGGTTGGGGTACTGGCGGGTTCAAAGCGATCCCAGGGTCTGGCTGGGCCATGGCCGAGCTGATGGCCAAAGGACATTCGCCCCTGACTGACGAGTTCGGCATGGAACGCTTCATCGAGGGCCGCTTTATCGATGAAAGCGTAGCAGCAGGGGTGGCACACTGATGAACCTAACAAGCCAAACTTTGTGCCTAATTAAGAGAAAACTCAAAGGAGAGCATTCATGCTGATCCTAAACTGCCCATGCTGTGGCGTCACTGCAGAAGAAACCGAATTCCACGCAGGCGGTGAGGCGCATCTAAAGCGCTTTGGCCCAGACTCCTCAAAGGAGGATTTCGAGAACTACATGTTCATGCGTCAAAACCCCAAGGGCGTTCACCTTGAACGCTGGCGTCACAACAACGGTTGCGGAAAATGGTTCCACGCCGCGCGCTGCACCATGACCCTCGAAGTATTCGGCACATATTCCGCCCAAACCTATGAGCCGCCAAAAGAGATCTGCGACCTCATTTCGGCCAAACGGCCAGGCTGGTCATGGGGGGCATTCTCATGACCTTCTTTTTTTCTGAAAATATCCCCGCCGGAGGCCCCCAAGCGCTCTGCACAATCCAAGGCCAAATATCATGAGCACACGTATTGCTACAGGCGGCCGCCTGCTAAACAAAACCAAAGCGCTTAGCTTTAGCTTCAACGGCACAACCCTCAAAGGGTTTGAGGGTGACACGCTTGCCTCTGCCTTGCTGGCCAATGATCAGGTCCTGATGGGGCGTTCGTTCAAATATCACCGCCCACGCGGCGTTGTGGCTTCAGGGGCTGAGGAACCAAACGGACTGGTCCAAACGGGCGAGGGTGGTAAGTTTGAGCCAAATCAACGTGTCACCACGACTGAATTGTTTGAGGGTCTCAAAGCCAAAAGTCAGAACCATTGGCCCAGCCTTGAATATGATGTGGGTGCGTTGAATGCGAAGCTAAGCCGCTTTATGCCCGCTGGTTTTTATTACAAAATGTTCATTCACCCGCGCTCTTTCTGGAAACACGTCTACGAGCCAATCATCCGCCACGCCGCTGGCCTTGGCGCGGCCCCCAAAGCCACGGATCGCGACGCGGATACATACGAACACTTTTATGCCTTCTGTGACGTCTTGGTCATCGGTGGCGGTATCGCTGGTCTTCAAGCGGCCAAAGCCGCAGCGGCCTCTGGTGCCAAGGTCATCTTGGCCGAGCAAACCGCCCACTTGGGTGGTCGCGCGGTTGTGGATGGTGGTACGATTGACGGTAAGTCTGCCGAGGACTTCGTCACCGAGATCACGGCTGAACTTGAGGCGATGGACAACGTCACAATCCGCACCCGTATGATGGGCGCAGGTGTTTACGATCACGGTTATATTTTGGGCTACGAACGCCTGACTGACCATACCCCAGAAACGGCTGGCCCACGCCACCGCCTTTGGCGCATTCGTGCGGCGCAAACCATTACGGCGACCGGTGCGATTGAACGTCCCCTTAGCTTTGCTGGCAACGATATTCCGGGCGTTATGCTGGCCTCTGCGATCCGCGATTATGTGGTGAACTACGGCGTGTCCTCTGGCGATCGCACGGTTGTGGTCACCAACAACGATGATGCCTATCGAACTGCGATTGCGCTGAAACACGCAGGCCTTGATGTACCTGCAATCATTGATGCTCGTCCCGCAGGGGATGACAGCGATCTGATGGCGCAAGCCAAGGCGCTGGGCATTCGCGTTATGATGGGTCACGGCATTGCGACCGTCCAAGGCGGCAAGCGCGTCACTGGCGTTGAAATCTGCGCCCAAGCTGGCGAAGGCGCGGTATTGGAAGAGATCGCATGCGACGCGGTTGCCATGTCTGGCGGCTGGTCCCCTGTGGTCCACCTATGGTCCCATTGCGGTGGCAAACTGACGTGGGATGAATCCCAAGCCAGCTTCCGCCCCGATCCAAACCGCCCACCACTGGGCGACAAGGGCCAAGGTTTTGTAAGCGTCGCGGGTGCCGCCAACGGCGAAACCACCCTTACCGCGATTTTGGCGGATGCCACGGCATGCGGTAAAGCGGCGGCAAAGGCAGCGGGCTTTAAGGCCAAAGCCACGAAGGCCCCAGTGGCCCAAGACGCTGTTGAACGCGCGATGCTGCCCGTGTGGTTGATGCCACAAGGGGCAGGGTACAAATTGCGGTCCAAAGCATGGCTTGATTATCAGAACGACGTAAAAGTCAGCGATGTGCAACTGGCCGCCCAAGAGGGCTTTACCAGTGTTGAACACGCCAAACGCTACACCACCCTTGGTATGGCGACGGATCAGGGCAAGCTCAGCAACATCAACGGTCTTGCGATCCTGTCTGATAGTCTGAACCAGCCGATCCCACAGACCGGCACCACTACATTCCGCCCACCGTATACCCCAATCTCTATGGGTTCTATCGGCGGTGAGGCCCGTGGTGACGTGTTCCAACCGATCCGTCGCACCCCGATGTATGATTGGCACGAGGCGAATGGCGCTGACTGGGAACCTGTCGGCCAATGGCGTCGCCCTTACGCCTATGTGCAAAGCGGCGAAACCGTCCATGACGCGGTGATGCGTGAGACAAAGAACACACGCGAAAACCTTGGTCTGTTAGATGCATCTACCCTTGGTAAGATCATCGTCAAAGGCCCTGACGCGGGCAAGTTCTTGGACATGCTCTACACCAACATGATGAGTACGCTGAAGGTCGGTAAATGCCGCTATGGCCTGATGTGTTCTGAAAATGGCTTCCTGATTGATGATGGCGTCGTTGCCCGCATCGATGACGGAACATTTCTATGCCACACCACCACAGGCGGGGCGGAAACCATCCATGGTCACATGGAAGAATGGCTTCAGACAGAATGGTGGGATTGGAACGTCTACGTGGCCAACGTGACCGAACAATACGCCCAAGTCGCCGTTGTTGGACCTAAAGCCCGTAAAGCGCTGGAAGCGCTGGGCGGTATGGATGTGAGCGCAGATGCGTTTGGGTTTATGGAGTGGCAAGACGGCTCGCTTGGTGGCTTTGACGTGCGGGCCTATCGTATCTCGTTCTCGGGCGAATTGTCTTATGAGATCGCAGTGCCTGCCTCGCAAGGACAGGCGTTCTGGGATGCCTTGATGGCTGTTGGTGCCGATCTGGGTGTGATGCCCTACGGGACCGAATGTCTGCACATCTTGCGGGCCGAGAAGGGCTTTATCATGATCGGTGATGAAACCGATGGGACTGTCATTCCACAGGATTTGGGGCTGAACTGGGCCATTTCCAAGAAGAAAACCGATTTCCTTGGCAAACGCGCCCAACAGCGCGAGCATATGGTAAGCGATCAACGTTGGAAACTGGTGGGTCTTGAAACGGTCGATAAATCTACTTTGCCAGACGGTGCTTATGCCGTGGGCGAGGGGACCAACGCCAACGGTCAACGCGTCATGATTGGGCGGGTGACGTCTAGCTATCATTCACCAAACTTGGAACGTGGTATTGCGATGGGATTGGTTCTGCATGGGCCTGATCGCATGGGCGAGGTCATCAATTTCCCAGGCACTGATGGCAAAGACTATGAAGCCAAAATCGTAAGCCCAGTTTTTTATGATCCCGAAGGGGAAAAACCAAATGTCTAATTTGATCAGCGCCTTGGACAAGGCCACAGACAACAGCGGTATTGCCAAGATCGAAGAGATCGGGCTGCAAGGCATGATCACCCTTCGGGGCGATCTGAGCAAAGCCGCTGTGAAAAAGGCGGCGACGTCGGTCACGGGGGTCGAGATGCCCGCACTTGGCTACGCCAACTATGATGGTGCCTCTGGCATCTGCTGGATGAGCACGGATGAGTTGCTAGTGCTGTGCCCTTACGATCAAGTTGCAGACACACTGGCCAAGATGCACACCGCGCTGGGCAAAGTGCATGCACTGGCCGTGGATGTCTCGGATGCACGGGCCAGCCTGCGAGTGTCAGGGCTTAATGCCCGCGAAGTCATGGCGAAACTGGCCCCAGTGGATTTGTCACCAGAGGCGTTCAAACTGGGCATGTTCCGCCGAACGCGCATGGCTCAGGTGGCGGCGGCGTTTTGGATGGTGGACGACGCAACCTTCCAAATCGTTTGTTTTCGCTCAAACGCGCAATACGTGTTTGATTTGCTGAAAGTTGCAGCCCAAAACGGATCTGAGGTTGGTTTTTTTAAGTAAAGAAATCTGGGGAATTGTGGACTTTGCGTATATTTACGCCACCACTGCCCCTTGATCTTGAAGTGGATCGCGCTTCATGTCACCTAAGGCACAGATGAATTTATCCTAAAGGGGACCATAGAATGGCTTTTGAACTTCCTGATCTTCCGTACGCCCATGACGCACTAGCAGCACACGGAATGTCTGCTGAAACCATGGAATTCCACCACGACCTGCACCATAACGCCTATGTAACAAACGGCAACGCGGCGATTGCAGGCACCGAGTGGGAAGGCAAATCCCTCGAAGAGATCATCAAAGGCACATATGATGTGTCTTCTGTGGCTCAAAACGGTATCTTCAACAACATTTCCCAACTTTGGAACCACAACCAGTTCTGGGAAATGATGACACCAACATCAGGCGCTATGCCTTCTGAGTTGGAAGCTGCAATCAAAGAGAGCTTTGGCTCTGTTGATGATTTCAAAGCTCAGTTCGCTGCTGCTGGTGCTGGCCAGTTCGGTTCAGGCTGGGCGTGGTTGGTGAAAAACGCTGACGGTTCATTGGCTGTGACTAAAACTGAAAACGGCGTGAATCCACTTTGCTTTGGCCAAACTGCATTGCTGGGTTGCGATGTTTGGGAACACTCTTACTACATCGACTTCCGTAACAAACGCCCTGTTTACTTGACCAACTTCCTTGAGAACCTTGTGAACTGGGAAAACGTAGCATCACGCATGTAATTGGTTTCCATCCCTAAAACGAAACGCCCTGATCGCAAGATTGGGGCGTTTTGCGTTGCGGATGTCCCTTTGTTGGCGCAGGTTCACCCTAACACACGAGGTTCACCCTAACACACGAGGTTCAAATGAATACAGCGACCCAAGGCGTCCTAGCAATGATCGGCTGCTGCACCATTTGGGGGCTGTCGTCGATGTTCTACAAACTGCTTGGCGCCGTGCCACCCCTTGAAATACTTGCACATCGCACGATTTGGTCGTTGGTCTTTTTCGCGCTTTTACTTGGCTTTCAGAGCCGTCTAAAAGAAGTGCGTCGTTCTTTCGTAGGCTGGCGTAGCGGTTGTTTGACGGTTCTGGCCGCGCTGATGATCCTCGCCAATTGGTATCTGTTCATCTGGTCGGTGGGGGCGGAACGCGCGACAGAGGCTAGCCTAGGCTATTACATCTATCCGCTGGTGTCGGTGCTGCTTGGCTGGTTTATTTACAGCGATCGCCTTGCTAAATTACAGTGGATCGCGATCGCATTTGCTGCCTGCGCGGTCAGTGCATTGACCTACGGCCTTGGCGCGGCCCCTTGGGTTTCGCTGATGTTGGCAGGGACATTCGCGTTCTACGGTCTGATGAAAAAACAACTGGACGTAGGGCCCGTGGTCTCTGTCACATCCGAAGTGATGCTGGTGGCCCCCTTTGCCGCTATATTTCTGTTGCTAACATGGCACAACGGGCAGGCGGCATTTGGCCAGGATTTTACAACCACTGCCTTGCTTATTTTAGCGGGGCCAATGACGGCGGTGCCGCTGATCCTGTTCAGCTATGCAGCCCGTCGCGCCACAATGTCGACCATCGGCTTGGTCGGATATCTAAACCCGACATTGCAGTTTCTATGCGCCGTTGTGGTTTTTTCTGAACCCTTCACCGGTTGGCACGTCATGGCCTTTACTATGATCTGGACGGCATTGGCGCTGTATTCTGCGGTGTTGTGGTCTCAGGAAAGGGCGTCCCGCAAAGCCAGCGTTGTAGCCGCCGCATCTGGTACCACCGTGATGTAATCCAGCAGGCTTGCATCTGCGAATCCTTGCGTGATCACATGCTTAATCAATAAGATCAATGGATCCCAGTAATCATTTGTATTTAATAAATAAATTGGCTTCTCATGCAGGCCCAACTGACGCCAAGTGACGACCTCAAATAACTCGTCCAGTGATCCGGCCCCACCTGGCATAACCACAACCGCATCACAGTTCATGAACATAACCTTTTTGCGCTCGTGCATGGTTTCGGTCACGATATAAGTCGTCAGGTCGGTCTTGCCTACCTCCCAATCCACTAGGTGCTGCGGGATGACGCCAAAGGTCTCAGCGCCCGCATCTTGGGCGGCGCGTGCGACTGTGCCCATCAACCCAACATCACCAGCGCCGTAGACCAACCGCCACCCATTTTCGGCCAGTGCGGAACCAATGTTTTGTGCGTCAGCTGCGTAAGCTGGATCAACACCGGCGCGAGAACCACAATAGACGCAGACTGATTTAGTGGACATGAAACGCTCCTTAACACTAGAAATTATGCAAAATTTGACCCAACGGGTTTTGACCACTGATACCGCGCTTGGTATGTAAGCTCAATCAATATGGGCCGGGATTCATCGGCCCTGTTTTTATGGCATTGTTTTCGATGCACCGAAGGAACCTAAGATGAGCAAAATAGTAGCTTTTTTGAGCGAATATTCAGGCCCTGCTATTGGTGCCAGTATTTTGGCTGTCGCTGCTGTTGGGACAGGGACATTTTTTGTGGTTCTGAAACCGAATGACACGGTAGAATCTGTGCCAATTGAAGTCGCAATGCCGGCTGAGGAAAAACCAAAGACAGACGTTGCCGTGGCAAAGCCAACAGTTGTGGTCGAAACCCCTACCGAAACCGTTGCTTTAGACCCAATAGCACCCAGCATTGATGAAGTGCGCCGCGAGGCCGATGGTTTAACAATCTTAGCAGGCCGTGGAGAACCGAATGCCAAGGTCACACTTTTCGTGGACCAGATCGAAGATATAAACGTGACCATAGGCAATGACGGAGCTTTTGCCATCGTCGCGTTTCTCGAACCATCTGCTGACGCTCAAGTTCTCACAATGAAGCAGCAGGTGGGTGATGTTGAAATAGCGACGGCAGACATCATTCTTGCGCCGCAAGCCGTTGTCGCGAAAGCTTCCGAAGCCGAAGCCGAAGCCGAAGCCGAAGCCGAAGCCGAAGCCGAAGCCGAAGCCGAAGTTGCAGCCGAAGTTGCAGCCGAAGCGAGGGCTGCAGTTGCAGCTGACGTAGTGGTTGAAGCCGAAGCTGACTTGGCAGTTGAAGTCGCAGTAGACCTTAGAGTCGAATCGGAAGTTAAAATTGTTGCTGAAGTTGCAGAGCCTGTGACAGAAAGCAAACCCACGGCAGAAGTTGGTGAACAGGCCGTGGAACCTGCGGCAACTGTCGTAGAAGAACCAACAGTTGAAGTAGCAATTTTGAAATCAGACCAAAGCGGGGTTGAAGTGATCAACCGTTCTAGCGCCCCTGAATTCATGTCCAATGTTGAAATCGATACGATCAGCTATTCGGACGAGGGCGATGTTTTGCTTAGCGGACGTGCCCAGTCAAAGGCGGCCTCGGTGCGGATCTATTTGGACAATACAGCGATTACTACGTTGAGTGTGGATAAATCTGGTCGCTGGCGTGGCGATCTGCCTGATGTTGACACAGGTGTTTATACCTTGCGCGTCGATGAAGTGGACGTCCAAGGCGATGTCACTAGTCGCGTGGAGACACCGTTCAAGCGCGAGGCACCTGAGGTGCTTGAAGCTGCTGCTGGCGAGAGTGGTACAGCGGTTACTGCGATTACGGTTCAAAAGGGTGCAACTCTGTGGGCTATTGCACGGGATCGCTACGGTGATGGAACTTTGTTCGTGCGTGTGTTTGAAGCCAATAGCGAAAGGATCAAAGACCCTGACCTGATTTATCCGGGTCAGGTTTTTGATTTACCAGACTAACCGAGGCGGGTGCGTATTCCACGAAAATTTTGAAGATAGAATTTTTGCCACGTGGCTGGCACATCCTAAAGGAGAGTCCTATGTTGTGGGACCCGGTATTTAGGATTGTATATGCCCCCTGAAAATTCTGACGCGCCAATTCTATCCGTCGAGCAAGAAGAACGCGCTTCTGGCATGCGCACACTACGCAAAGTGACTCCCTATTTGTGGCCTGAAGATAAACCATGGGTCAAACGGCGCGTGGTCTGGTCGATGATCGCTTTGGTCATGTCCAAGGTTGTCGCTGCTGGGACGCCATTCCTGACGGGCCGTGCGGTTGACGTTCTCGGTGATGAACGAGTTTCGTATTTAACGCTGGGCGCTATTGGTCTCGCAGTGGCATTGGGTTTGACGCGCCTGTTCAACGTTGGCTTTCAACAGTTGCGCGATGCAATCTTCGCGCCGGTTGCACAACGTGCATTGCGGGCGTTGGCGCTTGAAACCTTTGAACACATCCACCAGCTCAGTATGCGCTATCACATCACGCGGAAAACTGGGGGGTTAAGTCGGATCATTGAACGTGGTGTCAAAGGGGTAGAGTTCCTTCTGCGCTTTTTGCTATTTTCAATCGGCCCATTGGTTTTGGAGTTACTTCTGACAGCAGCTGTCTTTAGCTTCTATTTCGATATACGTTACCTTTTAGTTCTGGCCGTTACGATCGGTGTTTATATTCTATTTACCTTCAAGATAACGGAATGGCGCGTAAAGTTACGCCGTGTCATGAATGAACAAGACACAGACGCCAACCAAAAGGCCGTTGATAGCCTGTTGAATTATGAGACGGTCAAGTACTTTGGTGCAGAGAAACGCGAAGCTGCACGTTATGACAGTGCTATGGCGGGCTACGAAGCCGCCGCGCTCAAGACATCCTATTCATTGGCGGGCCTCAATTTTGGCCAGTCATTTATCATTTCGTCTGGTTTGGTAAGCGTTCTGATATTGGCCGCTATCGGTGTTGAAAATGGCAATCTGTCAGTCGGAGACTTTGTTATGGTGAACGCCTACATGATCCAAATCATGCTGCCGTTGAATTTCTTGGGATCTGTCTATCGTGAAATTCGGCAGGCACTGGTGGACATGGGGCAAATGTTTACTTTGCTGGAACAGCCCGCAGATGTGAGCGATGCAGCGGATGCCAAAACGTTGAAAATCACTGGCGGTGAAATCGAATTGGACGATGTTCACTTTGGCTATGATAAAGAACGCGCCATCTTGAAGGGTGTGTCTGTTACAGCAAAACCTGGCCAAATGGTTGCAATTGTGGGCTCGACGGGCTCAGGGAAATCCACAATTGGTCGTTTACTGTTCCGTTTTTATGACGTTTCTGGTGGCGCATTGCGCATCGACGGGCAAGACGTCCGTGACGTGACCCAAGAGAGCTTGCACGCAGCCATTGGTGTGGTGCCACAGGACACGGTTCTGTTCAACGACACCATACGCTACAACATCGCATATGGTCTGGATGGTGCTACCCAAGAGCAGATCGAAGACGCTGCACGTTCAGCACAAATCCATGAATTTATCATGGGCTTACCTGATGGGTATGAGACTGCGGTAGGCGAACGTGGCCTGAAACTGTCGGGCGGTGAAAAGCAACGGGTTGGTATTGCGCGGACTTTGTTGAAAGACCCGCCAATTTTGTTGCTTGATGAAGCAACATCGGCGTTGGATTCAGAGACCGAACAGGACATTAAAGAAGCATTGATGCAAGCAGGGCGGGGCCGCACGGTTTTGACCATTGCACACCGTCTGAGCACGATTGCCGAAGCGGACCGCATTATCGTTCTTGAAAAAGGTGTGATTGTTGAGACGGGCACCCATGATGAATTACTTAAGAGCGACGGGCGTTATGCGCAGCTTTGGCATCGTCAACAGGCTGACGAAACTGTAGGCTAAGGTGCGGTTCTCGCAACTCGGCTCAGAGGAGCTTTGCCCCAGACTTGTGGTCTCCCCCAGAGTTTGTTTGGTAAGATGAAGCAAAGGGGGCCGACTGTGGCCCCCTTTGCTTATTCAGCGGGTTTGATGGACGCGGATGGGTCTGCATCGATGTCCCAAAGTATCTCGTTGCTCGTTGCTTTGCGTGCTCGTTTTTGCAGAGCCCAGTCACGTGCGGATTTGCTGGCGCGCCCCAATGAGAGTTTCGCGAGTAAGCTGGCGAACCAAAGCACATAAGTTGTTGCCCAGACCCGCATTGCCAGCAAAGACGGCGTGATCATGAGTGTGAGAACCGTCGCGATCCCAAGGCCAAAGACTACAGCTGTTGCCAGTTGCTTCCACCAAAGCGCGGTTGGGCTATCGATTGTGTAACCGCCGCCGGCGAAATCAAGGCTTAAGCCAAACATCATTGGAGCAAGGCCAGCCATTGTTGTGATTGTTGTGAGCAATACAGGGCGAATGCGGTCTTGAGCGGTCCGAATGATGGCTTCGATCCGTGGCATGTAGCGTTCGTATTCCTGATAGGTATCGATCAACACGATGTTGTTGTTCACAACAATACCGGCCAGCGCGACGATCCCTGTACCTGTCATAATGATCGAGAAGGCCTGATCCATGACCAACATCCCAATCAATACGCCAGTCGTTGAAAGAACCACGGCGGCAAGAACCAGAACAGCGTTATAGACACTGTTAAATTGTGCGAGCAGGATAATGAACATCAAACCAAGTGCCCCTGCAAAGGCGTTCATTAAGAAGGCACCGCTTTCTGCTTGATCCTCTTGGTCCCCCGTCCATTCGTGTTCTAGGCCCGCCGCAAACGGATCCGTGTCGAGCCATTTTGTGAGTTGCTCAATCCGTTCGCCCGCGGTGATGGGTTGCCACTGAATGGCTTCATCTGCGATCAGGTTGTCCAATTGGGCGGTGGTGACTGCTGGATCGAGTGATAAGACGCTATATTGAGCGTCATCTATATCGAAGATGTCTCCGCTTTTGTTGGGACGAAGTGTTGCGACGATTTGTTCCACCTCTTCGCCGTCAACATCGACGGTGCGGGTCAATTTACGCAACCCGTTTTCAAGGCCAGCCTTAACATCGAAATAACGTTTTTGGCCAATACGGCTGATTTGGGCCAATTTGGGAACTGGCGTGCGCGTGATGAAGTTGGCCAATGGAACAAGGCCGTCACGGGTGCGTACCTTCAGTGTATCAAGGGTACTTAGAACGCGATCGTTTTCAGGCAGACGCACGCGTATTTCTATTTCCTCATCAGAGCTGTCAACGCGCATGGTGTCCAAGAGCAAGCCGCGGGTCACAAGTTGAACCATGGCTCCAACGGTTGCCACATCAGCGCCGTAACGGCCCGCTTTTTGGACATCTACATTGATTTGCCAATCAATGCCGGGCAGGGGACGTGTGTCCTCAATCAGAAACAGTCCCGGTGTCGCGTCAAATTGTTGGCGTGCTGCCGTTGTGGCGGACAAAAGGTCATCCCAACTGTCCCCTTTAATCCGTAGGTGCACAGGTTTTCCACTGGCGGGACCACGCGATAGGTTGAGAATTTCAATCTTGATGCCGGGGATTTCTTTCAATTGTGCTGTCAGCTCATCAATGACGGTGTCGCCGTCAAATGCTTCGGCCTTCACTTCGCGCGAAATGACGTAATCAGTGAAAGGAACTGTGAACCACGCTTCGCGGCTGTTTGGCCGGCCTTCCCATGGGATGGTTTCCAGTTGGATTTGCCCGATGGTATCCATAGGGGCCTGTGCACCGCCTGTATTGGCGTTCAACCCGCCGTTGCCAGCAAAAGCGAACGCAGTGTCGATGCCGGGATGGGCTCCAATGATGCCTTCGGCTTGCTTCACCAACACATCTTTTTCATCAAGACTGAGGTTTCCGCGAGCGAGCACGTAAACAACGGCTTGCTCTGGTTCGGATTCAACGAAGAATTCGACACCTTTGTTGTTGTTGCCAAAGTAGATGTAAGTGGTGCCGACAAAGACAAAAACGACCCCAATCATCACAAGCGGCATGATCGAATTGCCAACTATGGCTTCCATAAGGTGACCGAAGGTTGAGCGTTGATAGCCAGAGCGAACCTTGCGTTGGCGGTTGCCGATAATCTTGTTGGCAATCCACGCACCACCGCGGCCAAGGCGGGGCAGGATGGCCAAAGCACCGATGAACAGGCCAAGGGCACTGGCAACAACAGCAGCGGACGCAATTGCCATTAGCAAGATCACACCAAATGCTTTTACGAAGGACGGAATAACAGATCCCAAGATATTGCGACCATCCATTTCGGCAAAGGCTGCGGTCATAAGCCCGCTAAGTGGTGCAGGGCCAATGGGATCGCCGGCGCTATCAACTGGCGCGTTAAAGCCGACTGCCATCGTAAAACCGGCAACCAGGACGAAGGCCACCAGCATTGCGATATGGGCAACGATTGGGAGGCGCGAAATGGTTTCCATACCGTTGGTGATGAATTGCTCCATCCGGCCGGTAACGCCGCCCATGACGGGTAGATACACAAGCGCAACGACCAAAGATGCAGACAATACAAAGATCAGTGTTACAGGCAACATGCCCATGAATTGGCCCGGAACGCCCGGCCAGAACAGCATGGGCAGGAAGGCACAAAGCGTTGTCGCGGTTGATGAAATCACTGGCCAAAACATGCGCTTTGCGGCGTCCACATAAGCTTGCATTGGGCCTGCGCCCTCGGCCTGTCGTTTGTCGGCGTATTCGACAACCACAATGGCGCCGTCCACCAACATCCCTACGGCAAGGATCAGGCCGAACATCACAATGTTGGAAACCGATATCCCCATTAAGGCAAGCAGCACAAAGCACAACAGGAATGAAGTTGGGATTGCAAAGCCAACCAGCAGGGCTGCGCGTATGCCTAGTGCTGCCAAAACAACGATCATAACCAATGCGATGGCTGTGAACACAGACCCCTGCAGTTGCTGGACCATTGAATTCACAACACGCGATTGGTCGTTTGATGTGCCAACATCAACGGCAGCGATTAGGCCTTCGGGCCACTCAGACGACTTTCTTGCAACAATTTCTTTAACCAAGGTGGCAGTATCAATTAGGTTGAACCCTTTGCGCTTGACCACTTGCAACGCAATCGTTTCAGCCCCGTTAAAACGGGCGGTGCTTTCGCGGTCTTCGAACGTCAGGTTGATTTCCGCTAAGTCGCCGAGTGTCACAACACGGTCACCGTTGGTTTTGACGGGAAGGCTGTAAACATCCTGCGGTTCATTGAACGATGACGGAATTTTGACCGCAAAACTACCCTGTTTTGTTGTCACTTCGCCCGCTGCAATCAATTGGTTGTTGTTGCGTACAACGCTCACCAATTCTGCGGCTGTCACGTTATATGCTTCTAGGCGCAGCGGATCGATTATCACCTCTAGCATCTCGTCACGGTTGCCTGTCACGGGAGCCTCCAGAACCGCATCTAGACTTTCAAGTTCAACTTGTAAGTCTTTGGCAACACGCGCCATTGTTCTTTCTGGTACTGGCCCAGACAAGTTTACAATGATGATTGGGAATTCCGAAAAGTTGAATTCCGAAATCGAATAGGTTTCTGCGCCGTCAGGGAACTGTGCTTGGGCCTTGCTAAGTGCATCACGGGCATCAGCGGTCACTTGGGTTTTGTCCCAACCGAATTCAAACTCAAGCACCAGATTGGCGTAGTTCTCTGCCGCGGTGCCGGTCATTTTCTTCAGGCCATCAAGGTCGGCCAGTTCGTTTTCCATTGGCTTAACCAGCAGTGTTTCACTGTCAGCGGCTGAAATGCCGGGGAAGGGGACCGAAACAATAAGCATCGGAATTTCGATGTCTGGCTCACCTTCTTTCGGAAGGGTTGTATAAGCAAATCCCCCCACCAAAAGTGAGAGAACAATAAACGCCAGAACCATCCGCGCACGGGTGGCGGCCCAATCGACTATTCCAATCATTGATCTAGCTCCCGAAAGGTCGGGTCAACTTTAACGCCTGCGGTCACGTATTCTTGGCCCACAACAATCACATCCAATTGTTCGGGCAACCCTGTCAGCCAAACACCGTCAACGGTATCGCGCAGCAATTGAACAGTTTGGAAACTCACAACGCCCTCTGCATCAATCACGCGCAAGCCTAACGCACCGTCGTTGTTTAAGGTCAGCGCCGATTGAGGCAGCAGATGTGCTGTGGTTCCGCTGGCACCAATCAAGATTTCGGCAGTTTGGCCGCCACGGATCATTAGGTCAGGGTTCGGGGCTTCGATTTCAACGCGAAAGGTGCGTGTTGTTTGGTCCGCTGCGTGTCCAAGGAACGTGACTGCGCCGCGAATTTCATCACCGCCAGCAGCTAGGCGACCACCTGCAGGGGCACCCATTCCAATGCGTGTCACTTCAGTTTCAGGAACGAAAGCGACCAATTTGATTGGATCAAGTTGAATAATGGTGGCGCACAGTGATCCTGGCTGAAGTAAGCTGCCTAACTCTGCTGTTTTGGTTTCTATTAAACCTTTGAACGGTGCTGTGATTTCTAGGCGCGAGAGTTCCTTTTCTGCTGCAGCAATACCTGCCATGGCAGATTCAATGCCAGCCTCAGCGGACTGTATGCCTGAGGTCGCAGCTGAAAGCCCTGATTTTGCTGCCTCAACACCGGCTTCTGCCGCAGCAACGGCTGCATCAGCACCTTTAACGCGCGTGTCGGTGGCAAATCCATCTTCGCTTAGTTTTACGGCAGCGTTCTGGTTCACTTTTGCTTCAGCAAGGCGCGCACTGGCTTCAATTACACGCGCTCGGGATTCTGGGACACGGCTTTTGGCCTCTGACAGACGGGAATTGGCTTCGGCAAGGCGGGACTTGGCCTCTGCGAGTGATGCGCCGCGTGTCCCCGGGTCAAGTTTGCAAAGCAATTGGCCTGCCTTAACGAAGGTGCCGCTTGGTAATGGTGGAGAAATCACCGTTGCTGATGTCTCAGAGCGGACCTCTACCTGACGGGCAGCTTCTGTCTGGCCGCGCAAGACCACTGCGCTTTCGATTGCTTGTGAGGATGAGTGTTGTGCGACGACTTTGATCAACGGCTTGACGCTCACAACGTCTGATGCGTTCGTTTGGGAGTCGTATTGAGTGGTGGATTCGTCCGTCAGCCCCAAAAATGAGCGCCCAGCGTCACGATCAATAATTGCAAAATACAGGATAACTGCCACGATAATGGCCATCAAGATTGGTAGAATTCGCATGTACTGCCTCGTTCAATTCACTGTGCGGGTGTTAAAGACCGCTAAATCTAAAATACGCAATGACCGATTTGGGTGGACGCAGCGCAATAGATACCCTGCGCTCACTCTTACTCTCTTTCAATTGGGGCCAAAGGTCGCAGCATTCTAGGGTTTACTGCATAAATTAAGCCGTTTTATGCAAAAGTGCATGTAATTGGTCATTGTTAAGTTTTGTTTGGGTTTAGCTGTTTGAGCAACGAATTGTTCGGTCTCCGAGAGCAACTTATCAGTATGGCCCGATTTCCCTGCTGATATATAGGCCTTTGAATGTGCTCGGGTCTTGGCTTGGCCCTTTGAGCGCGGTATGAGAAGAAAATTGGGGTCGAAACTGACCCTTAGCACCTTGGGGGCCGTCATGAGCAACACAGATAGTTTTATCGAAGAAGTTACCGAAGAAGTCCGTCGCGACAAACTGTACGCCGCTTTGCGCAAATACGGCTGGATTGGTATTTTGGCCGTGGCTGCGATTGTGAGTGGTGCCGCGTATTCCGAACACAACAAAGCCCAGGCCCGTGCACTGGCTCAAGCGACAGGCGACAGCATGCTTGCCGCCTTGCAGCTAGATGACAGCGCCGAACGCGCAGCAGCTTTGGCCTTGATTGAGGTCGAAAACCCAAGCGCTGGGGCAATCGTTTCTCTGATGACTGCGTCAGAACAAACCTCCGCTGGTGGATCAGTCGCGGCGAACGAGACGCTCCAAAGTGTTGCGAACGCTCAGGATCTTCCCTTGATCTATCGCCAAATCGCCTCGTTTAAGGCATTGGGGCTATCTGCAGCAGATTTAAGCATGAAAGATCGCCGCGCAGGTTACGAAGCACTGTCACAGCCGGGCAACCTTTTACGCCTTTTGGCGACAGAGCAGTTGGGCCTAATCGATATCGAAGCAGGCGACACCGCAGCCGCTTTGGTTGTGTTGCAGGGGATTATTGATGACTCCGAAGCAACAGCCGATTTACAGCAACGCTCTGTTCAATTGATGGTCGCGCTGGGTGCTGAACCTGACCTTGCTCAGTTGACAGCAGTCGGAAATTAACTGTTCTATGTTCTACAAAGCCTCAAGGGCATTTTGAGACCGCAGCAGAGCGAGCAGAGTTATGACAATTCAGTTGGAAAAACTAGCAAAATTACGCCGTTCTTGGACGCTAATTGGCGCATGTACTGTAGCTGTTACGATGCTGGGGGCCTGCCAAGATCCCGAAATTGTTTTGCCAGGCAAACGCGAAGATATCAGATCTATTTTACAATCTGCTGAAGCGGCAGCTGAAGTGATTGCGCAAAGTGCTAATGTGTCACGTGCAATTTCTTTGCCTGATTTGGCAGCGAATACTGAATGGACTCAAGGTATTGGGACCGAAGATTACCGCGTTTCCAATGCAGCACTGGCCGGCACACTACAGCTTGCTTGGTCAACGAAAATCGGTGGAGGTGACAGCCGCAAACAACGCATCACTGCAGATCCGGTGGTCGCGGGCGGTCTGATCTATACTCTTGACGCCAGCACAAACGTGACAGCAACCAGCACCTCCGGTGCCCAAGTCTGGACAACGGACGTTCGCCCAGAACGCGACGGGGCAGGCGACGCTACAGGCGGCGGCGTGGCCGTTCACAACGGTTCGGTCTACGTTTCAACAGGATTTGGTGAATTGGTGTCGCTTGATGCTAAAACCGGCGGCGTGCGCTGGAGGCAAAAACTAAATGCATCAGGATCTGGACAACCGACCATATCTGGCAATCTCGTTTATGTTGTCTCTGGTGATGACACTGGCTGGGCGATAGAAGCAGATACTGGTCGTGTTGCGTGGCAAATCGTCGGCTCAACATCGGTTTCAAACGTTTTGGGTGCCCCGGCACCTGTCGTGACGAGCGAAATGGCAGTCTTTGCTTTTGGATCTGGTGAGTTGCAGGGGGTACTCCGCCGCGGTGGTTTGCGGCGCTGGGATGCATCTGTGTTGGGCGAACGTGCAGGACGCGCATTGTCTAAAGTGGTTGATGTGACGGGATCACCTGTTGTTAACAACGGTGTGCTTTATGCAGGCAGCCAAGCGGGTAGAACGATTGCGGTAAATACCGAAAGTGGTTCACGCCTTTGGACAATTAACGAGGGTGCAATTGGACCGGTTTGGCCTGTGGGTGATAGCATCTTTTCGATCACTGATCGCAATGAGTTGATACGCTTGGATGCAAGTGATGGATCGAAGATTTGGGATTATAAATTGCCAAACTTTGTCAAAGACCGCCCACGTACAATTTCGGAGGTATTTACCCACCACGGCCCAATCTTGGCCGGTAACCGCATTGTCGTGGCATCAAGCGATGGCAAATTGCGCAGCTTTGATCCGACAGACGGTAATTTGATTGGTAGTGTCGATGTTCCGGGTGGTGCAACAACTGCACCGGTTGTTGCGGGCGGAACTTTGTACGTTGTGAGCGGCGAAGGGCAATTGCACGCTTTCCGTTAGGCGCGATATAGTCTAGAGGACGCGCTTATACCTTATCCGGAGCGGATGACATGTCCTTTACCCTTGCCATCGTGGGCCGTCCTAATGTCGGTAAATCTACGCTTTTCAACCGACTAGTCGGTAAACGTCTGGCCTTGGTCGATGATCAACCAGGGGTGACTCGCGATTTGCGTGAAGGCGCAGCGCGTCTTGCCGATTTGCGTTTTACTGTAATCGACACCGCCGGTTTGGAAGAAGCGACCGATGAATCCCTTCAAGGACGTATGCGCAAGCTGACAGAACGGGCCGTTGAAATGGCCGATGTTTGCTTGTTCATGATCGACGCACGCGTAGGTGTGACACCGACTGACCAAGTTTTTGCTGAAATCCTGCGTAAGAAAGCCGATCACGTGATCTTGGCCGCCAACAAAGGTGAAGGCGCGACTGCGGACGCTGGTGTGATCGAGGCCTATTCTTTGGGTCTTGGCGAACCGATCCGCCTGTCTGCGGAGCACGGTGAAGGTCTGAACGATCTTTATACACAGCTGATGCCGATTTCTGATCAATTTGATCTGCTTGCTGAAAAGGACGACACCCCAGAGGTGGACGTGACTTTGCACGAAGACGAAGATGGCTTGGGCGCGGTTCCAGTTCCAACAAATGCTAAACCTTTGCAGGTTGCCGTTGTTGGACGTCCGAATGCGGGTAAATCAACATTGATCAACCAAATCTTGGGCGAGGAACGCCTTTTGACCGGACCCGAGGCAGGGATCACCCGGGATGCGATTTCCTTGCGCATCGACTGGAACGGCACGCCGATGCGTATCTTTGATACCGCCGGCATGCGCAAAAAGGCCAAGGTTCAGGAAAAGCTAGAAAAACTTAGCGTAGGTGATGGTCTGCGGGCTGTTAAATTCGCCGAAGTCGTTGTTGTACTTTTGGACGCCGCGATCCCGTTTGAGCAACAAGATCTTCGTCTCGCCGATTTGGCTGAAAGAGAAGGCCGCGCGGTGATTATCGCGGTGAACAAATGGGATATCGAGGACGAAAAACAATCCAAGCTTAAAGATCTCAAAGAAAGCTTTGAACGTCTGCTACCACAGTTGCGCGGTGCGCCACTGATTACGGTCTCTGCGAAAACAGGCCGCGGTTTGGATCGTTTGAACGATGCGATCATGCGGGCCTATGAAGTCTGGAACCGTCGTGTCACAACTGCACAGCTGAACCGCTGGCTTGCTGGTCAGGTAGAGGCACACCCGCCTCCTGCACCACAAGGCAAGCGCATCAAACTTCGTTACATGACCCAAGCAAAAACACGTCCTCCGGGTTTTGTTGTGATGTGTTCGCATCCTGACAAAGTGCCAGAAAGCTATTCACGTTATTTGGTGAATGGTTTGCGCGTCGACTTTGACATGCCGGGTACTCCGATCCGACTATACATGCGCGGTCAGAATGACGCGAACCCATACAAAGGTCGCAAGAAGGCGCCGCCTTCTAAATTGCGCAAACACACCGATGGACGCAAGTTCGAGGGTGGCAAGCGTAAGTAGGCATTTGCCTAACGCTGTAACTTACTAAAATGGTAAAAGAAGAAGCAGGCAATTTGCCTGCTTCTTCTTTTAGAAATGCTGAATTGCTGAGTTGGGCTTAACCCCGTGTTCTGTAAATGGGCCAAAGCATTGCAATGGCACCCGCGATGGCAACTGGTGCCACGCTGTCAAAAGAAAATTCGTTTGCCACCGCAATGGCGATCAGCGCCCAGATGACGGAAATTCCATAGGTTGGGGCACGGCTCAAACGCCACTGGATGACAAAGCCCATGATACTGGCAAGGCTCACGCAGATCATTGCCGCCGTTAGTTCGCTGGCCCATCCGTACCCCCCCAACAGCAGGCCGATGGCGGCAAAGCTAGCAGCACTTAGCCAGCCTGCATAAAGACCGATAGGCCAACTGGCCCATACTTGATCCTCATGCGGGCTGCAGAACAATGCCACGACGGATGGGATTAACATCAACCAGATCAGGATTGCCGCCCATACGGGGCTAAGGCTGGCCACAGGTAGCCATGCGGTGCCAATTGCAAGTGATACGAGCAAGGCAGGGCGCATAGCGGACCATTTGGACACAGTGGCGCGCTTCAAAAGACCATAGACGGCTGCGGCCACAAGCCACGTAAAGATTGGGCCCCAGATAGCAAAGGCATAGCCTGCAGGCTGAACCGCGGCGTTCTGTTGGCGAATGGGGAATTGATCGGCTTCGAAGCCGCCAAATTCAGGCACCCACAGCGGCGAGCCTGCAAACGCGATGCTGGCGACAAGGATAAGGAACGCGAGTGACTTTGACATCAGGCAAACTCCATTGGGCAAAGTGGCAGATAGGTATGGTAAACCCGAGGTTTAACCTAGCGCTGCCTCCCTACTATCAATGGTAGCATAGACTATTTTACTGGGGGACCAACGATGACACGCATTGCTATTTTCTGTGACCGAACTTGGAATTCCCCTGACCTTGAAGAACCTACCAGTGTTCACAAGCTGCAGGGGGCACCCTTGAACAATCCATTCAAAGGGCAGGTCTGCGCATATTCTGCCGGAATCGGTACCGATGATCGTTTTGATGGCAGTCTAAAAAAGTTCTTTAACAAATGGGGCGGTGGCATTTTTGGTTAGGGTTTGGATGGCGAAGTCAAACAAGCCTATCAGTTTCTGTGCCAAGCCTATCAACCCAATGACGAGATTTATCTGCTTGGGGTCTCTCGCGGCGCTTACACCGCAAGGTCCGTCGCGGGTATAATCCGCAAGTGTGGAATAATCGACGATCCAACACCTGAACGGATTAATGAAGCGTTAAATTATATCGTCGCAATGGCACCCAGAATAGCCCTGATGAGCCACACATCATGACAGAGCGAAAACGCTTATCCCCGCGGTTTGTCACCTCCCTCAGAGATGCTGATTAGCGGGGGCAGTGGCGCACTTGTGAAGATCGCCTATGTCGATGTGTTTGACACTGTCGGCGCACGTGACATGCCGCCTTCGCTTCTGGGCCCCTTAGCGACGGCGTGGAACAGCCAATATAAATTTCACGACATGGCGCTGGCCAGCTTAGTCAAAAGTGCGCGACACGCTTTGGCGATTGATGAACAGTGGGTGTTTTATGTACCCGCGAAATGGGACAATCTGGACAAGCAGGGGTTAAAGAACGGCGTCAACAATGGCGATGTCAGTGCCAACCGGCCATACCAGTAGATGTGTTTCACTGGGGACCATGGCATCATTGGTGGCAGAGCCAAGGAGCAGCTGCTGTCGTCCATAGCGCTTGATTGGGTGATGGGCGGGGCCCAGGGGCTGAAATTGAAACGCGGGGTCAAGTTTCCTCCAGCGCCATCAACCCACTTTACCTGCTTGATCGGCTCACGAAAAAGCGCAAGCTGCTCAAGAAGTGGCGGGAGGGGCCGGTGGCCGATTGGGAACTGCACCCATTGGCGCGCAAGCGCGTGAACGCGGACAGGTCCAAAAGCATGCACAAGATTTTTTAGAAAAGTAGGGCTGGGCAATTAACCCAGCACCCCTACGGCGCTGATTGTTGTTTTGCCGCCAAGGTAGGGGGCCAACACGTCAGGCAATACAATCGAACCGTCTGCTTTTTGTCCGTTCTCAAGCACAGCGATCAGGCAGCGCCCCACAGCCAAACCAGAACCGTTCAACGTGTGAACGAACTGTGGCTTACCACCGTCTGCTGGTTTGTAACGGGCGTTCATGCGGCGGGCTTGGAACTCTCCTGTAGAGGACACAGATGAAATCTCGCGGTAGGCATTCTGACCAGGCAACCATGCCTCGATGTCATAGGTGCGGACCGCGCCAAACCCCATGTCACCGGTGCATAATTCAACAGTACGGTAGGGAACATTCAGGCGTTCCAACAAGTCTTCTGCACACCGCAACATGCGTTTTTGCTCAGCGGCGCTGTCGTCGGGCAGGGTGACAGACACCATCTCGACTTTTTCGAACTGGTGCTGACGCAACATGCCGGATGTGTCACGACCCGCAGAACCTGCTTCTGAACGGAAGCAAAGCGTGTGAGCGGTCATGCGGATTGGCAACGCGGCTTCTTCCAACACGTCACCGGACACGGAATACGTCAAAGGTACCTCAGCCGTTGGAACCAACCACCAACCGTTTGTAGTTTGATAGCTGTCTTCACCGAATTTCGGCAGCTTGTCAGTGCCGTACATGGACTCGTCGCGCACCAAAACAGGGGTGTTATATTCGGTTAGGCCATTTTCATCAACGTGGGTGTCGATCATGAACTGGGCCAATGCGCGGTGCACACGGGCCACAGCACCCTTAAGCACAACAAAACGGCTGCCTGACAATTTGGCACCGGTTTCAAAATCCATCGCCGCGCCAACGGCTGCAATTTCAAAATGCTCTTTCGAGGTGAAATCAAAGGTTGGGGGCGTGCCCCATGTGCTGACTTCCACGTTGTCATCTTCATCCGCACCATCAGGCACATCGGCGGCCGGAAGGTTGGGGATATAGGCCAGCGCCTCGTTCAACTGCGTATCAAGCGCATTGGCCTCATCACGCATAGCTGCAACTTCGGCTTTCTTTTCGCCAACCAGCGCGCGCAGGCGTTCAAATTCCGCTTCATCGCCGCGGCCCTTAGCAGCGCCAACTTCTTTAGACGCTTTGTTCTGATCCGCTTGGGCATTTTCGGCGGCCAAGATTTTAGCACGGCGTGATTCATCCAAAGCCAACAAAGAGGCAGAGACAGGTGCGTCCCCACGGCGCGCAAGAGCGGCGTCAAAAGCAGTAGGGTTTTCGCGGATGGCTTTGATATCATGCATGGCGTTGGTCCTTGGTGTTGGTCGAGTCGTATGCCCGTTCAAAAGGACTTATGCATCAATGTCGCGCGAGGGGCTAGATGGGGTTTTATGGTGTGTTGAGGCGCGGGAAAAAGTTGCTCGTGGGCAATATCGGTTAATGGGTGGTTAATTTGGGGTGTCGGGATCAAAGCCGGCCGCTTCTTGGAAGGCGCGCCATTTATAATTAAAATTAGGAGCTGAAAGCTCCTGCTTATCCCACTGGGCAGGCTAAACAGGGATATCGTTATCCCGATCACTCTCTGTGAATATGACATTGGCATCAAAAAAAACGGATTTTAGGTATGGGACTTCTACAGATGTTGTTGGAAGGTCTATTTCTCTAAAACCATAACCTGAAAAATCTACTTCCTTTAAGACAGTACTTGAGTCAAAAGTAGATTTCCATAAATATATATCGCGTAATTTCACCTGTGTAAAATCTGCACCCCCTATCGGGGAATAGATAAGTCTGGCTCCATTAGGTTTAACGCAGCTTAGTGATGACTTCGGAAGTCGTACCTTCCCAAGGCTTGCACCTTGAAGTTTTGCATGACGAAAAAAACGTTCTCGAGGTTGAGGTCCCTGAGGTTGAAACCTTGCAAGTTAACTCTCTTTAGATCGATTTCATTGTGATCTTAAGTCATTCCGCTTATTTCGCGGAGTTTAACGAGAACTTGAACCGCGTGTTCAATATCTGATGGCTCAGCCGAAAGTTTATCTGCCTATTCGGATAAACTTTTTTGATTGCTAGTTTCAGGTGCATCTATGGCGGGAAGTTCTCTTGGGAGCTCTTTAACAATCATTGACAAAATACGAGCGATGCCTGGCGCAGATCGCGGCTCCTCCGAGGTAAGAGCTGCGAGGCGGTCAATAGCGCCTTTGCGGCCGGTTAGATTGTCTTCTCATCCGTTTTGCGCTTCGCCGTTTTGATCCCATTTCGTGATTTGTCGCTGGACGTGTGAAACTGTCATAGCGGCGTTGATCTTGTCATTGAAAAGCGCTGCTTTGGCGGTCTTTGTCTGGTCTTGAGCAATGGATGTCCGCAAGACCACCAAGGGTGCACCGATCATCGCTACAATATACCGCTTGGCCCTAAGCTCGACGCGGTTCCATTTGGGGTAGTCTCGAAAAGTGCAGAGCCAAGCTTGAATACAGTGAAAACTGCTAAACTGAAAAGTATAATGATCAGGACGCTTAGCACCGGTCCCAGTGGTTTGGATTTATCAAATGAAAAAGGTCTTTAAAACCGAACCAAGATCCCAGTTTTTTAACTTTATCATCGTCCAAATCCAATATACCCAAATTACTCCAAATATTCCACCACTCTGCCGTGCAATTTAGCTCTCGCCAAGCCCAATTTGTGTTGTCGCAAAATACCCCTCGTCTCCACCTTGCAAAGCCTTACAACACTCCATAGGTTCTGCCCAAATTCGCGATATGCGATCAAAGCTTTGACAAGGACGTTACCATGGAACAATTCGGCCAATTCATCCCACTTTTGCTTATTTTTGGTATCATGTATTTTTTGCTGATCCGCCCACAGCAAAAGAAGATGAAAGAACATCAGGCAATGGTGAACAGCATGCGTCGTGGCGACAAAGTTGTGACTGCCGGCGGTATGTTCGGCAAGGTTGTTAAAGTGCATGACGAAGGCGAAGTCGAAGTTGAAATCGCTGACGGCGTTAAAGTGCGCATGGTTCAATCCACCATCGCTCAGGTCGTTTCAAAGACCGAACCTGCGAAGTAAATTCGCCTCTGTCAAATATCTAAAAGGTCAGCCCAATGCTGCAATTCGAATCGTGGAAACGGGTCCTGATCTGGATCACCTGTCTGGTTGGTCTGCTCTTGGCTGTCCCGAACGTGTTTTACACCCGCGTCGAGCAACACAATGACGCGGTTGCCGCGATTGAATTGGGGGTTGATACCCCTGAGAACCAAGAGATGGCGGCGCAATGGCCTAGCTCTTTACCATCATCCTTGGTGAACCTTGGTCTCGATCTGCGCGGCGGCGCCCATTTGTTGGCCGAAGTGCAGGTGGCTGACGTTTATCAGGCCCGTATGGAAGCCACATGGCCAGAGGTGCGTGATGCGTTGCGCCCACTGCGTTCCACTGTTGGTACCATTCGCAAGCAACCGTCTCCTGTGGATGAATTGCGTGTCCGCATCGGTGATGTGACTGGCATGCAGCAGGCCCTTGAAACTGTGCGTGCATTGGCCCGTCCGGTTCAGTCTTTGACAGGTATTGGCGCGTTTGACATTGCAGTCAGTGCAGTGGATGACGTGATTGTGGTGACACTGTCCGAGGCTGAAAAGCTGGCGACAGATGAGCGTACAATGCAGCAGTCGTTGGAAATTGTGCGCCGTCGTATCGATGAGGTTGGCACACGCGAACCTACGATCCAACGCCAAGGTACGGACCGTATCCTGATACAAGTGCCGGGTATCGGCTCTGCGGCCGAACTTAAGGCGATCATCGGGACAACTGCCCGTTTGACATTCAACCCAGTTGTGAACCGCACCAACGATGGCAATGCGATTGCCGGCGCTGGCAACTCGGTCATTCCGTCTATTGACGTGCCGGGCCAATTCTATGTGATCGAGAACGCGCCTGTTGTGGCGGGTGACGATCTGGTGGATGCGCAACCGTCCTTTGATCAAAACGGTGGTGCAGCGGTTTCATTCCGGTTCAACACCGCTGGTGCACGTCGCTTTGGTAACTACACCGCCGACAACATTGGCAGCCCGTTTGCTATTGTTCTTGATAACGAAGTGGTCAGTGCGCCTGTGATCCAATCCCACATTGCGGGCGGTTCAGGTATTATCACAGGCCGTTTCAGCGTTGAAGAAACCACTAACCTGGCCGTTCTTTTGCGGGCAGGGGCTTTGCCAGCCAAACTGACATTCCTTGAGGAACGCACAGTTGGTCCAGAGTTGGGCCAAGACAGCATCGATGCTGGTAAGGTTGCGACCATGGTCGCGTTTGTTGCTGTGCTGGTGTTTATGTTCCTCAGCTATGGCCTGTTTGGCGTATTCGCTAATATTGCGTTGATCATCAACGTTGGTTTGATCTTTGGGCTGCTTAGCCTTGTTGGTGCGACGCTGACGTTGCCCGGGATTGCAGGAATCGTTCTTACCGTTGGTATGGCGGTTGATGCGAACGTTCTGGTGTTTGAGCGGATCCGCGAAGAGTTGAAGACCTCGAAGGGTCCGGCACGCGCGATTGAGCTGGGCTATGAAAAAGCGCTGTCAGCGATTTTGGATGCTAACGTCACAACGTTTATCACAGCTGTGATCCTGTTCGTCATGGGCTCTGGCCCTGTGCGCGGCTTTGCCATCACTTTGGGTCTTGGCATTATCACGTCGGTCTTTACGGCCATCTTTGTTACACGTCTGATGGTTGTCATCTGGTTTGAACGCCGCCGTCCCAAAACGATTGAGGTCTAACCCATGCGTCTCAAGTTAGTAAAAGAGAACACGAACTTCGACTTCTTTGGACGTTGGAAGCTTTGGCTTGGCATATCCTTGTTGTTGTTGATGATCGGTTTTGGCTCTTACCTGTATCAGGGTTTGAACTTTGGTATCGATTTCCGCGGTGGTACAACCATCCGTACCGAAAGCACACAGCCGGTTAATGTTGCGGCTTACCGTGATGCACTTGAGAGCCTTGAACTGGGCGATGTGTCTATTTCCCAAGTGTTCGATCCTAACTTCCGCAATGACCAGAACGTGGCAATGATTCGCATTCAGGCCCAAGACGGTCAAGAAGCGGTGACTGTTGATACAATCGGCATCTTGGAAACGGCACTACATTCCATCGATCCGGATATGAAATTCCCATCTGTTGAATCTGTTGGTCCAAAAGTATCGGGCGAATTGATTAAAACGGCGGCCTTGGCTGTTGTTCTCGCGATTGGCGCGGTCTTGATCTATATTTGGCTGCGATTTGAATGGCAGTTCGCTTTAGGCGCTGTTGCGGCCTTGGTGCACGACGTTGTCCTGACCATTGGTGTTTTCTCTGAACTGCAGATCAAATTTGACCTCGCAATTATTGCGGCGTTGCTGACCATCGTTGGCTATTCGTTGAACGATACCGTGGTTGTATTTGACCGCGTGCGTGAGAACCTGCGTAAATATAAGAAAAAGCCATTGGCCGAAGTGCTTAACATCTCAATCAACGAGACCCTAAGCCGTACAGTGATGACATCTGTCACAACATTGTTGGCGTTGACCGCATTGTTTGTTCTGGGCGGTGACGTAATCCGTGGTTTCGTCTTTGCGATGATCTGGGGTGTGATTGTCGGTACGTATTCTTCTGTCTTCGTAGCCTCTACAATCCTGCTTTACTTGGGCGTCAAACGTGACTGGTCCAAAACCGATCCCAAAGCTGGCGGTCAATACGCTAATATCGAGGCTTAAAGGTGGGGGAAACCTTACTCGCTGCAATCCAGACCGAGGGCCTTTGGTTCTTGGTTTGCGGTGCACTTATTGCGGGTGTTGTTCGCGGATTTTCGGGCTTTGGCACAGCAATGATCTACCTGCCGTTCGCGGCCCAAGTCGTACCGCCTCTTTGGGCAATACTGACGTTGATAGCCATGGATTTGATCGGACCGATCCCCTTAATCAAGCCAGCGTTCAAAGATGCTCAGCGTCGCGATCTAATGTTGTTGTTGGGTGGCTCACTTTGCTTGTTGCCTGTTGGGTTGGCACTGTTATCCACAATATCACCCGATACATATCGCTACCTTGTGTCTTCAATCTCTATCGTTTTACTGGTCTGTCTGGTTTTTGGCCTGCGTTACAGCGGCAAGATGTATCCAGCCCTTGTTGCTGCTGTCGGAGGCCTTGCTGGATTTTCCGGTGGCTTGGGCGGCGTGCCGGGACCGCCAGTCATCCTATTCTACATGGCCAGTACATTACCTGTACGTGTCGTTCGCGCAAACATGATGCTTTTCCTGTTTTTCACGGACATTTTAATTATCTCTGTGGTTGGTATTCGGGGCGAATTGTACATCACACCTTTGATCATCGGCCTTATGATGGCGGTGCCCAATGGGATCGGTAATTTAATAGGTGCGGCCATTTTCAACCCTGACAAGGCTGGAATCTATAAGGCCGTCGCCTATATAGTAATTGCTGCCTCGGCCGTTATGGGCCTCCCTATCTGGAACGGATGATATGCGCCTGAACGAAATTAGTTATACAGATGCTAAACCTATAGAGGGATATGGCCCTGGGTTTTTCCGTATCGGCGGTGAAGTCACCTTCGGTGGTGTCTTAACTGGTGCTCGGGGTACTTCTGAGTGGAGTGGGTATGATGACACTACGCCATTGCTGGACTTAGCAGGGTCAATCGACGTCCTGTTTATGGGCACTGGTGAAGAGGTGGCGCACATCCCCGCTGACCTACGATCCAAGCTAGAAGATGTGGGTATAGGTGTCGAAGCTATGGCGACACCTGCTGCTGCAAGGACCTATAATGTCTTGCTAAGCGAAGGGCGGCGCATTGCGTTGGCCATGCTCCCTGTCTGATTAGTGACTTGATGTGAGCCGTGAATAGGGTAACCCTAAGTTCATGACATTAGCCGTAACAAACCTTACAATTGCACGTGGTGGTCTGCCTGTTCTGGCAGATGTTTCATTTGCGTTGGAAACAGGTCAGGCACTGATATTGCGCGGTCCAAACGGCGTGGGAAAAACCACGCTGCTGCGTACCATTGCAGGGCTGCAACCGTCACTGAATGGAACAGTGGCTGGTGTCCAGGACCAGATCGCATATGCGGCCCATTCCGATGGGTTGAAAGCGATGCTAAGCGTGAGTGAAAACCTGACATTTTGGGCTGACGTGTTTGGCCAGTCCGACATTTCCCATGCTTTGACGGCTTTTAAATTGGAAAACCTGCCGGATCGTTTGGCGGGCACACTTTCGGCTGGGCAAAAACGCCGCCTTGGCTTAGCGCGGTTGCTGGTGACAGGACGGCCCATCTGGGTTCTCGATGAGCCAACGGTGTCATTGGACACCGCTTCGGTTGCGCTGTTTGCAGCGGCTGTTGAGGCCCATTTGAAAAGTGGGGGAACGGCTTTGATAGCCACTCACATCGACCTCGGAATCAAACAGGCGAACGTGCTAGATTTGACACCCTTCATTGCACGTAATGACGTGGCAATGTGTTCCAACGACGAGGCGTTCTTATGAAGGCGTTGTTGATCCGTGATATTCGGCTTGCTTTACGGGCAGGGGGCGGCTTTGGCCTTGGGCTCGCGTTTTTCTTGATCGTTATTGTGATGGTACCCTTTGCGGTCGGTGCGGATACCGGATTGCTGTCTAAAATCGCACCTGGGGTTTTGTGGATAGGCGCGCTGTTGGCTTGTTTACTGTCACTCGATCGATTGTTGGCGCTAGACTTTGAAGACGGAACACTTGACTTGCTAGCTACAGCGCCACTGCCAATCGAAGCAGCCCTAAGTGTAAAAGCGCTGGCGCACTGGATCACAACGGGCCTGCCCTTGGTCATTGCAGCCCCTGTGTTGGGGGTCTTGATGAACCTGCCAACGCAGGGTTATGGCTGGCTTGTGTTATCGCTACTTCTGGGCACGCCCGCTCTATCCGTTATTGGTACGTTTGGTGCTGCGCTGACCGTTGGTATCAATCGGGGTGGGCTATTGTTGTCTTTGTTGGTTCTGCCGCTCTATGTGCCAACGCTTATTTTCGGAGCAGAAGCAGCACGGCGCGGGGCCGCCGGGGCAGACGTCAGTACACCACTGCTATTGTTGGCTGGGATAAGTGCCGCAACGATTGCATTGATGCCAATCGCCAGCGCTGCAGTCCTTAAAGTGAACTTGCGGTGATCGCTTTGAAACAACAGACAAGCCGCATTGAGCCAAATAATCGAAATTACTAGGTAAAACACATGTCATTTTGGGAATACGCAAATCCGGTCAAGTTTTTACGCCTCAGCGAGCGAGTGCTCTCAACGCTGTGGGTTTTGGCTATTTCTTCGACAGTTGTTGGGTTGGTCTGGGGGTTTTTCTTTACCCCTGATGATATACGCCAAGGGTCGACTGTTAAGATCATTTATATCCACGTGCCTGCGGCTTTGATGGCGATCAATGCATGGTTTATGATGTTGGTGGCCTCACTTATCTGGTTGATCCGGCGACACCACGTTAGCGCATTGGCAGCCAAGGCCGCTGCGCCTGTTGGCGTGGTTATGACTTTGATTGCGCTGATCACGGGGGCAATCTGGGGGCAACCGATGTGGGGCACATGGTGGGTTTGGGACCCGCGGCTTACTTCGTTCCTGATCCTGTTCTTATTCTATTTAGGTTATATCGCGCTTTGGGAAGCGATTGAAGATTCTGACACAGCAGCGGACTTGACCGCAGTGCTATGCATAGTGGGCTCGGTCTTTGCAGTTCTATCACGTTACGCGGTGAATTTTTGGAACCAAGGGCTGCATCAGGGGACCTCGATCCCTGTCGTGACAGGTGAACGCAGCGTCGCGGACGTGTTTTTTGTTCCATTGCTGATCTCAATGGCTGGCTTTGGATTGTTGTTCCTAGCGCTGACATTGTACCGCACAGGCACTGAAATACGAGTACGCCGCACCAAGGTGCTGCTGACACGGGAGGGACGCAGCTGATGTTCCCAGATCTTGGAAAATACGCAGGTGCCGTTTTGGCGGCCTACGGCGCATCGATCGTTCTGTTGGTCGGACTGGTTGTCATGAGTGTAGTGAAAGGACGGCGTGTACGTAAACAGATGCAAGAGATTGAGGCGCGTGGTGAAAAGAATGGTTAAAATTTCACCTCTGATGATCGCACCGCCACTGATTTTTGCAGGGTTCGTCGCGATGGCTGCGATAGGTATGTTTCGTGCTGACAAAGACGTGCTGGAAAGCACTCGTATTGGCAAAATAGCGCCTGCGATTACACAAGAGGCACTGGGTGAGTTCCCCAATGTCATGCCAGAGCGCTTAAAAAGCGGTGAACTTACATTGGTCAATTTCTGGGCCAGCTGGTGCCCACCGTGCCGTGCCGAGCACCCTAAATTGTTAGAGATGCAAACCGCAGGGATTTCGATCATCGGCGTGAACTTCAAAGATACTGCGCGTGACGCAGGCAGCTATTTAACCAATGACGGCAACCCGTTTGTCGCGGTCGCTTTTGACGAGAAAGGGCGCACAGCGATTGACTGGGGCGTTACCGCACCACCAGAGACGTTCATTTTGGACAAGGACGGAATCGTACTGTTTCGCTTCGCAGGACCGCTTGTTGGCAGTGATTATGAGCAGCGGTTTCTTCCTGAGCTGACCAAAGCACAATCCAATTGAGCGCCCAAATGGCGCGCTAAATTCTGCCGCCCGTTTCTTTTGTTCTTAAATATTCCCGCTGGAGGCACTTTACCACCACGGGACACAAGTGCGTCGCGCATCGCGGCTAGGTCGACTACGGCTTGAACACCGGTGAAGTCTTGCAAAAGCACGCGGGCAGGGCGGTATGCGATTTCGCGTGGATTTTGCCGCCTTGAGCACCCCGTTCAGCGAATGCTTTGATGTCGTCGACTGTAACCGTCCTGTCATCTTCAAAGCGTAGCATGTTTTCCAAGACTACTTTCACCGCGGCTGGCAACTTTGAGAAGTCACCAAGACCAGCTTCGGTAGCGGCAGGGATTGTTTAATAAGCGATAGATTGATTGCCAACTGTCAGCGTCTTGGCGGTGTCGTGTCCAACTGAAATGGGCATGGATGGCTCTTCCTTGAGATTAGGAGTTGCGGGAATTATCTGGGGGCGCCACGCCCCAGTTTTGTTCATTGATCAACCTAAACCGGAGACTAAATGACAAAATGTATACTATTGTGTACTGAAAATTTACCCATTTGCTTGAAGATATGTGACGAAACGCTCAAGAAACCTTGATTGGCGTTTTACCGACGATAAATTTAGCTGTAGTTAAGCCACCACCATTATAATTGGACACACCAATGAAACATCTACTCTCCACCACGTTTGCTGCAGTCATGGCGCTTACAGCACCAGCGCTTGCAGATTCTCCAGTGGTGGTTGAACTGTTTACCTCCCAAGGATGTTCCTCCTGTCCGCCAGCAGACAAGATGCTGCAAGCGCTGGCAGAACGTGATGACGTGATCGCATTGGCGTTGCACGTCGATTATTGGGATTACATTGGGTGGAAAGATGTATTTGCACAGGCCAAGTTCACCCAGCGCCAACGCAAATTCGCGGCCTTTAGCAATCGTCGCTCAATTTATACGCCACAGATGATTGTGAACGGAGTTTCCAGTGTCGTTGGGGCCAAACCCATGGAATTGTCCAAGACAATATCAGAGCACGCCGCGGCCCCGTCTGGGGTTGACCTATCACTTAGCCGCAGGGGCAACAGCGTGGTTGTTTATGGTTCCTCGAACGGCGCTGAAGGTCCGTTTGTTGTGCAGATTGTTCGATATCAACCGCTTAGTGAGGTTCGCATCACTCGTGGCGAGAACGCTGGCAAGACTTTGGCCTATTCCAATGTGGTGACGGAGTGGAGCGTGTTGGGTGATTGGGACGGTGTTGGACCGCTGTCGATGTCGGCCAGTCTTAGCGAAGACGCGCCAGTTGTGGTGATTGTTCAACAACAACAGTTTGGCCCTATATTAGCCGCAGCACGCTTACGCTAAGCAATTTTGGCCCGCGGTATCCCTGTCTCTACTCTTCCGCTTCTTCCTCAACCAGCAACGTGATTTCACCCACCGCCTCTAGTTCGCGGATTGCGTTGACGAAATTTTCCATGGCCGCTTTTGCAAGGGCAGCCTTAGGTGTGCCCACCTTTTCTACATCTTCGCGCAATTGGGTCGCCATCCGCCCCGACATGTTTTCCAAGATGTAATCCGCGCTGGCTTGCATGCCTGCAACTTTAGCCCCGCTAATCGCTAGGACTAATTCATCTGGATCCACATCGCGCAGAATGCGCGGGACATCGCGGGCCACAACACGTGTGGGGATATTGGCAAAGGTAAAGATCGCTTTGTGCACAGTCGTGGCAAATGTTTTGTCAGTTTCCTGCAATCCCTCCAGCATGTCGTCGCGCGTCAGGGTGGTGGATGAGTTGAAGATCGCACCAACCCGTTCCACGGGTCCCTCATCAAAAGCCATCACTTGCACCATCGACAGTTGTGTGGCCAATCACAGCCCGATGCGATCAACCGCACTGGGCGACACACCGCTGGTTTGCGAAACAGCATAGGTGATTTCACGCGCCCGCGGGCCGGGGATGGCCCCCAACAATTCCACCACTTTAACGGCTTTCAGTTTTGATAGAACGACAGCTGCAACTTCGGTGCTTTCGTTTTCCATCACAGGTCTAAGTGTCTCAATATTCATTTCCTGAATGCTTTTCCATGGATCACCCGTTTGTGGTATGCCGGCTTCTTTACGTAACTGATCCGCAGTCTGTTTGCTAATTTTGCCATCAAGTGCGGTTATCGCCCCACAATTCCGTGCGGGAAGCTAAGGCTGATACCTTCCAACTCATCGGTAAATTCTGTGATGACAAAGGCCAAGGTATCGCGATCCACAACGCGCATATTGCCCATTTGCTGGGGTAGGGTCGCTTGTGAATCTTCAGGCAGCTCTTCCAGTGGGATATCGGCACCGTTGTTAAGCAATAGGCGCACGACAATAGCCGCCTTGGCTTTGCGGTTGAGGGACAGGTCAGGTTTTTGTGGTTTTACGGTGTTGGACCCGATCACAGCGGTTGCTGTATTCGGGTCCATCGGGATCAAATCCATAGCCTACCAACCTCAGTGTTCTTTCAAATATCCTCGGCAGACAGATGTGAATAAACCCCTAAATCAGTGGCTATATGTTATGCCCGTTGCGATCGCGTTCGACAGTGACAGAGCCGCACACGTGTGCACACCACCGCGCGCATTTATTTCGCGTAATTGTGCCACAGCACCAATTTTGTTGCATTGATCCATCATGCCTTGGCCCATGTAAGACCGCGCAAGAATATCATCAGGATCTTTATCGATCGCCTTTTGGTAAAACACCATAGCGACGTCAACATTGCCCAGCTTACGGTTGGTAAAGCCTCTGTACGTTAACACACGATCGTCGTTTTGATCAGACATCCCATCCATAACGCCCATGGCATCCAAATGGCTGCCAGCATAAGCCAGCTCTCGCACAGCGTCATATAATGTGTCGTTGTCCAGATTGGTCTCTTCTGGATTTACATATTCCTTTTTCTTCTTATCCCATACCTGAACATCTTCGCACTAAATGGTGGTTTCAGTCGGTTTTGGTTCTGCACTGCCGCTTGAGCCTGCGGCAAAAACGGTTGCAGAGAGGCCTATTGACAGTATCAGTGGAAGGGCCAAATCTGCTGCAGTTGCAAATTCATTCATTCAAAATGTCCGGTTGGGGTCAAGTCTTGGATGACGCTATTCCCATGCTTAACATCAAATCCAATCAAACAAGTGTCATTTTCCGTTATAAGCGGGAAATGTGTGAAATTCTGCAAACAAAAAGGGCAGGACTGCAAGTGAATGCAATCCCGCCCAAACTATCAATTAGTCGATATAATCAGTCTTTGAAGACGCGTTTGAAAATCGTGTCGACGTGTTTAGTGTGATAGGCCATGTCGAACTTCTCGTTGATTTCCTCGACGGACAGAGCTTCGCATACTTCCGGATCTGCAAGCAATTCCTCGCGGAAGTCGGTGCGGAATTCCCATACTTTCAACGCATTGCGCTGAACCATTGCATAGGAAGATTCACGGCTCACGCCCGCTTGGGTCAGGGCTAACAAAACCCGCTGGGACATAACAAGTCCTGGGAATTTGTTCATGTTGTCCATCATGTTTTCAGGGAAGATCAACATGTTGTCGATCACGCCCGTCAAACGGTGCAAGGCAAAGTCCAAAGTGATTGTCGCATCTGGACCAATCGCACGCTCAACGGACGAGTGTGCAATATCACGCTCGTGCCACATGGTGACGTTTTCCATCGCTGGGATCACGGCCATACGCACGGTACGGGCCAAACCAGTTAGGTTTTCTGTCAACACAGGGTTCTTTTTATGCGGCATCGCAGATGAACCCTTTTGGCCAGCTGAAAAGAACTCAGCCCCTTCCAAAACCTCAGTGCGCTGCATGTGGCGAACCTCTGTTGCAACGTTCTCGATAGAGCTCGCAACAACGCCAAGTGCAGCAAAGAAGGCTGCGTGGCGGTCACGTGGGATTACCTGGGTGCTTATCGGCTCCGGGGTCAGGCCAAGCTGCTCACAAACGTGTTCTTCGATCGCCGGGTCAATGTTAGCGAACGTGCCAACCGCGCCAGAAACGGCGCCAGTTGAAATCTCTTCACGTGCTGTACGCAGGCGTGTCATGTTGCGATCCATTTCGGCGTAGAAACGCGCGAATGTCAGGCCCATCGTTGTTGGCTCGGCGTGGATGCCGTGGCTGCGGCCAACACGAACGGTGTCTTTGTGCTCAATCGCGCGGCGCTTTAATGCGGCCAAAAGCAATTCAACGTCAGCAATCAGAATGTCTGCAGCGCGGACCAATTGTACGTTAAAACATGTGTCCAGCACGTCAGAGGATGTCATGCCTTGGTGCACGAAACGGGCCTCATCAGAACCGACATGTTCGGCCAAGTGGGTCAAGAACGCTATCACGTCATGCTTGGTTGTAGCTTCGATTTCGTCGATGCGGGCCACGTCGAATTTAACGTCTTTGGCCTTCCAAACGGCGTCCGCGTTTTCACGTGGGATTACACCGATGTTGGCCATAGCTTCACAGGCGTGCGCTTCGATTTCGTACCAGATTTTGAACTTGGATGCAGGGGACCAAATGGCCACCATATCAGGACGGGAATAGCGAGGGATCATAATGCGCACCTTTTTGTGGCTGTTCACGGGATTGCCGTCCCCTTAAACGGGATGTGACCTGACGACAAGCTTGCGAACCAGGAAATGGATCGATTTACGCTGAAAATAGCAATGAATCGCCTGAAAATGAAAAGCAACGGGTGAACCGTATTTTGTGTGATTTCGCAGAGCGTTGAGAGCTTGAGCGTGACATTACACCTACTAATAGACCTACTGGGCAGTTCTTGGGGAGTGCGGAATGGACCAACAAAAACGGCCTAATGCATTATAAAGAAGGGGGAAGTTACAGGTCTCGGGGCACGCGCCGATGGTAGCGGAGCGGCGGTATCTTTGGGGTGAAAAGCTGAACATCTACTTTGAGGATGGACGGTTTCTCCACCAAGTGCCCGCACTGGGCGAGGTGGCGGCGCATTGGTGTGACCCTGACCAATATGATGCGAGCTATGATTTCACAGACTGGCCGAAATGGTCCTGCACATGGCGGGTCAGGGGGGCGCGCAAGGACTACACACTGCACAGCGGCTACTCAAAAATGTGAATTTAGAGTATTGAAAACAAATTGTTTTATGACTTGTGTGGCAGGGCCATCGTGGGATGGATCAGGGCGCTAATCTGGGTCGGTGACGTGGATAATACGGACATAGGCCGCCGCCTTGATCCTAGCGATCTGTTAGAGGGTTAACCGTCGAGGGGGCCACGTTTTAGCACAGCTAAATTTGTAACACGTCCTGCCTCAAACGGGCTGCACCGTGTCCGTTTTGGGATTGGTGACGGGAAGGGCCAAGGCCGCAGCAAGGCAAAGGTTAAGGCCGCGCACGGTGGGATTTAGTTGTATGCCACGGCGACTTACGTTAAATCCTTGCGAGACAGGGGATTGAGCGCAGTCGGGTCGCTGCGTTGATCAAATCATGGAACAGAGTAAAATCATGCGTTTTAACAGCGATGTTGCAGTTAATTGGCTGGTGCTGGGGATTATCGCCTTCACGCGCTTGTTTGCCTATCGCACGCGAGTGAAGCTATTTGGCTTTATCGCCAGCTATTTCGTGGCCCCGTTTTTTGGTTTTATCAAAAAAGCAGTACGCAATCTGCAACTCGTTCATCCTGATATGTCTGCACGCCAAGCACGCAAGATCGCCCATGAAGTTGCCGCCAACTTTGGCAAGAACATGATCGAGAACTATTCAAAACATGATGTGGCTGCTGCGTTGAAATCTGAAAACATCTGTGGTGCGGGATACGATCAGATGATGGCGGCCATTGCTGAGGGCCGGCCTGTGATGTTGGTTTCCGGCCATATCGGTAATTACGAGGCGATGCGCATCGCGCTTCATAAGTTGGGCCATCAATCGGCCTGCCTGTTTCGTCCTGCATCCAATCCGCATTTTGATGAACATTACACCCAGACCTATGGATATTTGACGGGGCCTGCATTTCCACAAAGCCGTAAAGGATTTTTAGGGTTTACCCGTCATTTGCGTGAAGGTGGGATTGCTGCGATGCTGTTTGACGTGCGCGCGATCCAGTATGAAGACGTCGATTTCTTTGGCATACCGGCACCCACATCTGATGTGCCTGCTAAGATTGCGATGAAGACTGGCGCGTTGTTTGTGCCGTGTTTCGCCCACCGTGGGCCGGATGGGATGACCCATCATATCGAATTTGAAAAGCCTATTGAACACCGCGCGTCTTATGAGATGATGGCTGAGATGTCGGACCGTCTTGAGGCGCAGGTACGCCGTTATCCCGCACAGTGGTTGTGGTTTCATGACCGTTGGGGCACGGCTGAGGTGCGCGCGCAACGCTTGGCGGCAAAGTTAGAGACAGCTGCCAGTGGAGGCGATACGACAGAATTGAACAATACCAACAACAAGGACCACTAAGATGAAAATTGGCACACGCGAGATCGGCTAGGGCCACGCGCCACTGGTAATTGCAGAGATTGGCATCAACCATGGTGGTTCATTAGATGTGGCCAAAGAAATGGTGCGTCTTGCTGCGGCGTCTGGCTGTGAGTGCGTTAAGCACCAGACGCATATCATTGAAGATGAGATGACGGATGAAGCCAAGCAAATCTTCCCACCAAACGCTGATGTGTCCATTTGGGAAGTCATGGCGAACTGTGCATTGTCTTTGGGTGATGAAATTGCGTTGAAAGATTATACCGAGAGCTTGGGGATGATTTACATCTCGACTCTGTTTTCCCGTGCGGCTGCGGATTTCCTGAATGAGATTAATGTGCCCGCGTTCAAGATTGGATCGGGCGAGGCGGACAACCTTCCGCTGATCCGTCACATCGCCCGTTTTGGAAAACCTGTGATTATGTCTACGGGGATGCAAAGTATCGAGACGATCAAAGCCAGCGTAGACATTTTGGTTGAGTCTGGTGTGGAGTTCGCATTGCTTGAGTGCACGAACCTGTATCCAAGCCCGCCAGAAATCGTATCCCTACAAGGTGTCAGCGAATTGCGCGCTGCCTTCCCAGGGGTGCCTGTTGGTTTTTCTGATCATTCGATCGGCCCCGAAATGGCGCTGGCTTCGGTTGCTTTGGGGGCCTGTATCTTGGAACGCCACTATACAGACAGCCGCGATAGAGCTGGGCCTGACATTATCAATTCAATGGACCCAAGTGAATTGCGTCACATCATTGATCGTTCGCGCGAAATCTGGATCGCGGCCAACAACCCAAAACAACGCGCCGAAGCAGAAGAAGCCGTCTATAAATTCGCCCACGCATCTGTCGTAGCGGACAAGGATTTGTCCGCTGGTCACGTTATTACAGAAGCTGACATCTGGGCGCGTCGTCCGGGATCGGGTGAAATTGCTGGGTATGAGTTTGATAAAGTCGTGGGCAAGCAAATCGATCGCGACACCACGCGTAACACTCAATTAAAGTGGAACGACTTTAAATAACAGGGACAAATCACAGGTTTGGTCCATTTTTTTCAAAAACCATACGTCCCGAACGGAAATCTTTGCCCTAATACCGTTTCAGGGCCACGCGCCTCTTGCGCATGGCTTACCTGCCCAATAGAAGGGCACAAATTTTCTGCCAGCGCCTTACGAGGCGCCCTAATCCTATGGAGCTAACATGCAGGTCACCGAGACACTTAACGAAGGTCTAAAGCGCGCCTATTCAATCACCGTGACTGCGGCTGAATTGGATGCGACAGTGAACACCAAATTGGTTGAAGCGCAGCCAGAAGTCGAAATGAAGGGCTTCCGTAAGGGTAAAGTTCCTATGGCTATGCTGAAGAAGCAGTTTGGCGATCGTCTGATGGGCGAAGCTATGCAAGAGTCAATCGACGGCGCGATGAATAAGCATTTTGAAGAAACTGGCGATCGCCCTGCGATGCAGCCTGACGTTAAAATGACCAACGAGGACTGGAAAGCTGGCGACGACGTAAACGTCGACATGACTTATGAAAAGCTTCCTGAGATCCCTGAAGTTGATCTAAGCACCATAAATTTGGAAAAAATGATCGTTAAAGCAGACGAAGCTTCCATCGTCGAAGCTTTGACTAACTTGGCTGAAACCGCGCAAGACTTTAAAGCACGCAAAGCTGGATCAAAAGCAAAAGAAAGTGACCAAGTTGTCATGGCCTTTGTTGGTAAAGTTGACGGCGAAGCGTTTGATGGCGGTTCTGCTGAAGATTACCCGCTTGTTTTGGGCTCAAACTCATTCATCCCTGGTTTTGAAGAGCAATTGGTAGGCGTTAAAGCCGGCGAAGAAAAAGCTGTTACAGTTTCTTTCCCAGCTGATTATCAAGCTGAGCACCTTGCTGGCAAAGAAGCCATCTTTGATTGCACAATCGTTGAAGTAAAAGAGCCAGTGGCTGCCGAGATCAACGACGAGATGGCGAAGAAATTTGGCGCTGAAGATCTTGCTGCTTTGAAAACTCAAATCGGTGAGCGTCTTGAAGCTGAGTATGGCGGTGCATCACGCGCGATCATGAAGCGCGGTCTTTTGGACGCAATGGACACATTGGTAAGCTTTGACTTGCCACCGTCATTGTTGGAAGCTGAAGCGGGTCAAATCGCTCACCAGCTATGGCACGAAGATAACCCTGAAGTTGAAGGCCACGATCACCCTGAGATAGAAACAACTGACGAGCACAAGACATTGGCAGACCGCCGCGTGCGCCTGGGCTTGTTGTTGGCTGATTTGGGTCAAAAAGCTGCTGTTGAAGTAACAGACGCTGAAATGACACAAGCAATCATGAACCAAGCGCGCCAGTACCCTGGTCAAGAGCGTGAGTTCTTTGAATTTGTTCAAAAGAACCAGCAAATGCAGCAGCAACTTCGCGCCCCTTTGTTCGAAGATAAAGTTGTAGATCACGTGTTTGCACAAGCGACTGTGACAGAAAAAGAAGTCTCTAAAGATGAGCTTCAAAAAGCTGTTGAAGCGCTAGAAGAAGAATAAGTTCTGCGTCACTTGTTGACGTGAAGCTGGGGCCGCTTTCATTGTTGGAAGCGGCCCTTTTTCTTTCGAGGTTCCAATTTCCAAAGGGGTAGGGCAGATGGCCGTGTTTTCGTATCCAAACTTTAAAACCCAGCACGGGTATATGACCAAGACAGCGCAGACCGCCTATGTGGGCAATGCCATGGATGCGGGCCTATTGCCTTCTGACACGATGCGTCGCGCAGATTTGGTGACCCTCAGGGCACCCAATGACCCAAGCCAGCCGATACAGTTTTGGCAATTATTTTCTGTGCTTGGCCCTGACCCTATCGTTGCTATTGTCGAAAGCTTTTATGAACGCGTGTTTGCAGACGAGCCGTGGTTCACATCCGTATTTGAGTGCGTGGGTGGTGTTGAACACCACACGATGACTCAAGCGTCCATGTGGGCCGATGTAATGGGGGGGGGGCGGTATTATCACGGCGCTGACTTTCGTCTTAGCTTTCACCACACCCACAATGCAATTGCGTTGATGAATAACCGTGGTGCTGAACGTTGGGTAACGTTGATGAACGCGACCTTGGACGCCACTGGGGTTCATATGACGCATGACCCTAGGGTGCGGACCGCGATTAATACCTTCCTTACGCATTTCTTGGGCAAATACGCGCGAGAATTTAATTTTGGCGATATTGGTGCGTTTGGAGAAACCAATGCACCTGTTGCCTGAGGTGGTCTAGCACGTCGCAATACGCCCACTTGTACCCGCAGATAGCGCTGTTGCGGCATGGCGAATTCAACTGGTGAGGGGGGCATGACGAGCGAGCTATAGAGCGGCCAATGGTTGGGTTCGGCGAGCCAAGTCTTGGCTTTGCGTTCGGGATGCAATCCGTTGGGTTTGGGTTGGCTGATGGTCCAAATGATACGAGCAAGGGCGACATAGAAAATCGTGACACCCACGGTTTTATGCATTGAAAAAAAATGAATTTGCGGGCCAGTTGTTCGGACGTCTCATATCCCATGTCATTTGTAATAACCCTTAGGTGGTTGACTATGATGACCAACAAGGCGGTCAACCAGTGGAAGGTTTTGGCGATGGAACCATAGCTTTGGGCGGTGTTGGAGCGTGACATGGGGGTTACTTTGTCAAGTGACATGCGTTTGGAACAGTTAACGCGATGCGTGTGCATATAGGTAAGTGAGTCTCACGCACAGGTGAGCGTCATAATTGTGTTGGCTTGTGCGAAGCGAGCGGGGCGTTTAAACCAATATCGACACATATTAATGAGGGTGAACCATATGACGACCGCTTTTGTATTTCCGGGCCAAGGGGCACAGACCATCGGCATGGGGCGCGATCTGGCTGACGCATATCCTGCGGCACGTGCGGTTTTTGAAGAAGTTGATGATTCACTGGGCGAAAAGCTGTCAGATTTGATCTGGAACGGCGAGCAAGATGCGCTGACACTGACCCAAAATGCCCAACCTGCGTTGATGGCAACCTCTTTGGCCGCAATGCGCGCCCTTGAAGCCGAGGGCATCACGTTAGAGCGCGCAAGCTTTGTGGCAGGTCACTCGTTGGGTGAATATTCTGCATTGGCTGCGGCGGGATCAATTTCGATCGCGGATACCGCGCGTTTGTTGCGCACCCGTGGCAAAGCCATGCAAGAAGCGGTGCCTGTTGGAATTGGCGCTATGGCTGCTTTGTTGGGTTTGGATTTCGGAGCAGCAACTGAAGTGGCAGCACAAGCAGCCCAAGGTGAAGTATGCCAAGCCGCAAATGACAATGACCCGGGTCAGGTAGTAATTTCGGGCCATAAGGACGCTGTTGAGCGTGCATTGGTCATCGCCAAGGAAAAGGGTGCGAAACGCGCTGTTTTGTTGCCCGTGTCCGCACCTTTCCACTGTGCTTTGATGGAACCAGCCGCCGCCGTAATGGCCGAAGCGCTAAGCCACGTTGATATTGCATCCCCAGCGGTGCCTTTGGTTGCGAATGTGCAAGCCGAAGCAGTCGGCAGCGGCCAAGTTATCCGCAACTTGTTGGTGGATCAGGTGACAGGTTCTGTGCGCTGGCGTGAAAGCGTGTCTTGGATGGCAGCAAATGGCGTTACTGAGATTTGGGAAATCGGTGCAGGCAAAGCCCTGTGTGGTATGATCCGTCGTATCGATAAATCTATCGCCACGCGCAACATCGGCTCTTCTGCTGATATAGCGGCGGCACTGGAAGGTTAATCATGATCCTTGAGAACGCAATGGCATTACAACCTACGTGGGTTGGGATTTGGCTGAATTTCTTGTTGGCAGGGGCCTTTGTTGCGCCCCTTCTTTTACTGATTTGGAAATCCAGTCGCAAAGCAGGGATCGTGACCCTGCTGTCGAGTGTCATTGCTGCCTTTTGTGTCCAGTACATGTTTAATGCGATGGGCTATGTTAAATTGCTCGGCCTGCCGCATCTGGTCTTATGGGTCCCAACGGTTGTGTTCTTAACCGCACAACAATCGCGTGGAGATATGACAATTTGGCCCCGTCGAATTATTTGGCTTATTATGACTGTCATCTGCATTTCGTTGGCGTTTGATATTGTTGATGTTGTCCGCTGGGTCTTGGGTGAACGCGCACCATTGGTGTAAAGAATTGAAGAATAGGAAAGAATAAATGTTTGATCTTAAGGGTAAAAACGCATTGGTCACTGGTGCATCAGGTGGCATCGGTGCGGACATCGCGCGCGGTTTGCACGCCGCTGGCGCATTTGTGGGCCTAAGCGGCACACGGGTTGAGCCGCTTGAGGCCCTGGCCGCAGAACTAGGTGAGCGCGCTTATGTGTTGCCATGTAATCTAAGCGACATGGAAGCTGTTGAATCGCTGCCAAAGCAAGCTGCCGAAGCTATGGGATCTGTCGATATCTTGGTCAACAACGCGGGCATCACACGCGACAACTTGTTCATGCGTATGTCTGACGACGAATGGAATTCCGTCATCAACGTGAACCTGACCGCAACGTTCAAATTGTGCAAAGGCGTAATGCGCGGCATGATGAAGGCACGTTGGGGCCGGATCGTTAACATCTCAAGCATCGTTGGTGCGACAGGTAACCCAGGGCAGGCGAATTATGCCGCGTCTAAGGCTGGTATGATCGGCATGTCCAAATCATTGGCTTATGAGGTGGCGTCACGTGGAATCACGGTAAATGCTGTTGCACCGGGTTTCATTAACACTGCGATGACCGATAAGCTGAATGATGACCAAAAGGGTGCGATTATGACGCAAATTCCTGCCGGTCGCATGGGCAATCCTGAAGAAATTGCAAGCGCTGTCTTATACTTAGTATCACCTGAAGCAGGTTACGTTACAGGCACAACCTTGCATGTGAACGGTGGCATGGCCATGTTGTAAACTTGGGTGAACGCTGCTGCCTCTCATTGAGAAGCGCAAATCATTTGCCAACTGCGCCGACTGTGTTATAGGCGGCGCAGAATTGATCACAGCGGCTACCGCTGCTTGGTTCGCTGCGTTTACGTTACGTGGCTTTAGCGCCCCTCGGGGCAAGACATCGGACCCCGAACGGGAACCACCAATATCTGGGACAACCTGTCTCAAACGAATGAGGAATTTTGATATGAGCGATATCGCAGACCGCGTTAAGAAGATCGTTGTAGAACACCTTGGTGTTGAAGAAGCTAAAGTTGTTGAAGGCGCGTCTTTCATCGATGATCTAGGTGCTGATAGCCTTGACACAGTTGAGCTGGTTATGGCGTTCGAAGAAGAGTTCGGCATCGAAATTCCTGATGACGCAGCAGAAACAATCCAAAGCTTCGGCGACGCGGTTGGTTTCATCACGAAAGCTTCCTAATTTCTCTTGGGCGGTTTGCCCGCTAAAATAGGTTGTAAGAATTAGAACGGCGTCCTTTGAATAAAAGGGCGCCGTTTTTTCGTTAGGTTGGTGCAGGGCCCACGGGCCTGATTGTTGGTGCGGCGGGCTGTGGCCTGAATGTTCACGCTTATATCCCTGTGCATCGGCATGGATGCCCTTGCGCCACTGAAAAATCAGTGTATACCCAGCAATTCCTTTGCAAGATTTTCTAACCGCGCAGTCTCTCGTGGCAGGCCCGCAAAGGATCATATGGCCCGCCTTTGAAATGCGCCTTGATATAAGTGGAGCAAACATGCCGTTATATGAGCATGTCATGATCGCACGCCAAGACTTGTCTAATACACAAGCCGAAGCACTGATCGAACATTTTGGCACCGTACTTTCGGACAACGAAGGTAAACTCGTAGACAGCGAGTATTGGGGCGTCAAAACTATGGCCTATAAGATCAACAAGAACCGCAAAGGCCACTACGCCCTTTTGCGTTCTGATGCGCCAGCATCTGCGATCCACGAGATGGAACGCCTGATGCGCCTGCACGAAGATGTAATGCGTGTGCTGACCATCAAAATGGACGAGCATAAAGAATTGCCATCCGTACAAATGCAGAAACGCGATGAACGTAGCGACCGTGGCGAACGCCGCGAGCGCCGCTGATCTGAAGCTTAGGAAAAGGACGTAACCCATGGCTGCAAAACCATTTTTCCGTCGCCGCAAAGTGTGCCCATTCTCGGGCGATAACGCACCAGCGATCGACTATAAAGACACACGTTTGCTACAACGCTACATCTCTGAGCGTGGCAAAATCGTGCCTTCCCGTATCACCGCAGTATCTGCGAAAAAGCAACGTGAGTTGGCTCGTGCCATCAAACGCGCTCGCTTCCTCGCCCTACTGCCATATGCTGTTAAGTAAGGAGATCTGACATGAAAGTTATCCTACTTGAACGCGTAGCAAAGTTAGGCCAAATGGGCGATGTTGTAGACGTCAAACCAGGTTTCGCACGCAACTTCTTGTTGCCGCAGAAGAAAGGCCTAACAGCCTCTGCAGCAAACGTTGCAAGCTTTGAAGCACGCAAAGTTCAGCTTGAAGCACAAAACCTAGAGTCGAAAGCCGAAGCAGAAGCAATGGCAGTGAAACTAGACGGACAGCAGTTCGTTGTGATTCGCTCCGCATCTGATGCTGGCGCTTTGTACGGTTCTGTTACAACACGTGACGCTGCAGAAGCTGCTACAGCCGAAGGCTTCACAGTGGATCGCAAACAAGTCGTTTTGATCGCACCGATCAAATACCTTGGCGTTCACAATGTATCAGTTGTTCTGCACCCTGAAGTGACTGCAACTATCGCTATGAACGTTGCACGTTCTGCGGAAGAAGCTGAACTTCAAGCGGCAGGCAAGTCGATCCAAGAATTGGCAGCTGAAGAAGAAGCAGAAGCAGAATTCGAAATCTCTGAGTTGTTCGAAGACATCGGCGCTGCCGCATCTGACGACGACGATCTTGCTGAGAGCGCGGGCATCCCGAACGCTGCAGAAGACGACGCAGAAGAAGCATAGTCTTCTTAAGCATCGCTTAGATTTGTTATTAAGAAAGGCCGCTCAGAAATGGGTGGCCTTTTTTGTTTGGACGTTGTGCGCGCCGCAACATTGGTCGACATAAATGATTAAATGTGATTGAAGCGTCGTCGTTGTTCCCCGTTTTGTTAACATGTCAAAACTAGGTGATGTCCAACACCCAACACCCAAGGCACTAGTCGTAAAAAACGAGTAAATTAGCTCCAGTAAATACGCCGATCTTTGCGGTTAATTGAATGAGGGACTTGAAAATGCAAATGGTGCAGTTGTGAAACAAACAAAAATCCGTTGCCCAAACGCTTACGTGAATCATTGAGCGGTTCTTAAACATGTGCTAGCCGCGCACCGAATGCGTAGACTGGCGCATAAATTGAGGAAAAAAATGTCTAATAACAATTTTGATGCGGATCACCTTGATACACTAGACCGCGACTTGGGTCGTTTGACAAATCTAGAAGCGGCGACGGCCTATGCGTCACGCCCGATGGTTGGTCTTGGCATATCATTTGTGTTTGTGGTGCTTGCCAGCGTTTTGGCGACTGTCTTTTTTGGTCAGTCTAATAACACGCTCATCGTGATTATTGCTGCTGGTGTTGGTGCTTACATGGCGTTGAACATTGGCGCGAACGATGTTGCCAACAATATGGGCCCAGCCGTTGGGGCTAACGCCTTGTCGATGGGGGCCGCGATTGCGATTGCTGCTGTGTTTGAAAGCATGGGCGCATTGCTGGCGGGGGGCGACGTTGTGTCGACCATCGCAAAAGGCATCATCGCACCTGAAAGCATGCAAACCTCGGGCATCTTTATCTGGGCAATGTTGGCAGCACTTTTGTCAGCTGCCCTTTGGGTGAACTTGGCCACATGGGTTGGCGCACCGGTTTCTACCACGCACTCTGTAGTGGGTGGCGTTATGGGGGCGGGTATTGCTGCTGCAGGTTTTGCAGCCGTGAACTGGCCAACAATGTCCAAGATCGCAGCCAGCTGGGTGATCTCACCAGTACTTGGTGGTACCATTGCGGCAGCGTTCTTGTGGTTCATTAAATCCCGTATCGTTTACCAAGACGATAAAATCTCGGCGGCGAAACGTTGGGTTCCAGTTTTGGTTGGCATCATGGGCGGGGCGTTTTCAACCTACCTTGCTATGAAAGGCCTGAAGAAGATCATCAAGATCGATCTGACCACGGCTCTGTCCATCGGTCTGGCCCTTGGTATCATCATCTGGCTTGTCATGATCCCAGTGATCCGCAAACAAGCTGAAGGCCTTGAAAACCGCAACAAATCTTTGAAGGTTTTGTTTGGTATCCCATTGGTTGTGTCTGCCGCTTTGCTAAGCTTTGCGCACGGTGCAAACGATGTGGCGAATGCTGTTGGCCCGTTGGCAGCGATCGTTCAGGCATCCCAATCAGGTGATTTCACTGCCGCTGTGTCCATCCCGTTGTGGGTGATGGTTATCGGCGCGTTGGGCATCTCCTTTGGTCTGTTCCTGTTTGGTCCAAAGCTGATCCGTATGGTTGGTGGCCAGATCACCAAACTGAACCCGATGCGTGCTTATTGTGTTGCCCTGTCTGCTGCGATCACTGTGATCGTTGCCAGCTGGTTGGGTCTGCCGGTTAGCTCGACCCACATCGCTGTTGGTGGTGTGTTTGGTGTTGGTTTCTTCCGTGAGTGGGACGCATCCCGCCGTATGAAACGTGCACGTGTTGAAGCGAACCTGCCAGAGCTAAGCTCAGATGAACGCAGCCGTCGCAAATTGGTGCGTCGTTCGCACTTCCTGACAATCATCGCTGCATGGGTCATCACAGTGCCTGCCGCCGCGATCTTGTCTGCGACATTGTTCTGGTTGATCAGCACAATCGCTGGCTAATCACCCAAGGCTGAAATGCAAGACGGGCAGTGGGATCACATGATCCGCTGCCCGTTTTCGTTTATTTGGGAGGCGTTTACTTATTCGTCACATTTTCTGCGGCCTGTGCATCGCGGCGACGCTGACGGCGCAGCATATGCCCTACACGAACCGACATAACATGGCCGGCGCGTGTGCGGGTTTTCATCACTGGTGTATTCTCTGATGCATCGCTCGTGGCTTCGCGTTTCAGAATGTAGATACCAGACAACACAATCACAGCTGTGCCCAGGTAGGTCTGCCACTCTGGCGTCTCAGTAAAGATGAAGTAACCAAACACTGTCGCCCAGATGATTTGCGAATACTGCATAGGGGCCACGATTATCGCATCTGTTCGGGTGTAAGCCGCAACCAACAACCACATCGCCGTCAACACCAGCAGCGTATCAATGGCGAACAACCCAAGGTCTGCCAAAGGGATTTGTACGTAGACAAAGGGCAGGAACAATGCCGTGATGAATAGGTTCGACATCATTGGATAGATCATCATCACAACGCCGCGTTCTTCCGCGCCGATCTTGCGGGTGATGATGGATACGAATGCACCCGCACAGGCCGCCGAGATGGCCGCGATATGCCCTATCGAGAATTCGGCAGATCCGGGGCGGATCACGATCAGAACCCCAACCAATCCGACAATAATCGCCAGTCCACGACGCAACCGCACCACTTCGCCCAGCATCGGGATCGCGAGAATGGTGATGATGAGTGGTGAGGCAAAGATGAAGGCGTAAAATTGCGATAGCGGCAGGGCGTTCACCGCGTAAAACGCACAAAGCGCTGCAACCACGCCAACAATGCTGCGGATGGTCATCCAGTAGGGGTGTTTGGGGCGAATGGTGTCCGGCTTTTGATCACTCATCATTACAAGTGTGATGATCGGAAAACTAAGAAGGGCTGTGATAAACACCACTTGGAATGGGGAATAGGTGGCCCCTAATTTCTTGACGATCACGTCATGGGTGGAAAACACGGCGAAAGCGGCCAATGCCATCAAGGCACCCGCTGCTTTGTTGGAAAAGGTTGGAACGCGCATCAGGTTTGTCCTGTTAGTATTTGTTATTTCATCGCTAGCACAGGCTCAGACAGGATCAAGGTGCAGAATGGACAATAGCTTACCTTGGTCCACCAACCTACCCTTGAATTGAGGGGGCAAGCCAAGGTATGAGCAAGGCAACAAATTCTTAAGGGACAGAGCATATGCGCAGAGTCGTCGTAACAGGTTTAGGTTTGGTCACACCGTTGGCTGATGGTGTCGAAGAAAGCTGGAGCCGCATTCTTGACGGCAAATCCGGTGCTGGACCTATCACTGGTTTTGACACGACGGGCCTTGTCACCACGTATGCTTGCGAAGTTCCCTTGGGCGATGGCACAGACGGTACATTTAACGCTGACGCTTACATGTTGCCAAAAGAGCAGCGCAAAGTAGATACATTCATCCAGTTCGGTTTGGCTGCGGCTCAACAAGCGGTTGAGGACTCTGGCTGGATGCCAACAGAAAACGACGATCTAGAACGTACAGGCGTTTTGATTGGTTCTGGTATCGGTGGATTGAACTCTATCGCCAATACAGCTGTGTTGATGGAAGAAAAGGGCCCACGCCGCGTCAGCCCGTTCTTTGTACCGGGTGCATTGATCAATCTGATCTCTGGCCAAGTGTCGATTAAATACGGCTTCAAAGGCCCGAACCACTCTGTTGTGACGGCATGTTCCACTGGCGCGCACGCGATTGGCGACGCGTCCCGTTTGATCATGTTTGGTGATGCGGATGTTATGGTTGCTGGTGGTGCCGAAGCGGCGATTTGTAAAATTGGTATCGCAGGCTTTAACGCCTGTAAGGCGCTGTCTACTAAGGGCGCGGATGATCCGCAAAAAGCCAGTCGCCCATATGACGCTGACCGTGATGGTTTCGTCATGGGGGAAGGCGCGGGTGTTGTAATCCTTGAAGAATACGAACACGCCAAAGCCCGTGGCGCAAAAATCTATGCCGAAGTTTTGGGTTATGGCCTGTCAGGCGATGCGTATCACATCACAGCCCCATCAGAGACCGGTGAGGGCGGGGAACGGTCCATGCGCGCAGCATTGCGCAATGCTGGCCTAGAACCATCAGACATTGACTATATCAACGCACATGGCACCTCCACGATGGCTGACACCATCGAGTTGGGCGCAGTTGAACGTATGTTGGACGATCACGCGGCAAACGTGACCATGTCTTCCACCAAGTCCTCAACGGGTCACTTGTTGGGTGCAGCTGGGGCGATCGAAGCGATCTTTAGCATTCTTGCAATCCGCGACTCTGTTTGCCCACCGACGATCAACTTGGACAATCTGGCGGTTGAGACCAAGATCGATCTAGCGGCCAACAAAAAAGTTGAACGCGAAGTTAAAGTCGCCTTGTCCAATTCCTTTGGCTTTGGTGGCACGAACGCTTCTGTTATCTTCGGGAAAGTCGACTGATGTGGCGAAATATTGCGTCTAACGCAGTAACACTCTTGGTGGTTGCCCTGTTCTTGCTGGGCGGCCTAATAGTATGGGGCAAAACCCAATACACGACGGAAGGTCCATTGGATCAGGCGATTTGCTTGCAAGTGGATCGTGGATCAAACATGAAGCGCGTTAGCGTTGATTTGGCTGAGCAAGGTGCTGTGTCCTCTGCTCGGATGTTCCGTGTGGGTGCCGATTACGCTGATAAGACAAGTTCATTGAAGGCTGGCAGCTATTTGGTTGAGGGCGGCGCGTCTATGGAACAGATCGTTTATCTGGTCACCAAAGGTGGCGCAAACACCTGTGGCATTGAGGTTGTGTACCGTATCGGGATCAACCGTGTTGGCGTGCAAGTGCGTGAACTTGATCCCGCAACGGGCCGTTACGTTGAAAAGATACAGTTCAACCCTGCAACGGATGAAGCCCCAAGCGCATTTGCAGCCGTCAAAGACAAAGCCGACACACGTTTCCGCGTAGCATTGGCTGAGGGCGTGACCAGCTGGCAGGTTGTGAACAGCCTTAAAAGCATCGACGTCTTGAAAGGCGAAGTGGCAGAGGTTCCGGCCGAGGGCACATTGGGTCCAGACAGCTATGAAGTGAAACCGGGTGACGAGCGTGCAGGCCTATTGGCACGTATGCAGGTTCAACAGGCAAGGTGGATTGCCGATGCATGGGAAGGGCGCAATAGCGCGGTTCCGGTTGATAACCCACAGGACTTGCTGATCCTTGCGTCTTTGATCGAAAAAGAGACGGGCGTGGCCCGTGAACGTGAACAGGTCGCCAGCGTTTTTGTGAACCGTTTGAACAAGAACATGCGCCTGCAAACCGACCCGACTGTGATCTATGGGATTACAAAGGGCGAGGGCATCTTGGGCCGTGGTCTGCGCCGCTCTGAGCTGCGTGCGGAGACGCCTTGGAACACCTATGTGATCCCTGCGTTGCCGCCAACACCAATCGCCAACCCTGGCCGCGCCAGTTTGCTTGCTGCGGCCAACCCTGACGAAACGCCCTATATTTTCTTCGTCGCAGACGGCACCGGCGGCCATGCCTTTGCAGTCACGCTGGAAGAGCACAATCGCAACGTCGCTAAGTGGCGCAAGATTGAAGCTGAGAAGAAGGCGGCTGAGGGGAATTGATCAAATTGGGGCTGAGGTAGAGAGCCACTGTTGCCTCGCTTTCAATCTGCCCACGCGTCATCCTAATTCCCCAAAATTAATAATTTCTTAATCATACCTTACGATAAGATGGTGCGCTAAAAGTCATTTCGCTTGACTTTGCGAACGGTCTTACCTGTAAATTATGTTAAGCTAGAAAAAGTGGGTAAGTGGCCGCTGGGGTACTCCTGACGCGAAATTTTTCATTTTTCTAATGTGCAGCAGGTCATACACATTAGAGGTAAACCAGCCCCTATGACATTGATAAACCCAGAAGAAGAATTGGCCAGCACGCAGGAATTGTTGGCCTCGGACATTGAGACCATTCGCACGTTGCTGCTTCGGTTTGGACAGGTTCATGCCTGTTTTGTTGTCGGTACATTAGCCGCCACAGAGCGCAAACTTGCCTAGGCGATGGAACCGATGCTGGACGATATGGATTATTGTGCGTGTCAGGAGCTGGTTTTCCTATAACTGATGGAGCGGCGTATATAATCAAGCACTGAATAGTGCGAATTTTGGCCAATCAATTTCAAAATAGTACTCATGACAGCTTTGCGTTTGGTAATTTAGGTCTTACATGGCTATTCTAAGCGAGAACCTAAAAAGGCTTTGACCATGGCTGACGTACGCACGAACATTCAATCTATCGACCCAGTTTGGGAACAAATCCAAGATGAGGCCCGTCAGGCTGTCCTAGACGAACCCTTGGTTGGTGGTTTTGTTCACGCCTGTATCTTGCATCACAAGTCGCTTGAAAAAGCGCTGTCTTATCGTGTTGCTGCCAAACTGGCGTCTAATGAGATGTCGATGGTTGTTGTGCGCGAGATCGTTGAAGAGGCATATGCGGCGGAGCCTGCATTGGTTGCAGCGTCGCGCGCGGATCTTGTTGCGATCTTTGAACGTGATCCTGCCTGTCATCGTTTGTTGCAACCGATCCTCTATTTCAAAGGGTATCAGGCGATCCAAGCCTACCGAATTGGTCACTATTTGTGGACTCAAGGTCATAAGGACTTGGCCTACTTCTTTCAGATGCGGGTTTCAGAAATTTTTGGCGTTGATATTCACCCGGCGGCAACAATTGGCCGTGGGATCATGATTGACCACGCGCACTCAATCGTTATCGGTGAAACGGCTGTGGTGGGAGACAACGTGTCCATGCTGCACTCTGTGACCCTTGGTGGGACCGGTAAGGAAGAAGAAGACCGTCACCCTAAAATTGGTGATGGTGTATTGATTGGAGCAGGGGCCAAAGTACTAGGCAACATCAAGGTAGGGCACTGCAGCCGCATCGCTGCGGGTTCTGTCGTTTTGCAGGACGTGCCTGATTGCAAGACCGTGGCAGGTATTCCGGCGAAGATTGTGGGAGAGGCAGGCTGTGATCAACCGGCGGTGTCAATGAACCACATGCTGGGGCCAGACGCAAAATAGTCAATTGATAGTATTGAAGAAAAGGCGCAGTAGGTTATCCCTGCCGCGCCTTTTTAATGTCTTAGGCCAACATGCCCATTGGATTTTCAAGGTTGTCGACAATTGCGTTAAGCAAGAGCGCGCCCAAAGCCCCGTCGATCACACGGTGATCCACAGACAATGTCACGGACATAACCGTTGCAACCACTAGATCGCCATCTGGTCCAACAATGGCTTTCTTCTTGCCCGCGCCAACGGCCAAGATTGCGCCATGTGGCGGATTGATCACCGCATCAAAGTTGTCGATGCCAAACATGCCCAAGTTGGAGATCGCAAAGCTTCCACCTTGGTATTCATCTGGGGCCAGTTTGCGGTCTTTTGCGCGTGTTGCGAGGTCTTTCATTTCTGCGGAAAGTGTAGAAAGTGATTTAACTTCAGCATCTTTAAGAACCGGAGTGAACAAGCCACCTTCGATTGCCACAGCCACGGCCACGTCTGACGGCTTAAGGTTGAACACACGATCACCAGCCCAAACTGCATTTGCGTCAGGCACAGATTGCAGCGCCAAAGCGCAGGCTTTGATGATGAAATCATTGATCGATAGCTTAACGTCACGCGCAGCTAGCTGCTTGTTCAACTCACCACGGAACGAGAGCAGCGCATCAAGGTTGATGTCACGGCGCAAGTAGAAGTGTGGTACAGTCTGTTTGGCTTCTGTCAGGCGTGCGGCGATTGTTTTGCGCATGCCGTTCAGTGGGATCTCTGTGTATTCGCGGTCTTCATATATTTTAGCAACAGCATCAGCTGATGCACTTGCTGGCATCGCTACAGTTGCCGGGGCTGGCGCAGACACAGCTGCTGGTGTGGCGCTTGCGCCTTCAACGTCTGCCTTGACGATACGACCACGTGGGCCAGAACCGGTCATGGTTGTCAGATCAACTCCTTTGTCGGCCGCAATGCGACGGGCCAAAGGTGAAGCAAATACGCGATTGCCATCTTTAGCTGCCGTAGCTGCAGGCGCAGGCGTTGGGGCAACAGCCGCTGGCGCTGCTGCCTCTGCTACGGGTGCAGTTGTCGGTGCGGCGGCTGGAGCTTCTGCCGCGGCCTTTGTCATGTCGCTAGCGCTTTCCCCGTCTTCTAGAAGAACCGCAATAACAGCGTTTACTTTAACGCCTTCGGTGCCTTCAGCGACCATGATTTTGCCGACGACGCCTTCATCAACGGCTTCAAACTCCATCGTGGCCTTATCGGTCTCGATTTCCGCTAGCAGATCGCCAGAGGATACAGTGTCACCTTCTTTAACCAACCATTTGGCAAGTGTGCCTTCTTCCATGGTGGGTGAGAGTGCGGGCATGAGAATTTCGATTGGCATGTCTGCTACTCCTTATTTGTAAGTGACTTGTTTCACAGCGGCGATGACTTCGTCCGTTGTGATCAAAGCGTGGCGTTCGAGGTTGGCGGCGTATGGCATTGGTACGTCTTTGCCGGTGCAGTTGATCACTGGGGCATCGAGGTAGTCAAATGCTTCTTGCATCAACACAGATGAGATGTAGCTGCCAACAGAGCCCTGTGGCCAACCTTCTTCAACTGTCACGCAACGATTTGTTTTCATGACAGACTTGATGATTGCTGGAGTGTCCATTGGACGGATCGTACGCAGATCTAGAACCTCAGCAGAGATACCTTCTTCGGCCAACTTATCCGCAGCCTCCAATGCATATGTCATGCCGATGCCGAAGCTGACGATCGTGACGTCAGTGCCTTCGCGCCAGATGCGGGCCTTGCCGAATGGAACGGTATAGTCCTCAACGTCTGGCACATCGAAGGTTTTGCCGTACATGATTTCGTTTTCGAGGAAGATAACAGGGTTATCATCACGGATCGCAGTTTTCATCAAACCTTTAGCGTCGGATGCTGCGTATGGCATTGCAACCTTCAAACCGGGAACTTGCATGAACCATGCGGCGTAGTCTTGGGAGTGCTGTGCACCTACGCGGGCTGCTGCGCCGTTGGGGCCACGGAAGACCATAGGGGCACCCATCTGGCCGCCTGACATGTACAATGTCTTAGCCGCAGAGTTTATGATGTGATCCATGGCTTGCATTGCGAAGTTGAATGTCATGAATTCAACAACCGGACGCAGACCTGCAAAGGATGCACCTGTAGCGATACCTGCAAAACCGTGTTCGGTGATTGGCGTGTCGATCACGCGTTTCGCACCAAATTCGGCCAACATGCCTTGGCTGATCTTGTAAGCGCCTTCATATTCAGCAACTTCTTCACCCATCAAGAACACGCTGTCATCGCGGCGCATTTCTTCGGACATACCTTCGCGAATGGCTTCACGTACGGTTTGTTGTTTCATCGGCGTGCCTTCAGGCCAGTCCGGTGATGTGTCAATGATTGGAGCTGCTGGTCCAGAGGCGGCTGCCGCTGGGCTAAGGGCCGCTTCGACAGGTGCTGCTTCTGCAACTGGTGCAGAGCCCACGATCGCATCAGCGTTTTCGCCGTCTTCAAGAAGCACAGCTATCGCTGCGTTCACTTTGACGCCTTCGGTGCCCTCAGCGATCAAAATCTTGCCGATGACGCCTTCGTCAACAGCTTCGAACTCCATCGTCGCTTTGTCTGTTTCAATCTCGGCCAAGATGTCGCCAGATTTTACTGTGTCGCCTTCTTTAACCATCCATTTGGCCAAAGTGCCTTCTTCCATCGTTGGAGAAAGGGCAGGCATTAGAATTTCGGTAGCCATATCAGTCTCTCCTATTACGCGTAGATGTCGGTCCACAGCTCTTCAAGAGCTGGTTCCGGGCTAGTTTTTGCGAATTCAGCGGATTCATTTACGACCGCTTTGATTTCTTTATCGATTGCTTTGAGGTCATCCTCTGTCGCGTGTTTGCCAGTCAGCAACATTTCACGAACTTGTTCGATTGGATCACGCTCATCCCGCATCTTTTGAACCTCTTCGCGGGTCCGGTACTTCGCTGGGTCGGACATAGAGTGGCCGCGATAGCGATATGTTTTGATCTCTAGGATATATGGGCCTTTACCTGAACGGCAGTGCGCCACGGCAGTTTCGCCAGCGGCCTTAACAGCCAGAACGTCCATACCATCAACTGCTTCACCTGGAATGCCGAATGATCTGCCGCGCTCATAGATTTCAGCGGAAGATGTGGAACGCTGTTGTGACGTACCCATAGCATATTGGTTGTTTTCGATGACAAACACACATGGAAGGTCCCAAAGGGCTGCCATGTTAAAAGTTTCATACACCTGACCTTGGTTTGCAGCGCCGTCACCAAAGTATGTGAAGGTTACGCGACCATTTTCTTGGTACTTGTCAGCAAAGGCGAGGCCTGCCCCCAGTGGGACCTGAGCCGCAACAATACCGTGTCCGCCGTAAAAGTGCTTTTCCTTAGAGAACATGTGCATAGAGCCGCCTTTCCCTTTGGAATAGCCACCCTCGCGTCCGGTTAATTCTGCCATAACGCCCTTTGCGTCCATGCCGCAGGCCAACATATGGCCGTGGTCACGATAAGATGTGACGCGCTTGTCACCTTCTTCAGCAGCAGCTTCTAAACCAACAACAACAGCTTCTTGACCGATATACAGGTGGCAGAAACCACCGATCAGGCCCATGCCATATAGTTGTCCGGCTTTTTCTTCAAAGCGGCGGATCAAAAGCATGTCTTTATAAAGAGCTTTCAATTCGTCAGCTGAGACGTTCGGCTTGTCTGCGGGTTGCTTTGTCGTTTTGCGCGCGGCCATACGGCATCCTCCGTCAAGATAGTTTAGCGTTAAACTAACTTTTACATGAATTTTTCCTGTGATGCGAGAGGCAAAATTCCCAAAGGGTGTTCAGGGCGTTAATGAACTGTTTTAATTCAAATTTTTGGAAATTCAATGCTGTAGAGTGGGGCCGTGATCAGCGAATAACGATTTCGTCCGCGCGTACCATACCCAAAACTGAACGGGCTTGTTCGTCCAGAAGATCAAGATCAAGGTAGTCATCTGAGAGGCGACGCGTCAGATTTTCCATCTGCTCAACATCTGCTTTTACCTGGATCAATTGAAGCTGCAGGGCTTCGGCTTCCGCCGTGATTTCCACACGGCGGAACAACCCAAAGTCCCCTTGCACTGCTGCAAAAGTAAAGTAAACGGATAGCGCAAAAGCCACTGTGAAAAATGTAAACGTCCCCAAAGCTGGGGGTGCGATACGGGTCATATGTCTGCCTCAAAACACCTCTTACCGGGTGGTGACAACACTATGCCATAGGTGATTCGCTGTGTGAATCCCCTAAATTACAAAAACCGTTTATTTATTGGCTTTAGCCCTGCAATGCCGCGACGCCCGGCAGTTCTTTGCCTTCCATCCACTCAAGGAAGGCACCTCCAGCCGTTGAGATGTAGGTAAAGTCATCTGCGGCGCCTGCTAGGTTCAACGCAGCAACCGTATCACCGCCCCCAGCAACAGTGATCAAATCACCTGACTTTGTCAGTTCTGCCGCCGCTTTGGCTGCTGCCATTGTTGATTTGTCGAATGGTTCAATTTCAAACGCGCCAAGCGGGCCGTTCCAGATCAGTGTTTTCAACGCTTTGAACTCTTCGACAATCAAAGCAGTCGCTGCATCGCCTGCGTCTAGGATCATTTGGCCATCTTCTAGGGCAGTGCCTGCATTCAGCGCGACCATGTCATATTCAGCGCCTGCAGCGAATGCGCGTGACACGCGGCCATCCACTGGCAAGATTACCTTGCAACCGATGCTTTGTGCTTGCTTTAGGATGTCGCGGGCTGTGTCGTGCAGATCTTCTTCTTGCAAAGAGCTACCAAGGGACGCTCCGGTTGCACCCAAGAAGGTGTTCGCCATGCCGCCACCAATGACAAGCAGGTCAAGTTTGCCCACCAAGTTTAGCAACAAATCGATCTTGGTCGACACTTTCGCGCCACCAACAACTGCACCCACTGGACGTTTCGGTGTGGAGAGCGCAGCTTCAAGTGCTGTCAGCTCTGCCTGCATCAGTCGGCCCGCACAGCTTGGCAATAGGTGAGCTAGGCTTGTGGTGCTGGCATGTGCGCGGTGGGCTGCGGAAAATGCATCGTTGCAGAAAACATCGCCAAGTGCCGCAAGGCGAGCAGCAAAGGTTGCATCATTGGCTTCTTCGCCTGCGTGGAAACGGATGTTTTCCAAAAGAACGATGCCAGCGGGCAGGGCGCCTGCCTCTGCTTCTTCTAGGGTCTCAACCAGAGACACGGATTGGCCAAAGGTGGCTTCAAGTTCTGAAACACAAACCCCTAAAGACAAGTCTGATACAACTTGGCCTTTCGGGCGGCCAAAGTGGGCGATCAAAATCGGCTGTCCGCCTTTTGCCAAAATATTAGCAACTGTTGGAGCGATACGTTCAATACGCGTCGCGTCTGTGACTTTTCCATTTTCAACGGGGACATTGATGTCCACACGCAGCAATACGCGTTTGCCGTTGAGATCTATATCGTCCAGCGATTTCCAACCCATGTGCGTCATCCTTGTCATTATTGCAAATTATGGGCGCTGTTTCGCCGTTAATCGACTCAAGGTCAACGGATGAGTGGCGCATGTGCTTGGCAATTGCCGCCGTTCGAATTAGGTAACTCAGGAATTAAGTTTTGAGGAGCGCCAAGATGGCCGATATTAAAGACCCAGAAAACACTATCCTAATGGAGCTGAAAGGTGGCACAGTCACTATCGAGCTTTTGCCAAAGGTTGCACCGTTGCACGTTGAACGCATGAAAGAACTTGCACGCGCAGGCGAATACGACAACGTCGCTTTCCACCGCGTGATCGATGGTTTTATGGCGCAAACTGGTGATGTTGCAAATGGCGACATGGAAGATGGCTTTGACATCCGCGCAGCCGGTACCGGCGGTTCTTCATTGCCAGACCTAAATGCTGAGTTCTCCAAAGTGCCACACGCACGCGGCTCCATTGGCGCAGCACGTTCCGCCAGCCCGAACAGCGCAAACAGCCAATTCTTCATCAACTTCTCTGAAAACTCATTCCTGAACGGTCAGTACACCGTGTACGGCCAAGTGATTGAGGGCATGAAGTTGGTCGACGAAATCAACCGTGGCGAGCCACCGGCCGAACCTGATCGCATGATCAGCGTTAAGGTTGCAGCTGATGTATAAAGCCGCAACACTTGTAGCTTTGTTGGCATCGCCAGCAGCAGCGACTGGTATCGCGATCGAAGTGGCTGGTGAAGGTGCTAATGGCACCATAGCCATCGACTTGTTTGAAGATGTAGCGCCAGCACACACTGCACGCATTGCAGGTTTGGCAGCTGATGGGAGCTATGACGGCGTGGTGTTCCACCGCGTTATCGAAGGCTTCATGGCACAAACTGGTGACGTCCAGTATGGCAAAAACCCAAGCGACCTAAGCCAAGCAGGCCGTGGTGGCTCAGATGAGGCAGATTTGTCTGCTGAGTTCTCCGAGCTGCCGTTTGATCGTGGTGTTGTTGGTATGGCGCGTTCACAAAATCTAAACAGCGCAAACAGCCAGTTTTTCATCATGTTTGGACCAGGTTATTTCCTGAACGGTCAATATACCGTTGTGGGTACAGTCACTGATGGCTTGGACGTATTGGACGCGATCAAATTGGGCTCAGGTCCAAACGGATCTGTGATTGGTTTGCCTGACATAATGAAGTCGGTCACTGTTATCGACTAATATGTTGGGTGCCGTAGGCACATTTGTATTCAGATAGGAAAAGGGGCGTGCCGGTAGGTGCGCCCCTTTTTTCATTTATTTTCAGAGTCCTGTAAAGAATCTGTTCAGGGGTAAACGATCTGTCAGCTTTGGGTGAACAATGTATAGAAGGTATGAAATGCGCAGTTTTCGGTTTTCTTGTTTGGTGGCGCTTTTGGGCCCCAGTGGCTGCTGTTGGATCACTCGAGTTCTGGCAACACGAATGGCCTCAAATTGATTTTAGCCAAACCACGGTACAGAACTGGGCTGAGGTGTTGTCTGGAGGTCCATCTAAAGATGGCATCCCATCGTACAGCGATACGCATTTTATAACCACTTTTAGTGATAATCAAATCACCGATCGTGAATGACATGGTTGGGGGGATGCCGATTGCTGTAACTTTTTGCCCACTGTGCAATTCAAGAACTACATTCGACCGCCGCGTTAACTGCAAGAACTTAATTTTTGGGGTCATAGGTGAACTGCGCAATTCTGACATGATCATGTACGACCGTGAAACCCAAAGTTGGCGGCAACAGGCCGAAGGGCGTGGGCTTGTCGGTGAGTTAAAGGGGCAAGTCCTAGAGACATTGCCAACGTGGATGGAAAGCTGGGCCGAATTCAAGGCACGGAACCCCGATGGTTTGGTCATGACGCAACCAACGACCTATCGCGATTATGGCCGTAACCCATATACGCGCCATAACAGCCAGCGACGTCCGATCCTTTACTCAGGCGAAGAGCCACCTCATAATGTCTCATCCTTGGCCCGTGTCGTTCGTGTGGAAAATCAAGTATGACCTGTGACGCACCTGCGTGAGGATGTGGCCGTCACAGATAATGGTAAACCCAACCTGACCTCTCAGGGCAGCCCAGCGCGCTTGACACTTCTGACATTAGGGAAGGACGCGATGTGGGGACGATACGCGTGCGTGGTGCGCAGGGGCGTGATCTGGCATATGACGTTATGTTCGCCTTTGCGTTTTATGCCTTCAGGCCCTTGGGCAATTGGATGCTGGGCCGCTAAGCCCGGCCACGGGCAGAAACAAAAAAGGCGTCGCAATCAAATGCGACGCCTTTTCTATTTTTTTTGTCGAACAGCCTAGCCGGCAGGATTTGCCTTAGCAGCTGTTGGTGCTTTGCCCACGTTCAATGGATCGTCCTGACGTTGGACTGAACCTTCAAAGTGTGCACCTGATTCAATTGCAATTGTTTTGTGGATGATATCACCCTCAACACGTGCAGTTGATGTCAGACGAACCTTCAGGCCACGCACTCGGCCGGCGATGCGGCCATTGATTACAACGTCATCGGCAATCACTTCGCCTTTGATTGTTGCGGTTTCACCGATTGTAAGCAGGTGGGCGCGAATGTCGCCTTCCACAGTGCCTTCAACTTGGATGTCACCAGTTGTCTTCATGTTGCCCGTCACGTGTAGATCAGTGGACAGAACGGATGCCGCAGGCTTTGCCTTTGGCGCGCTTGCCTTGAATTCGCTCTGGGGTTTCGCAGCAGGAGCTGCCGCCAATGGAGCAGCAGAATGTGCTGGTTTCGCCGCCGCAGTGTCTGTCGGGGCAGGGTCGTTGATTTTACTTTTAGAAAACATCATTTGCAGCCTTGATATAAATCATTGGGTTAACAGCTTTACCACCTACACGTACTTCGTAGTGCAAGTGGACGCCAGTAACACGTCCAGAAGCACCCATATCACCGATACGATCGCCACGCGAGACCCTTTGGCCAACTTTTGCACGTAGCTTGCTCATATGGGCATAGCGTGTCTCAATACCAAACTCGTGCTGGATCTTGACCAAACGACCATATCCTGAGGACCAGCCTGCATGAGTCACAACACCGTCCGCCGTGGCATAGAGCGGGGTACCATTTGGAGCGGCAAAATCCACCCCTTTATGCATCCGCCGACCACCTGTTTTAGGGTCACGACGAGGGCCAAACTTGGATGTGAAGCGGTAAACCGCCTTAACGGGATTCGCAAACGGCGCTTTTTGAGCTGCAATCCGGTACAGATTGAGTCGGTCCATTTGGTTCAGCAATTTGTTGGCGCGCAGTGCGTCGGCTAAAGCTTCTTCCCCACGTGTAGAGAAGGAGAGAGGTGTCAGCGGGCCACCTTGACCAGAATACCCGCGGCGCACTTGTTCGATAATGCGCTTAGTCGACATACCAGCCGCGCGGAACATTTTGTCGAGTGGCGCGACCGATACTGTCATGGCTTCTTCAAGCTGGCGGAAAATCTGATCGTTCTGGTCTTTCATGATCGCAATCTGATGGGCCAGTTCATCGGCCCGCAACAAAGCATTCTGTGCATCGCGGACAACTTGATCACGTTCAGCAGCTGTTTTTGCTAGTGCTTCGGCAACGAAATCCATCGGCGCACTGCCGCCAGCAGCGGCAAGGGATGTACCTGCTTCACCACTGTTGACTTGGGTTTGCAGCTCAGCGACCTGACTACGTGCAAGTTCGCGGTCTTTCATTGTGCCACGCAGGGTCAACTGAATCACTTCGATCCCTGTTTCCAATTCGCGACGGTGTGTTTCACTGTTCAACAACTCAGACTGCATCACCGAAATCTGGGCAAGCGCTGCGTTGAAACGGTTTTGCGCAGCCACTGCTTCAACAGCACGACTGTCGCGTTGTGATGAAATTTCGTTCAGCCGAGACTGATAGGTACGCTGATCGCGCTTTGCCTGTTCACGGAAGTTTCCAGAGCCGATGCTGTCCATCAAGATAATGGCCGTTGCAACGATCGCCCAAGCAACAAGCACCGAACTTCCGGTAATCGCAACCAACTGCATCATTGGGCTCACCCGAATAAAGCGGGTGTCTGTATCCGACTTTAGAAATACGCGACGCTCGGGAAACATATGTTCCAGTTTCCCATTAATTTTTTGTCCTAGACGTGTTCGCACTGAGCGCGTCCCTTTTTGTCATCCCAGTATAAACGCACGGTTCTCCCACCCCACGCCACAAGAGCTTGGGATAGACAGTGCTTTGGGATCGAGCAAGGGCGGAGTGCCAATTTAGCGAACCGGGTAGCTGAATTGTGGTGAATTGGCAGAAAACCGCTTATGATAGGGTTGCAGTGCAGACTTCAGGTGGAAACGGCCAATGGCCAGTAAAAGTCTGGTGGAATTCCAGCCTCTGCACGTTTATCTTCGTTAAACGGAGGTTTAAGCGTCGAATGAAAATATGTTGTTACCAAGCCGTGGAAAACAGGTTTGGGGTCTAAATTATTTCGGCCACACAAGAAGTGAAACCACTTCGACCCATAAGCAACATGCGCTACTTCCTCTGCGTAAATAGTTTCAAGTGCCGCAACGGCGTTCTTCTGTTTCGCTTGCTTGAAAAGATAAATCATCTTTGGTGTTACATCCAACCCGCGCGCTTCTAGAACCATGGGAACAACGGCCAATCGCCCCATGAAATCCTTTGCTGTGTCTTGGGCGGCCTGCCACATGCCAGCATGGGCAGGTAGGGCACCATAAAAACTGCCTAATTCCTCAAGGCAATCAGCCATTAGGTTAAAATGCTTAGACTCTTCATCCGCACATTTGACCCAATCATCGTAAAAGCCGATGGGCATTTCGACGTCGGGAAACCGTGCAATGATGTCCCAATGCAGGTCAATCGCGTTCAATTCAATATGTGCAACGGCGTGTAGTAACGCAATCCGCCCCTCAACCGTTCCCGGTTTGCGGTGAGGGACGTCGCGCGGGTTCAGTAACTCTGGTTTGTCTGGGCGACCCGGCTGCATCGGTGGTTCAGCGCGTCCAATTTCTGGAACTTCACCCGCCCCACGTGCGGCCTGCCATTGCGCCGCGTAACCACGTGACAGCTTTGCTTTGCCGCGGCCATCCGCACATTTCAAAACATTGACGGCCATTTCGGCCAACGGGATCATTGTATCGTTCACAGGGCCTTCACAGCCTCTAGAACCTCTTCAACGTGCCCCGGAACCTTAACTTTCGCCCAAATTCGCGCAATTTTGCCATCTGCGCCGATCAAAACGGTGGTGCGTTCAACGCCCATGTAAATCTTGCCATACATGTTTTTTTCTTTCCAAACGCCGTAATCCTCACAAACCGAACCATGTTCGTCTGACAATAAAGGCACCGTTAGGCTGTGCTTTGTGGTGAATTTACCATGTTTGGTTAGGCTGTCTTTGGAAATGCCGAAAACTCGGGACCCCGCATCGGCAAACTCTTGCATGCTTTCAGAAAACCTGATGGATTCCTTTGTGCAGCCTGGTGTATCATCACGCGGGTAGAAGAAAAGAACGACAGGCGATCCTTGCAATGCTGACAATTTAACGTCGTCCCCACCATCTTGGGGGAGTGTGAAATCAGGTGCAGTAACAGAAACTTCGATCATTTGATCCTCATTGCTTGGCCGTTGTGATTGTGTCTGTCATGATAGCGTGAAGCGGACAAGAATAAAGACATGAGCAGCGATCAAACATCTCCAGCACCGAAAAAGCGCAGTTTGCTGCGCAAAGCTATGCTGTACTGTGTTGGAATAGTTGCGGTTCTTATGATTGTTTTGGCTGTCGGCTTGCTGATTACAGTGGGGCGGACAGTGGTTGCGCCTGATTGGGTTCAGTCGGCGATCTCTGAACGGATCGAAGCTGCAACACCGCAGCTTGAGGTGAAGTTTGGCCAAATTGAATTCACATTGGATAATAATTGGGTGCCACAAGCGCGTGTGCGTGATGTGGCGGTGCGAAACCTGCAAGGTGAAGAAATCGTTACGTTTTCTGAAGTGGGGGCAAAGCTGGCGTTGCGCCCGTTGGCACACGGCGACATAAAACCAAAATCTATTTCAATTTCAGGTGTGTTTGCCACATTGCTGCGCGACAGTGATGGAAACATGAGTTTACGTGGCGGATCGACGCTTTCGGCACCCTCCAAGAAAGCTGCAAGCTTACCTGCTTTGATTGAGCAGCTTGATGCGGCCTTTGAGTTACCAGAACTCAGCGCGCTGATCAGTGCTGAAATTCAGGCGCTGACATTACGTTATGAAGATACACAAGCCGGGCGGGTATGGGTCGTGGATGGTGGGCGCGTGCGCCTTGGGCGCGACCGCGGGATTTTAGACCTTGCAGCTGATTTGGCATTGCTTAGCGGGGGCAGTAGTGTTGCGACCCTTGAGGCCAATTATACCAGTGAGCTGGGGGATAAACGTGCAGAATTTGGACTGAATATCTCAGAGGTCTCAGCGCAGGATATTGCGCTTCAAAGCCCAGCTTTTGCATGGTTGTCCGTATTGCGGGCCCCAATTTCAGGCGCATTACGGAGTGGAGTTCTGGTAGATGGGACGTTCGCACCTTTAAGCGCAACTTTGCAAATTGGGGAAGGGGTTGTGCAGCCCACCGATGCGGCTAAACCGATTCCGTTTTCATCAGCGCGCAGTTACCTAACTTATAACCCAAAATTACAAACAATCGACTTTGATGAACTGTCGATTGTAAGCAAATGGCTGACCGTCAGTACCGAAGGGCAGGCGGTTCTTAGTGGTTTGGACGACGGTGTGCTGGATGAGCTGGTTGGCCAGTTCCAACTGTCAGGCATCGCAGTTAACCCCAATGATTTATATCAAAAACCTATTGTGTTTGATTCTGCTGACATGGATTTCCAGCTCAAGCTTGATCCGTTCCTGTTCAAAGTGGGTCGCATGCAGGTTGCCGATCAAGGTAAGGTTTTGCGCCTAGATGGCGAACTATTGGCCGATAAAGACGGCTGGAATTTTGCCGCGAACGCACAAATGGACGGTATTGATCCAGATCGATTATTGGCTCTTTGGCCTGAAAATCTGGCCATTCCGACGCGTAATTGGCTCAACCAGAACCTTATCGCGGGCAACTTAAAAGACTTAGACGTCGCTTTGCGTGGTGGGGATGATCAACGGATAAATACTTTTGTTAACTTCAATTACGACAGGGCCGATGTTCAGTTCATGAAGACAATGCCGCCTGTCACGGGGGCGAGTGGTCATGCGACGATGTTGTCGAACCGTTTTGTTGTCGCGATTGATGAGGGACATGTGTTGGCCCCGCAGGGTGGCAAGATTAATGTCGCAGGATCAGCCTTTATTATTCCTGATGTTTCTTTGAAGGATAAAGTGGTTGGCGAAGTCCAATTGGAAACCGACAGTACAGTCACGGCGGCTTTATCGCTGCTGAACCAACCCAAGTTAGAGGTGATGGATAAGGCGGGTTTGTCTGTGATAATGGCCGAAGGGCGTGCGGTTTTAAATGCTAAGATAACAGTGCCGCTGCGCAAAGGAGTAAAACCCAGTGATATGAAATATAGCGCAACGGGTTCGTTGTCTTCAGTAAAGGTATCGAGTTTGGTGCCTGATAAGGTGATCGCTTCGGATGCATTGGAGATTGTGGTTTCTAACAGTGGTGTTCGAATTTGGGGCATGGGTCGCATTGGTACTGTTCCGTTCGATGCAGAATGGTCACAAACGATAGGTGCAGAAAACGGCGGTCGCAGTCAGGTCAAAGGGACAATCGAATTGTCCGAACGTTTGATTGATGAATTTAACATTGGTCTGCCTGCTGGGACTTTTTCAGGTGTGGGCAGTGGTGAGATGACATTGAAACTGGCCAAAGGCGACGCGCCAGCGCTTTCGCTGACCTCAAATTTACGAGGTCTCGGGATCAAGGTTGCTGCACTTGGTTGGCGCAAATCTGCAAAGGCTGCAGGCCAGCTGGCCCTGACAGGGCGACTGGGTGCTCAGCCGATTATTGATGACATTGTATTAGATGCACCTGGCCTTACAGCCCGTGGGACTATCGCGACCTTAAAGAGTGGTGGTTTGGATAAAGCAAGCTTTAGCCGCGTGGCTGTTGGCAATTGGCTGCGTGCTCCCGTTATGTTGACGGGGCAAGGCAAAGGTAAACCGCTTAAAATTGATGTGTTTGGCGGCAGTTTGGATTTGCGCAAAGCTGAGTTTGGCCAAGGCGGTGGGCAGGGCGGTGGTGATGGTGGCCCGTTGAATTTGAAATTGGATAAACTTCAAATTACGGATACGTTGGCGCTGACTAATATGCGCGGGACCTTTACCACCAAAAACGGCTTGAACGGCAGTTTCACCGCGGGGCTGAATGGTGGCACACAAATTAAGGGACAAGTTTTGCCGCAAAACGGGCGCTCAGCGGTGCGGATTAAATCGGACAATGCAGGTGGCGTGTTCGCATCCGCAGGTCTGTTGAAACATGCGCGAGGTGGTGATTTGTCTCTGGCCTTACTGCCGGTTGGCAAAGATGGCGCGTTTGACGGTAAGCTTTATGTTGAAAATACCCGTGTGAAAGACGCGCCAGCAATTGCGGCCCTTTTAAATGCTTTAAGCGTTGTAGGCATACTTGAGCAAATGGGTGGATCGGGCATCCACTTTCAGGAAGTTGAAGCAGACTTTCACTTAACACCGTCAACGATGACACTTATTAACGCCAGTGCCGTTGGTCCCTCGATGGGTATTTCGATGGATGGGGTATACGCCGTGGATACGGGCATCCTTAATATGCGAGGGGTCGTGTCGCCGTTGTTCTTCTTGAATGGCATTGGTAGCATTTTCACCCAAAAAGGCGAGGGGCTTATTGGCTTTAACTATGGCTTAAGTGGGCCTGCCAATTCCCCTAAAGTCAGTGTGAACCCATTATCCGCATTCACGCCCGGAATGTTCCGCGAGATGTTCCGGGCACCCGCGCCAAAAATACAAAATTAATACGCCGCGCTAAAGCCACCCGATCTTTCATCCCAAAGTTACAACGCTAATACTTGATGATCTTTTTACAGGACTGTATGGGCCATTTTATGCAGCTTTCAGATTTTGATTTTGACCTTCCCGAAGACCTTATTGCGACCCGCCCAGCGGTGCCGCGCACGTCCGCACGGTTACTGGTCGCGCAAGGTGCCCAGACAAGGGATGCCCAAGTGCACGACCTTGGGAAATGGCTGCGAGCAGGGGATCGAATGGTCCTTAATGACACCAAGGTTATTCCGGCGCGATTGTCGGGCACCCGTGCACGCACTTCGGCCCAAGGGGTAACAGAAGCACGTATTGACGTGACCTTGCTTGAGCCACAGCCAAAGGGCACGTGGGCTGCGTTGCTAAAACCACTGAAAAAAGTGAAGCTTGGGGAAGAAATCCAATTTGGTGCAGGATTATCTGCAACACTTGAAGGTGTTGCGTATGGTCAGGGCCATTTGCGGTTCAACCTTCGAGGCGATGATTTCGAGGCCGCGTTGAACGAGGCAGGCGCAATGCCATTGCCACCCTATATCGCTGCTAAACGCCCCGCTGATGAACAAGATCACCACGATTATCAAACCGTTTTCGCGACGCACACAGGCGCAGTTGCAGCCCCCACAGCCTCTTTGCACTTTGATCAGGGCCTTCTGGACGACTTGGCTGCTCTTGGCGTGCAGTTCAGCCGTGTGACCCTTCATGTGGGTGCCGGTACATTCCTGCCTGTTAAAGTCGATGACGTTCTCACCCATAAGATGCATTCCGAATGGGGCCGTGTCAGCACGCAAACTGCTGGTGAAATCAAAGCGACCAAAGCGGCTGGTGGGCGCGTGATCCCTGTCGGTACAACGGCGCTGCGCCTAATTGAAACAGCAGCGCGTGGTGGCGAAATCGAAGCATGGGAAGGGGACACAGACATCTTCATCTACCCTGGCTTTACCTTCAATGTGTCTGACGCATTGATGACCAATTTTCACCTGCCGAAATCGACATTGATGATGTTGGTTTCCGCGCTTATGGGGCAGGATCGATTGCGCGAAATTTATGATCATGCCATCGCACAAAACTATCGTTTCTTCTCATATGGCGACTCTTCATTATTGATCCCTGATCAAGCGGATTAACGCGAACGAGACGAATACGACTTATTTGATGTCGTCTCTGGCGCGGACCGCGATCTTGCAAGCTGCGACAGGGGAGGTGTTAATTGATATTTTAGGCGTGGAGCGTCGTTATGTTACAAGTTATTTCCAGCGCGTGGGCATTGTTGCTTGGTATGGGCCTATTGATGGTCGGCAACGGGATGCAAAGTACGCTATTAGGTGTTCGCGGCCAGATTGAAAATTTCGGTACATTCGAAATGTCAGTGGTTATTTCTGCATATTTCATTGGTTTTCTCGGCGGTTCCCGCATGGCACCAAAACTGATCTGCAGGGTTGGGCACGTTCGGGTCTTTGCAGCATTGGCCTCCCTGATTTCGGCGGTGATGATCCTATATCCCACGCTTGTTAATCCATGGGTGTGGGTTTTGGGTCGTATCTTGATCGGGTTCTGCTTTTCTGCGGTGTTCGTGACGGCCGAAAGCTGGCTAAATGATGCGGCAAGCAACGAAAACCGTGGGCAAGCGTTGTCGATCTATATGATTGTACAGACGGCAGGGATCGTCTTGGCCCAAGGGCTGATGGTGACAGCGGACCCATCCGGCTACGTGCTGTTCGTGATCCCATCCATCCTCGTGAGTATCGCAATCACACCTATTTTGCTTTCTATTAGCCCGACACCCGCCTTTGAAACCACCAAAGCAATGAGTTTGCGCGAACTGATGGGATTTTCCCCCTTGGGCTGCGTTGGCATGTTCCTGTTGGGAGGTGTGTTCTCTGCCCAATTCGGGATGGCGTCGGTTTACGGGTCTGAGGCTGGCTTGTCCGTTGGTGAAATTTCAACATTTGTTGCAACCATCTTTATCGGCGGCATGATCACTCAGTACCCAATCGGGTGGCTGTCTGACCGCATGGATCGCCGTGCGTTGATTGTTTTGACCGCAGCTGTTGGTGCTGTGGGTGCCAGCATTGGTGTGATGTCAAACGGCGATTTCACTCTCATACTAGTAGCTGCGTTTTTGATGGGAAGCACGTCTAATCCACTGTATTCACTGCTTCTAGCATACACCAATGACTTTTTGGACCACGAGGACATGGCTGCGGGTTCGGGCGGAATGATCTTTCTAAACGGTCTTGGTGCCGTAAGTGGCCCGTTGATAACCGGGTGGATGATGGGTGTTTTTGGCCCTTCTGGTTTCTACATGCTGATCGGCGTTCTGTTCTCGATGCTTGCGATTTACGCCGTCTACCGTGCGACCCAGCGTCCTGCGATTCCTGTTGATGAAACAGGTAGTTTTGTTGCGATGTCCCAGTCTGCAATGACACCTGTTGCGATGGAAATTGCGCAAGAATACGCGATTGAGACCGATCTGGAGGACGAAAGCGAAATCCCTGCAGAATAATATGACGCACTTTTTTGAAATAGTGACTGTTCTTTTTTGCAAGCTAGGCTAACGTCGATTCATTGATGCTATGGAATTGCAGGAGAATTCACCATGGTTGAGCCGGATGATGTGCTGCGCTTTTGGTTAGATGAATGTGAACCAAAACAATGGTACGTGCAGGACGATGCACTTGATCAAGAAATCCGTGATAAATTCATGGAAGCATGGGAAGGGGCCTGTACAGGCCGTCACTCACTGTGGCTGACCTATCCCAACGGTGCATTAGCTTACATTACACTGATGGACCAATTCCCACGGAACATGTTCCGCGGTTCAGGCAAATCATTCGCATCTGACCGCGCTGCGCTGGCCGCAGCCAAATCCGCGATTGATAAGGGATGGGACATGCGGGTCGATGAACCCGCGCGACAGTTTTTTTATATGCCGCTGATGCATTCTGAAAACCTATGCGATCAGGAACGTTGCGTACGCTTAATATGCGATCGAATGCCTGAGCAGGGGCAGGGCAATTTGTTGCACGCGCGGGCACACCGCGATGTGATCCGCCAATTTGGCCGTTTCCCGTATCGCAACGATGCTCTGCAACGCGCAACCTCACTCCATGAATACGTCTACCTTGAAGGGGGTGGATATTCATCGACATTGCGTGACCTTCAAGCGGACAAAGCAGCCTAAACGCCGGTTTTTAGGGACCTAAGCCTATTGTTAGGAAATCTCTGATCGAACGCGGGTCACGCGAATTGCATCCTGAGCAAAACTAGTTTAACGGTGAACTAAATTTGTAACGCTGCAATGTGAGGGCGCAACATGGCTGACACTTCCTTTGATCTAATTGTTATTGGGGCAGGCCCCGGTGGCTATGTGGCTGCTATTCGCGGCGCGCAATTGGGGATGAAGGTCGCCGTTGTTGAACGCGAACATCTTGGTGGCATCTGCTTGAACTGGGGCTGTATCCCAACCAAAGCGATGTTGCGTTCGTCCGAAGTGTTCCACTTGATGCACCGCGCCAAAGAATTTGGCCTTAAAGCAGATAACATTGGCTACGATCTGGAAGCAGTTGTGAAACGTTCACGCGGCATCGCGGGTCAACTGTCCAGTGGCATTGGTCACTTGATGAAGAAAAACAAAGTCACCGTATTTATGGGCGAGGCGGCAATTTCTGCTAAAGGCCTTGTTTCCCTCAAAGGCGAAAAAGGCGCTCAAGAGTTGACAGCCAAGAACATCGTTCTGGCCACAGGCGCACGTGCACGCGAATTGCCAGGCCTCGAGGCAGATGGCGATTTGGTCTGGACATACAAGACTGCATTGACACCACCGCGCATGCCGAAAAAGCTGTTGGTTATCGGGTCTGGTGCGATCGGAATTGAATTTGCAAGCTTCTACAACACGCTGGGTGCTGACACGACTGTGGTCGAAGTCATGGACCGCGTTTTGCCAGTTGAAGACGAAGAGATAAGCGCATTCGCGAAAAAATCTTTTGAAAAGCAGGGCATGAAAATCATGCAAAAAGCTATGGTCAAAAAGCTTGACCGTTCCAAAGGTAAAGTAACCGCCCATATCGAAAAAGATGGTAAGATCAGAACTCAAGACTTTGATACAGTCATTTCAGCGGTCGGAATCGTTGGTAATGTTGAAGGGCTTGGCCTTGAGGAGCTGGGCGTGAAGCTGGATCGTACCCATGTTGTGACTGACGAATACTGCCGTACTAGCGTTGATGGCTTGTATGCCATCGGTGACATCGCAGGCGCGCCGTGGCTCGCACACAAAGCCAGCCATGAGGGCGTGATGGTTGCCGATTTGATCGCTGGCAAACACGCACATCCCGTAAAGCCGGAGACGATTGCGGGCTGCACCTACTGCCACCCTCAGGTCGCTTCAGTTGGCTATACAGAAGCCAAGGCGAAAGAACTGGGTTACGACATCAAAGTGGGCCGTTTCCCCTTCATCGGCAACGGTAAAGCGATTGCTTTGGGCGAAGCAGAGGGATTGGTTAAGACAATCTTTGACGCCAAGACTGGCGAATTGTTGGGCGCACACATGATTGGTGCTGAAGTAACTGAGATGATCCAAGGCTACGTTATCGGCCGTCAGCTCGAAACAACCGAAGAAGATTTAATGAACACGGTCTTCCCGCACCCAACGCTTTCTGAAATGATGCACGAAAGTGTCTTGGATGCATATGAGCGCGTGATTCACATGTGACTGAGCAGAGCACCTAAGTCTCAGGTGTCCTTCTGTTACAAACAGACAAATTATTATTAATAGAAACAATGCGCTGCGTACCTTTGGCGCATCGTTCGTTTGCACTCAGAACACAGGCAAATTTGACATGAGCAAAACACCTTTTGGCCTTGTCTTCCTACTTTGGGGCGCGGGATTGGGCGCGGCGGCGCAATATGCCAAGGTCAGTGTTGTTTTTGACCAATTACCCGGCGTCTATCCTGATGCGGGAGCTGGACTTGGCTTTGCCGTGTCTTTGGTTGGGTTCATCGGGATCATCTTTGGCGTGGTAGCGGGGCTTCTGGTCGCACGTCTGCGTTATCGTCGTGGATTGCTTTGGGCGCTGTGGCTGGGCGCAGCGGTTTCGGCTCTGCAGGCGCTGTTGCCACCGTTTGAATGGTTCCTAGCGCTTCGTGGGATTGAGGGCCTGTCCCATTTAGTGATGGTTGTCGCCGCCCCAACACTGATTTCACAACTCAGCGCCCCACAGCATCGTGGCTTTACCCTGACCCTTTGGGGTACGTTTTTTGGTGTGGCGTTTGCAATCCTGACATGGGGTGGTTTGCCTTTGGTCGCGGCTTACGGCGTGTCGTCACTGTTTCTTACGCATGCCGTGTACATGGCTGTTTTTGCAGTGATTTTGACTTTTGCGCTGGCGGATATTCCATCGCTTGAAGCGGTCACAACAATTTCAATAAAAAGCATCGCAAAAGATCACATCGCGATCTACCGATCCCCACGTATCTCTGCCGCCGCCCTTGGCTGGTTATTCTATACGTTTTGTTTTGTTTCAGTCCTTACTGTTTTGCCGCCATTTCTTGATCCCTCGCAACGCGCGCCGGTGATGGGGGCGATGCCTTTGGCATCTATCGCAAGTTCGATGACTTTTGGCGTATGGGCGTTGCGCCGTATGTCTGCGGTTAGCCTGGTGATGTGGGGATTTGGCTCCAGCGCAGTTTGTATGATGTGGCTATGGGCCGATCCTGCCAATATTACGGCCTGTATCGCGCTTGCAGCGGCCCTTGGGCTTATCCAAGGTGGCAGCTTTGGCGTTGTGCCGCAATTGAATGAAACGGCCGTCACGCAGGCGCAGGCCAACGGAGCCATGGCCCAGATGGGTAACCTAGGCAACACGCTGGGTACGCCCGTTATGGTCGCTGCATTGGCTGTGTTTGGCTACAACGCACTGCCTATGTTTGTTGGCTTGGCGCTGGTTCTAGGATTGCTGGCCCATCTTGCTATGCAGGTTTTGCGCCGCGCGTGATGATGTTCCCTACTTGTTCTGCAATAACAGTTGGAGAATCCTAATCAGCAAACTATGTCTAAACTGTTAATAGGGGCATGAGATGGCTGAGCTAAAAAATATCGAAGTACGCGGCGCGCGAGAAAACAACCTGAAATCCATCGACGTGGATATCCCGCGCGATCAGTTGGTGGTTATTACGGGCCTGTCCGGGTCTGGAAAATCGTCGCTCGCATTTGACACTATCTACGCCGAAGGTCAGCGCCGCTATGTTGAATCTCTCAGCGCATATGCCCGCCAATTCCTTGATATGATGCAGAAACCTGATGTGGATCACATCAGCGGTCTCAGCCCTGCAATCTCAATTGAGCAAAAAACAACATCGAAAAACCCGCGTTCGACGGTTGGCACCGTCACCGAAATTTACGACTACATGCGCCTGTTATTTGCGCGTGTTGGGACGCCATATTCTCCGGCTACGGGCAAACCAATTGAAGCCCAGCAAGTCCAAGACATGGTCGACCGCACCATGAAGATGGAGGAGGGCACACGCGCCTACCTCTTGGCTCCGATTATCCGTGACCGCAAAGGTGAGTACCGCAAAGAGTTTATTGAGCTGCGCAAGCAGGGCTTCCAACGTGTCAAAGTGGACGGCGCGTTTTACGATCTGGACGAGCCGCCAACCCTTGATAAGAAATTCCGCCATGACATCGATGTGGTCGTTGATCGCATTGTTGTACGCGAGGGGCTCGAAACACGTCTAGCAGACAGTCTGCGCACCGCGCTGGATCTGGCCGATGGAATTGCGATCATCGAAACAGCACCGGCCGAAGGCGATCCGGTCCGCAGCACGTTCTCAGAGAAATTTGCCTGTCCGGTCAGTGGCTTCACCATTCCCGAGATCGAGCCGCGCCTGTTTTCATTCAATGCGCCATTCGGGGCGTGCCCGACCTGCGACGGGTTGGGCAAAGAGCTGTTCTTTGATGAACGCCTCGTTGTGCCCGATGCCGATCTGCGGGTTTATGACGGCGCATTGGCCCCGTGGCGCAAAGGCAAATCACCGTATTTTTTACAAACGATTGAATCCATTGCCAGGCATTATGAGTTTGATGCCAAGACTAAATGGAAAGACCTCCCAGCCCACGTTCAACAGGTCTTTTTGCACGGTTCTGGTGAGGAAGAACTTGAATTTCGCTATGACGAAGGGGGCCGCGTTTACAACGTAACCCGCGTCTTTGAGGGGGTCATTCCAAACATGGAACGTCGCTATCGCGAGACCGATAGCAACTGGATCCGTGAAGAGTTTGAGCGCTATCAAAATAACCGCCCATGCGGCATGTGCGAGGGCTATCGCCTGCGTCCAGAAGCGCTGGCTGTAAAAATCGCTGACATCCATGCGGGCCAAGTTGTTCAGATGTCTATCCGCGAAGCCTTCGCGTGGTGTGACACAGTTCCAGAGCGTTTGACAAAGCAGAATAACGAGATAGCAAAAGCGATTTTAAAAGAAATTCGTGAACGTCTAGGTTTCCTAAATAACGTTGGACTAGAGTACCTTACTCTATCACGTTCAAGTGGAACCTTAAGTGGGGGCGAAAGCCAACGCATCCGTTTGGCCAGTCAAATCGGTTCTGGCCTGACAGGTGTTCTTTACGTTCTGGATGAACCTTCCATCGGCTTACACCAGCGCGACAATGACCGCTTGTTGTTAACGCTTAAGAACCTGCGCGATCAGGGCAATACCGTTATCGTGGTCGAGCATGATGAAGAGGCCATTCGCGAAGCTGACTATGTCTTCGACATTGGTCCGGGTGCCGGTGTTCACGGGGGCCAGCTAGTATCTCACGGCACACCTGATCAGGTTGCCAAGGACCCTAATTCACTGACTGGTCAGTACCTGACAGGCAAACGTTCCATCGAAGTTCCAGCAAAGCGACGCAAGGGCAAGAAGAAGTCGTTGAAGGTGGTCAAAGCCACCGGCAACAACCTCAAAAATATTACTGTCGAGTTCCCATTGGGACAATTCGTTTGCGTCACCGGTGTGTCAGGCGGTGGTAAGTCTACGTTGACTATTGAGACATTGTTTAAGACAGCGTCGATGCGCTTGAATGGGGCCCGCCAAACGCCAGCCCCTTGCGAGACGATCAAGGGCCTTGAGTTGTTGGATAAGGTCATCGACATCGACCAACGCGCGATCGGACGTACGCCGCGATCAAACCCTGCGACTTACACAGGGGCCTTTACCCCAATCCGCGATTGGTTCGCTGGTTTGCCAGAATCCAAAGCGCGCGGTTACAAGGCGGGCCGCTTTAGTTTTAACGTAAAAGGCGGGCGGTGTGAGGCTTGTCAGGGTGACGGTCTTATCAAGATCGAGATGCATTTCCTCCCTGACGTCTATGTTGAGTGCGAAACCTGTCAGGGCGCGCGGTACAACCGCGAAACGCTGGAAATCCGCTTTAAGGGCAAAAGCATCGCTGACGTTTTGAATATGAACGTAGAAGATGCACAAACCTTCTTTCAAGCGGTGCCTTCAATCCGCGACAAGATGGATGCGCTGATGCGTGTTGGCTTGGGCTATATCAAGGTTGGTCAGCAGGCCACGACCTTGTCAGGTGGGGAAGCCCAGCGGGTGAAACTGTCTAAGGAACTTAGCAAACGTTCAACGGGGCGCACGTTGTATATCTTGGATGAGCCGACTACGGGTTTGCACTTTGAAGATGTGCGCAAGTTGTTGGAAGTGCTACATGAATTGGTGGATCAGGGGAATTCAGTCATTGTGATTGAACACAATCTTGATGTGATCAAAACGGCGGACTACATCATAGACATCGGCCCAGAGGGTGGTGATGGTGGTGGTATGGTTGTGGCGACGGGCACGCCGGAAAAAGTGGCGGAAGTCGCCGGAAGCTACACAGGTCACTACCTCAAAGGTATGCTAACACCCAAAGAAGGGGCTACCAAATAATTAGGTAGCCATTGCCGCCAACAGCGGGAGTGCTTCGCGTCCTTTGATTAAGGGACGCGCGGCGCCACCGTAGTTGCCAAGGTCTTTGCGCAAGGCTGGGAATAGGTTTAGGATTTCCTCCTGAGTGTTATTATTGAACCCTGCCTTTTTGATCGCCGGGTAGATAGCTTTCACAAGCCACACCATTTGCTGTGATCAGCTGATGGCGATCAAATAGCATGTGATGATATGTGACTTGCTCTAACTCATAATCATTGATCAAGTCTTTGGCTTTCACCAAAACCTCTGGTTAGCCAAACAACAACTCCGCCCAGCATCCCCGTAGCATGATGCGGTGTTGCGGGGAGACGATCAAATCAGACGTTGCGCCAAACGAACCCTTTTTGATTCGGATCAGATATTGGTTACCTTAGGTGGGAACCGTGCTGTTGCCGATCCATCGAACCATTTGTTGGCCATCACCGCGGTTATTAACATACACCCCAGCGGTAATATTCTCTATCTGCATGGGGCCTCGGTGGTTTCAACCGTTGTGCCTGAGGCAAAGCATGGAATTTGAACAACTTCTACCAGCGCTCTGTCTGTATTGCCCGCCGCATCCTCAATTAAATAGTTGAAGTACACAGTTTCAAAGTCGGCATCGCCCTGAATTGGGAATGTACCGTCTGGGAGCAGTGTAATGATTTGGCCAGTCGCCATCGTGATCGAGTTGTTCGCTGGGTCAGACGCCACGATAGCCTGAGCATTGATGTGTGTCACCGTGAATGCGCCACCGGTTGAACTGTCATTGTCCAAGACATCAAGAATCTTGGTATCGTTTTCGCCAAAGATGATGGTGTCATCATGGGCAATGATGGTCGATTGAAACTAACCACCAGCGACCAAAAGGTTGGTATCATAGCCGCTGTCGCCAACATCTGTGACGCCAAATTTTAAGGTATTGATAGCGCCTGGGGTTATTGGTGCAGTGAAAGTATGTGTGAGAGTAAAGCCATCCATTTCCGTATTGAATTGGTCAGCCAATTTATCATTAAAAATGTTTTGAGTTTCGCCATTATTGATATTGCTGATAGACGCCATGCCGTCGCCAACACTGACCGTCGCGAGTGCATTAAAATCCGCGTCGCCGTCAATTCCACCAACCGGATTAGTGGAGGTTCCGCCAGATTGGTTGATTCTTGCGGTGCCGTCGCTGTTTGTAAAATCGACTGCGTTGCCTGTCGAAAGTATAATGCCCGTATCACCGGGTGCTGCGAATGGGGAAACGGTGTCGCCATTGAAATACGAACCACTCGACGCCGCGCCACCGCTGTAGGTGGCGCTATTGACGACCATGCCGGTACCGAAAATCTCATCTGCCATCTCAAGTGCCGTCGCACTTGTATTGATTGGTAGCTCTGTTGCTGTCGCCATTTTTCCCTCGTCCTCATTACGCGGAGTTGATCCGTCTTGAGGCAGGTAAGCAGGGAAAGTTTGTCATTTGATTGTAGCGAATAAGTAAATAATCGGTTCACAAAAATGAAACGCTAACTAAAAACGTATTTTCGTTTCTAAAAGTTAATTGTTTAATATCAGTAATTTGTTGTGATCTTGTATTGTTTCCGCAGCCGAAAAAATTGATCGTCTTAGAAACAATAACTCAATTCAAACACATTTAGGTCAGGACTTTTCCCAGACTAAACCTTACGGGTACGTTGCTCGAACCGTGGTAACATGGCGCTGAAATCTTTTCCCAATCCGCCTTCGTCCTCAACGAACTTCTTATATAACGCGTGGGCCAATTCACCCATTGGTGTGTCCGCATCGACGGCACCTGCAGCTTGTTGGCTTAGCCCTAGGTCCTTCAACATCAACTCAGCTGCAAATCCTGGTGCGTAATCATTGTCTGCTGGGCTGGTCGGGCCAACGCCTGGGGCAGGACAGTAGGCGTTCATCGACCATGAATATCCGGAGGAAGTGCTGACGACGTCAAACATCTTTTGACGGTCAAGGCCTAGCTTATCGGCCAAGGCAAAGGCCTCGCAGGTCGCAATCATCGTCGCGCCCAAAACCATGTTGTTGCAAATCTTGGCCGCTTGGCCTGCACCTGACGCGCCGCAATGCACCGCCTTTTGCCCCATGATCTCAAACAACGGGGACACGGTGGCAAAGGCCGCCTCAGATCCACCCGCCATGAATGTCAGCGTTCCACCCGCCGCGCCACCGATACCACCCGACACAGGCGCATCTGCGGCCAATAGGCCGGCTGCCTGAGCATCGTCAGCCACGGCGCGGGCGCTTTCAACGTCAACAGTCGAGCAATCTAGCAAGGTCGCACCCGATTTCATCTGGGATATTATTTCGGCCGCAACGCTGCGCAGGATCGCGCCGTTAGGGAGCATCGTGATAACAACATCTGCATCTGTGGCTGCCTCAACAGAGCTGGCAGCGACCGCCACGCCCTCAGCCGTTGTGCCCGCTGGATCAAAGCCCGTCACGTTATGTCCCGCAGCAGCCAAGTTGGCAGCCATAGGTGCGCCCATATTGCCTAGTCCGATAAAGCCGATGTTCATGCCGTGTCCTCCCGATGTGTTGGTCTGCAAGTCTAATGCGTTTTCGCCCAAAGGCATCAACATCTTTGATACGGCCGTCGCAGGGACGGTGCCATCTGCGAATTGCCATTTGGGGCTGCGGTCTTTGTCGATGATCGCGGCGCGTATGCCCTCGATAAAGTCGCCATGTTTCATACTGCGCGCGGTAAAGCGGTATTCAAGATCCAATGCTTTGGCGAGCGAAATGTTAGAGCCACGTAAACGGTTCAGAATTTCAAAGGTACACGCCATAGAAAGCGGGCTATTACGGCGCAGTTGTTTTAACGTCTTTTGGGCAAACTCACTGTCGTCGCTTTCCAATGTGGTCAAAACATCCGACAGGCCAACACCGCGGAAATGTTTGGTGATCTCAGGCATCTGTGATTGGATCGGTCCAATTTCGGCAGGGATCTCAGACGTCAGGCAAGCGGTGTCGCCCGTTGTTTCAAGCTGGGCAATCAACTCAGGCCATTTGCCTTCAGGAATGTAGATATCTGCAAAACCGGCAAAGATCGCATCGGATGCATTCATGCGCGATGCCGTTGTGCCAAGGTATTCACCCAAACGCTCAGGGGCCAAGGCAAGCATCAAGGTACCGCCAACGTCAGGGACCAACCCAATGCCAACCTCGGGCATGGCGATCTGGCTGGTGTCACCAACAATGCGGTGTGAGCCGTGACACCCAATCCCAACGCCGCCGCCCATAGTGAACCCTTGAAGGAAGGAAACGACAGGTTTTGGGTATTCAAATATCTTGGCGTTCAGGCGGTATTCATCGGCCCAAAATTTCTGACCATATGTAAAATCGCCCGCCATGCCTGTGGCATACATATCCGCGATGTCACCACCCGAACAAAATGCGCGATCCCCCTCAGCGTCCATGACAACCAGTTTAACCGCAGGGTCTGCACGCCACTCATCAAGGGTGGTCTCAATCGCCAGACACATCTCGTAGGTCATGGCGTTCAACGCTTTTGGGCGTTGCAAAGTGATGCGACCAGCTTGGCCAATTATGCGGATTGAGATGTCAGTCATATGATTTAGCGGTTCTTCAACATGTCGCGGGCAACGATGACCCGCATGATTTCATTGGTGCCTTCAAGGATTTGGTGAACGCGCAGGTCGCGTACCAGCTTCTCGATGCCATAATCAGCTAAATAGCCGTAGCCGCCGTGCAGTTGTAGGCATTGATCCACAATTTTGCTGCCCACTTCGGTCACGAATTTCTTAGCCATAGCGCAATATTTGGTCGCATCTGGCGCACCTATGTCCAACTTCCATGCCGCTTGGCGCAGGAAAACACGGGCGGCTTGCATCTCAATCTCCATATCCGCAAGGCGCCATTGGAGCCCCTGGAATTGGTCGATGGATTTGCCGAAGGCTTTGCGCTCGCCCATGTAATCAAGGGTCGCGTTCAGGGCCGTTTGGGCTGCACCTAGCGAACAGGCAGAGATGTTCAACCGACCGCCATCCAGCCCCATCATCGCATATTTAAAACCTTTGCCTTCTTCACCAATCAGGTTTTGTGCGGCGACTTTGCAATCATCAAATTGAACTTGCGCAGTTGGTTGTGAACGCCAGCCCATCTTTTGCTCTAGCCCACCAAAGGACAGGCCATCCGATCTGTCTTCGACATATACCGTGGACACACCCGCAGCGCCGTCTTCACCTGTGCGCACCATGCAAACATAGGCGTCTGAATAGCCACCACCCGAAATGAACGCTTTGGTTCCGTTGAGGGTGTAGCCCTCGTTTGTGCGCTCTGCGCGAGTTTTCAGGGCGGCCGCATCTGATCCTGATCCGGGTTCTGTCAGGCAATAGCTTAGCACCGTTTTCATCGCCAAAACGTCAGGCATCACACGGGCCTTCATTTCATCACTGCCAAAGCTGTCTATCATCTTGGCGCACATGTTGTGGATGGACAGGAAGGCCGCAACCGAAGGGCAAGCCATGCTGAGGGCTTCAAAAACGAGGGTCGCATCAAGGCGTGAAAGGCCTGTGCCGCCGCCGTCTTCAGAAACATAAAGACCGCCAAAGCCAAGTTCGCCAACCTTGGGCCACAGGTCTTTGGGGATTGTTTCGGCAATTTCCCAATCACGCGCGTGGGGCGCGATTGCGTCTTGGCCAAAGGCATAGGCCATATCAAAAATTGCAGATTGTTCTTCGCTTAGGGCAAAATCCATGTCGATCCTCGCGTGCAGGTGGCTAGGTGAATTGAACGAATGTTAAATTCAAAGTATTTCATGAATATTTCAAAGCATGAGAGTTTGAGTTGGTCGTTTAGACGGTTGAGTGCCGCCGCAACGGGCGGCACTCAGTATTACTTACTCCATCACTGGGATTGAGAACTCGCCGCCTTCTTTGATGCCTGATGGCCAGCGCGCGGTTACAGTTTTGGTGCGAGTGTAGAATTTGAACGCATCTGGACCGTGCTGGTTCAAATCGCCGAACACAGATTTCTTCCAGCCGCCAAAGGTGTGGTAGGCCAATGGCACAGGGATTGGCACGTTGATGCCGACCATGCCAACGTTGATGCGGTTTGCGAAATCACGGGCTGCGTCGCCGTCACGGGTAAAGATCGCCGTGCCGTTGCCGTATTCGTGGTCCATCGCAAGGCCTAGGGCCTCTTCATAAGTTTCTGCACGTACACATGTCAGGACTGGGCCAAAAATCTCGTGCTTGTAGATGTCCATGTCTTTCGTAGCGCGGTCGAACAAGTGTGGACCAACAAAGAAGCCTTCCTCATAACCTTGCAACGAGAAATCGCGACCATCCACAACCAGTTCAGCACCTTGATCGATACCAGTTTGAACAAGACGCTCAATGTTGGCTTTTGCGGCGGCTGTCACAACTGGACCGTAATCGACATCGTTGCCAGAGGTGTACGGACCAACCTTTAGCTTTTCGATCCGTGGAACCAGCTTTTCGATCAAACGATCGGCTGTGTCGTCACCCACTGGAACCGCAACGGAAATCGCCATGCAGCGTTCGCCAGCAGCGCCGTAACCGGCACCAATCAAAGCGTCAGCTGCTTGATCCATATCAGCATCTGGCATGATAATCATGTGGTTTTTCGCTCCGCCAAAGCACTGAACGCGTTTGCCGTTCGCACAACCTGTTGAGTAGATGTATTCCGCGATCGGGGTCGAACCCACAAAGCCAACAGACTGGATTACGTCATGGTGCAAGATTGCGTCTACGGCTTCTTTGTCGCCGTTCACAACCTGAAGGATGCCTTTTGGAAGGCCAGCTTGTTCCATCAATTCAGCAAGCATCAATGGGACAGATGGATCACGCTCGGAGGGTTTCAGGATGAACGCGTTGCCACATGCGATGGCAGGGGCAAACATCCACATTGGGATCATGGCAGGGAAGTTGAAAGGCGTGATTCCTGCAGTTACACCCAAAGCTTGGCGCATGGAATACATGTCGATGCCAGGGCCCGCAGAGTCAGTGTAGTCGCCTTTGAGCAGCTCAGGGGCACCGATGCAGTATTCAACCACCTCAAGGCCGCGCTGCACGTCGCCTGCGGCGTCGGGCAAAGTTTTACCGTGCTCGCGGGAAAGAGCCTCGGCCAGTTTGTCCATGTTGTCGTTAAGCAAGCCCACGAACTTCATCATCACGCGTGCGCGGCGTTGTGGGTTTGTTGCAGCCCATTTTGGCTGTGCAGCAGCAGCGAATTGTACCGCTTGGTCCATTTCAGCAGTAGATGCCAATGGGCACTTGGCCTGAACTTCGCCGGTGGCTGGGTTCATAACGTCTGCGAAACGGCCCGACGTGCCTTTGACATGTGCGCCGTTGATGTAATGCGTGAGCTCTTGCATATGGGAATCCCTTTGGTTGATTTAACGATAGCTTAGTCTTGCAAAAAATCACGCAACAGGGGAAAGATGTCAAAACAGTTTTGCATTTTTGTAGGTGTGGGAGTGAGACAATGAGTAGGGGCTTTGCTACCAGCCTGCGGCCTCCCCCAGAGTTTATGGGGTAAAGTGAAGGTGGGTGAAAACTGGAGTGATGGTTCATGCAAGACAATTGGGATGATGTGCGTTTGTTTTTGGCGGTGGCGCGTGAGGGTGGGTTGTCTGCCGCTGGCAAGCAGTTGCGCCTTGATCCTGCGACGTTGGGGCGGCGCATGGCGCGCTTAGAGACGTCCTTGGGTACAGGATTGTTTGTGAAATCCCCCCAAGGCTATGCGCTGACTGTTGCGGGGGCTGAGTTGTTGAGCCGTGCAGAGGAGGCAGAGACCGCGATGCGCGTCGCCACCAGCAGCCTGCCGGTGCAAAGGGACAGTTTGACAGGTCAAATGCGTATCGGGGCCCCTGATGGCCTTGCGAACTATATCTTGCCGCAGGTCTGTGCGGCTTTGGCGGTTGAGCATCCGGAGTTGGATATTCAGATCGTGGCCTTGCCACGTGTTTTCAATCTGTCACGCCGTGAGGCGGATTTGGCGATTGGAGTAAGTGCCCCAACGGCTGGTCGTTTGACGGTTCAGAAGATAACGGATTATCGCCTGCATTTGGCGGCATCTGAGGCGTATTTGAAAGGTGCGGACGAGATAACGGAAAAGGGTGCGCTGCGCGATCACCGGATTGTGGGATATATTCCAGACATGATCTTTGATCGTGAGTTGGATTACTTGGCTGATATTGGGGTAGGGCGCGTGCCGCTTGCTTCTAACTCTGTATCTGTACAGTTGCACCTATTGCGCCGTGGCAGTGGCGTGGGCGTGGTGCACGATTTTGCGATGCCCTTTGCGCCTGAGTTGCGATTTGTGCTGCAAAACGAAATTGCGCTGACGCGCAGTTTCTACATGATCCGTCACGAGGATGATCGCCAGAATGCAAAGCTGGCGCAGTTTGCTCAAGCTCTGGCTGATGGGGTGCGCAAGGAGGTTTTTCGCCTTGAAGCAGGAATCTTGACTTAGACAACTTTTGCGGCAACCCTATAATTATTCACTACATATTTTAGGAGAGTATCTATGCTGGTATATCAAATTCTAAAGTCAAAATCTGACGATGCAGTTGTCACTGTGAAATCAGGGTCTTTGGTCTCAGAAGCGGCAAAAATACTTTCGGACCGTAAGATTGGTACCGTTGTTATTTCTCAGACTGGTAAGGACGCAAAGGGCATTTTGTCCGAACGTGATATCGTGCGCGCAATTGCCAATCGAGGCGCCAGCTGTCTGATGGATAAAGTTGACACCTACATGACCTCTAAGCTTGTGACCTGTTCGCGTAATGAAAGCGCAGACAACGTTTTGAAGATGATGACAGAGGGCCGTTTTCGCCACATGCCCGTGGTAGAAGCAGGGGATATGGTTGGCTTGATAACGATTGGTGACGTTGTAAAAGCGCGGCTAAGTGAATTGGCGATGGAGAAAGATGCGCTTGAGGGCATGATAATGGGTCACTAGGCTTTTTGTTGGTCTGTTGACGCTAACACTCGCTTGCAATCTTTGGCGCAAAATGATTGCTTGCGCGCAACTTAATTATGTCACGGAGCGTGGCCATGCGCGTAGGACTATACCCAGGAACCTTTGACCCGATAACTCTGGGTCACGTTGATATTATACGCCGCGCCAGCATGCTGGTGGACCGCTTGGTCATTGGTGTTGCGATTAACCGCGACAAGGGGCCGTTGTTTACCCTTGAGGAACGCGTGGCGATGATTGAAGCCGAGTGCGCCAAGTTGTCAGAACAGACAGGCACAGAGATCGTCGCACACCCCTTTGAGAACCTTTTGATCGATTGCGCCCATGATGTTGGGGCAACTATGATCATTCGTGGCCTTCGCGCTGTAGCAGATTTTGAGTATGAATATCAGATGGTTGGCATGAACCGTGTGCTGGATGATAGTGTTGAAACCGTCTTCTTGATGGCCGAGGCCAAGCATCAAGCAATCGCATCCAAACTGGTAAAAGAGATTGCCCGTCTTGATGGCGACGTCAGCAAGTTTGTAACACCGTTGGTGAACCAAAAGCTGAAAGAACGCTTGGGCTGATCTTTACCAATTCGGACTATTTACCAATAAAAAAGGTGCGCCCGAAAGCGCACCTTTTTCTTTGTCTCACAGGTTGGCTTTGCCTTAAGCGAAGCTGCCCATCTTAACGGCTGTGTCCAACATGCGGTTCGAGAAACCCCACTCGTTGTCATACCACGTCAAGATGCGCACCATGTTGCCATCCAGAACCTTAGTTTGGTCGTTGTGGAACGTGGAAGATGCAGGATCGTGGTTGAAGTCTGTGCTGACCATTGGAAGGTCAGTGTAGGCAAGAACACCCTTCAACGGGCCATCAGCTGCTGCGCGGATAGCTGTGTTTACTTCTTCAACGGTAGTGTCGCGTGACGATTCGAACGTCAGATCCACACAAGATACGTTTGGTGTTGGAACGCGGATCGCAACGCCGTCCAGTTTGCCGTTCAATTCAGGCAATACAAGGCCAACAGCCTTAGCAGCGCCCGTAGATGTTGGGATCATAGACAATGCTGCAGCGCGACCGCGATATAGATCTTTGTGCATCGTATCTAACGTTGGCTGGTCGCCTGTATAGCTGTGGATTGTGGTCATAAAGCCTTTGTTGATGCCGATGGCATCGTTCAAGACCTTAGCAACAGGGGACAGGCAGTTGGTTGTGCAGGACGCGTTGGAAACAACGTAGTCGTCTGCAGTCAATGTATCGTGGTTTACACCGTAAACGATTGTTTTGTCTGCGTCTTTGCCTGGCGCTGAAATCAGAACGCGGGTTGAACCGTTATCAAGGTGGGCCTGACAGGCCTCTTTGGATGTGAAGATACCGGTACATTCCATCACAACGTCAACATCAGACCATGGCAGGTCGGCTGGGTTGCGGATTGCAGTCACGCGTATTGGGCCGCGGCCTGCGTCAATTGTATCTTCTGTTGTTGTTACGGTGCCTGGGAAACGGCCGTGGACGGAATCAAAACGCAGCAGGTGTGCGTTTGTTTCAACGGGACCAAGGTCATTGATCGCCACAACTTCCAAATCTGTGCGACCTGATTCAAGCAGTGCGCGCAATACGTTACGGCCAATACGGCCAAATCCGTTGATTGCAATTTTAGTGGTCATGTGCGGGTTCCTTCTTTAACGGTGTCGCTCGTCATTTATGACAAATCGATGTTAACGCTAACATTGTCATTTTGAAGGTTTTGTCAACCGTGAAACCTCACCAGCGTTTAGCGCCAGAAAGCCAGCCATTCTGTAAATTCAGCGAGTTTTTTCGTTAAAAAAGTTAAGGAAGGCGGTGTAGCTCATAAAAAAATCAACACACAGACCGATCACGATAATCAGACCAAGAACGAATGCGATTGGGTTTGTCATGGCATCAGGCCTAAAACAACGAAATGGTAGGGCTGACATGCCAGCCCGACCCCAATCTCGCAAGTGTAGCTTTGTTAAGCCCGTGGCTTAATCTAACTGGCCCATCGCAACAGCCACATCGGCCATGCGCACAGAGAACGCCCATTCATTGTCATACCACGCCAGCACACGCACCATGCGGCCACCCACGACCTTGGTCTGGTCAGGGGCAAAGATCGAGCTGTGCTCGGTGTGGTTAAAATCGATCGACACCTTTTCTTCATCGTCATAGGCTAAGACACGGCCCATCGGACCCGCGGCAGCCTTGGCAATAGCGGCGTTTACTTCTTCGACCGTTACATCGCGCTTGGCATAAAACGTCAGGTCGACAGCCGAAACGTTGGGGGTAGGGACGCGCATCGCAGAGCCGTCCAATTTGCCCTTAAGCTGCGGGAGCACTTCACCCAGCGCCTTGGCAGCACCCGTTGACGTGGGGATCATCGCCATAGCCGCAGCGCGGGCGCGGTATAGATCGTCGTGGCGGCGATCTAGGGTGGGTTGGTCGCCGGTATAGCTGTGGATCGTGGTCATGATGCCAGACTCAATGCCGAACGCCGTGTCCAACACCTTCGCCAGTGGGGCCAGACAGTTTGTGGTGCAGGACCCGTTTGAGATCATCGTGTCATTGGCCGCCATCAGCTCGTCGTTGACGCCAAACACCACGGTTTTATCCACGTTTTTACCGGGGGCAGACAGCAGCACACGTTTCGCACCGTGCTCGATATGCTTTTTGGCTTTGTGCCCGTCGTTAAAATTGCCGGTGCATTCCAGCACAACATCGCAACCCGACCAATCCAGCTCGTCCATATTATAGGTCGAGAACATCTCGATCTCGCCGCGTCCCAGATCAAGGGTGCGATTGCCAACGGTGATGTCCTGAGGATAACGGCCATGGACAGAGTCATATTTGATCAGATGCGCAGCAGTGGCCAACGGCCCCGTGGCATTGACCTTAACAACTTCAATATCGTTGCGCAGCGATTGCGAGATATGAGACAGAGTGCAGCGCCCGATGCGGCCAAACCCGTTGATGCCTACTTTTACTGTCATTTTAGAATCCTCGAAATACCCAATTTCTATGATGTTCTTAGGGGGCTGGGTTTGATCAAGAAAGGGTTAAATGGATCAAAATCAAACTGTTAGCGACAACGGTAGCGCAAACATCGATGATGGCGCTAACAAAAGTAGAGGTACTTGTGCGAAGATTTGCATTGGGTGGGAAAAAGCTAAAGATGGAGATGGAGATGGAGATGGAGATGGGGGTGGTTGTGATGAGCAACCAACGTGCTGGCCGTATGACTAGTTCTGAACATGCTGGTGCCACAACTTTTACTACACTCAGGCTAAGTCATTCGCTGAAGATGTTTTTTGGGATGTACCAGATGATTTTGAACGGCAGTAGGAGTGGTAAAAGTAGCTTTTGATAAGGCCAATAGCCAACTGATACCATGATGGCCGCTCAGTTTTGACAGGAGAATCGAACTCAATGGAAACTTGAACATTGCGATCCCCCTTTTCAAAGTTGGCGATGTTGGCCTTTGTTTTGGGCCGGTTTCTGAGCATCGCCCACATTTCAGACGTAAAAAGGGCGGGTGTATTGTACATAACACCCGCCCTTTTGTATATTTTAGCTGTTCAGCAGCGCCGAACGGTGCGTTAACGCTTTACATAAGCGCCTTGGCTTTCGCTGCCACATTTGCCGCTGTGATGTTGAATTGTTCGAATAATTCGTCCGCTGGCGCAGAGGCACCAAAGCTGTCCATGCCAACAAAATCAGCCTTGTTAGATTTGCCACGTTCGCCTAGCAACCACTGGTCCCAACCCTGACGTACAGCCGCTTCAACACCCACACGAACTGGGCCGGCCGGAAGCACGCGTTTGCGGTAGCTTTCGTCTTGCTGTGCGAACAATTCCATACATGGCATGGACACAACGCGTGTGCCGATCCCTTCCGCGTGTAGGATGTCACGTGCCGCCAATGCGATCTCAACTTCTGACCCTGAGGCCATCAAAATAACCTGACGTTTGCCCTCTGAATCCGCCAAAACATAAGCGCCTTGCGCGGTCAGGTTTTTGGTTTTGTGCTCGTTACGAACCGTTGGCAAGCCTTGGCGTGTTAGGGACAAGACAGAAGGGGTCTCTTTGGTGGTTAGTGCGATTTCCCATGCTTCTGCCGTCTCTACAGTGTCCGCAGGGCGGAACACGTAAGTATTTGGCGTTGCACGTGAAATTGCAAGGTGTTCAACAGGTTGGTGTGTTGGGCCATCTTCGCCAAGGCCGATGCTGTCGTGCGTCATAACGAAAACCGTTGGGATTTTCATCAAGGCTGCAAGGCGCATTGCTGGGCGCGCATAGTCGGTGAAGCACATGAACGTTCCGCCGTATGGACGCACACCACCGTGTAGCGCCATGCCGTTCATCGCAGAGGACATGCCGTGCTCACGGATGCCCCAGTAAACGTAGCGACCCGCGCGTGTGTCCAGATCGAAGACACCCATATCAGATGTCTTTGTGTTGTTAGATCCGGTAAGGTCGGCTGAGCCCCCCACAGTCTCTGGCATAATCGGGTTCAAGACCTGAAGCACCTTCTCAGAAGAGGCGCGTGTCGCCATCTTGGGCGCTGTTTCAGACGCTTCTTTTTTGAACGCCTTTACGGTGGCGCTCAGCTTCTTTGGAGCGTCCAAAGCATAGGCACGTTTGAACTGTTCTTGCTTAACCTTTGGAAGGGTCGCAAAACGCTTTTCCCACTCAAGACGCGCATTTTTCCCTTTTGTTCCAATGGCTTCCCATGCAGACTTAGTTTCTGCAGGAACTTCAAATGGACCGGTTGTCCAACCATAGGCGGCTTTGGCTGCTGCCATTTGCTCTGGGTCGGTCAATGCGCCGTGGCCCTTGGATGTGTCTTGTGCTGCGTGGCCCAAAGCGATGTGGGTCTCGCACGCGATCATTGTTGGCTTGTTACCCTTCTTGGCTTGGGTCAACGCCTCATCAATGGCAGCCGGATCGTGGCCGTCGATTTCCAAAACAGCCCAACCTGCTGATTTGAAACGCTGAACTTGGTCCGTGCGGTCAGACAATTCAACAGTGCCATCGATGGTGATGTTGTTGTTGTCCCACATGACGATAAGCTTGGACAATGCGTGGCGGCCAGCAAGTGTGATCGCCTCTTGGCTTACACCTTCCATCAAGCAGCCGTCGCCAGCCATAACGTATGTGTAGTGATCCACAGCTTTTTTGCCGTAAGTGGCGCGTTGGATTTCTTCTGCCATTGCGAAACCTACTGAGTTTGCAATGCCTTGGCCTAGTGGGCCTGTTGTAGTTTCGATACCAGTTGCATGACCGTACTCAGGGTGGCCGGCAGTGATCGCGCCCCACTGGCGGAAGTTTTTGATCTGCTCCAGGGTCATGTCTTCATAGCCTGTTAAATGAAGCAGGGAATACAACAACATTGAGCCGTGGCCGGCAGATAGAATGAATCGATCGCGATCTGGCCATTTTGGGACAGACGCATCAAATTTCAGGTGCTTTTCAAAAAGGACAGTCGCAACGTCTGCCATACCGATTGGCATACCAGAGTGGCCAGAGTTGGCAGCTGCAACAGCGTCTAATGTCAGCGCGCGGATGGCGGCTGCTTTGGACCAATGATCGGGGTTGGCGGTGCGTAGGGCAGTCAAATCCACGTGGTATCATCCTTTGAAAAATGTCGAAGTTAAAGCTGCATAACAGCCAAGACGCAAAGATCAAGTCGGGGATATCCGCTTCGTGCGAAACTTGCATGAGCTTGTGGCACCAAACCCCTCGTACCAAGGGGGGGGGCATTTTCTCGAGGCTTTAGGTAGTCTGTTTGAAACAAGCGATTGATTTCGATTCGATTGTGGCTCGATTATTCGATTTATTCGGATATAGTTGTTAAAAATGAGCAATCGGCAGATACAAAAGACGAGGGCAACGCATGAGAGATATTGACGAACTTCAGCGACGGATCACCGCGGCAATGGACCGTGTAGCCGTTGGCTTGGACCAATTGGGAACCAACAGTGGCGGCGATTCAGCGGCCCCTGGGCAAGCGCTTGAAGAAGAAAAACGAGCCAATGCTCAATTGGCTGAGAGTGTCCGTGTGCTGAGTCAACGCCAAGAGGGTGAATTGGCTGTAGCGACACAGATGGCACAAGATGCCAAGGCGCGCATGGCTGAATTGGACGCTGAAATTCAACGCGTTCGCAAAGCCAACGATTGTCTGCGAGAATTGAATGATGCTTTGCGGGTCGCTAATGAGGCGGGTGTCGGTGAGCCACATTTGATCAACAAGTCTATAATGGCTGAGCTGGAGGCGCTGCGAGCGGCCCGTTCTGTTGATGTTGCGGAAACCACTGCGATCATAGAAGCGTTGACACCGCTGATTAACGAAGCAAAGGGAGTAGCCTAATGCCAGAAATTACAATCGTCATCGGCGGACGCAATTTTGAAGTGGCCTGCCAAGCGGGTGAAGAACAATATTTACAAGCTGCAGCCAAGATGTTGGACGACGAAGCACAAGTTTTGTCAAACCAAGTTGGACGTATGCCAGAAGCACGTATGTTGTTGATGGCGGGCCTCATGCTGGCGGATAAAACCGCAAGCTTTGAGGACAAGGTAAGCCTAATCCAAGGGAAGTTAAATGAGCGCGAGGCGGAGTTGCAAGGTTTGCGTAACATGACACCTCTACCGCCAGAGCGCGTCGAAGTACCTGTGATCCCAGCAACTGTCACTGATACATTGGCAGAATTGGCAGCGCGAGCAGAGTCTTTGGCAGCATCAGTGGAAGAAAAGGCCGCTGGATAAATCCAACGGCCCATTATCAACTCCATGAACTAACAAAGGTGCGCAATTCGCGCACCTTTTTCGTTTATGCGTTGGCTTCGCGAATTTTGTCTGCAGCGTCTTTGTCAAACGCCACACCGTTTTCAGCAAACAAGGTGTCCAGCTCGCCGGACAATGTCATCTCAGTGATGATGTCACAGCCGCCGACGAATTCGCCTTTGACGTATAGCTGTGGAACAGTTGGCCAATCAGAAAACTCTTTGATGCCTTGGCGGATAGCTTCGTCAGCCAAAACATTTACATCAGAAAATTCGACGCCCATGTAGTTCAAAACGCCAGCAACTTTGCTGGAGAAACCACATTGTGGCATCTCTTTGGTGCCCTTCATGTACAAAACAACGCTGTTATCGCTGATCTGAGTTTGGATTTGTGTTGCTGTATCAGTCATCAAATTATCCTTTGGATAGGGTATTATTCGAAACGTCGGCGCGTGGCCTTGGTCAATTACTCTGGAACTTTGGTGGTCAGCGCGAGGGCGTGTAGTTCGCCGTGCGAGCCATCCATTTTGCCTTTAAGTGCAGCATAAACAGCGCGTTGTTGTTGAACGCGGTTCTTATCTTTGAAGCTTTCGTCGATCACTTCGGCCGCATAGTGATTTCCGTCACCCGCAAGATCAGTGATGGTGATCGCAGCGTTTGGGAAAGTCTCGCGGATCAAGTCTTCGATGTCTTTGGCCTGCATTGGCATGGGCGGCACTCCGGCATGGGAAATTTGTAATTGCCCGACAGATTTAGGGGTGCTTTGGTGCAAGCGCAAGGACATGCAACTGATCTGCGACAACAAAGTGGATCATAGCCTCTGGTCATTGTGGCGTTCTGGGGTGAATATCTATGAAACGGAGGGTCCAAATGGACATGTTTGAAAATGCACCTGAGCAGGCTTTGGCATGGCACCGCGCCGGAAAAGGCGCGGCACTTGCGACTGTGATCCAAACATGGGGCAGTGCACCGCGTCGAATTGGTGCCCAGCTCGCGATTGCAGGTGATGGCGAAATGCAGGGCTCGGTTTCGGGCGGTTGCGTTGAGGGTGCCGTGGTTGTTGAGGCGCTTGAGGCGTTGGAGCGGGGCGAGGCACGTGTTTTGGAGTATGGTGTCAGCGATGGTGATGCCTTTGCTGTGGGGCTGGCCTGTGGCGGAACGATTAAGATTTTAGTTGAACCGATTGGCACGGTCTTGCCCGAAGAACTATTAGCCCGATTGGTAGAGGCGCGCACAACCCGAACTG